>Ga0326721_10000007_pt1 | contig 276858 bp, 278 predicted proteins | sample SGPome_FD_203951 | JGI IMG/M metagenome (GOLD analysis project Ga0326721, IMG submission 203951) | Soil microbial communities from Southern Great Plains, Lamont, Oklahoma, United States - SGP_1_2016 | ecosystem: Engineered > Artificial ecosystem > Soil microcosm > Unclassified | place: USA... | reverse complement strand
ACCAAGGCAACGATGGGTAGCTGGTCTGAGAGGACGATCAGCCACACTGGGACTGAGACACGGCCCAGACTCCTACGGGAGGCAGCAGTGGGGAATCTTGCGCAATGCGCGAAAGCGTGACGCAGCAACGCCGCGTGGGGGAAGACGGCCTTCGGGTTGTAAACCCCTTTCAGGAGGGACGAAGGCTCACCGGTGAATAGCCGTGTGAGTTGACGGTACCTCCACAAGAAGCTCCGGCTAACTACGTGCCAGCAGCCGCGGTAATACGTAGGGAGCAAGCGTTGTCCGGAATCATTGGGCGTAAAGCGCGCGTAGGTGGCCTCATAAGTCCGCTGTGAAAGTCAAAGGCTCAACCTTTGAAAGCCGGTGGATACTGTGGGGCTAGAGTACGGAAGAGGCGAGTGGAATTCCTGGTGTAGCGGTGGAATGCGCAGATATCAGGAGGAACACCAATAGCGAAGGCAGCTCGCTGGGACGTTACTGACACTGAGGCGCGAAAGCGTGGGGAGCGAACAGGATTAGATACCCTGGTAGTCCACGCCGTAAACGATGGGTACTAGGTGTGGGAGGTGTCGACTCCTCCCGTGCCGTCGCTAACGCACTAAGTACCCCGCCTGGGGAGTACGGCCGCAAGGCTAAAACTCAAAGGAATTGACGGGGGCCCGCACAAGCAGCGGAGCATGTGGTTTAATTCGACGCAACGCGAAGAACCTTACCTGGGCTTGACATGTTGGTGACCGCCGTGGAAACACGGTTTTCCTTCGGGACACCATCACAGGTGGTGCATGGCTGTCGTCAGCTCGTGTCGTGAGATGTTGGGTTAAGTCCCGCAACGAGCGCAACCCCCGTCCTATGTTGCCATCATTTAGTTGGGGACTCATAGGAGACTGCCGGTGACAAACCGGAGGAAGGTGGGGATGACGTCAAGTCATCATGCCCCTTATGTCCAGGGCTACACACGTGCTACATTGGCGCATACAAAGGGCAGCAATACCGCGAGGTGGAGCAAATCCCAGAAAGTGCGCCTCGGTTCGGATTGGAGGCTGAAACTCGCCTCCATGAAGGTGGAGTTGCTAGTAATCGCGGATCAGCAATGCCGCGGTGAATACGTTCCCGGGCCTTGTACACACCGCCCGTCACACCACGAAAGCGAGCAACACCCGAAGCCGGTGGCCTAACCGCAAGGAGGGAGCCGTCGAAGGTGGGGCCCGTGATTGGGGTGAAGTCGTAACAAGGTAGCCGTAGCGGAAGCTGCGGCTGGATCACCTCCTTTCTAGGGAGATTTCTCTAGAACGTCGACCGGGCTTTCTCACCAGCTTCCAGTTGGTGAGTGCGCTGCTCAGTTTTGAGAGACCACCTCCGGAGACCCCGGAGGTGCGCCTCGGTGGACCTTGAAAACTGCACAAGGCCAATAATTCAGAGCTCACGCGACGTGGGCTCTGAGGGTAATTAATTTCGATTCACACACTTTCGAGTGAGTGAGTCGCTCACCGTCAAGATAGTAAGAGTTTACGGTGGATGCCTTGGCACCAGGAGTCGATGAAGGACGTGGACGGCTGCGATAAGCCGCGGTAAGGCGCTGAACAGCCATTGACCCGCGGATCTCCGAATGGGTAAACCCGACGTCGGTAATGCGGCGTCATCCGGTGGTGAATACATAGCCATCGGAAGGGAACCGGGCGAACTGAAACATCTAAGTAGCCCGAGGAAAAGAAATCAACCGAGACTCCCTGAGTAGTGGCGAGCGAAAAGGGATCAGCCCAAACTGGATAGGTGTAAGCGGCACGCGTTGCCTATCCGGGGTTGTAGGACGTCATGTCCAGGCCGTGCCAGCCTGGCGACAGTTACAAAATCAGGTGTTAGCCGAAGCGAGTGGAACCTCGCACCACAGAGGGCAATCGTCCCGTAGGTGAAAACGCGCTGATCTGTCGATTGATGTTCCTGAGTAAGACCGCACCCGTGAAACGCGGTCTGAACCTGGGGGGACCACCCTCCAAGGCTAAGTACTACCTGGTGACCGATAGTGAACTAGTACCGTGAGGGAAAGGTGAAAAGTACCCCTGAAGGGGAGTGAAATAGTACCTGAAACCGTAGACTTACAAGTGGTCGGAGCACCTTCGGGTGTGACGGCGTGCTTTTTGCATCACGAGCCGGCGAGTTACTCGTCAGTGGCAAGGTTAAGCGATGAGCGGAGCCGTAGCGAAAGCGAGTCTGAATAGGGCGACACAGTCACTGGCGGTAGACCCGAAACTGAGCGAGCTATCCATGGGCAGGCTGAAGCGGGGGTAAGACCTCGTGGAGGGCCGAACCGACCTAGGTTGAAAACTGGGCGGATGACCTGTGGATCGGAGTGAAAGGCTAATCAAGCTCAGAGATATCTGGTTCTCTCCGAAATATATTTAGGTATAGCCTCGAGTAATTGTGTTGTGGCCGTAGAGCACTGTTTGGATTAGGGGCCCTACCAGGTTACCGACTTCAGGCAAACTCCGAAGACCATTACATTTAACTCGGGAGTCAGTGTGCGGGGGATAAACTTCGTACGCGAGAGGGAAACAACCCAGACCATCAGCTAAGGACCCCAAGTACTAGCTAAGTGGCAAACGATGTCCGAATGCAGAGACAACCAAGAGGTTGGCTTAGAAGCAGCCATCCTTGAAAGAGTGCGTAACAGCTCACTGGTCAAGTGTTCGGGCGCGGATAATTCAACGGGGCTAAAGCTAGTCTCCGAAGCTATGGGTGTGCAGGCCTGCGGGCTCTGTACGCGGTAGGAGAGCGTTCCAGTCTGCGTGAAGCGGGATCGAAAGGCACCGTGGAGTGGCTGGAAGTGAGAATGCCGGCATGAGTAACGAAAGTGGGGTGAGACTCCCCACCACCGATTGTCCAAGGTTTCCTGAGTAAAGTTCGTCTGCTCAGGGTTAGTCGGGACCTAAGGCGAGGCCGAAAGGCGTAGCCGATGGCCAACAGGTTGATATTCCTGTACCACGTCGTTTCCGTTATGACCGATGGGGGGACGGGGAAGGGTAAGGGATCCCAGGCGATGGTCGTCCTGGGGCAAGCACGTAGCTAGTCGCTGTAGGGAAATCCGCAGCGGCGTTTTGACGCGAGGTGCGATGCCAGCTGGCTTGACCGCCGGCGAGTCCCCAATCCCATGCCTCCGAGAAAAGCCTCTAGGCAGGATTCGCGTGCCCGTACCGATAACCGACACAGGTGGACAAGTAGAACATACTGAGGTGAGCGAGCTAACTCTCGTTAAGGAACTCGGCAAAATCGTCCCGTAACTTCGGGAGAAGGGACGCCCCGTTAGGGTGAACTCCATACGGAGGGAGCCCGAGGGGGCCGCAGTGAATTGGTCCAACCGACTGTTTACCAAAAACACAGGGCTCTGCTAAGTCGTAAGACGACGTATAGGGTCTGACGCCTGCCCGGTGCCGGAAGGTTACGCGGACTTGTTAGCGCTTCGGCGCGAAGCAATGAAGCTAAGCCCCGGTAAACGGCGGCCGTAACTATAACGGTCCTAAGGTAGCGAAATTCCTTGTCGGGTAAGTTCCGACCTGCACGAATGGCGTAACGAGTTGGACGCTGTCTCAACGAGAGGCTCGGTGAAATTAAAGTCTCGGTGAAGATGCCGAGTACCCGCAGCTAGACGGAAAGACCCCGTGAACCTTTACTGCAACTTGATATTGGAGTCTGGGGTATCTCGCTCAGGATAGGTGGGAGACTGTGAAGCAGTGGCTTTGGCCGCTGCGGAGTCACCCTTGAGATACCACCCTTGGTGCTCTGGGCTTCTAACACCGCGCCGTGATCCGGGCGGTGAACAGTGTCAGGTGGGCAGTTTGACTGGGGCGGTCGCCTCCTAAAGAGTAACGGAGGCGCCCAAAGGTTCCCTCAGCACGGTTGGAAATCGTGCGTAGAGTGTAAAGGCAACAAGGGAGCTTGACTGCGAGACCGACGGGTCGAGCAGGAACGAAAGTTGGGCTTAGTGATCCGGCGGTAGCAAGTGGAAGCGCCGTCGCTCAACGGATAAAAGGTACTCCGGGGATAACAGGCTTATCGGTTCCAAGAGTCCACATCGACGAACCGGTTTGGCACCTCGATGTCGGCTCGTCGCATCCTGGGGCTGGAGTAGGTCCCAAGGGTTGGGCTGTTCGCCCATTAAAGCGGTACGCGAGCTGGGTTCAGAACGTCGTGAGACAGTTCGGTCCCTATCTGCTGTGGGCGTTGGAGAATTGAGAGGAGTCATCCCTAGTACGAGAGGACCGGGATGAACATGCCTCTGGTGTATCTGTTGTCCTGCCAAGGGCATCGCAGGTTAGCTACGCATGGAACGGATAACCGCTGAAAGCATCTAAGCGGGAAGCCGTCCTCGAGATAAGTTCTCCCATCCCCTTGAGGGAGTAAGACCCCTGGTAGACCACCAGGTTGATAGGCCGGCGGTGTAAGCGCAGTAATGTGCTCAGCCGACCGGTACTAATGGGTCGAGGGCTTGACGGATATTTATTTCTTACCCATATTGGCCTGTGCAGTTTTCAAGCTCCACCGGGGCTGTCTCGCAAAATTTCCGGTGGCGCATAGCGAAAGGGAGACACCTCTTCCCATTCCGAACAGAGCAGTTAAGCCTTTCAGCGCCGATGGTACTTGGGGGGCAACCCCCTGGGAGAGTAGGTCGCCGCCGGTTTCTTCTTGAAGTCCGGGCCGCGCATAGTCGCGGCCCGATTTCGTTCTGATGGCGGTGCGCTACGGCACCGTCGAGCGGCTTGCGTAGCGCTGCTACGCGGCGCCACTCGCCGGCACCGGATTGGCTTGCCCTTCGAAGCCCTCGCTACCGGGACAACTCCAGGCCCGAACCGCGGGTTCGTGGCTTACATCAGGGTTTCTTTCAAACGCCTATCTTTTCCCTCATTCGCTAGGAGGGGAGGGCTGTGGGGATGGGTCTGTTTCAGCGTTTGTTCGGTGGAGGTGGTCCTCGGCGTGTTGAGTCTCAGGATGTCGATGACTCCGCTCGTCGTGAAGAAGAAGTGATGCGGTTTGGGGATATTCGCGTAGATGTTGTTGGCGAGTCGAACTACCAGGCTGCTATTCGGAAGGCTTGTGATTGGAAGCCGGGGACTGATACCCGCTTTGAGTGCATGGCGGAGCTGGTTCCAGAGCCAACGAATCGGTACGACCCGAACGCGATCATGGTGCAGATCAGTGGAGCCTGCGTCGGTTACTTGTCGCGCGGAGATGCACTGAAATTTGGGCCGGCGATCAGGTCTGCCATCGAGCAACAGGGCGTTGGTTGCTGCCGAGCGGTGATCGCCGGCAGATCAGACGGCGAGACCGACAACCTCGGCGTGTTCCTGCGCCTAGACGCAGAGCTTGTCTAGGAGGGCTGGCCGGCGCGGGTGCGGCGGCGGTTGCTGAACAGGCCGGATTCCTCTGCGAGGGTGCAGTGGGCGCTGCGAGCGGTGGCTCGCGTCGACGGCGCGGTGGGGCGCCGGCGGGAGCTCGAGGCGGGCAGGTCCACGCAACCCTGGCGAGATCTCCCAACGGGCTCTAGCCCGTACTCGCCAAGGGTTGCGAAGTCGATTAGGAGGTCGGCGGCGTCGGTCAGCCGGTTGGTGATCTTGGTCTTCGAATCGAACATGGGTTCGTACGATAGGGGGGGTTCCGGACGGCACTGGGATTCTGCAATGAGCTATGCAGTATGTACCCGGAAATGGCTCTGTCAAGCCAAATCAACAAGTAGGCATGCCGCAGCGCTACTGGCCGCCAGTAGCGCTGCGAACCCCAGAAGCGCGTTCTGCCGACGTCGTCCTGGAGCTTCGCTGCGGCTGCTTGCCGCGCTCCGTGACGTCGCGCACAGAGGATCCTATGCCCTTCGACGCTTTCTTTGCAAATCGGAGGACCAGTTTCGCCGTCAGATAGGGGCGCTCGACGTTGGGCGAGTGGCCCGCATCGGCGATCAGATGCGTCTTTGCGCCCGGAACGCCCTGTGCGTACTGGTCAAGGGCCCGCTGGGGGTCGTCGATCAGCTGCTCCTCGGCGCCGATCAGCACCATCAGGGGCTTTCCAGTCGCCCGCATCCGCTGATCGAGGGACTCCTCTTCGAGGAACTCCTCGTTGCGGCCAGGCGATTCGTCGTAGGCCGTGTAGGTCAAGCGCTTCAGGTCCTCGACGAACTGGTCCGGCACCTCGAAGCCGGGCGCAAAGGCGACCTCGAGCCCGTCGCGGACCGAGAAGTCCGGTTTGACCCGCCACAACGCCTCGCCGATGACCGGCATGAAGCTGAGGGCTGCGTTGAGGCCGAAACCGTCGTCATAGGTGTTGTCGGGGGGCATGTCGACGATCACCAGGCGGTCGACCAGCTCCGGGCTTTGCTCGCTGAGCGCCACGCCCACCGCGCCGCCGAGAGAGTGGCCGACCACGGTTGCGTCCTCGACCCGGAGGCGCTCCAGCGCCGCCGCGACCGCCCTCGCCTGGTTCGCCGGCGTGTAGCCGTCACCCGGCTTCTCCGAGCCGCCGTGGCCGAGCAGGTCGAGCGTGATCACGCGGTGGGCCGGCTCGAGCTGGGGCAGCATCCCGTCCCACCAGTCCATCGCGCACGTGTAGCAGTGGAGCAGCACGATCGGCTCGCCGTTGCGGGGCCCGTATTCGGCCACCTGGAGGTCGCCGCTGGGCAGCTCGAGGATGCGGCCGCCCTCGACGGTGACCGCCGCTCCCTTGGTTTCGCCGTCCACCCAGAGGGTGTTGAGGAGCAGCAGCGCGAGCAGCGCCAGCGCGATACCGATACCGACCTTTAGCCGTCTCCCCATGACGGTCGTTACCCTAGCCGGAAGATGGAGAAATTCGTGATCGAAGGCGGCGTCCCCCTCTCCGGAGAGGTAACCGCCGCCGGCAACAAGAACGCGGCTCTGCCGATCCTCGCCGCCTGCCTGCTGACGGAGGAGGAGGTGCTGCTGCATCGGGTGCCGCGGATCCGCGACACCGAAGCCCAGATGGCGCTGCTGGAGAACCTCGGGGTCGAGGTCGCCTGGGTGGCCGACAACAGCGTCCGGCTTTGCGCGCGCGACGTCGCCGGAGGGACCGTGGACGAGGAGCTCTCGGGGAGGATCCGGGCCTCCTTCCTGCTCGCCGGGCCGCTGCTGGCGCGCTTCGGTGAGGCGAGGATGCCGCCGCCCGGAGGGGACTTCATCGGCCGGCGCCGCCTCGACGCCCACCTCGATGCCTTCAAGGACCTGGGGGCGAGGGTGGATGGCAGCCGCTGGATCGAGCTCAGCGCTGCCGCCGGTCTGAAGGCGTGCGAGATCTTCATGGACGAGCCTTCGGTGATGGGGACCGAGAACGCGCTGATGGCCGCGGCGCTGTGCCCGGGGGAGACCCAGATCTCCAACGCCGCCTCCGAGCCCCACGTTCAGGACCTGGCCCGGCTCTTGACGAAGATGGGCGCACGGGTCGACGGCATCGGCTCGAACGTGATGACGGTCCACGGCGCCGAGAGCCTTGGCGGGGCCGAGCACTCGATCTCCTGCGACCACATCGAGGTGGGCAGCTTCATGGCGCTGGCCGCGGCAACCGGTGGCGAGGTGAGGATCCGCGACGTCGAGGCCGCCGACCTGACGATGGTGCGGCGCCAGTTCAAGCGGCTTGGGCTGCAGTCGGAGATCGAAGGGACCGACATGCTGGTCCCGGCCGGGCAGCACCTGCAGGTGGAAGCGGACCTCGGCGACGCGATCCCGAAGATCGAGGACGGCCCCTGGCCTGCCTTCCCCGCCGATCTCACCTCGATCGCCCTCGCGCTTGCCACCCAGGCCGAGGGGGAGGTCCTGATCTTCGAGAAGATGTTCGAGAACCGCCTCTTCTTCGTCGACAAGCTCGTCGCGATGGGCGCTCGGATCACGCTGTGCGATCCCCACAGGGCGATCGTCAGCGGTCCGAGCCGGCTTCATGGTGAGCGAGTCGAGAGCCCCGACATCCGCGCCGGGATGGCGATGCTCATCGCCGCCCTGGCGGCCGAGGGAACCTCGGAGATCGGCAACATCCGTCAGATCGACCGTGGCTACGAGCAGATCGACGAGCGGCTGCGCGCCCTTGGCGCCCAGATCGAACGCGTTTCTGCGGAGGTTCCCGCTTAGCGGGAATTCCTGGTCGCCTCTCGAAAGGTCGCTTCGATGATCCATCCGATCCCGCCAGGAACGCGTGACGTGCTGCCCGACGAGATGCGCGAGCTGCGCAGGCTCCAGCGCGCGCTGATCGAGGTCTTCGAAGCGCGCGGCTACGGCGAGGTGGCGACGCCGGCGCTCGAGTACGACGAGGTGATGGCGCGCGGGGACGGCCGCGCTGCCAGCTCGTCCTACCGCTTCTTCGATGAGAACGGGGAGCTGCTGTCGCTGCGCTCCGACATGACCGTGCCGATCGCCCGCCTGGTCGCGACGCGCTTTGCCAGCAGCGAGCCGCCGCACCGACTCTGTTACCTGGCCAGCGTCTATCGAGCGGTTCGTCCCCAGAGCGGGCAGATGCGCGAGCTGCTGCAGGCCGGGGTCGAGCTGATCGGCGCTGGGTCCGCCGAGGGGACCGTCGAGATGATCGAGGTCCTGGAGGCCGCGCTCGACGCCGCCGGGCTCGACCGGGCTGTGATCGGCCTCGGCGACGCCGACCTCTACCAGCAGCTGCTGGAGGAGTTGGGGGTCGAGCCCGGGGCGCGGGACTCGGTGCTGGCGAGCCTCGCCACGCACGACCTGGTCGGACTCGAGCAGAAGCTGATCGAAGCCGGCGTCGATGCCGAGCGGGTGCCTGCCTGCGTCCAGCTGACCCAACTGCGGGGTGGCAAAGAGGTGCTCGATCAGGCCCGGGGGCTGGGGGGTGCCGCGGTGGAGCGGGCGCTGATCCGCCTCAGCGAGACCTATGACGAGCTGGAGCGGCGGGGAGCCGCCAAGCGGGTCCAGATCGACCTTGGGTTGCTGCGCGACCTCGGCTACTACAGCGGCGCCATCCTCGAGGTCTACGACCCCGCTGTGGGGCACATCCTCGGTGGCGGCGGTCGCTATGACGGGCTGATGAAGCGGTTCGGCCTCGACCTGTCGGCCGCGGGATTTGCGCTTTACCTGGAGCGCGTGCACACCGCCCAACTCGAGGAGGCACGCCGTGGCTGACGGGCCACTGAAGCTGGCGGTGCCTCGCGGCGCCCTCTTCGGCGAAACCCTGGACCTTCTCGACGCCGCCGGGGTCGACACCGCCGAGCTGCGCGGCGACTCGCGCTCGCTGATCTTCCAGACGTCGGGCCTGACGCTGGTGACGGTCCGCCCCTCCGACGTTCCCACCTACGTCGAGGCCGGCGCCGCCGACCTCGGGATCACCGGCAAGGACGTGCTGTTGGAGCAGTCGGACCGGCCCGTCTACGAGCTCCTCGACCTCGGCTACGGCCGTTGCCGGATGGTCCTCGCCGCCCGCACCGGGGCCGACCACCTGGCCGAAGCGCAGCGGCGGCTGGGGAAGATGCGGATCGCGACCAAGTACCCGCGGATCGCCGAGCGCTACTTCGAGTCGACCGGCCGTCAGGTCGAAATGGTCGAAGTCAAGGGCTCGGTCGAGCTGGCGCCGCTGATCGGGCTCGGCGACGGGATCGTCGACCTGGTCGCCACCGGCAGGACGCTGGAAGAGAACGAACTCGAGGTCCGCGAGGAGATCGTCGAGTGCACCGCTCGTTTTGTCGCTAACCGGGTCGCCCACAAACTGCGCGCCGCCGAGATCGACGAGCTGACCGCGAAGCTGCGCGAGGCGAGCCGGCGATGAAGGTCCGCCGCTTCGGCTGGGAAGGAGCGGAGGAGACCGCCTGGGAGCTGCGCCAGTGGGCGGCCGAGGAGAGCCCCGAGGTCGACGTCGCGCCGATCGAGCAAGAGATCGTCGAAGGCGGCGACGAGGCCGTCCTGCGCCTGACGGCGCGCTTCGACGCGCCGGGGGTGGGCCTCGAGGCGCTGCAGGTGGGCCCCGCGGAGGCCTCGGCCGCGCTCTCGGTCCTGGAGCCGGACCTGCGCAGGGCGATGGAGGTCGCGATCGCCAACGTGCGCCAGGTTGCCGAGGCGCAGCTCTCCGCGGATCGCCAGGTCGAGTTGCCGGCCGGACAGACGGTGACCTTGCGGGAAGTCCCGGTCGGCGCGGCTGGGATCTACGCCCCCGGAGGGCGCGCGGCTTACCCGTCCAGCGTTTTGATGTGCGCGATTCCCGCCCAGGTGGCGGGGGTCCAGCGGATCGCCCTCGCCTCGCCACCCGGCCCGGACGGTCGGCTCAACCCACTCGTGTTGGCGGCGGCGACTCTCTGCGGGATCGAGGAGATCTACGCGATGGGCGGGGCGCAGGCGATCTTCGCCCTCGCCCACGGCACCGAGACGATCCTCCCGGTCGACGTGATCGCCGGGCCGGGCAACGCCTGGGTGCGGGAGGCGAAGCGGGCCGTCTACGGCAAGGTCGGCATCGACTCGCTCGCCGGCCCGTCGGAGCTGATGGTGGTCGCGGGTCATGACACCGATCCCGAGTGGGCGGCGCTCGATCTCTGCGCGCAGGCCGAGCACGGGCCGGAAAGCCCGCTGGTGCTGGCTGCCGTCGAGGAGCGGGTGCTGACTGAGATCGCCGGGGCGACGGAAGCCGCCGCATCGTCGCGGGACAGCGTCGCCGAAGCTCCCCTGGCCCTGGTTCAGGTCCCGGACGTCGACGCCGCGATCGAGCTCGCCAACGTGTATGCACCGGAGCACCTGGAGCTGCTCGAGACCGACGCGGCGCTGATGGCCGATCGGGTCACCACCGCCGGCTGTGTTTTCGTCGGCCGCTACGGCGCGACCGCTTTCGGCGACTACCTCGCCGGCTCGAACCACGTCCTGCCGACCGGCGGCGCCGGCCGCTACGCCGGCCCGCTGGGGCCGAGCTCGTTTCGGCGTCGCATCTCCAACGTCGAGCTCGACGCGCGGGCGGCGGCGGAGCTGGCGCTGCACGTCGATGCCCTTGCCGATGCCGAGGGCTTCCCCGTCCACGGCGAGTCAGCGATGATTAGGAAACGATGACCAAGTCGATGAACAGGATCTCCGAGAAGCAGCGGGAGACGGCCGAGACCCAGATTCGCCTCGCGCTCGACCTCGACGGGGGGGAGGCGAGCGCCGAGACCGGCGTCGGCTTCCTCGACCACATGCTCGACCTGCTGGCGCGGCACGGCCGCCTCGGCTTGAAGGTGGAGGCGAACGGCGACCTCGAGACGGGGGCGCACCACACCGTCGAGGACGTCGGGATCGTGCTCGGCCAGGCGCTCGACGAGGCGCTGGGAGATCGGGCCGGGATCCGGCGCTACGGCTCCGCCCTGGTGCCGATGGACGAGTCCCTGGCGGAGTGCGCGATCGACATCTCCGGCCGGCCGCTCTGCGTCTTCCAGGCCGACCTTCCGACCACCTCGATCGCCGGCTTCGACACCGAGCTGGCCGAGGAGTTCTTCCGCGCCGTCGCCAACAGCGCCAAGCTCACCCTGCACGTCCAGGTCCGCTACGGCACCAACGCCCACCACATGATCGAGGCCTGCTTCAAGGCATTCGCCCGCGCGCTGCGGGTCGCCATCTCGATCGACCCGGAGGAGAGCGGCGTGCCTTCGACCAAGGGGACCCTGAGCCAGTGAGCGCCCGGATCGCGATCCTCGATTACGGGATGGGCAACCTGCGCTCGGTTGAAAAGGCGCTCGAGCACGTCGGCGTCACCGCCAAGGTGACCAGCGACGCCGCGGAGGTGCAGGCGGCCGACGGCGTGATCCTGCCCGGCGTCGGGGCCTTCCCGCGGGCGATGGAGCGGGTGCGCGAGCTGGGATTGGACGAGCTGGCTTTCGAGCGGCGGGACGCAGGCGTGCCGATCCTCGGCATCTGCCTGGGTCTGCAGCTGCTCTTCGAGTCGAGCTCCGAGCTGGGCGGGGGAACCGGGCTGGCGATGCTGCCGGGCCCGGTCGCCGCTCTCGAGGCGCCGGGCCTCAAGGTCCCGCACATCGGCTGGGCGCCGGTGCGGTGGGAGCGCGATTCGCGGCTGACCGAGGGCATCGACTCGGAGACGCCCTTCTACTTCGTCCACTCCTTCGCCCCCGAGCCGGGCGAGGGCGATCTGCTCGGCAGCGCCGAGTACGGCAACCGGTTCGCCTGCGCCGCCGAGCGCGACAACGTCTTCGGCGTCCAGTTCCACCCCGAGAAGTCGAGCGCCGCCGGCCTGCGGTTGCTCTCCAACTTCGCCGGCATCTGCGCCAAGTCACTCGTCGCCAGCTGACAGCGGCGTGATCCTCTATCCGGCCATCGACATCCGCGGCGGGCAGGCGGTGCGCCTGCTGCAGGGTGATTACGAGCGGGAGACGGCCTACGACGCCGACCCCGTCGACGCGGCGAAGCGCTGGGCCGACGAAGGGGCGGAATTCCTCCACGTGGTCGATCTCGACGGCGCCAAAGCGGGAGAGCCGAAGAACCTGCAGGCGATCCAGCGGATCGCCGCCGCGGTGCCCTGTCCGATCCAGGTCGGCGGCGGGTTGCGGGACCCCGAGTCGGTCGCCGCGGTGCTCGAGGCGGGGGCGGAGCGCGTAGTGATCGGAACCGCCGCCCTGCGCGACCCGCAGCTCCTCGACGCGGCGCTTGCCGCGCACGGCGAGCGCGTCGTCGTCTCCGTCGACACCCGCGGCGGCAAGGTCTCCCTCTCCGGCTGGACCGAGAGCAGCGACATCGAGGCCCCGGCCGCGGTGTCTGAGCTGAGCGAGCGCGGCGTCCAGCGCTTCCTCTGCACCGCGATCGAGGTCGACGGGACGATGGAGGGGCCGGCGATCGGCGAGCTGAACCGGATCGCGTCGGCAACCTCCGCCCAGGTGATCGCCTCGGGGGGCGTCGGCGAGCTGGATCACCTCCAGCATCTGGCCCAGGAATGCGCGCCGAACATTGAGGGGGCGATCGTCGGTCGCGCTCTCTACGAGCGCAAGTTCACCGTCGCCGAGGGGATCGCGGCGCTGCGGTAAAGCCGAGTATTCCCCGGCCGCCTGAACTGCAGGACCAAGCACTCCCGGTAGAGGGTGCCGGTATCCCTCTCCGGAATTGACCTCCCCTCCGCTTCGCTCCCGGGGAGAACATGCTGCGCGCTTCGCGCGCAGACCCCAGATTGCATATCGCCGAACATTCCTCCGAGGGACACCGGCACCCTCCTCCAACAGCTTCACCAGGGTCGCCGTTCAGCGAAACCGTGTGAGTCCCCCATATAGGGGGACTGAGACGGACTCGGTGAAGTTCGCAAGCTGTCGCTAGGAGGGACGGGTGTCCCCTGGCCGACCGGCGTCCTGATTTTCGCAGTGCCCGTCGGCGAGAGCTGCTGAGTTAGCGGCGAAAATCCCAGGGAGGTCAGGGGACACCCGTCCCTCCCTACCGGAAGGGGTGCCGCATCCTCGGTCGTCCAGAGAGACGCGACCCAATTCGGTCAGGGGATGACCGGACCCCTGTACCGGCAAGCGCCCTCTACGCTTCATCCATGGCGCTGAAACGAGTGATCCCGTGTCTCGACGTGAACGCGGGGCGAGTGGTGAAGGGCACCAACTTCGTGGGGCTGAAAGACGCCGGCGATCCGGTCGAGCTTGCTGAGCGGTATGACGCCGAGGGGGCCGACGAGCTCGTCTTCCTCGACATCACCGCCTCGCACGAACAGCGCGAGACGATCGTCGAGCTCGCCCGCCGCACCGCCGACAACGTCTTCATCCCGTTCACGATCGGCGGCGGCATCCGCTCGGTGCAGGACGCGCAGGCGGTGCTGGACGCCGGCGCCGACAAGGTCTCGGTCAACTCGGCGGCGCTGGCGCGGCCGGAGCTGCTGGGCGAGCTGGCGGACCAGTTCGGCGCCCAGTGCGTGGTGATCGCGATCGATGCCAAGCGCGAGGAGGACGGCTGGGGCGTCTACGTCAACGGCGGTCGCAAGCGGGTCGAGGATCGCGACGCCGTCGGCTGGGCCGAAGAGGCGGTCGAGCGCGGGGCCGGGGAGGTGTTGTTGACGAGCATGGATCGCGACGGCACCAACGACGGCTACGACCTCGAGCTGACCCGGGCGGTTGCCGAGGCGGTGAGCGTGCCCGTGATCGCTTCCGGCGGCGCCGGCGAGCTCTCCCACCTCAGCGAGGCGATCGCCGAGGGCGGCGCCGATGCCGTCCTCTGTGCCTCGATCTTCCACTACGGCCATTACCGCGTCCGCGAGGCGAAGGAGCGGATGGCAGCGGACGGGATCTCCGTACGGCTCTGAGCACCGGGACGGTCATCCGCGCGATCGGGCATCGTAGGGCGCCTATGGAGGATCTGGCCGCAGCGCTGAGGCGCGCCCATCCAGAGCTGGAGGCAGTGCAGAGGGAGGCGAAGGAGCCCGTCTACCTGGTCGGCGGGGCGGTTCGCGACCTGCTGCTCGGGCGCGCGAAGGCTGATGTCGACCTGGTCGTCGTCGGCGACGCGGCCGCGCTGGCAAGGCGGCTCGGCGGCGCCGAAGTCGAGCACGAGCGCTTCGGCACGGTCAAGGTCGAGGTGGAGGGCCACGAGATGGACATCGCCTCCGCCCGCACCGAGACCTATCCCCAGCCCGGCGCCCTGCCGGTCGTCGCCCCTGCGGGGAGCATCGAGGTCGACCTCGATCGCCGCGACTTCACGGTCAACGCGATGGCGGTCCCGCTCGCCGGTGAGCCGCGGCTGATCGATCCCCACGGAGGCGAGGGAGACCTCAAGCGGGGCCTGCTGCGCGTCCTCCACCCGCGTTCGTTCAAGGACGATCCGACCAGGGCGATCCGCGCCGCCCGTTATGCCGCCCGCTTCGGCTTCTCCCTCGAGGCCGAGACCGATCGCCTCCTGCGCCGCGCCGACCTGGCAGCCGTCTCCGCCGATCGGCGCCGGGCCGAGCTGGAGCGGCTCGCCGCCGAACCGACGGGGCGCGTCGCCTTCGGCCTGCTCGCCGGCTGGGGCCTGATCGACCTGCGCACCGGCGGCTTGGAGTTGGTTGCAGCCGTCGAGGACGTGCTGAAGGACCCGCACTGGGCGGAGCTGGTGCCGCGGGAGCAGGCACTGGTCGCGGCGGCGCTGGGGCCGGAGGGAGCCGAGCGGGTGCTGGCTTCGATGTGGCCGCCAAAGCCGGGGGAAGGGGTGGAGGTGGCGGAGCGACGAGATCCGGTCGAGCTGATCCTCGCCCGGGCGATGGGGGCCGATTGGCTCGACCGCTACCTGACCGTCTGGAGCAAGATCGAGCTCGAGATCGACGGCAACGACCTGATCAAAGCCGGAGTTCCCCAGGGGGAGGCGATCGGGCGCGGCTTGAGAGCGGCGCGTCAGAAGCGCCTGGAAGGGGAAATCGTCAATCGCGATCACGAGCTTGCCGTCGCCCTGGAGGCGGCGCGGACGGAGTAGCCGATGGAGTGGCGCGAACGCAACGGCGTCAGGTGGCTGGAGGCGGATGTGGGCGGCGCAACGGCGGCCTTCTCAACCCGCCTGGGCGGCGTCAGCGAGGCACCCTTCGATCGCCTCAACCTCGGGCTGTTGACCGACGACGCCGAAGAGGCGGTGGTGGAGAACCGGCAGCGCCTTGCCGCCGCGCTCGGCTTCGACCTCGACCAGATCGTCTTCGCCCGCCAGGTCCACGGCACGCGCTTGCTCGATCACCGAGTGGAGAGCCCGGAGGGGCTGATGGAAGCCGACGGTCACCTCGTCTCTCAGCCGGGCATGGCGCCGCTCGTCTTCGTCGCCGACTGCCTGCCGGTCGCCCTCAGCGGGCCCGGTGGGGTGGCGATGGTCCACGCCGGCTGGCGCGGCCTGGCGGGAGGGATCCTGGCGACGGCTGCGGAGGCGGTGGAAGCGGATGCGGCGGCGATCGGCCCCGGGGTCGGGCCTTGCTGCTACGAGGTGGGGGAGGAGGTGCTCGCGGCCTTCGCCGGCCTTGGCGAAGGTGTGGCGAGAGGGCGAATGCTCGACCTGCCGGAGGCGGCGCGGCGCTCGCTCGCAATGGCGGGGGTTGAGCAGGTCGAGGCCGCCGGCCTCTGTACGAGCTGCGAGGAAGAGCTGTTCTTCTCCCACCGCCGGGACGAGGGACGCACCGGCCGCCAGGCGGGGATCGCATGGCTGAACTGATCCACGACATCGATGCCGCCAAGGTCGCGGCGAACCTCGCGGAGACGAGGGCGGTCGCCGGCGAGGACGTCGAGATCCTCGTCGCGACCAAGTACGTGCCGCTCGAGGAGATGGGCAAGCTTGCCGAGGCGGGGGTGATGCTGGTGGGGGAGAACCGCCAGCAGGACCTCGCCGCCAAGCGTGAGCGCTGGGGCGACGCTTTCGATTGGGACTTCATCGGCAACCTGCAGAGCCGCAAGGTGAAGCAGGTGCTGCCGCTGTGCCGGCTGATCCACTCGGTCGCGACGGATTCGGTACTCGCCCAGCTGGAGAAGCACGCCGGCCCCGAGGCCGAGGTGCTGGTCGAGGTCAACGTCTCCGGCGAGGAGGGGAAGGGCGGGGTCGATCCGCTGGAGCTCCCCGCCTTCATCGCGCGCTGCCCGGTCGAGGTGGCGGGGCTGATGACGATGCCGCCGTTCAGCCCCGATCCGGAGCACTCGCGGCCCTACTTCGCCCGCCTGGCGGAGCTTGCCGCGGCCAACGGCCTCCGGCGGCTTTCGATGGGGACTTCTCAGGACTGGCGGGTGGCAATTGAGGAGGGGGCGACGATCGTGCGGCTTGGGCATGCCCTTTTCGTGTGATTTCGCTCGAAATCTGGGAATAATGCGTAAAGGAGTCGGCCGCTAGAGGCCGAAACACGCGGGACAGATGGCCCTAAAAGACACTTGGCATAGAGCGCTGGTCTACTTCGGACTGGCTGAGGACCACGACTACGGTCCCGAATACGAGGAAGACTTCGAGCCCGAGACGGGGACCGAAGAGGCCTACGACAATCGCCGCGAACGCGGCGAGGGAAGCTCCTCCTCGGTGCGGCGCCTGCCGACCTCTCGTCGCCCCCGGCGCGACGAGATCGACGACATCTTCGCCGAGGACGAGCCGATTGCCGCCAGCCGCACCCGCACCCTTCGCCCCGTCGACGGCGGTGGCAACGGCGGTGACATCCAGGTCCACCTGGTCATCCCCCGCAACTTCAACGACGCCCAGCAGGTCGCCGACCAGTTCAAACGGTCGGTGCCGGTGATCCTCAACCTGCAGACCGCCGACCACGAGCTTTCGAAGCGGATGATCGACTTCTGCTCCGGGCTCACCTACGCCCTTGATGGTGGGATGCAGCGGATTGCCGAGAAGATGTTCCTGCTGACGCCCCGCAACGTCGATGTCTCCGCCGAGGAAAAGGCGAGGCTGATCGACAAGGGCTTCTTCAACCAGTCGTAGCGTTGGGGCCCGTTAGGAGGCGCCTGCGCTGGATGCTCGGCACCTCCTAACGGGCCTACTCGTAGGTCTGGATAGGCTCCCGCTCATGATCGTTGGCTTTGTGGGGTCCGGGAACATGGCGGCGGCCATAGCGCGTGGTTGGAGCGGTGAGTTCGAGCGGATGTTGTTCTCCGACAGCGGCTCTGGCCGCGCCAGGGCGCTGGCTGAGGAGCTTGGGGGAGAGGTTGCCTCCAACGGGGAGATCGCTCGGCGGGCGGATCTTGTCGTGCTGGCGGTTAAGCCGGGGATGCTGGATGACGTCGCGCCGGAGCTGGGGGAGGCTCGGGAGGTCGTCTCTGTCCTTGCTGTCGTGCCGTTAGAGCGGCTGCAAGCGGCTTTCCCGGGCGCCGAACACGTCTTGCGGGTGATGCCGAACGTGGGGGTGGAAGTGCGGCAGGGGGTTCTCTGCGTGGCGGGCTCCGCGAGCGATGAGGCTCGGGGCAAGCTCGAGCTGCTCGGGCACGTGGTCGAGATCCCCGATGAGGACTTCGACGAGGCGACGGCGATCATGGGTTGCGCCCCTGCTTACGTGGCGCTGGCGGTGGAGGCGCTTGCCGACGCCGGCGCGGAGGCCGGGCTGGACGCGGAGCTCGCTCGTGAGCTGGTGGTGGAGACCACGGCCGGCACCGCGGAGCTGCTGCGCAAGCAGCACCCCGCCGGCGTGCGCAGGGCCGTTACCTCGCCGGGTGGCAGCACCGAAGCCGGCCTGGAAGCGCTCGATCGCGAAGGGGCAGCAGCCGCTTTTAAGGCCGCCGTCGAGGCATCTTTGAAGAGGATGGGGAAGTGATCCCGCTGGCGATCAACCGCGGCGACGTCGCCGACTACGTCAGCGCCCTCTTCCTCGTCTACGTGATCCTGATCTTCGCCCGGATCGTCATCTCCTTTGTGCCGCGGATGCCCTACCGGCCGTGGCTGCGCTCGGTGCTCGACTTCGTCACCGACACCACCGACCCCTACCTCAACTTCTTCCGCCGCTTCCTGCCCCCGATCGGCGGTGGCGGGTTCGCGCTCGACCTCAGTCCGATGATCGGCCTGATCGTCCTCTTCATCGCCCGGGCACTCGTCGTCGGCCTGATCGAAGGGTGACCGCCGCCTCGCGCGCCTGGGCGCTCGCCGGCGCCCTCTGCGGTCTCGTCTTCGCTGCCGACCAAGCGGCAAAGGCAGCGGTGGAGGCGAACCTGGTCCTAGGGGAGAAGGTCGCGGTGCTCGGGCCGCTGGAGCTGACGCTCACTCATAATCGGGGCATCGCCTTCGGGTTGGCCGGGGGCGGGGGCGTGGCGCTGATCCTTCTCGCCGCCGTCGCCCTGGCCGTAATCGCCTACCTCTTCGCCGCCAACGCCACCAAACCGGGAATGTGGATCGCGATAGGACTGCTCACCGGCGGCGCCCTCGGCAACCTCGTCGACCGGGTCCGCGCCGACGCGGTCACCGATTACATCGACGTCGCCTCCTGGCCGGCCTTCAACCTCGCCGACGTCGCGATCAGCGGCGGCGTGGTGCTGTTGCTCCTGCTCTATCTCCGCGACGCCGAGCCCAAGGCCGACGATGGCTGAGGAGCTGCGGATCATCCACCGCGACGAGTTCCTCGCGGTGATCGAGAAGCCTCCAGGGCTCGTTGTCCATCCGGCCCCCTCGCACACCGGCCCGACCCTCGTCGACCAGCTGGCTGAGCTCCTGGGGGGAGGCGCCGATCCCGAGCGGCCGGGGATCGTCCACCGTCTCGACAAGGACACCAGCGGCCTCCTGGTGGTCGCCCGCGACGACGAGACCCACGCAGCGCTGCAGCAGTTGGTGCGCGAAAGGGAGGTCGAGCGGGTCTATCTGGCGCTTGCCGGCGGCCGTCTCGCCTCCCGAACCGGCATGATCGACGCGCCGATCGGCCGCTCTGCCCGGCAGCGGCACCGGATGGCGGTCTCAGGCGCGGCCTCGCGCCAGGCCCGCACCCACTTCACGGTGCTGGAGCTGCTGCCGCGCGAGACCTACCTGAAGGCACGGCTGGAGACCGGGCGCACCCATCAGATCCGGGCCCACTTCGCCGCGATCGGACACCCTCTCACCGGCGACCCAACCTACGGTGGCGCTGCGCGCTACGGCCTGCGGCGCCAGTTCCTCCATGCTCATCGCCTCGCCTTCAGGCACCCGCGAACGGGGGAGCAGCTCGACTTCAGCGCGCCGCTTCCCGACGATCTGGAGGCGGCGCTGGAGGCGGCCCACGCCCAGTAACCCGCCCTGGGGCGCACCGCTCTACAATCGGCGCTGCAAATTCCAACCCCCGCTCGGAACAGCGAACCGGATCCTGCCTGGCGATCGACCGGGTCCCGGCAAGCGGAGCGGGGCCTCACAACTCCAAGGAGAATCAATTGGCACAGGCAGAACTCAAAGAGCTGCTCGAGGCCGGAGTCCACTTCGGCCACCAGACGCGCCGCTGGAACCCCAACATGCGCCGTTTCATCTTCGGCGAGATGGACGGGATCCACATCATCGACCTGCTGCAGACCGAGGCGCTGCTGGAGAACGCGCGCCGTTTCGCCGGTGAGCTCGCCAGCGGCGGCGGCACGGTGCTCTTCGTAGGCACCAAGAAGCAGGCCCGCGACACGGTCCAGGAATGGGCCGACCGCTGCAAGATGCCCTACGTCAACAAGCGTTGGCTGGGCGGGCTGCTGACCAACTTCAACACGATGTCGGGCCGGATCGCCCGCCTCCACGAGCTCTCAGGCTGGAAAGAGGAGGGCAAACTCGACCTCCTGCCGACCAAGGAGCGGATGGGGATGGAGGCCGAACTCGCCAAGCTCGAGTTCAACCTCGGCGGCGTCCGCGACATGGAGCGTCTGCCCGACGCCGTCTTCGTCGCCGATCTCAAAACCGAGGAGATCGCCGTCAACGAGGCGGCCCGCCTGCGGATCCCGATCATCGGCCTGGTCGACACCAACTGCGACCCGACGCCGGTCGATTACGTGATCCCCGGCAACGACGACGCGATTCGCTCCTGCCAGCTGATCATCGGCACGATCGGCGGTGCCATCGAGGAGGGCTCCTCCGCCTGGCGCGTGCAGGAGGAAAAGCGGCTCGCCGAAGAGATGGAACGGCGCAAACGCGAGGAGGAAGAGCGGAAGAAGCGCGAGGAGGAAGAGAAAGCGCGCAAGGAAGCCGAGGAGGCCAAGCAGCACGAAGAAGAGACTGCGCGGAAACAGAAAGAGAAAGCTGAAGCTGAGGCCAAAGCTGCTCAGGCTCAGGCCGCTCCGGCTGCCCCCGACAAGGGACAAGGCGCTGAGGGCGCGGGTCCTGTCTCCGATACGTCCCCCGCGCCTACCGGCGCGGGTCCCGCATCGTCGCCACCCGCGCCAGAGGCGTCTAAAGAGGCGGAGGCTCCGGCCGCTGAGGAGGCAGCTCCGGCGGAGGAGAAACCCGCTCCTACCGTTGCTGGGGAGCAGCCCGCTGCCGAGGATGCCCAGCCGTCTGAGGAGCAGCCGCCTGCTCCTCCGGCGGAGAGTGCGGAGGCTGCTGAGTCCGCCGAGGGTGAGAAAGCTGAGAGCGAGGGAGAGTCGAAATGAGCATTACTGCTGCCGATGTCAAGGCGCTCCGGGATCGGACCGGGGCGGCGATGATGGACGCCAAATCGGCGTTGGTCGAGGCCGACGGCGACGTCGAGCGCGCGGTCGAGCTGCTGCGGGTGAAGGGTCAGGCCTCGGCCGCCAAGCGCGAAGGTCGCGGCACCAACGAGGGCGTCATCTCTTCCTACATCCACGCCAACGACAAGGTCGGGGCGATGGTCGAAGTCCAGTGCGAGACCGACTTCGTCGCCCGCAACGAGGACTTCAAGGTCTTTGCCTACCAGGTCGCCCTGCACGCGGCCGCGACCGCGCCGCAGTACGTCTCCACCGAGGAGATCCCCGAGGAGGAGCGCGAGGCCGAAAAGAAGGTCTTCGAAGAGAAGGCGCGCGAAGAAGGCAAGCCCGACAACGTGGTCGAGAAAATCGTCCAGGGGCAGCTCGACAAGTGGGCCAGCGAAGTGGCGCTGCTCGACCAGACCCACGTCAACACCGAGAAGCACGAGTCGAAGACGATCGAGGAGCTGCGTCAGGAGATGGCGGCGAAAACGGGCGAGAACATCCAGATCGGCCGCCTCGCCTACTTCCGCGTCGGCGAATAAAGTCGTCGCAGTGACCGACTCCTCCCCCGAGCCGCGCTTCGGGCGCATCCTGCTGAAGCTCTCCGGCGAGGCCCTGATGGGCAGCCAGGACTTCGGCACCGACGGCGCCGAGGTCGCGCGGATCGCAAAGCAGGTCTCGGCGGTCCGCGACCGCGGGGTCGAGGTGGCGATCGTGGTCGGCGCCGGCAACATCTACCGCGGCCTCGACGGGGCGGCCAGCGGGATGGACCGCGCCACCGGCGACTACATGGGGATGCTGGCGACCGTACTCAACGCGCTCACCCTGCAGGACGCGCTCGAGCGCGAGGGGCAAAACACGCGGGTGATGTCGGCGATCGAAGTGCAGGAGGTGGCCGAGCCCTACATCCGCCGCCGCGCGATGCGCCACCTGCAGAAGGACCGAATCGTGATCTTCGCCGCCGGCACCGGCAACCCGTTCTTCACCACCGACACCGCGGCGGCACTGCGAGCGCTGGAGATCCATGCCGAGGCGATCCTGATGGCGAAGAACGGGGTGGAGGGGGTCTTCGACTCCGACCCGGCGACCAACCCGGACGCGCGCTTCATCCCCTCGATCTCCCACAAGGAGGCGATCGAGCGCGGCCTGCGGGTGATGGATTCGACCGCCCTCTCGCTCTGCATGGACAACGACTTGCCGATCTACGTCTTCAACATGGGAGACGAGCAGAACATAGATAGGATCGTCTCCGGCGAGAAGGTGGGGACGCTGGTCTCCAGCAACCCCGCCGCCTGAGCCGAAAGGGGAACCGGTGGAGCTGATCGACGAACTTCTCGCAGACGCCAAAGAGCGGATGACCAAATCGGTTGAGTCCAGCCGTGGCGAGCTCGCCACCGTGCGGACCGGCCGCGCCTCGCCGCACCTGCTCGACCGGATCACGGTCGACTACTACGGCAACCCGACCCCGCTGAAGCAGCTCGCCAACGTCGCCGCCAGCGATGCGCGGTTGCTCACCGTCACCCCCTTCGACAAGGGCGCACTGGGGGCGATAGAGAAAGCGATCCAGGAGTCCGACGTCGGTCTCACCCCCAGCAACGACGGCAACCTGATCCGCCTGCAGATCCCGGAGATGACCGAGGAGCGGCGGCGGGAGATGGTCAAGGTCGTCCACGGCGTCGCCGAGGAGGGCCGGGTCGCGATCCGCAACGTGCGGCGCGACATCATGAGCGACCTGCGCGACCTGAAGAAGGAAGGCGAAGCCGGCGAGGACGACGAGCGCCGGGCGGAGGCGACGCTGCAGAAGCAGACCGACGACGCGGTCGCCGAAATCGACTCCCTTTTGAAGGGCAAGGAAGAAGAGATCCTCGAAGTCTGAGGACTTGGCGGCCGTCGCGTGACCGCGCCCAGATACGTAGCGATCATCACCGACGGCAACGGCCGCTGGGCCAAGCAGCGGGAGCTGCCTGTCGTCGAGGGGCACCAGGCCGGCGCCGACGTCGTCAAGGCACGCTTACGCGACGCCGCCGCGCTGGGGATCGAGGAGCTGACCGTCTACTCCTTCTCGACCGAGAACTGGAGCCGGCCCGACGAGGAGGTTGCGGGCCTGATGCGGATGTTCGGCCAGCGGATCGCCTCGGAAACCCCGGAGCTGAAGGCCGAAGGCGTGCGGATGCGGTTCATCGGCCGGCGCGAGGGAGTAGATCCGGCCTTGGTCGAGCAGATGGAGTGGGCCGAAGGGGAGACGGCGGGCAATGAGCGGATCACGCTCTTCGTCGCCTTCAATTACGGCGGCAGGGCGGAGATTCTCGACGCGGCGCGAAAGTACGAGGGGGGCTCCGAGGAGGAGTTCCGCCGCCACCTCTATGCGCCCGAGATGCACGACCCCGACCTTCTGATCAGGACCAGCGGCGAGCAGCGCCTCTCCAACTACCTGCTCTGGCAGTGCGCCTACTCCGAGCTCATCTTCCGCGACGAGCTCTGGCCCGACTTCGACCGGGCGGCGCTGGAGGCGTGCCTGCGCGAGTACGAGACGCGGCAGCGGCGCTTTGGGAGCCGGACGTGAAAATCGACCTCTTCGACGCCGACGAGCTGTTCGACGACGAGCCGCCGCCGCGGCGGGAGCGCCCGCCCCGAGAGCCACCCCGCCGCCGCGGCAGCGGCGAGACCGCGAAGCGGATCCTCGTCGCGCTGCCCTGGATCGTCTTCGCGATCGCGATCACGGTCGCCGGCGGGGAGGTCTTCGCGCTGGCGATGATCGCGATCGGCGTCGTCGCCCTGCGCGAGTTCACCGCGATGGCCGACCGCTACCGCCCGCTCGTCATCCCCGCCTACATCGCCGTCGCCGGGCTGATCGTCGCCGCCCACTTCGGCACCGCCTACAACGTGCTCTACGTCCTCGCCGCGACCTTCCCGCTGCTCTTCGCCTTCGCCGCCAAAGCCGGCTACCGCGACGGCGCGACCGTCTCGATCGGGGTGACGCTGCTGGGGGTGCTCTGGATCGGGATCCCGCTCGCCCACGCCGTCTTCCTCCGCGACCTGCCCGACCACGGCGCGGCGCTGCTGATCGACGTCCTCGTCGGCACCTTCGTCGCCGACACCGCCGCCTACGCCACCGGGCGGATGTTCGGCAGCCACAAGATCGCCCCCAACCTCTCCCCGAACAAGACCGTCGAGGGACTGATCGGCGGCTTCGTGATCGGCACGATGGGCTTCTGGTTCGCCGGCCTCTACCAGGACTGGCTCTCGGGGGTGGACGCTCTGATCATCGGCGCCGCCGTCGCCGCCGCGGCCCCGATCGGCGACCTCTTCGAGTCTCTCCTCAAGCGCGACCTCGGCACCAAGGACACCGGCACCCTCTTCGGCCCCCACGGCGGCCTCCTCGACCGCCTCGACGCCGTCTTCTTCACCGTCGTCGTCGGCTACTACCTCTCGGTGGCGGTCGTTTACTAAGCGGTAAGACGGCCTCCCTATCCTCTGTCAGGCATGAAGAAGGTCCTCATACTCGGCTCGACCGGGTCCATCGGAACGCAGGCGCTCGAGGTGATCGGGCGCTCTGAGGAGCTGCAGGCGGTTGGCCTGGCCGCGGGCTCCGGCTGGGAGATGGCGGTCGAGCAGGCGCGCGAGCACGGTGTGCCGGTGGTCGCCATTGCCGATGCCGAGGCGGCTGAGCGCGCTCGAGGAGCCTGGAGCGGCCGGGTCCTGGTCGGCGAGGAGGGGGTGCGGGAGCTGATCGCCTCCACCGAACCAGACCTGGTCCTCAACGCGATCGTCGGCGCTGCCGGGCTCGGATCGACGATCGTTGCCCTCAGCGAGGGGATCGACGTTGCCCTTGCCAACAAGGAGAGCCTGGTGCTCGGCGGTGAGCTGGTGATGGCGCTGGCCGAGGCGACGGGGGCGCGCCTCTTGCCGGTCGACTCCGAGCACTCGGCGCTGTTCCAGCTGATCCACGGCGAGGCGCCGGGGACCGTGACCAAGCTCGTGCTGACGGCGTCCGGCGGCCCCTTCCGCGGCCGCGACGACCTCTCCGGGGTCAGCGTCGCCGACGCGCTCGCTCACCCCACCTGGCGGATGGGGGGCAGGATCACGATCGACTCGGCGACGCTGATGAACAAGGGCTTCGAGGCGATCGAGGCCCACCACCTCTTCGCCGTCCCCTACGAGCGGATCGACGTCGTCGTCCACCCGCAGTCGCTGATCCACTCGCTGATCCACCTCAACGACGGCTCCTCGCTCGCCCACCTCGGCTATCCCGACATGAGGGTGCCGATCTCATACGCGCTGCACTATCCGGAGCGGACCGACGTCGACGTGCCGCAGCTCGACCTCGCTGCGGTCGGCTCGCTCACCTTCGAGGAGCCGGACCTGGAGACCTTCGCCTGCCTGCGTCTGGCGCTGGAGGCCGGCACGGCGGGGGGGATCGCGCCCTGCGTCCTCAATGCCGCCGACGAGGTCGCGGTCGCTGCCTTCCTCGAGGAGCGGATCCCGTTCACCGCGATACCCGCCGTGATCGAGCGGGTGCTGGAGGAGATGCCGGCGCGTCCGGTCACCCACTTCGACGACCTCTTCGCCGCCGACGCCGAGGCCCGCGAACGCAGCCAGGAGCAGGTCCGAGGGTTGATGCCCGCATGAACTGGTTCTGGGTCTTCTTCGGCTTCTGCTTGCTGATCATCCTCCACGAGGCGGGCCACTACGCCGCCGCCAAGGCGACGGGAATGCGGGTCGAGCGCTTCTTCCTCTTCTTCGGGCCGACGATCTGGTCGTTCAAACGGGGCGAGACCGAGTACGGGGTGAAAGCGATCCCGCTCGGGGGCTACGTGAAAATCACCGGGATGACCCCGGAAGAGGAGGTTCCTCCGGAGGTCGCCCACCGCTCCTACTACCGGCAGGACGTCTGGAAGCGGATCGTCGTCGTCGCCGCCGGACCGGCGGTGAACATCGTCCTCGCCTTCGCGATCCTCTTCGGCGTCTACTGGGCCATCGGCCAGGAGCAGGTCACCCAGACCGTCGGTGAAGTCAGGCAGGGCAGTCCGGCGGCGCAGCTGTTGGAGCCCGGTGACGAAATCGTTTCCGTCGACGGCAAGCGCTTTGCGGGTCTCAGCACCGAAGAGCGCCTGATCGAGTTCGGCGAGACCGTTGCCTCTCACGAATGCGAGGGCAGGCAGGTCGACGGCTGCGTCGCTGCCCAGCCGGTACGGATCGAGGTCAGGCGCGATGGCCAAATCGAGTCCTTCTCGGTGCGACCGCAGTACGACGAGGAAGCGAAACGGGCGCTCGTCGGCTTCTCCTACGGCTCGGAAAGCATCGAGATCGGCCCCGGCACCGCCGCTGAGGAAGCCGCGGACAGGATCTGGATGGTGGCCGAGGGCACCTTCCACGTCTTCACCCACCTCTTCGAAGAGGAGCAACGGGAGCAGGTGTCCGGGGTGGTGGGGATCAGCGACGTCGGCAACCAGGTGATCGACACCGGGTTGGCGAATTCCCTCCTCCTCCTGGCCTTCGTCAGCCTCTCGCTGGGCCTGATCAACCTGCTGCCGATCCTGCCGCTCGACGGCGGCCACATCTTCTGGAGCCTGGTCGAGAAGGTCCGGGGGCGGCCTGTCTCCTGGCGGGTGATGGAGAAAGCGACGATGGTCGGGATCGCCCTCGTCCTGATGCTCTTCTTCTTAGGGCTCTCCAACGACATCGGACGAATCCAGGGCGAGGGATTTGAAGTTCGCTGATTGATAGAAGTTTCTTGACAGAAGGGTTTTTCGTGTCATAGGTTGGAGGCCGTGGGTCGTGGGAGAGCCAGGGGCCGAGGTCGTCGCGCGCGGCGGCCTCCTGGCTCCGACCCGCACCGGTGGAAGAAGACCGTTGTGATCGCCGCGGCGGTGATCACGGTTCTCTCGCCGGCGGTGAAATTGGCCGTGGAAGTGGGGGAAAGCGCGCTGGGCACGCCAGCCGCCCGCGAAGAACGCGAATGCCAGCCGGTGAGGCCGCCGGCCAGGGAACCGCCGTTCTAGCGCCGTTGCAGGGACGACCGGCGCGGGAGTGCCGACCGATCCACCCGGATAGCCTGTAGGTATGGCTTCGAAACGGCAGATCTTCGTCGGCAACGTGCCGATCGGTGGCGGCGCGCCCGTCGCCGTCCAGACGATGACCAAGACCGAGACCGCCAACCTGGCGGCGACGATGGAGCAGATCCGCAAGGTCGCCGACGCGGGGGCGGACCTGGTGCGCTGCGCGGTCCCACGCGAACAGGACGCCGAGGCGCTGAAGACGATCGTGCGCGAATCGCCGATCCCGGTGATCGCCGACATCCACTTCAACCACACGCTGGCGCTGAAAGCGATCGACGCCGGCGCCCACTGCATCCGCCTCAACCCGGGCAACATCGGCGGTCGCGAGAAAGTTGCCGAGGTGGCGGTGAAGGCGAACGCGGCGGGCGTGCCGATGCGGATCGGGGTCAACTCCGGCTCGCTGCCCAAGCACCTGCACGCGCTCGAGCGCGAAGCACCGGTTGAGGCGCTGGTCGCCGCCGCGGTCGAGTTCGTCGAGCTGATGGAGGGGCTCGACTTCGAAAACTTCAAGGTCTCGATCAAGTCGACCAACGTGCCGAACACGATCGCCGCCAACCGGCTTCTCTCGGAGAAGATCCCGTATCCGCTGCACCTCGGGATCACCGAGGCGGGGACGAAATGGAGCGGCTCGCTGAAATCGGCGGTCGGCCTGGGGACGCTGCTGGCCGACGGGGTCGGCGACACGATCCGGATCAGCCTCTCGACCTTCCACGCCGAGGAGGAGGTCAAGGTCGCCTGGGAGATCCTCAAGGCGCTGCAGCTGCGCGAGCGCGGCCCGGTCCTGATCGCCTGCCCGACCTGCGGCCGCCTCCAGTTCGACATGGACTCGGTCGTGGCTGAAATCGAGCAGCGCCTCGAGGCCTACGAGGAGCCGATCGAGGTCGCCGTGCTCGGCTGCGCCGTCAACGGGATCGGCGAGGCCAGCCACGCCGACTTCGGCATCGCCGGCGCCAAGAACGAGGGCCTGATCTTCGCCGGCGGTAAACCGCTGCGCAAGGTCCCGCAGGCGAAGCTGGTGGACACCCTCTTCGAGGAGATCGACAAATCCCTCGACCGCGGCGGCCAGGTCGAGTTCGACGAGGCCGAGTCCCGTGAGGGGGCCGAGTGGGTCGCCAACATCGAGCGCGAAAACGCCGGCGACCTCACCCCCGAGAAGATCGCCCAGATGGAGCACGAAGCCTCCCAGCGCGGCGAGTCCGACAAGGTTCTCCTCGACGAGGAGGCCTCGCCAACCGCAGGCCGCCGCTTTACCCGCGCGTAAGAGCTCCGGCCCGCGGGTCCTGTCTCCGATACGTCCCCCGCGCCTACCGGCGCGGGTCCCGCATCGTCGCCACCCGCGGGAGGAACGCCTACGCCTGAGGAGCCGTCGTCTCGCTGACCCCGCTCCTCCGGCGGGTGGCGACGATATTGAGGACTCTCCCGGTAGGGAGAGCCCAATATCGGAGACAGGACCCGCCGGCCGGAGCTCCCCCCAGATAGGTTTGGGGCCGAGGTGACCTGAACTTGGCCCGTAGCCCGAAGAACAAAGGTGTCTCTCCCTCCAGGCAGGAGGACTTTCCGGCCTGGTTTCAGGCCGTGGTGCGGGAGGGGGAGGTGGCGGAACTTGCGCATGTGCGCGGGTGCATGGTGATCCGGCCGTGGGGCTATGCGATCTGGGAGCTGATGCAGGCCGAGCTCGACCGCCAGATCAAGAAGAGCGGCGCCAGCAACGCTTATTTCCCCCTCTTCATCCCGCTCAGCTACTTCGAGGAGGAGGCTGAGCACGTCGAGGGCTTCGCCAAGGAGATGGCGGTGGTGACCCACCACCGGCTGGAAGAGGACCCCGCCGACCCGGGCAAGCTGAAGCCCGGGGGAGAGCTGACCGAGCCGCTGATCGTGCGGCCGACCTCGGAGACGATCATCGGCAAATCCTTCGCCAAATGGATCAACTCCTACCGCGACCTGCCGCTGATGGTGAACCAGTGGGCGAACGTCGTTCGCTGGGAGATGCGGCCGCGGGTGCTGCTGCGGACGACCGAGTTCCTCTGGCAGGAGGGGCACACCGCCTTCGCCAGCGAGGAGGAGGCGCGGGACAACACGACGGAGATGCTCGAGGTCTACCGTCGCTTTGCCGACGAGTTCCTGGCGATGCCGGTCCTCACCGGTGAGAAGCCCGAGGAAGAGCGCTTCCCGGGGGCCGTGATGACCCTCTCGATCGAGGCGATGATGCAGGACGGCAAGGCCCTGCAGGCCGGGACCTCGCACTACCTGGGTCAGAGCTTCGCGGAGGCCGCCGAGATCAACTTCCTCAACCGCGAGGGCGAGCGGGAGCTCGTCCACACGGCTTCCTGGGGCGTCTCCACGCGCCTCCTCGGCGCCCTGATCATGAGCCACAGCGACGACGTCGGCCTGCGCCTGCCACCGACGGTGGCGCCGCGCCAGGTCGTGATCGTGCCGATCCCGCGCGGCGACGACGGGGCGGCGGTGCTGGAGGCGGCCGAGACCCTGGCGCGCGAGATCGGCGAGCTCTCGTTCCAGGGGGCCGAGGTGCGGGCGATGGCCGACCTGCGCGACCGCGAACCGCCCGACAAGCGCTGGGAGTGGACGCGCAAAGGCGTGCCGCTCGTCCTAGAACTCGGGCCGCGAGACCTGAAGGAGGGCGTGGTCGCGCTGCGGCGCCGGGACGCCGGCGACGCGAAGCCCGAGTCGCTGGAGCGCTCCCGGGTCGCGACCGCGATCCCCGAGCTGCTGGCCGAGATCCAGGGCTCCTACCACCGCGCCGCCGTCGAGCGGCTCGCCTCCCGCACCCGCGAGGACATCGCCGATCTCGATGGGTTCCGCGAGTGGTTCGACACCGACCCCTCCGACGCCGACGCCGGCGGCTTCGTGCGGGCACCCTGGAGCGAAGCCCCCGAGTCGGCGGAGCTGCTCGAGGACCTGAAGGTAACCGTGCGCTGCCTGCCTTTCGACCAGGACCTCGCGCCGGGTGCCACCTGCGTTCTGACCGGCAAGCCGGCGGTTACCGAAGCGATCTTCGCGAAGGCCTACTGAGGATGAGCGGCACCGACCCTTTCGGTCGAGGTCGCGTCCGCCGGCTGTTCGGGCTCGACCGCAGCGCGCCGCCGCCGCGCCAGACCCGCGCTGGGGAGCCGCTCAATCCCTGGACGATTCCCAACCTGGTCGGCTACGTCCGCCTGGCGGCGTTGCCGCTCTTCCTCGTCCTCGCCTACGGCACCGAGGACGGGACCTCGGTCGCATCGGCGATGGTCTTCTGGGCGATCGCCGCCGGCGACTACCTCGACGGCATCCTCGCCCGCATCACCGGCCAGTACAGCCGCATGGGGGCGCTGCTCGACCCGCTCGTCGATCGGCTGACGATCCTCGCCGGCGCAGTCGTCTGCTGGAGCTTCGAGCTGCTGCCGCGCTGGCTGCTGCTCTTGCTCGCCCTGCGCGAGCTGGCGATGCTCGTCCTCGCCCAGTACGGGCTCCGCCACGGCGTCGACATCGAGGTCAACTGGCCCGGCAGGATCTCCGTCTTCCCGATCATGGGCGGAATCTGGCTCGCCCTCCTGGCGCCCGGATGGGTTGCCACCGCGCTCGTGATCTGGGGCCTGGTGATGGCGGTCATCGCCACCGTCCTCTACGCCCGCAGCGGAATGCAGGCGGTTCGCGCCGCCAAGGCCGCAAGCTGACGCCCAGGTTGAGCTAAACCTTCAACCTACGGTTGAACCTTCTACAAAGGGGGAGCTATGATCGGCTCCCGCGCAAACCCCGAAGGCCTCGCCTCGACCAGTTAGGAGCACGATGGAGGACACCTTTCCCGATCTTGGCTCCCTCAGCGACAAGGAGCTGAAGGACATGATCGACAACCTGACGGCCGAGGAGAACGAGATCTCCTACAAGCGGCGCGTCCTACACGGAAAAATCGACATTCTGCGCGCCGAGCTGGTCAACCGCCTGCGCCATAAACGGGAGGCCGGCGAGTCGCTGATCTCCGGCGACGACGTCGAGCAGCTGACCCAGATCCTCGCCGGGGAGAAGCAGTCGCCGACGGAGGACGAGCCCGCCGCCTGAGCGGGAGGCGTCATGACCGTCCACTGTCCTGAGTGCGGGTTCGCGAACCCCGAGGGGGCGAACTACTGCCAGAAGTGCGGTGCCTACCTCGGTGGGCCGAAAGAGGGCGGCGACGACCCGACGACGATGACCTACCGGGTCGACGAGACCGGCGAGATGACGCCGGTCGACATCGACGAGGTGGTCTCCGAGAGCGGCGCGGCGCTGGTGATCCGCTCCGGCGGCGGGCGCGCGGGGGAGAGCTTCAGCGTCTCCGAGGAGCGGGTCAGCATCGGCCGCAGCCCCGACGCCGGCGTCTTCCTCGACGACGTCACCGTCTCCCGCAACCACGCGCTGCTGGTGCGGCGCCGCGACGGCCTCTACATCGACGACCTCGGCTCACTCAACGGCACCTACGTCAACCGCCGCCGGATCGAGTCCCACCGGCTTGCCGACGGCGACGAGATCCAGGTCGGCAAGTACAAGCTTTCCTATCTGGAGCGTTAGGTGGTGCCGATGTCCGTGTCCGAACAGCCCGGTCGCACCTCCTCCGAGTCGCCCAGCCGGCCGCGCAAGGCGCTGACGATCGGCGCCGTCTGCAAAATCCTGCAGAGCGAATTCGACGACGTCTCGATCTCGAAGATCCGCTACCTGGAGGATCAGAAGCTGCTCAACCCGCGGCGCACCTCGGGCGGCTACCGCCTCTACAGCCAGTCCGACGTCGAACGGCTGCGGACGATCCTGCGCCTGCAGCGCGACGAGTTCCTGCCGCTGCGGGTGATCCGCCAGGAGCTCGCCGCCGGCGGCGATCTGGTGCTCGGCGACGGCGAGCGCAAGCCGGCCAGCGGCGGGGTCCGCCGCGCGATCCTCGTCGACACCTCGCGCGCCTACCTGGCGCTCGAGGAGATCGTCGAGGAGACCGGCGCCCGCGAGGAGCTGATCCGCGAGCTCGAGAACTACGGGATCGTGCAACCGGAGAAACGCGAGGGCAAGATCGTCTACGACGAGACCGATCGCGAGATCGTCCGCTCCGCCAACGAGCTCTCGCGGGTCGGCGTCGGCGCCCGCAACCTGCGCGTCTTCCGCTCCTCCGCCGATCGCGAGGCGAACCTGCTGGAAGCGGTGCTGGGCCCCTCGTTGCGCTCGCGCAACCCCGAGCGCCGCAAGGAGGCGCTGGAAAGCCTCGAAAGCCTGGCCGCGACGGTCAGCCACCTCAAGCACCTGCTGCTGGTCCGGGACCTGCGCCGGCTGGCCGGCGAATAACCCGCTTCCGTGGCCCGGGTGACCCGTACGCGCACCGTCGAGGCGCCGCCGCGAGAGGTCTGGAAGCTCGTCTCCGACCCCTACAGCCTGCCCCGCTGGTGGCCGCGGACGACGCGGGTCGAGAACGTCGACGCCAAGGGCGGCCGCCGGGCGCGCTGGACCAAGGTCCTGGCGACGGCCGAGGGGCGGGGGGTGCGGGCCGACTTCCGCTGCGTCAGCGCGGCCGAGGCCGAGCGCTACGTCTGGGAGCAGGAGCTGGCGGGGACGCCCTTCGAGAAGCACCTGAAGGCGTTGCAGGTGGAGATCCGAATGCGTGAGCAGGAGGGCGGCACCGAGGTCAGCCTCAGCGAGGAGCAGTCGCTGAAGGGGATGTCGAAGCTCGGCTCGCCGCTGATGCGCAAGGCGCGCGGCGACGTGCTGGACGAAGCGCTGGACGGGATCGAGAGGGCGCTGGCGTGAACCCGCAGCGGGACGCGAAGTGGTGGGGGTGGGGGGACCCCTCGATCGAGCCCTCGCTCGACGACGCGGCGCTCGGCGTGTTGCGGGAGCGGATCGGGGAGCTGGAGCCCTGGCCGCTGGCGCGGACGCTGGAGGGATTTGAGCTGCCGGCGGCGGAGGCGCTGCCGCGGGCGCTCGTCGACGCGGTGGGCGAGGAGAACGTCTTCAGCTCTGACGAGGACCGGCTGCGCCACGCGACCGGGCGCGGCTACGCCGACCTGGCGCGGCTGCGGAGCGGGTCGCTGGAGGCGGCTCCGGACGCGGTGGCGATGCCGCGAAGCGCTGCGGCGCTGCGACGCGTGCTCGAGGTCTGTGCCTCCGAGGGCGTCGCGGTTGTTCCCTTCGGCGGTGGCACCAGCGTCGTCGGCGGGGTCGAGCCGCTGCGCGGCGGTCACGGCCGCCTGATCAGCCTCGACCTGGGAGCCCTGCGCGACGTCGTCGTCGACGAACGCTCGCTGACCGCGCGCCTCGGCGCCGGGCTGCGCGGCCCCGAGGCCGAGACGGCGCTGGGGCGTTTCGGGCTCACGCTCGGCCACTTCCCGCAGTCGTTCGAGTACGCGACGATCGGCGGTTTTGCGGCGACCCGCTCGGCCGGTCAGGCTTCGAGCGGCTACGGCCGCTTCGACGCCCTGGTCAGCTCGGTGCGCCTGCTGGCGCCGGCCGGCGAGCTTTCCACCCTGGAGACCCCGCACACGGCGGCGGGCCCGGCGCTGCGCGAGCTCGTGGTCGGCTCGGAGGGGGTGCTGGGGGTGATCCCGGAGGTGACCGTGCGGGTGCGACCGGCCCCCAGCGTGCGCCGCTACGAGGCCTGGATGGCCGAGAGCTTCGAGGCGGGATCGGAGATCGTCCGCTCCCTGGCGCAGGGGCCGGGGCTGCCGCAGATCATCCGCGTCTCCGATGAGGAGGAGACCGAGGGGACGCTGGCGCTGAACGGGCCGCGCGGGCTCAGCGGCCGCCTCTTCAGCGGCTACCTCGGCGCTCGCCGCCGGCGCGGCGGCGCCCTGATGATCGTCGGCTATGAGGGGGACGAGGAGTCGGCGGCGCGAACCCGGGCGCTCAGCGTCCGCGCGCTGCGGGACGGAGGTGCCGCTTACCTCGGGCAGGCAGCTGGGAGCGCCTGGGAGCACGGCCGCTATCAGGGCCCCTACCTACGCGACACGTTGATGGAGATGGGGGCGATGGTCGAGACTCTCGAGACCTCCCACACCTGGAGCCGCTTCGGCGAGCTGCATGAGGGGGTGGGGGAGGCGATCCGCGGCGCGCTTGGGGCGCAGGGAACGCCGGGCCTGGTGTTCTGCCACCTCTCGCACGCCTACGCCGACGGCGCCTCGCTCTACTTCACCTTCATCTCCCGCGCCCGCCGCGGCGCCGAGCTGGAGCAGTGGGCGGCGGTCAAGCGCGCCGCCTGCGAGGCGATCGTCGCCCACGGCGGCACGATCACCCACCATCACGCGGTGGGCCGCGACCACGCCCCCTACATGGAGGCGGAGGTGGGGCAGGCGGGCCTTGAGGTGCTGCGAGCGGTCAAGGAGCAGCTCGACCCGGCGGGCATCATGAACCCGGGCAAGCTGCTGCCCTAGCTTCCCACTTGAATACGCTTGCGCGGTGGTGGAGCCCGTTGATCGACTTCGTGTTTTCATCGCCTCCCCCGGCGACACCGAAGAGGAGCGGAACCGCCTGGACTCCGTGATCGACGAGATCAACCGGGGAATCGCAGGAGATCGAGGTCTCGTCCTGGAGCTGGTGCGCTGGGAGACTCACGTGCGTCCCGGCATGGGCAGTGATGCCCAAGAGATCATCAACCGACAACTTCCGGACGTCGACATTGTGGTCGGCATTTTTTGGAAGCGCCTGGGAACGCCCACGCCTCGGGCCGAATCCGGAACCGCCGAGGAGATAGAAGCGGCAATCGAGAGATGGCGCGAGCGGGGCGGCATCGAGATCCTTACCTACTTCAACCAAAGTCCTTACACGCTCGACGGCTCCGAGCTGAGCCAGTTGGAGCGACTGTTCGCCTTCCGGGAGAAGCTCAAGGAGCAGGGAATCCTGTTCTGGACTTATGACGGTGTCCCCGACTTCGAAGCAAAAGTCCGGCAGCACCTGACCGCTGCTGTGCGAGATTGGCCAGCCTCGGCACCCCGACGCACTGATCGGCTAAGGGCAGACGCTCGTTCGAAGCGGCCGGGGACTACCTCTTCCAACGCGCTGCAGGCGGAGGTGGATGTCACTCGAATGGGCGATGTGCAGACTCTCGCATCGCAGCTCCGAGCGGAGCTGCTGGAGCAGGGCTTCGGCAGTCCGGCAACTGCTCGTGCGGTAACCGTGTTGCTGGAGCTGCTGGCAAACGTTCGCGACCACTCGCGGTCGACGTCTGCTTCTGTGGAGGTCGAGGTGCGTACCGGCTCGATCTTCTGCGCCGTCATCGAGGTCACCCATCCAGGATCGGAGTTCGATCTCGAAGGAGTGATCCGAAAAGGCTGGGAGGACTACCAGCACGGAGACCGAGAGCACGGGCTGGTGAAGGCCGCTCGCCTGGCCAGCCATCTTCGGCTCACGACCGAGGGCCGATCCGCGGGAGTGGTGGGCATCGAGTGCTTCGTCTACGACTCTCCTGCTCTCGGCTCCGGGGTTTTGGACGATGTCGACGCGATCACCCCGGTCTATTTGGAATTCGACCTGCCCAAACGCTGGCGATTCGGCCAGGAGATCTACGGCGACAGGGAGCTGGAGGCGCTCCTCCAATTTGCCCTCACGAGACCGGCCCCCAGGCTGTTGGACCTGTGCCTCGGCGGGTTGCAGGTACCGGCCGACGGCTACCTGGCCGTCGAGTTCGTAGGGGACGTGCTGCCCAGCGAAATCGGCCCTCGGCCGATAGTGGGCTCGGTGGCCGAGATCTATCCTTGGCCACGTTCGAAGCACGTCACTGAAGCCGCCCTGGAGGTCCACTTCAACGAGTGCTTCGACGCGCAGCGGGTGGTGATGCACGCCTACAAAACCGGTTCGATCCCGACCGGCCTCTTGCAGGAGTGGGCCGGTCTCTGGGGGGTTCCGTTCTTCGCGAACCCGGAGGAGCTGAAAGACTTTGTGGACCGCCTGCCCAGGGCGAGCTCCTGAATTCTCGCCGTCTCTCGCTAGGCGCTATTTGCCTTCTTCTTCGATCCGTTTGGCGGCGCCGACGATCGGGCCCCTGACGCTGCCGCGGAGCACTTCGGTGCCGGTGTACTGCGGCGCGTCTTTCTCGTCGGTCGCTTTCGCCAGCGAGGCTTTCAGCTGCGATTCGTCGGTCCTGGTGATCGCGATCTGGCCGAAGGTTTCGTTGGCGAGGTAGGCGAGGATTTCGACCGGGACTTCGACCTGGGCGCTGATCACCCCGTCTTTCTCGACTTTGGTGGTGGCGAGCGGCAGCATTTTCTCCGGCGAGGCGGCGAGCCAGATCGTGTAGCCGCAGCCGCCGCCCGGGGGCAGCCCTTCGGCGGCGATCTGCAGCGCCAGGCTGTTTTTCACCCGCCCGAAGATCGCCAGGCCGCGAGCCTGGCTCCCGTCCACCGGGTTGAGCACCGCCCGCGTCGTTTCTTTCCCCGCTTTGCCGCTTTGGATCGCGGCCGCCACCAGCGCTTCGATGTTTTTCCCGCTCGGATCGGGAGCTTTGGCCGTGGTCTCGCAGCTGCTGGCCGAGGCGGTCGAGCCGTCGTCGCCCGAGTCCGAATCGTCGCCGCTGCCGGCGAAGATGAAGACCAGGAAGAGAACGACGATCGCAACCCCCGCCAAGATCGCCCAAAGCCCCCGCCCCTCCAACACCTTCAACCGATGAGCATCCTCTTTCAAAGAATGATGTTTCCGCTCCCGTTTGGGTTTGGGAACCGATTTCGGCTTTGCTTGCGGAGTCGGTGACGAGTGCACCACCTCAGGCGCCGGCTCCTGCGGCTCCTGCGGCGCGGTCGGCGGTGGGGGCTCTCCCGGAGGAGCCTCCCCATCTTTTGCGACGGAGGGAGAGCCCCCACCGCCCCTGCTGCCACCGCCTGGAGGTTCGGGTATTGCGGGAGCTGGGATGCCTTCGGCTTCAAGTTGCTCGGCGGCCTGCTTAGCCCGCCGATGCACCTCGGCAGCCGAGACCCCCATAAGAGCCGATAGATCTTCGTACCCCTGCTCGCCACGCTGGGAGAGCAGGCGCAGGATCGCCTTCTGGTCGTCGGACAGCGCCACCGGGTCGGAAGCCTATTAGGGTGCGCAGCGTGAACGACGATGCTCAGGTTAAGCCGCACTTCGACGCCCTGATCGGCACCGAGTGGCTCAGCGACGATCCCGGCGACGCTCGCGTGCGCCTCTCGATCCGCGACGAGCTGCGCCAGCCCTTCGGCCTCATGCACGGCGGCGTGATGTCAACTCTGATCGAGAGCGTCTGCTCGAAAGCGACCGCCGGCGCCGTCTGGGACGACGGCATGGTGGCGATGGGGCAGTCGATCAACGTCAACTTCCTCCGCCCGGTCACCGAGGGTGCGGTGGAAGTGCGCGCCCAGGCCCGCCACCGCGGCCGCACCACCTGGCTCTGGCAGTGCGAAGTCCTCAACGACGAGGGCAAGCCCTGCGCCCTGGCGCAGATGACGATCGCCGTTAGACCGCGGCCGGGCGCTTAACCGCCGAAGCGGTTGGTGATCGGCAGGCGGCGGTCCTTGCCGAACCCTTTCGGCGTGATCCGGATCCCCGGCGCCGCCTGGCGGCGCTTGTACTCGGAGCGGTCGACGAGGCGGATCACCTCGTCGACGGTCTCGGCCGGCATCCCCGCCGCGATTATTTCCTCGCGCCCCTCGTCGCGCTCGACGTAGGCCTCGAGGATGCGGTCGAGCACCTCGTAGGGCGGCAGCGAGTCCTCGTCGCGCTGGTCTGGCCGCAGCTCCGCCGAGGGCGCCCGCTCGATCACGCTCGCCGGCACCAGCTCCCGCCCGGCCCGCTCGTTTCGGCGCCGCGTCAGCTCGTAGACGAGCTGCTTCGGGACGTCCTTGATCACCGCGAAGCCGCCGGCCATGTCGCCGTAGAGGGTCGCGTAGCCGACCGACATCTCGCTCTTGTTGCCGGTGGTGAGGACCAGCCAGCCGTGGCGATTGGAGAGCGCCATCATCAGGTTGCCGCGGATCCGCGCCTGGATGTTCTCGGCGGTCAGGTCCGGCTCCGAGGGCTTGGTCGGGTCCCGCGGCACCGCCGCCTCCGGCTCGTGCAGGTAGCCGCTCAGCGCCGCTTCAAAGCTCTCCATCACCGGCTCGATCGCGATCTCGAGCAGCTCGCAGCCAAGGTTGGCGGCGATGTCGCGCGCGTCCTGCTGGGTCTCGGCGCTGGAGTGGGGGGAGGGCATGACGACGCAGCTGAGCCGGTCCGCCCCGACCGCGTCGGCGGCGATCAGGGCGACGAGGGCGGAGTCGATCCCCCCCGAGAGCGCCAGCCCGACGTGCTTGAAGCCGTTCTTGCCGACGTAGTCGCGGAGGCCGAGGACCAGGGCGCCGTAGACCTCGTCGGGGTCGGGGAGGGGGTCGGCCAGCGGCCCCGGTTCGGAGTGCGGAACCTCGCAGACCAGCAGCTCCTCCTCGAACTGGGCGGCACGGGCGATGACGCTGCCGTCGGGCGCCGTGACGAGGCTCTGGCCGTCGAAGACCAGCTCGTCCTGGCCGCCGACGAGGTTGCAGAAGGCGAAGTGGGCGTCGTAGGCGCGGGAGCGCTCGGCGAACATCGCCTCCCGCTCGCGGCCCTTGCCGCGGTGGTAGGGAGAGCCGGAGGGGTTGGCGATCAGTCGCGCCCCCTGTTCGGCCTCGGTCTGCGCCGGCGGCCCCGGCTGCCAGACGTCCTCGCAGATCGTCAGCCCGACGGTGAGACCGCCCACCTCGATCGTCTGCGGTTCGCTGCCGGGGACGAAGTAGCGCTGCTCGTCGAAGACGGAATAGTTGGGGAGCCGGTTCTTGCGGTAGATCGTCTCGATCGCGCCGTTGGTGAGCACCGCGGTCGAGTTGTGGGCGCGCCGAGGATCGGCGTCGCCCTCAGCCGGCTCAGCGAAGCCGACCAGCGCCGTGATCCCCTGCGCCGCAGCGGCCAGCTCCTCGACCGCGCGCCGGTTCGCCCGCAGAAAGTGGCGCTTCAGGTAGAGGTCCTCGGCCGGGTATCCGGGGATGCAGAGCTCGGGAAAGATGACCAGCTCCGCCCCCGCCTCGCGGGCGCGGCCGATCCACTCCGCCACCTTGGCGGCGTTGCCGTCGACGTCGCCGACGGTGGGGTTGATCTGGGCGAGGGCCAGGCGCATCTACCGGGGTTCCTTACCGGAAGTATCTCCGAGAGCACCTTTTGCCCCTCGCTAGGGTTCACCTTCTGATGAGAAGGCGCCGTCGTCAGCTGGCCGGCATCTCGGCGGCGCTGCTTCTAACGCTCGCCTCCGTGGGCTCTGCCCAGGCAATGCCCAACCTCGCTTCGGAGGCGCAGAAGCCGTTTCTGATGCCGCGGGAGCGGCCGACCGACACCGACGACCCCAATCGCAACGCCTACTCGGTCCCCGAGGCGCCGAAATCGCCGGCCTGCTCGCGGCACTTCTGCGTCCACTGGGTGGAGGAGGGGCTCGACGCCCCCAACCTCAGCGACCGTGATCGCGACGGGATCCCGGACTTCGTCGAGCGGGTTCAGCGGGTGGCCGAACGCGTCCATCAGGTCGAGAACGGGAGGCTCGGCTGGCGCGAGCCCAAGAGCGACGGCCGCCGCGGCGGCAGGAACGGCAAGACCGACGTCTACCTCTCCCAGATCGGCGGCGAACTGTTCGGCTACGCGGCGCCGGACCGCGGGCAGGTGCCGAAGAACGGCCGGATCCCACGGCGCCTGCACGGCTACCTCGTCCTCGACAACGACTACAGCGCCTTCGAGTTCCCCGGCACCAAGCCGCTCGAGGACCTGCAGGTGACCTTCGCCCACGAGTACAACCACATCCTCCAGTTCGGCTACGACGCCTACCAGGACCCCTGGTTCGCCGAGGCGAGCGCGACCTGGATGGAGGACCAGGTCTACAACGGGATCGACGACTACCTGCGCTACGTGCGGCGCTGGGTCCGCCTCTGGGAAACGCCGCTGACGACCAACTCGATCAAGGAGTACGGCAGCGCCGTCTGGAACCAGTGGCTGGCGCGGCGCTACGGACCGGAGATCGTGCGCAAGGCCTGGGCGGGGGCGATCGACGCCAAGCCCGCCGGCTTCTCCGTCGCCAGCTACGAACGGGCGCTGCGCTCCTCCGGGCCATCCGACCTCAGTCGCGACTTCACCCGCTTCGCCGCCGCCGTGGCCGAGTGGCGGACCGGCAAGTTCTTCCGCGAGAGCGAGCTCTTCCCGGACGCGCCCCGGCAGGGCCGCCTGCCGCTTGACGGCGGCTCGCTGACGCGGATGCTGAACCACACGACCTTTCAGCTGCTGCGGGTGCGGGCCGGCGCCGGCCGCGCCGTGGTGGCCCAGTTGCGGGCGCCGGGCGGCATCGCGGCCGGGCTGGCGCTGGTCGGCCGGCTCGGCAGCGAGCGCGGGGGGCGGCCGCTGGTGCGCGTCGCCTACAGTCGCGGCGGCGGCAGCCTGGCGGTGCGCCTGCCCCGACCCGGCCGCTTCAGCCGGATCACCGCCGTCGTCGTCAACGCCGACGCCCGCGCCAAGGGCTTCAGCTCCCGCCGGCTCGACTGGAACTACCTGACCGACGGCCTTCCGTTCGAGGTCAGCGGCTGGCTCGTCGGCTAGGGGCGCTTCCGCGCTAGGAGCGGGACTCGCTGGCGACGGGGCCGGCGCCGTTGGAAGACGCCGCCGCGGCGGCTTTGCGCTTCTTCGCCTTCGCCTTTTTCTTCTTGGCGGGGGCGGTCTTGATCACCTCGGTGGTCGCCGCCTCGAGGTCGAGGGCGAAGCTGTCGAGGTCGGCCATCCCGTCGTAGTCGCCGATCAGGCCGAAGTTGACCTGGCCGTTGTAGGACATGATTCCCACGCAGAGGGCCTGGCGCCGGGCCAGCGGCACCATCGGGAAGATCGACTCCATCTTGCGGCCGAGCACGTAGAGCGGGAACTGCGGGCCGGGGACGTTGGTGACGACGAGGTTGAAGAAGCGCTGCGCCGGCTGCAGGCGGGCCGCCTGGGAGACGATCGTCGAGGGGGCGAAGTCGGTCAGTTTGGTGAGGATCTCGGCCCCGACCGCCTGCCCGGAGGACTTGAGGTCGCCCATCTCCCGCGTCACCACGTGCAGGCGCTCGACCGGGTCCTCGCACCAGACCGGGAGCGGCGCCATCATCGCCGAGATCCGGTTGCCGAGGGCGCCGTGCTGCTCGGCGGTGCGGACGCTGACCGGGACCATGGCGCGCAGCTCCAGGCCCTCGGTGTCGTGGCCGCGGGCCCGCATGTACTTGCCGATGCCGCCGGCGACGATCGAGAGGATGACGTCGTTGACGGTGCCGCCGTGGGCGTCCTTGACCCGCTTCAGGTCGCCGAGGTCGGCCTGCACCATCTGGAAGCGGCGATGGGGGCCGATCTCGACGTTGAAGACGGAGTCGGGGGCGCTCATGCCGGCGGTGACGATCTTCGAGGTGTCGCGGACGCCGCTCAGGACCTGGCGAGGCCCGCGCAGCGCCGCGCGGGCGCCGCGATAGATCTCCTTCGGGCTCGTCATCCGTTCTTTCAGCGCTTCTGACAGCAGCTGCGTGTCGGTCGGCTCGGGCCGGGCGATCCAGGGCGGCGCCTTCTCGGGCGCGCCGGCGGGCTCGGGGTCGAGGTCGAAGAGGACGGTGGTGATGTCGACGCCGGAGACGCCGTCGACGAGCGCGTGGTGGCTCTTGCCGATGATCGCGAAGCGGTCGCCGGTCAGGCCCTCGACCAGCCATAGCTCCCAGAGCGGCTTCGAGCGGTCGAGCTGCTGGGAGAAGATCCGCGCGGCGAGGTTGCGCAGCTGCTCGTCGGAGCCCGGCGCGGGCAGCGCGGTCTGGCGCACGTGGTAGTCGAGGTTGAGGTGCGGGTCGTCGATCCAGACCGGGCGGCCCTGACCGAAGGGGACGAAACGCAGCTTCTGGCGGAAGCGCGGCACCAGATGCAGTCGCGAGGCGATGTGGTCGCGGAACTCCACGTGGCTTGGAGCTTCGCCCTGGAAGACGCTGGTCGAGGCGACGTGCATGTGGGCACCGGAGCGCTCCAGGTGGAGGAAGGAGGTATCCAGTCCGCTGAGGCGTTCGGGCTTCGTCATCTGTCCATGTTCGCACATGCGTCTAGGGCCGGAGGCCGGCGAATTTGCCTTCTGAAGCGGGGTTTCAATGAACGTTGCAGTCTCCCGAATGTGTGCGTCCGCTCACATTCCCGCTCTGAGTGCCGGCCTAGCGTGTTCCCTCCTCAACAGACCTAACAACCGCCGAGTCCTCCTGCCTCAGGGCGGAGGGGAGCGGGGGACCCACTTGCCGCGGCGCAGTCCGCGGCCCGGGGCGAATCGGGCGGCGAGCCGCCCGTAGCGAGAGCCGGAGACGCCGACGATCGCGAGCCCGTCAGCTAACCCCGTAGGCGCTTTGGAAAGCGAGCGACTTAGATGCGACAACTCCTGCCCGCGGTGGCGGCTGCCACCGCGCTGACGATCGGCCTGGCGCCGGCGGCCGCGCAGAGCGACCGCAAGGACCATGATCAGCGGGAGCGAGCGCGCTCTCACGTCTCCCTGCACCTCTCCACCCACACGGTGCTGAGCGGCAATGGGCTGGCGGTGCACGGCAAGGTGCGGCCGAGCGGCCGCCACCGGGTGAAGATCGTCTTCCGCGGCCGCGACACCGCGGCGCGGAGCGTGAGGACGAAGGCGAACGGGACCTTCGCATTGCGCTGGACGCCGGAGCGGACCGGCAGCTACGCGGTGCGCGCCTACGGCGTCCACGGCAAGCGCGTGCGGGCCTCGCGCAGCGTGCCGCGGCGGGTGACCGCCTACCGGTTCGCCCACGCCTCCTACTACGGGCCCGGCCTCTACGGCAACGGCGTCGCCTGCGGCGGGACCCTGCTGCCGGGGACGATGGGCGTCGCCCATAAGACGCTCCCGTGTGGGACCAGGGTGAAGCTGCGCTACCGGGGGCGGTCGGTGACCGTGCCGGTGATCGACCGCGGCCCGTACGTGCCGGGGCGCGATTACGACCTCACCGAGGCCGTCAAGGAGCGGCTGGGGTTCCCGGGCATCGGGACGGTGCTGGCCAGCCGCTAGCTGGCGAGGCCGAGCCGGAGCTGGCCTGGTGTCGGCTCCGGCTCGGCCGCCGCTTCGCCCGTGTCGAAGGAGGCGACGCGGACCCCGAGCAGGCGCACCGGCCGCTGCGGGTCATACGCGCGCAGCAGGTCGAGCGCGACCGGCCCGACGACTTTCGGGTCGTTGGTCGGCTGGTCGATCGTGTGGGAGCGGGTGACGTTGGTCCAGTCGTCGAGCCGGACCTTGATCCCGATCGTCCGCCCCTCGAGCTCGCGTTTGCGGAGGCGCCGGCAGAGCTCCTCGCTGAGCTCGCCGAGGTGGCGCTCCAGCTCGCCGCGCTGGCGGACGTCGACGTCGAAGGTGATCTCGGTCGACTGCGACTTGGTCTCGTGTTCGGGGGTGATGGGAGTGTTGTCCAGAAGGCTGCCGCGCGCGTGCATCCAGGCGCCGGAGCGGGGGCCGAAGGCCTCTTCCAGCTCCTCGCGCCGGCGCCGGCGCAGGTCGGCGAGGGTGCGAATCCCCATCGCCTCGAGCCGCGAGACCGTCTTCGGGCCGATTCCGGGGATGAGACCGGGGGAGTGGTCGGCGAACCGCTCCAGCGCCTGCTCCCGCGAGAGCACCACCAGCCCCGCCGGCTTGCCGAGCTCGCTGGTGATCTTGGCCAGCATCCGGCTCTCGGAGATGCCGACCGAGCAGGTCAGCCGCGTCTCGGTCCGGATCTCGGTCTGCACCCGCCGCATCGTCGACTTCGGCGAGAAGAGCCCGGTCAGGTCCAGGTAGGCCTCATCCAACCCCACGACCTCGACCACCTCCACGTTCCGCCGCAGCACGTCCATCACCTGCCCCGAGGCCTCCCGGTAGGCGGGAAAGTCCGGCCGCAGATAGATCGCGTCAGGCAACCTCCGCCGAGCCACCGCCGCCGGCATAGCCGAATGAATCCCCGCCAACTTCCTCGCCTCATAAGAGGCCGTAGTAACCACCGCCCGCGGCCCCGACCCGCAAACGATCACCGGCTTGCCCTTCAGCTCAGGCCGCCGCCGCAGCTCCACCGACGCGTAGAACGCGTCCATGTCGAGGTGGGCGATCGTGCGGTCGAAGCTCATCTACCCGATGGTAGGAGGGGAGAGGGATGGGACTCAGTTGAGGCAGCCGGTTCCGACGCCGAGCGCGGCAAAGATTGCGACGAAGGCCAAACCGAGAAGAAAGACCGCGCCCCAGGTAGAGATGAGGAAGGCCCGGAAACCGTGGGCGGCACCGGTAGCCAATGCGATTCCAAGCCCGATCGCGCCGGGGACGGCCAGCACCAGCGCGAGCTTGCCGGTGCTGCTGTCGTCACCGAAAAGGCCGCCGTAGTAGGCGGCGGTGAGGGCAGGGCCGAGCACGATCGAGCCGATCACGAGGGCGATCAGCAGTTGCTTTTCTCTCTGATCGCGGGCCGACCTGACGATCAGCGCCGTCACGGCCACCCAGGCCGAGAACGCGACCAGGATGACCAGCACCGCCAGCAAGTCGCTCCCGCCGTGTCCGCAAGCCACCGGCACGGCCGGGATCCTAAACTCAGGCCATGTCCTCTCCCGAGGCGAAGAATCTGGAGGCGATCTCCAAGGCGATCGACCAGCACAACATGAACTGCCCGTTCCCTGCGGCGGAGGTGCGGATGAACCCGTTTGAGGTCGAGCGGCTGGGGTGGGACACGATCCGGGGGCTGCCGGTGGTGCCGGATGGCGAGATCGGGACGGGACGGTTCCGGATTGTCTGCTCGCGCGACATGGAGGACGACGGCCTGGAGGTCGTCGAGGCCGTCGGCAAAGAGCTGGAGACGGTAGCGCCGACTCGGAACTGATCGCGAGTCTGTCTCAGTGTCCGCTATGCGGACTTTTTCACGGTCTCGCTGAAGCTAGAAGTTCCAAAAATCCAGACCGAGGTCGCCGAACAACCTTTCGGCTTCGCTGTTGAGGCGGGAGAGTTCGTCGGTCAGGATCAGCACGCCCATCACGATCAGGATCAGGCCGCCGACGGCGACGATCGCCTGGTAGTGGCGCTTGACGACGGCGAAGGCGGTCGTCATCTGCGAGAAGGCGACCGCGGTGAGGATGAAGGGGATCGCCAGGCCGGCCGAGTAGACCGCGAGGAGGTAGCCGCCGTGGGCGACCGAATCCGAGAGGGAGGCGGCGGTGAGGATCGCGCCCAGGGTCGGGCCGATGCAGGGCGTCCAGGCGATGGCGAAGGCCGCGCCTGCCACGATCGGGCCGCCCTTGCCCGCCCGCTCGAGCAGCGCGTCGACGTGCCACTCGCGGTTGAGCTTGGTGATGAAGAGGGAGCCGACGAAGAGGACGCCCATGACGATGATCAGGACGCCCGAGATCTTCGTCAGCAGCTCCTGGTTTTCGTCCAGGAATGAGCCCAGGGCGGTCGCCGTCAGGCCGAGCGAGATGAAGATGGCCGAAAAGCTCGCCACGAACAGCAGGCTGGGGCCCAGCACTCGCCGCCAGCCGGCTCGCTCGAGCTCGTTCGGGGAGACCCCGCTCACCGCCGAGAGGTAGCCCGGCACCAGCGGCAGCACGCAGGGGGAGAGGAAGGAGACGATTCCCGCGGCGAGCGCGGCGAGGATTCCCACCCCCGAGGCGGGATCGGTACTGGCGAGGAGGGGCACCACTTCCTCTGAGATTACTTGCCGGCTTCTCCCACGGACCGGCCCGGCGCGCTAGATTTGGCCAGCTAGCCAAATCGGGAGAGGAGCGAGAGTTGAGCAACCGCACGTTCGTTATCGGGGTCGGGATGACCAAGTTCGAGAAGCCCGGGACCAAGGGGGGCGACTACCCGGACTGGGCGAAGGAGGCGGGGGACAAGGCGCTCGCCGACGCCGGCATCCCGTACGAGGATGTCCAGCAGGCCTACGCCGGCTACTGCTACGGCGACTCGACCTACGGCCAGCGGGCGCTCTACCAGCTCGGCCTGACCGGGATCCCGGTCGTCAACGTGAACAACAACTGCTCGACCGGCTCCTCGGCGCTGTTCCTGGCCCGGCAGGCGGTCAAGGGCGGGCTCGTCGACTGCGCCCTGGCGCTTGGCTTCGAGAAGATGGAGCCGGGCAGCCTCGGGGTCAAGTACACCGACCGCACCAACGCGCTCGACAAGCACGCGATGCGGATGTTCGAGCTGCGCGATCCGGAGGCCTCGCCGCCGGCGCCGCAGATGTTCGGCAACGCCGGCCGCGACCACATGCAGAAGTACGGCTCCGAGCCCGACCACTACGCCTGGATCGGCTGGAAGAACCACAAGCACTCGGTCAACAACCCCTACGCCCAGTTTCAGGACGAGTACTCGCTGGATGACATCAAGGCGGCGAAGATGATCCACGACCCGCTGACCAAGCTGCAGTGCTCGCCGACCTCAGACGGCTCGGCCTGCGTGCTCGTCGCCTCCGAGCGCTACGTCGACGAGCACGGCCTCTGGGAGGGAGCGATCGAGATCGCCGGCCAGTCGATGGTCACCGACCTGAGCAGCACCTTCGACGAGAACGCCGACTGCATGACGATCGTCGGCTCCGACATGTCGGCGACGGCGGCGAGGATCGCCTACGAGGAAGCCGGCGTGGGGGCGGAGGAAGTCGACGTCTGCGAGCTGCACGACTGCTTCAGCGCCAACGAGCTGATCACCTACGAAGCGCTCGGGTTCGCCGCGGAGGGCGAGGCGCACAAGCTGATCGAGGCGGAAGCGACCACCTACGGCGGCGACGGCCCGGTCGTCAACCCGTCTGGCGGCCTGATCTCCAAGGGCCACCCGCTCGGCGCGACCGGCCTGGCCCAGTGCTCGGAGCTGACCTGGCAGCTGCGCGGTGAAGCGGACAAGCGCCAGGTGGACGGGGCGAAGACGGCGCTGCAGCACAACATCGGCCTCGGCGGAGCCGCCGTGGTCACGGTCTACAAACCGGCGGCCTGAGGGAAGGGCCGCCGCGGAACGGAGGAGGAGCACGATGGCGAAGAAGGAGCGGCGTTCACTCAGCGGCAAGGTCGTGGCGATCACCGGCGGTGCGCGGGGGATCGGTAAAGCGACGGCGGCCGCGCTGGTCGACAAGGGCTGCCGCGTCGCGATCGGCGACCTCGACCTCGAGCTGGCGGAGAAGACGGCGGCGCACCTCGGCGGTGGCACCGTCGCGCTGCCGCTCGACGTCACCGACCGCAGCTCCTTCGAGCGCTTCCTCGACGAGGCCGCGCGCCAACTGGGCTCGCTCGACGCGGTGATCAACAACGCCGGGATCATGCCGGTGACGCCGCTGGTCGAGGAGAGCGAGGACTCGATCCGCCGCCAGATCGACATCAACCTGATCGGCGTCATCACCGGCACCCAGCTGGCGATCGAACGGCTGCGTCCGCGCGGCAGCGGCTACATCGTCAACATCGCCTCGCAGGCGGGCAAATCGGGGCTGCCGGGGATCGCCACCTACTCGGGCACCAAGCACGCCGTCGTCGGCCTCAGCGAGGCGGTGCGGGCGGAGCTGCGCGACACCGGCGTCGAGGTTCTCTGCGTGATGCCGACCGTGGTCAACACCGAACTGACCAGCGGCGTCGGGCAGAAATGGATCAAGCCGGTCGAGGCGGAGGACGTCGCCAACGAGATCGTCGAGGCGATGGAAGTGCCGCGCTTCGACGTCTTCGTCCCGCGCGCCAACGGCGCCCTCTACAAGGTCCTCGCCCCGCTGCCCCGCAGTTGGCGCGAGGCGATCGGCCGGGCGATGAAGGTCGACAAGCTGATGCTCGAAGTCGATCACGGCGCCCGGCGCGCCTACGAGGAGCGGGCCGCGAAGAGCGAGCCGGACCAGGACGCCGGCGAGGAGGCGCCCGCCCCGCAGCGGGACGCGGCCTGATGGGCCGGATCTATGACGCGACCTGGGGCCGGGGCTTCTCGGCCCTGTATGACTTCTGCTTCAAGGCCAGCGAAGAAGCGGGGCTGCGGGACCTGCGCCGCGACCTGCTCAAGGAGGCGCGGGGGAGGGTGCTGGAGCTGGGGTCCGGGACGGGCCTGAACCTCGACCTCTATCCGGATTCGGTGCGGGACCTGACCCTGACCGAGCCCGACCCGCACATGGTCAAGCAGCTGCGCAAGAGGGTCGGCGAATCCAGCCGCAAGGCCGAGGTCGTCGAGGCGCCGGCCGAGAAACTGCCGTTCGAGGACGACAGCTTCGACACCGTCGCCCTGACGCTGGTCCTCTGCACGGTCCCGGATCCCGCGGCGGCGCTGCAGGAGATCAAGCGCGTCCTCGAGCCCGACGGCCGGTTCCTCTTCCTGGAGCACGTCCGCTCACCCGATCCGGGCCTCGCCAAGTGGCAGGACCGCTTCGAAAAGCCCTGGCGCTTCCTCGGCGACGGCTGCCACTGCAACCGCGACACGGTGAAGGCGATCAGCGCCGCCGGATTCGATTTCGGCGACGTCGAGCGGCCCGAGTTCCCGAAGGTCGTCCCGATCGTCAAACCGATGGCGAAGGGAAGCGCCCGCGTACCGGCATAAGCGTCCGATGGTCCGTTCTCCAGACCCAACGCACGATAATGGCGGTTATGTCAACTTGAGCCGAGAGGTCTGAGCGGGGCTCATCTCGCCCCTTCGATCGCCTCTTCCAGGGCGCTCGTGGAGTCAGGGGTTCCGATTACCTCTAGGCCGTCGGTTTTCGGGCCTCTGATCGCGAAGGTTGGCGTGCCTTCGATGCCGAGCTGCTGCGCTTCGGCGGTGGTTTCTTCGACCTCGGCGGTTTTCAGGGCGCGGTCTTCGTTCCAGCGATCGAGGTCTTTGACGCCCGCGCCTTTTGCCACGGCTTCGAGGAACGCCTCGTCGGCGGCGTAGCCTTCGTTCTCGCCGCCCTGGTTGCGGTAGAAGAGCTCGACGAAGTTCCAGCCGCGGCCCTGGACACCTGCGGCGAGCGCCGCGGCGCCGGCTTCGGCCGAATCCGGGCCGATGATCGTGAAGTTGCGGAAATCGATCTTCAGCTGGCCTTTCTTGACCTGGTTCTCGATTATCGGCGGCAGGATTTCTCCCGCGTAGGCGGCGCAGTACGGGCACTGCAGGTCGCCGAACTCGACCAGTTCCACCGGCGCCTCCGGGTCTCCGAGGAGCATTTCTTCCTGCGGGATGCCCTGCAGGCTGCGGTTGACCTCGCTCGCCCCCTCGAGGCTGGTGTCGCCGCCGTCGCCGCCCCCGGAGGCGTTGACGACGATCAGGGCGATCACGACCGCAAGAGCGAGAAAGGCGGCTCCGGCGGCCACCTGCAGCAGCTTGGCACGGCGCTCTGGAGACTCGTTCATGCCCGGTCCGGGACCGCCCCGTCGGTGCCGCCGTACCCGATCAGCCGGGTCGCGCTCAGCAGGAAGATGATCGTCATCAGGACGGCACTGCCTAAGCACCACTGGCAGATCGCTTCGATCTTGAAGATCTCGACGTAGGTGAGGAAGAGGCTGTAGCCGAAGCCGCCGAGGGCGATCAGGAAGCCGCCGAGGCGCGCCGCGTCGTTGGCGAAGAAAGAGCTCGCCAGCAGCAGCAGGTAGCCGATCACCCCGAAGATCGCGATGTTGACGCCCGCTACGTGCGAGTAGGAGCTGTCGGCGACGGTCTTGCAGCCGCTGCCGCCGGCGAGGCAGACGGGCGAGTCGCCGCCGGCCTCGGCGATCGCGATGTAGGCGGCGACGGTGACGCCGAGGGCGGCGCAGAAGGCGATCGCCCGCCGCAGGCTCCACTCGCTGGGGTAGTTCATGGCGCGGAAGATATGACCTGGGAGTAAAAGCCGGCTAAGACGCGCGAGAGCTTGCCGCCCTGCCAGGCGAGCGGCGACTCCCCCGGATCCTCGCTGACCAGTCGGCCCGCCGGCAGGGCCTCCGCGTAGGCCGCCGCGGCCGCGTAGGGGTGTCCGGGGTCGGCCTCGTCGTTGCTGGCGACGACCAGGGACGGCACGTCGAGCCCAGCCAGTTCTCCCAGCGACTCGAAGGGCCGCGAGCGCGGCACTTCCCGCAGCGCCTCCACCAGCGCCTCCGGGTGGCGCTGCAGCCCCAAGCGCTCGCGCGTAAAGCACAGCACCGATTCGCGCCACTGCGAGTCGACCCCCTGCCTTTCGCCGATGTAGGCGACGAAGCCGTCGACGCCGCCGGTCTCCAGTGCCGCCGCCAGCCCGTCCCAGTACTCCAGCGACGAGGGCTCGATCGCGCCCGTGTAGGTCGGGCCGATCAGCGCCAGTCCGGCCAGCCGCTCGGGATGCCGCAGCGCGTAGGCAACGGCGGTGTGCGCGCCCATCGAGTGGCCGCCGAGCAGGAATCGCTCGCCCCCCACCTGGGAATCGACCACCCGCTCCAGGTCCGCCACCAGCTGCGGGTATCCATAACCCTCCCCCACCGGTGCCGGCGCTGACTCCCCGTGCCCACGCGCGTCGTAGGTGACGACCTCGAAGCCGGCGCGCGGCAGCGCTTTCGAGCCGTGCAGGACGTAGCGCCTGGTCGCCGTGATCCCGTGGCAGAGGACAACCGGCGGCCCCTCCCCCGTCGCCTCACCCTCCAGCCTGGGGTCGGGCTCGACGCTGAACGGCCGCGCCGCGAGCGGCATCAGCCGAGCGAGGCGAGGGCGCGCTCGAGGTCCTCGACCGACTCGTAGGAGAGTCCGGTCAGGCTCACCTTCCGGTGCCGGATCACTCCCTCCTCGTCGACGATGAACACCGCCCGTCTCACCGTCGGCCCCATCGTCACGCCGTAGGCGCGGGCGACCTCCTTGTCCTCGTCCGCCAGCAGCGGCACGTTGAGGCTCTTCTCCTGGGCGAAGCGCTCGTGCGAGTCGACCGACTGGGCAGAGATCCCCAGCACCTCGGCGCCAAGCTGGTCCAGTCGGTCGCCTTGATCGCGGTAGGAGCAGAACTGCTTGGTGCAGACGGCGGTGAAGTCGCCCGGGTAGAAGGCGAGGATCAGCTTGCGACCGCGGTAATCGGCGAGCCGGTAGGTCTTGCCGCCCGTGCCGGGCAGGGAGAAATCGGGGGCGGGATCGCCGACGTCGGGCTTGGCCACGACACCGAGCTTAGCCGGGACGGCCGGCTAGCCCTGCTCGATCGTCATCTCTTCGATCACGACCGTCTGTTTCGGTTTTTCTTCCGCGTCGCCGAGTTTCTCGATCCGGGCGACTGCGTCGAAGCCCTCGGTCACCTTGCCGACGAGCGCATATTCGGGCGGCAGGCCGGCGTCGGCGCCGGTCACCACGTAGAACTGGCTGCCCGAGCGCCCGGGCGGGTCGGCGGAGCTCTTCGCCATCGCCACCACGCCTTTGGTGTAGGAGAGGTTCGGCGGCGGTTTCTCGTCGACGCTGTAGCCGGGGCCGCCGAGTCCGGTGCCTTCGGGGTCGCCCCCCTGGATCACGAAGCCCGGCACGACGCGGTGGAAGATCAGGTCGTCGTAGAAGCCCTCCTCGGCGAGGAAGGCGAAGGAGTTGGCGGTTTTCGGGGCGCGCCCGGTGTCGAGCTCGATCTCAAAGGTGCCGCAGTTGGTCTTCACCACCGCGGTCGCTTCCTCGCCCTGCTCCAGCACCTGCTCGGGGGCTTTGAAGCTGACGGTCTTCGGTTTCGGCGCCTCGACGGTCTCGCAGCCGCCGGCGCTCGTCCCAGTGGCGGCAGAGGTCTCGTCGTCTGAGTCCCCGCCACCGTTGGAGATCAGAACCGCGGCGATAACGCCCGCGGCGATCAGGGCGAAGACGACGAGGACGATCCAGCGGCGATCTTTCTGCTCTTCCACGGGCGGGAACCCTAATAGACGCATCAGCGGTCAGACCGGTCCCCCTACGATCCGAATCATGAGCTCCGTCCCAGCTCTGACCCCCCTTGCCGCCGCGGTCCTCCACGTCGGCGACCCGGAGCGGATCCTGCAGGTCGAGTGCGGCGACGGCGAGGGAGCCTTGTTTCTCGCCCGCGAGTTCCCGAGCGCTCGCGTCCGCGGCATCGATCGCTCGGCGGAGCGGGTGCGGCAGGCCAGCGATCGCGTCGGGCTTGACCCGGAGGGCCGGATCGCCTTCAAGCGGGGCGCTCCCCGCTCCCTTCCCTTCCCCGACGACCAGTTCGACCTTCTCGCCGCCCTCGACGCTCGCCCGGGCGCGGCGGAGGCGGCGCGGGTCCTTCGCCCCGGCGGTTTCCTCGTGCTCGCCTGCAGCGCCAAGCCCGATCCGCTGGGGGGTCTCGGCGGCTGGCTCTTCCGCCGCCGTCTGGCCCGGCTGGGATTCCTCCCGATCTGGTCCCAGCCGGCCGGCGACGGCAGCTTCTCTGTCGTTCGGCTCAAGGGCGGCGGGCCGCCCGGGCTGGCCCTCTAGGCTGAGCCCCGCATGCAGATCGACGGGATGCCACTGACCCTGATCGTCAACCCCTCCTCGGCCGGCGGCAAGAGCCTGAAGCTGCTGCCGCGGGTGGAGGCGGCGCTGGACGCGCGGCGGGCGGTCTTCAGGGTTGAGAAGACGCGCAGCCTCGAGCACGGGGTCGAACTGGCGCTGCGGGCGATCGAACTCGGCGAGGTCCCGGTCGTCGTCAGCGGCGACGGGTTGCTGGGCGCGGTCGGCGGCGCGATGGCGGGGTCGGAGACGCCGCTGGGGCTGATCCCCGGCGGGCGCGGCAACGACCTCGCCCGGGCCCTGGGCATCCCCTCGGAGATCGAGGAGGCCGTCGACGTCGTCCTCGGCGGGCACAGCCGCACGATCGACGTCGGCGAGGCCAACGGCAAGCGCTTCCTCGGCATCGTCAGCGTCGGCTTCGACTCCGAATGCAACCGGCTCGCCAACGAAACCAACTTCATCCGCGGCAACTGGGTCTACGCCTACTCGATGGTGCGCACCCTGATCGGCTGGAAGCCGGCGCGGTTCACGCTCGCGGTTGGCGGGGAACGCAAACGGATCAGCGGCTATTTCGTCGACGTCGCCAACAACAGCGTCTACGGCGGCGGCATGTACATCGCCCCGGAGGCAAAGCTCGACGACGGCGAATTCGACGTCGTCTCGATCGGCGAGGGCGGCAAGCTGCGCTTCCTGCTGGGCCTCAAGGACGTCCTCAAGGGCGAACACCTCGGCAAGGACGAGGTCAGCGTCTTCCGCACCTCGCGGCTGGAGCTCGACGCCAGTCGCCCCTTCCCCGTCTACGCCGACGGCGATCACCTCACCGACCTGCCGGTCTCCCTGCGCGTCCTCCCCCGCTGCCTCTCGATTCTGGTCCCGGGCGACGAAGGGACCTGATCGGATGGCGAGGAACGGTCGCCCCGGGGCGCTCTTCGGAGCCAAGGTCGCGCTCTCGCGGGCGGTCGGCGCCGCCAGCCGCGCCAGCGGTCGGGGCGGCGGCACCACCCTCCCCGGGCGCGTGCTGCTGCGGATGGAGCCGGAGGCGATCGCCCGCCTCGGCGCCGGCCTCGACCGCGGCGCGACGATCGTTAGCGCCACCAACGGCAAGACCACCACGGCGGGCATGATCGCCGGGATCCTCGCCGCCGACGGCCGCCGCCCCGTCCACAACCGCGCCGGCTCGAACATGACCTGGGGCGTGGCGACGGCGCTGCTGGAGCAGCGCGGCACCGAAGGCCTGTTCGAGGTCGACGAGGCCTGGCTGCCGCGGGTCAGCGAACAGCTCGACCCTCGCCTGATCGTCCTCGGCAACCTCTTCCGCGACCAGCTCGACCGCTATGGCGAGATGGAGACGCTGGCCGACGAGTGGGCGAAGACCGTCGCCGCCCGCACCGGCGCCAGCGGGTTCGTCCTCAACGCCGACGATCCGCTGATCGCCGACCTCGGCCGCGATCCCGAGGGCGCGCGCCGCGAGGGTGTTCTTTACTTCGGGATCGAGGATTCCTCGCAGGCGCTGCCCGAGCTGCAGCACGCCTTCGACGCCAAGCACTGCCGTCGCTGCGGCCATCCCTACGCCTACGAGCGGGCCTTCGTCGGCCACCTCGGCCACTACTCCTGCCCCAACTGCGGCGCCGAGCGACCCCGCCCGGAGGTGGCGGCAAGCGCGATCGAGCTGCGCGGGATGGACGGCTCGCGGGTGACGGTGCGGACTCCGCAGGGGGAGATCCGGCTGGAGCTCCCCCTCCCCGGCCTCTACAACGTCTACAACGCCCTCGCCGCGGTGGCCGCCGGGCTGCAGCTCGGGGTGGCGCCGGAGCGGATCGCCGTCGCGCTGGGCGAGATGCGCGCCGCCTTCGGCCGGGTGGAGACGATTCCCGTCGACGGGGTCCCGGTCTCGATCCTGCTGATCAAGAACCCGGCGGGAGCCAACGAGGTACTGCGGACGCTGCGGTTGGAGGGTCGCGAGGGCGACGGCGTCGACCTCTGGATAGCGCTCAACGACCGCATCGCCGACGGCCGCGACGTCTCCTGGATCTGGGATGCCGACTTCGAGCTGCTGGCCGGGACGGTGAGGCGCGTGGTCTGCAGCGGGACCCGGGCGCCGGAGATGGCGCTGCGCCTCAAGTACGCGGGCTGGCCCGAGGACAAGATCGAGGTCGTGCCGGGGATCGGCGCTTCGCTCGATGCGGCGGTCGCCGGCGCGCAGGGGCGCCTTTTCGCCCTCCCGACCTACACCGCCCTGCTCGAGCTGCGCAAGCTGCTCGCCGACCGCGGTTTGGCCAAGGAGTTCTGGCAGTGACGGCGGCGACCACCGCGATCTGGCACGACGTCGAGTGCGGCAGCTACGAGGCCGACCTCGGGCTCTGGGAGGAGCTGGCGGAGCGCCGCGGCGGTCCGGTGCTGGAGCTCGGTTGCGGCACCGGACGCGTCAGTCTCCACCTCGCCCGCCGCGGCCACCGGGTGATCGGCCTGGACCAGGACCACGAACTGATCTTCGAGCTCGCCGAGCGGGCGGGCGACCTGCCGGTCCAGCCGCTCTGCGCCAACGCCCTCGACTTCGAGCTCGACGAGCAGGTCCCCCTGGCCCTGGCGCCGATGCAGTTCCTGCAGCTGATGCGCACGCCGGAGTCGCGGCTGCGCTGCCTGCGGCACATCGCCTCCTCCTTGGAACCGGGGGGCCTGCTGGCGGCGGCGATCCTCGGCAGCCCGCCGTCGGTCCCCCCCGACGCACTTCCTCCCCTCCCCGACGTGCGGGAGGTCGACGGCTGGGTCTATTCCAGCCAGCCGATCGTCTTCGGGGGACTGATAGGAGGGCGGCTGATCCTGCGGCGGCTGCGGCAAACCGTCGCCCCCGACGGCGCCCTGACCGAAGAAAAGAACGAGATCCGGCTCCTCCTGATCGAAGCCGACGAGCTCGAGGCCGAGGCCGAAGAGGCCGGCTTCTCCCCCGCCGGCCGCCGTGTGATCCCCGAGACCGAGGCCCACGTCGGCTCCACCGTCGTCCTTCTGGAGAAAGGCTCGTGATGGAGCTCCGTGTCCTCAGCCTCTATCCCGAGCAGATGAACATCTACGCCGACCGCGGCAACATCCTCTTCCTGCAGCGCCGCTGCGAGTGGCGCGGCATCGGCTTCGTCCATGACGGTGCCGGGCCCGGCGAGGCCATCGATCCCGGCGCCCACGACCTCTTCTACATCGGCGGCGGCCAGGACCGAGACCAGCGCGCGGTTGCCGCCGACATGGTCGCCACCAAGCGCGAGGCGATCGCCGCCGCGGCCGACGACGGCGCCGTGCTGCTGGCGGTCTGCGGCGGCTACCAGCTGCTCGGCCACAGCTACCAGATGGGCGACGAGGAGCTGCCGGGCCTGGGGATCGCCGACCTGGCGACGGTGCGCGAGCCGGGCGAGCGGCTGATCGGCAACGTCGCGATCGAGGCCGACCTCGGCAGCGGACCGCGCCTGATCGCCGGCTTCGAGAACCACGGCGGCCGCACCTATTTGGGTTCCGACGCCCAGCCGCTGGGGAAGGTCGTCTCCGGCCACGGCAACAACGGCAAAGACGGCTTCGAGGGCGTCAGGCGAGACAACGTGATCGGGACCTACCTGCACGGCCCGCTGCTGCCGAAGAACGCCTGGCTGGCCGACCACCTGATCGGCCTCGCCCTCGAGCGCCGCTACGGTACCCGCCCCGAGCTGGAGCCGCTTCCCGATGAGTTGGAGGCCGCGGCCCACGCGTCGGCGCGGCAGGCGGCTCGGGCAGAGCGCTAGCGGCCGCTGGAGCCGAAGCCGCCGGCGCCGCGGGTGCTCTCGGTGAGGGCGCTCGTCTCGACCGGCTCGGCGGTGACGATCGGCGTCAGCACCAGTTGCGCGATCCGGTCCCCCGGTTCCACCCGAAAGGTCTCCGCCGGGTCGGTGTTGAGCAGCAGCACGCGCAGTTCCCCGCGGTAGCCGGAGTCGATCAGGCCAGGGGCGTTGACCAGCGCGATCCCATGGTCGCGGGCAAGCCCCGACCGCGGCAGCACCATCCCCGCATGCCCCTCCGGAATCTCAACCCCCACACCAGTCCCCACACCCCAACGCTCCCCCGGCCCAATATGAGCCGGCTCACACGCATACAGATCAAGCCCAGCATCCCCTTCATGGGCCCGCGAGGGAAGCGTCGCCCCCTCTTTCAGCTTCATCACCGGCAGCTGCACCGGCGGGAGCCTACAAGGGACCGGGAGAGAGGTTCGCCGGACCCTCCCCGCTGTTGTCCGCCGAACCTCTCTCCCGGTCCCTCAGCGGCTCAAGCAACAGCCAAGTCGCTGAACCGATGCATCTCCGCAGAAGGCACTTTCGCGTGCACCAGCACCCCGTCCTCGCGATCGGTCCGCTCCAGGTCACCGGCAACTTCATGCAGCTCGTGCAGCCGCCCGCCCTCGGAGTAAGGGATCAGCAGCTGGACCTCGGTCAGGGTCTCCTCGAAGGCCCCCTCGATCCGCTCCCGCAGCCCGTCCAGCCCCTCCCCCTCCTGGGCTGAGATCAGCACCGCCTCGGGATGGTCCAGCTCGGTTTCCTCCCGCTCCTCGGCGCTCAGCAGATCGACCTTGTTGAAGACGAGCAGCCGCGGCTTCTCCCCGGCGCCGATCTCGGCCAGCACCTCGTCGACGGCCCCCATGTCCGCCAGGCGCCGTTCCTCCGGCGCCGAGGCGTCGACAACGTGCAGGATCAGGTCGGCGAGGATGGTCTCCTCGAGGGTGGCCTTGAAGGCCTCGACCAACTGGTGGGGCAGCTTTTCGATGAATCCGACGGTGTCGGTCAGCAGGTAATCGCGCCCGGAGAGCTCGAAGGTGCGGGTGGTCGGGTCGAGGGTGTGGAAGAGGCGGTCGCGGACCTCCACCTCGGCCCCGGTCAGGGCGTTCAGCAGCGTCGACTTGCCGGCGTTGGTGTAGCCGGCGAGGGCGACCCGCGGCAGCGAGGAGCTGTCGCGGCGGGCGCGCATCACGCCGCGGTTCTTCTCCGTCTCACGCAGCCGTCGGCGCAGGGCCGAGATCCGGTCGCGGGCGAGGCGGCGGTCGGTCTCGATCTGGCTCTCGCCCGGGCCCCTGGTGCCGATCCCGCCGTCCATGCGGCCGGCGCCGAGGCGCTCGAGGTGGGTCCACAGGCCCCGCATGCGGGCCATGTTGTATTCGAGCTGGGCGAGCTCGACCTGGAGCTTGCCCTCGGCCGAGTGGGCGTGGTCGGCGAAGATGTCGAGGATCACCGCGGTGCGGTCGATCACCGGCACCCCGAGGGCGGCCTCGAGGTTCCGCTCCTGACGGGGGGCGAGCTCGTCGTCGCAGGCGACCAGGTTGGCGTCGGCAGCGGCGATTTCCGCTTTCAGCTCGTTCAGCCGACCGCGCCCGAAGTAACGATCCGGGTCGGGTTTCTGGCGCTGCTGGGTGGCGGTGCCGACGGTGGCGACGCCGGCCGTCAGCAGCAGCTCCTTCAGCTCGGTCAGCGGCTCGCCCTCGTCGCGCCCGTCGACGACGCCGATCGCCAGCGCCCGCTGGCGGGCTCGTTTGCTGCCGTTGCTGCCGTTTTGCGAAGTCTCCACTCAGAGAGATTGTAAGGCGCGTCCCAAACGCCCAGCTCAGCTGCGAGTACGTTTCGGAGATGCCCGAGAGCCGCTTCACGAAAGCCGAGCGCGAGTACCTCTCGGACCCGCTCCGGCTCGGCCGGCTGGCGACGGTTGGCGCCGATGGCACGCCGCACGTCGTCCCGGTCGGGATCTTCCACGAACCGAACCGGGACGTGATCGAGGTCACCGGCCGCGAGCTGGAGAAGACGAAGAAGTACCGCGACGTCGAGCGGACCGGGCGCGCCGCGATCGTCGTCGACGACCTCGCCAGCGTCGATCCGTGGCTGCCGCGCGGCATCGAGGTCCGGGGCCGGGCGGAGGCGATCCGCTGGCCGATGCCGCGGATCCGGATCCACCCCGAGCGGATCGTCTCCTGGGGACTGGAAGGCCGCCGCAACGCCCGTTCGGTCGAGGAGGGCTAGGGTTGGGTACGTGAAAGTTTTCGTGACCGGCGGGACCGGCTTCATCGGCGGCGAGGTCGTGCGCCAGCTGCGTCAACGGGGCGACGAGGTCGTCGCCTTGGTGCGCAACCCCGGGAAAGCCGCGAAGCTGACCGAGCTGGGCTGCGAGCTGGCCAGCGGCGACCTCAGCGACGAGGGCGCCCTCCGTCGCGGCATGCAGGGCTGCGACGCGGTGATCCACGCGGCGGCGATGTACGAGGTCGGGATCCCGGCCAAGCAGCGACCGGCGATGTGGGAGGCCAACGTCGCCGGCACCGAGCGGGTGATGAAGGCGGCGCTGGCAGAGCAGGTCCCGCGGGTCGTCTACGTCTCGACCGTCGGCATCTTCGGCAACACCCACGGACAGGTCGTCGACGAGTCCTACGAGAACCCGGAAACCGATTTCACCTCCTACTACGAGGAGACGAAGCTGGAGGCCCACAAGGTCGTCGACCGGATGGTCGCTGAGGAGGACCTGCCGGCGGTCACCGTTCAGCCGGGCGGCGTCTACGGGCCCGGCGACACCTCCCAGGTCGCCGACCTGCTGGATCAGTTCTTCGCGGGCAAGCTGCCGCTGCTGCCCTTCCCCGAGCTGGGAATCTGCATGACCCACGTCGAGGACATCGCCGGCGGGATCCTGCTGGGGCTCGACAAAGGCACGCCGGGCGAGACCTACGTGATCAGCGGCCCGGCGACGACGATGCGCGAGGCAATCGAGACCGTTGCCAGGGTCAGCGGGCGCAAGGCGCCGAAGCGGAACCTGCCGACCGGGCTGATGAAGGTGATGATCCCCTTGGGTCCGGTGGTCGGCAAGGTGATGGGACAGCCGCCGAACCTGCGGGAGCTGATCTCCTCGGGTGACAACGTGACCTTTTGGGCCAGCTATGAGAAGGCCCAGAAAGAGCTTGGCTACTCCCCTCGCGGCATGGAAGAGGGTCTGCGGCAGACGCTCGAGGCCGACTCGCGGTTCCCTTCTCCGGTTGGCTGAGGGGAGTCCGGGTGAGGGCTCCCCGGACAACAGCGGGGAGGGTCCGGTGAGCCCTCACCCGGACTCCATATGCTGCCGCGTCAGATGCGCGTAATCGATGTCATGCACTTGGGCCGGCCCCACGTGATCGGGTGCTGGGAGGTTGATGGAGTGCTGGTTGACCCTGGGCCGGAGTCTTCGATCGAGACGGTGCTGGAGGCGATTGGGGGTGAACAGCCGCGGGCTGTTGTGCTCACCCATATCCACCTCGACCATGCGGCTGCCACGGGAGCGCTGGTGCGGAAGTGGCCGGAGCTCGAGGTGTACGTGCACGAGCGGGGCGCGCCGCATCTGATCGATCCTTCGAAGCTGCTGGCCAGTGCCGAGCGGCTCTATGGGGACAAACTCGAGTACCTCTGGGGGGAGATCCTGCCGGTGCCGGAGGAGAACGTCCGCGTTTTGAGCGGCGGCGAGAACGTGCTGGGGATGCGGGTCGCCTACACCCCCGGCCACGCCTCCCACCACGTCTGCTACCTGCACGAGGAGAGCGGGACCGCCTTCGTCGGCGACGTCGCCGCCTGCCGGATCCCGCCCTCGAGCCTGATCGTGCCCCCCACCCCGCCGCCGGACATCGACGTCGAGACCTGGGAGGAGTCGCTCGACACCGTCGCCGCCTGGTCTCCGAGCCGCCTCGCGCTGACCCACTTCGGCGCCATCGAGGACGACGTCCCCGGCCACGTCGAGAAGGTGAAGGCGAAACTGCGCGAAGAGGCCGAGCTGGTCCGCCGCATGGAGAAGGACGAGTACAACGCCGACCTCGAGCGCCGGATTCGCGCCGACCTCGCCGAGGAAGGGATCCAGGGCGACACCGTCGAGGAGCTGCTGCAGGCCGTTCCCACCGCCTACCAATGGGGTGGCCTGGACCGCTACTGGCGCAAGAAGGCAGAGCGGGAACAAGCCCAGGGTTGACACCCGGCCGCGCGGGTAGGGTCTTCTCCAACTCGTCCGCCCCGCCCCACAGGAGGTTTCCGTGAGCAGCACCCGGCACCGTTTTGTCCTTCGTAGCTGCGTCTGCGCGTTTGCCCTGATCGCCGCCCTGGCCCTGGCCGCCTGCGGCGACAGCGACAGCGAGGACGCCCAAGAGCTCGGCTTCACGGTCGAGGCGAAAGGGAAATCGACCACGGTGACGGCGCCCGAGACCGCCGAGACCGGGCTGGCCGAGATCACGCTGACCAACGACAGCGACTCCGAAGCCGACCTGCAGCTGCTCCGGGTCGAGGGCGATCGCTCCCCCGAGGAAGTCGTCGAGGGCTTCGGCGAAGCGATCCAGGGCAAATCCTTCCCCGAGTGGCTCTTCGCCGCCGGTGGTGTCGGCACCCTTGGAGCCGGCGAGAGCGCGACGGTGGAACAGGTGCTGCAGCCCGGCGACTACTACGCCTTCAACCTCGAATCCGGCGGGCCGCCGAGCCCGCAGGAAGCCGCCGTCACCGAGGTGACCGGTGAGGAGTCCGACGCGGAGATCGAGGAGGGCGACGCGACCGTCGAGGCGGCCGAGTACGTCTTCAACACCGACACCCTTCCTTCCGGCGAGGTCGAGATCGACTTCGACAACATCGGCGCCCAGCCCCACCACCTGATCGCCTCTCCGATCAAAGGCGACGCCACCGCCGAGGAGGTCGAAAAAGCGTTCAAAGAGGAAAAAGGCCCGCCGCCGCTGGAGGAGAAAGGCACCCTCTCGACCGCCGTCATCGAAGGTGGTGAAGCCCAGCTGGTGGAGATGGACCTCGAGCCCGGCCGCTACGCCCTCTACTGCTTCATCACCGACCGCGAAGGCGGCCCACCGCACGCCTTCAAAGGGATGGTCGACGAAGTCGAGGTCGAATAACGAGCAGCGTCGCGAGCGCCTCGGCTCAGCTGAGGTGCTCGCGCATCCGCTCGACCGCCTCTTCGATGCGGTCGTCGGGCGCGGTCAGCGCGATGCGGAAGAAGCCCTCGCCGCTTGGCCCGTACATCGAGCCAGGTGAGATGACCACCGCGGCCTCCTCGAGCACGAGCTCGCAGAAGGAAGTCGAGGTGTGGCCCTCGGGGACCGGCGCCCAGACGTAGATCGTACCCTTCGGTGAGCTGACCTCGACGCCGATCTCGCCCAGGGCGGAGACGACGAGGTCGCGGCGGCGGGTGTAGGTCGCGTTCATCTCCTCCAGCGGAGCGTCGGGGCCCTGGAGGGCGGCGACGCCGGCCATCTGGATCGCCTCGAAGAGGCCGGAGTCGACGTTGGTCTTCAGCCGCCAGTAGGTCTGGATCGCCTCGGCGTTGCCGAGAATCGCGGCGCAGCGCCAGCCGGTCATGTTGTAGCCCTTGGAGAGCGAGAAGACCTCGACGCCGACCTCCTTGGCGCCGGGTGCCGCGAGGAAACTCGGTGCCACGTAGCCGTCGTAGGTGGTCTCCGAGTAGGCGTTGTCGTGGACGACGAGGATCTCGTGCTCCCCGGCGAAGGAGACGACCTTCTCGAAGAAGCCGTCGGGGACGACGGCGCCGGTCGGGTTGTTCGGGTAGTTGATGAACATGAGCCGGGCCCGGTCGGCGACGTCGGCGGGAACCGCGCTCAGGTCGGGCGCGAAGCCCAGCTCTGGAACCAGCGGCAGCAGCTCGGCCCTGGCCCCGGCGAGGATCGGGCCGCCGGTGTAGACCGGGTAACCGGGGTCAGAGGCGAGGGCGACGTCGCCCGGGTCGAGAAAGGCGAAGCAGAGGTTGTAGATGCACTCCTTGGCGCCGATCGCCGGGATCACCTCTGACTTCGGGTCGATCTCGACCCCGAAGCGCCCCCCGTAGAAGGAAGAGAGAGCCGCCCGGAACTCGTCGCGGCCGCGGTTGCTCGGGTACTGGTGGTAGGCGGGGTCGGCCACCGCCTCCTGCATCGCCTCGACGACGTGGGGATAGGTCGGCTGATCGGGGTCGCCGATCCCGAGGCTGATCACGTCGATCCCGGCAGCGCGCTTGTCGGCGATCTGCTGCTCGAGTTCCTGGAACTTGTAAGGAGGGATGGCCTCCAGGCGCTTGGATGGGTTGGCGATGCCCATGGGCGCGGGAATCTATGCGATTGAGGGGACCGCTTGCGGTCACCGGCGATGACGGCGAATCAGCTGCCGTCCAGCTCGCTCAGCGCCTGCACCAGCTCCGGCGAGAGCTCGCCGCTGAACACAGGCTCGGCCCAGCCGTCGAGCCGCACCGAGAGGTCCTCGGCGATCTCGACCTGCAGCTCGCCGCCTTCCAGCTCGACCACGAGGGGGCTGGCGGAGCCGCGTAGAAAGGCGGTCACGGCGGCGCCGCTGGCGCCGGTGCCGGAGGAAAGCGTCTCACCCACCCCGCGCTCGAAGATACGCGCCCGCACGCGACTGCCGTCGATCGCGACGAAGGAGACGTTGGTGCGGTTCGGGAACAGCTCGTTGCCTTCGACCCCGGGGCCGATCTCGCCCAGGTCGAGCTCGTCGAGCTCCTCGGCCGGAACGACGATCGCGCACTGGGGGTTGCCGATCGAGACGTGCTGGAACTCCCACTCGCGGCCGCCGGACTCGAGGGTGCCGCGGCCGTCCTCCGGGCCCGAGGGGAAGTCCTTCGAGGTCGTCGAGGCCTGGCCCATGTCGACCGAGCAGGTCAGCTCGCCGGTGATCGTCGGCCGGATCGGGCCGGCGACGGTGCGGATCGCGAACTCGTCCTGGTCGGTCCAGCCGTGGCGGCGCAGGTAGAGGATCGCCTCGCGGGCGCCGTTGCCGGAGAGCTCGGCTTCGGAGCCATCGGGGTTGAAGATCCGCAAGTTGGCGACGAACTCGGGGTCCTCGCTGCGCGAAAGCAGCAGCACCCCATCCGAGCCGACCCCGAAGTGCTGGTCGCAGAGCCACTCGATCCGCGCCTCGTTCAGCTCCCACGGCAGTCGCTCCTGCTCGAAGATCAGGTAGTCGTTGCCGAGGGCCTGCCACTTCTCGAACTTCACGTTCGCCAGCCTATTCGCAGCATCTGCGCGGCGACCTCCTCGTCGCTCAGGCCGGTGCGGTCGAGCGAATGCAGGTTTGGGATTTTGCGCATCCAGGTGAGCTGGCGCCGGGCGTAGTTGCGCGAGCGCTTCTTCATCTCCTCGACGTCGCCGGCGAGCAGCTCGTCGAAACCGAGCGCTTTGCGGGCGGTGCGGCCGGGGCCGAGGGCGTCGGCGCGGCGGGCCTCCTCCTCGGCGCCTCCGGCGATGATCGCCTCGACGCGGGCGTTGATCCGCTCGTAGAGCCGCTCGCGGTCCATGTCGAGGCCGAAGATCGTGGTCGGGTGGCGGGTCTCGGGCGACCAGAGCTCTGAATCCTCCGATTCCGGCGGCGCTTTGGTCAGCGACAGCTCCGCCACCGCGGCGCGCAGGTAGAGCCCCGTCCCCCCCACGACGATCGGTCGCCGGCCGGCCGCCAGCGCCGCGTCGACCTCCCGGTGCGCGAGCGGCATGTAGTCGCCGATCGAAAAGTCCTCGGTGGCGGGGACGAAGCCGAGCAGCCGGTGCTCCAGGCGACTTTGCTCCTCGGCGGTTGCGGTCCCCGTCAGCACCTCCAGGCCCTCGTAGACCTGCAGCGCGTCGCAGTTGATCGCAACCGGGTCCTCCCCCCGCTCCCGGAGCATTTCCGCCAGAGCGACGGCCACTCCCGTCTTGCCGACCCCCGTGGGGCCGAAGATGCCGATGACCTCCAAGTCAGAGCAGAGGCGTCAGGGGACGCGCCAGGACCCCGCTCAGCGTTTGCGAGGTCGCGCTTTCGATCTCGACCTCGACGAACTCCCCCGGCTCGACGATTCCCTCGAAGTTGACCGCCTTGCCGTGGCGGGTCCGGCCGCGCAGCCTCGTCTCGTCGGTGCGGCTGGTGCCTTCGACCAGCACCTCCATCGTCCGGCCGACGAAGCGCTGGGCCCGCTCCGCGGCGCGGCGCTGGACCACCTCGACCAGCCGTTCCATCCGCTCGACCTTGACGGGGTGCGGCAGCTGACCGTCCATCGTCGCCGCCTCGGTTTCGCGGCGCGGCGAGAAGATGAAGGTGAAGGCGCCGTCGTAGCCGACCTCCTCCGCCACTTCCAGGGTCTCGCGGAAGTCCTCCTCGGTCTCACCGGGGAAGCCGACGATGATGTCGGTGGTGATCGCGCAATCCGGCACGTGCTCGCGGATCAGCGCCACCCGGTCCATGTAGCGGCCGCGGTTGTAGGTGCGCCGCATCCGTTTGAGGACGGCGCTGGAGCCCGATTGCAGCGGCAGGTGGATCTGCTCGCAGAGCGCGGGCAGCTCGGCGTGGGCGCGGATCACGTCCTCTTTCATGTCCTTCGGGTGCGGGCTGGTGTAGCGGATCCGCTCGATCCCCTCGATCGCATCGACCCGCCGCAGCAGATCCGAGAACCCGATCCGGCGATCGAGCGGAAGGTCGCGGCCGTAGCTGTTGACGTTCTGGCCCAGCAGCGTCACCTCCCGCACGCCGTCCGCCGCCAGCCCCTCGGCCTCGGCGATCAGCTCCTCCGGGTCGCGGCTGACCTCGCGTCCCCTGGTTGAGGGGACGATGCAGTAGGAGCAGACGCAGTTGCAGCCCTGCGAGATCTGCAGCCAGCCCTGGAACTCGCGCTCGCGCCTGGCCGGCAGGTGTCCGGAGAAGTCCTCGAACTCGAAATAGCCCTGGGCGGTCAGCGAGTCGCTGTTGAGGAACTCGGCCAGCTTGTGGATCTGCCCCGGGCCGAAGGCGACGTCGACGAAGGGGAAGCGCTCGAAGACCCCCTCCTTGACCGACTGGGCCCAGCAACCGCCGACGCCGACGACCCGCTCGGGGTCTTCGGACTTCAGTCGTTTCGCCTCACCCAGGTGGGCGATGAAGCGGCTGTCGGCCGACTCGCGGATCGAGCAGGTGTTGAAGAGGATCAGGTCCGCCTCTTCCCGACTCGGAACCTCCTCGTAGCCGAGCGAGGACAGCATCCCGCGCATCCGCTCGGAATCGTGCACGTTCATCTGGCACCCGAAGGTGGTGACGTGGAACTTCTGGGCCATCGCTGCCCAGGGTACCGCTAGGAATTCGGCTGCTACTTGCCGACTACGTCCTGGACGACGAAAGCGGCGACGTCGGAGATTTCTTCCTCCGTCAGCTGTTCGCCGAAAGCCGGCATGCCGCCACCGCCGTTGGTGACCTGTTCGATGGTGCCCTCTTCGGTCTGCGCCAGGGGCATCGTCGTCAGGTCGGGCCCTCCGGGGCCGCCCTTTCCGTCTTCACCGTGACAGCCTGCGCAGTTCTCGGCAAAGACCGAAGCGCCGGCGGTCGAACCGCCTCCGCTCGCTTCCTCTTTACCTTCTCCCTCGCTGGGTCCGACCGGTTCCTCTTCCGGAGAACCTTCGGCTTCCTCTTCGGCCTCTTCTTCGAGCTCCTCGCGCTCGCCGCCAAGGGCTCCCCCTTCATTCTCGAAGGGCCCGCTTTCGGCTCCCTCGGCATCGTGCTGCTCGGCAGCGTGGGCCTCCTCGTGCGCCTCGTGGTCCTGCGCCTGCAGCACCGAGAAGGTGCTTGCCGCGATGGCAAAGGCTGCGAACCAGACGATCACGAGCGGCAGCATCCGCCCGGGGAAGTTCTTCAATTTCAGGCCGACAAAGGTGACAAGCACCGCCGAGACGGCCGCGATGCCACCGAAGATGTAAAAAAGCGTCTCGTTGTCCATAGCGCGGCGGTGATCCTATAGGGGTCGAGCGCCCCCCGCCGTGAGGCGAAGGTCGGCGCTAAGCCGCCTTCGCCTCTGCCGCCGGAGCGGCGTTCTCGCTCTCACTACTCGGCTGCGGCTCCTCGCCGTCGATTCCCAGGGCAGCCCTGATCTTGGTTTCGAGCTCCAGGGCCAGCTCCGGGTTGTCGACCAGGAACTGCTTGGCGTTGTTGCGCCCCTGGCCGAGCCGCGTTTCCCCGTAGGAGAAGAAGGAGCCGGATTTCTGGACCAGGTCCTGCTCGATCCCGAAGTCGAGCAGCCCGCCCTCGCGCGAGATCCCGACCCCGTACTCGATGTCGAATTCGGCCTGGCGGAAGGGGGAGGCGACCTTGTTCTTGACGACTTTGACCCGCACGCGGTTGCCGACGGCCTCCGTGCCTTCCTTCAGGGTCTCGATCCGGCGGATGTCGAGCCGCTGCGAGGAGTAGAACTTCAGCGCCCGGCCGCCCGGCTGGGTCTCCGGCGAGCCGAACTGGACACCGACCTTTTCCCGGATCTGGTTGGTGAAGATGCAGACGGTGTTGGTCCGGTTGAGGTTGCCGGCGAGTTTGCGCATCGCCTGCGACATCAGCCGTGCCTGCAGCCCCACGGTGGTGTCGCCGATCTGCCCGTCGAGCTCGGCTTTCGGGGTCAGCGCCGCGACCGAGTCGATCGCGACCACGTCGACGGCGCCGGAGGCGATCAGCCGATCGGCGATCTGCAGCGCCTGCTCGCCGTAGTCGGGCTGGGAGACGAGCAGCTCGTCGGTGTCGACGCCGATCGCCCGCGAGTAGACCGGGTCGATCGCGTGCTCGGTGTCGATGAAGGCGCAGACGCCGCCCATGGCCTGGGCCTGGGCGATGATGTGGTTGACGAGGGTCGTCTTTCCCGACGACTCGGGGCCGAATATCTCGACGATCCGCCCGCGGGGGACGCCGCCGATGCCGAGCGCCAGATCGAGCGCCAGAGAACCGGTCGGAATCGCCTCCACCTTTACCGTGCCCTTGTCACCCAGGCGCATCAACGCGCCCTCTCCAAACTCTTTCCGGATGCCGCTGACGGTGTTTTCCAGCGCGGCGTCCTTGGCTTTTGCCTCCTTGGCGGAGACGTCGCTCAAGCTCGTTTTCCTATCTGCCATCTCAATCCACCTCACTGCTGCCCCCTCCGGGCAGCTCGACTTGGGCCAGCGGCACGTAGCGCGCACCGGTTGGCTGAAGATCAGAACGGTACAGAGCCATGCGGACGGCAATCCTTGGCTCCGTCAGCTCCGGAGGGACGGCCCCCGGAGCCTCCGAGACGACCGCCGGCCGCCTCGATCCCCGTGCCTCGGAACGAACCCGGGCCACGGTCACATGCGGCCAGAACGGCCGCTTCTCGGGCTCGTGGAAGCCCTGGGCCGACAGCTGTTGCTCGACGCCCGCCTGCAGTGCCTCCGTCCCCGGGGACACCACCGGCAGGGCGTAAAGGCGCGCCCGGCCCCGCGGCGGCCGCTGCACCAGGTTGCGCAGCTCAACCCAAGGGGCTGGACCGGCGCTTTCCCGCACGACCTCCGCGATCTGCTCGATCTCCTTCTCCGGCCGGTAGCCGAGGAAGGCGAGGGTGACGTGGAGCGACTCGGGTGGAACCGGCCGCAGGGCCGGATCCGCCAACTCCTCCCCTCCCCACCTGGCGATCCCTTCTCGAAGGGAGTCCGGGAGGTCGAGGGCGACGAACAGGCGCGCTCGCGGGCTTTTCAGTCGCTGTTTGGCCACGCCCGCCACGCTACGGGGCCGCAACGCACGAGACAACGCGCAAACGCAACTTTTCGCCTACTCCTTCGTGCCCTCTTCCTCACCGAGGAGCATGCGCAGCAGGTGCATCCCGACCAGCGCCGAGCGTTCGCGGATGTCAAGCCGACCGCCAGGGATCACGGGGTCCCTGGCGATGCTCGTCCCGTCGGCGAGGCGGGCGTTGAAGCAGACGTAGCCGATCGGCTTCTCCTCGCTGCCACCGCCAGGTCCGGCGATGCCGGTAATCGAGACGGCGACGTCCGCCTCGAAGCGCTCCAAAACCCCGATCGCCATCGCCTCCGCGACCTCTGGCGAGACCGCCCCGTGCGACTCGATCAGGCCGGGGTCCACCCCCAGCATTCCCGCCTTCGCCTCGTTCGAGTAGGCGACGACGCCGCCGGCGAAGTACTCCGAAGCGCCGGCCAGATCGGTCACCCGGGCCGCCATCAAACCCCCGCTGCACGACTCGGCCAGCGCCAGGCGGCGGCCCAGCAGCAGCGTCGCCACCTGGGCGTCGATCGTCTCGCCGTCGATGCTGAAGGTCTCGCGCCGGTGCCGCTGCACAAGGCCGTCGCGGACCGAGTCGGCCACCGCCTCCGCCTCGTCTCGGTAGCGGACGTCGATCTCGATCTCGCCGCGCCGCAGGCAGGTGGTGATCTCGACCGCGTCCAGCTCCGTCCCCTCGGCCTCCATCTCCCGCAGGCTCTTGGCGATCTCGGACTCCGGCACGCCGAACATCCGCATCGTGTAGCCGCGCAGCGGCGTCGCCCGCCCCAGCAGCTGCCGCACCGGCTCCGTCTCCACCGCTGCCTCCCACATCGGCTGCAGCTCACGCGGGGGGCCGGGAAGGACGATCACGACACGCTCTCCCGCCGGGACTACGAGGCCTGGCGCGGTCCCCACCGGATCGAGCGGCGTCGCCCCCTGGGGGACCATCGCCTGCTTGCGGTTCGCGGCTTTCAGAGCTTCGGAGTCGAGGCGAAAGCGCTGTGCGAAGCCGCGAAGGATCTCGGCGATCTTCGCCTCCATCTCCTCGTCGAGGACCATCTCGCGCCCGGCGAAGCGGGCCACGATCTCCGCGGTGAGGTCGTCGGCGGTCGGGCCGAGCCCCCCGGTGGTGACGATCAGGTCCATCCCCTGGTCGGCCATGAACCGCAAGGACGCCTCGAGGTCATCCGGGCGGTCGGCGACGACGAGAATGTGGGCGACCTCCACCCCACGCTCGGCCAGCCGTTCGGAGACCCAGGGGCCGTTGCCGTCCTGGATCCTCCCGGTAAGGACCTCGGTCCCGGTGACGACTATCCCCGCTCGAATCACGAGCGGGAAGGTACCGGAGCTAAGCCTCGGGCTCGGAATCGACGGCGACCGGCTCCGGCGCCGACTCGCTGCCGCTCAGCACCCGCGACAGATCCGCCTGCGTGATCAGCACCTGGCGCGGTTTCGAGCCCTCGTAGCCGGAGATGACGCCGCGCCGCTCGAGCATGTCGATCAGGCGCCCGGCCCGGGTGTACCCGACCCGCAACCGCCGCTGGATCATCGAGACCGAGGCGGTCTCGGTCTGCACGACCAGTCGGATCGCCTCGTCGAGCAGGTCGTCGCTGTCGGGGTCGAAGTCGTCGTCGCGATCCTCGCTCTCGGCCTCCTGCGGCGTCTCCAGCAGCTCGTCCTCGAATTCCGGTTCGCCCTGCTTCGCCCAGTGGCCGGTGATGCGGGCGATCTCGTCCTCGGTGATGAAGGCGCCCTGGACGCGCGACAGTTTCGAGGTGCCGGCGCCGCGGAAGAGCATGTCCCCCTGTCCCAGCAGGGCCTCCGCCCCGCCCTGGTCGAGAATCACCCGCGAGTCGGTCTGCGAGGAGACCGCGAAGGCGATCCGCGAGGGGATGTTGACCTTGATCGTGCCGGTGATGATGTCGGTCGAGGGCCGCTGGGTCGCCAGCACCAGGTGGATGCCGGTGGCGCGGGACTTCTGGGCGAGGCGAATGATCGAGTCCTCGACTTCGGCCGGGGCGACCATCATCAGGTCCGCGAGCTCGTCGATCACGCAGAGGATGTGGGGCAGCGGCGATTCGCCTTTCTTGCGGCGGACGCGGTTCAGCTCATCGAGGTTGCGGGCGCGGGCCTCGCTCATGATCCCGTAGCGGCTCTCCATCTCCACGATCAGGTTGGAGAGCACGTTGGCGGCGAGACGCGGCGAGGTGACCACCGGCGTCAGCAGGTGGGGCACGTTCTCGTAGTGGTTGAGCTCGACCTGCTTGGGGTCGACCAGCACCAGGCGGACTTCGTTCGGCGAGGCCTGCATCAGGATCGAGGAGAGGATCGCGTTGACGCAGCCGCTCTTGCCCGAGCCGGTGGTGCCGGCGACGAGGACGTGCGGCATCTTCGCGATATCGGTCCAGACCGGGTTGCCGTCGATTCCCTTGCCGAGCCAGGCGACCAGCGGCGAGGTCTTCTCCGGTCGGCCGGCGTAGATGTCGCCGAGGCGGACCATCTTCCGGGTCCGGTTCGGAACCTCGACCCCGACCGCCTGCTTGCCGGGAATCGGCGCCAGGATGCGGATGTCCGTCGAGGCCAGCGCGTAGGCGATGTCGTTGGCGAGCTCGGTGACTTTCTTGACTTTGGTCCCGGGCGCGAGGCGCAGCTCGAAACGGGAGACGTGGGGACCGCTGACGATGCCGACGATCTTCGCCTCGACCCCGAAGTGGCCGAGCGTCTCCACCAGCTTGCGGCCGACCGCTTCGTGGTCGCGCGGGTCCGGCCCTTTGTCGCTCTTGCCGCGCTCGAGCAGCTTCGGCGTCGGCGGGCGGTAGTCGATCTCCTCCGACATCGTCACCCCGCGCTTGTTGCCCATCGGGGTGAGGCCGGCGTGGGCGCGGTCGCCCTCGTCGACCACCGCGACCGCGTCCTCGGAGTCGTAGTTCTGCAGCTCGACCCCCGGCTCGGCGTCGGGCTCCGGCTCCTCCTCTTCGGAGGTCTCGGCGTCGAAGATCTGGGTGTCGAAGTCATCCTCCTCGGCGAGCGCGACGGTCGGTTCGAAGTCCTCGTCCTGCTCGGGGTACGCGCTCATCACGTCGGTCGGGCCGGCGGTCGTCTGCGCCTCGGCCCGCGCTTCGCGGTGCTGGCGCCAGTCGGCGTGGGTCTTGGCGACGGTTCGAGCCGCCGCGTCGCCGCCGGCGAAAGCGCCGCGGAAGACCCCTCGCAGCCCGCGCCCCACCCCACTCGCCAGGGCGGAGACCGAGGTGCCGGTGAGGAGCATGCCGCCGACGAGAAGCAGAAGGACGGTGAAGATGCGGGCGCCGATCTCCCCGAACAGGTAGGTGAGAGCCGTTTCGACTCCGTAGCCGACCTTGCCCCCTTCCCAGCCGAAGAAGAGGACGAAGACGAGGTAGACGCCGAAGGCGACGAGGAAGAGGGCGATCAGGTCGACGTGGCGCTGCTCGAGCGCCGCGGGCAGGCGCAGCCCCCCCTTCGCTTTGGACTTCCGTTTCGAGGCAGCTTTCCCTCGCCGGGCGGAGCCGGCGCGCTTCTTGCGTACGAACATGGCCTCCGCTTCGACGCCGGAACCCCCATACCTGCGAGCTAAATTCGGCCTAAAAGTCGCGCGGAGCGGTGATTTCCGCGGCTACCATCGATCTGTGCTTTCGCAAACGGATCAGATCGGGGGCCGTGTCCTGGTCGTCGAGGACGACGTCGACATCGCCGACGTCCTGCGGCGCTCGCTCCGCAACGAGGGCTACGAGGTGCGCACCTCCGTGGACGGGGTCGAAGCTCTCGACGTCGCCGCCGGCTTCGTACCCGACCTGGTCGTCCTCGATCTTGGCCTGCCGGGAATGGACGGGGTCGAGGTCTGCCGCCGCCTGCGCAGCGATGGCGACGTACCGATCCTGATGCTGACGGCCCGTTCGGAGACCGAGGACCGGGTGACGGGGCTCGACAGCGGCGCCGACGACTACCTGGTCAAGCCCTTCGAGCGCCAGGAGCTGCTGGCCCGGATCCGGGCGCTGCTGCGGCGCCGGCCCCCACGCGGTTCCGCCTCCATCGAGGTCGCCGACCTGACGCTCAACCCGGACACCCGCGAAGTGCGCCGCGGCGAGCGGGAGATCGAGCTGACCAATCGCGAGTTCGAGCTGCTCGAGTTCCTGATGCGCAACGAGCGCCTGGTCGTCTCCCGCGAGCGCCTCCTCGACGAGGTCTGGGGATACGACCCGATGGCGGCGACCAACACCATCGACGTCTTCATCTCCAACCTGCGCCGCAAGCTCGAGGATGGCGGCGAGGGCCGGCTGCTGCACACGAAACGGGGAGCGGGCTACGTTCTCAAAGCCTGAAGTGAAGCTGCCGCGCCCGGTGCTACGCCCGCGGTCCTGGCCGGTGCGCTGGAGGCTCGCCCTCGTCTCCTCGGTGCTGACGCTGGCGATCCTCGTCCTCTTCGGGGGGTTGATCGGGAAGATCGCCACCGACCGCATCCGCGACGACTTCAACGGCGAGGTGAGCAGCGCCGCCAAGATCCTCGCCGGGCAGTTCCAGGTCGTCTACCCCGCGTTCGGGGGCAAAGCGGAAGCCCGCGCCGGCCCGCAGCTGGACGCGTTCGTCCTCCCCGACGACGCCACCGCCCGGATCCTCGACAGCGAACAGAACCTGCTCAGCTTCGCGGGCTCGGCGCCTCTGGGGCCGCCGAGGCCCGGGCTCACCAACTACAAGGGGATGAGAGTCGCGACCGAACCCATCCTCAGCGAAAGCCGGACGATCATCGGCTACGCCCAATACGGACGCAGCCTCGACCACGTCGAGGCGACGATCGAGCGGGTCTGGCTGTTGATCTTCGGGGGAATCCTGGTCGGAACCCTGCTTGCGGCCGTCGCCGGCGTCGCGATCGCCCGCCGTGCGATGCGCCCGATCGCCTCCCTCACCGCCACCGCGCGAGAGATCGCCACCACCCGCGATCCCTCGCAGAAGATGCCCAAGCCGAAAGCCGACGACGAGGTCGGCGAGCTGGCGCGAACGCTGGAGGAGATGCTCAGGGCCCTTGACGCGGCGCGGGAGGAACGCGAGGGCGTGATGCAGAGGCAGCGCGAGTTCGTCGCCGACGCCTCGCACGAGCTGCGCACCCCGCTGACCAGCGTTCTCGCCAACCTGGAGCTGCTGCAGGCCTCTCTGGCCGGTCCCGGTCAGGCAGAGGACCGCGAGATCGTCGACTCGGCCCTGCGCTCCTCGAAGCGGATGGGCCGGCTGGTTTCCGACCTCCTCCTGCTCGCTCGCGCTGACGCCGGGCGGCTCGAGACCCACCGGCGGGTGAACCTGGCGGACATCGCCGGCGACGCCGCCGCCGAGGTGGCGCCGTTGATGGGCGATCGCCGGCTGATCGTCGACAACGATCGGCCGCTGCGGGTGGACGGCAGCCGCGACGAGCTGCACCGGATGGTCCTCAACCTGCTCGACAACGCGATCCGTCACACGCCGTCCGGGTCCTGTGTCGAACTGAGCCTGCGCGAGGAGAACGGCGAGGCGTTGGTCGAAGTCGCCGACGACGGTCCCGGCATCCCCGAGTCGAAGCGGAGCCAGATCTTCGATCGCTTCGTCCGCGGCGAAGGCCCCGCCGACACTTCCCGCGGCACCGGCACCGGCCTTGGCCTGGCGATCGTCAGCGCCGTCGCCGAGTCCCACGGCGGCGGCGTCAAAGCGGGCGAATCGAAGTCCGGCGGCGCCCTTTTCATCGCCCGAATCCCACTCGCAGGCGCCCCGGAGAAAAACGTCACCAAACCTTTAAAGGCCCTTTAGAGGGACCACCTAGATTCTGTCGCGGACGAGACACATTGCCCGCCGGAGCCTCTCCCCAGACACTGGCTCCGGCGGGCTTTTCTTTGCTTCTCACGGGGAATGTCAAGTCTCATTTAGTGTGGCGGGCCGTTAATGAGCCAGGCAGCCACCACTATCCCGGTCTGGATTTCACTAGCCGGCGTCGGGTTCGCCGCTCTAGCCGCTGGCGCTTCTTGGGTATCGGTCCATCTGGGTCATCGACAGTGGTTGCTGTCGCAGCAACCCTTTCTCAGGCTGCAGTTACTCGTCGAGCCCAACGGCGACCGGGTTCTCAAGATCCTGAATGCTGGCCCAGGAAGTGCGCGCGGCATCAGGTTCTGCCTCGCCGCAGGAGAGGAGTATGTGGCTGGCTACGCCGGTCCTCAATTCGGGGGGCTCCTGAATTCAGGGGAGAAGGCTGAAGTTGCCTTGGAGATCCAAGCGACCAAGAACGACCCCCTCCAGGCGGTGGTGGTTTGCTGGGATGGCGCCGAGAGAATCCACAAGTTCAGCGCGCATGACGATCACATCGTACGACGCAAGGTCCGCCACAAGCCCCTGGCCGCAACCGATCCCGAGAAGACCTTCAGGGAGATATACGGCCGTGAAGCACTTCAAAACCTCCGCCAGGCTTCAGGCCAAGGTCGCATCCCTGAATGAGACTCCGTCCGCTTCAAATGCATGAATGGGAGCAGTGGCTAGTCCCGCGCCTAGAAATGATCAACTCGGATATGAAGCGGCGCTGGATCTTGGCGTTGCTGCCTTGGAGCATGGCCTAACCGCAGCTGCCGTTCCCTACCTGGAACGGGCAGTTTCGTGTCGAGAAACTCGTTTTGCGCTTGTCCAGCTCGCTAAGGCCCACCGTGACCTAGGGCAACTCGGAGCAGCTCGCAGTCGCCTTGAGCAAGCGCGAGTGCTTCCTGATGGAAAGGATCTTTTTGTTCTCGTCACGCTGGCCGCAGTCCTCTGTGACCTACGAGAGCATGGCTCAGCCTTTGAAGTAGCTATGGAAGCGGTTCGCCTCAAGCCCGACGATCCCGCCGCGCTTGCAATCTTGGCTCGCAGCATGCGTGAGCTCACTTCAACGCTGGCGAAGAAAGAGCACATCGATCAGAGCGCGGTAGATATCGCACAAGCCCAGGCCGAGGAGATGGCACTGAAAGCCAAAGAGGCACAACCAGACTCAGTGATTGATCTGAAAGAGCGACGTCGAGTGCGTGCAACCCAGGCTTGGTCAGCTTCGCCACCCGCCCTCCCCCCTAGTGCTCCTGTGGAGCAGGCTCCAGCCACGGTTCTAGAGCAGTCTCTGGACAAGCTGGAGAAACCGGAAGCGGTCCCTGTGCCCATTGCCGAGGTTGAGGACCACAGGCGGAGCCCTTGGCAACGGGCATGGCGTCGGTTAGTTCAGTCCTGGGCAGGGCCAGGTAACTCCTAGATTCACAAGCGGCCTTCGACTTTTGTAGGCCGCTCCCGGGGGGAACTTCATCGAGTCCGCGAAAACCCGTGTTCTACAAGGGTTTTCGCGGACTCGATGACGCTCAGACCTCGATTACGACCGGGAGGACCATCGGACGCCTACGCAGGCGCTGCCAGACGAACTTGCCGATTGCGTCGTGCAGGTCCTCCTCGACCAGGTGGCTCTCGCGTTTGCCGGCGCCGGCGGAATCTTCCAGCTGGTCTTCGACCAGGTCCTTGAGATCGTCGACGAGGCCGTCGGCTTCCTCGAGGAAGGCGACACCGCGGAAGATCACCTCGGGATCGGCGACAACGCTGCCGTCGTCGCTGGAGATGGTCGCGACGACGATGAAGATGCCGTCGGCGGAGATCTCGCGGCGGTCGCGCAGGGCGGCGTCGTCGGGCTCGCCGATGTTGACCCCGTCGACGTAGATCACCCCCGCGTGGATGTCCTCGCCGAAGCTGGCGCCATTGGCGTCGATCTCCAGTGGCAGGCCGTTGCGGCCCTGGAAGATGCGATCGCTGCCGATCCCGACCGCTTCGGCCAGCTCGGAATGCAACCGCAGCCGCTGGTGGTCGCCGTGGACCGGCAGCACGTACTTGGGCTTGGTCAGGTTCAGCATCAGCTTCAGCTCCTCCTGCCAGCCGTGGCCGGAGGCGTGGATCGGCGCGTCCTTGGCGGTGATCACGGTGGCGCCGATCTCGTAGATGCGGTCGATCGTCTCGTTGACGGCGCGCTCGTTGCCGGGCACCGGCGTCGCCGAGAAGACGACGGTGTCGCCGGAGTGCAGTTGCACGTCGCGATGGTCGTTGTTGGCCATCCGCCGCAGCGCCGAGAGCGGCTCGCCCTGGCTGCCGGTCGAGATCACCACCACCTTCTCGTCGGGAAAGTCCTCGATCTCGCGCGGCTGGATGAAGATCCCCTGCGGCGCATTCGCGATGCCGAGGTTGGAGGCGATGTTGAAGTTCTTGCGCATCGAGCGGCCGACCAGCGCCACTTTGCGGTCCAGCTGCTCCGCCGCGTCGATCACCTGCTGGACGCGGTGGATGTTGGAGGCAAAGGAGGTGACGATGATCCGGCCCTTGCAGCGGGAGAACTGCTGCAGCAGCGCCGGCCCGACCGCGGACTCCGAGGGGGCCACCCCCGGGCGGTCGGCGTTGGTCGAGTCGCCGCAGAGCAGCGTCAGGCCTTCCTTGCCGAGCTCGGCAAGGCGCGAGACGTCCGCCGGGCGGCCGTCGACCGGGGTCTGGTCGAACTTGTAGTCGCCGGTCATCAGCACAGAACCGGCCTCCGTCTTCAGCAGGACGGCGCGCATGTCGGGGATCGAGTGGGCGAGGTGGATCAGCTCCAGCTCGAACGGCCCGACCTGAACCTTCTCGCCCGCCGGCAGCTCCTGCAGCGGGGTTTTCTCGCCGAGCTTGTGCTCGTCGAGCTTGGAGCGGACCATCCCGATGGTCAGCAGGCCGCCGTAGATCACCGGCGGGATGCCGATCTCGCGCAGCACGTAGGGCAGGGCGCCGACGTGGTCCTCGTGCCCATGGGTGAGCACGATCGCCTCGATGTTGTCGGCGCGCTCGCGCAGGTAGGAGAAATCTGGAAGCACGAGGTCGATCCCGTGCATCTCGGCGGTCGGGAACATCAGGCCCGTGTCGACGACGACGATCCTGCCGTCGTACTCGATCACGGTCATGTTCTTGCCGATCTCGCCGAGGCCGCCCAAAGGCAGCACTCGAAGTTTGGTTGCCACTAGTAGTTACTCACTCTCTTGAGAAATTGGTCTAACTGGGGACCGCGACGCCGGCGGCATCGAGGCCGCTCTTGATGGCGGCTCGCTGCTCGGCGTCGGCTGGCACCAGGGGAAGTCGAAGTCGATCCGCGCAGAGCCCCAGCATCTCCAGGGCCGCCTTCAGCGGAATCGGGTTGGTAGTGACGGAAGTTGCCTCGTAAGCGGGCGTGATCTCGGCGTCGATCTGCCGGGCGCGGTCGAGGTCGCCGCCCTGGGCTGCCTCCCACATCTCCCGCATCCGGTCGCCGACGAGGTGCGAGGCGACGGTGATGCCGCCTCCGCCGCCGAACTCGAGCACGCGGAGGAAGGTGTTGTCGTTGCCGGCCAGGACCGTCAATCCGTCGATCGGCCCCAGCTCCGCGTCGTTGGCCTGCTTGACGGCGACGATGTTGTCGACCTGTCCCAGCTCGGCCAACAGCTCGGGGTCGGCGTTGATGATCACCCGCGAGGGGATGTTGTACATCACCATCGGCAGCTCGGGAACGGCCGCGGCGACGGTCTCGAAGTGGGCTTTTATGCCTGCCCGGGTTGGCTTGTTGTAGTACGGACAGACGACCAGAGAGGCGTCGGCGCCAGCCTCGGCGGCCATCTTCGTCAGCTCGCAGGAGTGGCGGGTGTCGTTGGTGCCGGTGCCGCAGATCAGCAGCGCCTCCTCTCCCACCTCGGTCCGCACCGCCCGCAGCAGCTCGATCTCCTCCGCGTCGGTCAGGGTCGGGCACTCGCCGGTCGTCCCGGCGATCACCAGGCCGTGTGAGCCGTGCTCGAAGAGGTGCGCCGCCAGCCTCCGCGCCGCGTCATGGTCGACCGCCCCGTTCTCGTCGAACGGGGTCGCCATCGCGGTCAGAACTCCCTTGATCTCCTTCATCGCTTCCAGGGTATCCCGTCGAGCGGCCGCGCCGCGACCCAGCCGGCCATCTACAGCAGCTTCTCCAGCCCGACCGTGAAGCGATCGGGCAGATCCGCCACCTTACGGCAGGCGAGGACCACCCCCGGCATGAAAGAGCGGCGGTCGATCGAGTCATGGCGGATCGCGAGCGTCTGCCCGATGCCGCCGAAGATCACTTCCTGATGCGCCACCAGGCCCGGCAGCCGCACCGAGTGGATCGGCTGGTGGACGTTGCCGCCAGCCGCGTCGATCAGCTCCTGGGTGCGCTTTGCGGTTCCGGAAGGGGCGTCGAGCTTCTTGTCATGGTGCAGCTCGACGATCTCGCACTCGGGCATGTGCTTGGCGATCGTCTGCGAGACCTCCATCAGCAGGACCGCGCCGATCGCGAAGTTGGGCGCGACGAAGCAGTTGGCCTGCGACGCCTCGGCCGCCTCTCGCGCGGCGTCGAGGTCGAAGCCGGTGGTGCCGACGACGGCATGGACGCCAGCCTGGAGGCAGGCGCGTACGTTCTCCAGCGCCGTGTCCGGCACGGTGAAATCGACGACGACGTCGGCTCCGGGCAGGACCTCGGCCAGCTCGACCCCGAGTTGGGGATCGGCGCGGCCGCTCAGCTCCAGATCGTCGGCCTCTTCGACCGCCTCGCAAACAGCCTGGCCCATTTTGCCGGCGGCGCCGGCAACCGCGACGCGGGTCATGCGGCGACCAGCGTCTCGCTGACCGGCGCCAGCGCCTTTCGGAAGCGATCTTCATCAGCCCCCACGCAGGCGGCGGAGAGCCGATCGGCGGCGTAGAGCTCCTGGGCCAGCTCGGTCAGGTCGGCGACCTGGATCGCGTCGACCTTGGCCAGCATCTCGTCGAGGCTTTCGATCGGCAGGCCGAACAGCGTCGCCCGGGAGATCCGGGTCATCCGCGCCGCAGTCGACTCGGAGCTGAGGACGAGGCGACCCTTGACGCTCTCCTTCGCCCGGGTCAGCTCCTCTTCGGAGACCGGCTCGGAGCGCAGTCGCGCCATCTCGTTGCCGATGATCGAGCAGGCCTCCTCGACGTTGTCCTCGCGGGTGCCGACGTAGGTGGCAACCAGGCCAAGGTCGGTGAACTGCTCGTTGTAGGAGCCGACCGAGTAGGCCAGGCCACGCTTCTCGCGTACCTCGCGGAAGAGGCGCGAGGAAGTCGAGCCGCCGAAGATCGCGTCGAGCACCGCCAGCGGGAAGCGCCGCTGATCGTCGCGGCGCAGGCCGGGTGCTCCGAAGCAGATGTGGTACTGCTCGGTCTCCTTGCTGAGGAAGCAGAGCCTGGAGGCAGCGTCGATCTCGCCTTCCGGTGCCGCGCCATTGCTCTCGGCCGGCGGGTTGACGAGTCTCTGCGCCAGCTCGACGATGCGGTCGTGGTCGAGGTGGCCGGCGGCGCCGACGACGATCTGCGGCGCCGCGTAGTGGGCGCTGCGGTAGGCCTCGATGTCGGGAACCGGGATCGAGGCGATCACCTCCGGCTCGCCCAGCACCCGGCGACCCAGCGGGTGCTCGCCGAAGACGGCCTCGGCCAGCACGTCGTGGACGCGGTCCTGGGGCTCGTCGTCGTACATCGCGATCTCCTCCAGCACCACCTGGCGCTCGGAGTCGATTTCGGGGTAGGTCGGCGCCAGCAGCATCTCCGCCAGCAGGTCGAAGACCGCCTCGGTGTGCTCGTCGAGGAAGCGGGCGTGCAGGTGCGTCGTCTCCTTGCCGGTGGCGGCGTTGACCGCCGCTCCCAGCCCGTCGAACTGCTCGGAGATCTCGATCGCCGAATAGCGCTCGGTCCCCTTGAACAGCAGGTGCTCGAGGAAATGCGAGACCCCAGCTTGGGCTGGGGTCTCATTCCTCGAGCCGGTGCGGACCCAAAGCCCGAGCGCCACGGACCGGACCGAGGGAACCTCCTCGGTCACGACCCGGACGCCCGAGTCCAGAGTGGTGAGCTTCGCGCTCAACTAGCCGCGACGCTCGCGTTCACGCCCGCGTCCGCCGCGGTCGCGATCACGACCGCCGCGTCCGCCCCGGTCGCCGCCGTTGCGGCGGCCGCCGTCGCCGGAACCGACCGAGGCCAGTTCCTCCGGCGATTTGCCGGCCACCGAGGGATCCTCGGTGAGGCGCAGCCCGATCCGGCCGCGCTCCTTGTCGACCTCGACCACGGTGACGTCGATCTGGTCGCCGGCGCTCAAGACGTCGTCGACCGAGTCGACCCGCTCGCCCGGCTTCACGTTGGAGATGTGAAGCAGGCCGTCGGTGCCCTTGACCAGCTCGACGAAGGCGCCGAAGGTCGTCGTCTTGACGACTTTGGCGGAGTCGTAGCGATCGCCGATTTCGGCCTCCTTGGTCATCGAGTTGATGCGCGAGACCGCACCCGCGACCAGTTCGCCGGTCGGCGCGTAGATCCGCACCGTGCCGTCGTCCTCGACGTCGATCTCGGCCTCGAACTCCTCGCAGAGGGCGCGGATCGTTTCGCCGCCTTTGCCGATGACCGCCCCGATCTTCTCGGGATCGATCTTGATCGACTCGATCGCCGGAGCGTGCACGGAGAGCTTCTCCCGCGGCCCGTCGATCGCCTCGGCCATCTTGCCGAGGATGAACTGGCGGCCCTTGAGCGCCTGCTCCAGCGCGTCCTCGAGGATCTCGAAGGTGACGCCGGTGATCTTGATGTCCATCTGCAGGGCGGTGATCCCGTCCTTGGTGCCGGCGACCTTGAAGTCCATGTCGCCGAGGTGGTCCTCGACGCCGGCGATGTCGGTGAGGACGATGTAGTCGTCGCCCTCCTTGATCAGGCCCATCGCCACTCCGGCAACCGGGGCGCTGACCGGGACTCCCGCTGCCTGGAGGGCCATCGAGGAGGCACAAACCGAGCCCATCGAGGAGGAGCCGTTGGACTCGAGCGTCTCGGAGACCGCGCGGATCACGTACGGGAACGACTCTTCGTCGGGGATGGTCGCCAGCAGGGCGCGCTCGGCGAGGGCACCGTGGCCGATGTCACGGCGCTTGGGGCCACGCATGAAGCCGGCCTCCCCGACCGAGAAGGGCGGGAAGTTGTAGTGGTGCCAGAACCGTTTCGTGGTCTGCAGGCCGAGCGTGTCGATCCGCATGTCCATCCGGGTCGTGCCCAGGGCTACGTTGGAGAGGATCTGGGTCTCGCCGCGGGTGAACAGCGCCGAGCCGTGGACGCGCGGGGAGATGTCGACCTCGCACTCGATCGGCCGGATCTCGTCCTGGGCGCGGCCGTCGGGGCGCTTCTTTTCGACGGCGATCGCCTTGCGGATCGTGTCCTTCTCGATCGAGTTGACGGCGGCCTTGACCTCGGCGACCCGGTCGGCGTCGACCTCGCCGTCCTCGTGGGCGGCGGCGTAGTGGCCGACGACCTCGTCCTTGACTTTGTCGATCGCCTCGTAGCGCTCGAGCTTGCCCTCGGTCGCGATCGCGTCGACCAGTGCCTGGCCGTGGGAGGCGCGGATCTCGTTGAGCAGCCCCTCGTCGATCTGCGGCGGGTCGATCTGGATCTTCTCCTTGCCGACCTTCTGCTGCAGCTCCTCCATTGCGGCGCAGAGCTTCTTGATCTCGCTGTGGGCGATATCGAGGGCGTCGAGGATCTCGGCCTCGGTGACGCCGCTGGCGCCGGCCTCGACCATCAGGATCGCCTCGGCGGTGCCGGCGACGATCAGGTCGAGTTCGAGTTCCTCGTGGGTCTCCTCGTCGGGGTTGACGACGAAGTCTCCCTCGAGTTTGCCGATGCGGACGGCGCCGACGTGATCGGCGACAGGGACCGGCGAGATCGCCAGCGCCGCGGAGGCGCCGTTCATCGCGAGGATGTCGTAGGGATGGACCTGGTCGACCGACATCGGGATCGCGACCAACTGGGTCTCGTAGTGCCATCCCTTGGGGAAGAGCGGACGGATCGGGCGATCGATCATGCGCGCGGTAAGCGTCGCCTTCTCGCTCGATTTGCCCTCGCGACGGAAGAACGAGCCGGGGATTTTGCCCGCGGCGTACATCCGCTCCTCGATGTCGACGGTGAGGGGAAGGAAGTCCACGTCGCGCAGGCTGCCGACGGTTGCGGTGCAGAGGACCATCGTGTCGCCGGCCTGCACTACGACCGCGCCGCCCGCCTGCTTCGCGAGTTTGCCCGTCTCGAAGGAAATCTGGCTGTCGCCGACATCCACCGAGACGCGGGTAACGTCAAACATGCTCATTTAGTTTTTTACCTCCGGCCGCCCGGTTGGCGGCCCTTTCGCTTTCAGAACTCTCGTTCTCTAACTTCGACAAGGGTACAGGCATCGAAAATCGCTGGAGTGCCGGTAACTCCAGCGCGGATGCCAGTTTGAAAATCGCGCCGGATCCGGGCCTCGACCTCAGCAGACCGCCGGTCGGCCTCGAAGCGCTCCAGATCGAGCCCGAATCGCTCCACCCGCTGCCATAGATGCGGATCGTCGACGCGGCCGCGATCGGCGTAGAGCGAATCGGCCATCTCGAAGAAACAGCCTTGCCTGCCAGCTGCCTCCGCGGCGGCGTGCAGCGCCGGCGAGCGCGGGTGCTTGCTGGCGACGGGGAAATGGCGGAAGACAAGCCGCCCCGGCTCCTCTTGCAAGCGCCGCCAGGCCCCGGCGCAGTGCGGGCAGCCGAGATCGGCGTAGACGACCAGCCCCTCCTCCCCCTCACCGCGGACGTGGTCGTCCGGCCCGACGGGCGGGATCGGGGCACTTCCCAGGTCCGCCATCGCGCTACTTCAGCGCGTCGAAGATGACGTTGGCGCCGGGGAACTCGCCCGGGTTGGGCGATTCGTAGGTCCAGGCGACCTTGCCGTCCTCGTCAACCAGCACGAGGGTGCGGTTCGCAAAACCCATCTTCTCGACGTAGGAGCCGTAGGCGCGGGCAACCTCTCCCTTCGGCTCGAAGTCGGATAGCAGGGTGGTGTCGATCCCGAGCTTCTCCTGGAAGGCCTTGTGGGCGAAGAAGCTGTCGACGCTGATCCCGACCAGCTCGACGCCCTTCTCCTCGATCTCCGGCTTGACCTCCTGGTAGATCGAGAGCTGGTCGCCGCAGACGGGGCTGAAGTCGCCCGGGTAGAAGACCAGCATGACCTTGCGGCCCCGGTAGTCGGACAGCGAGACCTTCTCGCCGTCCTGGTCGCGGAGGGAGAAGTCGGGGGCTTGCTCCCCGACGGCGATCATCGACGCAGGCCGAGTTCTTTGACCAGGGCGCGGTAGCGCTCGAGGTCGGTCTTCTCGAGGTAGCGCAGCATCCGCCGGCGCTTACCGACGAGCATCAGCAGGCCGCGCCGCGAGTGGTGGTCCTTGGCGTGGGCACGCAGGTGCTCGGTGAGTTCGTTGATCCGCTCGGTCATCAGCGCGATCTGGACCTCGGCGGAACCGGTGTCCTTATCGCCGCGGCCGTACTTGCCGATCAGCTCGCTCTTTTTCTCTTTGGTCAGGCTCATCTCGTTAAAAAACCGTGCACCCCTGGGGTCACGGCCGCTGGAAAGTAGCACAGACGCGCCTGGCGTCCTCGACGTCGCGGTGCATCTGGGCGATCAGCTCGTCGACCTCGTGGTAGGCGCGCTCGCCGCGAAGACGCTCGACGAAGGCGACCCGCAGGGTCTTGCCGTAGAGGTCCTCCTCGTGGTCGATCAGGTAGGTCTCGATCAGGACCCCCCTGCCGCTCTCGAAGGTCGGCCGCACGCCGACGTTGACCGCCGCCGGGACGCCGTTGGCGAAGGCCGCATAGACCCCATGGCCGGGGATCGCGAAGCGGTCGTCGGGAACGATGTTGGCGGTCGGGAAGCCGAGCTCCCGGCCCCGCTGGTCGCCGGTCACGACTTCGCCCTCGACCATGAAGGGGAAACCGAGACAGCGTCGCGCCTGGGCCATGTCTCCGGCGGCGACGAGTGCCCGGATCCGGGTCGAAGAGACGGTCTCGCCATCGACCTCGACCAGATCGACGACCCGCGTCTCGAACTCGGAGTGAGCTTCCAACATCGCCGGATCGCCTTTGGCTTTGGCCCCGAAGCGAAAATTCTCGCCAACCGAGACCTGCTTCGCGCCGAGCTTTTCCACCAGCACGCGCTCGATGAAGTCCTCGGCGCTGCGGTGGGCGAACTCCTCGTCGAAGGGGATCACCACCAGCTCCTCGACTCCGAGCCCCTCGATCACGTCGCGCTTCACCTCGAAGGGCATGATCAGCTTCGGCATCGCCGCCGGGTGCAGGACTTCGAGCGGGTGGGGATCGAAGGTGAGGACGGTATCGGCGCCCTCGATCACCGCCTTATGGCCGCGGTGGACGCCGTCGAAGGTGCCGATCGCGACTCTCCGCGGGCGCGGCTCGGCGTCGGGTAGCGAGGTGACCTTGATGCTCATCTATCTAAGCGCCTCCCCGACCGCGGGCACAAGCTCCGCCACCCGCCCGGCCGGCAGCTCCTCGCCGGCTTCCTCGACGCTGAAGGGCCCGATGGCGGTGCGGCGCAGATCAGAGCAGTAGGCGTCATCCAAGGTCTCGATCAGGGTGCGGACATAGGTTCCGGCCGAGCACTCGATCTCGTAGCGGGCGTGCTCGCCTTCGCTGGCAAGGAGCTCGGCGCGATGCACCTGCACGTCGCGCTCGGGGGTCTCCACCACCTCGCCGCGGTGCGCCTTCTTGTAGAGCCTCTCCCCTCCCACCCGCACGGCCGAGGTCATCGGCACCCGCTGGCGGACGGTGCCGGTCGGCAGCTCCAGCGACTCCGGCACCCGACCCGTCTCGGTCAGCTCGCCGTCGGGGTCACCGGTGCTCGAGCGCCAGCCAAGGCGGGCGGTCGCGACGTAGGTCTTCGGCAGGCCGACGAGGAAGCGCTGCAGCCGGGTGGCCCGGCCGAGCAGGATCAACAGCAGCCCGGTGGCGAAGGGGTCGAGCGTGCCGGCGTGGCCGGTTTTGGCGCCGCGCTCGCGCCGCACCTTGGCGACGACGTCGTGGGAGGTGACGCCGGCCGGCTTGTCGTAGAGCAGCACGGTCCCGGTCTCGCCGCTCATCCTCAGGCGCCGAGCTGGACCGAGACCTCGCCGGCGAGGAACTCGACCAGCTGTTCGAACTCCAGATCCGTGGAGAAGCCGGCGGCGCGTTTGTGCCCGCCTCCCCCGTGCTGGCGCGCGATCGCCGAGACGTCGACCTCGCCGGCGCTGGAGCGCAGGCTGACCTTGCGGGCGGCGCGGCCGCGATTGCCGAGGTCGCGGATCACGGCGGCGACCTTGACGCCGTCGATCGAGCGCAGGTGGTCGATCAGGCCCTCGGTCATCTCCTCGCCGGCGCCGGTCGCCTCGTAGTCGGCCATCGTGATGTAGCTGATCGCGAGGCGGCCGTCGCAGTGGCTGGAGATCCCGTCGAGCGCGCGTGAAACCAGGCGCAGCTTCTCCAGGGGGACGTGCTCGTAGAGGCGGCGATAGGTGTCATCGACGTCGACGCCGGCGTCGATCAGGTCGGCGGCCACCCGGTGGGTGTGGGCCTTCGTGTTCTCGTACATGAACTTCCCCGTGTCGGTGATCAGGCCGACGTAGAGCGCGGAGGCGATCTCGGGGGTGATCTTGGCGCCGAGCAGGCGCGCCAGGTCGTAGACGATCTCGGCGGTGCAGGAGGCGTCGACCTCGACCAGGTTGATGTCGCCGAAGCGCGTGTTGTCGTGGTGATGGTCGATGTTGATGATGTCGTTGCCGCCCGCGGTCAGCCACTCGACCGGCATCCGGTCGATGTTGCCGCAGTCGAGGAAGACGACGGTGCGGTCGGCCATGTCGGCTGGCGGCTCGTGGAAGATCTCCTCCAGAGGCAGGAAGCGGTACTCGATCGGCAGCGGAAACTCCTTCGCCGCCATGAACATCACCGAGTCCTTGCCGAGCTGAGAGAGGACTTTGTGCAGCCCCAGCAGCGAGCCAAGGGCGTCGCCATCGGGCCCCTCGTGCGCAGTGAGCAGGAAGCGGTCGCGAGTGCGCAGCTCGTTGGCGACTTGCTCGAGGCTGGAGGTGGCGATGTCGGGGAGGGAGCTCATCCTTTGTTCTCTTCCTCCTCCAACAGTTCGGAGATCCGCACGCCTTGCTCGATCGTGTCGTCGTAATGGAAAGTCAACGTCGGGGTCCGCTTCATCCGCGTCTCGGAGGCGATCCGCGACTGGATCACCCCGTGCGAGGAGCGCAGCCCCTCCAGCGTCGCCTCCCGCTCCTCCTCGCTGCCGAGCACGCTGACGAACACCTTGGCGGTGCGGAGGTCGGGGCTGGTCTCTACGGAAGTGACGGTCACGAAGCCGATACGGGGGTCGCTCAATTCACCTGCGATTGCCGCCCCCACGACCTCGCGAAGCACCTCGTTGATGCGCCGCATGCGGGGGCCGGCCATGCTACTCCAGGGTCTGCTCGACCTGTTTCGTCTGGAAGAACTCGAGCACGTCGTCCTCCTTGACGTCGGCGTACCCGTCGAGCACGATGCCGCACTCCTGTCCCTCCTCGACTTCTTGGACGTTGTCTTTGAAGCGGCGCAGGGAGCCGAGCTCGCCGGTCCAGATCACCGTGCCCTCGCGGATCAGGCGAACGCTGGCGTCGCGCCTCGCCTTGCCCTCGGCGACGATGCAGCCGGCGATGCGTCCGACCTTGGAGGCTTTGAAGGTCTGTTTGACCAGCGCCTCGCCGATCGTCTCCTCGACCTCGATCGAGTCCAGCAGGCCCTCCATCGCGTTGCGCAGGTCTTCGGTGATTTTGTAGATGACCGAGTAGGTGCGGACATCGACGCCCTCGCGCGTGGCCGCCCGTTTTGCGTCGAGCAGAGGTCGCACGTTGAAGCCGATGATGATCGCGTCGGAGGCCGAGGCCAGCATCACGTCGGACTCGTTGATGCCGCCGGTCTGCGAGTGGATGATGTTGATCGCGACCCGCTCCTGCGGCACTTTCGCGAGCTCGTCCTGGAGCGCCTCCAGCGAACCCGCGACATCGGCCTTGAGGACGATGTTGAGCTCCTTGATTTCGCCCTCCTGGGCCCGGGCGAAGACCTCGTCGAGGCTGACCTTGCGGCCTTGGCGACGGGCCAACGCCTCGGTTTTGAGCCGGTGGGCGCGCTCCTGGGCCATCGAACGGGCGCGGCGGTCGTTCTCGACCGTCTGCACGAACTCGCCGGCGTCGGCGACGCCGTCGAAGCCGAGCACCTCTACCGGCATCCCCGGCACCGCCTCCTCAACCGCTTTGCCGGTGAAGTCGTGCATCGCCCGCACGCGACCCCACTGCGGCCCGGCGACCAGCGAGTCGCCGATGCACAGGGTCCCGCGCTCGACCAGGACGGTAACCACAGGCCCGCGGCCGGGATCGAGCTGGGACTCGATCACGTGGCCGGAGGCCGAGGCGTTCGGGTTTGCGGTCAGCTCCTCCAGCTCGGTGACGAGCAGGATCATGTCGAGCAGGTTGTCGAGGCCCTCATGGGTCTTCGCCGAGACCTCGCAGAAGACGGTGTCTCCGCCCCAGTCCTCGGGGGAGAGGCCCTCCGAGGAGAGCTCGCCCTTGACCTTTTCGGGGTTGGCGCCCTCTTTGTCGATCTTGTTGACGGCGATCAGGATCGGCACGTCGGCGGCGCGGGCGTGGTCGATCGCCTCCTTGGTCTGCGGCATGACGCCATCGTCCGCCGCGACCACGACGACGACCACATCGGTGACCTTGGCCCCGCGGGCGCGCATCGCGGTGAAGGCCGCGTGGCCCGGCGTGTCGAGGAAGGTGATCGTCTTCCCGTCGTGGTGGACCTGGTAGGCACCGATGTGCTGGGTGATGCCGCCGGCCTCGCCCGCGGCGACCTCGGTCTCGCGGATCGCATCCAGCAGCGAGGTCTTGCCGTGGTCGACGTGGCCCATGATCGTCACCACCGGCGGCCGGTCGACCAGATCCTCGTCGGCGTCGGAGAACTCCGGCTCCTCCGGCTCCTCGTCGGCGGCGTGGACGATCTCGACCTTGCGGTCGTACTCGTCGGCGATCGCCTTCACCGAGTCATCGGTAAGCGTCTGGGTGAGGGTCGCCATCTCGCCCATCATCATCAGTTTTTTGATCACCTCAGCCGGCGCGAGTCCAAGCAATTCGGCGACTTCGCGCACGGTGGCGCCTGAGTTGACCTTGGTCGCCTCGAGCTCGGCAGGCGCATCCGGTTTCGCCGGCGGCTCCTCGAGCAAGGGGCGGCGGCGGCGGCCACCGCGGCGGCGGGGCGGGCGTTGCGGCGGGGGACCGCCGGTCTGCTCTCGGCGCGAGGCCTGGGAGTCGATCACCACGCGGCGTTTTTTCGATGACGCCCCCGCTCCGCTCCCGGCGCCTTGCTGGGCACCGCCGGCGCGCACGGGTTTGGTCGAAGTCTGGGGGCCTTTTGAAGCAGCCTGTTTGGCGGCCGGTTTTGCCGCCGGGGCGGCAGCTGGCTTCTCGGCTTCGGGAGCCGGCGCTTTCTTCGCTGCCCCGCCGCCGTTGCCCTTCGCGGCCGAGATCGCTTTCAGGGCGTCCGCCTCCTCGACGCTGGAGGCAGCCGCTTTCGCCTCGACTCCGGCCGCCTTCAGGGCGGCCAGCAGCTCCTTGGAGCTGACGCCTTGCGCTTTGGCGATCTCGTGAACCCGTTTCTTGGCCACTAAGCCTGCTCCGCCTCCTCGGCGACTTCCGCATCCTCGCCAAGAGTCTCGCCGCTTACTTCCTCGGCTTCGGTCGCCTCCTGCTGGATGTCCTCTTCCACGGCTTCCTCGGTGGCAACTTCGTCAGCCGACTCCGCCTCCCCGGCGGGTGGCGACGATGAGGGATCCTCGCCGTTTGGCGAGGAGGTCTCATCGGAGACAGGACCCGCCGGCTCAGCGCTTTCGTCCGGCTCGACGAAGTTCGCTTCCGCCCGCGCCACGATCTCTTCGACTTGCCCTTCATCCGCGTCCGGATCAGCGAGGATCGCGACCTCGGACTCGGTGACGTCGGCGAGAATCGCCGTTTGGCTGGTCTCGAAGCGCGAGAGCGCCTGGTGCTGGGGCAGGCCGCAGTAGGTCGAGCCGGGGATCGCCGCATTCGGGCAGCGGCGGCCGTTCGAGAGGACCGCCATGCAGCGGCCGTCGAACTGTTCCTCGCCCTCGACCTCGACCTCGTGTTCTTCGGAGGCGAACTCGGTCTCGGACTTGATGTCGACGCGCCAGCCGGTGAGGCGGGCGGCAAGCCGGGCGTTCTGGCCGTCGCGGCCGATCGCCAGCGAGAGCTGATCGTCGGGGACGATCACGGTTGCCTGGCGCTCATCGTCATCGACGATCACCTCGCGCACGCGCGCCGGCGAAAGCGCTTTGGCGACGAATCGAGCGGGCTCGTCGTTGTGGGGAATGATGTCGATCTTCTCGCCGCGCAGCTCGGAGACGACCATGCGCACCCTCGAGCCGCGCGGGCCGACACAGGCGCCAACCGGATCGACCCCGTCCGCGTGGGAGACGACGGCGATCTTCGAGCGGTAGCCGGGCTCGCGGGCGACGCCGACGATCTCGACCAGCTTGTCGGCGATCTCCGGCACCTCGAGCTCGAACAGGCTTTTGATCAGCTCCGGGCTGCGGCGGGAGACGACGATCGCCGGCCCTTTGGTCGAGTCGGAGACGTCGGTGATCACGGCCTTGATCCGCATCCCGTGGTCGTAGCGCTCGTTGTAGACCTGCTCGGATTTCGGCAGCAGGGCCTCTACGCGCTCGCGCAGCTGCACCAGCGTGTAGCGCTTGTCGGACTGCTGGATGATCCCGGTGATCAGCTCGCCGACCCGGTCCTGGTACTCGTCGTACATCATCTGCCGCTCGGCCTCGCGGATCCGCTGCAGGATCACCTGCTTGGCGGTCTGCGCGGCGATCCGGCCGAAGTCTTTCGGAGTGACGTCCTGGGTCTCGATCTGATCCTCGTAAGGGGCGATCATCTCCGGGTCGAGCTCCGGGTCCTCGGGCTCTTTCAATTCGCCCGTCTCCGGATCGACCTCGGGCTCCTCCTGCTGCTCGGCGGCTTCGGCCAGCAGCTTCTCCTCAAGCTCCGGCGGCAGGATCAGCTCGAAGACGCGGAAGTCACCGGTTTCGTGATCGAGATCGACGCGCGCGTATTTCGCGGCTTCGGGAGTCTTCTTGTAGGCAGAGAGGAGGGCGTCCTCCAGGGCGTCCATCAGCTTGTCGGCCGAGATGCCCTTCTCTTGCTCGAGCGCTTTGACTGCGTCGACGATCTCTTTGGTCACTGCGCGGACTCCTTGTTTTCGGAACTGGTGGCGGGGCGGCGGTATTTCGGGCCGGGCGAAGAGACCTCCAACGAATAATCGACCAGCAGGTGCTTCAGGTGCTTCGTAACTCTTTCGCAAAGAGCGAGATCCACCCCGGCAGGGTGGTCGATGAAGAGGCGCAGCGCGTCGTTCCTCGGTTTCTCGAGGGCGACGACGTCGATACCTGAGTCCAACTCAGACAGCTCCTGTTGTAGGTCTTGCTCGGTGAGGTCGGTCATGCCTGGAAATTTGGGGTGTAGGCGTAAAAAAAGTGGGCCAGGCCCACTTCTCGACACGCATCAGGGACAGAACAGCTTGAAGTCAGTATAGCCCGCTCAAGGTGCCGGCTGGCCAGCTTTCCCCCGCAAGCGGTCGACTTCGTCCAGGATCGCCTCGGCGACGGCGTCCTTGGAGTCGATCGGCACCTCGACCTCCGACTCAGCGCCGATCAGCGTTACCGCGTTGCGCTCGCTCTCAAAGCCGATCTCCGGGTTGGAGACGTCGTTGAGCACGATCAGGTCGGCGCCCTTGCGGGTCAACTTGCCGCGGGCCCGGTCCACCGCCTCCCCCCCGTGCTCGGCCGCGAAGCCGACGATCGTTTGCCCTTCGCGCCGCGTTGCGGCAAGGGAGGCGAGGATGTCTTCGGTCGGCTCCAGGGAGAGCTCCAGGGAGCCGCGGCGCCGCAGCTTCCCAATCGCGGGCTCGGCGGCCCGGAAGTCGGCCGGGGCGGCGGCCATCAGCAGCACGTGGGCGGTCCCGAACTCCTGCTGGGCGGCGCCGGCCAACTCGGCGGCGGTCTCGACGTCGATCCGCCGCACTCCCGCCGGCGCCGGCAGGGAGACGTTGGCGGCGATCAGCGTCACCTCTGCTCCGCGCTTGGCCGCGGCGGCCGCAAGCGCGATTCCCATGCGGCCGCTGGAGCGGTTGCCAATGAAGCGGACCGGGTCGATCGGCTCCCGGGTGCCGCCGGCCGTCACCAGCACCCGCAAGCCATCCCAGGGTCGGCTGCCCGCCGGCAACGCCGCCTCCACCCGGGCCAGCAGCTGCTGCGGGTCGGGCAGGCGGCCGCGGCCGAGCTCGCCGCGGGAAGCAAGCTTCCCCTCCTCCGGCTCGATCACCTCGACGCTGTGACTGCGCAGGGTCTCCAGGTTCGCCTGGGTGGCGGCGTCGGCGTACATGCGGTCGTTCATCGCCGGCGCCACCAGTCGCGGCGCCGTGCAGGCGAGAAAGGAGGTCGTCAGCATCGAGTCGGCCGCACCCGCCGCCAGCTTGGCGATCGTGTTTGCCGAGGCCGGGGCGACCAGGTAGGCGTCGCAGCGGCCGGCGAGCTCGAGGTGCCCGATCGGGTCGTGCGAGGACTGCTCCTCACCGGGGAAGGCGCCGCGCATCGGGTCGCGATCGAACTCGGAGATGAGGACGGGGGCGCCGACGATGCCCTCAAAGGAGGCGGCGCCGACGAAGCGGGTCGCGGTCTCGGTCATCAGTACCCGCACGCCGTGGCCCGCCAGCGTCGCCAAGCGAGCCAGCTCGAGAGCCTTGTAAGCGGCTATCCCGCCGCTGACGCCAATAAGAAGTCGGGCCATGTGCACCTAATAAAAGCGCCCCGGAGGGCGCTTGGCGATGCGGGTGCTAGGTGCGGTACTCGTATTTCAGTTTGCCCTCGGCGAGCTCTTCGAGCGACATCGAGAGGTAGTTCCTCTCGGCGTTGGTCTCGACCATCGGCGGCGGGTACTCCCCGAAACCGCCCTCTCCGAGGTTGTGGAAGTAGCTGTTGATCTGGCGAGCGCGCTTAGCCGAAACGACGACGGCGGCGTAATGGGAATCGGCGTGCTCCAGAAGCTTGTCTACGCGTGGTTTGATCATTCGGTGGTCGAGTCTAGCTCACGGCGGATGACGGCCACCAACTCGGCGGCCGCGCGGCCGATCTCGTCGTTGACGACGCGGTAGTTGAAGTCCCCCTGCGCTGCCAGCTCCTGTTCGGCCACTTTCAGTCGCTCGTCAATCGCCTCCTGCGAATCGGTGCCGCGGCCCGTGAGCCGCTTGCGCAGCACCGCAGGATCGGGCGGGGCGATGAAGATCTGAACCGAATCCAGCTCGGCTGCTCGCACCTGTTGGGCACCCTGCACCTCGATCTCCAAGACCACGGAATGGCCCGCCGCCAGCCGCCGTTCGACCTCGCTGCGCAGGGTCCCGTAGCGGTTGCCGCTGTAAGTGGCGAACTCGAGAAAGTCGTCTTCCTCTTTGCGCTGCTCGAATTCCTCGGGCGTGAGGAAGTGGTAGTCGCGTCCGTTTACCTCTCCTTCCCGGGGGGACCTGGTCGTAGCCGAAATCGAGAGCTCGAGGTTGGGGACCTCTTTCAGCAGCTCCTTGATCAGGGTCCCCTTGCCGACCCCCGAGGGACCGGTGATGACGAAGACTTTGCTGGCCATGCGGCCGCAGATACTTACCGCTGGGGCGGTCGCTAACGGCGGAGCTGGGAAATCAGCTCGGCGCGCTGGCGCTCGGAGAGGCCGCCGATCGTCTTCGACGGCGAGATCCGGCACTGGTTGAGAATCCGGTTGGCCTTCACCCGGCCGTACTTGGGGACGGCGAGGAGCATGTCGAAGACCTTCGCGGTGAGAACGTACTCCGGCGGGTCGAGCAGAACCGTCTGGATATTTGCCCGACTCGCCTTCAGATCCTTCTTCAGCTTCGCCCGCGCGGTGCGAATGTCGTTGGCGCGCTTTAGGGCCTCCATCCTCTGGTCGAGGGACCGTTCGGGCGCTGCAAGCGAAGATTTGACTGAGGGGGCCGTCATGTGGGCGGCGAGTATAGCCGCGGCTCAGGGGCGCGCAAGGCGACTAGGGGCAAAAGCCCCAAAATTCGTCTCAACCTCTACTGGAGGTCGAGTGCCGCCACGCCTGATACTGGGTTTGACACGCCGGTTTCCAGCTCCTTTGCGACTCGCGAACCCGCGCACGGGTCTCGAAAACTCTCCGTCCCGACCGCCACGAGGGCCGCTCCCGCGGCCAGGAACTCGGCTGCATCGGCCCCGGTGGAGATTCCACCCATACCGATCAACGGCAGCTCGACAGCGGCCCGGACGGCCCGTAACTGCTGCAGGGCGATCGGGCGGACGGCCGGCCCCGAGAGGCCACCATGACCTGCCGCAAGGGCGGGCTTGCCGGTGACGGGGTCGATCGCACTGGCCTTCAGCGTGTTGATCAGCGAAACCGCATCCGCCCCTCCCTCTTCCGCTGCGACGGCTACTGCCTCCGGGTTAGCGACGTTGGGCGTCAGCTTCACGATCAGAGGCTTCTCGGTCAGAGGTCGCAGCGTTTCCAAGAGGGCCTCGGTCTCCGTTGGCTGCTCCCCGACTATCAGGCCGGAGTGAACGTTGGGACAGGACACGTTCAGCTCGATCGCCGCCACCTCGTCCCGAGCCGCGACCGTCTCTACCAACCGCGCAAACTCCTCTCGCCCGGTTGCCATCACCGAGACGATCAGCGGCACCGGCAATTCCGCCAACCGAGGCAGGTCCTCCCCCAGGAAACCTTCCAGCCCCTTGTTCGGCAACCCGATCGAGTTGATCATCCCGGCCGGCGTCTCCCAGATTCGCTGGGGCGCGTTGCCGGCGCGCGGCTCCGGGGTGATCGTCTTCGAAACGAACGCCGAGAACGGGAAGTCCTCCAGTAGCTCGTCACCGAAGACCTTGCGGGCTGCGATGGCGTCGTAGGTTCCGGAGGCGTTGATCACGGGGTGGGCGAGCTCAATGCCGCAGAACTCGATGCTCGGGCCGTCGCGGCCGGCGGGTCCTGTCTCCGATATTGGGCTCTCCCTACCGGGAGAGTCCTCAATATCGTCGCCACCCGCCGGTGGAGTGCCTAAGACAGGACCATCTACGCAGAGGCGGAGGTAACCACCTCCAGGCTTCGGCACCGCACATCCAAAGCAAGCACCAAAGCCACAAGCCATCGGGGACTCCTCGGCTAGCTGGTACGGGATGTCGTGCTCTTGACAGAGGGAGCTGACCGCCTCCAACATCGCGGGAGGGCCGCAGGAGTAGACGACGGCTGAAGTGGCGTCGTCGCCTGCCAGCATCGTTGCCAGCAGGTCGGTGACGTAGCCCTGGTGGCCGGCGTGGCCGTCCTCGGTGGCGAGGCGGACGTCGGGGCAGAGGGTGCCGCCAGAACAGAAGAGCTCGTTGAGACCCCCGGAGTGCGCTTCGTTGCGGAAACCAAGGAGGACGCGCAGGGGGATGCCGCGTTCGACCAGGTGGCGGCGCCAGATCGCCATCGGGGCGATGCCGATGCCGCCGCCGACGAGGATCGCCCCCGCAGCCTCGGGGTTGACTTGCTTGGGGGTCGAGAAGGAGTTGCCGAGCGGGCCGGTGACCCAGACGTGCTCCCCAGCCTCCAACTCGCAGAGCCGATCGGTGCCGGGGCCGACGCCCTCGACGAGGAAGTCAAGCCTCACCCCAACCTTTGCCGGCGCCGTCTCTGCGACCGAGATCGCGCGGGGCAGGAACGGGCGACCGCCGCCCTCTCCCCAGCTGCGCTCGCTGGCGAGCATGTAGAACTGGCCCGGCGCGGGCGTCGGTCCTTCGCGGTCGAGGAGGGAGAAGATCCGGTAGCCGCCGGAGACCTTGTTCTCCGTCACCTCGCAGCGGCGCCGGCCGAACGGCGCGGTCATCGTGCCCCGGCGGTCCTGACTTGACCGTCGTGGATCTCCTGCAGCGAGCGCACCTCGGCGTCGCCCTGCTTGCCGGCGGCGATCGCGCGTGCCGCGGCGGTGGCGCCGGTCATCGTCGTCACGCAGGGAATCCCGGCGCGAACGGCGGCGGAACGAATCTCATAGCCGTCGGTGCGGGCGCCGGACCCGGTCGGGGTGTTGATGACGAGGTCGCATTCGCGCTTGCGGATCAGGTCGAGGACGTGGGGTGAGCCTTCCTGCAGCTTGTTGATCGGGGTCACCGGCACCCCCATCCGCTCGATCGCCTGGGCGGTGCCGTGGGTGGCGATCACCTCGAAGCCGAGGTCGTGAAAGCGGGTCGCGAGCTGGGTCGCGGCGGCCTTGTCGGTGTCGGTGACGGTGATGAAGACGGAGCCCGATTCCGGCAAACGCACCCCCGCGGCGGCCTGAGCCTTGCCGAAGGCGGTCGGGAAGTCCTCGGCGATCCCCATCACCTCGCCGGTGCTCTTCATCTCCGGGCCCAGCACCGAGTCGGCGCCGGCGAAGCGGGCGAAGGGCAGCACCGCCTCCTTGACGCTGACGTGCTCGAGCGGCCCTTCGGGAAGCTCCTGGTCGGCCAGCTTCTCGCCCAGCATCAACCGGCAGGCGAGCTTCGCCAGCGGCACCCCGATCGCCTTGGAGACGAAGGGGACGGTGCGGGAGGCGCGCGGGTTGGCCTCGATCACGTAGAGGTCGCCGCCGGCGACCCCGTACTGGATGTTGATCAGGCCGATGACGCCGAGCTCGAGCGCGATCCGTTCGGTGGTGGCGCGGATCTTCTCCAGCATCTCCTCGCCGAGGCTGAGCGGCGGGATCACGCAGGCCGAGTCGCCGGAGTGGACCCCGGCCTCCTCGACATGCTGCATGATCCCGGCGACGTAGACCTCCTCGCCGTCGCCGAGCGCGTCGACGTCGACCTCGATCGCGTTCTCGAGGAAGCGGTCGAGCAGCAGCGGATGCTCCTGGTCGGCCTTGACGTTGGCCTCCAGGTAGGCCTGGAGGTCGTCGGTCGAGTAACAGATCTCCATCGCGCGGCCGCCGAGGACGTAGGAGGGCCGGACCAGCAGCGGGAAGCCGACCCGTTCGGCCACCGCGGTGGCTTCCTCGGCCGAGTACGCGGTGCCGTAGGGAGGCGCTTCGACGCCGAGCCGCTCCAGCAGCTCGCCGAAGCGGCCTCGGTCTTCCGCGAGATGAATCGCGTCAACCGGGGTCCCGAGCAGCGGCACCCCCGCCTCTTCGAGGGTGCGGGCAAGCTTCAGCGGAGTCTGGCCGCCGAACTGGACGATCACGCCCTCGGGCCGCTCCTGCTCACAGACGGCGAGCACGTCCTCGGCCGTCAGCGGCTCGAAGTAGAGCCGGTTCGAGGTGTCGTAGTCGGTCGAGACCGTCTCCGGATTGCAGTTGACCATCACCGCGTCGCGGCCGAGCTCGCGGGCGGTCATCGCGGCGTGGACGCAGCAGTAGTCGAACTCGATGCCCTGGCCGATCCGGTTCGGGCCGGCGCCGAGGATCACCACCGAGTCGTTCTCGCCGCGGCGGACCTCGTTCGCCGGCGGCGAGCCATCGTGGCGCGAGCGCTCGTGACCGGAGTAGTAGTAGGGCGTCGCCGCCTCGAACTCGGCGGCGCAGGTGTCGACCGCCTTGTAGGTGCGGGCGAGGCCGTCGGTGCCGTCGCCTTCGGTGGCCAGCGCCTGCAGCTCGCGCAGAAACCAGCGGTCGACCATGCAGGCCGCGTGCACCGCCTCGATATCGAGTCCGCGCTTGAAGGCGGCGAGGATCTGGTCGAAGCGCTCGGCGCAAGGCACCGCGATCGCCGCCAGCAGCTCCTCATCGGACTCCGGGATCTCGGCCGCGGAGTCGAGCTCGCGCGAGCGCATCGCCTTGGCGAAGGACTCGCGGAAGGTGCGGCCGATCGCCATCGCCTCCCCCACGCTCTGCATGTAGGTCGAGAGGCGGCCCTCGGAACCGGGGAACTTCTCGAAGGCGAAGCGCGGGATCTTGGTGACTACGTAGTCGATCGTCGGCTCGAAGGAGGCTGGCGTGGCGCGGGTGATGTCGTTGGGAATCTCCTCCAGCGCGTAGCCGACGGCCAGCTTCGCCGCCATCTTCGCGATCGGGAACCCGGTGGCCTTGGAGGCGAGGGCCGAGGAACGGGAGACGCGCGGGTTCATCTCGATGACGACGATCTCGCCGCTCTCCGGGTCGACCGCGAACTGGACGTTGGAGCCGCCGGTCTCGACCCCAATCGCCCGGATCACCTTGATCGCCTGGTCGCGCAGGTCCTGGTAGAGCGGGTCGGTGAGGGTCTGGGCGGGGGCGACGGTGACCGAGTCGCCGGTGTGGACGCCCATCGGGTCGACGTTCTCGATCGAGCAGATGATCACGACGTTGTCGTTGCGGTCGCGCATCACCTCGAGCTCGAACTCGCCCCAGCCGATCACCGACTCCTCGACCAGGACCTGGTTGATCGGGCTGGCGGCGAGGCCCTCGGAGACGACCTGGCGCAGCTCCGTCTCGGTGCGGCCGATGCCGCCGCCCTGGCCGCCCATCGTGAAGGCGGGCCGGACGATCGCCGGCAGGGTGATGTCGCCGTCGGCGAGCTTCGCCTCCATCTCCCCCAGGCTTTCCACCGTGACCGACCACGGGATCCGGATGCCGGCGTCCTGCATCGTCGTACGGAACTTCTCGCGGTCCTCGGCGCGGCTGATCGACTCGGCGTTGGCGCCGATCAGCTCGACCCCGAATTGCTCCAGGGTCCCGTCCTCTCCCAGAGCCATCGCCAGGTTCAGCGCGGTCTGGCCGCCGAGGGTCGGCAGCAGCGCGTCGGGTCGCTCCTTTTCGATGATCTTCCGCACCGGCCCCGGCAGCAGCGGCTCGATGTAGGTGGCGGTGGCGAACTCGGGGTCGGTCATGATCGTCGCCGGGTTCGAGTTGACCAGCACGACTTCGTAGCCCTCCTCGAGCAGGACCTTGCAGGCCTGCACGCCGGAGTAGTCGAACTCGGCCGCCTGGCCGATCACGATCGGCCCGGAGCCGATCAGGAGGATCTTCTGGATGTCCTCGCGTTTAGGCACTCCCCACCTCCCGCGCCCCTGCCAGGCGCTGTTTCAGGTTTTCTCGAACCGAGGGCCACTCGTCGTCGACGACCGAGAAGTAGGCCGAGTCGCGGACGCCGGTGACCGGCATCCGCATGTGCTTGCGGAAGATGCCCTCGAACTTCGCCGGCAGCGCTTCCATCGCCCCGCGCGAGCGCTCGTTGCGGGCGTCGGTCTTCAGCTCCACACGCATGCAGCCGAGCTGCTCGAAGGCAAAGCCGAGCATCAGCAGCTTCGCCTCGACGTTGGCGCCGCTGCGCCAGGCCGAGGGAGTGAGCCAGGTCCAGCCGATCTCGACCCCGTCGTGGATCGGGCGCGGCGCCAGGTACGAGGAGCTGCCGAGGGGCTCGCCGTCGACCTTCAACGTGGCGAAGGCGTGTTCCTCGCCCAGCTTGCGGGCGAGAAGGCGGCCATCGAACCACTGGTCGAAGCCCTGCTTGGATTCGGTCACGCGGCGGTCGGTCCACTGCCAGACCTCGGGGTGGTCGGCGACGGAACGCAGCGGCTCGCGGTGATCCTCGACCAGCGGCTCCAGCCTCACCCGGTCTCCCTCCAGCGCCCGCTCGGGCGGGGGCCAGATCACGCCGCCAGCTCCAGGAAGCGCTGGAAGAGGTGGCGGGCGTCGTGGGGGCCCGGACCGGCCTCGGGGTGGTACTGGACGGTGGCGCCGGCGACGTCGCGCAGGACCAGGCCCTCAACCGTGCGGTCGTAGAGGTTCAGCTGCGAGAGCTCGGCGACGCCGAAGTCGGTGTCCCAGCGCACCGGCTCGTCGCCCTCGATCTTCTGCTCGCCCCCGGGCCCGACGACGGCGAAGCCGTGGTTCTGCGAGGTGATGTCGATCCGGCCGGTCTCCAGGTCCTTGACCGGGTGGTTGGCACCGCGGTGGCCGAAGGGGAGCTTGTAGGTCTCGAGGCCGACGGCGCGGCAGAGCAACTGGTGGCCGAGGCAGATGCCGAAGACCGGCTTCTTGCCGATCACGCCGCGGACGGTGTCGACGACGTAGTCGAGGGCGGCGGGGTCGCCGGGCCCGTTGGCGAGAAAGACGATGTCGGGGCTCTCGGCGAGGACCTGATCCGGGGTGCTGGTGCAGGGCAGCAGCGTCAGCTGGCAGCCGTGCTCGCGCAGCTGGCGGACGATGCTGAGCTTGATCCCGGTGTCGATCCCGACCACGTGCGGGCCGTCCCCCTCGAAGCGGACGGGCTCCGATGGGGTGACGGTGCGGGCGAAGTCGGCGCCGGCCATCGCCGGCTCGGCGGCGATCAGTTCGCGCGCCTCTGCTTCGGTCGTCGCGGCCGGGAAGATGCCCCCGCGCATCGCCCCCTTGTCGCGCAGGTGGCGGACCAGCGCCCGGGTGTCGACGCCGCTGACCCCGGGGACGCCGCAGTCGCCGAGCCAGTCGAGCCAGCCGCCCTCGGCGGTGGCGACGTCCTCGCGGTTCTTGGCGTCGCGCATGACGACGCCGCGGGCGTGGACGCTGTCGGACTCCATCGCCGTCGCGGCGACGCCGTAGTTGCCGATCAGCGGATAGGTGAAGACGATGATCTGGCCCGCGTAGGAGGGATCGGTGACCGACTCCTGGTAGCCGGTCATCGCGGTGTTGAAGACGACCTCCCCGGTAACGGGTCCCTCCGCTCCGCAGGCGAGCCCGTCGAGCCGGGTGCCGTCCTCGAGCAGCAGGTAGGCCCCGCTCATGCCGCCACCCCCAGGGAGAAGCTGCGCAAGCGAAAGGCGACTTGACCCGCGGCGACGGTCATCAGGACGCGGCCGGTGAGGGTGCGGCCGGCGCACCAGGAGTTGGCGGAGCGACTCTCGTAGCCGTCCTCGCCGACGGTCCACTCGGCGCCCAGGTCGCAGAGGGCGACGTTCGCCTCCGATCCCGGCGCCAGGCTCGGCCGCTGGAGGTCGAAAGGCTCGGCACCGCCGGCCATCCGCTCGACGAGCAGGGCGAGGTCGATCACACCGGGCAGAACCAACTCGGTGTGCAGCGCCGCGAAAGCCGTCTCGAGGCCGGTCACCCCCATCGCCGCCTGCTCGAAGGGCACGTCCTTTTCCTCCGGCTGGTGCGGCGCGTGGTCGGTGGCGATGCACTCGATCGTGCCGTCGCGGAGGCCCTCGATTAGCGCCAGCCGGTCCCGCTCTTCACGCAGCGGCGGGTTCATCTTGTGCCGGTGCGGGTCGAGGCTGCGGACGACCTCGTCGGTGAGGCAGAGGTGGTGCGGGCTCGCCTCGGCGCTGATCTGGACGCCGGCGGCCTTGGCGGCGCGGACGACCTCGACCGACTCGGCCGCGGAGAGGTGCTGGACGTGGATTCGGGCGCGCTCGTAGCCGGCCAGGGCGGCGTCGCGGGCGACCATCGTCGACTCGGAGACCGAGGGGACGCCGGCAAGTCCGAGCGCGGCCGAGACCGCACCCTCGTGCATGGCGCCGTCGCGGGAGAGCTGGGGATCCTCCTCGTGGAGGGCGATGTTGCCGCCACAGAGGTGCTGGTACTGGAGGGCGCGCCGCATCAGACCGGCGTCGGTGATCGGCAGGCCGTCGTCGGAGAACCCGACTGCGCCGGCTTCGCGCAGTTCGACCATCTCGGTCAGCTCGGCGCCCTCCATGTCTTTGCTGACCGTGGCGAGGAAGCCGACCGGAACCGAGGCGCCGGCCCGCGCCTGTTCGCGCAGCGCAGAGACGTCGGCGGCGGTGGAGACCGGCGGCTGGGTGTTGGCCATCGCCAGGATTCCGCAGTAGCCGCCCGCGGCGGCGGAACGGGTTCCCGTCTCGACGTCCTCCTTGTGCTCCTGGCCAGGGGTGCGGAGATGGACGTGCGGGTCGAAGAAGGCCGGGAAGGCGTGCAGCCCTTCCGCCTCGACGATCTCCGCGCCCTCCGCGTCCGCCTCGCCGGGCGCGGCGAGCGCGGCGATCTTCCCTTCCCGGACCACGACGTCATGGGTCGCGTCGATTCCGGCCACTGGGTCGAGGACGGTCGCCCGCCGCAGGACCAGGCTCGCCTCGGGGCCGGAGCGCACGTCGAGTGCCTCGCCCAGGCTCATGCCGGCGTCCCGATCGGAGTCGGCCGGCTCGTCTCGCCCTCGCTCACGGTTGCCCCTCCCTCGCCGCCGGCAAGCAGCTCGTAGAGGATCGCCATCCGCACGACGAGCCCGGCGGCCACCTGCTCGGTGATCAGCGACTGGGGGGAGTCGATCGCCTCGCCGGAGAGCTCGACCCCGCGGTTGACGGGACCGGGGTGCATCAGCAACTGGCGCGGGTTGAGGCGGCGGGTGTCGATCTGGAAGTTCGCGGCGTACTCGCGGAGCGAGGGGACGAAGCTCTCGCTCATCCGCTCCTTCTGCATCCGCAGGGCGTAGATGACCTCGGCCTCCTCGATTCCGTCGAGGGTGTAGGAGACGTCGCAGCCGAGCTCCTCGATCCCGCGCGGAATCAGCGTCGGCGGCCCGCAGACGGTGACCTCGGCCCCCATCCGCGCGAAGGCGATCAGGTTGGAGCGGGCGACGCGGCTGTGGAGGACGTCGCCGACGATCCAGATCTTGATCCCGTCGAGGGAACCCAGGCGGCGCCGCAGCGTGTAGACGTCGAGCAGCGCCTGGCTCGGGTGCTCGTGCTTGCCGTCGCCGGCGTTGACGACCGAGGCCGGGGTCCAGCCGGCGACCATCTGGGCGGCGCCCGCGTAGGGGTGGCGGATCACGATCGCGGCGGGGTCGTAGGCGGAGAGGGTGGCGATGGTGTCCTTCAGCGACTCCCCCTTCTCGACCGAGGAGCCGGCGGCCTTGACCGAGACGACGTCGGCGGAGAGCCGCTTGGCGGCGAGGTCGAAGGAGCTGGAGGTGCGGGTGCTCGACTCGTAGAAGAGCGAGACGACGGTGCGGCCGCGCAGCGTCGGCACCTTCTTGATGTCGCGGCGGCCGACCTCGGCGAAGCTCTCGGCGCGGTCGAGGATCGCTTCGATTTCCTCACGGGTCAGTTGCTCGATCGAGAGCAAATGCTTCATCGGTTCACCTCCACTGGGCTGGGCTCGGAGATCGTCACTCCGTCTGTGCCGTCGACCTCTTCGAGGCGGACGTTGACCCGCTCCTCGCGCGCCGTCGGCAGGTTCTTGCCGACGTAATCGGGGCGGATCGGAAGCTCGCGGTGGCCGCGATCGCAGAGGACGGCGAGCTGCACCCGCTGCGGCCGGCCGTAGTCGAAGAGGGCCTCGATCGCGGCGCGGACGGTGCGTCCGGTGTAGAGGACGTCGTCGACGAGGACGACGGTGCGCTCGCTGAGGTCGAAGTCGATGTGGGAGGCGTGGACGACCGGCTGCGCGGCGGGCTCCTTGGCGCCGACGTCGTCGCGGTAGAAGGAGATGTCGAGGTCGCCGATCGGCAGCTCGCTCCCGGTCAGCTCTCCGAGGAAGACGTGCAGCCGGCGGGCCAGAACCGCCCCCCGGGTGTGGATGCCGACAACCGCGAGACGATCCGAATCCGGGTTCTTCTCGGCGATCTCATGGGCGATCCGCCGCAGCGTTCGCCTCAAATCGTCGTGCTCCAGCACGACCTTCTCACTCACTTGGATGGCTACCTTCCTGGCCTCTCGGGACCGGGTTAAAGGACGGCCTTCACAGTAGCAATGAGGGCGGCGGCGAGGCCGGGTAGGACCTCGGCGGACAACGGCGGGGAGGGTCCGGCGAGGTCCTACCCGGCCTCGCCTCGATCCGATGCTCCGTTCGGGATCAGATGGGGGTCGCCTCGCTCCGGAAAGGGGAGTTCGATGACATCGAAGTCTTTCGGGGCCACAGTGGGCTCGAAGACGTCCCTGGCCTCCTCGATCACTTTGCCGACGTGGTAGCGGGACGAGATGTGGACGAGGGCGAGCAGCTTGACGTGGGCCTCGGCGGCGACGGCGGCGGCCTGGCCGAGGGTCGAGTGGCCGGTTTCGGCGGCCCGCTGCGCCTCCTCCTCGGCAAAGGAGGCGTCGTGGATGAGCAGGTCGGCGTCGGCGGCCGCGGAGACGGTGGCTGGGCTGGGCGCGGAGTCGCCGGTGATGACGATGGTGCGGCCGGGCCGGCTCGGTCCCATCACCTGGTCAGGAGTGACGGGGCCGGTCTCGCCCTCGACGGCCTCCCCCCTCTGGAGCGCCGCGTAAGCAGGCCCTTCCGGCACGCCGGCCGCGGCCGCGGCGTCGGGGTCGAAGCGGCCGGGGCGGTCATGCTCGACCAGCGCGTATCCGTTGGCTCGGGCGCTGTGCTTCGCTTCGAACGGCCGCACCTCGTAGCCGTCGTGCTCGACCGGATCGCCAGGGCCGAGCTCGATCAGGTCGAGCGTGAAACCCAGTCGCCCGATCAGCGGCGAGAAGACCTGGAACAGCTCGGTCAGGCCAGACGGCCCGTAGATCTTCAGCGGCACCTGGCGGTCGGTCAGGTCGTAGGTCTTGAGCAGCCCCGGTATTCCCAGGATGTGGTCGGCGTGGAAATGCGTGAGGTAGATCTCGTCCACCTGCACCAACCCCAGCGACCGCTGCATCTGCCGCTGCGTCCCTTCCCCGCAGTCGAACAACAGCCGCTCCCCCCCACGCGTCACCAGCACGCTCGCCGTAGAGCGCCGCGCCGAAGGAACGGAGCCACCCGTGCCAAGAAAAGTCACCGCCAGATCCATCGGCGGCGAGCCTACGCGAAGTTCAGTTCAGGTTCCGGGTAGAGCAGGGCTTTCTCTCGGACCTCTCGCAGGGAGCCGAGGTCCCATCGGTCGATCTCGAAGTCTGAAGCGAATCTGACCTTGCGCCTTTGGTTGTTGCGAGCCGGCTCAAGCCGCAGATAGCCCCGGAAGCCACCTACTGCATCGAGAGGGACCAGATAAACCGCCTTCTTGGGAGGGAAATAGACGCCGAAGATGTGAGCGAGCCCAAAGTAGGGTCGCCTTCCTTGTCCGTGATCGGTCGACCGCGTATTAAAAGAGACGCAGCTCTTTTCCAGCCAGCCCATCTTGCACTGGACCTTCAACAGATCGAAGCCACCCAGGTCGACGACCAAGTCATAAGGCTGCCCTCCTCCGAATGGAACGCAGACCTCAAATCCCCGCTCAACCAGAGCAGCCAAGATCATCGCCTCCGCCTCATTGCCTCTAGTCGCCGTCTTCATGGGCGAAACTTTATGTCTGCAGTCGGACGAAATGGGTGACCTCGCGCCCGCCCCTGCCGACGGTTAAGCTGCGGACACGCGCCCGTAGCTCAGCTGGATAGAGCGACAGCCTCCGGAGCTGTAGGCCACAGGTTCGAATCCTGTCGGGCGCGTCTTCTGCTGCTCAGCCGCCGACGGCTTTGAAGCGGCCCAGCCATTCCTCGCGGTCGAACTCCGCCGGCTCGGTTTCGGCGAGGAAGCGTTCGAGGACGGCGATGAAACGGCCGGGGCGCTCCTGCTGAGGGATGTGGCCGGTGTCCTCGAAGATCTCGAGGTGGCTGTTGGGGAGCTGGGCGTGGGCCTCGCGGGCGTGCTCGACCGGGATGATCGGGTCGTTTTCGCCCCAGACGATCAGCAAAGGCAGGGTTTCGGCGAGGTAGAGCTTGTCGAGGGCGGCGACGCGCTGGCCCTCCATCCCGACGACCGAGCGCAGAGTGGCGACGAACGCCTTGCGGCGGTCGGGATCGGTAAGGGTCGCGTAGCCGCGGGTGACTTCGCTCAGGTCTGCGTTGGGGCGCAGACCGACAAAGCCGAGGCCGCGACCGATTACCGAGCCGATCCGGCTCCCCACGCCCGCCGTGGCCGAGATGAACAGTTCCGCGCCCGGCAGCGCCGCCGCCCGCAGGATCGGGCTCACGTCGGGGCCGAGACCGCCGCTGGAGACGAGCACCAGCCGTTCGACCATCTCCGGGAACTGGTAGGTGAACTGCATCGCGACGCCGCCGCCGAGCGAGTGGCCGACCAGAGTCGCGCGCTCGTGCCCAAGCGTCAGCATCAGATCGCGCAGGGCGCTGGCGAGGCTGCCCAGCGAGTAGTCGCCGCCGCCCGGAGCCGAGGCGCCGTGGCCGGGGAAGTCGGGGGCGATCACGGTGTGGTTGATCGCCAGCGGCTCGATCACCGACTCCCAGTTGGCGCAGGTGCCCGCCATCCCGTGGATCAGCAGCAGAACCGGGCCGGAGCCCGCTTCGATGAAGTTCATCTCTCGCCCGTGGACCTCGACGGCCCTCGGCTTGGCCTCGGCCAGGTTGAGCCGGGTTACTTTGCCTGCCACGGGAGGAACCTACCCCCGAAGGCGGTCGAGGTATCGCAGCGCAACGGATTTGTGACGAATTCCAATACTGTCGCGCTGTGACCGAGGCCCCCCAAGGCACCGCCGACCAGGCGAATCGCCCGCCCCGCGGCGCCCTGATCGTAATCGCGGTGGGGCTCGTCGCCTGCGTGGTGGCCGCATTGGCGACCACCGGCAAGGGCGAGGGGGAAGCGGCAAACCTCGAATGGGTTCAGGCGAGCCAGCCGGTCGAGTCGAAAGTCGTCCCGATCGCGAATGGAAAAGGCGAGATGCAGCTGACCGACACGCGCATTCGCGCCACCGGGACCAACGTCAGCGGCTACTCGCTCTTCATCACCAGCTCGAATTTGACGGTCAGCGGCGGGTCGCCGATCGGCGACGGGCGCATCCTCTGCGCGGTCAAAGCGCCCAAAGGCACCGAAGTCGCCCAAAGTTCGGGCGGGCTCCGCGGCACCTACCCCCGCTCCTCCGAAGACGGGATCTACAACCAGGAAGTGCCGGAAACCGTGCTGATGGACTTCAGCTCCAAGAGCAGCGAACTTGCCGTCCTCGAATTCCCCGACCGCCCCCGGCGCTTCACTACGGAACAGGGCGTCAAGGTCGAATGGCCGGAATACGAGGTCGGGACCGAGCGGATCAAATACTTCGTCACCGGCAAACCGAAAGGGGACCTGGAGCTTCCGTTCTTCACGATCTGGCGCACGACGGACGTTCCCTCCGCCGGGATCAGCTGCGAGCTCGAAACCAGCGCCGGCACCTCGACCGTCAGCACCGAGGCGGCGCTGGCCGAACGCTCGCCACCGATCGACGAAGAAGCCGAAGAGCGCAAAGAAGAAGAACGCGAGGAAGCCGAAGAAGAAGCCGAGGGCGAGGACTAGACGTCGAGGCTCTCCTGGGGGGCGACCAGGAGCTCCGGACCCTCAGACGTCCCTTTGCCGACTTTGTTCAGCGCCGGGTTCGCCGGTGAACCCTCCATCCGGCGCGGGTCGAGCGGTCCGCACATCGCCACTGCGTCCTCGGCGCTGAGCTCGGGGTCGAGCCAGGCGGCCTCGGCCTCCGGGCTCGGCAGGATCGCCGGCATCCGGTTGTGGACCGGCTTTACGACCTCGTTCGGCGTCGTCGTCACCAGCGTGCAGGTGTAGAGGTAGCCGTCGTCGTAGCCGCGGTCGTCGGGGTCCGACCACTCCTTGCGGGTGCAGAGACCGGCGAAGGCGAAGGGCTCGCCGCCGTCGACGGTGAAGCGCCACGGCTGGCGCGGCTGCTTCGGGTCCTCGGCCTTCATCCACTCGTAGAAGCCGTCGGCGACGATCAGGCAGCGGTGGCGGAACTTGCCGACCAGCGGGCTGTAGGCCCGACTCTTCATCAGGTTCTCTTTTTTCGCGTTGATCATCCGGTAGCCGACTTTGAGGTCCTTCGACCAGACCGGCACCAAGCCCCAGCGCATCAGCTTCGCCTCTCGCTGACCCTCTTTCGCCTCCTCCTCGTCGGGAGAGGGACGAACAACCAGGATCTCCTGCGTCGGGGCGACGTTATAGCGGCCGAAGCCGGGTGGGGTTTTCTCTTTCGCCTCGGCCCCGTCCTTGGCGCTCTCTTTGGCCGGCGCCCCCGCACCACTGCGTTCAAGCGCTTTTTCCAGCTCGACCTCGAAGCGGTCGGCGATCTTCTTCGTGTCTTTGGTCGTGTTGGTGAAGCGACCGCACATGGGGTCAGCCTAGCTGGCCGCGCTGCCGACCTCGGGCCGCACCTCGGCGTGGTCCCGGTACCAGTCCAGCGTGCGGATCAGGCCGTCGCGCAGCTCGACCTCAGGTGCCCAGCCGGTCATCCCCCGCAGCTTGGTCGAGTCGACGAACTGGCGGTCGATCTCGCCCTCCGGGTTGCCGGTGCCGAGGTATTCGGGGTCCAGGTCGGTGCCCGAGACGGCGACGATCGTCTCCAGCACCTCGCGGACCGAGTGCGGGGTCTCGCCGCCGGCGTTGAAGGCCTCCCCCGCCCCCGGGCCGCCGGCCCCGACTGCGCTCTCGACCGCGAGGTATGCGGAGACCGCGTCGCCGACGTAGAGGAAGTCCCGCTCGGGGCTGCCGTCGGAGCGGATCTGCGGCCGGCGGCCGTCGAGCACCGCCGCGATCGCCTCCGGGATCAGGCGCGAGAAGTTGGGGTCGCCGCCGCCGTAGATGTTGGCGAAGCGGGTCACGGCCACCGGCAGGCCGTAGGCGGGCCGGTAGCTGAGGGCGATCGCGTCGGCCGCCGCCTTGCTCGCCTCGTACGGCGAGGCCGGGTTCAGGCGCATCTCCTCCCGGTACGGGAGCTCGTCGCTGGGCCCGTAGGCCTTGTCGGAGGAGGCGACGACGACTGCCGGGACGTCGGCGCGGCGGCAGGCCTCGAGCAGGCCCCAGGTCCCGCGGACGTTGATTTCGAAGGTCTGGGTCGGGTCCGCCATCGCTGGGCCGACCAGGGTTTGGGCGGCGAGGTGGAAGACGACGTCGAACTCGCCGGCGGAGATCGTCGCCTCGACCGCGGGGGTGTCGCGCAGGTCGACCTGGACCAGCTCGACGTCAGAGTCGACCCCCTGCAGGACGAGCCCGGAGCGCGGCGGCGGTGCCAGATCGAGCACGGTGACCGCGTCGCCGCGTTCGAGCAGCGCCCGGGCCAGGTTCGAGGCGACGAAGCCATGGCCGCCGGTGACGAGCGCCCGCTTCAACTCGCGTCCACCGCCGCCGTATCCCAAAGCCGCCAGGGAGCACGGCCCTCGGCCCAGAGGTCGTTGAGGACGACCGCGTCCTTGTAGGTATCCATGCAGTCCCAGAAACCCCCATGACGGAAGGCCCGCAGTTGCCCGTCCGCAGCCAGGCGCGTAAGCGGCTCGCGCTCGAGGACGCTGTCCGCGTCGAGGTAGGAGAAGACGCCGGGCTCGAAGCAGAAGAAGCCGCCGTTGATCCAGTGCTCGCTGCGCGGCTTCTCGACGAACCCGGTCACCACGTCGCCGGCAAGCTCCGCGACTCCCCACTGCAGGTCGGGGCGGACGACGGTGACGGTCGCCAGCGCACCCTGCTCCTGATGGAAATCGAGCAGATCGCCGAGGTCGACGTCGGCGACGCCGTCGGCGTAGGTGGCGCAGAATCGCTCGCCCTCCAGCCACTCGGCGAGCGCCGCCACCCGGCCTCCGGTCGGCGTGTCGAGGCCGGTGTCGACGGCCTCCACCCGGACCCCGTCCGGCCAGCGCTCGGCCGCGGCGAACTCCGCCACCGCCTCGCCCATGTAGCCGGTGGCGAGCAGGAAGCGGTCGAAGCCCTGGGCGGCGTAGATCTGGATCACGTGCCAGAGGATCGGCCGGCCGCCGATCTCGACCAGCGCCTTCGGCACCGACTCGGTCCGCTCGCGCAGCCGCGTCCCGCGGCCGCCGCAAAGGATGACTACGGGAGGTTTCAGCAACCGCCGGCGACGGCCGGGAGGATCGTTACCTCGTCGCCGTCGTTGATCGAGGTCTCCAGGCCCTGCTGGAAGCGGATGTCCTCGCCGGAGACGTAGACGTTGACGAAGCGGCGCAGGTCGCCGTCCTGGGTGATCCGGTCGCGGAGGCCGCCATGGGCGTCGAAGACGGCGTCGAGCACCTCGCCGACGGTCGAGCCGTCGACCTCGAGTTCGGCGTTACCGCCGGCGGCGGCGCGCAGCTGCGTCGGGATCTTCACGGTGACTGACATCTAGACGGTTACCTCCTGCGGAAACTCGGCCTCGAAGCTCTCGAGGGCGGGGTCGATCTCGTGCATCTGGAACGTATCGCGCGTCGCGTCCAGGGTCTTCAGCCCCTCGCCCGTGATGTAGACGACGACCCGCTCGCCGCTGGCGAGCTCCCCCCGTTCGGCCAGCTTGCGGAGGACGCCGACGGTGACCCCGCCGGCGGTCTCGGTGAAGATCCCGGTCGTCTCCGCCAGCAGCTTGATCCCTTCGCGGATCTCCTGATCGGTGACCGAGTCGACGCCACCGCCGGTGCGGCGGGCATGCTCGACCGCATAGGGGCCGTCGGCGGGATCGCCGATCGCGAGGCTTTTGGCGATCGTCTCCGGTCGCTGCGGCTTGCAGACTTCCCAGCCTTCGGCGAACGCGGTCGCCACCGGGCTGCAGCCCTCGGCCTGAGCACCGTTGAAGATCGGCTGCTTGCCGGAGACGAGGCCGAGGTCGAGCCACTCCTGGAAGCCGCGCCCGAGCTTGGTGAAGAGCGAGCCGGAGGCGATCGGGCTGACGACCCGGTCGGGCAGTTCCCAGCCCAGTTGCTCGACGGTCTCGTAGGCGAGCGTCTTCGAGCCCTCCGCGTAGTAGGGGCGCAGGTTGACGTTGACGAAGGCCCACGGGTGCGTCTCGGCGAGCTGCGTACAGAGGCGGTTGACGTCGTCGTAGTTGCCGCGCACGCCGACCAGGTTGGTCCCGTAGACGCCGGTGGCGAGCAGCTTCTGCTCCTCGAGGTTGGCGGGGACGAAGACATAGGAGTCGAGCCCGGCGGCGGCGGCGTGGGCGGCGACTGCGTTGGCGAGGTTGCCGGTGGAGGCGCAGGCGACGGTCTCGAAGCCCAGCTCTTGGGCTTTGGCGACCGCGACCGCGACCACACGGTCCTTGAACGAGTGGGTCGGGTTGGCGGCGTCGTTCTTGATCCAGATCTCGGCGTCGACGCCCAGGCGCTCCGCCAGACGGTCGGCGCGCAGGAGCGGCGTCAGCCCCGGCTCCAGCGGATCGCCGGGGCGACCCTGGAAGGGAAGGAAGTCGCTATAGCGCCAGATCCCCTGTGAACCGGCCTGGATCCGCCTTTTCACCTCCGCCGCATCAAGCCCGCTGAGGTCGTAGACGACCTCGAGTGGGCCGAAGCAGTTTTCGCAGACGTAGCTGGCGTCCAGCTCGTAAGCCGTCCCGCACTCCTTGCACTTCAAGCTCTCAACTGACATCCGATCCTCTTTTCACTAACTAAAAAACCTCCGCCGTTTGTGGGGCAGAGGTCCGATCGGACATCCCCCACATCTTCCAGGTCCCTGATCGTCAACACGACCTCGACCTGCTGGATTTGGCACCTGTCTCGAACCTTGCGGTCCGAGGTGGTTGCCGGGGCTTCACTGGGCCAGTCCCTCCACCCCTCTAGATGTGGCGCTTATGTGGGAAGAACCTTACCAGGCACCCCCCGTGCTTTCCATGACTTGCGGGGCGGCTAACCTAAGCGACACGATGACTCCGCTGCACGACGAGACGATGGGGCTGGCCGATGGCGAGCCTTCCGAAACCAAGGCTGCGGCGGCGCGGCCGGCGCGGCGAGCTCGTCTCTCAGCCTGCGGCGCCTGAGCGGCAGCAGCCCAACGTCGAGCAGATCGACTCCAACGGCCTGCGCTGGGTCAACATCGAGTGGCCCGGCTCGCTGGAGCGAACCTGGTTGGAGGAGCACTTCGACTTCCACGCGCTCGACCTCGAGGACGTGCTCTCGCGCAACCAGCGACCGAAGATCGACGTCTACGACGACTACCTCTTCATCGTCCTCCACCTGCCCGTCTTCGACCCGCAGGCCGGTCGGCTCGGCGCCGGCGAGCTCGACCTCTTCGTCGGGCCCGACTACGTGGTCACGATCCCGAACCTGCCGCTGCAGCCGGTCGAGTACCTGTTCGAGCGCTGCCGCGCCAAAGAGGAGCTGCGCGAACAGCTCTTCTCGCGCGGCTCCGGTTACCTGCTCTACCGGCTCGTCGACGACAGCTTCGACTACTGCTTCCCGATGCTGCGCAAGATCGGCAACAAGCTCGACGCGCTCGAGGACGACATCTTCGAAGAGCGCGCCGAGGAGGTCGTGCGCGACATCTCCAACGTCAAGCAGGAGATCATCAACTTCCGCAAGGTGATCCGGCCGCAGCGGCCGGTCCTCCGCGACCTCGAGAAGGTCAAAACCCGCTACCTCGCGGGCGACCTCGACCTGGAGATCTACTTCGACGACATCGTCGACGCCCACGAGCGGATCTGGGACATGCTGGAGAACTACAAGGAGGTCGCCCAGGCGCTCGAGGAGACCAACGAGTCGCTGATCTCCCACCGCCTCAACGACATCCTTCGCGTGCTGACGGCGATGAGCGTGGTGATCCTGCCGCTGACCCTGATCGCCAGCGTGATGGGGATGAACACCTGGGTGCCGGACGAGGGCGACGCGACCGGCTTCTTCGTCGTCCTCGGGGTGATGGCGCTGCTGCTGGTCGGACTCGTCGCCTACTTCCGCAAACGTCGCTGGCTCTAGGTCCCTCATTAGGATGGACCGCCCGTGGCAAATTTCCGCATCTGGGCGCCCTGGCGCCTCGCTTACGTGAAGGACGCGTCCAAGGACATCGAGGAGGAGTGCATCTTCTGCGCCAAGCCGGCGGCGGACGATGACGAGGCGAACCTGATCGTCCACCGCGGCGAGAGCTGCTTCCTGATCCTCAACCTCTTCCCGTACACGAACGGCCACCTGATGGTGGCGCCCTACGGGCACATCGGCCGCCTGCAGGAGATCCCGGGCGAGACGCTGGCGGAGATGATGGCGCTGGCGCAGCGGGCGATGGACCGGCTCGAGGAGATCTACCAGCCGCACGGGTACAACGTCGGCTTCAACCAGGGCCGCGTCGCCGGGGCCGGGGTCGAGCACCACATCCACATGCACGTCGTCCCCCGCTGGGCCGGCGACAACAACTTCATGCCGGTGATCGCCGACACGAAAGTGATGCCGCAGTCGATCGAGCAGAGCTACGAGGCGCTGAAAGGAGCGTTTTGAACGACCAGTCACCCTTGGCGCCGTCGGGGATCTTCAAGGCATATGACATCCGCGGTCTCTACGGCGAGGAGATGGACGAGACGACGGCGCTGGCGATCGGCCGCGCCTTCGCCCGCGTGTTGGGCCGGCTGCGCGGCAAGGAGACGAGCGAGCTGCGGGTCGGGCTCGGCCGCGACATGCGGCTGACCGCGCCGGCGATGGTCGGGGCGCTGCGCGAAGGCCTCGTCGCCGAGGGAGCGACCGTGATCGATGCCGGGCAGGTCGCGACCGAGATGCTCTACCACCTGGTCGGCTCCCGCGAGCTCGACGGCGGCGCGATGGTCACCGCCTCGCACAACCCCAAGGCCTACACCGGCGTGAAGCTGGTGCGCGAGGGAGCGCTGCCGCTTTCCGGCGACGCCGGGATCGGCGACGTCAAGGCGGAGATCGAAGCCGGCCTCGCCGAGGCGCCCGGCGGTGGCTCGACCGAAGAGGTCGACATCTGGGACGAGTACCACGCCCACGCGCTCTCGTTCATCGACCCGTCGAACGTGAAGTCGATGAAGGTCGTCGTCGACGGCGGCAACGGCATGGCCGGGCCGATGGCCGGGCCGGTCCTCGCAAAGCTGCCGCTGGAGCTGGAGGAGATGTACTTCGTCCCCAACGGCGAGTTCCCCGATCACGAGCCGAACCCGCTGCTGGAGGAGAACCGGCAGATGATCATCGAGCGGGTCAAGTCCTCCGGCGCCGACCTCGGGATCGCCTGGGACGGCGACGCCGACCGCTGCTTCTTCATCGACGGCAATGGCAGCTTCTGCGACGGCGACTTCATCTGCGCGCTGCTCGCCCGTTCGGTCCTGCAGAAGAACCCCGGCGCGACGATCCTCTACGACCCGCGCTCGAGCCGTGCCGTCCCGGACCTGGTCGCCGCCGAGGGTGGGCGCTCCGACCTCTCCCGCGTCGGCCACGCCTTCTTCAAGGCGCGGATGCGCGAGGAGGGCGCCGCCTTCGGCGGTGAGGTCTCCGGCCATTACTACTTCCGCGACTTCTGGAACGCCGACTCGGGGACGATCCCGGCGCTGCTGGTGCTGGAGCTGCTCTCGCTCGACGGCCGCACCCTGGCCGAGCTGATGGAGGAGTTCCGCTCCCGCTACTTCATCTCCGGTGAGATCAACTCCGAGGTCGACGACCAGGAGGCGAAAATGGCGGAGATCGCCGAGCGCTACTCCGACGGCGAGCTCACCCGCCTCGACGGGATCTCGATCGACTACGACGACTGGCACTTCAACGTCCGGCCCTCCAACACCGAGCCGCTGCTGCGGCTCAACCTCGAGTCGCTGGTCTCCCGCGAGGACATGGAACGGCGCCGCGACGAGGTCCTGGGCCTGATCCGCGCGTGACCGCGACGCCGGAGGAGGCGCTGGAGCAAGCGGCCCTCGCCGGCATCCACTGCTTCGCGATCCCGACCCCGTTCGCGGTCGGACGGGTCAACTGCTACCTGATCGAGGACGAGCCGCTGACGCTTGTCGACACCGGCCCGAACTCGGGCAAAGCCCTCGACGAGCTGACCGCGCGGCTCGGCGAGCGCGGCCACTCGATCGACGACCTCGAGCTGATCGTCGTCACCCACCAGCACATCGACCACCTCGGCCTGGTCGAGATCCTGGTCGAGCACTCCGGCGCCGAGGTGGCGGCGCTGGGAGCGGCCGCCGAGCGGCTTGCCTCTTTCGAGGAGGACGCTGAGCGCGACGACGCTTTCGCGGTCGAGGTGATGCTCCGCAACGGAATCGCCGAGGACGTGACGACGGCGCTGCGCAGCGTCTCCCGCAGCTTCCGCAGCTGGGGCTCGCACGTGACGGTGACGCGGCCGCTGGATGACGGCGGGGCCCTCGAGCTTGGCGACCGGCGCCTGGAAGTCCTGCACCGGCCCGGCCACAGCCCCTCCGACACGGTTTTCTGGGACGCCGAGCGGCGAATTCTCCTCGCCGCCGACCACCTTCTCCCCCGCATCTCCTCCAACCCGCTGATCACGCGGCCCCTCGACGGCAGCGCAAAACGGACCCAGGCGCTGGCCACCTACATCGAGTCGCTGCGCAAGACGCGGGAGATGCCGGCCGAGATCGTCCTCCCCGGCCACGGCGAGCCGATTACCGACCACGTGGAGCTGATCGACTCCCGCCTCGCCGGCCACGATCGGCGCAAGGAGAAGATCTACCGCCTGATCGCCGAGCGCCCCCGCAACGCCTACGAGCTGGCGCAGGCGCTCTGGGGCAACGTCGCCGTCACCCAGGCCTTCCTCACCCTCTCCGAGGTGATCGGCCACGCCGATCTGCTGGTCAACGAGGGTCGGGTGCGAGAAGCCGACGACGGCGCGGTGATCCGCTACGAGACGAGCGGGTAGAACCCTTCAACCGCGGTGCCCCCGCCAGTACCGAGCCTCGAACAGGTCCTCGCCGACCACGAGCCTCGCCAGGGCTACCAGGCACACAGCCCCCAAAAGGACGATCAACAGGGTGGCGAGCAGACCCAGCTCCTCTTCGGGCAGGCCAATCTCGGATAGAGATCGGGGGCTCTGGTTCGGCTGGGCGGGAGACCCCGAGGAGCGGTTGACCCCGATGACACCGGAGAACGTGGCTGGGGAGAGCAGCTCCAGGACATCCGGCACGGGGGCCCCATCGACGAAATCGTCCAGCCTGCCCAGCGGCTCCAGGGCGACCCTGAGGCGAAGTGCGATGGCGGGCCAGACGTAAGCGCGCAAACGGTACAACGGGGCCGCCTCGGCCCGGCCGACCGAGGTCCGGCCGGATCTCTGAGCGACACCATCCCTGCTGGGTTTGCTGCTGTCGGAGGTAGGAGCGGGAAGAGCGCTGGGTCCCCCAGCCTCCGGCACAACTCCGGCCCCTCCGCTGGAACGAGGTGCCGTGGCCTCGGTTCCAGAGGGCGCCGGCGGCGTCGCGGCCGGGGGTGGCTTCGGCACGGAAGAAGGTGGAGCCGGCGCCGGGACCTTCGGCGGGTCCGGAATCTCGACCGGAACGGGGAGGTCAGGCAACGCGCCGGTGGCCGCTCCGGCGACCGCTCCGGCGTCAGGTACGACCGGCCTGACTTCGTCGGTCAAGGCGGCCGACGCCGCTGGGGCGCCGAGGGACGCCAAAGTCAGGGCGGCGGCCACGAACAGGACGCCGGCAAGACGCGGAGCCAGCAGCGCTGCTCCCGGATGTCCATGCGGTGAAGTCAAGGAAACTCCAGGCGGTCTGGTCTACGAGGTCAGTATTACCCCGTACCTCAACAAATATTCGAGAAAACCTAGAAGTAGGTGCCAAGGGTGCGGCCGAGAGCGACCGCCCCCAGTCCCAGGAAGACGCTGAGCACTACGTTGACGACCGCCGACCGCCGCCTGCCCGCTTCCTCCAGCCGCTGCGTCTCCAGCATCCAGGCGGAGAAGGTGGTGTAGGAGCCGAGCAGCCCGACGCCGAGGAGGAGGCGCGCGTCCCCGTCGTGCACGGCTCCCGCCAGCAAGCCGAGCAGGAAAGCACCGCTGACGTTGACGGCAAGGGTGCCGAGCGGAAGGCGCGGGTGCAGCCGGCCGGCGACGAGCAGCGTCAAGCCGAATCGGGCCAGCGCTCCGCAGCCGCCGAGCAGCGCGACCCCGATCCAGATGACCCAGCTCACGCCGACTCCGCTCGCCGCGCGACGGCGGTCGCCGCCTGCGCCGCCGCCAGCCCGATCGCGACGCTGGCGCCGAGGTAGACGCAGGCGAGGCCGAGCCGGCCGGCGTCGATCATCTCCAACAGCTCGAGCTGGACGGTCGAGAAGGTCGTCAGGGCCCCGCAGAACCCGGTGGTCAACATGGGCCGGCGGTAACTCGTATGCGGCAGGGCGGTGAACCAGTAGCCCAGCAGGGCCGCTCCGACTACGTTGACCAGGAAGGTCGCCCACGGCCACCCCGCCCCGGAGGCCGGAAGCGCCTCCGTGAGCCCCGACCGCATCAGCGCCCCGATCATCCCGCCGAGAAAGATCGCGCCCAGCTCGCGTCGGTCGATCATCGGCGGCAGCGTAGGCGAAGTGCAACGGCATTAGGCTGCACCATCCGGTGTCCGCCCAGCTTCGCTCCCTCCGCCGCCGCAAGCCCGCCAAGAAGCGGATGCTGCTGATCGTCAATCCCTATGCGACGACGGTCTCGGATCGGCTGAAAAACCTCGTGGTCTACGCGCTGCAGGGGCGGTTCGACGTCGAAGCGGTCTCCACCCAGGCGCAGAACCATGCGACCGAGATCGGGCGCGAGGCGAAGGACGGGGGCTACGACGTGGTGGTTGCCTTCGGCGGCGACGGGACGCTGAACGAGGTCGCCAACGGGCTCGCCGGCACCGACCTGCCGGTTGCGGTTCTGCCCGGGGGCTCGACCAACGTCGTCTGCCGCACGCTGGGGATTCCCAACGACGTCGTTGACGCGACCGAGCACCTGCTCTCGCTCGCTGACGACTGGAAGCCGCGCAAGATCGACCTCGGGATGGTCGACGACCGCTACTTCGTCTTCGCCTGCGGGGTCGGGATCGACGCGACCGTGGTGAAACGGGTCGATTCGAACCCGAAGCTGAAGGCGAGCGCCGGCCCCTACTACTACAGCTGGTGCGGGATCTCCGCCTTCTACCGCAAGTACCGAGTCAATCCGATCAGGGTCCGCACGACCGTTGACAGGCAGGAGCCGGTCGAAGGCGTAACCACCATCGTTCAGAACAGCGACCCGTTCACCTATTTCGCCAGCCGGCCGATTCGCGTCTGCGAAGGGATCGAGTTCGACGACGGCACCCTCTCGATGGCGGTCCTGAAGCGCGCCAACCAGCGCGACATGCCAACCCTGATGAGCCGCCTCTTCAGCGGCACCAGGACGGCAGCGGGACACAGGCAGGTCGCCCACTTCGACGACGTCACCCACGCTGTGGTCGAGACCGCTTCAACTGCGAAGGACGGAACGCCGCGCCCCTTTCCGCTCCAGGTCGACGGCGACTACATCGGCGAGCACGAGCGGATCGAGCTGCGCGCCGCGCCCGGCGCACTGACGATCGTCGCCTAGTCCAGCAGGCCCTTCTCCCGCGCCCCGACGACCGTTTCCCGCAGCGTCTCCAGAGCATCGTGCTGCGGTTTCCAGGCTAGGTCTTGGCGGGCTCGGGTCGCGTCCATCAGGACCGGGGTGTCGGCGGCGATCGCCCACTCGAGCTTCGAGTTGACGAATTTCAGCCTCTGCGCCGCTGCGGTGCCGAGGCTGACGGCCGGACCTGGGACGGGCACCCAGCGCCACCCCAGGGCGCGGGCGACGTCGCGGACCCGGACCTCTCCCTCGCCGGCGAGGTTGTAGACGCCGGGTGGGCCGTCGCCGGTGATCGCCGCCCCCATTGCCCGGGCGACGTCGTCGTGGTGGACGAGCTGGATCGGGGTCCCAGGATCGGGCAGGACCGGGCCTACCAGCGGCAGCTTCTCGATTCCCTTGCGCAGCGCCGGCACCGGGTCTCCCACCCGCACCGCCTCGACCGTCTGCTCGATCAGCATCGTCGCCCGCGGCCCGGCGACGATGCAGGGGCGGAAGACGTAGGCCTCCACCCCGCTCCCCGGCAGCAGCTCGCTGAGCAGGTCCTCCAGCTCGGCCTTCTGGGCGGAGTAGTAGAAGCCCTCGCTGCCGCGAGCGGGAACGTCCTCGGTCAGCGGCTGCGGGTTCTCGGGGTGAAAGCCATAGGCGGCCACCGACGAGGCGTAGACGAGGCGTTTGACGCCGGACCGGATCGCCGCTTCGAAGACATTGCGGGTGCCTTGCAAATTGACCTTGCGGGTCTCCTCGCGGCTGCCGAAGATCGCGAAGGCGAGGTGCACGGCGACGTCGGCGCCGTCGAAGAGAGCGGCGAGGGAGCCGCGGTCGAGGATGTCACCCCGCCGGTAGGTGACCTTCTCCCAGCCCTCTTCAGTGGGATCGAAGGGTCGGCGGGCCATGCCCAGAACGCTCGCTACCTCCGGCCGCCGCTCGAGCTCCGACATCAGCGGCTTGCCGATCTCCCCCGTGGGGCCGGTTACGGCGACCTTCAGCATCGCGCCAATGTAATGACCGCGGCCTGAGAATCAAGCGTGGGTAGGACGCAGGGAGCGCCGTGTGCTTTGCACACAAGTGACCGAGGACGCCGCCACGCGCCGATTATCAGGCCGCGGGGGTGATCCGATACGCGTCGAAGACCGACTCGACGTTGCGGAGGCGGCTGACACAGTGTTTGAGCTGCTCCGTGTCACCGACCTCGACGACGAACCGGTTTTTGACCATCGGGTGGTTGGTCGTGCAGGAGGCGCCGATGATGTTGATCCCCGCCTCGGAGAACGTGCGTGACAGGTCCTCGAGCAGGCGCGTGCGATCGTAGGCGTCGATCTGCAGCTCGACCCTGTAGGAGGCCTCGTTTTCGCCTTCCCATCGCACCTCGACGAATCGCTCCGGAGTTCTTTTCAAGGCCTTGACGTTCTTGCAGTCGGTGCGGTGGATGGTGATGCCGCGACCGAGCGATACGTAACCGGCGATCTCGTCTCCGGGCACGGGGCGGCAGCACTTGGCCAGCCGCACGGCGACGTTATCGACCCCCTTGACGATGATCCCGTAGTTGGAGGCGTCCTTGGTCCGGCGAGCGCGATCCTCGCGGCCCACCGGCGTCCCGGCGGCCGGCTCCTCGACCCCCTCGCCCGCCTTCAACCGCTGCATCAGCTTGTTGGCCGCGGTCTTGGCGGAGACTTTGCCCTGCCCGAGGGCGATGTAGAAGTCGGTCGCTTTGCGGAAGCCCATCTCGCGGATCACGTCTGCCAGCAGCGGTGAGCCGGAGACTTTCTGCATCGGGATGCCGCGCGTGCGCAGCGCTTCGTCGAGCTTCTCGCGGCCGTCGCGCTCGGCGTCCTCGCGGCGCTCCTCTTTGAACCAGGAGCGGATCTTGTTGCGGGCACGGTTGGTCCGCACCAGCTTCAGCCAGTCGAGCGAGGGACCGCGCTTCTGCTTCGCGGTCAGCACCTCGACGATGTCGCCCGAGCGCAGCTGGTAGTGCAACGGCACGATGCTGCCGTTGACCTTGGCGCCGACGCAGCTGTGGCCGACGTCGGTGTGAATCGCGTAGGCGAAGTCGAGCGGGGTCGACCCCGCCGCGAGGTTCTTCACTTCCCCCTTCGGGGTGAAGACGAAGACCTCGTCCTCGAAGAGGTCGACCTTGAGGGATTCGAGGAACTCGGCCGGGTCCTGTTCGCCCTCGGCCTCGACCAGCTGCCGCAGCCAGGTCATCTTCTCCTTCTTCGGGTCCCCGTTGGTCCCCTCTTTGTAGGCGACGTGCGCGGCGATCCCGTACTCGGCGAGCTTGTGCATCTCCTCGGTCCGGATCTGGATCTCCAGGGGTTTGCCCTCGGGCCCGATCACCGTCGTGTGCAGCGCCTGGTACATGTTTGCTTTGGGCATCGCGACGAAGTCCTTGAACCGCCCGGGAAGCGGCTTCCAGAGCGAGTGGATGACTCCGATCGCGCCGTAGCAGTCCTTCACCGAGTGGACGATCACCCGCATCGCGGTGAGGTCGAAGATCTCGTTGAACTCGCGCCCCTTCTTCGCCATCTTCGTGTAGATCGAGTAGAAGTGCTTGGCGCGGCCGGAGATCTCGGCCTCGATCCCGACCTGCTCCAGCTCTCGGTCGAGGAACTCGCCCGCTTCGGTCACATAGGACTCGCGCTCCTCCCGCTGCTGGGCGACGAGCTGCTTGATTTCCGCGTACTTGCGCGGGTGCAGGGTCGCGAAGGCGAGGTCCTCCAGCTCCCATTTGATCGCGTGGATCCCCAGCCGGTGTGCAAGGGGCGCGTAGATCTCCAGCGTCTCGTGCGACTTCAGCGTCTGTTTCTGCTTCGGCAGGGCGCCGAGCGTGCGCATGTTGTGGAGGCGGTCGGCCAGCTTGATCAGGATCACCCTGACGTCGGTGGCCATCGCCACCATCATCTTCCGGTAGTTCTCCGCCTGCCGCTCGTCGCGGCTCTCGAAGGTGATCCCGGTCAACTTGGTGACGCCGTCGACGAGCTGGGCGATCTCCTCGCCGAACTCCTCGCGGATCTCCTCCAGGCTCGCGGTCGTGTCCTCGACGGTGTCGTGGAGCAGCGCTGCGCAAAGGGTCTCGGTGTCGAGCCGCATGCCGGCGCAGATCTGGGCGACGCCGACGGGATGGGTGATGAACTCGTCGCCCGAGTAGCGGCGCTGGTCGGCGTGGCGGTCGCAGGCGAAGTCGAAGGCGCGCTCGACCTTGGCGCGGTCGATCGTCGCCACCGCGACCGCGGTGCCGCCCGAGGAGCCGTTGCCGGACTCGGTCGCAGCCGAGTCGAACTCCTCGATCACCGCAAAGAGATCGGCAAGGAGCTCCTTGTGCGCTACCGCGGTTTGGGTCTTGCGAGGAATCGCTGGGCCTCCGAAAGTCTTTCGCTGTAAGCGCGGAACGCAGCCGAGCGCTGCAGATCCGTCCTCACTGAGGATACGACCCGGACAACTCCTTCGCCGCCCGCGGGCGATCCCTGCAGCAGGCCGAGATCGCTGAGGACGCGGAAGCGGCGGGCGCTGGCCTCCGGACAGAGCGGGTAATTCCCGCCGCCGGCCAGCGCTTCGCGCAGGCGGCAGCCGCGGGCGTCGCCGGTCTGGCGCAGCGCCCGGTAGGTGATGGCAACTCCCTCCCGGGTCGCCCATTGCTCGGCCAGCGCCTTGGCCGCGAACTCCCGCTCGGCCTCGGTCCAAAGCAGGTGCAGGAACCCCGGCCCCGCCTCCGAGCAGGGCAACCCCGCCCGCATCTCGTCGAGCTCGTCGCGCGGCGGGTCGACGAGGGCGACGTGCTCGAAGGCCTCGGCCAGCTCCGGTTCCCGCACCAAGGTGCCGAAGTCGGTTAGCGCCAGGCCGCTCTCACCCCGCCCTCGCAGGCGCACGATCCCCTCATCTCCGCAGCGATGACAGGCGATCACCGCCGCGCCGCCGTTGAACCGCGCCAGCCCGGTGGCTCCGTTGGCCAGCGCCGCCCGCCGGGAAGCGTCTGCGCAGACAGCCAGCACCCCGGCGCCGCTGGAGACCAGCTCGGCGATAGCGACGGTCACCGGAGCGCTGCCGTGGACCAATCGGCGACCGTCCTCTTCGCGAGACCGCAAAAAGGCACCCTGAGGATGCTTTTTTGCGGTTTCGGCATCGATGGGCGCAGCCAGCTCGGCTTCGAAGCGCCGCCACCATTCCGCTTCGTCTTCGCCGCAGCCATGCGGCAGCGCCGGCCGCTCGGGATCCGGCTCCTCCAGCGGATGGAGCTCCCGCAGGACAACCCGCGGCTCGACCGAGCCGTTCCAGTGGTTGAGCTCGAGGCGCACGCTGGCGTCAAGCACGTCCTCATCCTCGACGCCGAGGCTGGAGCGGCCGAAGGCCACGCCGAGGGCGCGGTGGGAACCGCTGTGGAGGCTGAAGCGGGAGTGCTTGCCCTCCCCCATCGGCCGCACGTCGCTGACCCGCGCCGAGGGAACCAGGAGTCGCACACCCGGGTTCCCCATGCCAAAGGGAGCAAGCTGCTTCAGCTCCTCGGCCAGCTCGAGGCCGAGACCGACCCCGCCCACCATCGCATCGACCTTCTCGACTCGGCGTAGGTCCTCCGGGCCCAGAGCCTCATTTGCATGGGCGGCAAACGCCTTCTGGAACGCCTCCACGTTCTCCGCCCGGAGCGTCAGCCCGGCGGCGGCACGATGGCCGCCGAAGCCCTCGAGGTGCTCCTCGCACGCCCGCAGGGCGGCGAGGAGGTCGAAGCCGGGGATGCTGCGCCCGGAGCCGCGGCCGGCACCGTCCTCGTCGAGGGAGATGACGACGACTGGTCGATGGTGCCTCTCGACGAGCCGCGAGGCGACGATTCCGACCACCCCCGGATGCCAGCCCCGTCCAGCCAGGACCAAACCATTGGCCTCGCGCAGATCGTCCGACAGCTCGCGCCGCGCTGACTCGGCGGCCGCATCGACCTCCCGCTCGGTCGCCCGTCGCTCCGAATTGGCCCGGCTCAGCTCGACCGCGATCGCCTCGGCGCGTTGCTCGTCCTCGGTGAGGAAGAGCTCAACACCGGCATCAGCTCGGTACAAACGCCCGGCGGCGTTGATTCGGGGGGCGAGCCTGAATCCAAGGTCACCCTCGTCCAACCGCTCCGGCTCGCATTTCGCAGCTTCCAGCAGCGCCCGCATCCCCGGCCGGCGCGCGCGGCGCAGCTCAGCCAATCCACGCCTGACCAGCGAGCGGTTCTCGCCCACCAACGGGACCACGTCAGCAACGGTGGCCAATGCCACGAGGTCGAGGTCCGTCTCGGGCGCTGCCTCCCCAAGGGCCTCCCTCAGCGCACACGTCAGCTTCCAGGCGACCGCCGTTCCACAGAGCGAGGCGAAGGGGTAGTTGCTGATTTCCGGGTGGAGGATCGGGCAATCCGGGAGCCGCTCCCCGGGCTGGTGGTGGTCGGTGACCACGACCTCCATCCCCAGCTCCTGGGCGGAGGCGACCTCCGCAGCGCAGGTGATTCCGCAATCGACCGTCAGCAGCAACGACGTGCCGCGATCGGCCAGGCGCCTGACGGTGTCCCCCGAGAGCCCGTAGCCATCGTCGATCCGGTTGGGGATGAACCAGTCGCAATCAGCGCCAAGGTCACGCAGGGTCGAGATCGTCAAGGCGGTCGCGCAGACGCCGTCGACATCGAAGTCGCCGTGGACGGTGATCCGTCCTCCCGCTTCGATCGCAGCCAGGACCCGCTCGACTGCCGCATCCATTCCGTCGAAGGCAGAGGGTGGGTGCGACTCGTTCGCGGCGAGGAAGGAACGGGCCTGCTCGGCCGTCCGGTAGCCGCGGCGCACCAAGGTGACGGCGACGGGCTCGCTCAGCCCCAGATCCTCCGCTAGGGCGCGGGCCTCCGCGTAGGAGTAGGGCTCTGCGGCAAATGGACTCGCGATCTGCGCCACGATTTCAGGCTAGGAGCCGCGTCGGCGGATTCTCGTGACAGACCGTGCCGAAGGTGCGGGAAAAGCGTGGAGTCCCTCCTACTCGACGTGCTCTTCGGACCGCATGCCGATCGCATAGATGATCCCCAGTCCGATCAGCGTCCCCGGGATCGCGATCAAAGCAGTGGAGAGATCCGTCTCGCCCATGGATTTGCCGCTGGCGGTCTGGACGATCCAACCAAATGCCACCGATCCGACCACCGCGCCGAGAAAGGCACCGACGATGCCCTGCCAGAACCGGTCGGGCACGAAGACGGTGAAGTGCCAGAGGGCGATACCCATGATGAAGAAGACGATCAGGGCCATCGGATCTAACGCCTCCCGTGCTTCCTGCGGGCTTTGCGGCGAGCCCGCCGTTCTGCGTTGCGCTGCCGCCGCTCGGCCGATCCCTCGTCGCCATCGCCATCTCCGGCGCCGTTTTCATCATCCTCGACGAGCGAGCCGCTGCCGTTCCCGGTCTCGGGCTCGGTGCGCTCGACCGTCGCCACCGCGGTCGGTGCCGCCTCGGCGGCGGGCGCCTCCACGCTGGGGCCGGCGGCCACTTCGGGCTCATCGTCGCGGGCAAGCTTCGCCGTCTCGATTTCATCGGCGTAGGCGGGCACGTGGCCTCCCTCCACTTCGGCGATTCGCAGTCGACGACGGATGAATCCGGGCTCGCGTTCCTTCCAGGCGTTCAGCACCGGGGAGGCGATGAAGATCGACGAGTAGGTTCCGGAGGCGATCCCGACCAGCATCGCGAAGGCGAAGTCCTGCAGCACCGCCCCACCGAAGATCATCAACGAGGTGACGCCGAGCAAGGTCGTGAAGCCGGCTGCGAGTGACCTCGTCAAGACCTCGCTCATCGAGCGGTTGACGATCTGCGAGAAGGCGGCGCGCGGCATCCGCGGAATGTTCTCGCGAATACGGTCGAAGACGATGATCGTGTCGTAGATCGAATATCCAAGGATGGTTAAGAAGGCGGCGACGGTTCCGCTCGACACCTCTTTTCCCGTCAACGAGTAGATGCCGGCGGTGATCAAGATGTCGTGGAGGATCGCGATCATCACCGGAATCGCGAATTTCGGCTCGAACCGCAGCGCGATGTAGCCGCAGATCACCAGGATCGAGAAGATCAGCGCCGTAATCGCGCTGTCGGCAATCTGCTGGCCGAAGGTCGGCCCGACGCTGGTGCTGTCGAACCCGTCTTTCACCACCCCGAACTCGTCGACCAGGGTCGCTTCGGCCTCGCGAACTTCACCCGGCTCGAGCTGGTGCGACTGGATCTGGAAGACGTTGGAGCCCAGGTTCGGGTCGTCGACCTGCTGAATCTCGCCGTCGGCTGCGACGCCCGCCGCCTCCAGCGCCTCGCGCACCCCTTCCTCGTCGGTAGGCTGCTGCAAAGCCACTTTGATCCGGGTGCCGGACTCGAAGTCGATACCGAAGTTGAGCTGCTTGGTGGCGAGGGCGAACCCGCCGATGATCAGGATCACGCCCGACATCGAGAAGAACCAGCGGCTGGCGCCGATGAAGTCGAAGCGCCACTGTTTCCCTTCGCCGCCGGCGCCGAGGAAAGCGCGTGAGCGCAGCAGGCGCGAGCGACTCATGTTGCCGAGCAGCGCCTGGGTGAAGACGACGGCGGTGAGCAGCGAGACGATCGTGCCGACGCCGAGGGTGAAGGCAAAGCCCTTGACGCCCGCCGTAGCGAGGACGAAGAGGATGAACGCGGTCAGCAGGGTGAGCACGTTCGCGTCGATGATCGTGCTGATTCCGTGCCTGTAGCCAGCGGCGATCGCGCTCGACATCGAGCGACCGGCGCGTACCTCCTCCTTTATTCGCTCGAAGATGACGATGTTGGAGTCGGCGGCGACACCGATCGTCAGCACCAGACCGGCGATCCCCGGCAAGGTGAGGGTGATCGGGATCAGGTTGATCAGGGCGAAGAAGATCACCCCGTAGGCGACGAGGCCGATCGTGGCGATCACGCCGAGGAAGCGGTAGAAGGCGATCAGGAAGATGATCGCCAGGATCAGGCCGATCAGCCCCGCCGTGATGCCCTGGTCGAGGGCTTCGCTGCCGAGGCTCGCCGAGACCTGCGTCTGGCTGATCAGTTTGAGGTTGATCGGCAGGGCGCCGATCTGGAGCGTCGTCGCCAGGTCCTGGGCCTCTTGAAGGCTTTGGAAGCCGCCCGAGATCTGGGCGCCGGTGCGGCCGTCGATCCCATCGGGGAGCTCGGCGAAGTTGATGATCGGCCGCGTTTTGACTTCGTTTTCGAGGATGACCGCGAAATGCTGGGAGAGCTGTTCGGCCTGTTCGCCGCTGACCGGGCCGATCGCGTTCGCCTGGCCGCGCTGGGCGATTCTCCGCGTCACCTCCTGAAAGGCGTCCTGACCCTCGTCGGTGAAGCCGAACTGGACGAGCGGTTCGTTGTTCGGCCCGTATGCCTGTTCAGGATCGGTGATGTCGTTGCCGCTGAGGGCGGGTTCGTCTTTCAGCGCGTACCAGCCGGGGTCGACGGATTTGTCCGTTTCCCCTGATTCGTTGGTCGGGTATTCGGAGACGACGATCGTCCCCGCCGGAACCTCGACGACGATCCCGTCTTTCGGTCGTTTCTCCCCGGTCGGGCTTACGTAGAGGTCTTTCTTCGCCAGCTCCGGCCCGGAGATCAGGTCGTGCGGTTTGGCTTTCTCGAAGAGGTAGTAGCGGGGCCTGGCGACCGAGCACTCCTCGCAGTTCTCCACCGGCTCCTGTTCGGAGGCGAGCAATGCCGCTTCATAGGCGGTGGGATAGGCACCGGATTGGATCAGCCGTTGGTTCAGTTCTTTGGTGACCGAGCGGTTGTTGTCTTCCCAGCGTTCTTCGGAGGCTTTCAGAGGTCCCGGGGGCGGTTCCAGGCCCGGATTGCCGCCGATCGCTTTCTCGGGACCGATCAGGTTCGCCTGCCAGTCGTAGTAGTAGAGCTGGGCGGTCGAGCCGACCTGTTCCTCCGCCCGGCGAGCGTCGGTGACGCCGGGCAGGCTGACGGTGATTTCCTCGCTGCCCAGTCTTGCCACCTCGGGCTCGGAGACGCCGAGCTCGTTGATCCGCTCTTCGATGATCGAGATCGACTGGTCGATGTCTTCGCCGCTGACTTCTTCGCCGACGCGCGTCGTCTGGCCCTGGTAGACGAGTTCCAGCCCGCCCTGCAGGTCGAGCCCGAGCTTCGTTTCCTTCTGGACGATGATCAGTCCGGATACGGCCACGAGAGCGACGACGAAGAGCAGAACGAAGAGGTTTCGGCGCCGGGAGCCCATCGCTAGCCCTCCGGCGTAAGGACGAGGAGCAGGCCGCCGTCGTCGTCGTAGGCGGGGAAGACGTCGGCAACCGCTCGCGCCGGCAGATCTCCCTCCGCGTTCACCGAAACCCGTTTGCCTAGCGAGCGAACCCCCCACTCGAGCGAGGTCTCGATCGGATCGCTGACGCCATCGCCGTTGGTATCGGCCTCCTCGCCCCCGTTCCCAGGGTCGATCCAGTCGAGTCCAAGGACTTCGCGCACCGGGCGACCGATCACGTCTTCATCGGTCAAACCGGTCAGCTCGAAGCTGCCTTTTCCGGCGTCGATCACGCGTCCCTGCTTATCGCATACGAAAAAGGCTGCATTGGGAGCCGGATAATAATCATCGAGTAATTCGAAGACAAAGCCGAAGCCGCATTTCGAGCAGCCCTTCGGACGGGTGCTGAACCCCGCGGTTCTCTCCCCGCTCACCTCCCGGTGTCCGCAATTCGGACAGATGAAGAACGGCATAGGCGACAGGCTAGCTGGCGAGGCTCAGAAGAGACTCGCGGCACCTTCCGGGGTCGGGAGCCCCAGATGTTCGTAAGCGCGCTGGGTCAAAACCCGACCGCGCGGAGTCCGCTTCAGCAAGCCCTGCTGCAGCAGGTAGGGCTCGAACACGTCCTCGATCGTGTCCTGCTCCTCGCCGATCGCGATCGCCAGCGTCGAGAGGCCGACGGGGCCGCCGCCGAACTTGGTCGCGATCGTGTCGAGCAGGGCGCGGTCGCTGCGATCCAGCCCCGCAGCATCGACCTCGAGCATCTCCAGTGCCGCCGCAGCGACGTCGGTCCCGATGCGACCGCTCCCCTTCACCTGAGCGAAGTCGCGAACCCGCTTCAGGAGCCGGTTCGCCACTCGCGGAGTCCCGCGCGAGCGGCCGGCGATCGTCTCCGCCCCGCCGGCGTCGATCTCGACCTCGAGGATCCCCGCCGAGCGCTCGACGATCAGAGCCAGATGCTCGGGCTCGTAGTACTCGAGCCGGTGGGAGACGCCGAAACGATCGCGTAGCGGCGTCGTCAACAGCCCTGACCTGGTGGTCGCGCCGACCAGCGTGAAGGGTGGCAACGGCAGGGTCACGGTCCGTGCCCCTGCCCCCTGGCCGAGGACCACCGGCAGCTCACCGTCCTCCATCGCCGGGTAGAGCGTCTCCTCGACCGCCCGGCCAAGGCGATGGATCTCGTCGATGAAGAAGACGCTGCCGGGCTCCAGCGAAGTCAGGAAGGAGGCGACGTCGGCCTTGCGCTCGAGGGCCGGGCCCGCCGTCTGCACCATCGGGACCCCCAGCTCGGCGGCGACGATGTGGGCGAGCGAGGTCTTGCCGAGTCCGGGCGGGCCGGCGAGGAGCACGTGGTCGAGTGCCTCGCCTCGCCGCTTGGCGGCCTCGATGAAGATCGCCAGCTGGTCGGTTACCTGCTGCTGGTTGACGAAGTCCTCCAGGGTGGGAGGACGGAGCGAGCGGTCGAGGTCCTCGTCGGGCACCTCGGCGCGCGCATCGTGCACCTTCACCTCGGCGTCGATCGGGACCGGCTCGCCGTCCACTCCCGGCGTCCGGATCCGGTTGCCGCCGATGTCGGGGGCTTCGCTCATGCCGCGTTCCTGGAAGCTCCGGCCTTGCGCAGGGCGGCGGCGACGAGATCTTGGGGCTCGGAGCCCTCGACCCCGTCCAGCAGCTGCTCGGCTTCGAGCGGCGCGTAGCCAAGGTTGACGAGGCCGTCGCGAGCCAGGGCGCGGGCATCGCCGCCGTCGGCAGCGGCAACCGCCACCTCTTCCTCCAGGGCCCCGGCCACTTTCTCGCGCAACTCGACGATGATCCGTTCCGCCGTCCGCTTGCCGATCCCCGGAACGGCCTGGAATCGTTTCGCGTCGCCGGCCGCGATCGCTCGCAGGAGATCCCGGGCGGTGCCGCCCGAGAGCGTGGCGATCCCGACCTTGGGACCGACGCCGCTGACGGTGATCAGAAGCCGGAAGAGGTCTCGCTCTTCCTCCGAGGAGAATCCGTAGAGGGTGAGCGAGTCCTCGCGAGAGATCAGCTCGGCATGCAGGAAGACCTCGCGGCCGGTCGCCGGCACCCCCTTCAGGGTCTCCGCGGAGACCGCCAGTCGGTAACCGACGCCGCCGACGTCGACGACGACGTGATCCGGCCGCCGCACCATCACCTCACCACGAACTGCGGCGATCATCCGGCGACCCGCTCCCCTCGGAGCTTCGAAGTTGCTTCCTGGGCGACGGCGACCGCCCCCCGGTGACCGCTGCTGCCGCCATGGCAGATCGCCACCGCCAGTGCGTCTGCGGCGTGATCCGGAGTCGGGGGCTCAGGCAGTCCCAACAAGGTGCCGACCATTCGTTGCACTTGCCGCTTACCGGCGCCGCCGGAACCGCAGACGGCCATCTTGATCGCCTGCGGCGTGTAGGCGAAGCAACCGACCCCGTGTTCAGCGGCGGCCAGCATCGCCACGCCGCTGGCCTGGCCCACGGCCATCGCCGAGCGTACGTTCTTGCCGAAGTAGATCTCCTCGATTGCCATCGCCCTGGGCTCATGCCAGGCGATCAGCTCCCGCAGAGCGCGATGGATCTTCTCCAGCCGCTGCTCCATCGGCAGGTCGGCAGTGGTCTCCACCACCCCACCATCGAGGGCAACCATGTGATTTCCCTCAACCCTGACCACGCCAAAGCCAAGGTTGGCCGCTCCAGGGTCGATTCCGATCACTACCTGCACAAGTAGTGATTCTCGGAATCCGGTCGGATGCCTTCCGAACCTATGCCGCCAGCTTCTCGAGGACCTCAGCCGGGATGTCGAAGTTGGCGTAGACCTCGTCGACGTCATCCTGGTCGTCGAGGGCCTCGAGCAGCTTGAGGACGCGCTCGGCGTCGTGCCCTTTGACCTCAACCGTGCTCTTCGGCTCGGTGATGAGGCCAGCGGACTCGAACTCGATTCCTTCTCCCTCCAGCGCTTCACGAACGGCAGTGAGATTCTGGGGGTCGGAGATGACGCGCAGCTTGCCCTCGTCCTCCCGTACATCCTCCGCGCCCGCGTCGATTGCGCCGATCAGATCATCCTCGCCGTAGCGGCCGCCGTCGACGACGACCGCCCCCTTTTTCTCGAAGATCCAGGCGACCGACCCCGGCTCGCCCAGGTTGCCGCCGTGCTTGGAGAAGGCGTGCCGGATCTCGGCGCTGGCACGGTTGCGGTTGTCGGTCAGGGCCTCGACCAGAACCGCGACGCCCGCCGGGCCGTAGCCCTCGTAGACGATCCTTTCGATCGCCGCTCCATCTGAGCCCGCGCCGGTGCCGACGTCGATCGCTTTCTGGATCTTGTCCTTCGGCATCGAGGCGTCTTTGGCCTTCTGGATCGCCGTTGCGAGGGTCGGGTTGCCGCTCGGGTCGCCGCCCCCGTCGCGGGCCGCGACCGTAATCGCTCGCGCGAGCTTGCTGAAGAGCTTGCCGCGTTTCGCATCGGCAGCGCCCTTCTTGTGTTTGATCGAGTGCCACTTGGAGTGCCCGGACATCGCCTGCCATTCTATGAGCTCGCCCCATGGCCACGATGGAGAGAACCAGTAGAGCGGGCCGCGGAATCGCCGCCGGCCTCGTTTTCCTCGCCATGCTCCTGGCTGCCTTCTCGCTCTGGACGGCGATCCCGCTGAGCTGGGTCTACATCGGTTCCAAGCTCTCCGACACCCAGTTCCCAAGTGGCGGGCCCTACGCGGTGGTAGCGGTTGGCATCGTCGCCTCGATCCTTGTGGTCGCCTGGCTGATCGGCCGCCTCAACAACCTCTACATCCGCATCACCGGCACCAACCGCTTGGCGCCGATCCGGCCCAACTGGCTGAAAAGCATGCGCGACACGGGACCCGTCCAGAACTCGGTGACTGTCGTCGAGGCGGTGCTGATGGCCTCGGTGATGCTGGCCGCCCTCGCCCTCACCCTCTGGTTCTTCTTCCTCGCCGGCTCACCGTTGCCAGAGCAGTAACAGTTTCGGCGCTGAAATTTTTTAGTTTCGCAGACCAAAAGTTGCATTTGGGCTGGTAGCTTGGCATCATGGCCGTGATGGCGAGAGAAGCCTGGACCGACGAGCGACTCGACGACCTCAACGCACGAGTCGAAGGCATCGACCGGCGAATGGAGGCGGGGTTCAAGGAGATGCGCGAGGAATTTCGAGCCGTGCGCATGGAGATGGCCGCTCAGGCGGCGATGCTGAACCAGACGATCTACCGGCTCTTCGGCGGGATGATCGTCACCTGGATCGTCGGCGTCGTCGCCATCCTCACCCAGGTCTGACTCAGACGATGAACTTGCCGTCTTCCTGCATCACGACGCCGTCTACTTCGAGCTTGCCGCCGAGGCGGAGGTCGCAGACGAGGTCGGTGTGGACGGCCGACTCGTTCTCGCCTCCTGACTCGGGATAGCTGCTGCCGACCGCCATGTGGACGGTGCCGCCGATCTTCTCGTCCAGCAGTACCTCGCGAGTGCCCTGGGCGATCCCGTAGTTCGTGCCGATTCCGAGCTCACCGAGAGTGCGGGCCCCCTCGTCGGTGTCGAGCAGCTTCAGCAGGTACTCCTCTCCCCGCTCGGCCGAGGCGTCGACGACCCTGCCCGACTCGAAGCGCAACCGCACACCGGAGACCTCGCGGCCGCCGATCACCGCCGGCAGGTGGAAGCTGACTTCGCCCTCGACCGAGTCCTCGACCGGACCGGTGAAGAACTCGCCGTCGGGCATGTTGTTGTCGCCGACGCAGGGGATGAACTTGCGGCCGGCGATCCCGAGCTTGATGTCGGTCCCGGGGGCCGTCACCCGCACCTCCTCGTGACCCTCGATCCAGTCCGCCAGCCGGGTCGTCTCCTCTGAGGCGCGCTTCCAGGCGGTCAACGGCTGCGGGTCGGCAGCCAGGCAAGCGCCGTAGTAGAAGTCTTCGTAGTCGGCCAGGCTCATCTCCGCCTCGGAGGCGTAGGCGCTGGTTGGGAACAGCGTGTAGCACCAGCGGAACTCCCCTTCGGCGCTGCGCTTCATCGCCCGAGTCATCAGGTCGCCGGTCGCCGACTGACGCAGGGTCTGCCGCTCCGGCGCCACCCCGGAAAGCTCACGGGTATTGGTGGTGGCGCCAATCGCGATCCGCACGTCAGCGTTGTCGACCATCCACTCCGCGAACGGAGAGATCCATTCCAGCTGCTTGTCGGAGGCGTGCTTGAAGTAAGCGGCGATCTGACCCTCGAGGGCGACGTTCAGCATCGGATGGCCGCCGGCCTTCAGGACCTCCTCGTAGACCGCCAGCAGGAGCGGCGCCGCGGCGCTCTCGCCGTCGATCGCGACGACGTCGTTCTCTTTGACCTGGGTCGAGTATCCGACCAGGATCTTCGCCAGGTTCTGGACCCGCGGATCGCCACCGCTCATCGTGCCGCCTCCTCTCCCGCCCGTTCCCGGGCGGCCGTGGTCATCGCCATGAAGATCGCGTGGAAGCGGGGGTCGTCGGTCAGCTCCGGATGAAACGCACAGGCCAGCACGCTGCCGTCGCGGATCGCAACCGGATGGCCTTCGTGGGAAGCCAGCACCTCGACCTCCGGCCCCCAGCTCTCGACCCACGGCGCGCGGATGAAGATCGCCCGCAGCGGCTCATCGCCCACCCCCTCGACCTCGAGATCGACCTCGAAGCTCTGCAGCTGACGCCCGAAAGCGTTCCGTTTCGCGGTCGCGTCGACGAAGCCGAGATGGTCGGCGTCGCAGACGATCATCCCGGCGCAGGTGCCAAGGATCGGCCGCTCCGCTTCGTGATGCGCCCGCAGGGCCGACTCCAGCCCCGCCGACTCGATCATCTTGCCGATCGTCGTGCTCTCCCCGCCCGGGATCACAAGGGCATCGAGGCCCTCCATGTCCGCCGGAGTCCGCACCTCGCGGGGCTCGGCACCGAGCTGGCGCAGGGTCTTCGCGTGGGCTTCGAAGTCGCCCTGGAGCGCGAGGACGCCCACCACGAGCGTCCTGCCGTCCCCAAGGTCGGCCACCTACGCTCCGCGGTTCTGCAGCAGGGCGTCCTCCGCGGCGAGGCCGGCGATCTCGAGACCTGGCATCGCCTCGCCAAGACCGATCGAGGCCGCGGCGACGCGCTCGGGGTCGTTGTGGTGGGTCGTCGCCTCGACGATCGCCCGCGCCCGCCGCTCCGGGTCGGCGCTCTTGAAGATGCCGGAGCCGACGAAGTTGCCCTCGGCCCCCAGCTGCATCATCAGCGCGGCGTCGGCCGGCGTCGCGATGCCACCGGCGCAGAAGAGCGGTACCGGCAGGCGCCCGGCGCGAGCGACCTCCTGGACCACTTCAAGCGGCGCTTGATGTTCTTTCGCAGCAGCGGAGAGCTCCTCCGGCCGCAGCTGGGCGAGCCGCTTGATGCCGGAGACGATCTCGCGCATATGCCTCACCGCCTCGACCACGTTGCCGGTGCCGGCCTCGCCCTTGGAGCGGATCATCGCCGCCCCCTCGCCGAGCCGGCGCAGTGCCTCGCCAAGGTTGGTGGCGCCGCAGACAAACGGCACCTCGAAGGCGAGCTTGTCGATGTGGTTCTGCTCGTCGGCCGGGGTCAGCACCTCCGACTCGTCGATGTAGTCGACTTCCAGCGCCTGCAGGACCTGGGCCTCGGCGAAGTGTCCGATCCGGGCCTTTGCCATCACCGGGATCGAGACCGCCTCTTGGATCCCTTTGATCATCGCCGGGTCCGACATGCGGGCGACGCCGCCGTCGCGGCGGATGTCGGCCGGAACCCGCTCCAGCGCCATCACCGCGCAGGCGCCCGCCTCCTCGGCGATCTTCGCCTCCTCGGGCGTGACCACGTCCATGATCACCCCGCCCTTCAACATCTCCGCCAGGCCGGTCTTCAGCCGAAAAGTCGCGCGCTCAGTCATATGCCCCATCTTACGTAGACACGCCGTCCGCTTCCTCCAGCTTGGCCGGCCCTGGGCCGTAAGCGAATCTCCCGCGGGTGGCGACGATCGCGAGGACTCTCCCGGCAGGGAGAGCCCGCGATCGGAGACAGGACCCGCGGGCCGCGATCCTTCGTCCCTTACTGAAGTACGACTACTTCAGTTTGTAAGCGCGAATGCGGTCTTTGTGCGCCGCTTCGTCACGGGCGTAGAGACCGTGGGCCAAGCCCTGGATCAAAGCCATCAGCGCCGTGTGAGAACGGGTGAAGGAGGGGCTGTTGGAGGAGAAGTAGAGCGTCAGCTCGGCGTGCTCCCCCACCTCCGACATCGTCGCGTCGGAGATGGCCAAGGTACGGGCTCCGCGGTGCAGGGCGAGCTTCATCGCCCGCAGCAGCAAGGGGTGAGCCCGGCCGGCGGAAAGGGTGATCACCAGCGTGCTCTCGTCGATCCGCCCCAGCCGCTGCAGTGACTCGCCGCCGGTGCTGGCGACGATCTCGGCGCGGATGTCGAGCAGGCTCAAGGTGTGCCGCAGGTAGCTGGCGAAGAAAGCCATCTGGTCGACGCCGACGATCACGATGCGCTGGGCTTCAGCCAGAGCGGCAACCGCGTTCTGGACCTGCTCGGTGCTCAGCTTGCGCGCGGTTTCCTCGAGGTTCGCGTAATCGGCGCTGAGCGACCCCTCCAGCTCGGAGTGATCGAAGGAGAAGAGGGCACCGCCGGCCGACCCAGCAGTGGCGATCGTCGTCCGGTACTCCTCGATCGCAGCCTGCTGCAGCTCCGGGTAGCCCTCGAAGCCGAGGGCCTGGGAGAAGCGCACCACCGTCGATGACGAGGTGCTCGCTCTCCGGGCCAGCTCCTCGGCCGTGAGGAAGGCTGCCTCGTCGAGGTGATCGACGATGTAGCGGGCGACATCCTTCTGGGAGCGCGAGAACTCTTCGAAACGCTCCTGGATGTAGTCGGAAAGGCTTTTGAGTTGGGGGGACTTCGTCGCGGTCTTGGTCACGGCGGTCCATTTCGCCGAACCTCACCCTTTCCCTTCCAAGTTCTGGTTGGATTCGTCGGAGATGACCCTGGAAAGAGCCGTGCGCCTCACCAACCGCAACATGATCGTCTTCGATCTCCTGCTCGGCAGCGCCGCGATCGCCGCGCCCGCCGCGACCTTGAAGGTGCTCGGTCACGACGAGCCTTCTCCGGACGCGAAGCACCTCTTCCGCCGCTGCGGGCCGATCTGGCTCACCTTCGCCGCCGCCCACCTGGCGGCCGACCGGCGCGGCTCCGCCGCCGACTGGCAGTCGCTGGCCTGGTTGCGTGGGACCGAGATCGCAACCGACGCCCTCTGGGCCGCCTCGCCCGCCGTCAGCCGACCTGGGGCAAAGCTGGCCCTGCGCTTGGCCGGCGTCGGCAATCTGGCGATGGCCGCCGGCTTCGCCTGGATGTCGAGACGCTGAGATGGGTCAGTTCGACGGACTCCCCAGCATCCGCTGGAGCCTCACCGGCCTAAACGAAGAGGGCGACGAGACCTGGTTGATTCGCGGGATCTCCCGCAAGCTCTACCGCTGCCCCGGCTGCCACGGGGACATCCCGGTGGGCGAAGAGCACACGGTCGTCCAATACGTACGCCGGCTCGGCGGCACCGACCATCACCATTGGCACCGGCGCTGCGCCGAAGAGCTCCTGATCCCCGAGCTGGGCAACCTGAAGCGGGTGCCGGCATCGGAATCGAGTCAGTCGAAGCTGGAAGCCCGGGGCCGCCAGCCGGCAGGCCGCCGCCGGCGGCCGTGAGCTTCCTTCGTCGGTTGGCCGCCGCCTACGGGCGGATCTGGCGCACTTACCGGAGCTGGGCGCCGACGCTCCTGCTGCTGGCGCTGATCGTCTTCCTCCCCCTCGCCCTGCTCGATGCGCTGACGATGAACGTCGAAGTCGACGCGCTCGACGTCACCAGCGGGATCAAGGTCGCGGCGCTGGTACTTGCGGTCGGGGCGATCACCGCCACCGGGCTGATCGGCGAGGTCTTCTTCAGCGGCGCGATCGCGATCTCGCTCACCCATCCACGCGGAGAGGGCCCGCCGCCGCTGCGGGAGATCGCCCGCCGGCTCAAATACGGCCGGCTGATCGCGGTAGACCTCGTCTATGTCGTGCTCGTTGCCCTCGGCCTGCTACTGGGACTGATCCCGGGACTGCTCGCCTTCGTCTTCCTCGGGCTCGCCGGCCCGGTGGTCGAGATCGAGGAGCGGACGGCGCGAGGGGCACTGGCACGCAGCATGCGACTGGTCCGGGGCAACTTCTGGTTCGTCCTTTGGATCCTGCTCCCGATCCAGGTTCTCGGCGACGCGATCGGCCACTTCCTGGCCAGCCTCGTCCACGATCTCCTCGGCCACACTTTTCTTGCCACCTGGCTCGCCGAGGCGACTGCCGATATCGCCCTCTCCCCCCTCTTCGCCGTCGCGGCCGTGCTGCTCACGATTGAGCTGATCGCCGAGCGGGATGGAAAGGCCCCGCCCCTACATTCGGCTCCGGTGCCGGCATGAGCGCCGCCTCGATCTTCACCGAGTTCTGGGACCAGATCTCCAAGCACGAACTGCAGGGGCTCTACCTGGTCCTGTTCGGGTTCATCCTCTCCTTCGCCTTCATCCGCATGAGCACGCGGCTGATGCGCAGCCCCAAGGTGCCGTGGTGGCCCGGCAGCGTCGTCAGTGAAAGCGGCGTCCACGTCCACCACCTCGTCTTCGGGATCGTGACGATGATGATCGCCGGCGCCGCCGGCTTCGCCTCCTTCGGCGACAGCCCCTGGACCGAGATCAGCGCCTTCGCCTTCGGGATCGGTGCCGGCCTGACGATCGACGAGTTCGCCCTTTGGGTCTATCTGGAAGACGTCTACTGGGCCGACGAGGGGCGAAGCTCGATCGACGCGACCGTGATCGCCGCCGCGGCGATGATGCTGGCCCTGCTCGGCTTCACCCCGTTCACGATCGAAGAGGGCTCGGTCGGCGCAATCCTCGGCAGCGTTATCAGCGCCCTGATCGTCTTCCTTCTCGTCACGATCTGCTTCCTCAAGGGCCGAGTCATGCACGGCAGCATCGGCTTCTTCGTCTTCCCGATCGCCCTCTACGGCGCTTGCCGGCTGGGCAAGCCGAGCTCCCCCTGGGCGCGCCGCCGCTACGGCGATCGAAAGCCGGAGAAGCAGGCGCGCGCCGAAGCCCGCTTCCCGCCCGATCGCCGCACCGAGCGCTTCAAGAACGCCTTCCGCGACATCGTCGGCGGCAAGCCGAACGAGGCGCTGGAAAAACTGACGAAGCCTTGAGGGTCTAGCTGTTGTTACTGCACACGTCGAATCCGATTTCGCCGGAGACCCGTTGCAGCTGTTCGTCAATCGGGCTGCGTGATTCATAGGTCTGCACGTAGGCGGTCGGATTCCCTTCCTTCGCCGCGTCAAGAGCGCGCTGGTCCATTCGCGCGATGTCTTTGCGCAGCCGCAGGTACTCGCGAAACTCGTCTTCCTTGCCCTTCGGCGGATTGAGCTGACTCATCCTGCTCACCTGCCGGCTCGAGTTCTCCACGAGCTGCTGCGCGAACTCAGCGCTCATCCCGGCTTCGGTTTCTCCATCGGGAAACTGGTCCTTGCTTGCTTCGTAGGACGACCTCGCCTCCGCGCAGATCTGATCGGCCTGGGCGATCAGCGCCGACCTCGAGAGCCGCGGCTTCGGATCCGGTTTCTCTTTCACTTCCTGGGTGGTGGTCGTGAGGGGACTCGTTTCAGCGCCACCCCCACCGCCGTCTCCTCCCGAGGCGACCAGCACCACGACGATCGCCGCGGCAATCAGCGCCAGGACGCCGCCGATCAGAAATGGGCGTCGATTCCGCGGCGGCTCAACCGGCTCCTCGGGAAGCTTTCGAGTCTCTTTCGTCGCCGCCGCGCCGGTGGCGACGGTGCGCTCGGGGATCGAGATCGCGGTGCCGCTGAGGGCGGCCTGGGCGGCTCGGCCGAGGTCGCCGGCAGAGGGGTAGCGGTCCCCGGGTGACTTCGACATCGCCCTCGCCACCACGTCGTCGAGCGCCGCCGGAACCGCGGTCGCGTAAAGCGAGGGGGCGGGCGGCGGGTCGTTGAGGTGAGCGTAGAGCCGGGCTGCCTCGCCCTCGCGCGGAAACGGCACCTCGCCGGTCAACAGCTTGAAGAGCAGGCAGCCGAGCGCGTAGACGTCGACCCGGGCGTCGATCGGCTCGCCGGAGATCTGCTCGGGGGCGACATAGTCGAGGGTGCCTACGAAGCGGCCGGTCTGGGTCAGGCCGGACTCGGTCGCGATGTTGCGAGCGACGCCGAAGTCGGTGATGTAAGCGTGCTCGGAGCCGGGATCGCCGCCGAGCAGGACATTGGGAGGCTTGACGTCGCGGTGGATCAGCCCGGCGGCGTGGATCGCGTCGAGGCCATTGCCCACCTGGGCGATCAGGGCCACCGCCTCGGCCGGATCGAGGCGGCCCTCGCGGGCGATGCGGCGACCGAGGTCGGAGCCGGCGACGTAGCGCATCGCGATCCACGGGACCCCCCGCTCTTCGCCGGCGGCGTAGATCGGGACGACGTTCGGGTGCTCGATCGAGGCCGCGATCCGCGACTCCTCGGCGAAGCGCCGGGCGAAGACCTCATCCGTTGCCGCCTCGGGGGCGATCAGCTTCAGCGCCACCCGCCGCTCGAGACCAGGCTCGAGCGCCAGGTAGAGGATCCCCATCCCGCCACGGCCCAGCCGCTGCTCGATCCGGTAGCCGGCGAACTCGTCGCCGTCGGAGAGCTCGATCCAGCGGGGAGGCTCAACCATTGCCCAACCCTAGCCGCAGATCGGAGTGCCTAGACTCGCCACAGAGCATGCGTCGACGCCTTGCAATACCTGTTCTGATCGCCTTTCTGGCGATCGGCTGGACCGCCACCTCGAGGGCCGAGCGGATTGTGGTCGACGGGCTGCGGGTCACCTTCGACGCGAACTTCACCCCCAACGTCCTGCCTCGCGACCGACCGGCGCCGGTCGACATCGAGATCCACGGCGGCATCGCCACCACTGACGGCAGCCATCCGCCGCCCTTGCGGTGGCTCGAAGTCGCCCTCAACCGCAACGGCCGGCTCTTCACCAAGGGGCTCCCGGTGTGCACCGCTCCGCTCCTGCAATCGACCAGCACCGAGACCGCCCTGGAGCGCTGCCGGCCGGCGCTGGTCGGGAAGGGCGAATTTCGCGCGCAGGTGATGCTGGGGCGGGAGGTCCCCGCGGCCGGCAGGATCCTTGCCTTCAACAGTCGCCAGGGTGGCAAACGCTCACTGCAGCTCCACCTCTTTGCCGCGGCGCCGGTTCGCTTCACCCTGGTGGTGCCGTTGCGGATCGGCCGGCGGGACGAAGGCGAATTCAGCACTGTCCTGCGGGCGAGGATCCCGCGGCTGGCCGGCGACCTCGGTTCGGTCACCGAAGTCGACCTGACGATCGGAAGGCGGTACACCTTCGCCGGTAAGCGGCGCAGCTACATCTCGGCGGCCTGCGCCACTCCGGCTGGGGTAAACACGGCGGTCTTCCCCTTTGCCCGGGGCACCTTCCGCTTCGAGGCGCATCGAGAGATACGGGAAACCCTGCTCAGGAGCTGCCGGGTCCGCTAGCAGGGGTTGGGCTCAGAGCCCGAGCCCGCCGACGCCGCCCTCGTCCCAGCCCAGATGGTGGGCCAGCTCGTGCCGCAGCGTCTGCTCGACCTGTCGCGCCAGCAGCTCCCGGTCGTGGCCGAAGTCACGTTCGAGGGTGTCGCGGTAGATGACGATCCGGTCCTCGTACCTTTCGTTCGCGATCCCGTCGCCGAAGTACTCGCCGTAGGCGTTGCGCTCGAAGCCGAGGTCGGAGACGACCACGGGTACCCTCTCCAGTAAGCGCTGGAATTCCACGGGGAGCGCATCGATCGCGTCAGCGACGAGGGCTTCGAAACTGTCCGCCTCCGTTTGATTCACTGCCGCACCACGTTAACCAGCAACAGATCTGGAGCATGCACATGAGAGACGATCAGCCCACTTCGAAGGGGAAGCTGCGCCGCCTTGCCCCGCTTCTCGCCGCGATCGCGATCGTCGCCAGCGGCGCCGTCTGGGCCGGCTGCGGTGACGGCGGCGATGACACCGGCACGATCCGTGAGAACGCCGAACAACAGGTTGAAGAGGGCACCCAGAAGGCCGAAGAAGCCGTCGAAGAAGGGGTGGACAAAGCCGAGAAGGGCCTCGAAGAAGCCAAGGAAGAAATCGAAAAGGGCACCGACGGCGACACCAAAAAGAAGTTCGAGGACGCCCGCAAGGAAGCCGAAAAGGGACTCGAAGAAGGTCAGGCGAAGGCTGAAAAGGGCCTCGAAGAAGCCAAGGAACAGGCGGAAAAATACCTGCCCTAGCTTGACCCGGCATCTGCGAGCCAGCGCTCGCAGATGCCGGCGACGTGCCGCGTGTCGGTACCGCAGCAGCCGCCGAGAACCCGCACCTCGGGCAGCGCCTCCTTCAAGCTCAGGTATTCGCCGGCGAGCTCCGGCGGGCTGCCGGAATCAAGCTCGGTTGCTTCGTCCAGTTCCTGGTGGCTGCGGCGGGAAGCGTTGGCGCGGATGCCGCCGATCCGCCGCTTCCACTCCCCCGGCGCCTCCAGCACCGATGCGAAGTGGCTGGGATGGGCGCAGTTGATCATGAAGTAGGCGGGTGAGCCGTCGCTCTCGGCGTCGACCTGGGCGATCGCCTCTTCCAGTGGTTCTCCGCTGGGCAGCCTGCCATCGGTCTCCAGGGTGAAGGAGATGACCGCCGGGACCCCTGCCGCTGCGGCCGCGCGGGCGATCCCGACTCCCTCCTCCGCGTAGGCGAGCGTGTAGACGGCGACCATGTCGACGCCGGCCGCCGCGAAGACCTCGATCTGCGGAGCGTGGTAGCGCTCGGCCTCCCCGGCGCTCATCAGCTCCTCCGGCGCATACGCGTCCCCGCGGGGACCAAGGGTGCCGCAGACGCAGATCGGGGTGGCGGCGGTCTCCTCCGCCTCGCGGATCTCCTCCGCCAGGCCCACCGCCCGGCGGTTTACATCCGCCAGGGCAGAGGGGGAATACCCCAGCTGCTCGCCCCAGTCCGAGCTGGCGCGCCAAGTTGGCGTATCCAAGGTGAACCCGACCCCGTTCCGCTTCGCGATCCCCAGGTAGCCGCGGTAGTAGTCCCGCAAGGCCTCGACTCCCTCAGGACGGTCGAGCAGGGTGAAAGAGGCGAAGCACGGCAGCTCGAGGCCGCGCTCGAAGATCATCGTCGTCTCCAGACCGCCGTCCCCGAGGTAGAGGCGCGAGCCGTCTGGCAGCCGTCGTGCGGGGGTCATCCGGATGGCGCGACGCGGCCGGCGGTGGCTTCGATGCTGTCGCCGAGGATCTCCACCATCCGCCCCATCATCTCATCCGAGCACGTGAACGGCGGCGCCAGGCAGAGGATGTCGTCGAGGAGGCCGCGGGTCAGCAAGCCGCGCTCCCTCGCCTCGGCGGCGGCGCTTCGGCCCCGTTCCATCTCCACCGGCCAGCGTTGTCGGGTCTCCTTGTCGCGGACCATCTCGACGCCGATCATCAGTCCCGCCTGCCGGACCTCGCCCACTTCGGGGTGCTCGCGCAGGGGCGCGATCAGCTTCGCCAGCGTCTCGCTCGCTTCCCGCACCCGCGCCAACAGACCCTCGCGCTCGATCGCTTCGATGTTCGCCAGCCCGACGGCACAAGCCACGGGGTGGCCGGAGTGCGTGAAACCGTGCATCAAGTACCCAGGGCGCCCGTCAGGGTCGCGAAGCTCATCCCACAGCGAGTCGCTGACGATCACCCCGCCGAGGGGGACGTAGCCGCTGCTGACTCCCTTGGCAAAGGTGATCATGTCCGGGGAGATCTCCTCGTGATCGCACCCGAACCAGGTCCCGGTGCGGCCGAACCCGGTGATCACCTCATCGGCAATCAACAGCACCTCGTGCCGATCGCAAATCTCCCGCAGGCGCCGCAGGTAGCCGGGCGGTGGCACGATCACCCCTCCGGACCCGAACACGGGCTCGATGATCAGTGCCGCGACCCGGGCGGCACCCAGCTCCTCGATCTTCGCTTCCAGAGCCTTACCAGTGCAGATGGGGCAGGTGCAGGGATCGCAAGGGACCCCTGCCGCACAGCGATAGGCATAGGGCGCCGGCACCTCAACGAAATCCGGCGCCAGGATCCCAAAGTCCACGTGGTAGGCCTGCAAACGGGTCGCGGTGGTCGCCCGCCCGGTCAGACCGTGATAGCCCCGTTCATGGGTTAGTACCACCGACTTCTCGGATTTACCACGGCGGACCCAGTGTCGTCGCGCCAGCTTGATCGCAGTCTCATTCGCCTCGCTGCCGCCGCTGACGAAGAACACCCCGCTGAGACCGGATGGGGCGAGGGAAGCGATGCGCTCCGCCAGTTCGATTGCCGGCGGTGAAGAGACACCCCCGAAAGTCGACGCGTAAGGGAGCTTGCGCAGCTGCCGCTCCGCGGCCTCGATCAGATCCTCCCTACCGTGACCAAGATTCACCGTCCAGAGGCCGGCCATACCGTCAATCAGCCGCTGCCCGTCCTCGCCGATCAACTCACACCCTTCACCCCGAGCAATCACCAGCGGCCCCGAATCGGGCAGCCGAGAGTGGTCGGTCAAGGGATGGATCAGGTGAGCCAAGTCCCCTGCCCGATGATCTGGGGCAGACACAAGCCCCGTACACAATATTAGGATTTAGACAATTTGTCCATACCTATTCAGAGGCCGGTTTCCGTCCCAGCGGACTGCGTGGAGCCTCGTCCGGCGGTACTGCGCAAATCGCATACCAGTGCAGGAGGGCCAGCTGGTGGGCCACCTTGTCGATTTCCTCCGCGGTGGAGTTGACGTCGAAGGAGGAGATCACCGAGTCGATCATCGCGTAGGCCGCGCGCACGCCAGGTTCGAGATCGATGTCCTTGCGGATCAAGCCGGCGTCTTCGTCTGCGGCGTGAACCGCCATGATCCAACCGAGCATCGCCTCGTCAGCCGCTTTATTCGCCTCCTCCCAGCCGGACCCCCGAAGGTTGCGAGCGACCGCGACGATCGGTCTCAGCTCAGCGTTCTTGACCCGCCAGGAGAGGGCTTCGCGGACCATCTCGTAGATCAGCTCGAAGGAAGTTTGGCCTGAGCGGGCGTTTTCACGCAGCCGCTGCGCGATCAATCCATAGCCGGACATGTAGTCGCTGATGATCGCGGCGAGGATGTCCTGCTTGTCGTCGAAGTTGTTATACACAGTTGCTCGCGCCACCTGAGCGGTGCGGGCGATATCACCCATTGAGGTCTCCGAGAAACCCCGCCGAGCGAACAGCTTCCGGCTGGCCTCGAGAATCTTGTTCCTTGCTCGCGGCTCCCCCCGCCGTGGCCTAGTCAATTTATGCCCCCTCCATAGCGACTGTTTGGCCCCATCACACAGCCGAGATTATCCAATGAATATGAGATGACCATTCCTAATGTGCCTCTTCGGGAATCTTGTACCAACGCTTACGGTCGCCGGCGCGGGCCCTCAGCCTCCAACCACGACTCTTGGGAACGTTGTCTAGTTTGGAGCGAAGGCGCTCCAGCCGCTCCGCCACCACCTCCCTCCGCTCGAAATTCGGCAAACCAAGAGCGAACTCTCCGCTTCGCTCGGCAACCATCGTCAAGGTCCGCCACAGCCCCCAGTCCGAAGCCGTCAACTGGGCGATATAGGTGGAGTTGATACCCCTGTCATCGTCGGTGAGGTCGAAGTCGGCGAAAATCGCGCAGAGGTCGAGGTAGTCCTTTTCGTTGGTTTCGACGACCTGGAGCTTCAACACCGTCAGGTCCGCCAGCGACAGGGTCAAGGGCGCGACGTCCAGCCGCTCCCGTAGGTCGATCCGATGGCAGAGATCGGCCTCGTCGACGAAAACGTCGACTTGCCGTTGGTTGCGTTCGTCCCAGAAGTAGAGCCGCCGCTGGCCATGGAGCGTGTTGAATTCACGGTCCGGTGCGTAGGAGAGCGCTTCCATCAGCTTCGTCACGTCCTCCTTCGCAGAAGACGTGGTGGCGAAGTCGATGTCCGCGTACTGCCGCTGCAGCGGCGGGCGTTGGCTGCTGGGACAGAGGGTCGCGATCGCGACGCCGCCGAGCAGCCGCAGTGGAAGCCCATGTTCGGCAGCGGCCTCTGCGATTCGAGCCCCCTCGGCGACGGGTTCCGTGAGCGGATTCAACTCCGTCGGGCCTACTCCGGCGGGATCTCCGCCGCGAGCTTGTCCACGTCCACACCCTGACGCTTGCGGGCGACGCGGGCGACGAAGAACGTCAGCAGAGAGGCGCCGAGGATGATCGCGCTGTCGCGGAAGAAGTGCCCCCTCTCGATGCCCAGGTCGGGATAGCGCATGTAGACGGCGAACAGGCCCGCCAGCACAACCACCACCAGGCCACCTGCCCAGGCGACGATCGGAACGTTGAGGAAACGCTGCGTCGTGGCCGAGGCACGCCAGGCGTCAGGGCGCCGGTAGGGCAACAGAACCGCCGCGACACCGAGCAGGATCATCGTGATCAGCTGCAACAGCACCGCCTCGATCAGGACGCTGAAGAACCCTTCTTCGTTCGAAACCGCCCACCAGAGGACGAGGAGGCTGAGGATCACGGTGAGCCCGATCGCGTAGTTCGGGGCGTGGGTGCGAGAGGAGACCCGCGCGAATCTCGAAGGCAGGATCCCGTCCAGCGCCCAGGCGAAGAAGGTGCGGACGGCGATCGTGATGTTGGGCAGGATCAGCAGCGGATAGGCAACCGCGAAGGTGATGAAGAGCCACCATGCCAACAGGGTGCTCCCCCCTGCGATCGAGGTCAGGAACGTGTAGTAGGGCGGCGCGGCGAAGGGATAGCTTTCGCCGAGGCTGTTGATCGCGACGAAGAAATCGCTGCCGAACTTCCAGAAGAAAACCGCCGCCAGGATTACCGCGATCCCGATATGGACGATCGTGGCCAGGCTCATCACCTTCACCTGGGTGGTGTCTTTCGCCCGCCTCACCTCGCCGGAGATGTAGATCGAGAGAAAGCTGTAGAGGGAGAGGCTGCAGACGGCAGCCCACACCGGCCAGGTGTTGTCCATGCTGAACGCGGGACTGGTGTCGATCCCTTCTTTTCTCGCGTCGGCGAGGACGGTGTTGTAGGTATCGGGTTCGCCGGTGATCGAGCCGGCGAACTGGTTGAAGCTGTTGACGAACCCATCCTGGCTCTTGAAGAGAAGGACGAGGAAGACAGTGGCGAGACCGAGCATGGTGACGACCCAGAGGGCGTTCATGATCCGCGTCGTCCAGCGCCAGCCGCCGCCGAGGAGGATCGCCGAGAGCACGATCACCGCAGCGCCGATCCCGAACTGCCACCCCTGGCTGGTGGCGAGGTCTTCGCCGGCGGTGACCAAGGAGCCATCCCCGCTGACCAGGCCGACCGCCGTCAACGATGGGCCCAACGCGACGGTGACGAAGGCGAGGGCGACGAAGGCGATCGAGAGGATCACCCCGGAGGTCCAGAAGAAAGAAGAGATCAGGCCTATGGCGGGATGGGTCACCCGTCCGACCAGCACGTAGTCACCGCCGCTGCGCGGGATCGCCGAGGTGAAGAGGCCGTAACAGACGCAGATGATCAGGGCGGCCACAAGCGCCATCGCGAAGCCGAGCCAGATCGAGCCCCCCGGGTAGAGGCCAAGGGTGAAGAAGATCGAGACGGCGAGGAAGATGGACGTCGGCTGCCCCGCCATGTTGAAGACGAAGGTCGAGAACGGCGAGACCTCGCGCACCAGTCCGGTCGCTTTTCGAGCGAAGGTCGCCGGCGCCTTCCTCTCAGCCACTGGTCTCTCTCCCAACTCGGTCATCTTCTCCCCCTTCCCCGTTCGATCCCTTAACCCGAAACCAGGTACTGGTTGGCCACACGGTCCGGCCCCAGGTGGACCAAGCAGCCGTCCAGGTGGCCGCTACCGTAATCGGAACCGGGGTTGATTGCCACCGTTCGACCGATGGTCGTCACCCCTTTGCTCTCGTGAATATGACCGTGCAAGCTGAGCAGCGGCTGCGTCTCTTCGATGATCTGGCGCACCGCGGTGCTGCCGGTGGGAACCTCGTGGGGCCTACCTCCCTTCATCACGTACCGCAGGTCGTCATCCACCTCGTAGGCGGTGTCGAGGCTGCTCTCGTAGGGAGGAACGTGAACGTTGAGAATCGCCCGGCGGGGCTCCTCGAGCTGGTCGACCAGCCGCTTCAAGCGGATGTAGATCTCGTCCTCGTCCAGCTCCCGCGGCGTCTGCCAAGGGGTGCGGTTCGAGTAGCCGAAAGAGACCATCTCGTGGGGACCGAGCCGCTGGACGGTCTCGTCGCAAGCGACGACGCTCGCCCTTCCCGCCAGCACCTCGTCGATTGACCAGGGATCGTCGTTGCCCGGAATGACATAGGCGCGCGAATCGGTTCCCGCCAGGCGTTCGTCTGCGAGCTCCACCCAGAGGCGCAGCTCCTCCAGCAATGCCTTCTCGAATGCCTCCTCGCGCTGCGCCGAATCTTCGGCCAGGGCTCGCGCCTCGTCCGGGTCGACGATCAGCGGGTACATCCCGTTCGTCGAGATCGCCTGCTGCATCTGGTCCAGCTCCTCAGCCGTATGGGCAACCCGCCGCTCACCGATCACCTTGGCGGCGTAGGAGCCATCGCCTTCCCGCACGATCGGGACCAGAGCCTTACCGGTCAGATCTCCGCCCATGACGAGAAAGTCGGCCGGATAGTGCGCGGCGGCGTTGACGAACTTCTTCCAGCAGAGCCGGGAGCCATGGATGTCCCCGGCATAGAAGAGCCGCGTGATCTCCTTCTTTTGACGTCGCCTGATCATTAGGTATTCCTCGTTCCTTTTCCGGAATCATGCGGGATCGGCCTGAAGATCGTCGTCCGCGAACACAAAGCTAACTGGTCAAAGTGTCTAGTCAGAAGGCAGATCGAGCTCCTGGCGAAGCAGCCGCATCGCCGCCTCCGGATCGTGGGTCGCGAGCAGTCCGGCAACGGCCAGCACGTAGCTGCCGTCGACATAGACCTCCGGATCGGCGGGCACGAGGGACCGCGGCAGCTTCCGCGCCAACGCCTGCTCGAGGATCCGGCTCCCGTCGTCCCGGTGGGCGAATACACCACCGGTTCCCACAACCCGCTTCACCTCACGAAGGTCGGGGCCGTCGCGGACCAGGGTCGGTGGCCCCCCTTTGCTGCGGGTCAAAAGCATCGTGCCGCAGTGCCGGGCAAGCGCGTGGGTAGCGCAGGAGATCGCGAGTAGACCGTCGAGGCGGGTCTCCGGGTCGTCCCGGGGAATCCACCCTGGGTCCTCCCCGCGAACCGAGACAGCCTGTCGAATTGCTGCTCCCCGCTGCCCGCTCTCGCTTTCGATCCAACGGGCATCGGCCGCCAGCGCCCCCACCGCGCCGGCCCGCAAGCCGAGGTCCCCCTCTACCGTCCGCAGCGTCGCCGGCGGCGGCAGCAGGGGGTCTTCGATGCCGGGCGAGACCACCTCGACGGTGCGGTCGGAGTGGACGTCGGTCGTCGCGCCGCCGATGTCGACAACCGCGACGTCGCCGACCCCAGGCTGGGAGGGCGTGCCGCGGGAGAGCAGGCGCGTCGCCTCCAGAACCGCCTCCGGCGTCGGCATCTTCACCATCTGCTCGAACTCCTGTCCGGCGCTGAGCCCCTTGCCGCCGATCACGTGGTCGAGGAAGACGCGGAGGATCGCTTCCCGCGCCGGCTCGATCTCCATCCTGCCCAGCTCCGGCATCACGTTTGCGGCAACCTCGACGACGGTGCCCGCGGCCCCCAGAATCCCGGCCGCCTCCTCCGCCACCGCGGCGTTGCAGGCGACGACGACGTTGTCGCCGATCCGTCGCGAGGCGAGGCGCCGGGCGTTCTCCAGCACCAGCTCGGCCTGGCCGCCGTCGGTCCCGCCCGCGTAGAGGACGATCTCCGGCCGCGCCGCCTGCAGCTCGTCGAGCTGCTCATCGCTCAGGGTCCCGGCGACCACGCTCTCCACCCTGGCACCGGCGTTGAGCGCTGCCTGCCGCGCCGCGGCGGCGGTCAGGTCCTCGACCAGCCCGACCGCCGCCACCCGCAGCCCGCCGCCGGCGCTGGAGGCGGCGAGCTCGCGCTCGATGTCGACGACGCCCGCCTCCGCCCGAGCTGCCTCCAGGGCGACCGCGTACCCCTCCATCAGGTCGGTGCCGATGCTGGTCGGAGCCTCGGCCCGGGCCAGCAGCTTCCCCTCCTCGCCGTCGACCAGGCGGACCTTCGTATAGGTGCTGCCGAAGTCCGCGAGCGCGAGGATGCCCACCGTCAGGCGGGGATCCCGCCGCGGCGTCGCTCGATCAGAGCGTCGACGAGGCGATCGATCGTTCCCGGCGTCTCGATCCCGGTTTCGTTGAGATCGCCACGGACGTCGATTGGGATGTCGGAGCCGTCGACGTCCTCGTTGAGAACTCCGCCCATGAAGACCGGCACCTCCCCCACCCCCGCATTGCGCAGCTCGCTGATCAGCAGCTGTCCGAAGGAGCGGGCGACGCCGTTGTGGGTGGTGATGACGACTGCGTCCGCATCGGTCTCGATCACCGCCTTGACGATGTCCTCAGGGTCCCGGTTGATCCCGAAATCGATCACCTCGGTCCCCACGGCCGCCAGGGTGGAGGCGAGCAGGAACTCGGCGAACTCGTGTACGTCGGTCGAGGTGACGAGCACCTTCATTCCCCGGATCGCCTCCTCTTCGCGACGACCCCGCAGCTCTACGAGCAGCCGCTCGCGCTCTTCCATCGTGCTCTTGACCAGGTCGGTTTCCAGCACGGGACGGCGGCCGCGGGGGAACTCGGGGTCGGGCTCCCCGGCTCCGAACAACTCCTCGCAGCGGGTCGAGCCGAGCCGTTTGAGGACGAGCAGCAACTGCGCCGGGTCGCGAGTGTCGATGCCCGCCCCGCCCAGTCCCTTGATCGCCGCTTCGAAGAAGGCCCTGCCACCGCGGACGAGCTCGTCGCGCATCGCCTCGATCCGCGCCCAGTCGACGACCGGCTCGACCATCGGTACGTAGTCCTCGATCCGGCGGCTGATCGTCTGCACCGTCGCCACCTCCTGCCAGGTGGGGATCCGCTCGGTCTCGGTCACCGGGACGGCGATCGGCGCGGCTCCGAGCCGGTAGCGCATGTCGACCATCTTGTTGAAGAGAAGATCGGTGTTGAGCACCGCCATGTTGGCGTCGAAGTCGGGGGTGTTGCCGATCGTGTCCCCCTGGACGTAGGAGAACGGAACCTCGTCGGGGTTGACTGCATGCAGAGCGAGAGTCACCGCTGACTTGACCACCGGGTTCTGGGTGAGCCCGCCCCAGGAGGGGGAATAGGCGGCACCGATCAGCTCTTCGCTGATGTAGCGCTCGACCATCGCCCAGCCGATGTAGTTGGCGTAGTCGTGAAAGACCCCGGGGTAACCGTCCTCGAGGTAGGAGTCGAAGACGACGCCCTCATCCTTGAAGGCCGCCAGCAGCCCCGCCGCCTGCAGGGTCACCACGGTCTGATTGACGTCATCGTCGTAATAGGGCCAGCGCCAGGAGTACTGCGAGAGGACCCCGATCGTGGTGATGCCCGCCCGCAGCGCGTCGATCGCGTTTTCGACCGAGCCCGGCCCGCCGATCGTGTTGTCTGCCGCCTCCGGCTGGATCGGCACCGTGTGGGCGAGCTCCCACCAGTCCTGCTCGGTCATCATCACCGGCCCGGTCTCCTGCGGAGCCTCCGCGCGTTTGTCTTTGGGCAGCCCCATGCGGCGCTCGGCGATCAGGTTGAAGCGGTCGGGAGGCCGGACCCCGCGCGAGAGCGCGTCTTCGTAGATCGAGCCCAGCGCCTCGCGGGTGTCGGCCCAGGTGGCGAGGCCGATGTTCATGCAGGTGCAGGGAATTCCCTGCTCGCGCGCCCGCTCGCGCCACTCCCGCTCGGAGCCGACGCCCTTCTCCTCGCAGTAGGACGAGCGGGCCCGCTCGATCCCCTTGGCCATCTCCCGTCCTTCGGCGACCGCCTCCCGCCCGTCCGGCAGGTCGGCTGGCAACAGCGCGCTCAGGTCGACGTCGATCTCGCTCATCCGCTCACCCCTCCAGAATCCAGCCGCCGCTTACCTCGAGCACCTGGCCGGTGGTGTAGCCGCCACCGTCGGAAGCCAGGTAGAGGACGGTTTCGGCGATCTCCTCCGGCTTGCCCATGCGCCCCAGCGGGGTCATCTCGAGGGCTTCCTCGATGTGCTCTTTCGGGATCTCCCAGTCGTCCTCCCAGTTGGCCGCGATCGGGCCCGGCGCGACGGCGTTGACCCGGATCTCCGGCGCCAGGTCGCGGGCGAGGGCCGAGGTGAAGGCGCGCACCCCGCCCTTGGCGGCGCAGTAGGTGACGGCGACGGAGTTGACGACGTTCTCCTGGTTGACCCCGTTGCCGTAGGAGCCGGAGAAGTTGACGATCGCGCCATTGCCGGTGGCGCGCAGGTGCGGCACCGCCGCCTGGCAGACGCGGAAGGTCCCGAGCAGGTCGACGTCGAGCAGGGCCTCGAAGGCTTCGGTTTTCGACTCGGCGAAGCGCACGGCGTCGTCGGGGTCGATCCGCCCCGCGGAGTTGACGACGACGTCGATCCGCCCGTAGCGCTCGGCGACGTCGGCGACGAACCGGTCCACCGAATCGCCGTCGGTGACCTCGACCCGGCCGACGTGGCCCCGCGAGCCGGCGGCCTCGATCTCACGCAGCGCCTCCCGCGCCGCCTCCTCGGAAGAGCGATACCCAAGGGCGACCGTGGCACCCTCCCTGCCGAAGGCGCGGGCGACGGCGCCGCCGAGGGCACCCCCGGCTCCGGTGACCAACGCGACCCTCCCCTCGAACCGCCTGCCGTTATTCCAGCGCTCCATTGGTACGGCGAGAGTCTGACGGGTGCCGCGCCGAAACTCCAGTCGAGCACGCGAGCGAGCCCCGCTGCCGGGACTCGCTCGCTCGGCTCCTCAGGTGCGGGCCTGCTCGCGGACTTCCTGGGCGCCTTCTTTGGCGCTGTCTTTGAGCTCTTCGGTCTGCTCCTGGCCGGCTTCTCTGGCCGTCTCCATCGCCTGCTGGCCGACGTCTTTGGCGTGCTCGCCGACCTCTTTGGCACCTTCGACGGCCTGCTCGGCGACCTGGCTGGCGACCTCGCGGCCGCGCTCCAGCGCCTCGTGGCCGGTTTCGGCGGCCGTTTCCTTGACCTGGTCGGCGATCGGGCCGACCTTTTCGTCCTCGACCTTCGTGCTCGGCAGCATCATCCCGGCGAGGAAGCCGGCGGCTATGCCACCGATCGCGAGGCCGAGCGGGTTTTCCTGGGCGACGCCGACCGCCTGGTGGGCCCCCTCTTTGACCTGGTGGCCGTCGGGCGTGGCTTCGCCCACTTTGTGGGTCGTCCCCTGGACCTGAGAGATCAGCCGCTCGCGCTTGTCGCTGATCGACTCCTTGACCCGGGTTTTCACGTCGGTCTTGTAGGCGAGAGCGTCCACGGTGTCACCCATTTCGGCTCGCGTCTCCTCTATCTCCTCGCGGATTTGGCTTGGCTCTTGGCCCATTGCACGTCCTCCTTAACGGTTTCAACAGTCTGTTCAGCGGGTGGCGTCACCTGTTTCACTCGGTCCCTGCCGGACATCGCCAGAACGGCGGCGATCGCCCCGTAGACGACCGTGACGATGAGGGCGGCGACCCAGAAATCCATCGCCTTGTCGAGGAGGGCGAGGATCATCGCCGTCAACACCCCCAGGGCCAGCAGGCCGACCACCGCGGCACCGCCGAACATGCCGGCGCCCTGGCCCGCCACCTTGCCTTTCTCGCTCAGCTCGGCTTTCGCCAGCTCGATCTCCTTGCGGACGAGCGTGGTCGTCTGCTCGGAGAGTTCTCTGACCAGCTCCCCGGTCGAGTGCGACCGCAGCTCGTTGCTCTCCCCGTTCATGGTGCTCATCGCGCCGGTGAGGGAGTGGCCGGGGCTGAGCTTGGCGCCGGAACGGTCCCGCCGATACCCGGGGCCGGGGCTCCAGGCTGGGCGGTCGCGGGCGGTGGCGTTGCCACCGGCTCGACGGCAGTGCGCCGAGGGGTCGTCTGCGGCACCTGAGCAGCGGGCCGCCCGCCGTTTCGCTGCTGATAGCGGCCACGGCTCGACGCCTTGAGGAAGCGGGCGGCGGCAACGCCAACCACGAGCCCCCCGGCCAGAACTGCCCAGGGACGTTGGCGACCGAAGTCTTCAACGTCTTCGAGCATTTTGTCCGGGCCGTTGTCTTTCAGGTACGAGCCGACTTTCTCGGTCTGCTCGGCGGCGCGGTCGGCCAGTTTCGCCGGCGTGTCCTTGCCTTGTTTGCGCAGCTCCTCGCCGACGCTGCGCAGGTCCTGCGCGGTGCCGGAGACCTGCTCACCCGCCTGCGTCGAGCGATCGTCGATCTGCTGGCGAATGCCCTCCTGCGCTTTGCCAGCTGCCTCGCGTGCCTTCTCCTGCGCCTGGCCCGCGACGTCCTGCGCCTTCTCCTGCGCTTCGCCAACGCTTCCGTCAGCCATTTCGTACCTCCAAGTTCGTCTGTTTGCTTGCCTGAGCCCGGGTAGGGGCGGGCACGGCGTCTGCCGTTGCCTTCGTCGATGTGACCGGCGGCCAGGTCCGAGGCCCGTCAGCCTCGCCACTCCGCAGTCCCTGTTCCCCCGAGATCGGCCCGAACCTGACCGAGACGGCGCGACATCGGGTTCACGCTGCGGTTACCCCTCAGGGCAATAGGCAAACGCTTACTGCCTGGACGGAGAATCCGAGGGGGCGCGGCCGACCGATTTCATGGGCTCCACGGCCGGCCGCCGCCTCCAGGCCTCGGCGGGGGAGGTGCTCGTTCGCAAGGCTCGCCGGAGCCAGAAGGGGCCGGGCCCCGGGTCCGCGCCGCGATCGAGCACGACAAACACGATAAAGGTAGGCGGCCCATTCCTTTGAATAGTTGAACCCGCCTTGGGACTAGTCCATCATGAGGTGATGGCAAGGGCGGTACTCAAACACGATCGGCACCGGCAACCTTCGGATTCGCCGGAGGGGATCCAGGCGATGCTGAACGCATTGCCGGCGATGGTCGGCTACTGGGACAGCGACCTGCGCAACCGGATGGCCAACAACGCCTACGTCTATTACTTCGGGAAGACGCCGGCGGAGATGCGGGGGGTCCATGTCCGAGACCTGCTCGGCGAGGATCTCTACCAGAAGAACCTTCCCTACATCGAAGGCGCGCTGGCGGGCGAGACGCAGCTCTTCGACCGGGAGATCCCAACCCCCTCGGGAGAAGTCCGCTACACCCAGGCCTCCTACATCCCCGACATCATCGAGGGCGAGGTGCGGGGGTTCTTCGTCCTCGTCACCGACATCACCGAGCGGCGGCGAATCGAAGAAGAGGTCGAGCGGAGCCGAACCCGCCTGGCCGAGGCCGAGCGGGTGGCGCGCATGGGCAGCTGGGAGTGGGACATCCCCAGCCGCCGCCTGACCTGCTCGGAAGGGCTGTTCGACATCTACGGAACCGCTCCCCAGGTGTACGAGGGCTACGAGCCGAGCAATACCGGGCCCGTGCATCCCGACGATCGGACCCGGGTCGAACAGGAGCTGCGCCAGGCCGTTGAGGCCGGCACCCCAATCGACTTCGAGTACCGGATCATCAGGCCCGACGGCCGCGTCCGCCGCATCCACAGCCGCGCCGAGCTGATCGCCGACGGCGACGGCAACCCCCTGCGCCTCACCGGCACCGTCCAGGACGTGACCGAGGTTCGCGCCGCCGCCGAGGTCCTCCATCAGACCGCCACCGACCTCGGCCGCCGCGCCGCCGAGCTCCACCGCTTCCCCGACCGCTCACGCGACGACGACCTCGCCAAGACCCTCACCTCCCGCCAGGTCGAGATCCTCGCCCTCGTCGCAGAGGGGCTCAACAACACCGAGATCGCCTCCCGGCTCTACCTCACCGAGAGCACGGTGAAATGGCACGTGCGGAAGATCCTGCGTGCGCTGGGAGTGGCGAACCGGGCGCAAGCGGTGGCGCGGTATCTGTCGACCCCCTCCTCCTAGCGAGCGGCCAAGGATGGGGCAGGCTGGACTCGAACCAGCGACCAAGGGATTATGAGTCCCGTGCTCTAACCAACTGAGCTACTGCCCCGAGCCGTCAATTGTCCTCCTATGAGGAGGCAAATTGCCGTCTCGATGAGAACGTAGCGCGGATCGGCTAGGCGCTGAAGAGCTGCGCGAGGGAGCGGCCGACGTCCGGCGGCTCCTCTTCACCCCTGGCAGCGGCCGCGGCGCCGTCGGCGAGGGCTTTGGCCGCGTCGGCGATCTGGTGGTCGCGACCGCCGCGGATCGTGCCGGTCTTTTTCGCTTCGGCCAGGTCGGACTCCATCAGGCCGGCGAGCTCGGCCAGACGGCGAAGGCCGACGACGCTGGCGGTGCCCTTGAGGGCGTGGGCTTCGGCGCGCATCGTCTCGAAGTCGGTGGTGGCGGTAGCGAGGCCGGCGGCGATCACGTCGCAGCGCCGCTTCGCCTCTTCGGCGAAGGACTGCAGGAGCTCCTCATCGGTGGCCGCTTTCTCGTTCATGGGGCGATCGCTTTGTCGACTGCTTCGTGCATCAGCTTGAGGCCGAAAGCGCCCTCGACCGTATCGCGGACGATGCCGCGGCGGTCGATCGCGAACAGGTAAGGCTCGGTAGGCAAGCGGAAAGCCCGCACCTGAGGCCGAACCAGCCTGCCTGGATCGTTTTCGTTGTAGATCTCCATGTGGATGAAGGCCGCCTTGTCTCCATATTCCTGCTTTGCCTGCTCTGCTACGTCCACGACGGGCCCGCAGACCTGACTCTGGCAGAACCGGGGGGTCGCGAACAAGAGCATGATTGGTTCCTTTCCCAGCACTTCCGCGTAATCCACCTCGTTTTGGGTGTCCGGGGGGACGCGAGTCGTGATCTTCGACAGGTCCCCGCCCACGTCCTGCGCGGTGGGCGTATGAATAACCGGAGCCCTCTGTCCGGGTTTCGGGATCCTCTTGAATTCGCCGGCGATGGCGCTGCGCAATAGCGCCCCTTTCAGTTCCCCGTCTTCCTTCACGATCGCCGCGATCAGCCACCCGCCCTCGCTCGGCAGGTTCAGCTCGGCCGAGTAGACCACGCTCGCCGTCTCGGGACCCTCGGCGGTCGGCTCGGCGCGGAACTCCGGTTTGACGGAGAGGCTTTCGATCGCGGCTGGAAACGGTCCGTGCGCCGGCTGGTCCAACGCGCTTTTCGCGGCTTTTGCGGTCTGACCGCGATTGCCGGATTTGGATTCGGCCCCCGGCTTCGGTTCCGGCACCCTCGAGAAGTAGAGGGCGACCTCGGCGTCGGGGATCTCTTCGTCCTCACTGGTGAAAACCCCGAACGGGTAGCGGTTCGGACCCGGATAGAAGACCTCGGCAACGGGCCGGATGGCCAGTTCGGACCGCCCGTCAGCGGCCTTCAGCACCTGCCGCAGGGTTTGCCCCTCGACCGGAGGGAAGTCGGCTTTGGATGGGGCAGGGCGGCTTTCGGCGAGGCCATGGGAGCCTCCAGTCGTCTCCCCGTCGCTGGAACCCCCGCCGCAACCGGTAACCAGTGCCCCCGCCGCGATCAGGCAGAGCAGCGCTGGGGCGAGGCGGGGGGCGCGCATCGGCGGCATGTTATGGAGAGATAGGGTCCGCGGGGTTCTCGACGAGAAGGAGATGGGATGGCTGAGCGAGCGGCATTGGTGACCGGGGCATCGAGTGGGATCGGGCTGGCGATCGCGAAGGTTCTCGGGGAAGAAGGGCACGCGCTCACCGTCTCCGCCCGCCGCCCGGAAAAGCTCGAGGAGGCTGCCGAGGGCCTTCGCGGCGAAGGCTTCGAGGTGAAGTCGGTGCCGGCGAACATGGCCGAGGAGGACGACGTCCTCGCCGTCTTCGCCGCCCACCGCGAGGCCTACGGCCGTCTCGACGTCCTCGTCAACAACGCCGGGGTCGGAATCGGGGCGCCGATGGAGCAGATCCAGACCAAGCACCTCGACATGCAGCTGGCGGTGAACCTGCGGGCGCTGATCATGGGCACGCGCGAGGGGCTGCCGATGCTGCGCGAGGCCGGCGCCGAGCACGGCAAGGCGCTGATCGTCAACACCGCCTCGATCGCCGGCAAGGGCGGTCAGGCCTGGCTCTCGATCTACGCCGCGACGAAGGCGGCAGTGATCAACTTCACCCAGTCGACCCACCGCGAGGCCGGCGCCGCCGGGATCCAGTGCACGGCGCTGGCGCCGGGCTTCGTCGAGACGCCGATGACGGAGTTCGTCCAGGGGCAGATCCCGCCGGAGGAGATGATCCGCCCCGGTGACCTCGGCGAGGCGGTCCGCTTCCTGCTCCGCACCTCGCGCAACTGCCACGTCCCGGAGATCGTCTTCACCAGGCCTGGCGAGGGGCTTGATACGCCCTAAGGGCGGCCGGGCGTGAGCGAGCGCCTGCGAATTCTGGTCGCCGCCTTTGGCGACGCGGGTCATGTCTTTCCGGCGATTGCGCTGGGCAAAGCCCTTGCCGGGCGCGGCCACGAGGTCGTAATCGAGACCTGGGAGGAGCGCCGGCAGGCGGTCGAGGGAGAGGGCCTCGGCTTCGCCGCGGCCGAGGAATACCGGATGTTCCCGCCGCCGGACCCCGAATCCGAGGAAGGGCAGCACGCGGCGGAGGCGGCGCTGGCCCTACTGCCCCTGCTGGAGGACTTTCGACCGCATGTGGTCGTCAGCGACATCCTCACCCTCGCCCCCACCCTTGCCGCCGAGCATGCCGGCGTGCCGCTGGCGACGCTGGTCCCCCACATCTACCCGGTGGTCGAGCCTGGCCTCCCCTTCTTCGCGATCGGCTTGCGACCGCCGCGGACCCGCCTCGGCGGCTCGATCTGGCGCTATGGCCACGAACGGGCGCTACGGGTCGGCCTCGAGCAGGGACGGCGCGACCTCAACATCCAGCGCTCCCGCCTCGGCCTCCCCGCGATCGATCGCTTCCACGGCGGCATCAGCCCCGACCTCGCCCTCGTCGCCACCTACCCGCAGCTGGAGTACCCGCGGAGCTGGCCGGCCGGGGTCGAGGTCACCGGCCCGATGACCTTCGAGGTGCCCCACCCCGACGTCGAGCTGCCACCCGGCGACGAGCCGCTGGTCCTCGTCGCCCCCAGCACCGCCCACGACTCCGAGAACCACCTGGTGCGGACGGCGCTGGCGGCGCTGGCGGAGGAGCCGGTGCGGGTGGTGGCGACGACCAACCGGGTCAAGCCGCTGCGCCCGATCGACGTTCCCGCCAACGCCACCCTGGTCGAATGGCTCAGCTACAGCCAGCTGATGCCGGCCGCCTCGCTGGTCGTCTCCCACGGCGGTCACGGCACCGTCGCCCGCGCCCTCGGCGCCGGCACCCCGGTCCTCGTCTGCCCAATCATCGGCGACATGAGCGAGACGGCGATGCGCGTCGCCTGGACCGGCGCCGGCCTCTCCCTCCCCTGGCGCCTCTGCCGGCCGACGCCGCTGCGCTGGGCAGCGCGACGGCTGCTGAACGAGCCGGGGTTTACGGCGAGGGCCGATGAGATCGCCGCTTGGGGGCGGGAGAACGACGGAGCGGCGCGAGGCGCGGAGCTGGTCGAGATGCTGGCACTGAAGAAGGTCACCGCTGCCTAAGAAGCTCCGGGGGTGGGACTCGAACCCACAACCCCGCGATTAACAGTCGCGTGCTCTGCCTGATTGAGCTACCCCGGATCGTGCTAATCCAATTGCGCTACCCCGGATCAGCGTTCGGAACAGAATTTAGCGGCACCGCCACAAATCCTGCCTCCACCTCCGCGTGGCAGTTCGAACAGAGGAGCACGCACTTACTCGCCTCCGCTCGAAGTTTGGCCAGCGACCGCGTATGACTGGTGATTTGGAAATTCTTGGCCTCTGGATTGAGGTGATGGAACTCAAGTGCCCGGTCGCAACGCGAATATCCGCAGAGCGTGCATCGCCCACCCGCCTCCTTCACCAAGATCCGCTTGAGAGATCGTCTCCGCTTGGTGACCGCCTCCGCGCGGCACCGAGCACACCGAAACCTGCCATCAGCCCTTGCGACGAAAGCCGACAGGCCATGCTTGGGGCATCTCAGGTAAGACCTTTTCAAGCCCTCACGGCAAGCAGCGTTTGATTCCCGAAGTCTGGCCGATCGCTCCGTCTCCAGCCCGTACTTGCCCATCCAGTGACGAATCGTCGCCAAGCTCCGATCCAGTCGATGGGCGACCTCCCGCAGCGACAAGTCGGCAGCCAACAGCCGTTCCAACTCCTCCTTCGACGGCGCTCCCTTGGCCTTGTGGCACTGTTCCAAGAACTCCTTCTTCACAGCGGCATCTTTTCAAATGCCGCAGACAGAAAGATGCGCAGCGTAAACGTCTACACGCTGCCCGCCGGCCGCTCCGCGTGGGCGATCCGCTGGACCAGCGCCGCCCGCTCGCGGCTTAGCGCCGCGCGGCGCTCGTAGTCGCCGCGCTCGCCTGCGGCGGCGATCTCGCGCTCGAGGCGGAGCTCTTCGAGGCGGAGGAAGTTGTGCTCCATCCCTTCGCGGGAGGAGGGCTCCTCGCCCGACATGATCACGAGCTCGGAGATCAGGCCGGCGAGCTCGCCATCGTCGTGCGGGAGATCCGAACCGGGGTCCTCCGGGTGCTCGCGCAGCCAGGCCGCAGCGCGCACTCCGGTCGGCGAGAGGTGGGCGTCAGTCAACCGCCCGAGGTACTCCCTCCCATCGTTGGGGAGCGCGATGCACATCGCCAGCAGTGACCTCTCCCAGCGCTCGCGCGAGGTCAACTCGGCCGCGCGGCGGGGGCGCACCGGCCCCGGGTCACCCGAGGACGGCGCAGCTTCTTCCCGCCCCCCGGTTGCCGGCGTCGCGGCAACCACCCGACCCATCACCATCGCCGGGTCGAAGTCGAGTCGCTCGGCGACGCGACGGATGAGGTCGTCGCGGCTGGCTGACTCCTCCATCCCCGCCAGCACCGCGGCGACCTCGGCAAGGGCCCGGTCGCGCTCGACCGGCGAACCGGCGTCGGTGCGGCTGAGGATCAGCCCAACCTGGAACGCGGTCAGCTCCTCGGCTCCGTCGACGAGCCCACCGAAGCGCTCGGCCCCCTCGGCCTCGACCATCATCTCCGCCGGATCCTCCCCCGCCGGCATCGCCGCCACCCGCAGCCGCATCCGCCGCCCCGCCGCGACGTTCTGGGCGCGTAGCATCGCCTCCTGGCCGGCGGAGTCCGCGTCGAGGGCCAGCACTACCTCCTCGACCATCCCCGAGAGCGCCGCCACCTGCTCGCCGGTGATCGCCGTCCCCATCACCCCCACCGCTTCCTCGATCCCCGCCTGGTGGAGAGCGATGACGTCGGTGTAGCCCTCGACGACGACGGCGCGGCCGGCCTTGGCGATCGCCCCTTTGGCGCGATCCACCCCGTAGAGGATCTGGCTCTTGTGGAAGAAGTCGGTCTCGGCGGTGTTGACGTACTTGGCCCCCTGGTCGGGGCGCATCGCCCGGCCGCCGAAGCCGAGGACACGGCCGCGGCGGTCGCGGATCGGGAACATGATCCGCTCGCGGAAGCGGTCGTACTCGCCGCCCTGGCGCCCGCGCTGGACCAGCCCCACCCCGCGCAGCTCCTCGACGCTGAAGCCCGCCCGCTGGCCGGCGACCAGCAGCTTGTCCCAGGCGCTGGGGGCGTAGCCGACGCCGAAGTCGCGCAGGACCTCCTCCCGCAGCCCCCGCTCGGCCAGATAATCGCGCGCCTTGCCCGCCTCCTTCGACTCCCAGAGGTAGTTGGCGTAGAAGGCGGCGGCGCGGTCCAGCAGCTGCTCGAGACGGCGACGGCGCTGGCGGCGGGCCTCGGCGCGCGGGTCCTCCTGCTCGCGCTCCAGCTCGACCCCGTAGCGGTCGGCCAGCAGCTCGACCGCCTCGGCGAAGTTGAGGCCGTCCTTTTCCTCGACGAACTTGATCACGTCACCGCCGACCCCGCAGCCGAAGCAGTGGTAGAGCTTTTCCTGCGGCTCGACCGAGAACGAAGGGGTGCGCTCGTCGTGGAACGGGCAGAGGCCGGTGTAGCGGGCACCCTGGCGCCGCAGATCGGTATGGGCGGAGATGACCTCGACAATGTCGGCCGCCTGCTTGACCCTTTCGACGCTCTCCGGGGAGATCAGCGCCATCAGAACCTCGACTCTTCCGGGACGGTCAACTCGGTGAACTTGGCGATGCAGAAGCGGTCGGTCATGCCGGCGATGTAATCAGCGACCCGCTGGTGGTCGCTTGCCGCCGGGTCCCGGCCGGAGATCTCGTCGGGGTGCGCGAGGTAGTGCTCGAAGAGGCCGCGCATAGTGCGCTGGACGCGATCCTGCTCCCGCCGCGCCTCCGGTCCCAGGTAGACGCGGTCGAACATGAACTTCCGCAGGCGCAGCATCGCCTGGCCGACCTCGCGTCCCTGGCCGATCTCCTCCGCTCCCGTGGAGTGCTCGACGATGTCGCGGGCCAGCGTGTCGATCCGCTCCGAGCCGGTCGGCCCCAGCAGCTCGATCTCCTCCGCGGGCAGGTCCTCGGGCCGCAGGATCCCGGCCCGCAGCGCGTCGTCGATGTCGTGGTTGATGTAGGCGACGCGGTCGACCAGCTTGACGATCTGCCCCTCCAGCGTCGCCGGCTTACGCGACCCGGTGTGGTTGAGAATGCCGTCGCGTACCTGCTCGGTCAGGTTCAGGCCCTGGCCGTCGCGCTCGAGCACGTCGACCACCCGCAGCGAGTGCTCGTTGTGGCGGAAGCCGTCGGCGCCGTGGTCGCGCAGGGCCGCGTCGAGCGTCTCCTCGCCGGCGTGGCCGAAGGGCGGGTGCCCGAGGTCGTGCCCCAGCCCGATCGCCTCGGTCAGGTCCTCGTTGAGGCCGAGGGCGCGGGCGACGGTGCGGGCGATCCCGCAGGCCTCCAAGGTGTGGGTGAGGCGGGTGCGGTAGTGATCCCCCTCGGGGGCGACGAAGACCTGGGTCTTGTGCTTCAGCCGCCGGAAGGACTTCGAGTGGACGATCCGGTCGCGATCGCGCTGGAACGGCGTCCGCAGCGGGCTGTCGGGCTCCTCGACCCGGCGGCGCGCCGGATAGGACCGCGTCGCCTGTGGAGCGAGGAACTCCTCCTCCCAGGCGGCGATGCGGTCGTGGAAGGTGGCGGTTGCAGGCACGCCCCGAGTCTAAGCGGCGGCGCGCAGCTGGACGTGCGCGTGGTGCTCGAGCGTCTCGCCTACTGCTCGCTCCACCTGGCGCAGCGCGCGCGGCTCGGCTTCCGGCGCTTCGTCGAGCGGCTTGGCCAGCCCTTCGACCATGAACCGATGCGCTTCCTCGCTGAGCGGGAAGGAGCCGGCTTCGCAACCGGCGCAGACGACTCCGCCAGCGGCGCCGGAGAAGCCGGCCAGGTGCTCGGCCTCGCCGCAGCTTGCGCAGGTGGCGAGCTCGGGAGCGAAGCCGGCGACGAGCGCCAGCTTGACCCGGAACGAGAGGGCGGTCTCGAGCGAGGCGGCCCGGGACTCGGCGGGGTCGTCTAGCAGCGCCAGGTAACGGCAGAGGAGGTTGTAGGCGGGCGGGTTGGGCTCGGCGGAGTCGAGCAGGCGCAGAACCGCGTCGCAGGCGCGGGCGCCGGCGGTGAGGGCGGCACCGGAGGAGCGCAGCCGCGGGTAGCCGTCGACGGTGGTGGCGCCGGTGACCGTCATCAGGTCGCTGCGACCTTCGTGGAGGATGAGGTCGAGCCGGAAGAACGGCTCCAGCCGCCCGCCGAAGCGGGATTTCGGCTTGCGGGCCCCCTTGGCGATCGCGCCGATCCGCCCCCGCGTCTTCGAGTAGAGGTGGAGAATGCGGTCCGCCTCGCCGTAGCGGATGCTGCGCAGGACGACTGCCTCGGTCTTGACCGTAGTTCCCGGCACGAAACCAAATATGAACGACGGATCGGACGCTATTTCCGCGCCCGCCGCCGTTTCGGCCGCTTCCGCAGCCGCACCTGGCAACTCGGGCAAAAGTAGGTCGAGCGCCCGCCGACGACGATGCGGACGATCGTCCCCCCGCAGCGCGGACAGTCCTCGCCCTCGCGGGTGTGGACGAGGAACTCGTTCTGCATCGTCCCCTTCTCGCCCCGAGCGTCGCGGTAGTCGTCGATCGAGGACCCGCCGGCGTCGATGCCCGTCTCCAGCGCGGCGACGACCGCGTCGCGCAGCGCCTCCAGGTGCTCCGGCTTCATCGAGCCCGCGGGAGAGAGCGGGTGCAGCTCGGCCCGGAACAGCGCCTCGTCGGCGTAGATGTTGCCGACGCCGGCGACGCGCGACTGGTCGAGCAGGAAGGACTTCAGCGGCGCGGTTCGCCCCGCCGCCATCTCCCCCAGCGCCTGCGGCGTGAACTCGGGCGAGAACGGCTCCACCCCGAGCCTGGCGAAGCGGGCCTCGAGCTCGCCGTCGGCGAGCAGGAAGGCCTCGCCGAAGCGGCGCGGGTCGGTGAACCAGAGCTCCCGTTCGTCGTCGAGCACGAAGCGCGCCCGCAGATGCCGTTCCTCGGTCGAGCGCTCGCTCTCGTAGAGCCGGCGGCCCTCGGAGGGGTCGAGCACCTCCTCCCCCTCGCGCAGGATCAGGTTCCCGGTCATCCGCAGGTGCATCACCAGCGTCCGCTCGCCGTCCAGCCCCATGAGGATGTACTTGCCGCGCCGGCCGAGGCGCTCGATCGTGCCGCCGTTCACCGCGTCGCCCAGCTTCTGCGGCGGCAGCGGCCGAGACCAGCGCTCGTCCAGAACCTCCAGCCGCTCGATTCGGTGCCCCTCCACCTCCGGCTCCAGCTGCCTGACGACGGTCTCCACCTCGGGCAGCTCGGGCATGGCCTGAGTTCTACTCCATCAGCCCTCGCTGGCCCGCGGGTGGGCGCTGAAGTAGACCTCCTTGAGGCGGTCGCCGGAGAGATGCGTGTACATCTGCGTGGTCGCGATGTCGGCGTGGCCGAGCATCTCCTGGACGGCGCGCAGGTCGCAGCCGCCGGCGAGGAGGTGGGTGGCGAAGCTGTGGCGCAGCGTGTGCGGGCTCATCTTTCCGGCGAGCCCGGCATCGCGGGCGTGGCGCTGGACGATCTTGTAGAGCCCCTGGCGGGTCAGCGGGCCGCCGCGGAAGTTGACGAAGAGCTTCGCCTCCTGGCGCTCGCCGACCAGCTTCGGCCGGCCGCCGCGCAGGTAGCCGTTGATCGCGGCGATCGCCTGGCGGCCGAGCGGGACCAGGCGCTCCTTCGAGCCCTTGCCCCGTGCCCGCAGGAACCCCTCGCGCAGGTCGATGTCGCCAAGCTCAAGGCCGATCGTCTCCGAGGCGCGCAGCCCGCACGCGTACATCACCTCCAGCAGCGCCCGGTCGCGCAGCGCGGTCGGCTCGCTCCCTTTCGGCGAAGCCAGCAGTTTCTGCACCTCGGAGTAATTGAGGACGTGCGGCAGCTTCTTCGAGCGCCGCGGGGCGCTCAGCGACGCCGTCGGGTCGTCGCCGATCAGCTCGTCGCGGCGCAGGTGCTTGTAGAAAGAGCGCAGGCAGGCGGCCTTGCGGTGGATCGTCGCCGCCGAGCAGGCGGGCCGCCCTTCGCCCGTCGCCAGCTCCGCCAGGAAGTCGCCGATGTCGGCCGCGCTTGCCCCCAGCGCGTCGCGATCGTGAGCGGAGAGGTATTCCCCGTACTGGAGCAGGTCGGTCCGGTAGGCGTTCAGCGTGTTGCGCGAGAGGCCCCGCTCCAGCTCCAGGTAGGAGAGGAAGTCCAGGACGAGGCCGTTGAAGCGTTTGTCGGCGCCGGGCTTTGCCGCAGCGCTGGGTGCTTGCGGCTTGATCGCAACTGCCATGACGGCTGGTTCTCTCTGCGTCGTTACAACCCTTGACGCGCAAGGGACCGTGCGAGGACCACTCCGGCGGCGAGTGGAGCGGCGAAGAAAAGGGGGTCCTCCGCGAGGGACCGGCCCATGGTTCTCGTCGGCAAGTGAGATTCCGAGTAGCCGTCCAGATCGGCGGGAGCGATGCGGATGCGGTGCTCGAAGCTCTCCAGCCCTTGAGCGATGTGATGCTCGCCCTCGGGGACAGCTACATCCGCCGGGCCGAGGAGCAGGTCCAGAACGGCGCGGGTGTGGTGGCTCAGGCCGCGGTGGCGGTCTCTTGGGTCCGAGGACGAGAGGCGCGGGGAGATGATCGTTGGGCAGCGGAGCGAGAGGGCGGTGTGGGCGCTGTCCAGGGCCGCCATGCCGCCGTGGCCGTAGGCGGTGTCAGAGCCGATGATTCCCGGGCCCGGTCCGGTTAGGACGGCGTCCCAACCCAACTCCGAAGCCGCGTCGAGGGCGCCGGCCGTGCTCATCGCCTCGTGCTCGCCGCCGTAGGCGGGAGCGGCGGTGACGTGGCCGGCGAGCAGGCCGCGCTCGCGCAGCTGCTCCACGTCCCGCGACAGCGAGCCCGGCAGGGCTCCGCCCGCCGTCTGCACGTAGCCGACCCTCAGCCCCGGCGCCGTCTGCGCCGCGGCCCAGACGGCGGGGGCCAGGTGCCCGTGCAAAGGCAGGACGAGCACCGGGACCGGCATTCCCTTCGCTCCCCCCTCCACCGGCTCGACCGGGTGCTGGAGCGAGGTGTAGTTCAACTTCATCACGTGGGCGCTGCCCTCCGCACCGCCGGACAGTCCCCGCGTCAGGTTGACGTAGACGACGTCGAAGCCGCCCGAACCCAGGCTGAGGTCGAGCGCCGCCACGTTGACGACGACCTCGTCGCCCTCGCGCATCTCCCCCAGCAGGACTTCATCGGCCCAGGCTGGGCGGCGCTCTCCGTCGACCTCGACCAGCAGGGGATCCGCGGAGACGACCACGCCGCGCCGCAGCTTCAGACGGCCGTTCACCCCGACGCCGCCGCGGCCACGATCCGCTCGCAGACCTCGAGCATCTTGTCGAGGCTGCGGGCGGGGACCATCTCGTCGGAGGTGTGGACCGCATCGGTGCCGTTGGAGAGCAGGATGCAGTCGAAGCCGTCGCGACGGAAGACGTTGGCGTCGCTGCCGCCGCCGATCGCGACCCGTTGCGGCTCCAGGCCGGCAGTCCGCAGTCCCTCCTCCGCCAGCGCCAGCGCCGCGGAGTCCTTCGGCACCCTGTAGCCGCGGAAGAGCTCTTCGATCCGCACGTCGACGTCGCAGCCGTGCTCGCTCGCGCCCCAGGCGCAGGCGTCGGCGATCTTCCCGGCCACCTCCGCCGCCCGCTCGGTCTCGAGACTGCGGGTCTCGGCGTGAATCGCGCAATGGCCCGGGATGACGTTCCCCGAGGTTCCTCCCGAGATCAGCCCGACGTTGGCCGTCGTCCCCTCGTCGAGGCGGCCCAGCTCCATCCGAGAGATTGCCGCCGCAGCGGCGGCGATCGCGTTGCTCCCCTCCTCCGGCTTGATCCCCGCGTGCGCCTCGACCCCGATGAAATCGGCGAGGATCTTCTGCTGCGTCGGAGTGGAGACGATCACCTCGCCGACAGGGCCGGCGTGATCGAGGACGAAGCCGGCCTGCGACCGCAGCCGAGAAGCGTCAAAGGCCTTCGCGCCCCGCAACCCCTGCTCCTCGGCCACCGTCAGCACCAGCTCGATCCCCACCGGCCCCGGCCGCTCCAGGTGACGGGCGACCAACTCCACGAAGACGGCCACCGCCGCCTTGTTGTCGGCGCCGAGGATGGTGTCGCCGCGGCTGCGGAAGACGCCTTCGTCGTCGACCACCTCGACCTGTCCCCGGTGGGGGACGGTGTCGAGATGGGCGCAGAACATCAACCACCCCTCGCCCGTTCCCGGCGAGCGAGCCACCAGGTTCCCGGCCCCCGCCTGGGCCGTCTCGGCAGCGTCGTCCTCGCCCACCTCGAGGCCCATCGCCCGCAGCTCGGCGACCAAGGTGTCGGCGATCTCCCGCTCCTCGCCCGTCGGGCTGCGGATCTCGCAGTAGCGAACGAACCGCTCATGCAGTCTGGATCCCTCCACGGCCGGAAGGCTAGCCGGGAACTAAGCGGAGCGGCGGAGGTGAACGTCTTCCTCGACGCTCTCCTCCTCGGCCTCGAGCTCGGCGCCGTCGGCTGGGCGTTCCCCGGCCTGGCTGGCGGCGGCGCCGACGAACTCGCGGAACAGCGGCTCCGGCCGGTTCGGCCGCGAGTTGAACTCGGGGTGGTACTGCGAGGCGACGAAGAACGGGTGGTCCTGCAGCTCGACCATCTCGACCAGCCGCTCGTCGGGCGAGGTGCCGCCGCAGACCAGGCCCTCGTCTTCGAGCCGGCGCCGCAGCTGGTTGTTGACCTCGTAGCGGTGGCGGTGGCGCTTGTAGATGACGGCCTCGCCGAAGATCTCACGGGCTTTCGTGCCCTCGTGCAGTTTCACCGGGTCGGCGCCGAGCCGCATCGTCCCGCCCATGTCGGAGACCTCCTTCTGCTCCGGCAGCAGGTCGACGACCGGGAACGGCGTCTCGGGGTCGAACTCGGCCGAGTTGGCGCCGTCCATGCCGGCGACGTGGCGGGCGAACTCGACGACGGCGATCTGCATCCCGAGGCAGATGCCCAGGTAGGGAATCGATTTCTCACGGGCGATCCGCGCCGCTTCGACCTTGCCCTCGATGCCGCGCTCGCCGAAGCCGCCGGGGATCAGGATCCCGTCGCAGCCCTCGAGCCTCTCGGGGTCGAAGTTCTCCGAGTCGACCAGCTCCACCTCGACGTCGACGCCGTGGTGGAAACCACCGTGCTCGAGCGCCTCGATCACCGACTTGTAGGCATCGGCGAGCTGGACGTACTTGCCGACGACGGCAATTTTCACCTTGGCGGTGGCAGATTCGGCGCGACGGACCATCGCCTCCCACTCGCTCATGTCCGGCGAGGGCGCCTCCATCCCGAAGTGGTCGAGGACGAGGTCGTCGACCCCCTCGGCCCGGAAGACGAGCGGCACCTTGTAGATGTTGTCGACGTCGTGGGCGGAGATCACCGCGTCGACGGGAAGGCTGGCGAAGAGGGCGATCTTGGTTCGGATCTCGCGGTCGAGGCGTCCTTCGGAGCGGCAGACCAGCGCATGGGGCTGGATCCCGATCCGGCGCAGCTCGTTGACCGAGTGCTGGGTCGGCTTCGTCTTCAGTTCGCCGGCGTGGCCGACGTACGGGACCAGGGTCAGGTGGATGAACATCGCCCGCTTCGGCCCGATGTCGGTGTAGAGCTGGCGGATCGACTCGAGGAACGGCAGCGACTCGATGTCGCCGACGGTGCCGCCGATCTCGGTGATCACGAAGTCGACTGACTGCGACTCGGCGACGATGAGGATTTTCTGCTTGATCTCGTTGGTGATGTGGGGAATCACCTGGACCGTGGCGCCGAGGTAGTCGCCGCGCCGCTCGCGCTTGATCACCGAGTTGTAGACGGCGCCGGCGGTGACGTTCGAGGCCCGCGTGGTGTTCTCGTCGGTGAAGCGCTCGTAGTGGCCGAGGTCGAGATCGGTCTCCGCCCCGTCCTCGGTGACGAAGACCTCGCCGTGCTGGAACGGGCTCATCGTCCCCGGGTCGACGTTGATGTAGGGGTCGAACTTCTGCAGCTGGACCCGGTAGCCGCGGGAGACGAGGAGGCGACCGATCGCCGCCGCGGTGATCCCCTTGCCGAGGGCCGAGACGACGCCGCCGGTGACGAAAATGAACCTCGTGTCGCCTTTGTTAGTCGGACTCATGCTCTGCCGAGCGAGTCTAGCCAGCGCAAAGGCGGAACCGAGTCGATCGTCTTCGAAATAGACCGCAACTCCCCGTAAATCGTTAGCGCCAGGACCAGTGCGAGGGCCACCAGACGGGCCTCGCCGCCGAGAGAGGTCAGCAACCAGATGCCGGCGATCGCTCCGATCAGGTTGGAACCGGTGTCCCCCAGCATCGCCTTCTCCCCCAGGGTCAGCCAGGCCCCGACCAGCACCGGGCCGACGAATATCCCCAGCAGCCCCAGCGGCTCGAAGGTCCAGCCCCCGAGGCAAAGGCCGACCCCCAGCAGGATCAGCCCCTTCTCGGCCCGGCCCGGCCGCAGGTCGAGCAGGTTGAAGAGGTTCGTGGCGAGGATCAGCAGGGCCACGTCGGCGATGTAGCGCCAGTCTTCGAGGCCGCGACCGGAGACGACGTATGCGGCCAGCGCCAGCGCCCCGATCGCCTTGATCGCGCCGGTCGAGAGCGAGCCCGACCGCAGCGCCGCCCAGTGCCCGCGCCAGCCCCGCGGCGTCGCCGCCACCTCGCCACGCCCGAGCGCGTCGTCGAGAAAGCCGAGGAAGGCGATCCCCAGCAGGTAAGGGAGCCAGCGCCGCAGTTCGGGGTCGAGCAGATCGAGATCGGCGCGGTCGTCGAGGAAGGCGAGCGGCGCCAGCGTCACCAGCGCCGCCGTCACCAATATCGCCCCGAGCGGGAAGGCCAGGAGCGAGCCGCGGTAGTTCTCCCGCACCAGTCCGGCGTCCCGCAGCCCGCGAGCACCGGCGGGAACGAGGAACAGCGAGATCGCAAAAGCCAGCGGCAGGCCGACCCAATCCACGCCTATTCGCCCTCGGTAAGCAGGTCCGGCAGCAGCTGGTCGGCGGTGCCCTTGACGCCGAAGCTGCCCTCGGCGTCGCGCAGGGCGAAGACCATCGCCAGCTTCCCTGCGGGCAGATCGACGTGGTCGACGCTGGCGAGGTCGCTCGCCTGGAAGAAGGAGATCGAGGACGAGTCGTCGGTCGAGGTCTCCACCCCGACCGCCGGCACCCGGGTGGCGGTGACGCCGCTCATCAGACCCTCCTCGAGCTGGTTCGTCTTTTCACGCTGAACCACCCCCATCTCTTCCGGCTGGTCGCGGACGACGATCAGCCCGTCGAGGCCGCCGAAGCTGCCGCTGGCGCGGGAGAAGAGGTCGCCGCGGACCACCTCCGGAAGCGTGCCGCCGAGCATCAGCTGGCGCCCCAGGCCGGTCCCGAGCTCGGTCAGGGCGTCGGAATTCGTGCGGAGGTCGGAGAACCTGGTTTTGGCGAGGTCTCCGGCCAGCCCGTTGACGTCGACCGGCTCGCGCACCACCCCCACTCCGACCAGCCGGCCACCGGTCGGCGCCAGCGCCTCCTCGACTTCGTCGGTGACGGGGCTCGGCAGCCCGCCGAGGGCAAGGATCGCAAAGCGCCTTCCGTCCAGGCGATCCCGGGTCAGGACCGGGTAGACCCGTTCGGCGAACTCGTTCGAGCGGTTGAGCTCGGCGTTCAGGTCGTCGGCCCGCGAACGGGCGTCCTGGAGGTTGCCGACGAGGCTCCGCTCGAGGTCGCGGCGGGTGTCGTCGAGGGCGTCGCCGCCGAACTCGGCGCCGATCAGTATCCCGATCGCGAGCGCGATGAAAACCGCGATCAGCGAGGTGGCGTGGTAGCGCGCGGAGTACCCCATCGGCCGGAGAGGCTATTGCCTGCAGGGCGCGATCAATCGATGCCGAGCCAGATCCGGATCTTCAGCCAGACCAGTTCCCAGACGTCGTTGAGGGCCGGCGAGGTGATGACGAGGATCGTCAGCAGGACCAGGAAGGCGACCGCGAAGAAGGCCAGCGGCGCCAGGGTCGAGCTCGGGTTGTAGAGCCGGCTCACCCCCTTTGCGTCGACCAGGCGCTCGCCGATCTTCAACCGCGTGAGGAAGGTCGAGGACATGCCGCCGCGCTTGCGGTCGAGGAACTCGATCAGGTTGAAGTGGGCGCCGACGCTGACGATCAGCGTCGCCCCCTTCTCGTGGGCCATCAGCATCGCCACGTCCTCGCTGGTCCCGGCGGCGGGGACGACCTGGTGATCCAGCCCCGCCTCCTGCAGCCGCTCGCGGCCCGGAGCCCGTCCGTCTGGATAGGCGTGGACGATCAGCTCCGCCCCGCAGCGCAGCGCCGCGTCGCTGGCGGAGTCCATGTCGCCGAGGATCACGTCGGGCTTCAGCCCCGCTTCCAGGACGCCGTCGGCGCCACCGTCGACGGCGACGATCAACGGCCGCACGTCGCGGATGTAGGCACGCAGCGCTTTCAGGTCGCGGCGGTGGCGGTCGCCGCGGACGACGATCAGGACGTGGCGGTCGCGGAAGGAGGCCCGGGTCGGCGGGAAGGCGATGTTGCCGGTCAGCAGATCGGTCTCTTCGCGCACGTGCGCGACCGTGTTTTCGGCGAATTCGGCCAGCGCCTCGTCGATCCGTTCGCGGTGCTCCTGCATCTCCCGCTCGAGCTCGGGGACGCGGAGGGCGCGTCCGCGGGCGATCTCCTCGTCGCCGACGAGGATCGCCTCGCCGACGATCCGCACCCGGTCGCCGTCTTTGAGGCGCTCGAATAGTTCCTCGCCGGGCGCGTCGATCAGGCAGATCCCGGCCCGGGCCAGCATCAGCGGGCCCGCGTTCGGATAGCGCCCCTGGGAGGAGGGCGAGGCGTTCAGCACCGCCACCACCTCCGCTTCGATCAGCTCCTCGGCGGCGATGCGGTCGATGTCGACGTGGTCGATGACGGCGATCTCGCCGGGGCGCAGCCGCTTGACCAGGTGCTTGGTCCGCTCTCCCAAACGCGCGGTTCCCTCGATCGGCGCGTCCGGCCGCGCGCCGTTCCTGCGCCCGAGCAGGGCAGGAAGGCGACGACGACTGGCGGTGGCCACAACCTCAGACTAGGCGAAGGGAGCGGAGCGGAGCAAGGGAATTGCCGGTCAGGCGGCCTTCAACAGCTCTCTGGCGTGTTGAGTGGCGGCCTCATCCGCGCTCTCGCCACCGAGCATGCGGCGGATCTCGGCGACTACGCCCTCGCCGTCGAGGCACTCGACGGTCGCCCGCGCCTGCTCGCCGCCGACGTCCTTTTCGAGCCGGAAGTGGACGTCGGCGAGGGAGGCGACCTGAGGCAGGTGGGTGATGCAGAGCACCTGTCGGTCGGCTCCCAGGGCCCGCAGCCGCTCGCCGACGACGCGCGCGGTGTTGCCGCCGATGCCGGCGTCGATCTCGTCGAAGACCATCGTCCCGGCGCTCGCTGCCCGGCCCAAGCCGCTCAGCGCCAGCATCACCCGCGAGAGCTCACCGCCGGAGGCGGCGTCCCGCAGCGGCGCCGGCTCGATGCCGGGGTTGGGAGCGACCCGCAGCTCGACGGTCTCGCGCCCGGCGAGGCCGTAGCCGTCCGGGTGGGGCTCGAGGACGACCTGCAGGGATGCCCCGGCCATCGCCAGCTGCTCCAGCTCCGCCGCGACGCGCTGCTGCAGGGGCTCGACAGCGGCTTCGCGGCCCGCGGTCAGCTTCTCCCCCAGCTCGGCCCGCCGTGCTTCAGCCGCGGCCAGGGCCGCCTCGGCCTCCGCGTTGCGCTCCTCGGCCCCCTCCAGGCGCGCGATCTCCGCCCGGCAGTGCTCGGCATGCGCCAACACCGACTCGACGCTGCCGCCGTGCTTGCGCTCGAGCCGGTCGATCGCCTCCAGCCGTTCCTCGATCGCCAGCAGCGCCCCCGGGTCCGCCTCGACCCCCTCCGCGTAGTCCCGCAGCTCGGAGGCGACGTCGCCCAGCTCGACCGCCAGCGCCGCCACCCGCTCGGCGACCCCGTCGAGGTCGCCGTCGAGTCCGGCAGCACCTTGCAAGGCCGCTTCTGCCTGGGCGACCGCCGCCGTGGCGCCGCCGCCGTCCGCTTCGGCCCCGGCCAGCCCGGCGTGGGCGGCGGCCGCGGCTTCGCGCAGTCCCTCGGCATGGCGCAGCCGCTCGCGCTGGGAGGCGATCTCCGCTCGCTCCTCCGGGACCGGCGCCACCGCCTCGATCTCGGAGAGCTCGTAGCGGTAGAGGTCGAGGTCGCGCTCCCGCGAGCCTTCGCGCTCCCGCAGCTCCGCCAGCTCGGCAGAGAGGCCGATGCATTTGCGATGGGCCTCTCGATAGGCGCCTCGCAGCTCCAAATGCTCGGTCCCGGCGAAGCCGTCGAGGATCTCGAGCTGGGCGGAGGAAATCGTCAGGCGCCTGTGCTCGTGCTGGCCGAAGAAAGCGAGCAGCCGGCCGCCGAGCAGCTTCAGATCGGCGGCAGCGGCGGCGCGGCCGGCGACGAAGGCGCTGGTGCGACCGCTGGCCGAGACCCGGCGCCCGAGCACCACCTCCTCGGCCCCCTCCGGCAGCCGTTCCGCCAGCTCGGCCATCTCCGGCTCTGCCAGCAGGCCCTCCGGCAGGTCGAACACGCCCTCGACCCAGGCCTCGGCAGCGCCCGGCCGGACGACGTTCGATTTCGCCTTGCCGCCCATCAGCAGGTCGAGCGAGTGGGCCAGCATCGTCTTGCCGGCACCGGTCTCGCCGGTGATCGCGTTCAGCCCCTCCCCCAGCCGCAGCTCGGCCCGCTCGATCAGCAGGAGGTTCTCGATCCGCAGCTCGCGCAGCATGGGATCTGTGTAGCAACGGGGGCGGACCGACCAGCGGCGTTATCGCGCTATTTCCGTCCACGCGCGAGTCAAGTGGCGAACGCGACGCCGATCAGGCCGGCGACAGTGCTCGCGGACATGGTCACGAAGCCGATGATCATCGTCCGCTGCATCGAATCGAAGCGTTGGTGGATCACATCGAAACGCTGATCCATCGAATTGAAGCGCTGGTTCATTTCCGTGCGCAAGTCGTTCATCTCGACACGGAGTTCGCGGATTTCGCCTTTGACTTCGCGGATTTCGCCTTTGACCCCGTCGAAGCCCCTGTCCATCCGGTTCGCCAGATCGTCCAGACGCTCGTCGGTCCACGTTTCCCTTGGCACCATCACCGCCATAGACAAAAGCATACGACATCTTTTGTCTACAGGCGCTCCCGGTGGCGCTAAACGGCCAGATGCCCGAACTTCTCGCGGATGCGGCCGTAGAAGCTCGTCCCCGGCAACTGTGCCAGGCGGCTGACCGAATCGATGAAGCGGACCTCGAGCTCGGCCCCGGGAGCGAGATCGGCGATCGTGCGGCCGTCGACGGCGACTTCGACCGGCTCGCGCTCGGGGGCGTTGACGACGTGGAGGACGTCGCCGGGGGCGACCACCAGCGCCCGTGCGGTCAGCGAGTGGGGTGAGATGTAGCTGACGACGTAGCCCTTCACCCCCCAGGCGAGGATCGGGCCCTGGTTGGCGAGGTTGTAGCCCGTCGAGCCTGCCGGGGTGGCGGCGACGAGCCCGTCGCAGCGGACGTGGCCGACCTCCTCGCCGGCGATCCGGTAGCTGAGCTCGGCAACACGGTCGTGGGGGCGGCGGGCGAGGGTGATGTCGTTCAGCCCCACCATCTCCTTGCCGTCGACCTTGACCTCGAGCCCGGGCAACCCGACGGTCTCGATCTCGCCTTCGAGCGCGCGGCGGATGCCCTCGGAGGCCTGGTCGCGCTCGACCGCGGCGAGGAAGCCGACCGTCCCGAAGTTGACGCCGAAGACCGGCACCTCGGTGTTGGCGTAGCGGCGCAGCGCGTGCAGGATCGAGCCGTCGCCGCCGAGGACGAGGCAGATCTCCGGCAGCGTGTGTTCGGCGGTGACGTCGACGCCCTCGCCGGCGCCACCATGTTTTTCCAGCTCCTGCTCGGTTGCCGCCAGGCGCCAGCCGAGATCGTGCGCGACCTCGGCCGCGATCGCCACCGCTTCCGAGGCAGCCGGCGGGTGCGAATGGGTGATCAGCGCCGCGGTCTTCACTCGTCCCCCTCGACCGCGGCCACCGCCGCCTCGAGATCGTCGGCCTCCGGCCCCGCCCCACCGCACCAGACGAAGGTCTCGCGGTTTCCCTTCGGCCCCGGCAGGCCCGAGGAGGCGAAGCCGCGAACCGTCAATCCGAATTCGCGTGCGGCGACGGCGACGAGGAGGATCGCCTCGCGCCGGTCGGCGGCTTTGCGAACGACCCCGCGCCCGACCCGCTCCTTGCCGAGCTCGAACTGCGGCTTCACCATCGCCAGCACTTCTCCCCCGGGCTCCAGGCACTGCGCCACCGCGGGCAGGACCTTGACCAGGGAGATGAAGGAGACGTCGATGGTCGCCAGCGAAGGCGCGAACGGCAGGTCGGAAGCCTCCATCGCCCGCGCGTTGAGCCGCTCGATCACGTGCACGCGGGGGTCCTGTCGCAGGTGCACGTCAAGCTGGCCGTAGGCAACGTCGGCGGCGGCGACACGGGCTGCCCCCCGCTGTAAAAGACAGTCGGTGAAGCCACCGGTCGAGGCACCGACGTCGAGGCAGTCGCGGCCGGAGACGTCGATCGCGAGCGCCTCCAGCGCGTTCTCCAGCTTCACCCCTCCGCGAGAGACGAAGCGCGGCCCCTCGTCGACGATCAGCTGCGCCTCCGGGTCGACCAGCTGGCTCGGCCGCAGCGCCACCGGCCCGTCCTGGCCGATGCGGACTTCCCCCGCCCGCACGGCACCAGCCGCCGCGGTTCGCGACGAGAACAGGCCGCGGTCGGCCAAAACCGCATCTATCCGGGTCTTCTTCACCGCCCGAACGCTACAGCGAGCCCTTGGCGCTGGCCTTTTATCCGGGGCTCAGAAACAGATGCGACATTTCCAGGCGCCGGTTACCGAATTTGATCTGGTCTTTTGGATCAAATCGGGTAGAGAGCCCGCAGAGACCGTGAATTGCAGGATCTCTGTGATCCCACTCACACACAGATCGCACATACGTTCGTACGCTGTTCAAGGATTCGCAAGAGGAAACCGACAAAGGAACACGACAAAGACTTCAAGGTTGATCCCCGCGTCGATATATCGCCTCGCTGCTTCCCACAGCGACGCACTCGACATTAACCGGGCTCACCTACCTCCCACGGATCCACACATATATAGAGATACATATCTCTCCTCCCTGTAGTAACCCCAGAAGCGCCCCGCCTCCCCCGGCGGGGCGTTTTCTGTTGTGGAGCTCTAGCAAGCGAAATAAAGACATCTCGGCAGGGTTCCTGCAATCGACCCCGGGCCGAAGGAGACCCATGCGCCAGTTAAGCCGGGCGGTGCGCCGCGGCCCCACGCCGTCGCCGCCGGGACCATCGATCGACGCTCTCAAACTCGGCCACAAATTCCGAAAGCAACGCGCTGCCGCTCGACTCTGCATCGGCCTTACGCAGCCCATCAATCAGGTGAAGATTCAAGCTCATGCTTGGGAAGGGGAATACACGGCGGAGGGATTTATCGATCTCCGCCTCTCCCTTGCCGAGCCCCTCGGCGATCCCCTCAATGAAGCGATTCTGGGAAGGTGTGGAGGCCCGGGGTCCCTCCTCGTGAAGCGCCGCCGCTAGAAATTCGACGGCTTCAGCCGCAAGGGACGGCTCGCCTCCCTTGAGAGTCGCTAACTGCTTCCGCGTAATCCGCTCACGGTCTGCATCCCGCATTGACCCAACGATCTCCCCTGCGCGAGATGCAGAGATGACCGGATCTTGAACCTCGCCAACTCCGATCACTTCAACGAAACCGCGCACCTTGGCATAGGCATATGGATCGAGCCGGCTAGTAACGCCCGGGCGCAAGAGCGCCAACCCGGTCTGAGTGGTAGGCGCTCGCATCAACAAGCGACTCGCGGCGTGCGCAGCCATCTCGTACACCCCCGGTTCCACCGAGCGACTGAGAACAAGGTAGTAGCCCGCCAGGAGGGCGCGAGCGATCCGTTCCTCCTTCTGCCTTGTGCCGAGAACTTCGATGATCTTCTTCAAAAGCGGCCCAAATTGACTTCGTCCCGCCCGCGAGACTGCGGCTGCGATGACCTGATCGTCAAGCGGGGCATCTGGCTCACACAGGAGATCAACGGCTTCCTGCACATTGGCCGCGGAGCCCGCTGCTTCGACGTACCCCGCCACGAGGCTCATCAAGATGAGCACATGAACTGCGTCCTCTCGATCGTCAGCGAAGGGCCTTGCTGAGTCATGGGCGATGGGATTGCGGACGTAGGAGACCAACCCACGCAGCATGTGGCGAACGCCTTCGTGCTGGCTCTGCTGAGAGAGGGTCTGGTTCGGGGTCAAATTCAAACGGGCTGACCGAGCCGGTCCGATTTCCTCGATGAGCTTCATGCCGTCTGAGTGGCTATTTAGGCGCGCCCGCAGTAGGTCGCGGAGGGCATTCCATGCCGCACGAACAGCCTCGTCGTCTTCGCTGGCATCGAGTCGCCGCCGGCTCGCCTCGTGTATCAGCGGGTGAAGTTGTTCGAGCGGGAAGCACTCCTCCTCGCCCCAAACCGGCGGCACCTCCGGCCATTCGTCCCAGGGTTCACTCACTACTCGGATGCTTCCATCCGGGGCTACCTGTCGGAGAGGCGAAGAAGCCCGTGCAGACTCCTTCGCCCCCTCCAGCCACCGTTGCGGTCATTTGCACTTCATCGGTGCACACTGACGACGGCAGCGCGCTGCGCCCTCGCTGGAAACCCAGCTGCCAATAGGAGGCTCCCCGAACGACATGCGGTAAAGGTCCACCGTCTCGGCGTAGGCGTCGGTCAGTTCCTGGGCTTCGGCCTCGTTGCGCATCCCGAAGTAGGGGTAGTGATCGAGGAAGCGACCAAAGATTGCCTGACAGTCCTCGCGGTAGGCAGCGGTGTCAAGGATGTGGCGATGCCACATCTCATCCACGATCTGGCAAGGGACGAGAACCGCTCCGGGATGCATCAGCTGCATCGCCATGAATTTGCGGTACTCGCGCTCCATCAGGTCAATCTGCTCCTGATCGAGCCCGGGCCCCTCCTCGGAATCGGCCAGCTTCATCCTCACGTTGCTGAGGTCGAGCAAGTCGTCTAGTCGCTGCATGACTGCAGCAGGGTCAGCTACAGGGCGATCAAGGACAGCGGTTCCGCCGCTGTTGGCGGTAGGTTCGGTAAGCATGGCTACCTCCGTATCCGTTTTGAATGGGAACGATCGAAAGTAGCCGCGGCACCGGATGGCAACGGGCCGGCTTAAGGCCGCAATTTCCGATCTGCGCCCAAAGCGAAGTGGAGCTTCAGCCAACCCGCAGTCGACGATGAGCGATCTCGTAGACCGTGGAGGCATTCGAGTTGACAGGGTGATGACGAGCGCCGAAGGCGGCAAAGACTAGGACCGACCTCCCTTTCTGCTGCTCGATGCGGAAGACCATGCCGAACTTGCCATTTGGAGACGGAAGGCGGAGCTTCACGCAGTGGCGGAGTTCGGTCCCATCCGATCCCTCCTCCTCGCAGGCCAAGAGGCTTCCAACCGGAACCCCTTCTCCTTCGAACTCCTTGCGGGCCGCACGCGCTACCTCTTCCCCGGCATCGCTGGCACGTCGGAGATCCTCAGCGAAGGCAGCGTCATCGAACAACGCAGGCGCGCGACCCGGCCGCCTGTCGCTCATCGGCTATCCCTCGCCGTCGGGGGGCTGAACCGGGCCGTACTCGGCTTCGAACTCAGCCAGCGTCGCCGGCTCGGTGCCAAGGCGCTTTCGGATCGCCTCAAAGGAGGTATCCGGCACCAGAGTGAGCGACCCGTCGGGACGCTCCTCGGTGACGACGTACTCGCCGGCACGGTCGCCGCTGAGCTTGACGTGGGCGAACTCCATGCCAAGGATTTTCGCAGACGGGTCGCCCGACTAGAAATGCCCTGAGAGATTCGGGGTCGAGGTTGCATCGACCGGCCAATCTAGGGATCAGCGCGGTTGACCCTCTTGAGGGCATCCGAATGCCTCTGTGGAGTGCTTTCCATGCGCCAGTCATACGCCAGTGCGCCACCGGAACCACCGGACACAATCGGAGATAACCGGATTTGATCTCGCATCGACAAGCCCAATCCCGCTCCGGGCCTACTGCCTCGCAGTTCTCTCCTCCCTGTAGTAACCCCAGAAGCGCCCCGCCTCCCCCGGCGGGGCGTTTTCTGTTGGTCAGCTCGGCCAGCTGATTGCCGAGAGGCCACTGGCGATCACCCCGCCAGGGAGGCAGTCAGCTCCTGAGCACCAGGTGGAAGATCTCCGAAGCGACGTCCCGGAGGGTGTCCACTCCGCTGATGAAGGCCCGAACCTCTCTGCCGGTAACGCGTTCCACGACCTCGCGGAAGCGCTCCTCGGTCGCGTACTGGAAATACATCCGCGTGTCGCGGAAGCGCTGATGCTCTCCCAGATCGACGAGTGCCCGCTCGGCCGGGGTCAAGCTGTCCTCCAGCGTGCAGTTCTCCAACCCCTCCTCTGGGGAAGTCCGAGCGCAAGGATGAGGAGGATGAGAACCCGACGGACGGTCGCTGCCTACCCAGCGTAGCGCCGGATCTGCCGCGTTTCCACGCTCCGCTTCGCGGGGTATCTCAACGCAGTCAGTCAAGGTCTCCGAGGAGGACTCATGGCGAAAGATCACGGTTCCAGCATCAAGAACGACAAGCAGTACGAGGGCCTGCGCAAGAAGGGGATGAGCAAGGAACGCGCGGCGAAGATCGCGAACGCCTCCGGCTCCTCCAAGAAGGGCGGGGAAAACAGCGGCGGGGGCGGCAGCAAGTCCCAGAAGCAGAAGGCAGGACGCAAGGGGGGCAAGAAATCCAGCTAACCGACCCAAGGCACCCGGAGCCCGGTGGCGTTCGGGTGCACGCTGCTCCGGGTCTTCGCGGCCTACCCCTGGCGCGGGTGTGACGCCTTAACCGTTTCCCAGGTGAGGGGCGGGGTAGCTGGCTCCTCCACGAGGATGTCCGGAAGGGGGCCGCACGATGCCGGCTGCCGCACTGAGTTTTCGAGTTCCCGCAACAGCCGAGCAGCTGGCCCTGGTCAGGTCAGAGCTCGCCGAATACGCCGACACGGTCGGGATGGCAGCGTCGGACGTCGAGGACGCCCAGACCATCGTCACCGAGGCCTGCGGCAACGCGATCAAGCATGCCTACGGCGATTCGACGGATGGGTCCATCGAGGTGAAGGCGAACGTCGAGGACGGGGAGCTTCGCCTCGTCGTCCGAGACTTCGGGTCCGGGATCGGCCCTCGCACCGCGACGGCCTACCCCGGCCTGCACGCCGGCCTGTCGATCATCGGTGCGCTCAGCAACAGCTTTCGGCTCTGCAGTCGCAGCGATGCCGGCACCGAGATCGAAGCACGCCTGCCTCTGGCTGCCGCTTGTCCCTAGTGAGCCAGCGCAGTCATCACCTCGACGCGATCCGGGTCTCGGCGATCCTCCTGCTGATCCCCTACCACGCTGCCCGCTACGTCCAGAAGGGCGAAACGGACGCCGAGGTCGTCGACGCTGTGGTCTGGTTCGTCCACGCCTGGCACATGCCCTTGTTCTTCGCCATCTCCGGCTTCCTGGCCGCGAGTGCGCTGAGCCGATCGACCGCGGCCCGGCAGCTGCGCGCTCGCTTTCGCCGGCTCGGCCTGCCGCTGGTCGTCGGGATGCTGACCGTGGTGCCGCTCGCCAACCTCCTCGTCATCGGCGCGGCGGCGCTCTGGCCCCGCAAAGGCGAGCTGCCGCCGAAACGGGAGCTGGACCTCGCCAACGTCTTCAGCCTCAACCCACGGCACCTCTGGTTCATCGCCTACCTGCTGATGATCTCCCTGATCGCGATCGGGGTCTGGCTGGCGATCCAGCGGGCGCCGAGCCTGGGAGCGGCGATCAACCGCGGCTTCGGCCGTCTGATGCGGTCGTGGTGGGCCGTTCCGGCGCTGGCGGCGATCAGCGCCGCGATCCTGATCACCAAGACCGGCTGGGTGGCGGGAGGCTCGGCGTCGAACTCGCTGGTCCCCGCCCCGACCCTGTTCGCCTACTTCAGCTTCTTCTTCGTCTTCGGCTGGCTGCTCAGCGGCCAGAGCGATTTGATCGAGCAGCTGAAGCGCGGGGCCTGGCTGCGGCTCGCCGCCGGGGTACTGATCGCAGTGCCCGCCTTCCTGCTCTTCTACGACAGCGGCGACTTCACCGGCAACGTCGGCACGGCCGGCGTGCTGGCCGAAATCGACGAGCTGCGCATCTACGGGCTGTTCACCGTCGGCCTCGTCTGCTGGCTCACCCTGTTCGGCATCTGGGGAGTGCTGGCGCGATACGTCCGCCATGAGTCGCGGGTGCTGCGCTACCTGTCGGACGCGAGCTTCTGGATTTACCTGATCCACATCCCGTTCCTCGTCGCCCTGCAGAGCTCCCTCTCCACCACCGACCTGGCGGTTCCGGTCCGCTGGGGCCTGACCGTGACCGGCACCCTGGCGCTGGCCGTCGGCTCATATGCCTTGATCCGTGGGAGTCGCAATCTGGCGGCGAAGGCGATCAAGCACACGTAGCGCCCCGAGGTTTCGCAAGGCGTAGCCGTACCGAAGACCGACGGGCCGGAAATCGACCGCGGTGCAGGGAGGGCAGAGAGCGCTCGGGTGGACGCCGTCCCTGCTCAGCCCCTGGTTGGGGGCGCCCGACTCGACCATCTGCCGCCAGAAGTTCCAGAGCGGCAGCGCCCGGTTCTCGGCAAGGGCGGCTATCTCCGCATTGAACCGTGCGACCCGTTGCGAGAACGGCCGCTGCAGACGGGGCGGGATCGTGCTGATCACCGGAATGGTCCCGGCGCTGGAAACGAGCCGGGCCACGCGGGCGAGATAGCGGCGGAACTCCACCGCGTCGAAGTCCTTCAGGTCGTTGGTCCCGAACATGATCAAGGCGACCGACGGGCGCAGCAGCCGCAGCTCGCAGCTGACCGCGGGCAGGCCCTGGCACTCGGGGAAGGATTCGCGCGGCGAGAGGGCGTCGACCGCCCTCCACCCGCCCACCGCGGCGACGCCGAGGCGCGAGAAGCTGTTGCTGACCGCGCAAAGGGGTTCCTCGGCGCCCGGCGGCACCGCGGTCCCGCCGAAGAACTCCAGCGTCCCCCGCAGCTCACTCCAAGCCCCCAGGCGAGGCGTCCGGCACGCCAGCGCCTGCAGGAACGACGGCGACGCGGTGATGCTGTCGCCGATCTTGGCGAACACCCCCGGGCTGTTGCCGGAGCGCTCCCCGCGGTCCGCGACCTTCTGCAGATGACTCGCGACAACTGGATCGAGAGCGGGGACGACAGGCAGCTCTTCCCATTCGGCGGCCGAGGACTCGTAGCCGAAGACGAAGCCGGGAGCAAGCAGGGCCATCGCGACGAGGACGGCCTTGAGTAGGTGAGGGCGCGCCACTGGCTCACGCACCCTACGGAGGTGACAAAAGCGCCCCGCCTCTCCCGGCGGGGCGCTCCTGTCGGAGGAGCTAGCCGGTGACCGGCATCCTCTCGATCGCGGCACGGCCGGCGTTGAGCTTTCCTTCGAGGTCGCTCAGCTGGTTTGCGCGCTTGCTCTGCAGGGTGCGAACCCTGGCGTTGTAGATCCGGTTGTGGTCGTTGCGCAGCCTTTCGATCGCCGCGTCGTCGTCCTGCTGGACGACCTGGGTCGCGGAGGCCTTGGCGGCCCGGATGGTTTCTTTCTCCTTCCGGTAACCGGCTTTCAGGTCGGCGATTTCTTCCCGCTCGAGTTTGCGGTCGGCGGCGATCCGGAGGGTTCGCCTTTCGATCGCTTCCTCGATCAGGGTTTTCTCGGTCGCGCTTTTGGCGTTGGCTTTTTGGTTGCGCAGTTTTTTGATCTCTTTGCGCAGCGTGGCGACCCGAGCGTCGAACTCGTCTTCGATCCGGCCCAGCTCGGCGTCGTAGTTGTTGGCGGCCCGATCCATCCGCGTGTCGTATTCCTCGCGGAGGGTGGCCAGTTCGCCGGACTCGGTGCGGCGGATCGTCTGCGCGCCGGCCCTGAAGGCGCGTTCGGCTTCGGCTTTGGCCAGCTTTTTCGCGCGGGCGAAGAGGGCGGTCGATTTGTTCACCGCGGCCTCGTGCTTATTCTCCAGCTGACCGTCGTAGACGGCCTTCTGCGAGGCGGTGGTCGGAGTTCTGGCCAGCCCGTCGAGCTTGTCGACGAGCTTGACCAGCGCTTTGTACTGCGCGCTGGAGGAGAGCGTGGGGATGCTGGCGGCGCCGGCGCTTGGCGCCAGCAGGGCCAGCGCCAACAGGGCAACCGCGCTCAGCGATGCGAGCGGGCGCAACCTTCGGGACGAGTGCATTGCTTTGTGAGACTCCTTAGACGGGCACCCGGGCGGGCGCGTGGGATTTCCCCGGTACTTCATTGTCCGCACCCATTGACCTGCTCTTAAGATCCTCCTTTAGGCTTCGATGAGATGAACCTGGCGGCGCTGTTCACTCCTGCGCGGGCACTGGCGATCACCCTCTGCTGGGTCGCCGTTCTCGGCCTCACCGGCTCGACCGACGCGCTGCTGTTCCTCGCCCCCGCGCTGTTGATCGCGCTCCCGCTGCTGGGCGGCCGCTACGTCGGCGAGGAGCTGATCGCGAAGTTCGTCGCCCGGCGCAGCCGCTCACGGGCGCGCTCCGCCTCTGCGGCCCCGTCGGCGCCGCCTGCGCCCGCCATCTGGCTGCCGCGCGGCACCCGGCTGATCGCCTTCGGCCTGGCCAAGCGGCCTCCGCCTTCGCGCCTCGCCCTGCAGAGCTAGCGCCGGCGAGAAGACCTTTCGTCGCCGCGCGCGCGACCGAAAGGAACCCATGCGAAAGCTTTGGGCGGCGCTTGCCGCCACGACGACGATCTTCTGCCTGCCCCTGGCCTCACCGGCCCTGGGGCACGAAGGCAACCCCGATTTCCGCTCCGAAATCGAGGCTGTGCGACCGGATGTTCCCGGCGTCAGCTTCGAGGTCCTCAACTACGACGCCGACATCGAGTTGGTCGCCGAGGACGGCCACGAAGTCCTCGTCTACGGCTACGAGGGTGAGCCGTACGCGCGGGTCCTCCGCGACGGGACCGTGCAGAAGAACCGGCGCTCACCCGCGACCTACCAGAACACCGACCGCTACGCCGAAGCCCCCGTGCCCGAGAGCGCCGACCCGGATGCCCCGCCGGCCTGGGAAACGATCGACAGATCCGGGGCCTTCCGCTGGCACGACCATCGCTCCCACTACATGGCGAAGGGGACCCCGCCCCAGGTCAGCGACGAGAGCAAGCGGACCAAGGTCTTCGACTACGAGGTCCCGCTGCGGATCGACGGTCGCGAGGGCGCGATCGAAGGGACTTTGTTCTGGGTCGGCCCGAGCGACACCTCGAAAACGCCGTTCCTGATCGCCGGCGCCGCGGTCGTCCTGCTCGGCGGGGCGGCGGTGGCGATCGCCAGGCGCCGTCGCCGGGACGGTGACGGAGAAGATCAACCGGCAAAGGAAGCGTGGTAGTGCTGCGAAGCGCCTACAGGCTCCTCCTCCCCGTCGCGGCGATCGCGGCGGTGCTCGCGATCCCCGCCACGGCGTCCGCGCACGCGACGCTCGAGGACAGCGCGCCACAGCGCGGGGAGACGGTCAAAGCGCAGCCGGACGCCGTCGTCCTGCGCTTCAGCGAGCCGGTCGAAGGGAACTTCGGCGCGGTCCGGGTCTACGACGCCGAGGGCCAGCAGGTCGACGCGGGGGAGGCCTTCCATCCCGGTGGCGCCAGCTCGGAGCTGGCCGTCGGTCTCGATCCCGGCCTTCCCGACGGCAGCTACACCGCCACCTACCGCGTCGTCTCCGCCGACGGCCACATCGTCTCCGGCGGCTACGTCTTCTCGATCGGCCAGGCGGGCCGCGCGCCGGAGGAGACCGTCGCCGAGCTCGTCGCCGACCGCGGCGCGGACACCGTCGCCGAGATCGGCCTCGGCGTCGCCCGCGCCGTCCAGTACACGGCGCTGGCACTGGCGCTCGGCGCCCTCGCCTTCATGCTGCTGGCGTGGCGCCCGGCGCGACGGAAAGTCGCGAGCGCTTCCAAGAGATGGGAGCAGGCGAGCCGGTCCTTCGATCGGCGGCTGCGCAGCGTTCTGCTGGCAGCGGCCGTGGCGGGCGCTGCCAGCGCAGTTGCGGGGATCGTCTTCCACGCCGCCGAGGCGGCCGGCGTCTCGGCGGCCTCGGCGCTCGACGCGACGATCCTGCGCGAGGAGCTCGGCACTCGCTTCGGCACCGTCTGGGCGCTCACGGCGATCGCTTGGGCCCTGTTCGGCTGCGGCGTCTTCGCAATCCGGCGAGCGCTGCGGCCCTGGCAAGCGCTGACGCTGTTTGCTCCCCTTGGCTTCGCCGCTCTCGAGCCGGCGTTGTCGGGGCATCCGAGCACGCAGTCGCCGGTCGCGCTGCTGCTCCCCGCCAACGCCCTCCACGTCCTCGCCGCCTCCGCCTGGCTGGGCGGGCTGGCCGCGCTCCTGTTCGTTCTGCCGGCCGCGACCCGTGAGCTGGGGCCGCCGGATCGCAGCCGTCTCCTCGCCGCGAACCTGGCTCGCTTCTCCCCGGTCGCGCTGCTCTGCGTGGCCGTGATCCTGCTCACCGGCCTCGGCCAGGCGTACGCCTACGTGCGCGGCTTCGACAACCTTCTCGACACCGCCTACGGGCGGGCGGCCCTGATCAAGTTCGTCCTCCTCGTCGGCCTCCTCGTCCCGCTCGCCGCCTACAACCGCCGCCGCTCGGTCCAGCGCCTGGAGCGGATCGCGGCGGGCGGTGAACCCACCGGCCGCGCCGGGCTCCTCCTGCGCCGGGCGCTGCGCGGCGAGGTGGCGCTGGTCGTGGTCGTCCTCGGCGTCACCGCCGCGCTTGCCGGCTACGCGCCGGCGACGGCGGTGCAGTCGGGACCGTTCTCCGGCGGCGCCTCACTGGGGCCCGCCGAGCTGGAGGTCACCGTCGACCCCGCGCGGGTCGGCTCCAACCAGGTCCACCTCTACCTGTTCGACGCCAAGACCGGCGAGCAGTTCTCCCAGGTCAAGGAGCTGGAGGTGACGGCGACGATGCCCGAAAAGTCAATCGGGCCGCTGCCGCTGGAAGCAAGGCGCGCCGGCCCCGGCCACTACACCGTCCAGGGAGCGCTGCTGAGCGTGACGGGTGACTGGGAGCTGGAGGTAGCCGTGCGCGTCTCGGCCTTCGACCAATACACGGCGGCGCTGCAGGTGCCGATCCGATGACAGCAACAAGAAAGGAAACATGAAAATCAAGTTCACCCTGGCGCTGATCGGCGCCCTCGCCCTGATGGTGCCCGCCAGCGCCGGCGCCCACGTCACCATGCAGCCCTCCGAAGCGGCGGCGGGAGAGTTCACGGTCCTCGACGTCCGCGTCCCCAACGAGCGCGACGACTCCGGGACGACGAAGGTCGACGTGCAGTTCCCGCCCGGCTTCATCTTCGCCTCCTACCAGCCGGTGCCCGGTTGGTCGGTGCAAGTGCAGATGGAGAAACTGGCGAAACCGATCACCAGCCACGGCGAGGAAATCACCGAACAGGTGGCGCAGATGACCTGGACCGCGAACAGCGCCAAGGACGCGATCGGGCCGGGGCAGTTCCTCGACTTCCCGATCTCGGTGCAGATACCGGACGAGGCGGGCGACACCCTGACGTTCAAAGCGCTGCAGACCTACGAGAACGGCGAGGTGGTGCGCTGGATCGGCGCCCCCGACTCAGACGAGCCTGCCCCGCAGGTCGCTGTCACCGAAGGCGGCGAAGAGCACGCCGCAGCCCCGGCGGACGATGACGGGGCCGAGGCAGACGACTCCGACGACGGTGGCGACGGACTTGCGATCGCCGCCCTGATCGCCGCCCTCCTCGCGCTGCTGGTCGGGGGAGCGGCCCTGGTGCGCTCGCGGCGGACGACCTAGAACAGACGAGGGGCACCGGGATTAGACCGCCCGGTGCTCCTCCCGCAGCATCCGCAGCAGGACGGCGGTGACGTACTCCCTCTCTGCCGCTGGCATGGTCGCGATCTCCAGACCCAGGCGGTCCTCCTTTTCCTGAGTCGGCCGGGCGCGGAGCGCGGCCACCATGCGGCGCACTTCCCCCTCGACGCGCTCCTTCTCCTCGGCGCTCAGATCCATGGCGACAATCATGCCGCCCTTCTGATCGAGGGGCCACTGCGGGGTCGGCTGCTACGGTGAATGGGTCGGTTCGGCAGTCTCGCCGGCCGAGAGGTTCCGTTTCCTCCGTGTGCTGATTGCGCTTAGGGGCCGCTGGATCTCCCCTGAGAAGCTCGAAAAGGAGCACACAACATCACTTCATTTGCCGATCTCGGCATCTCCAACCCTGTCGTGCGAGCGCTTGGCCGCCGCGACATCACCAAGCCCTTCCCCGTCCAGCAGCTCGTCGTCCGCGACGCGCTCGACGGGCATGACCTCCTCGTCCAGTCGCCGACCGGATCGGGCAAGACGCTCGCCTTCGGCATCCCGCTGGTCGAGCGGATCGAACCGAACCAGGGGCACACCGGCGCCCTCGTCCTCGCCCCCACCCGCGAGCTCGCGGGGCAGATCGTCGAGGAGCTGCGCACCGTCGCCGACTCCCGCGGGCTGAAGCTCGCGGCGGTCTACGGCGGCGTCGGCTTCGGCCCCCAGAGCAAGGCCGCGCGCCGCGCCGACATCCTCGTCGCGACCCCCGGCCGGCTCGAGGACCTGATCGCCCGCAACGTGGTCTCGCTCGAGCAGGTGCGCATCCTCGTCCTCGACGAGGCCGACCGGATGCTCGACATGGGGTTCAAGCCCGCCGTCGACCGGATCGTCGCCCTGACGCCGAAGCAGCGCCAGACGCTGTTCTTCTCGGCCACCCTGGAGGGAGCGACCGGCAAGGTCGCCGCTTCCTTCACCCGCAACCCCCGCCGCCACACCCAGGCGGCGGACAGCGCCGCCAAGGCCGACATCGAGCACCGCTTCCTCCACGTCGACTCCCAGGGCGCCAAGCTCGACCACCTGGTCAAGCAGCTCGGCCAGACCGAGAGCGGCAGCACCCTGGTCTTCGTCCGCACCAAGCGCGGCGCCGACCGGCTCACCAAACGGCTGCGCAAGCGCGACCTGGAGGCGGTGGCGATGCACGGGGACAAGACCCAGGGCCAGCGCGAACGGGCTCTCGCCCGCTTCGAGGCCGGTGAGGTGGACGCGCTCGTCGCGACCGATGTCGCCGCCCGCGGCATCGACGTCGCCGGCGTCACCCACGTGATCAACTTCGACGTCCCCGAGGACCGCGACTCCTACGTGCACCGGGTCGGCCGCACCGGCCGAGCCGGCCGCCAGGGAACCGGGATCAGCTTCGTCCTCTCCGACCAGACCGACGAGGTCCGGCGGATGGCGGGGGCGCTCGGGCTGGTCCGGGAGTTCGAGATGGACCGCGGTGGCCGCCCCAAACAGCTCAGCTCGCGGCCCGCTCCGCGTCAGCCTCAAAACGGTCGCAAGCCCCAGGGCAGGCGCAGGAACAGAAGCCGAGCATGACCACGCCCACCAAGGTCAAGTGGACCTGCGGCGACTGCGGCGTCGCGGCCAGTCGCAGCAACGCCGAAGAGACGCCGCTGCCCGAGGGCTGGGAGGAGTGCGCGGACGGCACCTTCTGCCTCGGCTGCAGAAGGCAGCGGGTCGGCGAGGCGGCCCTCGACGCCGCCCCTGCCGCGGCAGACCGGAACGACCGCGTGCGGCTGCGCCGCAACGCGGTGATCGAGTTCGAGTTGCTGCGCTCCCCCGAGCATACGAACGGCTCGATCGCGAAAACCTGCCGCTCCTCGATCCGCGTGGTCGCCGCCGCCCGGCAACGGCTGGACGCCGGCGGAGGCTGACGATGCCCTCCGTCGAGACCGGCATCGCGCTGGCCGTGGTCGGAGCGGTGATGGGAAACCTCGCCTCGCTGTTGAAGCACCGCGGCTGCCAGCAGGTGCCCATGGTGCAGATCCGCGAACCGCTGCAGAGCGCCCGCAGCCTCGCCGCCTCGCCCTGGTTCGCAGCGGGATGGGGAATCGCCGCCGCAGCTTGGCTGCTCCACGTCGCAGCCCTCTCGATGGCTCCGATTTCCCTGGTTCAAGCGGTCCTGGCCGGCGGCGCCGTCAGCCTCGCCGTCCTCTCGCAGCGCCTCTTCGGAGGTGCCGTCGAGCCTCGCCAGTGGCTGGCGCTGCTGCTGGGCGGCTCGGGGCTCGCCCTCCTTGCCTTGACCCTGCCGAGCATCGACGGCAGCCACTCGCAGTTCGCCCTGACCGCCATCGTCGCCTTCGAGGGGGCGCTCGCGCTGCTGATCGTCGGGCTCACCCTTGGCTACCGGCACAAGTGGTTCGTCAATCACCGTGGCGCCCTCCTGGCCGTTATCGCCGGCGCGCTCTTCGCCGCCGCCGGCGTGGCGATCAAGGCCCTGACCGGGGAGGGCGGCCTCCCGATCTTCGTTCTGGCCCCCTTGATCACCCTGGTCGTCGCCTGCGGCGCCATGGCGCAGTACACGGCCGTGGGCTCCCTGCAGCGCGGCGGCGCGATCGAGACGATCGGGCTGATGAGCCTGGTCGCAAGCGCAGCTCAGATCCTCAGCGGCGTCCTCGTCTTCGGCGATCCCCTCGCGAGCGGATCGCTCGGGATCAGCCTGCAGGCGGCTGCCTTCTGCCTCGTCTGCGCGTCCGCTCTGCTGCTCCCGCCCTCGCGAGCGGCGGATCAGGCGCTCATCGCCCGGCCCGCATAGTCGCCATCCCCCTGCTCAGCCGGCTCACGCTGGTCGCTCCCTCAGGTGCGGGAACGGCACGGAAGGTCGGGGCCGGAAGGCGCAACCGGAAAGCGATCCGGCCCTCCCGGTCAAAGCCCGTGACCAATGGGTTGTCTCCCCAGCTCACCAGCCAGCCGCCATCGCTGGTTTCGCGCGCCGACCCGCAGCAATGGCTCTGCCGCACCTCCGGGTCGTTGAGCTGTCCCCGGTAGACTGCCCTCCCCCGCTCCAGGTCGAGCCGGTAGAAGACGACGCGGGGCAGGCGCGGGCGGTCCTTGCCGTTGTCGAAGACGGTCAGCCGCCCGCGGCGGTCGATCCGGGCGTCGTGCTGGCCGCCGAGCAGCTTGTGGGCGGGATCGCCGATCACCCGCAGGGATTTCCCGGTCGGGGTGCCGCCCAGCTTCCAACCGATCTCTCCGCTCGCCCGATCGATTCCGTAGACGGCGTCGGTATGGCGGGTGGAGATCACCACTTCCCCGTTCCCGCGCGGCTCGATCGAGTTGATGTGCACGGGGTCGAACGCCTCACGCTGCAGACGCCGGCGCGGGTTGCTGAGCACGTTCCGCCACCAGCGGCCCGTCTCCCGCAGAGAGATCTGCCCGCGCGAGTTCCAGCTCCAGAGGACCCTGCCGGCCGGGTCGACTTCCTGCACTTCGGCGGAGACGATCGCCGCCCGCTTCGGCCCTCCGAAACGGCGCAGGTCGGCGGTTTCGGGCACGTAGGTGTCGAGCAGGACGTTGCCGTTGGGAAGCTCGTAGTACTCGTGGCCGTCGATGATCGAACCCTCGGTCCTGACCAGCCGCAGCAGCCTCCCCGACTCCGAGCGGACCTCGTACGCCATCCGCGGGTCAAGGCCGTAGCCGTCGCCGAAGGAACGCGCCCAGGCCAGATCTCCGTCGTTCAAGATCTGGCCCCAGAGAGCTCGCGTGCCGGGGTTATACCACCAGCGCGGCACCCCCTCCTCGTCGAAGACGATCACCCACGGGCGGCGATCCCGAGGCGCAGAGAAGGCGACCACGAAGAGGCCCGGAGAAGTCGGCCGCAGCGATTCGAACCGCCACCGCGGAAAGCCATCCGGCAGCGGCCCCCGCGGCTTCGCGACCGTCGCCTGCTTGGCGCCGTCTCCGTCGGCATCTGACCCACAGCCGGAGACCGCAGCGGACATGACGACGCCACTCACCAGGACAATCAGACAGATCAGCAGGCGCCGCACGGGATAGACCATAGGAAAGGGGATGCTTCACCCCATGGCTCCGCAGTTCTCAGACCCCGTCTTCGACGGTCATAACGACGCCCTCACCAGAGACGGCGCGCCGGACCTGACGACGCGGCTCGGCGACGGCCACCTCGATCTTCCACGGATGCGCCAGGGTGGGATGCGCGGTGGGATCTTCGCCATCTTCACCCCCTCGGCCGACGAGAAGGCCGGGCAGGTCAAGTTCTCCCGCGGGGTGACCGCAGCCCCTCTCGCACCGCCGGTCGATCACAAGAAAGCCGCGGCTCACGCGGGCGCAGCCGCCGAGCGGCTGCTGGCGCTGGAGCGCTCGGGCGAGGTCGTCGTCGCCCGCTCGATCGAGGACCTCGACGCCGCCCGCGACGGCTCCTCACCCCCCGTCGCGGTCCTCCACCTCGAGGGTGCGGAGGCGATCGATCCGGGTCTCGAGGCGCTCGGCGAGTGGTACGCGAAGGGCCTGCGTTCGCTCGGACCCGTCTGGAGCCGCGCCAACGCCTTCGCGACCGGCGTCCAGTTCGCCTTCCCCTCGTCCCCGGACATCGGCCCCGGCCTGACCGAGCGCGGCACCGCGCTCGTCAACGCCTGCGCAGAGCTGGGCGTCCTCGTCGACCTCAGCCACATGAACGAGGCCGGCTTCTGGGACGTCGCCCGGCTGGAGCTCGGGCCGCTGGTCGCGAGCCACTCCGGCGCCCACGCCCTCTGCGCCGCCTCGCGCAACCTGACCGATGCCCAGCTCGACGCGATCAAGGACAGCGGCGGCCTCGTCGGAATCGTCTTCGCAACCGTGTTTCTGCGGCCGGACTTCGCCGACGATCCCGACACGCCCCTCGCCCTGATCGCGGAGCACGCCCGCTACGTGGCCGACCGGATCGGAGTCGAGCACGTCGCCCTCGGCTCGGACTTCGACGGCGCCACGATCCCGGCCGAGCTGGGAGACGTCGCCGGGCTGCCGAAGCTCCTCGACGCGCTGCGCGAGGTGGGTTTCGACGAGAAGGAGCTGGCAGCGATCTGCTGGCACAACTGGCGCCGCGTGCTTGCCGTCTGGTGGAGGTGAGAATTTTTCGCCCATGCGTGCGATGGCTTTCGTATGGAGCGTGATCATCGTCGGCGGGATCACCTACTTCTCGATCATCGGCCTCACCCACCACTGATGCGGGCGAGGGAATTCCTCAAGGAGAACTCGCTGTCGCTCTTCTTCCTGGCGATCTTCTTGGCGGCGCTGATCGGGCAGGCGATCGCCGGCCACAACCTCTACAACGAGGAAGCGCTCGCGCACGAAGAGGGGACGATCAGCTTCTGGCGCTACCTGACCTCGTCGAGCTTCGGCAACGCGGTGATGGAGAACTGGCAGTCCGAGTACCTGCAGTTCGCGCTCTTCGCAATGGCGACGGTTTGGCTGCTGCAGAAGGGGTCGCCGGAGTCGAAGGAACTCGACAAGGCCGGCACCGAGTCAGACAAGGAGCAGAAGATCGGCCGCTGGGCGGAGGAGGACTCGCCCCGCTGGGCCAAGCTCCGTGGGATCCGCACCGCGATCTACTCCAACAGCCTGATCATCGCGATGAGCCTCGTCTTCCTCGGCTCCTGGTTCGCCCAGTCGGTCACCGGCTGGACCGAGTTCAACTCCGAACAGGCAGACCACGGCGAGCCCCGCCTTTCCTGGCTCGCCTACCTCGGCAGCTCCCAGTTCTGGGAGGCGACCCTCCAGAACTGGCAATCCGAGTTCCTCGCCGTCGGCTCCTTCGCCATCCTCGTCGTCTACCTTCGCCAGCGCGGCTCCCCGGAGTCAAAGCCGGTCGGCGCCCCGGTCCACGACGCGACGGGGCGGGAGGGTTAGCCCCGCATCCGGACGCGCCTCGCGCCCCGACCTAAGAGGCGGGCGCGAGAGATCCGATTCCCCAAGCGGATCCACACATATAGAGCGCGTCTCTCCTCCCCTTGGCGATTCCCCCAGAAGCGCTGGCTTCTTTGCCGGCTCCTCCGTTCACCGGGAGAGACTGGGGCAGGCTAATCGATTGAGCCAATTGAATCAATCGTCAAAATTGATTAGTACTAGACGAAGGGTCCAGCCGACCGGCTAGGTCAGCGCCGGCTGGGCACTGGGAAGCGAGCTGAGCACGCGATCGGCGACCGACTCGCCGGTCAATCCGACCTCGGCCCGCAGCAACGCCGGCTTGCCGTGGGTGACGTAGGAGTCGGGCAGGCCGACGCGCAGGACCCGCGCCCGCTCTCCCGGCGCCTCGGCGAAAGCGTCCTCGAGGTGCTCGAGCACGGCCGAGCCGAAGCCGCCCGGCAGGACGTTCTCCTCGATCGTCACCACCAGCTCGTGCTCGCGGGCAAGGCGCTCGGCAAGCTCGCCGTCGATCGGCTTCGCGAAGCGGGCGTCGGCGACGGTTACCTCGAGACCATGCTTCTTCAGGATCTCGGCGGCTTCCCGGGCGACGGTGACGCCGTAGCCGTAGCCGAGCAGCGCTACACGCTCGCCCTCGGCCAGCACCTCGCCCTTTCCAATCGGGATCAGTTTCGGCTTCGCCGGCAGTTTTGCCCCCTCCGCCGCCCCGCGCGGGTAGCGCAGCGCCGCCGGGCCCTCGTGGGCGATCGCCGTGTGCAGCATGTGGATCAGCATCGCCTCGTCGCGCGGGGCCATCACCACCACGTTGGGGATCGGCCGGAAGTAGGAGATGTCGAAGGCGCCGTGGTGGGTCGGGCCGTCGTCGCCGACCAGCCCGGCGCGGTCCATCGCGAAGGTGACGTCGAGGTCCTGCAGGCAGACGTCGTGGACGATCTGGTCGAAGGCGCGCTGGAGGAAGGTCGAGTAGATCGCGCAGACCGGCTTCGCTCCCTGCAGCGCCAGGCCGCAGGCCAGCAGCACCGCGTTCTGCTCGGCGATGCCGACGTCGTAGTACTGCCCGGGCACCTCGTCGGCCAGCTTTTGCAGGCCGGTCCCCCCCGCCATCGCCGCGGTGATCCCGATCACCCGCTCATCAGCCTTGGCCTCGGCGACCATCGCGTCGGCGAAGACCTTCGTGTACTGGGGCGGGGCGCCGGCGGCGGGCGGCTTCTCGAGCACCTCGATCCCCTCCGGGGAGTCGGTTTCGGTCACCGGGACCGGCTTCGCGTCGGCCGGTTCGCCGTTGACGATCGACTTCGGCTTCGCCGCGTGCCACTCCTCCATCGACTCCAGGCCGCCTTCTTCGGCGGGCGCGAACCCCTTGCCCTTGACGGTGTGGATGTGGACGACGACCGGGCGGTCGGCGTCGAAGGCCTCGGTCAGCGCTTCCCGCAGCGCGTGCACGTCGTGGCCGTCGATCACGCCCATGTAGGCGAGGTCGAGCTCCTCGAAGAACAGCCCCGGCGCCCAGTAGGCCTTCAGCGCCGACTTGATCTCCGGGCCGAGCCGCTCGATCCGCTCCCCGAGGCCCAGCGGCAGCTTCGTCAGCCGGCCCTCGACCTCCTCGCGGGCGTGCCAGAGGCGCGGGTTGAGGCGGATCCGGTTGAAGTAGCGGGAGAGGGCGCCAACGTTCGGTGAGATCGACATCCCGTTGTCGTTGAGGACGATGACGACAGGCGTCTGCATCCCCCCTGCGGCGTGCAGGGCCTCGTATGCGACGCCGCCGGTCAGCGCCCCGTCGCCGATCACGGCGGCGACTTTGCCGTCGGGGCCGATCCCCTTGCGCATCGCCTCCTTCAGCCCGACCGCGTAGCCGATCGAGGTCGAAGCATGACCGGCGCCCATGATGTCGTGCTCGGACTCGGGGATCGAGCAGAACGGAGCGAGGCCGTCGTACTGGCGGATCGTCGGCAACCGGTCGCGGCGGCCGGTCAGGATCTTGTGCGGGTAGGACTGGTGGCCGACGTCCCAGAGGACCTTGTCGCGGGGGGAATCGAGCAGGCTGTGGAGGGCGACGGCAAGCTCGCAGGTGCCGAGGTTGGCGCCGAAGTGGCCGCCTATCTCCCCGATCGTGTCGATGATGTAGGTGCGCATCTCCTGCGCCACCTGTTGCAGCTGGGCCTCGTCGAGGCCGTGCAGGTCCTCGGGGCCGTCGATGCCCGGCAGCAGCTGCTCTTTGATCTGGTCTCGGTCGTCTCCGTTGCCCTGGGTGGGGGGCTTTTCGCTCATTCGTTCCTCGTGAAGATGTAGTCGGCCACTCGCTTCAGGTCGTCCGTCTCGCCGCTTGCCTCGGCCAGTGCCGCGGCCGCCTTCGCATGCGACTCGGCCGCCAGCTCGCGAGCCCGATCGAGCCCGAAAAGGCTGACGTAGGTGAGTTTTCCATGTCTCTCGTCGCTTCCATGTGGCTTGCCGAGCTGCTCGTCCGACTCGGTCACGTCGAGGATGTCGTCAACGATCTGGAACAACACGCCCAGCTCCTCGGCGAAACGGCGATAGGCCATTGTCTCAGGTTCGGAGGTTCCCTCGAGCAGAAGGACGACGTTGACGCTGGCGGCGATCAGGCGGCCGGTCTTCAGCTCGTGCAGGGCGCGCAGGCTCTCGGCGTCGGAGGGGGCGCCGATCACGTCGACGTACTGGCCGCCGACCATGCCGTCGACCCCGGTCGCACCGGCCAGCTCGCGCAGTGCCGCCAGCACGCGGGCGGGCTCCCCCGGCTGCTCGCAGAAGAGCCGCATCGCCTCGGCGAAGAGGCCGTCGCCGGCGAGGATCGCCACGTCCTCGCCGAACTTGACGTGGGAGGTCGGCTGTCCGCGACGGAGGTCGTCGTCGTCCATCGCCGGCAGGTCGTCGTGGATCAGCGAGTAGGTGTGGATCAGCTCGATCGCGCAGGCGACGGACAGGAACCGCCCCGGCTCGGCGCCGAGGGCGCGGGCGGTGGCGAGGGCGAGGACGGGCCGCACCCGCTTGCCGCCGGCCAGCAGCGAGTAGCGCATCGCCCCCTCGAGGCCGGCGGTCGGGGTTGCGACGGAAAAGCTGAGTTGCGCGAGGGCGTCGTCGACGAGCCCGCGCAGGTCGTTGGGATAGCTCAAGTGCCTACTCGGCGCTCGCCTGCTGCCGCGCCTCGCGGTTGGCCTCCTCGACCGCCTCGGCCGAGAGGTCGGCGGCCTCGGAGGCGAGCTGGGCCGCAGCCTCGTCGCCGACCTCCTCGCTCTGCAGCTGCGAGGTGATCTGGCGCAGCCGCTCGGAGATTTCCCGCAGCCGGACGCTCATTTGGCCGGCTCCCGCTCGCGCACGACCGCGCCGAGGATGCCGTTGATGAACTTCGGCGCCTCGGCCCCGCAGTACTCCTTGGCGAGCTCGACCGCCTCGTTGATCGCGACCTCGGGTGGGGTGTCCATGAATTCCATCTCGTAAAGGGCGATGCGCATCACGTTCATGTCCAGCGGCGCGATCCGATCGACGGTCCAGCCTTTCGCATGCGCGGCGATGATGTCATCGAGCTCTTCGCGATGGCCGTCGACCCCCTCGGCCAGCTCCCGCGTCAACGACCGCGCCTCGCCCAACAGATCCTCCAGCGGGCGGCCGGTGACGTCCCGCTGGTAGTTGGCGAAGACGGCGTCCCGCCGCTGGTCAGACCTGCGCATACCTGCATTCTGTCAACGGAGGATCTCGACGAGGAGGACCCAGGCGTTGGCCACGGCGGCGACGATCGCGAAGACGATCCCGACCGCGACCCAGTACAGGCCCCCGCCCGCCTCGGCGAGGACGGTGAGGCCGGCGAGGATCAAGGGTGCGACTGCGCAGATGCGCATCGTCCAGCGCATCAACAGCCAGCCCCGCACGACCTCCATCATCTCGCTGGTCGTAGGCAATCGATAAAGGGAGCTGCCCATCACCCACCCCAGCGCCAGCAGCTCCAGGCCTAAGGCAATCCTGCCCTGATCCGGAATCAACCCGACTACGGAGACCAGCAAGACGCCGATGAGCAGGATCACGGCCTCTAGCGCTCGCTCCGGCAAACCTTCGAAGCGAACGATCCGGTCGACGTTGACCGAGACCGCGACGAACAGCAGCCCGGCCAAGGCCGCGGACGCGCCCGCGGTGGCGACGAAGAGGTCGCTCCACTGGCTCGGGTCGTAGGCGGTCAACTCAGGCGCGGGAGATGTACTCGCCGCTGCGCGTGTCGACGCGAACCGATTCGCCCTCCTCGATGAAGAGCGGCACCTGGACGACGACGCCGGACTCGAGGGTCGCCGGCTTGTTGCCGCCGCCGGAGGCGGTGTCGCCTTTGAGGCCGGGGTCGGTCTGGGTGACCTTCATCTCGATCGCGCTCGGCACCTGCACGTCGCTCGGTTTCTCGTCGACGAAGAGCACGTCGACCTCGGCGTTCGGCAGCACCCACTGCATCGAGTCGCCCAGCGAGTCTTTCGGGATCTCGATCTGGTCGTAGTCCTGCGAGTCCATGAAGACCGCCGCCTCGCCGGAGTCGTAGAGGTACTGCATCTTTTTCGATTCGGTCCGGACCGGGCGGAACTTCTCCCCCGCCCTGAAGGTTTTGTCGATCACCGACCCGTCCTCGATCCGCCGCAGTTTGGTCCGCACGAAGGCCCCGCCCTTGCCCGGCTTCACGTGCTGGAAATCGAGGATCTTCCAGATCTTCCCGTCGATCTCGATATGGGTCCCGTTCTTGAACTGATTCGTGGAGATAGACATATCGGCGGCGAATCCTAAATGGTGGCTTCAATACGGGGTACTCAGGTGCCGGCGCTTTCTTGGAGATATAGCTCGACACCCAAGCCAAGGCGGTTTGGGATAGGCCATTTTCCAGCTCTCGAACCAAGCATCACAAGGTCTTTACTGACGACCAGGCGGAGGCAGGCGGACTGACTCGATCGGCTTCCCCTCCGACACTAAGCGGACCTCAAAGCCAGCTTCTGCCTTCTCAGGCAGCGCTTCTTCAAGCATGGCATTGACTGCCGAGAGGGCCTCCTCCCTTGCCTGTGGATCTGGAAGGCTTGCTCGGGCTACGCGAGCGAACTCGACCATATACTTCTCACCGTTCAGCCTAGCTCCCGTGACAATGGCCGCAGCAGCGAGTGATGCCTCATCAAGGAACATACCGAGATGGGCAACGTTGACCCATGCCTCCACATCTCCCTCCTGCATCACAGCAGTCACGAGATAAGCAAACATCGCATTCTCTCGCTGCCCATTGTTCAAGTAATCCCGAGCAAGATTGAACCAACCAAGAGGAGATACCGCATCAGCTTGCCAAATCTCCTCAGAGACCCTCGCGACCTCGGTAGGTGACAGCTCTCGATCAGCGAACTGCGCGGCAATTTGCGTGGCTTCTGCCGAGGCTCGATCCTGCGAAGCAACTCCCGTCGTGCGAATCACCCACCAAAGTGCAGCCGCCTTCGTGGTCGCCCAAGCCCCAAGGTCGGTCTCGTCTGCAGTAATTGGCTCAAAGATGTCATACGCCTTCTGATACTCCCCAGCATGCATAAGCGCATCCGCCTGCCGTGCCTGAACGTCCAAGGCCGGCGTCTCCGCTAGGGAAAGCGCGCGCCCATAAGCCTCGGCAGACTCTGGAAACTTGCCAGCCAGAAAGTACACGCCCGCCAGTTCGAGCCAAAGATGCTCGCGCGACTCATAGGCAGAGTCCAGCTCAAGCGCATGCTCATAGGCATGAACCGCTTTAGGAAAGTTCTTGATGGTCTTGAAGTAGTTCCCAAGCCCAACGGACTCCGAAGCCGCATCGGAGACGTTCCCCAACTCGACCCGACGTTGTATGCGTGCCTCCATCGTGACGACCAAGCGCTTTTGCTCTTCCTTGCGCAGGTGCGCCCCACGACGTAAGGCGGCAAGAAGGAAGGCAAAGCTTGCAGCCTCAGCATCCTCCTCATCTCGCTGGTCAAGCAGCTCAGCAAGCTCTAAAGCCTCTGAGGTGCGAGCCGAGTATGCCATTGCCTCAGCTATTTCAAAGTAAAAGGGAGGCATGTATGCCAGCAACGAATCGCCGAAGAAATGAACAGCCATTCGAGAGGCAAGATCCGCGTGGCCCGCACGGGCGAGTGCAACCACGAGGCACGAGAGGAGTTCGGAACCGAGCGCAGCAATGTCCTCCTCGGGAAGCTCATCCATGTGCATGGTGAGACCCCCTAGGCCCGGCACATGCGCCGCCAACTGACCCTCATTGATCTCAAGAGAAAGAAGATGTTCCTCTTCAGGCTTGACGATTTCCAGTAGGTCTGAGCAACGACTCGCCGCAGCCCTAACGCCGAGTTCGAGTTCAGCTGGTGAAAAGTCGAATGCCCCCTCGCTTGGACTGGTGAGAGCTGCCCGGACCGGCAGATCCAGCTTGATGGACTTAGCCTCCATCACGGCGGCCGCCTCATTGAGAAGATGAGTGGCCCCTTTTTCTGAAAGCTGATGGCGATCCTCCCACCTAAAAGTCAGCTCTCTTTCGCCTTCATGCTCGTAGTAGGAATCAAATTGATGAAACCAGCGGGCATACAAGGAGTCGGACGCAGCGAGATATCTGACCATAAGCACTGGAACTGGTTGAGCCCGAAAGTAGGCCGCAGTAGAGAGCTTGACTCGTGCCTTCAGGGCCTTGGATAGGTCGACCTCATCCGTCGCCTTGAGCTGAATGAGAAAACGCAGACCAGTGGCCTTTTTATCGTCAAACTCCTCGACTTCGCCATCTATTCCGTACTCCCGATCAATATCTCGAAAGACGAGTCGGTCAGGGAGGAGAGCGGAAAACGCTCTCCTCGAGGCTTCCTCTAACTCATGCTGTCGAGGCCGGCCAGGCATTTTGTCTGAGCCGAGACGTCTTCTAGAAAAGCCATGGGCCACGCGTTCACACCCCCAATTTCGCAAGAGCTGCCTCCACACTAGCTAGGGGCACCAACAACCTCAGACAGATCTAGTCGTTAACTCTGAGCCACCGCTGCACTACCGCGTCATCGAGAGCCGCCGGACCGCTTCCTCGGGATCGCGGAAGACCTCGCCGCGGGTGAACTTGCCGTCGGCCAGGTCCCAGATCCAGGCGACGGGCATGTCGCGGATGCCGAGGGCTCGGCTGCGGGCGTAGGCGCGGCCGCGCACCAGCAGGGAGCTGCCGTGGCGCTCGACGACCTTGGGCGTGATCTGGAGCTCGTCCCAGGCGCGCTCGACGTCGCCGAGGTATTCGCGCAGGCCCTCGGGGCCGGTGTAGGGGGCGTCGCGGCCGATCTCCTCGGCCGTCCCGATCGGGAAGAACCCCATGCGTTCGTCGCAGAGCTCCGTGATCGCCTCGGCGTCGCGGCAGTTGAAGGCTTCGTAGAGACGCTCGACCTGCTCCCGCTCGGCCTCGGGGGCGGGCTCGGCGTCGGCGGAGGCGGGCCCGATAGCGATGATCGCGGCGTCGTCGTCGATCTCGCCGCCGGTGAACTGGTGCAGGGCGCCCTCCAGCCGCTGCGCGGCAAGCGCGGGGCTGGAGATTCCGACCAGCTCCGCCCGCAGGCGCTCCTCGCCGAAGCGCCCCCCCTCCCCCTCTGCCTCGGTGATCCCGTCGGTGATCACGACCAGCTGCTGGCCGGGGCTGACGGTGGTGGCCTCGACCCGCCACTGCTCGTCGGGAAAGGCGCCGAGCACCGGCGCGGGCGACGCCGCCTCGGTCACCGAGTCGCCGTCCACCAGCAGCGGCGGCGGGTGGCCGGCGACGGCGAGGCGGACCGGCAGGGCGGGATCTTCGGCGATCGTCATCGCGGCAACGCTGCAAAGGGCCGTTCCCCGCCCCAGCAGCTCGCGGTTCAGCGTCCTCAGGGCCACCACCGGGTCGCCGGTCAGCGCCGCCGCGGTGCGCAGGGTGTAGCGGGCATGGGCGGTGACAGCGGCGGCCTGGGCGCCGCGGCCGGTGACGTCGCCGATCACGACCATCCAGCCTCCGGCGATCCGGAAGGCGTCGTAGAAGTCGCCGCCGATCTCGTTCTCGGCACCCGCCGGCCGGTACATCGCCGCCACCGACCAGCCGGGGATGTGCGGCAGCGGCGGCGGCAGCAGGCCGCGCTGCAGGGTGGCGGAGATCTGCGCCCGTTCGCGGTCGCTTCGCTCGAGCTCCGAGAACAGCCCGGCGTTGTCGAGGGCGAGGGCGACGCGGCCGGCGAGGACGCTGACGAAACGGACGTCGCCGGCGCGGAACCGCCGTCCCGAGGGGCCGACGCTGACGGTCAGCATCCCGGTCACCCTGCCCCGGGCGCGGAGCTCGACGATGACCGAGGAGCGGGTTCGCAGGCTGCGCAGGAACTGGAAGTCCTCCTCGTCGGCGGCGGCGTCACGCAGCACGTCCTCGCCGACGTGTTCGAAGAAGCGCGGTTCCACCCGACCCCGACCCGCCTCGCTCGCCATCTCGGTCTGGAAGGCGGGGGGCCGGGCCGCGAGCTTGGCCTGGATCTCCTCCGCGTCGGGACCGCTGGCGCGAACCGCCACGCGGCGGACCTGTTCGTCCTCGATCAGGTCGATCGCGCAGAGGTCGCCGAGCTCGGGGACGAGGATCCCGGTGATCGCTTCCAGCGTCTCCTCCAGGTCGCCCCCCTCGTCGACGACGTGGGCGATGTCGTCGAGGATCCCGAAGCGCCGGTTGACCTGCCGAACCTGCAGGACCGCGAGGGTGGTGACGACCGCGGCCACCACCAGCAGGGCCAAGGCGACGACAGCGACCGGGATCACCGCGACCGGGATCATTCGCCGCCGGTGCTGGTGGTGAGGCTGGAGGCGGGCCCGCCGGTGAGGACGCGGCGGGTCAGCGATGGGAAGAGGATGCGGGAGATCGCCGCCAGGCCGTAGGGGCGCGGGACGTAGCGCTCGGCCTTGCCGCCGGGGCCGCACTCGTAGACAGCCTCGGCGACCTTCTCGGGCTCCGAGACGATCCAGCGGGTGAGGGCTTTTTCGCGCAGCTCCGTCGCGGGAAAGCCCTCGGTGCGGATGAAACCGGGCATCACCAGCCCGACGTGGACGCCGTGGGGCTTCTCCTCGGCGTAGAGCGAGTCGCTCCAGCCGATCAGGGCGAACTTGCTGGCGCTGTAGGCGCCGGTGCGGGCGCGGGAGACGCGGCCGGCGGTGCTGGCGAGGTTGACGATCGCGCTCGGCGCCGCTTTGCGAAGCAGCGGCAGCAGCTCCGCGGTGAGGCGGACGACGGCATCGAAGTTGAGCTCCATGTGGCGGCGGACGTTGTCGTAGCCGCCCTCGGCGAACTCGGCGCGCCAGGCGGCGCCGGCGTTGTTGACCAGCAGGTGCAGGGCACCCCCATGCTCGGCCTCGAGGTGGGTGCGGACGCGCCCCGGGGCCTCCTCCTCGGTGAGGTCCACGGCGACGAAGGTCGCCCGGCAGGGCAGCGACTCGGCCAGCTCGCGCAGCAGCTCCTCACGGCGGGCGACCAAGACAAGCTCGGTCCCCGGCTCACGCGCGAGCCTGATCGCCGTCGCTTTCCCGATTCCCGTCGAGGCCCCCGTGACCAGAGCGACTCTTTTCCCAATCGCCATGCGGCCACGCTAACCGATCGGGGTGCAAGGATGGGCGCCTTGGAGGGCTCGACCGAACGGCATCACTCCCGCCTCGGCGCCACGCGTCGCGAAGGCGAGCGGGTGACGCCGCTGGAGCTCTTCTTCGACCTCGTCTTCGTCCTCGCCCTGACCCAGTGCACGGCCCTGATGGCCTATGACCAGACCTGGTCGGGACTGGCGCAGGGGCTGCTGGTCCTCGGCGTCCTCTGGTGGGCCTGGGTCGGCTACGCCTGGCTGACCAGCGTGATCGACCCCGAGGAGGGCGCGGTGCGGCTGGTCATCTTCGTCGCGATGGCGGCGATGCTGATCGTCTCCCTCTCGGTCCAGAAGGCATTCGGCAACCTCGCCCTCTCCTTCGCCTTCGGGATCGGCGTCTACCGCACCGCCCACATCGTCCTCTTCTGGCTCGCCGGGGCCGACGACAGGGACCTGCAGCGCTCGGTGATCGGGCTCGCGGTCAGCACCGCGGTCGCGGTCGGGATCCTCGTCCTCGCCTCGCTCTTCGACGGGCTGGCGCAGGGCGCCCTCTGGGCTCTGGCGATCTTCCTCGACATGGCCGGGCCCTACTTCTTCGGCGCCGACGGCTGGAAGCTCGTCCCCGGCCACTTCGCCGAGCGCCACGGCCTGATCCTGATCATCGCCCTCGGCGAGTCGATCGTCGCGATCGGCGTCGGCGCCTCCGGCGCCCTCGACCTCGGGATCGGCGCCGCCGCCGTGCTCGGGATCTTCCTCGCCGCGGCCTTGTGGTGGACCTACTTCGACGTCGTCGCGCTGATCTCGGCGAAACGCCTGAGCCAAGCCGAAGCCGGTCGCGTCCAGAACGAACTGGCCCGCGACTCCTACTCCTACATCCACCTGCTGCTGATCGCCGGGATCGTGATGATCGCGCTGGGGCTGAAAGTGACGATCGGTCACTACGACGAGCACCTCCAAGAGGTTCCCGCCTTCGCCCTGCTCGGCGGCGTCGCGATCTACCTGATCGGCCTGGTCGCTTTCCGCTACCGCCACATCAAGACGATCAACCGCCACCGGCTCGGACTGGCGATCGTCCTCCTCCTGCTCGTCCCGGTCGCGACCGAGATCCCGGCCCTGCTGACGGTGGCGATCGCGGTCGTGCTGGTCTGGGCAATGATTGCCTTCGAGCACCGCGGGTACGGAGCGAGCCGAGCCGAGCTGCGGCGCGAAGCAAACGCCGCGCACACTTAGGCATACTCCCCGAACCTTTTGACCACTCCAGACCTCCTCGACAAGCTGCTGCGCGCCGGCGCCCCCTCCGGGTACGAGGGGCCGGCCGCTGAGATCTGGCGCGAGGCCGCCTCGTTCGCCGAGCTCAGCTTCGACGGGATCGGCTCCTCGATCGCCCGCGTCGGCGACGCCTCACCGCTGCTCGCCGTCGTCGGCCACATCGACGAGATCGGGTTGATCATCACCCACATCGACGAGAAGGGCTTCCTCTGGTTCGCCCCCGTCGGCGGCTGGGACCCGCAGATCCTCGTCGGCCAGCGGGTCGAGATCCGCGGCAAGGACGGGCTCGTGCCCGGCGTCGCCGGTCGCAAGCCGATCCATCTGCTCGAGGCCGACCAGCGCAAAAAGGTGGTCGAGCTGAAGGGGATGCACATCGACATCGGCGCGGCCGACCGCGAGGAGGCCGAGGGCCTGGTCCGCGTCGGCGACCCAGTGGTGATCGCCACCGAGCCGATGCCGGTCGCCGGCGACCGCCTCGTTTCCAAGGCGATGGACAACCGGCTCGGCGCTTACGTGGCGCTGGAGAGCCTGCGCCGCTGCGCCGAGGGCGACGGCCCCGGTGGCTCGTTCGCCGCGATCGCCTCCGTGCAGGAGGAGATCGGCCTCTTCGGAGCCCGCACGGCGGCCTTCGAGGCCCGACCCGACATCGCGATCGCCGTCGACGTCACCCACGCCACCGACGCTCCCGGCGTCGACGAGAAGGAGATCGGCAGCCATCCCTTCGGCTCCGGCCCGGCGATCGGCCGCGGCTCCACCCTCTCCCCCAAGATCTTCGAGCTGCTGGTCGAGACCGCCGAGGCGGAGGGCATCCCCCACTCGATCAGCGCCAGCGGCCGCGGCACCAGCACCGACGCCGACGTCCTCCAGATCTCCCGCTCCGGAATTCCCACCGGCGTCGTCTCGATCCCATTGAGGTACATGCACTCCCCCGTCGAGATGGTGGACCTCAGAGACGTAGAGGCAACCGTCGAACTGCTGGCCGCCTTTGGCAGGCGCCTGAGCAGCGACTGGGACCTCAGCCGCTAGAACGCTTGCCGGTAGGGAGGGATGGGTGTCCCCTTCCCTCCCTGGGATTTTCGCCGCTAACTCAACAGCTCTCGCCGACGGGCACTGCGAAAATCAGGACGCCGGTCGGGAAGGGAACACCCATCCCTCCTAGCGACACGCTCCGTTAGACGCCGAATCCCGACAGCTATCGCACCCTGGGCCGTCTGCCGGAGCTCGATTGGAGGAGGGTGCCGATGTCCTCTGGAGGAATGTTCGGCGATATGCAATCTGGTTCTTGCGCGCGAAGCGCGCTCTCAAATTGCAGCTAAGCCGCGAAGCGGCGTGCTGCGCAATTCCGGAAGAGGATGTCGGCACCCTCTACCGCACCCCGCTCCGTCCCTCAAGCAGTAACTGGAACCTCGGCCTCGGAGTCGTTGTAGACGAGGTTTCGCCCGCCGGCCTTTGCGGCATAGAGAGCGGCGTCGGCGCGGGAGAGCAGCTCTTCGCAGTCGACCCGCCCCGGATCGGCAACCGCGACGCCGATGCTGAGCGAGACGGGGACGCCGACCGGGCGTCGGTCGCGCACCTCGCAGCGAAGCCGCTCGGCGATCTCCATCGCGTCCTCGTGGCCGGCCCCCGGCAACATCACCAGGATCTCCTCGCCGCCTACGCGGTAGATCGAGTCTCCCGCCCGCAGCGCCGCCCGCATCGTGTAGGCAACGTCCTGCAGGACGGCGTCGCCGGCGGCGTGCCCGTGCTGGTCGTTGACCCGCTTGAAGTGGTCGAGGTCGCAGAGGAGAAAGGCGTAGGACAGGCCATCGTTGGGGTCGCAGAGCTGCCCGTCGAGCTCCCCCAGCCGCTGCTCGAGGGCGTTGCGGTTGAAGAGCCCGGTCAGGGGGTCGAGGGTCGAGCGACGGCGGTGGGCGCGATCAGACTCGACCAGGGCGCCGGAGAGGATCACGGTGCTGATGATCAGGGCGGCGACGGCGATCAGGTCCTGGCGCTGCTCCCAGGCCGCATCGGGATCGGGAGCGACTCCGGCCGCGAGGAACATCGCGATCACGAAGACGGTGCCGGCGACCATCCCGCGCTCCTCGAAGCGGAAGCCAAGGGTGACGGCGGGCAGCGCGAACCAGACAAGGACGGGACTACTGGCGCCGCCGGTGACCAGAACCGAGCCCGCGAGCAGGACCGGCAGCGCCGCCCAGGCCCCGGCAATCCAAAGGGCGGGACGGGCGCTGGTGCGCATGAAGCGGTCGGCGACGGCGAAGCCGGCGAGCCCGAGGACGAGAAGGCCGATCCACCAGTAACCGATCGAGCTGCCGCCGCCGATGGCGAGGGCGAGGGCCAAGATCCCGAAGCAGGCGAGGCGGTAGCGCCCCACCCGTTCCTCCATGTCGAGCAGACGCTCGCGCCGCGCTTCCTCGTGGATCGAGACCAGGGTCTCTCGGCTCTTGCCCATGCACGGGCATCGGCGTTTCGCGTAGAGCGACTTGAATTTGAATGGTTAGCCGCAGCTAAGCGGCGTCAATCGACCAGCTGCAGCTCTTTGGGCAGCGTGCTGAGATTGCGCAGACCGCCCTCGCTGACGACGACGAGGTCCTCGATCCGCACCCCGAGCTCGCCGGGCAGGTAGATCCCCGGCTCGACGGTGACGACTTCGCCGGGAGCGAGCACGTCGTCGGAGCGCAGCGAGAGCCGCGGACCCTCGTGCACCTCGAGGCCGACGCCGTGGCCGAGCCCATGCCCGAAGCGATCGCCGTGGCCAGCGTCCTCGATCACCTTGCGGGCGACGGTGTCGACGTCTTCCCCCTTGACGCCGGCGCGGATCGCCCCCAGCGCCGCCGCCTGCGCCTCGCGGACGACCTCGTAGACGCCCCTCGCCTCCGGCCCCGGCTCGCCGGTGGCGAAGGTGCGGGTGCCGTCGGAGCAGTAGCCGTCCAGCTGCGCCCCCATGTCGAAGACGACCAGCTCGCCGCGGCCGATCTCGCGCTCGCCGGGCTCGGCGTGCGGCAGTGCCCCGTTGGGACCCGCGGCGACGATCGCCGGAAAGGACGGGTCGCCGCCGAGCTCGCGGATGCGGGCTTCGGCGGCGCGGGCGACCTCGCGCTCGCTGCGGCCGGCAAGGCCGCGCTCCAGCGACCAGCCCCAGACCTCGTCGGCGAGCTTCGAGGCCTCGGCGATCTTCGCCAGCTCCTCGCCGTCCTTGACCCGGCGCAGTTTCTCCACCGTGCCCCCGGCGGCGACCATCTCCACCCCGTCGGCGAGTTTCTCCTTCAGTTTCTCCAGCAGCCGCACCGAGGCGTGGTCGTCCTCGAAGCCGACCTTGCCCTCGAGCCGCTCGGCGATTCCCTTCAGCCAGTCGTTGGCGACCGTCACCGTCTCCCAGCCTTCGACCTCGACGGCAGCGCGCTCGGTGTAGCGGAAGTCGGTGAGGAAGAGGCGCACCCCGGGGCCGCAGATACAGGCCCCATTCGTGCCGGTGAAGCCGGTCAGGTAGCGGACGTTGGTGAGGTCGGTGACCAGCATCCGGTCGAGCTCCCGCTCGGCCAGGAGCGCCTCGAGACGGTCGCCGCGACCGCGCATCAGGGGGTGACTTCCAGCTTGGTCGCCAGGAGTTCCAGCGCCTCGCGATAGCCGTCGGGGCCCTTGCCCGAGACCTTGGCGGCGACGAGGCCGTCGAAGACCGAGAGCTTGCGCCAGTCGTCGCGCGCCTCGACGTCGGAAAGATGGACCTCGACCGCTGGCAGACCGGTCAGCTCCAGCGCGTCGGCGATCGCGCGGCTGTAGTGGGTCCAGGCGCCGGCGTTGACGATGACCGAGTCGGCGAGGTCGGCGGCGCGGTGCAGGTATTCGCAGAACTCGCCCTCGGAGTTGGTCTGGAAGAAGATCGGTTCCAGCCCGAACTCGTGCGCCCAGCCCGAGATCTTCGCCTCCAGTTGCGAGAGCGAGAGGCCGCCGTAGATCTCCGCCGGCCGCTTCTCCAGCACGTCGAAGTTGACCCCGTGCAGAACGGCGACGCGGTTGCGAACGCTGGTCATTCGTAGAGCTCCTCCACGGCTGCCCTGACCTTAGCCTCATCGATGATCTGACCGGTGCGGGGATGGCCGGGCTGGGAGAGGAGGACGAAGCCGACGCCGGCCGAGGTGCGCTTCTTGTCGCGCTGCAGGGCTTCGAGCACTGCGTCGACGGCGATCCCCCTGTCGAGCCTCACCGGCAGGTGGTGGCGGCGCAGGATCTCCTCGCACTCGTCCCGCAGCTGCGATGCCTCGGAGAGGCGGAGCGTCGCCAGCAGACCGAGCCCGATCGCCTCGCCGTGCCTGTAACGCGCGTAGTTGCTCGCGGTCTCGATTCCGTGGCCGACGGTGTGACCGAGGTTGAGGACATGGCGCAGGCCCGCATCGCGCTCGTCGGCGGCGACGACAGCGCACTTGTAGCGGGCGCAGGCGAAGACGATGCGCTCGAGCTCGCCTGGGATGAGCACGTCTATCGACCGCACCCGCTCCCAGAGAGCGCCGCCGGCCAGCAGCCCCGTCTTCAGCGCCTCGACGAAGCCGGCCGCAAGCTCCTCCCGGGGCAGGTTGCCGAGCATCCCCACGTCGGCGATTACCGCTGCCGGGAGGTGGTATGCCCCCGCATAGTTCTTCCCCTGGGGTAGGTCGACGCCGGTCTTGCCCCCGTAGGCCGAATCCACCTGCGCCACCAGCGTGGTTGGGAGGTGCACCACGGGAACCCCCCGCTGGTAGACGTGGGCGCAGAAACCGGCGATGTCCCCGACGACGCCTCCGCCGAGGGCGACCACGTGGTCTTCTCGCGTCATCCCCGCCGTGGCCATCACTTCGAGAATGGCTTCCACCTGTTTCAGGTTCTTCGTCTCCTCACCGGCGATCGTTGCCGTGATCCCCAGGAAGGACTCGAGACTCGACCGATCCAGCAGATCTACGGTGAAGGTGTCGGCGATCAAGAACTGCCTGCCCTCCAGCGGCCACCAACTCAAGGGCAGCAGCCCCTTCCCGACGAAGACCGGGTAGTCGCCCGAAGCGCTCGAGGCCCACAGCAGCCGCGTCCCCCCCGGCATCTCCCCCAGGGCCTGGATCGCCGGCAGCGCCCGTTCCACCACGTCCCTGTCCGCCATCGGCACCACCGCGTCGGCCAGCTCCTCGTACAACGGCAGGCGCTCGTCGAGCAGGCGCTGGACGTCCTCTTCGCTGGTCGCCAGCGGGCGGTCGGTGCCCTCGATCCGACGCCAGGCCTCGGCCGCGTCGATCTCCAGCAGGACGACGGTGTGGCGGACGAGTGCCTTCTGCACCCGCTCGGAGAGGACGCTGCCGCCGCCGAGGGCGATCGCGCCGCCGTCGGCCCGCTCCAGCAGCGAGCCGACGATCTCGGCCTCGCGCGCCCGGAAGGCTTCCTCGCCGTCCTCCTCGAACGCCTGGCGGATCGGCTTGCCGAACTCGCGCTCCATCAGCTCGTCGATCTCGGTCGTCTCCATCCCCGCCGCGCGGGCGGCCGCGAGCGCGGTGCTCTTGCCGGCGCCCATGAAGCCGATGAAGACGATCGCGGGCTTGCTCACGGCTAGCCCCGGAAGTCGATTCGCCGCTTGTATGCGGCTATGGCATCGAGGACGTCGTCGATGTGATCGCCGCCGAACTTCTCGCGGTAGGCGCGGGCCAGGGTCAGGGCGACCATCGCCTCGGCGACGACCGCGGCGGCCGGCACGACGGTCGAGTCGGTGCGCTCGCGCAGCGCCTGCGCCGGCTGCTTGGTCTCGGTGTCGACCGAGCGCAGCGGCTTGGTCAAGGTCGAGATCGGCTTGATCGCCGCCCGCACCGACAGCGGCAGCCCGTTCGTCATCCCGCCCTCGAGCCCGCCGGCGTGGTTGGTCTCGCGGTAGTAGCCGCGCTCCTGCGACCAGAAGATCTCGTCGTGGGCCTCGGAGCCGGGGCGGCCGGCGACGTCCCAGGCTTCGCCGATCGCGACCCCCTTGATCGACTGGATCGAGGCCACGGCACCAGCCAGGCGGCCGTCGAGCCGGTCTTCCCAGGAGATGTGGGAGCCGAGGCCGGGGACGAGGCCGAAGGTGAGGACCTCGAAGCTGCCGCCAAGGCTCTCGTTCGCCTTGCGCAGGCGGTTGATCTCCTCGACCATCGCCTTGCTGGCCTCCGGGTCGAGACAGCGGACCGGGTCGTCGTCAACTCCGGCGAAGTCCTCCGGCTTCAGGTCGGGACGCTCCTGGGCCTTGACCGAGGCGATCTGCAGTACGTGGCTGTGGATCTCGACCCCGAGCTTGGCGAGGAAGCCGCGGGCGATCGTGCCGGCAGCGACGCGGGCCGCGGTCTCGCGGGCGCTGGCCCGCTCGAGCACGTTGCGGATGTCGTCGTGGCCGTATTTCTGGGCGCCGACGAGGTCGGCGTGTCCGGGTCGCGGCAGATGCACCTCGTCGGGCGAGAAGCCCTCCACCGGCCAGGGGTTCATCCGCTCTTCCCAGTTCTTGTAGTCGCGGTTGGCGACCAGCAGCGCGATCGGGCCACCGAGGGTGCGGCCGTGGCGGACGCCGGATCGGACCTCGACCGTGTCGGTCTCGATCTTCATCCGGCCGCCGCGGCCGTGGCCGAGCTGGCGCCGCGCCATGTCGCGGTCGAGCGCCTCGCGGTCGAGCTCCAGGCCCGCCGGCATGCCCTCGACGATCGCCACGAGCCCCGGCCCGTGCGACTCCCCCGCGGTGGTGAAACGGAACGTCGTCATCGGGGCAAGGCTATCGGCGCGCCGCGGCTCTGCGCATCACGTCCAAGTCGGGCTGGCGCCCGGTCCAGATTTCCAGCGAGCGGGCGCCCTGCTGGACGAGGATCTCGAGGCCGTCGACGGTGGCCGCGCCGTGGCCTTCCGCCGCTTTCAGCAGGCGACTGTGGCGCTCTCCGTAGACCATGTCGACGACCGTCTGGTGGTCGTTGAAGCCGCCCCGCTCCAAAGGCAGGTGCTCGAAGGGGTCCTCGCCACCGAGGCCGGCGGTGCTGGTGTTGACGATCAGGTCGTACTCGCCCTGGCGCGGCGCCCTCACCGCGGTTCCCCCCAGCTCGGCGCAGATCGTCTCCGCCCGCTCCGGCGTCCGGTTCCAGACCTCGACCCTCCCCCCTTCCCACAGCAGCGCCCACAACACCGCCCGCGCCGCGCCCCCCGCGCCCAGCACCAGCGCCCGGCGGTCGCGGGGCGGGTCCGGCAGCGAGGCCAGGAGCCCGTCGGCGTCGGTGTTGTGGGCCTCGATCCGCTTGCCGTCGAAGACCAGCGTGTTGGCGGCGCCGATCTGCTGCGAGGCTTCGCTCGCTTCGTCGGCGAGCGCCATCGCCGCCTCCTTGTGGGGAACGGTGACGTTGACCCCGGCGTAGCCGACTTCGGCCAGCTCGCGTACCGTCATCTCGAAGGCCTCGGGGGTCGCGTCGATCGCCCGGTAGCTCCAGTCGCCCAGCCCCAGCGCCTCCAGCGCTGCGTTCTGCATCGCCGGCGAGCGCGAGTGGGAGACCGGATGGCCGAGCACCGCGAGCCGTGGCATCGGCTATTCCTCGCAGCTGTCCGGCGAGTTGCCGCCGGCGGCTTCGCGGGCCGAGTTGTATTCCTCAACCGCTTTTTCGAATTCGGCTTCGGTCTCGGCGAAGGTGAGCTTGCCGCAGGCGCCGGGGGTGGTCACGTAGAAGAGGTGGTCGGTTTTCGCCGGGTGCGCGGCGGCCTCGATCGAGGCGAGGCCCGGGTTGGCGATCGGCCCCGGCGGCAGCCCGGCGTTGGTGCGGCTGTTGTAGGGCGAGTCGATCGCCAGTTCCGATTCGGTCAGCGGCTCGGTGTAGTTGCCGGTGGCGAAACGGATCGTCGCGTCGATCCCCAGCGGCATCCCGTCGCGCAAGCGGTTGTAAATCACCGCGGCGACCAGGTCCCGCTGGCTGTCGACCCCGGCCTCCTCCTCGATCATCGATGCGATCGTGACCACGTCGAAGACGGTCAGGTTTTTCGACTTCGCGTAGCGCATGTCGACGGTTTTGATCTTCTGCTTGAAGTCCTTCAGCTGCAGCTCGACGAGATCCTCGACCGGCGCCTTCGGCTTCAGTTCGAAGGTGTTGGGAAAGAGGAAGCCTTCGAGGTCCTTCGCCCCCTTGCCGCCGTAATCGGCCGGGTCGAGGTATTTCGATTTGATCGTCGCCGTCGTGTAGTCGCCGGGGACGCCGACTTCCTCGACCAGCTGCGCCGCCTGCGAGCGCGTCAGGCCCTCGGGGATGGTGACGGCGAGCGTGCGTTTGACCGGCGGCTGGGAGAGCTCATCGATCGCGTCGCCGTAGCTCATGTCGTTGGCGAGGGTGAAGTTGCCGGAATAGATTTCCGAGCGCTTGCCGGCCAGCGTGACCCGGACCTGGAACAAGGTCGAATTGTCGATCACGCCTTTTTCGCTGAGCAGGTCGCCGACTTCGCTGACGCTGGAGCCTTTCGGGATCGCCACCTGCACGGTGCCCGAGCCGTCGCCGTGGAAGGGCTGGAAGAGCGAGTTGAGGCCCCAGAGGACGAAGAGGCCCGCGATCACGGCGAAGATCAGGAACGGGTGACGGGCGATCGCTGCGAGAGCGCCCGGCGTTTGCCGCGGCGGCTTGGAGCCGCCGTTGGTGACAACGCGAGCCGGCTCTGGCGGCGGCGGTGCCTGCGGCGACTCCAGCGGCTCGGGCTCCTCGTCCCAGAACTCCTCCTCCGGGGTGCGAGGGGGCAGCGGTGGTTCGGTCGGCGGAGCCGGCTCGGTCGGCCGGGGCGGCTCCGCGGGCGGCGGGGTCGGTTCCACCGGCGGGGGCGGAGGCGGCGCAGCCTTGGCCTCGGCCTCGGCCTGCTTGCCGGCCCGCTGGCGCCGCTTCTCTTCGCGCTCGCGGCGTCGTTCCTCGCGTTCGCGCGCGGCCGGGTCGCCGGGGTCGGCGAAAGGGTCGTCGACGAGCCAGTCGTCGCTCATCGGCGGCTCTCCAGATAGGACTCGAGCAGGTGCGCGGCGGCCAGCGAGTCACGGGCGGCGGAAGCGCCGCCGCGGCGGCTGGCGTCCGCCATCCGGCTCGTCAAGCGCTCGTCGTAGGTCTCAACCGGGATCGAAAGCATCGCTTCCAATTCCCGGCAGAAGCTGCGCGCCAAACCCGCCTGGCTGCCCTCCTCGCCGCTGAGGTGCAGCGGCAGGCCGACCACCACCTTCTCCACTCCGTGCTCGTCGACCAGCTCGGAGACCGCGCGCGCCTCCGGCGGCTCGATCACCGGCAGCGGCGTCGCCAGCGTCCCGCTCGGGTCCGAGAGCGCGCAGCCGATCCGGACCGTCCCGTGGTCGAGTGCCAGCACCCGCATGCGCCTCTCAGCCGAGCTCCCGCTCGACCGCCGCGCGCCCGGCCGAGAGCGCCTCGTCGAGCTTGGACGGATCCTTGCCGCCGGCCTGGGCCATGTCGTCGCGACCGCCGCCCCCACCGCCGACGATCGGCGCGATCTCGCGGATGATCGAGCCCGCCGAGACGCCCCGCTCGACCACCTCTTTGGAGACGAGCGCGACCAGCCCGGCCTTGCCGCCGAAGGCGCCGCCGAGGACGACGACCGCCGGCCCCCCAAGCTTCGACTGAACCCGGTTGGCGAGGTCCAGCAGCTGCTTCGGGTTCGCCTGCAGGCTCTCGTTGACGACGGCGGCAACGAGGGCGCCGCCGCCGGGAAGCTCCTCCGCCTGGCCGGCCAGCGTCTCCGCTTCGCCGCCCAGCTGCTCGCGCTGGGCCTTCTCGGCGCCGGCGCTGGCCTCTTTCAGCCGCTCGGCGGCGCGGCGCGCGGCGGCGACGGGGTCCTGCGGGTTGCCGAGCAGCTCCCCGGCCTCGCGCAGCTGCGCCTCGCGCTCGCGGAAGAAGTCGATGGCGGCGGGGCCCGTGATCGCCTCGACCCGGCGCACGTTGGCGGCGCTCGATCCCTCGGAGGTGATCTTGAAGATGCCGACCTCGGCGGTGCTGGCGACGTGGGTGCCGCCGCAGAGCTCGCGGGAGACGCCGTCGACCTCGACCACGCGCACCCACTCGCCGTATTTCTCGCCGAAGAGCGCCATCGCCCCCAGCCGTTCGGCCTCCTCGCGGTTCATGTTCATCCAGCGGACGGCGCGGCTGGTCTTGACCCACTCGTTGACCTGGTTCTCGACGTCCCGCAGCTCCTCCGGGGTGAGCGCCTGGCCGTGGGTGAAGTCGAAGCGGAGCTTGTCGGGGCGCACCGCGGAGCCCGCCTGGCGGACGTGGGTGCCGAGGCGCTCGCGCAGCGCCGCGTGCAGGAGGTGGGTGGCGGTGTGGTTGCGCATCGTCGCGTGGCGGGCCTCGGCGTCGACCTCGGCCTCGACGGCGACGCCCGGCGCGATCTCCGCCCCCGGCTCGACCTTCAATGCCTGGTCCTCGCCGAGGCGATAGACGTCGACCACGCGCGCCTCGTTGCCGTCCCAGCGCAGCACGCCGGAGTCGGCCACCTGTCCCCCGCCCTCGGCGTAGAACGGGCTCTCCTCCAGCTTCACCAGCGCCTTGCCGTCGACCGGCTCGACCGCGGCGAGGCCGGTGGTCGCCCGCAGCGTCTCGTAGCCGACGAACCGGGTCGGCGGCGCGGCGGCAGCGAAGCTGGCGACGCGCTCGTGCGTGTTCTCGGCGCCGTGGGCGGTGGCGCTCGCCATCCGCGCCCGCGTCCGCTGCTCGTCCATCAGCTCCTCGAAGCCCTGGTCGTCGACCGCCAGGCCCTGCTCGGCGAGCAGCTCCTTGGTCAGGTCGTAGGGGAAGCCGTAGGTGTCGTGCAACTTGAAGGCCTCCGCCGCGTCGACCCAGGAGGTGCCCGCCTCCTTGGCCTCGGCGACCAGCCGCTCCAGCAGCTCGGTGCCACGCTCAAGCGTGCGACCGAAGCTCTCCTCCTCGGCCCCGACCCAGCGCTGGATCGTCTCCCGCTCGGCCGCCAACTCCGGGTAGTCGTCGGCCATCAGCTCGATCGTGCGCTCGGCGAAGCGGCCCAGCCAAGGCGCCTCCAGGCCCAGGCTGCGGCCCTGCTGGATCGCCCGGCGCATGATCCGCCGCAGGATGTAGCCGCGGTCCTCGTTGGAGGGGACGACCCCATCGGCGATCAGGAACGAGGCGCCGCGGCTGTGGTCGGCGACGATCCGCATCGCCCGGGTGACCGCGCCCCCCTCGTCGTAGCGGCGACCGGAGAGCTCTTCGGTCAACTCGATCAGCGGCCGCACGTGGTCGGTCTCGAAGACCGAGGGCACGTCCTGGAGGACCGCCGCCATCCGGTCCAGGCCCATCCCGGTGTCGATGTTCTTCATCGGCAGCTCGGTCAGGCTGCCGTCCTCGGCGAGGTCGTAGCTCATGAAGACGTGATTCCAGAACTCGAGGAAGCGATCGCTGTCGTCGCCGGGGCGGTCGTCCTCACTGCCGAACTCGACCCCGCGGTCGAGGTAGAGCTCCGAACAGGGGCCGCAGGGGCCGGTCGGGCCGGCCTGCCAGAAGTTGTCCTTGCGGCCGAGGCGGACGATCCGCTCCTCCGGGACGCCGGTGGCGCGCCAGATCTCGATCGCCTCCTCGTCGGGGCCGAGCCCCAGCTCCTCGTCGCCGCCGAAGACGGTGACCCAGATCTTCTCCGGGTCCATCCCGAAGCCCTGGGTAGAGAGCTCCCAGCCCCAGGGGATCGACTCGGCCTTGAAGTAGTCGCCGAAGCTCCAGTTGCCGAGCATCTCGAAGAAGGTCATGTGGCGGGCGGTGTTCCCGACCTCCTCGATGTCGGTGGTGCGGAAGCATTTCTGGACATCGGCGAGACGCGGCGCCGGCGGCGTTTCCCGGCCCAGGAAGTAAGGCTTGAAGGGCTGCATCCCGGCGGTCGTCAGCAGCACCGAGGGGTCGTGCACCGAGGGCACGAGCGAGGCCGAGGGGACGATCTCGTGCCCTCGCTCCCTGAAAAAAGACAGGTAGGTCTCCCGAATCTCCTTCGCCCTCATGTTAGGAAGCCTAAATATTTGTTCGATCTGGGGCGGCGACGGCGAACTTCGCCCTTACGAACGGCCAGAGAGTGCGTTTCAGGAAAAGTTGATCGTTCGATTCACTAAGCGGCAATGGTGCCGTGGCCGATGATCCGCTCTCCGGCCATGAGCACAGCCGTCTGGCCGGGGGCTACGCCAGGGAAGCCTTCGGCCAGGTCAACTTCCAGGGAGGAGTGCCGTCCCCTCCCCGCCGCCGAGACGGTGGCGGGGAGGGCGCGGGAGCGATAGCGGAGCTTGACCGCGTCGACCTCGCTGCCGTCGCGGTGCAGGACCGCGTCGCGGACGCGGACGCTGCGCTTCTCCAGCTCCGAGCGGGTGCCGACGGTGACGGTGTTGGTGGCGGCATCGGTGGCGAGGACGTAGAGCGCCTCGGGTGCCGAGACGCCGATCCCGCGGCGCTGGCCGACGGTGAAGTCATGGTGGCCACGGTGGCGGCCGAGCGGGCGGCCGGAGGAGTCGACGATCGCTCCCTCGCGCTCGCGCAGCCCGCCGTGGCGACGCAGGAAGCCGCGCTTGCCCTGACCGGCGAGGAAACACAGGTCCTGGCTCTCGGCCTTGCGGGCGACGACGGAGAGGCCGTGGCGGGCAGCGATCTCCCGCACCTCGGGCTTGGTCAGCTCGGTCAGCGGGAAGCCGAGCCGGCCCAGCAGCTCCGGCGGCAGCGCGGCGAGCATGTAGCTCTGGTCCTTGGCCTTGTCGGCGGCAGCGGCCAGCAGGGGCCCGTCGGCGTCCGCGACGATGCGGGCGTAGTGCCCGGTGAGCAGCCGCTCGGCGCCCACCCGCTCGGCCAGGTCGACCATCGCCGCCAAGCGCACCTCGCCGTTGCAGAGGATGCAGGGGTTCGGGGTGCTGCCCTCGGCGTAGCCGCCGATGAAACGGTCGACGACGCGACGACGGAAATCCACCTCGAGGTCGAGCGTGAAGTGCGGGATGCCGAGCTGGTGGGCGAGCCCACGGGCGCCGAGCACCGCCTCGGGCGAGCAACAGGCCTTGGTGCCGTCGGTCTCGGGATCGGCCCAGAGCTTGACCGTGATCCCAACCACCTCCGCACCCTCCTCGCGAGCGAGCAGCGCGGCGACGGCGCTGTCGACACCGCCGGACATGGCCACGGCAACGCGGCGGGCTCCGTCCTCAGCAAGGGGAAGCGCGGATGAAGCGGCGCCCTGGAGGGCGCGATGGAGGGCATCGGTTGCCAGTTGGGCTGCGTGGCGCTTGGCGGGCGTGAGGCCGCCGATGGCGGCGTCAACGGTGTCGATGTCGATCAAGGCCGCGGTGAGAACCGGCTCGCCATCGACCAACTCGGCCACCGCGGCGGTTGCGGCCTTGGTTGCGCCGCAGCCCTCGGAATCGACAGTGACGGAATCGATCCGCCCCTCGGCAACAGTCAGCGAGATCCGCGAGAGATCCCCACAGGCAGCGCCCCCCGCGGCACCCGTGAAGGCACCGTCGACAGCCGGTCCACGCCGGCTCTCGTCACGCAGGTAGTGCTCGAAAAGCTCCCGCTCCATAGCCCCAAGGGTAAAGCGCGCTCCCGTCCGCCCGGCCCTCACCCACCCTTACCTGCTCAGTGAGGGTGGGTGAGGGCCGGGCTGCGCAGCGCCGCTTCTAAATCAGCAGCGATCTCGTGGGGTTCCTCCTGCAACTGCCGCCAAGTGACCCGCATCGTCTTCCAGCCCTCTGCAACGAGGATCCGGTCCCGCTGTCGATCCGTCTCGAAGCGCTTCTTCGTCCCATGCACGCCGCGGCTGTCGAGCTCCGCCGCCACCCGCTGCTCCTCCCACAGCGCATCGACCTCGAAGAAGCGCCCGCGCACCGCCAGATCGGCGTTCATCCGCGGTCGTAGCAGCCCATACGCGTCGACCAGCGCCAGGAATGCCTCCTCGAACTCGTTCCGCGTAATCCCCACCGGCTCATCCGACCCCAGCACCGCCCTCAGGCTCTTCGCCCCGCGCCGCCCCGGATAACGCTCCAGGAGCATCGGCAGCGACACTCGGTCGGTCAGTCCCCGCACTTCCGCCTCGTGAAATGCACGCTCCAAGGCGCGTGGATCAAGCATCGCGGCCAAGTCGAAGATCGTCCGAAACGGCGAAGTGACGGGGATTTCGTCGACCACGACCCGCTCGTCCTCTGCGACCACTGATTGGTGGCAGACAATTCCGTTTCGCCTGGCGCGACTCCCGCTAGGGCAGGTGACTTCGACCCATTCGCTCCCCGGCGGAAGAAGGTCCCAGAGCCGAGCCGCTGACCGATGACTGAGACACGTTCCCGGTCCAGACGCCAGCACGGCGGCCATCCACCACCCCTTCCTACTGATGCGCCGGTAACCGACTTTGTAGACCCCGTGATGCAGGCGATGGAGTTGTTCGCGTTCTACTCGACCTTCGATCGCGCGGCCACTCATGCCCAGCTCTAGGAGCTGCGCCCGCCCCACAACCCCGTGCTGCCCTCGTGCCAGCTCCGCAATCGCCGCATCCCACGAACGAACTGGCGATTTTCCACCTGTGAAGTGGCTTTCTGACAGCTCGCGGGTCATGCCCCGATGGTGAGGCGCCGTGACGCACCTGTGGCGCGCACTTAATGCCAGCTTCGTCCCTCAATCCACAACAGAATGAGGCTGGTGAGGAGGTCGCGGCGAGCGCCTGGCGAGCGCCGCGGCAAGCGAGGCAAGGACGCAGGGAGCCCGAATAGCAGCGCTATTCGGGCGACTGAGGACGCCGCATCGCGCAGCCCCGGCGCCGCCAGGCGCTCGCCCCGACCTCCTCACCAGCCTCAAACAAAAAAAAGGCCCCAACCCGCCGTTGCCGCCTCTGGCTTTGATCCCTTCAAGTGAAGGTGGGTGCCTGCTCCTGCCCCCTAGAGGACCGGAGACTTGTCAGCTCCCGCGCCGTTTGTGTTGGGTCAAACGGTGAGACGGCTCTCGTACGGGCTCGAGCCTGTTCCCACCGTACCACCGTCAGGGCTCCGCGAAACCCTCGTCCAGGTTCGAGAGGTGCAGCTCGGCTTCGCTCCAGCGGTCGCCGGGGACACGCAGGGAGATGTCGCCGCGGCCGAAGCGGTCGAGCGGCCAGTCGGAGGTCAGCACCGCCTCGATGTCTGCCTCGACCAGGGCCTGGTGCCAGGCACGGGCGGTCCTCAAGTCGCCGAAGTCCCGCACCACCTCCCAGGAGTCGAAGCTGGGGTCATCGATGTGGACAGGCGTCTTCCCAGGGCCGGGCTCCGGCCGCCACCTGCGGGGTATCCAGTCCCGCAGGCCCACCTCAGTGACCGGGGAGCTTGGGCTTGTGGATGCCGATCGCGAGCTCGCGCAGCTGCAGCTCGTCAACCGGGGCCGGGGCGCCGGTCAGCAGGTCGAACCCGGAGGCCGTCTTGGGGAAGGCAATCACGTCGCGGATCGTCTCGGCCCCGTAGAGGCGCTGGACGATGCGGTCGACGCCGTAGGCGATCCCCCCGTGCGGCGGGGCACCGTAACGCAGCGCCTCGAGCAGGAACCCAAAGCGCGCCTCGGCCGTCTCTTTGTCGATTCCCAGCGCGCCGAAGACCGCCTCCTGAGTCGCGGCGTTGTGGATACGGATCGAGCCGCCGCCCAACTCCTGCCCGTTCCAGACGACGTCGTAGGCCTGGGCGCGGGCGGCGCCGGGGTTGTCGGGGTCGAACTCGCCGGCCGGAGCGGTGAACGGGTGGTGCAGCGCGTCCCAGCGCTTCTCGCCCTCGTTCCACTCCATCAGCGGCCAGTCGACGATCCAGACCAGACGGTTGTCGCCCTCGTCGATCAGCCCGAAGCGCTCTGCCAGGTCGAGCCGCAGCTGGCCCAGCACCGCGTTTGCCACCGCGGGCTTGTCGGCGACCACCAGCAGCAGGTCGCCCTCCTCGGCGCCGAGGCGCCGGTTGAGGTCGGAAAGCTCGGCCTCGCTGAGGAACTTCGCGGTCGGCGAGCGCCAGCCGTCGCCCTCGCGGAAGGCCCAGACCAGCCCTTTCGCCCCCAGCTCCTGGGCGCGGGAGATCAGGCCGTCGAGCTCGGAGCGCGGCAGCTCCCGTCGCCCGGCGTTGATGCCGCGGATCGAGCCGCCGCCATCGAGGACCGAGCGGAAGACTTTGAACTCGGTCTCGCGCAGCGCGTCGCCGAGGTCGACCAGCTCGAGCCCGAAGCGCAGGTCGGGCCGGTCGGTGCCGAAGCGGTCCATCGCCTCGTCGTAGCCCATCCGCTGCATCGGCACCTCGATCTCGGGACCGCCGACACGCTCGAAGACGTGCGCCAGCAACCGTTCGTTGGCGGCGATCACATCGTCGACCCCGACGAACGACATCTCGACATCGAGCTGGGTGAACTCGGCCTGGCGGTCGGCCCGCGTCGCCTCGTCGCGGAAGCAGCGCGCCACCTGGTAGTAGCGCTCGAAGCCAGACACCATCAGCAACTGCTTGAACAGCTGCGGCGACTGCGGCAGCGCGTAGAAGGAGCCCTGCTGCTGGCGGCTGGGGACGAGGAAGTCCCGCGCGCCCTCGGGGGTGGAGCGGGTCAGCACCGGCGTCTCGACGTCGACGAAGCCCTCGCCGTCGAGGAACCCGCGCATCGCCGCGACGACGCGGTGGCGCAGCAGCAGCGCCTCGCGCATCTGCTCGCGGCGCAGGTCGAGGTAGCGGTAACGGAGGCGGGTGTCCTCGCCGACCTCGCTGCTGAACCCCTCGATCTGGAAAGGGGGCGTCTCCGAGCCGGCCAGCAGCTCGCCACCGGTGACGTGGAGCTCGACCTCGCCGGTCGCCAGGTCGGGGTTGACCGTCTCATCCGAGCGGCGCACCACCGTGCCCGTCGCGCTCAGCACGTCCTCGGGCCGCAGCTTGTGCGCGAGCTCGAACGACTCACCTGAGCTGTCGGGGTTGAAGACGAGCTGGACGATCCCGGTGCGGTCGCGGAGGTCGATGAAGATCAGGCCGCCGTGGTCGCGGCGACGGTTGACCCAGCCGGCGACGCGGACCTCGGTATCGACCCGGTCGGGTAGGACCTGACCGCACCAGGCGTCGCGGTACCCGTTCGCGGCCAGCGGCGGTGCTTCGTTCACGATTCCCCTCCCGTCATCTCCTCGACAAGCTTGCCGGGATCGGCGGCGTGCTGCTCGCCGGTCGTCATGTCGCGCACCTGCGCACTGCCGTCGGCCTCGAGGATGAGGACGCGGCGGGCGCCGATCCGGTCGGCGTGTTTGAGCTGGCCCTTGAGGCTGCGCCCGGCCAGGTCGAGCTCGGCGGAGACGCCCGCGTGGCGCAGCTCCACCGCCAGCGCCATCGCCCGCCCCCGCAGCTCCGGGTCGGCGACTGCGATGAAGGCGTCGCGCCCGGCCGCGGGCACCTCTTCGTCCAGCGCCAGCAGGATCCGCTCGATCCCGGCGGCGAAGCCGACGGCCGGCGTCGGCTTGCCCCCCAGCTGCTCGATCAGGCCGTCGTAGCGGCCGCCGCCCCCGACCTCCGACTGCGCTCCGAGCCGGTCGCAGACGAAGGAGAAGATCGTGCGCGTGTAGTAGTCGAGGCCGCGGACCAGGGTCGGATCGACGGCGTAGGCGACGCCGGCGGCGTCGAGCAGCGCCCGCACCTCCTCGAAGTGCTCGGCGTCCTCCCCCTCCAGCTGCTCGACGATCGTCGGCGCGCTCGCCATCACCCCGCGGGTCCCCTCGTCATCGGAGTCGAAGGCCCGCAGCGGGTTGATGTCGATCCGCTCGCGCACGTCCTTCGACAGCTCCCCCTCGTGGGCGTGGAGATGAGCTTTCAGGTCCTCGAGGTAGGCGCGGCGCGCCTCGAAGGAGCCGAGGCTGCCGAGCCGCAGCTCCACCCCCGGCACCCCCAGCTCGGCGAGCAGGTCGGAGAGGAGCATGATCACCTCGGCGTCGGCCAGCGGCGAGTCGGTGCCGATGCACTCGGCCCCGAGCTGGTGGAACTGGCGGTAGCGCCCCGCCTGCGGGCGCTCGTGGCGGAAGAACGGGCCGAGGTAGGAGAGCTTCACCGGCTGCGCCAGCTTGTGCATCCCGTGCTCGAGATAGGCGCGGCAGATCGAGGCGGTCCCCTCCGGCCGCAGGGTGAGGCTGCGTTCGCCCTTGTCCTCGAAGGTGAACATCTCCTTGCGGACGATGTCGGTCGATTTGCCCACCCCCCGTTCGAACAGGGCGGTGTCCTCGAAGGCCGGCGTCGCGATCGGCTCGTACCCGGCGCGGGAGAAGACCGCCGCCGCCGCTTGCTCCAGCCGTCCCCGCGCCCGCGCCTGCTCGGGCAGCACGTCGAAGGTCCCGCGGGGTGCCTGGAACTTGCTCGCCATCGTGCGGCGACTCTAGGCCAGCGAGCCGAGGAAGGGATTGGTCGCGCGCTCGGCGCCGAGGGTCGTCAGCCCCATGTGGCCGGGGTGGACGACGGTCTCGTCGGGGAAGGCGTCGAGCAGCCGGCCGATCGAGGCGAGCAGCGTCGGGCCGTCACCGCCGGGCAGGTCGACCCGCCCGACCGAGCCCTGGAAGAGGACGTCGCCGGAGAAGATCGCCGGCTCGCCCCGCACCGCGTAGGTGACGTGGCCGGGGCTGTGGCCGGGGGTGAAGACGACGTCGAGCTCCATCCCCGCCAGCTCCAGCGTCTCGCCGCCGCGGACGATCTCGTCGGCGTCGTAGCTCTCGAACGGGCCGAATCCCTCCCAGGGGACGAAGCGCATGATGTCGGCGAGCAGCGGCACCTCGATCTCGGGGCAATAGACCGGCGCTCCCGTCGCCTTCGCCACCGGCGCCACGGCGCCGATGTGGTCGAAGTGGCAGTGGGTGAGGAGGATCGCCTCGACCTCCGCGCCGGTCGCCTCGATCGCCGCCAGGATCCGCTCCTCCTCCTCGCCGGGGTCGACGACGAGCAGCCGATCGGAGCCCTCGCGCCGGAACAGGAAGCAGTTCTCGGCGACGGGGCCGACCGTGAGCATCTCGACATCGAGGGCCATGGCTCAGATGGTCGCAGGCCCGACCGCTAAGCACCTGTCTGAGACGGGTGCTTACTCGCTGCGGGCGCGGATCCGGGCTCGCTCCCGGCGCCGCCACAAAGTCATGTCGATGTAGTAGCCGGCGGGGACGTAGAAGGCCAGCATGAAGACGCCGAAAATGAGGGCGGTGCCGAACGACTCGCCGAAGATGAGGATCACCAGGACGACGAAGACCACGGCGGCGAAGAGGCCGCGGATGAACGAGTTGCGCCAGGTCGGCGGCTGGTCCCCCCGCGCCGTTGGCCGGCGGCGAGCGCGGGCACGGTCCTTCGCTTCCGCGCGGCTGCGGGGGCGCCCGGCGCGGGGACTGGCGTCGACCCGCCCGCCCTGGGTTCCGCGGCGCTTGCGCTGGCGCTTCTTCCTCGTCTGGGCCATGCAGCTCGAAATCTAGTCGGTCGCCTCGGCCAGGCGCGTCTCGATCACGTGCCGGCGCGGATCGAAGCCGCGGATCGGCACGTCCTCGGGGTAACCGGCCACGGCCGCCTGGGGGATCAAGCCGACCAACTCCGCCTCCAGCGGCCGCGCCCCCAGCGGCGCCGCCAGCCGCCGCACCCGCTCCACGACCTCCCCCAGCGGCACGGTCAGGGGATCGTGGACGTTGGTCGAGACCTGGACGCGGCCATTAGACAGGAGGAGGCCGATAGCCCGCACCCCCGTCGGCCCGCCTCCCGCCTCGCGCAGGCCGGCGGCGACGGCGCGGGCGACCTCGACGTCGTCTGAGTCGAGCTCGACGTTGAAGGCGGCGAGCGGCGGGCGGGCGGTGACGAGCGTGGCGCCGGCGGTGCGGTGCGGGAGGTCGGGGCCGAAATCCGGCTGCAGCTCGCCCGACTCCATCCGCAGCCACAGCTCGCTGAGGCCACCGTTGCGGAAGTAGGCGCGCTCGGCCCGGCCGGGATCGCGCGCCAGCTCGCCGTAGAGGAAGACCGGAATCCCGAGGCCGCCGATCTGCTCCGCCACCGCCACCGCCTCGGTTCGGGCTGCCTCGTGATCGCCTGGCGAGAACCAGACGACCGGGCAGACGTCGAGGGCACCGATCGCGGGATGGGCACCCCGGTAGCCGTGCATGTCGATCGTCTCCAGCGCCTCCTCTGCGCCCGTGGCCAGCGCCTCGGTGAGGACGCCAGGTTGCCCCGCCAGGGTGAAGACGGAGCGGCCGTGGTCGGCGTCGGAGTGGCGGTCGAGCAGGGAGACCCCACGGGTGAAGGCTCTCTCCAGTCGCGCCAGGCGCTCGGCATCGCTCCCCTCGGAGACGTTCGGCACCGCGAGCAGGGGCGGCACGCTCGCGCCCCCTCAGACGAGCAGATCGCCGTCGCGGACGATCGTCTCGCCGTCGATCTCGACCGTCGGTTCCAGCACCACGCAATCGAGGTGGACGGGGACCTGCACGGTGCCCCCGATCGCCGCCGAAGCACCGAAGGCGACGTGGCAGGTGCCAAGGATCTTCTCGTCCTCGAGGATGTTGCCGGTGAGGGTCGCTTCTTCGTTGGTGCCGATCCCCAGCTCGGCGACGTTGGTCCCGCCCTCGCCGTGAGCGGTCAGCAGCTCCATCAGCTGCGCGCCCTGCTCGCCGCTGGCGTCGAGGAGATGCCCCTCGCGGACGGTCAGCGAGACCGGCGTGTCGAGCAGGCCGACGCCGGCGATCGAGCCGTCGACGACCAGCGTTCCCTCCGTCGTCCCCTCGACCGGGGCGATGAAGCCCTCACCGCAGGGGAGGTTGCCGAAGGCGCCGCGATTCCCGAGTTCGCCCGCGTCGACGATCCCCAGCCGGCCCTCGAGGCCGATCCGCAGGTCGCTGCCGTGGGGGCAGGTGATGCGTGCCTCCGCGGCGCGGTTGAGGGCGGTGATCACACCCCAGCCGCGGCGGCGGATCTCCTCCAGGTCGCCGTTCATCAGCCGCCCCAGCATCTCCTCGGTCACGCCGGGCAGGGAGCCGATGCGAACGCCGATGTCGCTGGCGGCCTTGCGGGCGGCGGTGTGGGAGAGCGACTGAATCGTCGGCGCCAGGACCACGTCCGCGGCCGACATCGCCGCCGCCACCGCCCGCGGCGGCTCGGCCGCGTGCGATTCCCGCTCGGAGATGACGGCCAAGGTCGCATCGGCGCCCTCCCCCTGCGCCTCGATCCGCATCAGCGCCCCGATCTCTTCGGTCACCGGGTTGCAGATCACCAGGACCTCCTCGCCGGGCGAGATCCCCATGCACTGTCGGACGACCGTCCTCACGGCCCTGTCCAGTTCCGCGGTCATCGTCTCACCCTAGCCATGACACCTTCCCCGGCCTCGCTACCATCCCCCTCCCGCCGGAGTAGCTCAGCTGGTTAGAGCAGCGGAATCATAATCCGCGTGTCGGGGGTTCGAGTCCCTCCTCCGGCATCGCAACGCAATGAGGATGCGCCACTTCCCGAGGTCAAGAGGGTCCGATTCGGCTGGGGGGTGGCAAGGGAAGTGGCAAGGGGGCTACGGCCGAACACCTGGCGAACACACGGACCGTCGCCCGCCGACAACCTGGCTACCGTGGGTCAGGTGTCTAGCTCTGCGCAAAGTCCCCGCCGCATCACGGTTCCTGAGTGCTTCCCGCCCAATGATCGTCTTGCCCTTTTCGCGGTAGCCATTGCGATGGCGGGAAACGATGTCGAGTACTCGATCCGCCAAGCCATCGCCGCGAATCCTGATGGAGCCACTGACGACGACCGGCGGCGCAATCGCTTCGACTACAAGGTGAGGATCGCCAATGGTTTTCTTTTTGAGGCGATAGCCACCCTCCGCTTCTGGGAAAGGGATGAGCCCGAGGTTCGGAAGCTGCTGGATGACCTTCGCGACGACGGCCGGAAGTGCCTCAAGGTCGTCCGGGGCTTGGAGCAGCGAGTAGGCCCCAAGACCTTGGAGCACGTCCGCCAGACCACGTTCCACTATCCGCGCCCCGATCCGTCGAAGAAAGGATCAAACTCGATTGGAGAACTCGCTGAGGTGATCGGGGAGCTAAGCGAGGTGGGGGCTGACATTGACGTTGGATCGGACACCGAAATCACCTTTCGTTTTGCCGATCCGGTGGCTACGACTCTTGCCCTTCGTCGTCACGACAGCTTCCGAACTCAGGAGGAGGCGATCCGAGACGCCGCCGTAGCTTTCGTTCGACTTAGCTGGCATATCCACCTGGCGTACTGCCAGAAGCGCGGCATCCTTTTCGGAGAAGTTGATGGTGTTTGAGGGCATCGCGATCACTGTCATCGGCGGGCTGATCCTGGCGGGCGCTTAATGGATGCAGGCATGGGAGCGCCGCGTTCCTTGACGAAGCAGTCCTTGGTGAGAGGCCCGCCCATCGCGGCAAGGCAGGGATCGCAGTCGATGCAATCAAGCTGGAGTCGGTCTAGCGGGCGAGGCCTTTGGCGGGCCTGGTCCCATCTGCGATTGCCTGCGCAATAGCGTGCAGCGGAAGGGTCAGATAGACCCCCTGCCTCAAGCCCTCAATAAAGAAGGCATCGTCATCAAACGAAACTTCAACCTCGATGTCTTCGGTCTCGGGATTCTCAACTTCTCCGTCCCACCAAGTGGCTATGCATTTGGTCTTCTTTTGCTCCATTGCCCTTCTTTCGCTAGGTGAGTCGGCAATCCTAGGGCGGTTTCCTCGCGGTGGTTCGCACTCTTGCCTACAGCGAGATACCCGAGGCAGCAGAATGTCCCGCTGTGGATCAAGCCGCTGAGAACGCCGCCATCTTGGCTGCTTTGGAGCGTGCCTGTCGGCGAGCACAGGAACTGAGCCAACCAAACTCGGGACCCCTTCCATTTGAAAGCGCTAAGACTCTCCAGAGGAACCCGCGCGGCGGCCTTCAGGTGGCTACTGAGAAACGCTTGGACTGGCAGCAGTTTACGGCGAAGATGACCCGCTTCTCTGGTTGGTGGGATGAGATGGCACGACTGGCGGAGGCCCTTAGGAAAGATGAGGATGTTGAGGGGCTCGTCGGCTTCGATCCAGACATTGGGATGCGCGCTCAGACGCTCTGGGGAGACATTCTCGATCCACTCCTCCGGCAATATCGCCTAATCCATGAGGATTGGACCTGGGACCCCAATGCCGCCTCGGAGGTCTTAACGACCTGGCGGCAAGCTCAAAATCGAACGAGTTATCGACGCCAGGCGCTCGCGCCACTTCACAACTGCAAATCAATGTCTGATCGCCTAGAGGTTGAACCCGGCCTTGCGATCCGCAAGTTCACTGACGAGGACCGAAGGGATCTTTGGGATGCCTTTGGGGCCGAGCATTTTCCCGGGCAAATTAACCCGACTATCCCTGATCTTGAAGCCTGGGAGACGGTGATCGACTACCGCTGGGAGCTACCTCATAAACCCCCGTTGAGCAATGAGCCTGCCGTGGAAGTGATCCAAGACACGGTGCGCGCTCTAAGGCTCCATCACCCAGGCGTCACGGGTACGACCATCATTTGGCATCGACCCGATCCAGCCGAGGTCTTTCCTGAGCGAGTCATGGGGAGCTCGCTTTTCGCCCCGCTCGGGACGGGTCCCGGCCTTTTCATGGACCGTTTCGTCTCGCATATCGGCCCGCATTGCCCGGAGTCGCTACGCGACCTCTTGAACGCCCTAAGAACGGCAGAGGAAGACCGACGGCTGAACTTAGCTATTCGGCGATTCGATGCTGCATACCTACGCATAGATCCTGAGGACCGCCTGATTGACCTATGGATTGCATTTGAGGCCCTCCTCCTTCCCGATACGGCGGGCGAGTTGAGCTACCGAGCCGCCATTCGGTTGGCACAGCTTGTCGGACAAACCGCCGAGGACAAACGGGCGGCATTCAACTTTGCCCGCCGCTCATATGACAGGCGCTCCAAGGTCGTTCATGGACAACCCGCCAAAGATGATCTTGGAAAGGTCGTTGAGGAAACGCGAGAGCTAGCGCGCAAGGCGTTGAGGGCTTGGCTTCTAAATGGGCCAAGAAACGCAAGCGACCTAGACGAGGCGATATTCAGCGAGGCTCCCGAACCAGCCGCTGAGTGAGGCCTTGGCCCTTCGGTGGCAACGAGACACTCGGAAACGGCCGAAAATACCGAGCGGCCAGAACTCTGCGATTTGGCTTTCTAGGGGCGCAACGCCTAACAGCAGAAAGCCCAGCAGCCCGCGCGGCAGCATCATAATCCGCGTGTCGGGGGTTCGAGTCTCTCCTCCGGCATCGTTTGGCGGCAGGAAACAGCCTGCTAGAACCTCGCGTCCTCGTCCATTCGCTCCACCTCGTAGGTCTCGGGCAGGCGACCGTCGACCGCCGCGGGGGCTTCGCGCATGCGTTTGAACTCCGCTGCGATCTCGCGGGGGTGGCGGAGCTTGGCGAGCCAGCGGCGCTCCTCGGGGGAGAAGAAGCCCGTCGCGAGCAGGCCGAGCGGGTAGAGCGCCAGTAGCACGGCGCGGCCGAGCAGGCCGGTTACGCCGTCGGTCGGCATCAGCAGTTCGCCGAGCCCGACCAGGACGGCGGTAGTGAGGACGATGCGGGCGAGGCGACCCCACTGGTAGGGGACCGGGAACAGGCGCTGGGTGAAGACGTACATCAGCACCACGCCCACCCCGTAGGAGGCGACCAGGGCGATCCCGGCGCCGACGATCTCCAGCGAGGGCACCAGCAGCAGGTTGAGGGCGATATTGGCGGCAAGCGCGGCGCCGGCGGCCGGGAAGTTGAACTCGGTGCGGCCGGTCCTGCCAAGGATCACCACCATCACCATGTAGAGGGCGTAGAGGGTGACCGCGGTGGAGATCAGCCCGACCGCTTCCCAGGAGTCGAAGAACCGGGGATCAGCGAGGACGCGGGCGAACCAGCGGCTGAACAGCCACATCCCGGTGACGACGAAGGCGCAGCCGGCGACGAACAGGGTGACGACGGTGGCGTAGGCGCGGGCGGCCTCCTCGTCGTCGCGGATCGAGTAGGCGAGCGGCGGCCAGGCGAGCTGGAAGCCGCGGACCAGCACGTTGACCGCCTGCGCGAACTTGACCGCCACCGAGTAGAGCCCCGCCTCGACGGCGCCGACCGTGCGGAGGATGATCAGCCGGTCGACGAAGTTCAGGAGGTAGAGGCTGACCTCGGCGGGCATCGTCGGCAGGCCAAAGCGCAGGAGCCGACGGAGCAACGGAACGTCGACCGCCAGGGTAAGGCGGCGGCGCTGCTCGAAGATCATCCCGAGGACGAAGACGGCGCCGGTCACGTAGGAGCCGAGGAGGAGGCCTCGCGCCCCCTCGTCGCCGCCGACGACGAGGATCACGGTCAGCCCGATCGTCGCGAGGACGTTGGTGATCGTGGTGATGAAGTAGGCGCGGGCGCGCTCGTCGAGGCGGTAGAGCGTCAGCAGGTACTCGAACATCGTCGCCACCCAGAGCCCGCCGATCGCGATCCGCATGAGTTCCGCGGCCTGGCTTCGCTCGGCCGAATGCTGCGGGTCCAGCAACGCCTCGGAGAGCGGCCCGGCGAAAGGCAGAGCGATCAGGGCGCCGATCGTCGCGCACCAGAAGAGACCCGAGAAAGTGGCGCCGACGACCCGTTCGGGATCCTCGTCCTCGCGGTAGTAGAAGCGCAGGACAGCCTCGATCAGGCCGAAGCGGACGATGATGCTGGCCGAGATCACGGCGGCGAAGAGGACCTCGGCCTGGCCGTAGGCCCCCGGACCGAGGTACCGCGTGTAGAGCGGCAGCAGCGCGACCGCGATCAGCTTCGAGAAGATGCTCGCCGCCGTATAGGCGGCGCCGGTCGTCGCCAGTCGACGCAGGTATCCCGTCACGCGAGCAGCCTAGATGGGTGAGCGTGACCGGCGCCCTCCTGGCCGCCGCCGGCTATTTCGCCAGCAGCGCGCAGACCGCGGTCGTCTGCACTCGCCGCAACTGCTTCAGGAGCTTGCCGGTCGGCGCCGGGATGTTGAGCGAGGTGGTGACGGCGCGGGTGCCGTCGGCAGAGGCGGCCGCCCACTGGACGTAGCCGGGGAAGTTGCCGGTGTGGCCGTAGACGGTGCCGCATCTGGTCTGGTAGCGGAAGAGGGCGAGGCCGGCGGAGTTCTTGCCGGGGCCGGGAGGACTCGATTCGCCGCCGGGGAAGAACCGCATCTGCTCCTGCTGCTGGGCGGCGGAGAAGAACTCGAGGCCGAGGTAGGAGCGGATGAAGGCGTTGAGGTCGAGGGGCGTGGAGACGATCGCGCCGGAGGCCCAGGCGCCGCTCGGGCTGAGGAAGGTGGAGACGTCGATCGGCTCCTCACCCGGCTCGACTACGTAGCCGTGGATGAACGGTCGCGGCAGCGCCAGCTTCGTCGGGAAGGAGGTCTGGTTCAGCCTCGCCGGTCCGAAGACGATCTGCTCGAGGGCCGTGCCGTAGGACTGGCCGGTGATCGCCTCGACGATCAGGCCGATCACGATGTTGTCGGTGTTCGAGTACTCGTAGCGCGAGCCGGGAGCGAACTCGAGCGGGTCGGCCCGGACCCAGCCGATCACCTTGAGCGGCGAGACGAAGCCGCGCGGATCCTTTTCCGCCTGGCGGATGAAGCCTTTCGATTTCGTGTAGTCCGGGAGGCCGCTGGTGTGGTTGAGCATCTGCCGCACCGTCACCGCCCCCCACTCCGCCGGCATCCCGCCGAGCCGCTGCGCGATCGTGTCGTCCAGGCCCAGCCTCCCGTCGCGCACGAGGTTGAGCGCCACCGCACCGCTGAAGGCCTTGGCGACGCTGGCGATCCGCATGTGATCGGTCGGCTTGGGCGCCCCCGGCCGCTTGACGTTCGCCCGGCCCGCCCGCAGCACGGTCATCCGGCCATCGCGGTAGATCGTCGCGATCGCCCCCGGCGGGCCCCCCTCCGCCTTGACCAGCCGCTCGAGCCCGCGCTTGACCTCGTCTGGGCCAGGCGCCGCCGCGGCTGGAGCCGTGAAGCACAAGGCGAGGAGCACGACTAAGCAGGCGGAAAGCTCCGGCTTCTTCATCGGCGCATCATCGCAGCCCCCTGACCTTCGCCGGCTTAGGCGTAGCCGAGCCGGCTCAGAAAGCGGTCGAGCTCCCGCAGGTAGCGGTCCCCGTGCGGGCCGATTTCATAGCGGTCACGGCGACGGACGAAGCCCGAGCGGATTGCTCGCCTCACCACTTTGAACCCCGAGGCGCAGCGGCCGAGGAGGCACTTGTCGGCGACCAAGGTGGCGAGGATGCCACGAACATCGCCATCTCCCCGCGCTCGCCGGTAGAACCTGTTCGTCCGCGCGAGGTGCTTTCGCACCTCGCCGGGATAGGCGGGGGTCACGTCGATGAACCTGCCGTCGCTGTACTTCCAGATCCGCGGCGGATAGATCGTGCAGGCGAAGCAGGAGAAGCGGTAGGCAAGGCGGCTGTCGCTGCCGGCGAAGAGTGGGCGGCCGCCGTTGCGAAGGTCCTTGAGTCGGTAGCCGAAGTCCTGGAAGTCGTGAACGGTGAGGAGGTAGCGCCCAGCCGTCTCATCCCAGCGAAAGACCTGGGCAAAGATGCAGCAGTGCGCACCCCCTGAATGGAGAGTGAAGACCACCTCTGGTTCCGGGGTTCCATCCAACTGGACCACGCGGGCAGGAGCTTGATAGGAGGGCGGAACCGGCACCAATTCGCAGCTGGGACACGGACGGGCCGGGGCGCGGTCGAGAACCTTGAAGCCATCGCGGTAGATCTGCAGCCGCACTCCATTGATCGAGCCTTCACTGTTTTCGTGGTAGCTGACGTCCGCCTGCACGCGCACCTGCCCTGAAGCAGCCGGAGCGATTGAGGCGCTGAAGAGCAGCGCCAACAGGGCGAGGGCGATTACAGCGGGCGCGATAGCGCGGACTTTCCGCATCTGCCGATCTTATTCGTGGGCAGATCAGCCAGGAAGCGAGCGCTCGCGTCTGTCACCCAAGGCCGACCTGATCAGCACCCAGCCGACGAAGACCAGCAACGCCCCGAAGGCGAGGAAGCCAAGGTCCCAGCCGATCGGGCCGCCGAGGTCGTCGCGGACGTGGTGGATGCCAAGGATCTGATGGTCGATCAGGCCCTCGACGAGGTTGAAGGCGCCCCAGCCGAGGAGGAGACCGCCGAAGTGGAAGCGCCAGGGCGGGGCCAGCTCGCCCCGCTGCCAGGCGCGGACGGCGACGATCGTGCCGGCCATGACCGCGATCCAGGTGGCGAGGTGGAAGAAGCCGTCGGCGAGGGTGTTGTCCTCGAGACCGCCAACCGTCGAGGCGGGGCAGCAGCCCTCGTCGGTGAGGATGTGGTGCCACTGGAGGATCTGGTGGAGGACGATCCCGTCGACGAACCCGCCAAGGCCGATCCCCAGCAGCAGCGACGGCAAAAGCGGCGGGCCCGACCGTTTTCTCACCCAGTGCGGCTTCCCCGGCGCGGAGAGCGCAAACCTACGGTGCGGCTACGGCTGGTGATCCAGGTGATGCGCAGTCAACCTGCCTTGACGTCGCTTGCCTGGAAGCTCCGGAAGACGATCGGCGAAATAGCCGAGCATGGCGCCGCCTACCACTGCGGTCAGGCCCAGGGCGACCATGGCAATTCCCGGTCCAGCGTCGAGCCGGTTGAGCAGTTCCACCAACCCAATGACGACTGCAGACGGAACTCCAAGGATTGCGATCCATCTCGTCGTGTCCCGAGTGTAGATCACCTCAAGTAATCCCTTGCCAAGAGGAGAAGGCCCAAACCAACGCCAAAGAAGAACCCGAGATTCCCGCGATAGGCAAGATGCTCATACGACAACCCTAGCGGTTTTCGCAGACAGAACATTTCGCCAGCCTCTCGTCAAACCTCCAGCATCAGCGTCACCGGGCCGTCGTTGATCAGCGCCACCCCCATGCAGGCGCCGAACACGCCCTTCTTCGCGCCGAGGCGCTCGCAGAAGCGGTCGTAGAGGGGCTCGGCTGCCTCCGGTCGCGCCGCCTCCATGTAGCTGGGGCGGTTGCCGCGGCGGGTGTCGCCGTAGAGGGTGAACTGGCTGACGCAGAGGACCTCGCGCTCGCCGAGCGGCTCGTTCATCCGCCCCTCGGCGTCGTCGAAGATCCGCAGCTTGCGGACCTTCTCGGCGAGCCGGTCGACCTCCTGCTCCCCATCCCCGGTGCCGACCCCGAGCAGGATCAGCATCCCGGGGCCGATCTGGGCGACACGCGTACCCTCGACGTCGACGGCCGCCTGGCTGACGCGCTGGACCAGGGCCTTCATCGGCCGCGCTAAGCGTCTGCTTCCAGCGCCTCGACCAGCGAGGAGGCGTCGTAGGCGCCGAAGAAGCGCTCGCCGTTGACGAAGAAGGTCGGGGTGCCGGTGGCGCCGCTGGCCTCGGCCGAGGCGACGTCGCGGGCGACGCGGTCGCGGTGGGCGCCGGAGTCGATCTCGGCTGCCATCCGCTCGGCGTCGAGCCCCAGGTCCCGCCCCACCTGCAGCATCACCTCGCGCGAGAGCTTCGGCTGGACGGCGTAGAGCTCGTCGTGGTACTCCCAGAACTTGCCCTGGGCGGCGGCGGCCTCGCTCGCCTCCGCCGCTTCCGGAGCCAGCGGGTGGCGCTCGGGGATCGGCAGGTGGCGGAAGCCGAACAGCAGCCGCTCGCCGAGGCGCTCGCGGACCCGGCGCAGGATCGACTGCGCGCCGAGGCAGAAGGGGCACTGGAAGTCCCCGAACATGACCAGCTCCAGCGGCACCCCGCGCTCTCCCCGAACGTGATCGAGGTCCTCCAGCGGGGGTGAGAGCAGTTCGTCCACCTGAGCCTTGATGTTATGTGCCCGTGCACGACATCGAGTCGATCCTCGTCCTCGTCCTCGCCGCGGCGCTGCTGGTCCGCCTCGCCGACTTCGGCAAGATCCCGGCGCCGATCGTCCTCGTTCTCGGCGGCCTCGCGATCGCCTTCGTGCCGGGACTGCCGGACGTCGAACTCGAGCCGGACACGATCTTCCTCCTCTTCCTGCCGCCGCTGGTCTACGCCGCCGGCTGGCGGACCTCGCCGCTGGAGCTGCGGGCGGTGGTGCGCCCGCTCGGACTGCTCGCGGTCGGCCTCGTCTTCCTCACCGCCGCGGTCGTCGCCGTCGTCGCCCACGCCCTCGTTCCCGAGCTGAGCTGGGCCGAGGCGGCGATCCTCGGCGCCGTCCTCGCCCCCACCGACGCGCCGGCCGCAACCGCGATCTTCCGCCGCCTCGGCGCCCCCGAGCGGGTGCGGCTCCTGGTCGAGGGCGAGTCGATGATCAACGACGGCACCGCGCTGGTCATCTACCGGATCGCCGTCGGCGTCGCCACCGGCGGCGCCTTCAGCCTCGGCAGCGCCACTCTGGAGTTCGTCGGCATCGCCGCCGGCGGGATCGTCGTCGGCCTCGTGGTCGGGCTCCTCTCCGACCTCGTCGTCCGTCGCCAGAGCGAGGCCGACCTGACCATCGTGCTCACGGTCCTCACCGCCTACGGCGCCTACATCGGCGCCGAGGAGCTGCACGTCTCCGGCATCCTCGCCGCCGTCGTCGCCGGCCTCTACGCCGGCTATCGCTCCCCCCACTCGCTCGACGCCGACGTCCGACTCAGCGCCGTCGCCTTCTGGAACGCCCTCATCTTCGGGCTCGAGATCACCCTCTTCGTCCTCCTCGGCCTACAGCTGCCGGAGATCATCGACACCCTCGAAGAGAGCGGCGACGGCGTCAGCGGGCTATTGGTGCCGATCGCGGCCATCGCCGCGGCCTCGATCGCCGCCCGCCTCGCCTTCGTCTTCGCGATGCGCGGCGACGCCGGCGAGACCGCCGGCGAACGCTTCGCAGTCGGCTGGAGCGGGATGCGCGGCGCCGTCTCCCTCGCCGCCGCCCTCGCGGTCCCGCTCAGCGTCGACGGCCGCCCCCAGATCATCTTCCTCACCTTCGCCCTGATCCTGATCACGATCGTCGGCCAGGGCCTCTCACTCCCCTTCATCGTCCGCGCCCTCAAGCTCGAACAGCCAAGGCGCTGGTCAGACGAAGAGGCAGTTGCGCGGATGGAGGCAGCCCAGTCGGCCCTAGACCGGATCGACGAGATGGAGTCCGAGGAGCGAGCTGCCGAGAAGCAACTGCAGCGCCTGCGTGACCTCTACCGCAGTCGCTTCCGGATGTGCCAAGCCGTGCTCGGCGGTGAGGACCCCGACGTTGCCGCCCGCGAGCAGCGACTAGCCGACTACGGCGAGCTGCGGCGCGAGCTGATCGGGATCGAGCGGGAGGAGCTGTTGGAGCTGCGGAGTGCGGGGCGCTTGCGGCACGAGACTTTGCGCCAGATCGAGCGCGACCTGGACCTCGAGGAGGCACGAATCCGGGCTTGAGGGGAGCCGGGAGAGGGGTTCGGCGGACAACAGCGGGGAGGGTCCGGCGAACCCCTCTCCCGGCTCCTGCTCAGGCGCCGAAGAAGTCCCGGGCTCGCTCGGCAACCAAGTCCGGCATCTCGTCGGCAATGAAGTGGCCGCAGTTATCGATTAGATCTACATCCATCGCGTCTGCGTGCTGCTCGTAGCCTTGGAGGAGCGTGTACGGGAGGGCTCGGTCGCCTTTGCCGAAGAAGAGTTTGGTGGGGACCTCGAGGCGGGTCCGTGCATAGCGGCCGCGAGCGATCTCCGGTGCCTCATACAGGGTGAAGGTGCGGTAGGTCTGCACAGCCGCCCGCGCCCGCGCCGGCTGGGTGAAAGTGTCGGAGAAGGCGTGGATGGAGGCGTCGTCCCAAACCTCTTTTCGCACTGAGCCGCCGACCAGGACCTTGGGGATGAACTTGCCGCTGGTGTGGAGCCGGTAGCCGAGCCCCGGGCTGGAGATCATCCACTGATAGAAGAAGCGCCAGATGTGCGGCGCCATCGCTCGCGTGCTCGTCCAAGGCGTGAGGATGTTGAGAGCCAGGTAGCGCTCGAACCGCTGCGGCTCCCGCAGCGCCAGGAGAAAACCGATCCAGCCGCCCCAGTCGTGGCCGACCAGTTTCACCCGCTCGATCCCGAGCTCGTCGAGGACGGCTAGCACGTCGTCGGCCAGGTTCTCCTTCTCATAGCCGCTCGGCGGGGCATCCGACCAGCCGTATCCGCGCAGGTCGAGCGCCAGGACCCGGTGGCGGTCGGCCAGCGCCGGCATCAGGTGCCGCCACTCGTACCAGTGCTGCGGCCAGCCGTGGAGGCAGAGGACGACGTCGTCGCCACTCCCCGCTTCCGCGTAGTGGAAGTCGAGTCCCCGCGCCCGGACCCAGTGATGGGTGACGCCGTCGATGTGCGGTGGCTGGCTCACCAGCCAAACAGGCTATCGAGCCTCAGGCCTTCTCAAAGCGCGCAAGCGACCGGCTGCGCGCCGGGAGGTCGCGCCAGTCGCCGGGCCCCCTTCCGCTCAGTGCAACGTGGCCGTCGCTGCCTGCTGGCGAAAGTCGTTGAGCATCTCCTCCATCGCGCCGACCTCGCACGGGACCATTTCCGGCCACGACTTCTCGGGGTGCTCCTGAAGCGTCTTCAGCCCGTTGCCGCTGATGATCGCGACCACGGTCTCGTCGGGCGCGATCTTCCCTTCCTGCGCCAGCCGCGCCGTCGAGGCGATCGTCGTGCCACCGGCCGGCTCGGTGAGGATTCCCTCGGTCGCGCCGAGCAGGTCGATCGCGCCGAATATCTCCTCGTCGGAGACCGCGGCCGCCGAGCCGTTGCGCGAGCGCACCGCGTCGACCACCAAGGCGCCATCTCCGGGCGCCCCGATCGCGATCGAGTGTGCTGCGGTCTCAGGCGTCTGCGGGACGAGCTCGCCGCCGTCGAGGATCGCGGTCGAGATCGGCGAGCAGCCGCTGGCCTGGGCGATGTTGATCTTCGACTCCGCCGTCTCGGCCAGGCCGACTTTCTCCAACTCCACCAGGCCCTTGTGCATGCGTGAGGAGAGGGTGCCGCCGGCGGCCGGGATCACGAAGTGGTCCGGGGCTTTCCAGCCGAGCTCCTCGACCACCTCGAAAGCCATCGTCTTCGCCCCCTCGGCGTAGAACGGCCGCAGGGTGATGTTGGCGAACTCCATGCCGGTGGTGATCGCCAGCTCGCGGCAGGCGCGGTTGGCGCCGTCGTAGTTGGCGTCGAGCTGGATCACCTGCGCACCAAGCGCACGGCAGGCCTTCGCCTTCCCCTTCTCCATGTTGCCGGGGTAGAAGATGTAGGGCTTGGCCCCGGCCTGCGCGCCAAGCGCGGCGACGGCGGTGCCGACGTTGCCGGTCGAGACGCAGCCGACCTCCTCCTTGCCCAGCTCGAGCAGACGGGCGATCGCCATCCCGACGACGCGGTCCTTGTAGGAGAACGAGGGGCGGTTGCTGGAATCGTCCTTGATGTAGAGGTTGCTGAGGCCGAGCTCGGCCCCCAGGCGCTCGGCGTGGATCAGCGGCGTTTTGCCGGCGAACTGAGCGACGCGCTGCTGCGCGCGGCGGTTGAGGATCGGCAGCAGCTCCTCGAAGCGCCAGACGTTCCAGGGGCGCTCGGTCAGCGGGCGCTCCTCGATCCGCTTCTTGGCGAGCTCGTAGTCGTAGTCGACGTCAAGGCCTTCGCCGCAGGCGTGGCACTTGAAAGCCCGGTCCAACAACGGCGTCCGGTAGCCGCAGTCGCGACAGACGAGTTCGGTGGCACAGGAGTTGGTCCGGAGCCCATAGGGCTCGGTGAGATGCGGATCTACCGCGTCACTCATGACTCCTCCTTTGCCGCCGATCCCTCGGCCCTGGTCCAATTGGTCGCACGGGTATAACACATGGTCAGCTAGTGCTCAACGCTTTCTGCGCAAAACTGTTGCGGATGATGAATCGATTCGTCTCAGGAAGGTAGCGGAAGCTGAAGCGGGCGCAAGCGTTCTGAATCCTCTTGTCTGTAGAGCTTCTGTCCGCAACCGGAAAAGATCCTCCCCGATGACTCCCCAGGAGCGCTTCGCCGTCAACCTCCGCAAGGCCCGAACCGAGGCCGGCGTCTCCCAGGAAGAGCTGGGCTACATGTGCGATCTGCACCGCACCGAGGTCTCGCTGCTCGAGCGAGCCGGCCGCGAGCCGCGCCTGGCCACGATCGTCAAGCTGGCCGGCGCTTTGAACACCACCACGAGCGAGCTCTGCGCCGGAATCAGCTGGCTGCCGAAAGCGCGCCGCTTCGACGTCAAGCGCCCCCCGAGGGCCTGAACGTCGCGCGACGCGCTCCAGCCGATCACGAAGGGAAGTGAAGGGAGGCGGGGCGACGTCGGCCGAGCCGACGTGACCCGGATCCGTCATGACGCTTGATCCGGGCTCAGGATTGGTCCTCCTTTGCCACCCCAAGGCGGTTTCCCATATCCGAGAAGCCCCGCCTCCTTCACCGGTGATCGACCGGCATCCGCATTCATAACAGAATCAGTTCTATCAATCAAGTCTCTTTGCACAATCGAGCAAGTCTTTGCCTAGATCCCTAGGAAGAGGCAGGCGTGGAGGCCGAGGACACCGGGATCTCGGCCGACTCAGGCCAAGCCTCCAGGGCCTCGGCCGTATCCCCCGCTCCCGCCGCCACCAGCAGCTCCTCGGCCAGGTGAGGTGCGAAGGGGACCAGGGTCCGCGCCAGTAGGACCAGCGCGGCGATCTGCGCCTCGGCGTCGGCGCGATCGAGCTGGCCCCGACGTTTGATCACCCGCTTCTCGAAGTCCTGGATCCGCTCGAAAAGACGGGTGATGTTGCGGATCGACTTGTGCATCTGCAGCTGCTCGGTGTCCTCGGTGATCCTCGACAAGCCGTTCTCGCACCATTTGCGCAGCCGGTCGCGCATGTGCTCGGTATCGGCAGCGGCCTCCGGATCGTGCGCCAGATCCTCCAGCGCGGCAAGGCGGTCGTGCGTGTAGATCCAGAGGTTGCGCAGGAAGCGACTGGCGAAACGGACCGTACCGTCGCTCCAGTTGAGCGTCTTCGCCGGCCCGGCGGCGTAGAGGACCGCGAGCCGGACGGTGTCGGCGCCGTGCTCGGCGACCAGCTCGTCGGGGTTGACGACGTTCCCCAGGTGCTTGCTCATCTTGCGGCCGTCGGCGATCACCATCTCGTGGAAGAGGCAGCCGGCGAACGGCTCCCCCTCCCCCATGAAGGCGAAGGGGCCGATGTCGCGGAGGGCCTTGGTGACGATCCGCTGGTCGAAGACGAAACCGCCGCTGTCGTTGCCGGCGACGAGCCGCTCCGACGGCAGCCACTCCTGCAGGTCGGGATGGGTGAACATCTGCTCGTCGCGCGCCTCGGGCGGCACCGCGGCCGGGACCCAGAGCCAGAGCGCGTCGAAGTGGCAGTCGAGGGTGTCGGTCTCGCGCTTGGCGGCGCCGCCGCACTTCGGACACTCGACGTCGACGAAGTCCGGCCGCTCGGCCAGCGGGTTCCCTTCCCCGGTCGGCTGCAGGTCGCGCGGCAGGACCACCGGCAGGTCCTCCTCCGGCACCGGGACCGGGCCGCACTCGTCGCAGAGGACGATCGGGATCGGGCAGCCCCAGGCGCGCTGGCGCGAGATCGAGAAATCGTTGGCGCGGTAGCGGGTGGTCTCGCGGGCAGCCTCGGCGGGGGCGGGCGCCGGCCCCTCGTCGTCCTCGCCCCGCTCGGGCACCTCGACCCGCTGCAGCCGCTCGGCGAGGTCGCGGTCGGCCTCGTCGATGGCGGGGATTCCGAGCGCGGCGGTCGGTCCGAAGCGGGCATCAACGAGCGGCGAGACGACCACCGGCAGCTCCGAGCCGTCGGGACCGGTGATCGAGGAGCCGGTGTCGACCAGCGGCACCAGGCGCGCGTCGCGGGCGCTGCGCTCCCAGCCGCCGGAGCGCATCTGCTCCATCTGCTCCCGCGCGGCCGGGTCGGTCGCCCAGGCGTCGACTTCCGGGTGGCGCGGCGAGAGCAGCACGAAGCTCGCCAGGCCGGCGAACTTGCGGTGCGGCGTGAAGACGGTCAGCGAGCGGGCGTCGCCCTCCAACTCCAGCTCGACCCCGTCGGAGCGGCCGAGGATGTAGCGCTGGGTCGCCAGCGAGAGGTCGTCCCACTTGCCGCTCTCCGCGAGCTGCTCGGTGTTGCGGTCGTTCTCCTCCAGATAGGGGGTGATCCGCAGGAACCAGGTCGGGCGCCGGATCAGCCGCACCTCGTTGTGGCAGCGCCAGCAGCGGCCGTCCTCGACCTGGATCGAGGCGAGCGTGGTCTGGCAGGTGTCGCACCAGTCGACGGTGGTGTCGGCGCGGTAGATCAGGTCGCGCTCGAGCAGGGTGAGGAAGAGCCACTGCGACCAGCGGTACTGGCCCTCGTCGGAGCTGTAGAAGACGCGGTCGTAGTCGAAGGAGAAGCCGAGCCGCTTCATCTGTCCCAGCATCCGCTCGCCGCACTGGGCGACCCAGTCGGCCGGGGGGATCCGGCGCTCGATCGCCGCCAGCTCGGCCGGCAGGCCGAAGGCGTCGAAGCCGAAACCGAGCAGGACGGCGTCGCCGCGGCCGCGGCGGAAGCGGGCGTAGGCGTCGCCGATCGAGTAATCGCGAACGTGGCCCATGTGCAGGTTGCCCGAGGTGAACGGGCTCGAGGGCTTGACGTAGACGCGCTGCTGGCCGTCTTTGGGCTGCGGGGCGCTGAAATCGCCGCGCTGCTCCCAGATCTCCTGGCGCTTGGCCTCGGTTGCCTGGGGGTCGTATTTCGGCTTCTCGCTCATCTCCTCAATCATGCCTGAGGAGACAAGCGCTCTGCTGAGCTAAGAAAACGTCCAGAGCTTGTTGCCCAGGAAATTGAAGGGCATCGCCGCGGCTACGGCGATCGCCTGGGCGGGGAGCTCACCCATGGTGGTGTAGGCAAGGAGCAGCTGGAGAACCACGAGGTTGAGCCCTAAGGACGCGAGGCTCACCGTGAAGAAACGCGCCGCTTGGAAGTGCATTGGGCCGTCGCCGGGGCCGAAGGTCCAGTGGCGGTTCCAGAGGAAGTTGTTGGTGACGGCGACGGCGAAGGCGCCGATTGCGGCGGCGACGTGGTGAGTGCCGAAGCTGCCGGTCAGCAGGGCGAAGACGGCGAGGTTGACCAGGTACCCGGAGCCGCCGACAAGGCCGAATTTGAGCAGCTGCACCCAGTTCGCCGGCTGGCGAGCGGCGGCGCCGATCCGATAGGCGAGCTCAGTGGCAGGGGACATCGCGAACCGAGGAGGTTAACGGCAGGGCAGGCGCTGACCCCTCTGCGTAGTCTTCCCGCCCTCATGCGCAGGAGGAACGCAACCGTGGCGGCGGTGGCGCTGGCCGCCGTGGCCGTGGCAGTCGCCCTCGCCTTTGGCGGCCACGAGGGATCGGGTTCAGAGAACGCCGAAAGCGACGAGCTCGCCGGCCGGCCGTCGGTGGAAATCATCTCCCCCCGCAACGGCGCCCGCCAGGAGAACCGCGCGGTGGTGGTAAAGGTCGAGGTCGAGAACTTCCAGCTCGCGCCGCGCCAGCTCGGCGGCGAACCGCAGCTCGGCCAGGGCCACATCCGCTTCAGCCTCAAGCGCGTTCCCGACTGCGTCGACCCGAAGAAACTCCTGGACGCGGAAAACAGCCCGGTCGGCAAAGGCCGCCTCGTCGGGCGCTCGTTCGACTACGCGGAGTTCGCCGGCCCCAACGGCATCCTTGCCGAACGGATCGGGGTGGCCGGCGCCTACTCCCCCGCGACCAGGCCGGAGATCTACTACCACCACCTCCCCCCCGGCTTCTACCGGATGGTCGTCAACCTCGCCCAGAACAGCGGCACGACGACGCAGTTCAACGACGTCACCAACTTCCAGATCCTGCCCCCGCCGGGCGGCGGACCGAAACCCTGCTCAGAGGGCAAAGTCCCCAGCGCCAAGGCAGCCGCGCGCCTCGAATAGGGCCGCTGTAGGGCAATACTTCACTTTGTATAGTGGGTGGGTGCGCACCTACCGCCGGCTGATGGGTTTCCTGCGCCCCTACCGGGCGCAGCTGTGGGGTTCGCTGGTCTTCGCCTGGGCGGCGATGGGGATGACGGTGTTGATCCCTTGGCTGATCGGCCGCGCGGTGAACGCGATCGAGGCCGGGAATAAGCAGGACCTGCTGCCACTGGCGCTGGCGATCCTCGGCGCGGCGGTGCTGCGGCTGGCCTTCATCGTGGTCCGGCGCGTGGTCGCCGGCAAAGTCTCCCTCGGGGTCGAGTTCGACCTGCGCCAGACCTTCTACGCCCACCTGCAGCGGCTCGAGCTCGGCTTCTTCGACGGGCAGCAGACCGGGCAGCTGATGTCGCGGGCGACCGTCGACCTGCAGTCGATCCGCTTCTTCCTCGGCTACGGCCTGATCTTCATCACCCAGAACCTGCTGACGGTGACGCTGGCCAGCGCGGTGATGTTCGCGATCGACCCCTGGCTGGCGCTGATCGCGCTGGCGCCGGCGCCGCTGATCGTCTACACCGCCTCCCGCTACAACCGCGTCAACCGCCCCGCGGTACAGGAGGTGCAACAGCGGATCGCCGAGCTGACCGCGGAGGCCGAGGAGAACGTCTCCGGGATCCGCATCGTCAAGGCCTTCGCCCGCGAGGAGCACCAGCGGCAGCGCTTCGCGCGGGCGGTCGGTCGGGTCTTCGACCAGAGCATCTACTCGACCAGGTTGCAGGCCATCTTCTCGCCCTTCATCGGCCTGCTGCCCCAGTTCGGGATCGCCCTGATCCTGCTGATCGGCGGCCGCCAGGTGATCAACGGCAGCCTCAGCCTCGGCGACTTCACCGCCTTCTACACCTACCTGGTGATGCTGGCCGGGCCGCTGCGGATGCTGGGCTCGACGATGGCGATGGCCCAGCGGGCGGTCGCCTCGGGCAACCGGCTGTTCGAGATCCTCGACCGCGAGCCGCGGATCCAGAGCGCGCCCGATGCCCCGGAGTTGCCACCGGGCGGCGGCCGGGTCGAGCTGCACGGGGTGGCCCTGCGGTATGAGGGCGCGGAGGAGGTCCCGGCCCTGCACGGCGTCGATCTCGAGGTCGAGGCCGGCAAGACGGTTGCCCTGGTCGGTCCCTCGGGCTCGGGCAAGACGAGCCTGGTGGCGCTGATCGCGCGCCTGTACGACCCGAACGAGGGCAGCGTCCTGGTCGACGGCGCCGACGTGCGCGAGGTCGACGTCGCCTCGCTGCGCTCGGAGATCGCCTTCGTCGCCGACGACAGCTTCCTCTTCACCGCCAGCGTCGCCGAGAACATCGCCTACGCCCGCCCTGAGGCGAGCCAGGAGGAGATCGAAGCGGCGGCGCGGCGGGCGCAGGCCGATGACTTCATCCGCGAGCTCCCCGACGGATACGAGACCCGCGTCGGCGAGCGCGGCCTCACCCTCTCCGGCGGCCAGCGCCAGCGGGTCGCGATCGCCCGCGCGCTGCTCGCCGACCCGCGGATCCTGATCCTCGACGACGCCACCTCCTCGGTCGACGCGACCACCGAGGCGGCGATCAAAGCCGGGCTGCGAGAAGCGATGGCCGGCCGCACCACCTTCATCATCGCCCACCGCCTCTCCACCGTCTCGCTCGCCGACGAGATCGTCGTCCTCGACGGCGGCCGGATCGTCGACCGCGGCAGCCACGAGGAGCTGATGGAGGGCTGCGGCTTCTACCGCGAGATCGCCGAGCACGGGCTCGCCGACTCGGTCTTCCTGCAGCGCGACCTCGAGGAGCGCGAGGAGATGGCGAAGCTGTGAACGGCAGCCCCAACATCGGCAACATCGGCCGCCTCTTCGCCGACCTCTGGAAGCTGATCCGGGGCGAGGACCGGCGCGGCCACAAGGTGCGCTGGCTCGTCGCGCAGCTGCGTCCCTACCGCGGCCGCGTCGCGCTGATGTTCCTCGGGCTCGCCTTCGCGACCGCCGCCGGGCTCGCCCCTCCCTACCTCGCCGGCAAGGCGATCGACGACGGCATCCTCGCCGGCGACGGCGGCGCCTTCGACTGGATCGCCGGCGACGTCGGCGACGTCGGCGCCCTCGACCGGATCGTCGCGGCCTTCGTCGCGGTGGCGGTGATCTACGCGGTGGCGACCTTCCTGCAGACCTACATGGTCGGCTGGGTCGGGACCCGGGTGCTGCAGGACCTGCGCCAGCGGGTCTTCACCCACATCCAGTCGATGTCGATCGGGTTCTTCACCCGCCGCAGCCCCGGGGTGCTGATCTCGCGGATGACCAATGACATCGAGGCGCTGAACCAGCTGGTGACGAGCGGCGTGGTGACGATGTTCTCCAGCACCCTGACCCTGCTCGGGGTGGTCGTGATCCTGCTCCTGCTCGACCTGCAGCTGGCGCTGGTCACCTTCCTCACCTTCCCGCTGCTGGCGGTGGCGAGCCTGATCTTCCGCGTCGCCTCCGCCGGCGCCTACCGGGCGACGCGGGAGCGGATCGCGGCGATCACCGGCTACCTGCAGGAGTCCCTCAGCGGGGTGCGGGTCGTGCGCAGCTTCGGCCAGGAGCCGCGGCACGTCGACGAGCTGACCGTGCTGAACGAGGCGAACCGCCAGGCGAACCTGAAAACCGTCTACCTCAACGCCTCCTACTTCCCCGCGGTGGAAATGCTCTCTGCCATCGGCACCGCGGTGATCCTGCTCTACGGCGGCAGTCAGGCGATCGACGGGGCGATCCAGATCGGCGTCATCGTCGCCTTCGTCGGCTACCTCAACACCTTCTTCGACCCGATCCAGCAGCTCTCCCAGCTCTACACGACCTACCAGCAGGGGATGGCGGCGCTGGACAAGATCTTCGACCTGCTGGAGACCGAGCCGGACATGGTCGACGCGCCGGACGCGATCGACCCGGGGACGCTGCGCGGGGAGATCGAGCTCGAGGGCGTCTGGTTCTCCTACGGCGAGGAGGGCGAGTCGGGCGAGGACACCTGGGCGCTGCGAGGCGTCGACCTGCACGTGCCGCCGGGGCAGACGCTGGCCCTGGTCGGGGCGACCGGCGCCGGCAAGTCGACCTTCGCGAAGCTGGTCGCCCGCTTCTACGACCCGCAGAAGGGGACCGTGCGGGTCGACGGGCACGACCTCCGCGGCGTCCAGCAGCGGGCGCTGCGGCGCCAGCTCGGAATCGTCCCCCAGGAGGGCTTCCTCTTCTCCGGCAGCGTCCGCGAGAACGTCGCCTTCGGCCGGCCGGAGGCAAGCGAGGAGGAGATCGAGGCGGCGATCGCCGCCGTCGGCGCGACCGCATTCGTCGCCGCCCTCCCCGACGGCCTGGAGACCCAGGTGGGAGAGCGCGGGATCCAGCTCTCGGCGGGCCAGCGCCAGCTCGTCGCCTTCGCCCGAGCCCTGCTCGCCGAACCGCGGATCCTGATCCTCGACGAGGCGACCTCCAACGTCGACGTCCGCACCGAGAAGACGATCGAGCGAGGCCTCGAGCGCCTCCTCCACGGCCGTACCGCCATAGTCATCGCCCACCGCCTCTCCACCATCCGCCGAGCCGGCAAGATCGTCGTCCTGGAAAACGGCCAGATCGCCGAGCAAGGCACCCACGACGAGCTGATCGCGGCCAACGGCCCCTACTCCAAGCTCTACGGCGCCTGGTCTGAATCAGCGGCCTGAGGAGCGCAAGACCCAGCGTCGTCGGTACAGGAGCCGGGCAACCCTCTTCACTCGCATGCTGGCTGGATCGCCTCCAGCTGACCGCGATGGGTGTCAGGCCAGATGCGCAAAACGTTCAGAGGGTCACCCGGCTCCTCCACAACGGGCAGAACGAGGCAACCTGCCCAGCGAGACCGCAAAAAACATCCCTCAAGGAGGTTTTTTGCGGTCTCGCGAGAGGTGAGGCGAAACGCCCTCGGGCCTCTGAGCATCGCCAGCTGTCGCTAGGAGGGATGGGTGTCCCCTGGCCGACCGGCGTCCTGATTTTCGCAGTGCCCGTGACCGAGAGTTGCTGAGTTAGCGGCGAAAATCCCAGGGAGGTCAGGGGACACCCATCCCTCCCTACCGACTAGCTCATCCAGGTCCTACGCCACCCGATTCGCCGCCCGTTTCGGGTTCCGGCGCGGGTTCTTCGGTACCGCCGGCGCCGCCGGTTTCGGGGGCGATTTCTTCTTCGGGGAGGGCTTCTTCTTCGGGGACGAGTTCTTCTTCTTCGAATTCGGGTTCGACTTCGACCCCGCCTTCTTCGCCTTCGAATTCTTCGCCCCCGGGTTCGACTTCGCCGCCAGCCGGGGCCGGCGCTTCGCCGGGGCCCTCGCTGCAGTCCTCGAAGCCGTAGATCTCGGCCTGGGACTGGAATTCTTCGAGCGCCACTTCCGCTTCGCCGTTCAGCTCGCCGATCACTTCGAGGTCTTCGCGTTCGGCCGCGAGTTTCACTTCGCCCTCGACCTTGGCCAGCTCTTCGGCCGCTTCCATGAATTTGGCGTAGCTGCCGTCGTCGTCGGCCGGGGAACCGAGGTCCTGCAGGCGTTCGACCATCCCCGTGTAGAGGTTGGCGACTTTTTCGGCTTCTTCGGTGGGGAAGTCTTCCGAGGCCGCGGAGGCGGTCAGGGCGGCGACCGCGGCATTGACCTCAGCGCAGACGTCGTCGCCCTCGGCGATCAGCTCCTCTTTGCTCAGCGCCGCCGGTTCTTCGACGGTGGGCGCCGTCGTTTCAGTCTCGTCGCCGCCACCGCCGCAGCCGGCGATCACGAGCGCGGCCAGGGCGCCGAGAAGTAGGAGGAACGTCTTGTTGCCGGGGGTCCGCATGGGGCGAAGCTAGCAAAGGGATTCGACGCCTTTGCAGGGCTTTGATGAAGCTGCGGCCCAGGGACTCGAACCCCGACTACCTCGTCCAGAGCGAGGCGTGCTGCCATTACACCAGGCCGCAACGGCGTTCCCTCAGGATAAGGGACTCAGTCGAAGGGGGTTCCCTCGGCGATCATCTGCCGCGCCTGCGCCAGTTCTTCGGAGCGGCCGACGCTGAGGCAACCGGCCACCTCGTCGCCCTGCAGGTACCAAACCGAGAACTCGCCACCCTCGCGGTCGCCGCGCCAGACCTCGCGGTCCCACTCATAGGCCGGCCCGACGTACTCCATGCTCGCCCAGTCGGCGAGATCGCTGAAGAAGTAGGGCACGACTTCGTAGTCGGCATCGGCGCCGAGCATGTTCGCGGCGGCGTGGATCCCCTGCTGCATCGCCACGTCCCAGTGCTCGACGTGGACCCGGCGCCCGTGAACAACGCTCTCGTAAGAGCAGCAGTCGCCGGCGGCGTAGATGCCGGGGACCGAGGTCTGCAGCTTCGCGTCGCAGACGATGCCGCCGGGGCCGACCTCGAGGCCCGCCCGCTGGGCCAGCATCGCGTCGGGCCGGACCCCGGCGCCGATTACGACGGTGTCGCACTCGACCGCGAGGCCGCTCTCGGTGATCACCGCGCTGACCCGGCCGTCGCCCTCGAAGGCGCTCAGCGTCTCGCCCCCGTGGAAGGTCACCCCGTGGGATTCCAGCTGCCCCTGGAACCAGCGGCCGGCGTCCTCGCCGAAGGTCCGCGAGAGCGCCACCTCCTCGATCGCGAGGATCGTGCACTTCTTCCCCTGCGCGGCCAGCGAGGCGGCGACCTCGCAGCCGATGTAGCTGCCGCCGATCAGGACTACGCTCTCGGCCGCCTCGGCGTCGGCCCGGATCGCGTCGGCGTTGCCGAAGGCGCGCAGGTAGTGGATGCCCTCGTTCTCGGCCCCCTCGACGCGGAGGATGTTGACCATCGCCCCGGTGCCGAACAGCGCCTTGCCGAAGCTCACCTCCTCTCCGCCCTGGATCTTCGCCGTCCGCGCCTCGGCATCGAGCGAGATCACGTTGCGGGCGGTCAGCAGCTCGACCCCGTTCTCCTCGTACCAGGTGACCGGGTTGACGTGGGCGCCCTCGCGGCGGGCGTCGCCGCGCAGGTACTCCTTCGAGATCGGCGGCCGTTCGTAGGGCGGCTCGGGCTCGCGTCCGATCAGCAGGATCGACCCTTCGGCACCGCGGCGGCGCAGCTCGGCAGCGCAGTGGGCGGAAGCCATACCGCCACCCACCAGGAGGAAATCGACCTCGCGATCGGGCACCGGCTCAGGTCCCGTTGCTGCCGTTGCCCCGGGGGCCGAACAGGGCCTTCAGGTCCTCCTCTTTGCCGGGGTCGAGGACGGCGAGGATCTCGTCGCCTTCCTCGAGCACGGTGTCGGCGGTGGGTACGAAGCCCTTGCCCGACCGCAGGACCGAAATCAAAAGGCTCCCTTCGGGCATCTGCAGGTCGCCGACGCGGCGGCCGGTGACGCTGGAGTCCTTGCCGAGCAGCATCTCGATGATCTCCAACTGCTCCTCCTGCAGGTCGAGCAGGTGGACGAGCCCGTACTCGGGCACCTCGTGCTCGAGCAGGCGCAGGATCAGGTCGGTGGCCGAAACCGAGGGTTTGACCCCGAGCAGGTCGAAGTGGCGGCGGTTGCGGGGGTTGTTGACGCGGGCGATGATCTGGTCGACCAGGTACTTCTCCTTCGCCACCTGGCAGATCAGCATGTTGTCCTCGTCGTCGCCGGTGACCGCGATCACCATGTCGGCGCGCTGGATCCCCGCCCGCTCAAGAACCCAGAGCTCGGAGGCGTCGCCGTAGGAGACGTTGTGCTCGAGCTCCTGCTCGACGGTCAGGTAGCGGCGCCGGTCGCTCTCGATCAGGGTCACCTCGTGGCCTTTGTCGAGCAGCTCTCGGGCCAGGTTCCAGCCCACCTTGCCCGCTCCGACGACGATGATGTACATGACTCTTGCCCCGCTCCCCTACGCCGCCGCCGGGGTGTCGTCGGGGGAGCTGTCACGGCCGCCGGCGTCGCGCACCGCGCCCTCCAGCATGTCGATCGCCACCCGGGTCGGGCAGACCGTGTTCAAGCCCTGCCGCTGGTACCACTCGGCCCGCAGCGGGTCGAGCACGCGGGCGATCACCGTCGGCACCTCGTAGCGACGCTGGGCGATCTGGGAGATGACGATGTTGGTGTTGTCACCGTCGGTGGAGGCGATGAAGACGTCGGCCCGCTCGATCCCGGCAGCCTCCAGCGCCTCGGTCTCGAGACCGGCGCCGACGGTGAACTGGCCGCCGAGGTCCTCCCAGCTCTTATCCAGCCCCACCTCGAGCCGGGCGTGCGACTCCGGATCCTCGTCGAGGCAGGAGACGTCGTGGCCCTCGCGGAGCATCGCCCGGGCAACCGAGGAGCCGACCCGCCCGCAACCGACGATCAGAACGAACATGGTTCCGGATACTAGACGGGCTATTCAGGTTCCGGCGGGGCCGTGAGCAGGACCCGGCAGGGAGCTTTCTTCAGCACGTACTCGGTCGCGGCGCCGATCTCCTCCGGCTTCGCCGCGCCGATCCCGCCGATCGTCGCCCCGCCGCGGATCTTGGTCGGCGGCTCACCGCCGATCACGATCGCCTCCGCGTTGCTGCGCCGCGCCGCCTCGAGGATGCCGGCGCCGACCTTGCGGGCACGGATCAGGTCGGTCGTGACCTCGACGTCCTCGTACTCCTCCCCCACCTCGCGCGCCCGCGCCAGCGCCCGCCGTCCCCTCTCCTCCCTCTCCTTCGGCAGCTTCGCGTCCAGCGGCAGCGAAAGCGGCACCTCGATCACGTACACGACCTCCATCCGCGAGACGCCGCGGCGGCGCCGGCCGTCGACCTGCTCGGCCGCCGCCAGGCGCCCGGCCGTGGCGACGATGTCGTCGTCGAACTTGGTCCCGAAGACCGGCACGAGGACGTTGCTGAACTCGATTTCGGGCATCTGCTTGGTCAGGGCGCGCTCCGTGACCGAGACCCGCTGGGTCAGGGTCGTGCCCTCGAAGACCTTGCGGTAGACGACGTAGAAGGTGAGGCCGAAGGCCATCCAGCCGAGGCCGACCCAGCGGGCGGTCGAGTGGTAGGCGAGGACGCTGACGAAGGCGAGTCCGCTGAGGAGCGCCGCGAGGATCGCCGGCAGCGGCAGCTCCGCGTGGCCCCAGGGGATCCCGAGCGGGACCCGGAACGGCCGCCGCTTCTCCGGTTGCGTCACCCGTAGGCGGATGATCGAGAGGTGGGCGATCGTGATCGCCAGGGTCGCCCCGAAGGCGTAGATGCCGGCGAGGAGCTTGACGTCGGTCGGGGCGACGAGCCCGATCGCGATCAGGCCGCTGAGCACGATCGCGACGTACGGGGTGGCGGTGCGCCGGTCGAGCTTGCCGAGCCAGCTCGGGATCTGGCGGTTGATCGCCAGCGTCCAGATGTGGCGGGAGACGCCGAGCATCGAGGTGCTGGCGGCCCAGATCAGGACCGGGGTGGCGACCGCGGCCACCAGCCAGCGCATCACCTCGGCGACCCAGGCGGGTTCGTAGGCGGAGACGATTCCCAGCACCGGGTCCTCGACGAACTCGCTGCCGAGGGCGGTCTGCGGGCCGTCGGGGCCGGCCACCACCGGCACCGCCATCAGCGCGATCGCCGCCATCCCGGCGTAGACCAGCGGCACCGCGATCGCGCCGATCCAGGCGACGCGCTTGAGGTCGCGGCGGCTGACGTCGATGTCGGGGGCGAGGTCGGAGGCGGCCTCGATCCCGGCGTAGGCCAGCATCGCCACCACCGCCGCGTAGACGATGTCGCGGAAGCTCGGGTCGGAGAAGAGGTGGAGCTCCTCGGTGAGGCGATCCGGGTGCATCACGACCAGGGCGCCGACGCCGATCACCGCCAGCTGCAGGCCGAGGTCGGCGAGCGCCAGCAGGGTCAGAGAGCCCTGCCGCTCACGGCCGGTGATGTTGAGGATGTTGAGGACGCAAACGCCGGCGATCACCGCTGCCGCTATGCCGATCTCCCAGCCAGGGTGGGCGAACTCCGTGCCGGGCGGGGTCAGGTAGTGGGGCACCGAGAGCGCCGCCAGCGCGATCACGATCAGGTAATCGATCAGGATCGCCCAGCCGGCGATGAAGGCGACCAGCTCGTTGAAGGCGTGGCGGGCGAAGGTGGAGGAGCCGCCACGCTCGCGGAACATCGCCCCGCCCTCGACGTAGGTGAGCGTGGTGAGGCCGAAGAGGAGGCCGGCGGCGAGGAAGATCAACGGCGTCAGGCCCAGGCCCTTGTCGGCGACGACGCCGAGGGCGAAGTAGATCGAGAAGCCGACGGACGAGTAGGCGGCGGCGAAGAGCGCCGGGACGCCGAGGCCGCGCATCACCACCCGCTCGCGGCGGGGCTCCTGCGGGCGGCTCATCGCTCCATCCTCGCGCCGAGCCAGAGGCGCCCGGCGCCGACGAGCAGGAAGGCGATCCCGATCAGGAAGCCGACCGAGGCCGGCCCGCCCCCGTTCGCGAGGGTGAGGACGAGCACCGCCAGCCCGATCGCCGCCATCGCCAGCGAGAAGGCGCGAACGGCGCCGCGGTAGACGCGCTCGCCGTTCACCTGGCCGCCTCCGCCAGCGCCGCGCCGGGGATCGCCGGCGGATTGTCGGTCGGGTCGGAGACGACGATCACCCGGCAGGGGCGCTCGCCGAGGATCGTCTGCAGGGCCTTGCCGTAGAGGGGGACGCCGTTGCGGTAGCGGAGGCCGACGACGATCGCCTCGGCCTTGATCTCCGCCGCCTCGTCGGCGACGGAGTAGCCGGCCTGCCCGGGCCGGACGCGGGAGACGTGGCCGGTGACGCGCTGGCCGCCGATCAGCTTCGCCTCCTCGATCTTGCGCTGGGCCTCGGCTTCCGCATCGGACATCCGCGCGTCCAGCGGCAGGTTGGTCGGCACGGTCATCATCGAGTGGACGTGGATCCCGCGGCGCCGCTTCGAGGCGAGCTTGACCGCGGTCGCGACCGTCTCCGGCGAGAACGGGTCGTCGTCGTCGAAGGCGACGAGGACGCTCCGGTACTCGACCTCCTCGACCCCGAGCGGCTCCGGCAGAACGACCTTCACCGTCTCCGTCAGCGGCAGCCGCTGGCTGCGGCGGTAGAGCAGGTAGACGACGATCCCGAACGCCATCCAGCCCAGGCCGATGGCGAGCGTGCGGGGGTTGAGGGCCATGACGACGATCCAGGCGGCGAAGGTGCCGAGCCCTCCCAGCACCGCGGTGAGCGGCAGCTCGGCCCCGAAGGCGCGGAAGTTGAGTGGCGGCTTCCACTGCCGCTCCGCGTCGGGCCGCGTGCGGCGCAGCTGGATCACCGCGAAGTGGGCGATCGTGAAGGAGAGCATCGCCCCGAACGAGTACATCGTCGCCAGCAGCTCGGTCTGCCCCGGCACCATGGTGACGATCGCGATCGCGGCGAAGACGACGATCGCGATGTACGGAGTGCGATAGCGCGGGTGGAGCTGGCGCAGCGCCTCGGGAAGCTGACGGTACTGGCCCATCGAGTAGGTGAGCCGGGAGACCGCGATCATCGCCGCGTTGGTCGCGATCAGGAGGATCACCCCGGCGAAGGTGCCGACGTAGTAGCGCAGGACTTCCGTCGGAGTCGAACCGAGGCCGAGATTCTCGGCGATCCCCAGCATCGGGTTGTCAGCGAAGGTGGTGCCGAGCGTGGTCGTGTACTCACCGCCGGCGCCCTGGGTGACTGGCATCGCCGAGAGGGCGACGAGTGGGATCAGCATGTAGAGGCCGAGCACGGCGACGACCGTGAAGCCGACCGCGCGGGGGATCGTGCGGGCGGCGTCCTTGGCCTCCTCGGCCATGTTGGAGATCGTCTCGATCCCGGTGTAGGCGATCATCCCGACCGCGATCCCCAGCGCGAAGTCGCTCCAGGTCGGGGCGACGCCGAGGTGGACGTTGTCGACCAGGATCTCCGGGCTGAAGACGAGAAAGAGACCGAGCACGACCAGAACCGCCTGGGTGGCGAGGTCGGCGACGGCGAGGACGAGGTTGAGCTTGGCCGACTCCTCGGTGCCGCGGATGTTGACCGCGGCGAGGACGAGGACGAGGCCGGAGGCGAGGATGATGTCGGCCGGCGCATGGGCCAGCGGCTCCCAGAAGACGGCCAGGTAGTGGGGCACGAAGTAGGCCGAGATCGCCGCGGTGATCACGTAGTTGAGGAGCTGCCCCCAGGCGGCGACGAAGCTGACCAGCTCGTTGAAGGCGTGGCGGGCGAAGCTCGAGGAGCCACCCGCTTCCGGGTGCATCACCGTCGCCTCCGCGTAAGTGGCGGCGGTGCAGATGAAGATCAGGCCGGCGATCGCGAAGGCGACCGGGGTCAGGCCGAGCGCGAAGGCGGCGGTGACGCCGAGGGCGTAGTAGATCGAAGAGCCGACGTTGCCGTAGGCCGCGGAGAACAGCGCTCCGACGCCGTGGACGCGGCTCAGCGACTCGTCTCTGGGGATCCGCTGGGCCATCTATAAAGGACGAGAACCGGTCACTCAGACCGAATATACGGACGCGGCTGGCGCCCTTCGCAGGTGGGCCCGGGTCAGCTGGGAGGGCGAGCCGCAGCCGAGGAGGGTCAGGGCCAGCTCGAGCTCCTCGCGGAACAGGTCCAAGACCCTCGCGACCCCCTCCCTACCCCCGGCCGCGAGACCCCAGAGAGCGGGCCTGCCGACGAGCACCGCGTCGGCGCCAAGGGCAAGGGCGGTGGCGACGTCGACGCCGCGGCGGATGCCGCCGTCGACCAGGAGGGTGCCACGGTCCCCGATGGCCTCGGCGACCTCCGGCAAAGCTTCAGCGGTGGCAAGGGAGCGGTCGAGCTGGCGGCCGCCGTGATTGGAGACGACGACGCCGGCGGCGCCGTGCTCGAGTGCTAGCCCGGCATCCTCGGCGGTGAGGACCCCCTTGACGAAAACCGGGACGCTGCAGTCGGAGGCGAGATCCCCGACGTCGGCCCAGGTCAGGGCCTGGTTCATCCGCGCGAACACCTCCTCGATCGAGAGCGCCTGCTCGCCTCCCGTCGCGGCGGTGAGACCCGGGGTGCCGAGCTCGATCGGCATCGTGAAGCGGTTGCGACGGTCGCGCTCGCGGTTGCCGCCCGGGGGAGCGTCGACGGTGAGGAGGATCGCCTCGAAGCCGGAGTCGACCGCCTCGTCGATCAGCGCGCGGGTGACCTCCACGTCCTTGAAGGCGTAGAGCTGGAACCAGCGCCTGCCCTCGGGGGCGGCCGCGGCAACATCCGTCGGCCGGGTGTTCGAGAGCGTCGAGAGGCACATCACCGTGCCGGCCGCGGCTGCACCCGCCGCCATCCCGACCTCGGCTTCGGGATGCGCCATTCGCTGGTAGGCGACGGGGGCGACCAGAACAGGCATCCGCGCCGGCTTACCCAGCACATCGGCAGTCGTGCTCACCCCTCCCACGTCGGCCAGGACCCGGGGCCGCAGCCGCCACCGCCCCCACCCCTCGACGTTCTCCCGCAGCGTCGTCTCGTCTCCGGCCCCGCCGGCGAAGTAGTCCCGCGGCCCCTGCTCGAGCATCTCCAGCCCCTCGCGCTCGGCGTCCGCGACGTTGACCCAATCCTCGATCACGCCGCGACCCTACTGCGAACGGTCACGCTTGCGAGGGACAACTGACACGATCCGCGCGCCACACGCGCAACGTTTCCCGGCACCGTCAGCGGCATGCCCACCGAGTCCGCGACAGTCCCCTCTATAGGTGGATCGACGCGGACTCGCGAAACGGGTTCGAGTGAGAGTGAGATCGCGAGGTTGGCCGAGCGCCAGCATGGGGTCCTTTCGCGGAGGCAGCTTCTGGCGCTCGGCTTCTCTCGAAGGGAAATCGAAGTCCGGATCGACGCCAGTCGTCTCAATCCCGTGTATCCCGGCGTCTACGCGGTAGGCCACCGGCTGATCTCGCGGGAGGGACGGTGGATGGCGGCGGTTCTCGCCTCAGGCCCCGAAGCACTCTTGAGCCACTCTTCGGCAGCGGGCCTATGGATGATCAGGCCGAGCTCGCGGGAAAGGATCGACGTCACGGTCTCGCACCGCAGCCGCTCCAGCAGCCTGATCCGCCGTCACGTCTCGGCGGTGCCGGATGACGAGCGGACGGTCGAGGAAGGAATACCGGTGACGAGCGTGCCGCGGACGATCTTCGATCTGGCCGCCACCGAGCCGGAAGACATAGTCGTGACCCTGCTGCGCGAGATGGAATACCTGGAACTCCGGGACCGACTTTCGCTCTGGGACCTGCTTAACCGCTACCCGGGCAAACGAGGCTCGCGGAAGGTGAGAGCCGCCTTGGAGCGCCTCGAGGAAGAGCCGGAAGGACCCAAGCGCAGCAAGCTCGAGGAACGCTTCGCGCCCTTCCTGCGCGATCACCGCTTGTCGCAGCCTCGCTTCAACGACTGGATCATGGCGGGAGGCAGGCGCTACCAGGTCGACTGCCACTGGCCGGGAACCGGCCAGATCGTCGAGCTCGATGGCTGGCAGGCACACAAGAGCCGCACCGCCTTTCGCGAAGACCGCGCTCGCGATCGCAGACTGCGCGTCGCCGGCTACACGGTCACCCACGTCACCTGGAACCAGCTCGACGACGAACCGGAGGCGGTTGCCGCTGATCTGCGGGCCCTGCTTCTGAAAAATCAGTCCGCCAGAGCTAATCTCGCCCCATGACCGAGGAAGAAGCCAAAGCCCGCTGCGCTCAACTTGCGGCGGAGCATCCGGATCGGAGGACCACGAACTGGATCCCGGTGAAGCAGAAGGACGGCAGCTGGGCCGTCGCCCGGATCCCGCTCCCTCCGCCCGTCAAGGTCGAGCAGACGCAGGAGTCTCAGAACGACCCGCGCCCTCAGCGCGAAAACCCCCGAGGCGAAAACCCCTGGATCAACCCGCCCCCCTGGATCGGGGGGCTCTAGGATCGCTTTGCGCATCGTCCCGGTCGGCCAACATCGTGCTCATGTCCCCCTCGGGCTCAACCAAAGCCCCCGGCACGGCGATCGCCAACTTCAGCGCCCTGCGCATAACAGGACGGTACCGAGTGAGGGGCGGTTGCCCCTCACTCGGACCGAATCTCAGAAGTGGACGATCGGGATGATGAGGATGGCGACGATGTTCGCCACCTTGATCATCGGGTTGATCGCCGGTCCGGCGGTGTCCTTGTAGGGATCACCGACGGTGTCCCCGGTCACCGAGGCGGCGTGGGCCTCGGAGCCTTTGCCGCCGTGGGCGCCGTCCTCGATCAACTTCTTCGCGTTGTCCCAAGCGCCACCGCCGGCGGTCATGCTGATCGCGGCGAAGAGGCCGACGACGATGACTCCGATCAGGAGGCCGCCGAGCGCGTCGACGCTGAGCACGCCGACGATCACCGGCACGATGATCGGGATCAGCGACGGCAGGATCATCTCTTTCTGCGCCGCCAGGGTGACGATGCTGACCGTCTTCCCGTAATCGGGTTTTTCGGTCCCCTCCATGATCCCGGGGTGCTCGCGGAACTGCTCCCGCACCTGCTCGACCACCTGGCCGCCGGCGCGGCCGACAGCCTCGATTGCCAGAGCCGAGAACAGGTAGACCATCATGCCGCCGATGATCAGCCCGATCAGGACCTCAGGGCTGCTGAGGTTGAACATGGAGGCGAAATTGACTCCAGGCTCCTCCACTTCCAGCTCGATCTTGAAGGCGGCGAACAGCACCAGCGCGGCGAGCGCGGCGGAGCCGATCGCGTATCCCTTGGTCACGGCCTTGGTCGTGTTGCCGACCGCGTCCAGCGGGTCGGTGACGTTGCGGACGTCCTCCGGCAGCTCCGCCATCTCGGCGATGCCGCCGGCGTTGTCGGTGATCGGCCCGAAGGCGTCGAGGGCGACGATCAGACCGCAGAGCGAGAGCTGCGCCATCACGGCGATACCGATGCCGTAGATGCCGGCGAGCTCGTTCGCGCCGAGGATCGCCAGGGCGAGGACGAGCGCCGGTGCGGCGGTCGACTGGAAGCCCTGGGCGAGCCCCTGGATGATGTTCGTCGCGTGCCCGGTCTCGGAGGCCTTCGCGATCGTCTTCACCGGCCGGAACCGGGTCGAGGTGTAGTAGTCGGTGATCACGAACAGCAGCGCCGTCACGGCGATGCCGATCACCGCGCAGAGCCAGAGGTCGAGCACGTCGACGCTCGCGGCGGCGGCGTCGCTGATGCCGACCCGGAGCGGTTCGTCCATCAGCCACTCGGTGACCGGGTAGAAGGCCGCGATCGAGATCAGGCCGGAGACGATCATGCCGACGTACAGCGCGCCCTCGACTTTGTCCGTTTTGGTGCGGACGCAGAGGGCGCCGATGATCGAGGCGATGATCGCCACGCCACCGAGGACCAGCGGGTAGATCGCGACCTCGCGGGCGAAGTCGGCGTTGAAGCTGAGAACGCCGAGCAGCATCACCGCGACGGAGGTGACCGCGTAGGTCTCGAAGAGGTCGGCGGCCATGCCGGCGCAGTCGCCGACGTTGTCGCCGACGTTGTCGGCGATCACGGCCGGGTTACGAGGATCGTCCTCGGGAATCCCGGCCTCGACCTTGCCGACCAGGTCGGCGCCGACGTCGGCGGCCTTGGTGAAGATGCCGCCGCCGAGACGGGCGAAGACCGAGATCAGCGAGCCGCCGAAGCCGAGGCCGATCAGCGCGTCGACGGCGTCCTTGTCGTCGACACCGCCGAGGACCAGGGCGCCGTAGTAGCCGGCGACGCCGAGCAGCGCCAGCCCGACCACGAGCAGCCCGGTGACCGAGCCGCCCTTGAAGGCCACGTCCAACGCCGGCGGAACCCCGCCCCGGGCGGCCTCGGCGACGCGCGTGTTGGCCCGCACCGAGACGTTCATCCCGATGAAGCCGGTGGCGCCGGAGAGAACGGCTCCGATCACGAAGCCGAGCGCGGTGTGCCAGTCCTGCAGGAAGATCAGCAGGATCGCGATCGGGACCGCGACCGCGGCGATGATCGTGTACTGGCGGTTGAGGTAGGCCTGGGCCCCCTCCTGCACCGCGCCAGAGATTTCGCGCATGCGGTCGTTGCCCGCGGGCTTCGCGAGCAGGCGCTGGGTGACGATGAGTCCATAGATGACGGCGGCGGCTGCGCAGACGAGCGCGACGACCACTCCGTAATCGGTCAAGAAGTCGGTCAAGTTCCTATTCCTCCGGTGGTTTTAGCGGCGCGGGAGTCTATATACGAAAGCGGCGTCACCGCGCCCAGACCCGCTCTGGAGCGTCGATCCAAAGCTCTGCAGGGGGATCAGGCGCGCTCGGAGGCCCGGGGCGCGCCAGCGTAGGTGCGGCGCGTCTCCGCCACCGCGTCGCGGTAGATGTCCTCGATAGAGGCCCCCGAATCGAGCGCCTGACGTGCTCGCTCGGCGCCGTTTCGCTCGGGTAGTCGCAGGTCGAGACCCAGCTGCGTCCGCGCCGGCTCGGTCCAAACCAGCACCTGATCGAGCAGCGCCCGCGTCGGTACCTCCTCGCCGCGGCGGAAGTCGACCATCCGCCCGCCGGCGCCGTAGCGGATCGCCCGCCAGAGGTTCTCCTCGATCTCGCGATCGGCCAGCGGCGCGCCCCGACCTTCGTAGCCGTGCTCGTCGTAGTCGAGCGCGGTCTGGGCGATGCAGGCGGCGATCAGCCCCGCCAGCGCCGTCGACTCCTCACCGCGGGTCTGGGCGTCGCAGATCCGCACCTCGACCGTGCCGAATTTGTGATGCGGGCGCACGCTCCACCACAGCTGCGTCGACTCGACCACCGAACCGACCCGCTCCAGGGTCCCCACGAAATCGGCGTAGGTGCGCCAGTCGCGAAACGGCGACGGCACCCCGCAGCGCGGAAAGGTGCGGGTGAAGATCTCGCTACGGACACTGTGCAGTCCGCTGTCGCGGCGGTCGAGGAAGGGCGAGTTGGCCGAGATCGCCAGCAGCAGCGGCAGCAGCTCGCGCAGCCAGTCGCAGACGGCGATCGCCCGGTCGGCGCCGCGGATCCCCATGTGCACGTGGAGGCTCCAGGTGTTGTTGCGCTGGGCGACCCAGCCGAGTTCGTTGCGGAGCCGGTTGTAATGCGGCGTGTCGATGATCCGCTGGTCGAGGTAATTGGCCCAGGGATGCGTTCCCATCGCCCCCAGCGTCAGCCCCATCCCCCCGACCACGTCGAACAGGCGCGAACGCCGCTCGCGCTGGCGCTCGACCGCCTCGGCGAAGGTCTCCGAGCGGCCCGAGCGGATCTCGACCTCGGAGGCGATCAGCTCCCCCGCAGCCGCCTCCGCCAGCACCTCGTCCTGCTGGCAGGCGGCGAAGACGTCCTCGAAACGGTGCGCCAGTTCCAACGACCGCGGGTCGAGGATCGCGAACTCCTCCTCGAGGCCGATCGTGAAGTCCTGGGAAGACTCGAACTTCTCGCGGGCGAGATCGAGATCTAAAGGCAAGGCGGAAGCCCCCCGCTAGGCGAGGTAGAAGTAGAGCGCGTAGAGGAGGTCGACGGCGGGGCTGGAGGTGTGGACGGTCACCTCCGGCGGCACCTGGAGCAGCTGCTCGGAGTAGTTGAAGATGATCTTCACCCCCGCTTTGACCAGACGATCGGCGACGTCCTGAGCGGCCTCCGCCGGGACGGCAAGGACGCCGACGACGATCTCGTCCTCGGCGACGACCGCCGGCAGATCGCCGATGTCGCGCACCGTCAGCTCGCCGATCGGACTGCCGACGACGCCGGGATCGCTGTCGAAGACGGCGACCACCTGGAAGCCGTGGTCGGCGAAGATCGACGAGGTGGCGATCGCCTGCCCCAGGTTGCCGGCGCCGAAGAGGGCGATGTTGTGCTGCCCGGAGGTGCGGAGGATCTTGCGGATCTCCGAGACCAGCGAGTCGACGTTGTAGCCGACGCCGCGCTTGCCGAATTTGCCGAAACCGGAGAGATCGCGACGAATCTGGGTCGGGTTGATGTGGGTGTACTCGGAGAGCTCCTGCGAGGAGATCGTCTCCCGGCCCATCTTCCGCGCCTGGGTCAGCACCTGCAGATAGCGGGAAAGGCGGGCGGCAACCCCCAGCGAGAGCCGCTCGCCTTCGACTGGGAACGCCCCTGCGGCGTCGAACTCCTCGATCAACTCGACCATGCCCCCACAGTATCGAGCCTGGCCGTGAGGCCAGTTCGATCCAAAATCAGTTCCGAGACCTCGACCCCGTTCACCTCCACCACCGGGATCCGCTCGAGGTGGCGCCGCAGCAAGAGCTCGTTGCTCTCGATGTCGACCTCGTGCAGGGTGAAGCGGTACCCCTCTTCGTGGAGGGCGATGATCTGCTCGATCGCTTCCTCGCAGAGATGGCAGCCCGGCCGGGAGTAGACGACGACGTCGGCCATCGGCTCAGTGGGGAACGGCCGCGGAGGTTTCGCCGGTGGCGAAGGCGTCGTAGCCGAGGTAGTCGGGGTACTCGACCCGCTCCGCGTAGTGGGCGGCGGAGCCGATCATCGCGGCGTTGTCGGTGCAGAGGCTGATCGGCACCAGCTTCAGACGCACGCCCATCTCCTCGCAGAGCTCGGCGACGGCTTCTCGCAGCGGTCCGTTGGCGGCGACGCCGCCGCCGAGCGCCACGGCCTCCCAGTCGCCTTTCTTCAGCGCCCGCTTCAGCTTCGTCGTCAGCTGCTCGACCACGGCGGCCTGGAAGGAGGCGGCAAGGTCGGCGCGGCGCTCCTCCACGCCCTCCGGCCCGAGCTCCCGGCAGCGGTAGAGGACGGCCGTCTTCAAGCCGCTGAAGCTGAAGTCGAGGCCGGGGTTGCGGGACATCGCCACCGGCATCTCGAACGCCTCCGGGTCGCCCTTCTCGGCCTCGCGCTGGACCGCCGGCCCGCCGGGGTAGCCGAGCCCGAGCAGCCGCGCCGACTTGTCGAATGCCTCGCCGGCGGCGTCGTCGAGCGTCTGCCCCAGCAGCTCGTAGCCTTCGCGGTCGCGAACGCCCGCCAGCAGCGTGTGGCCACCGCTGGCGATCAGGCAGAGGAAGGGCGGCTCGATCGGGTCGGGCTCGAGGAAGTTGGCGGCGATGTGCCCCTGCAGGTGGTCCACCGGGATCAACGGCAGCCGGCGGGCGGCGGCGATCGCCTTCGCGGTGCTGATCCCGACCAGGAGCGCGCCGATCAAGCCCGGGCCGGCGGTGGCGGCGACAGCCTCGATCTCATCCAGCGTCACGCCCGCCTCCCCCAGCGCTGCCTCGACCACGGGTGCGGCGAGCTCCAGGTGGTGGCGCGCCGCCACCTCCGGCACCACGCCGCCGAACCCCTCGTGGGCGGCAGCCTGGGAGGAGATCACGTTGCTGAGGATCCGCGGGCCGTCGAGGACGGCAGCGCAGGTGTCGTCGCAGGAGGTCTCTATCGCCAGCAGCAAGAGAGCCTCCTCAGTCGAGCCACATGATCAGGGCGTCCTCGCCGTTGTCGTGGTAGTAGCGAGGGCGGACGCCGGCCGAGCGGAACCCGAAGCGCTCGTACATCCCGATCGCGCGCTGGTTGGAGACCCGAACCTCGAGCGTGAACGGCAACGTCCCCCGCGACTCCTCGATCAGCCGCCGCATCAGCCGCCCGGCGATGCCGCTCTCGCGGTGCTCGGGGGCGACGGCGATGTTCATCAGGTGCCAGACCTGGTCATAGCGGGAGCAGACCACGTAGCCGAGGAGCTTGTCGCCGGCGCTGGCGGCGAGGCAGATCCCCGACGGCTTCGAGAGCTCGAGCACGAACATCGCCAGCGACCACGGGGTCGGGAAGGAGCGGCGCTCGATCGAGATCACCGCCGGCAGGTCGCTGTAGGCGAGCCTGCGGATCTGGACCTCTTGGGTCAGCTCACTCGGCTCTTTGGAAAGCGTCTCGCTCACGCCACCGCTCCGCATCTGGGGGTCTGAGGTAGATCGGGGCGAGCCCGTCGCGGTCCGATTCCCCCGCCGCTGCCGCCAAGGCGCAGACGTGCCGCCCGGCGACCCGGTGGACGGGATCGGAATCGTCCGGTATGCGGACGCCGTCACGGGCCAACTCGTCTCGAAAGCGTACCGCCCCCGACCCGGCGACCGAAGGGGCTTGCTCCAGCTCCCCCACCCGCGTGGCCAGCTCCTCGGGCCGGTAGACGGCGGGCTCCCAGATCCGCTCCCCGTCGGTTGAGTAGAGGGCGGCGAAGACCTCCCCCCGCCAGCCGTCCAGGACGGCGAGCCGCTCGCTCTCCGCCCCGGCCTCGGCGATCCCCGCCGCGAGAGCGTCGAGCGTGCAGACGCCGCGAGTCGGCAGGCCGAGGCTGACGCTCAGCCCGCGTGCGGTGGAGATCCCCACCCGCAGGCCGGTGAAGGAGCCGGGACCGAGCCCGACCGCGAGCAGATCGACCGCTTCCCAGCCACCGGCCGTTGCGACCGCGCGCTCGACCTCTTCGAGCAGACCGGTCGCGTGCCGGGGCCTCCCTTGCGGGGAAAGCCCCAGCTGCGACTCGTGCAGTACTTCGCCGTCGCGCCAGGCGCAAGCGACGGTGTCAACCGTCGCGGTGTCGAGGCCGACGACGATCAGCGGTTCGCTACCCCGTGACCCGGAAGGCCCAGGAGCCGACTTTTTTGCCTTTGACGAACCAGCTGACGACGTGCTTGCCGGGGATCGTCGAGGTGATCTTGTTCACGTAGAGGGTCCCCTGTTCGGCTTCCTGAGCCTGGGCGCAGAGGTTTTTCCCGCTCGGGAACTTGACGCAGACGCTGTAAGAGACGTCGCCGTTGAAGCTTTTGAAGAACGCGCCCTTTTTCGACCCCTTGGGGCAGACGTGGGCGGGTTTCGCGTTTCGGGAGACCCCACATCCGACGTACTTTTTGTAAGCAGCGGCACTGGCCGTCGCGGGCACCGCAGCCGCCAGCAATCCGCTCATCAACATCACCGTCGCAAGCGCCTTCAGTCCCTTCATCCGTCCTTGCCTTTCTCAGTGGGTTTTCCGAGCGCCGATGCTACAAGTTGGCGCTCCCTCTCTGAACACGGCAGGGCGAGGTTCGGTGCGCCTTCGCCCGGCTCCTACCCCTACCAGTCGAGTTCTATCCGGCGCCGCTCCTCGCCCTCGTGCGCGAGGCGCACCTCGAGCGCCGGCCGGTCCAGCCTGCCGGAGCCGGCGGCGGGCCACTCGACAAAGGCCACGCCCTCGGGGCGCAGGTAGTCCTCCAGCAGGGCGGGGTCCTCGCCTTCCAAGCTCTGCAGGCGGTAGAGGTCGAGGTGGGAGACGGGCAGCCGCCCGCCCGCGTACTGCTGGCCGATCGTGAAGGTCGGCGAGGTGACCGGGCCGGGGACCCCGAGCGCCCGGCAGGCGCCGCGGACCAGGGTCGTCTTACCCGTCCCCAGCTCGCCGGAGAGGAGGACGACGTCGCCCGCCTGCAGGCGCTCGGCGATGCGAGCGCCGAGCGCTTCGGTCTCGGCAGCGCTGTTCGTCTCGACAAGCTCCACAGGTGTGTTTTAACGAAGAAGCCCTCTAGCCGAAGAAGCCGAGCTGGTCGCTGGGCGGCGGCGGGGTCGAGCCGCCTTCTTCCTCTACCTCGGCGATTTCCTCGGCGCTCGGAACGGGCCCTGGCAGCGGCCGCTGCAGCAGCTCGGGGATCGTCGCGAAGTCGGCCCGCAGCGTCTCCTTCACCGATGGGGTGCGCAGCGCGGCGGCGGGATGGAAGAGCGGCAGCAGGTAGACGGTGCGGCCACCGAGCTCGTGCACCTGCGGGGTGCCGCGGACCCTGGTGATCCCGGTCGGGCTGCCGCTCAGCAGCTTGGTCGAGAAGTTGCCGAGGGTGCAGACGACGCGAGGCTCGATCAGCCGCACCTGTTCGAACAGGTAGGGCTTGCAGGCTTCGATCTCCAGCGGCTGCGGATCGCGGTTGCCGGGCGGGCGCGACTTGAGGACGTTGGCGATGAAGACGTCGTCGCGGACGAGGCCGATCTCCTCCAGCATCTGGTTCAGCAGCTGCCCGGCGCGGCCGACGAACGGCAGCCCCTGGCGGTCCTCTTCGGCGCCCGGGGCCTCGCCGACGAACATCAGGTCGGCGTCGGCGTTGCCGGCTCCGAAGACCACCTTGGTCCTGGTCTCGTACAGCGGGCAGCGTTCGCAACTCTGCACCTCCTTGTAGAGCTGGACGAGTTGCTCCCGCCGCTCGGCGGCGCTGGCGCTCACGGCTTCTCCCCCGCCGCCCGCCGCTTGCGGGACTCGCTCAGCCGCTGCTGGCGCGCGGCCTCGCGCTCGCCCCGCCGCGATTCGTCCGCGCGCACCTTGGCCCCCCGCGGCTGGCGGGATGGCGGCGAGACCTCCGAGTAGAGGCGGCGCGTCCGCTCCGAGCCGCAGCTCGTGCAGGCGGCCTCACCCCCCGCCGCGATCAGCTCCTCGAAGCGAGCCCCGCACTCCTCGCACTCGAACTCGTAGATCGGCATCCCTCGCCATCGTAGTTGCCCACAACCTCTACGGCAGCGGCTCCCACTCCCAGCCCTTGGCGCTGGCCAGGCTTTCCTCGCTGAGGTAGCGGCGGAACTCGTCGAGCTCGGCCGGCTCGACGCTGTAGACGTGCTCGGGCTCGGGGAAGTGGCGGGTGCGCACCTCCTGGGCGTAGCGCTTGACTGCCTCGACCATCGTCTCGTGGACGTCGGCGTAGCGCTTGACGAATTTCGCCATGTGGCCGGTGGTGATCCCCAGCAGGTCGTGGAAGACGAGGACCTGGCCGGTGGTCCCGGCGCCGGCGCCGATCCCGATCGTCGGCACCTCCAGCTTGCTGACGATCTCGTCGGTGATCGCCGTCGGGACGGCCTCGATCACGATCGCGAAGCAACCGACCGACTGCAGGGCGAGCGCGTCCTCGAGGGTCTTGATCGCGCTCTTGGCGCTCTTGCCCTGAGCCTTGTAGCCGCCGAGGGCGGTCGCGGTCTGCGGGGTCAGGCCGACGTGCCCCATCACCGGGATCCCCGACTGGACGATCGCCCGGGCACGCTCGACGATGACACCGCCGGCCTCCAGCTTGACCGCCTGGCAGCCGGTCTCCTTGATCAGCCGCTGGGCGCTGCGGATCGCTTCCTCGTTGCTCGCCTCGTAGCTGCCCATCGGCATGTCGCCGACCATCAGCGGCGTCTTCAGGCCGCGGCGGACGGCCTTGCCGAGGACGACCATCTCGTCCATCGAGACCATCTCGGTGCCGGGATAGCCGAGGACGACGTTGGCGGCGGAGTCGCCGACGAGGACGATGTCGACGCCGGCCGCCTCGGCCACGCTCGCCGAGGGGTAGTCGTAGGCGGTGACCATCACGATCGGTTCGCCGTTGGTCTTCATCTCCTCCAGGCGCGGCAGGCTGACCGGTTTGCGGTCCGAGGAGGGAGCGGTGTGGGAGCGGGCGCCGGAACTCATTTGAGCAGCACCTCCGGGTGGCTGTCGACGGCAATCGCCTGGTTTTGGTCGTCGACGTGGACGACGACCGGGTCGTAGTGCTCGAGGTCCTTCTCGTCGTAGGAGCCGAAGGTGGCGACGATGATCTTGTGGCCGGGCTCGACCAGGTGGGCGGCGGCGCCGTTCACCTGCATCGTCCCCGAGCCTGGCTCGCCGTCGATCACGTAGGTGACGAAGCGGGAGCCGTTGTCGACGTCCCAGACGTAGACCTGCTCGTTGGTGATCATGTCGGCGCCGGCCATCAGCTCGGTGTCGATCGTGATGCTGCCGATGTAGTCGACGTCGCAGTCGGTCACCGTTGCCCGGTGGATCTTCGACTTCAGCATCTGTCTTTGCACTGTCTCCCCCTTCGCGGGCTAGGTGTTGGTGGACTGCGTGTTCGGGTGAATCAAGACGTTGTCGATCAGGCGGGCGCCGCCGACGGGGGCGGCGACGAGGACGAGAACGGGACGGTTCTCGAGGGCGTCGACCGGCTCCAGCGTCTCCGCATCGCGAGCCTCCAGGTACTCGGGCTCGATCCCGGCGGCGTCGAGCTCGCGGCGGGCGGCCGCGAGGCCGTCGGCGAGCGAGCCGGCGCGGGCGCCGCGCTCGGCGGCGGCGAGGGCGCGGGAGAGCGCCGTCGCTCGCTCGCGGTCGGCCGGCCCCAGGTAGGCGTTGCGCGAGCTCATCGCCAGCCCGTCGGGCTCGCGCACCGTCGGCAGCACCTCGATCCGCAGCGGGAAGTCGAGGTCACGGACCATGCGGCGGATCACCACCGCCTGCTGGGCGTCCTTCTGGCCGAAGTAGGCGACGTCGGGGCCGACGATGTTGAAGAGCTTGGCGACGACGGTGGTGACGCCGCGGAAGTGCTCGGGACCGCGGCGGGCGGGGTCGCCATCAAGGACGCTGGTGAGCGAGCCGCTGACCTCGACCCAGGTGACGGAGCCGTCCGGACCGTCCGGGTAGACCTCCTCGACGGCCGGCGCGAAGACGAGGTCGGCGCCGGCCTCGCCGGCGAGGCGAAGGTCGCGATCCTCGTCGCGCGGGTAGCGGTCGAGATCCTCAGATGGGCCGAACTGGGTCGGGTTGACGAAGAGGCTCATCACCACCAGGTCGCACTCGGCGCGAGCGGCGCGGATCAGCGAGAGGTGACCCTCGTGCAGGTAGCCCATCGTCGGCACCAGGCCCACGCGCTGGCCCGCGCGTTTCGCCGCCGCGACGGCAGCGCGGACATCGGCCTTCGTGCGCAGTGCAGGGGCGGCCACGGGAAGACGGGGGGTATCGGTCAGGACGGTCGAGTTCATAGGTCCATGCCCTAGGGGTCACGGCCAACTGCGGAACTCCACGATTATAGGCGCAGTTAGACACGCTGTTGACTATTTCGACTCAAAAAAGATCCCTTTCTGATGATCCGAAGGGCGCCGCTCCGCGCAAAGAGAGGAAAGACCCCAAAGCGCGGAGGAAGCTATGAGCTCGGAAATTGACGGAGTTGTGGAAGAGGCGGCGCATGAGGCGAGCGAGGCACTTGACGGCGACACCCGCCTCGACTTCTTCAAGAAGGCAGGCATCGCCGGCGGCGGACTGATCGGCGGCGGCGCGTTGCTCAGCGCCCTCACCCCGGCGGCGGCAATGGCTGCCGGCAAAGGGCGCCCACCGGCGAAATTCGGCAAAGGGGATGTCGGGATCCTCAACTACGCCCTCACCCTTGAGTACCTGGAGGCCGCCTTCTACAACGAGGCGACCGCCAACAACAAGCGGAAAACCTTCCTCAAAGGCGCCCAGGAGCAGGCCTTCCTGAAGCGGGTCACCACCGACGAGAACGCCCACGTCGCCTTCCTCAAAAAAGCCCTCGGGGGCAAAGCCGTGAAAGCGCCGAAAGTCGACTTCGGCAACACGACCTCGGACAAAGCGGCATTCCTCAAAACCGCCGTGGCGTTGGAGAACACCGGTGTCGCCGCCTACGCCGGCCAGGCCCTCAACATCGCCAACCCCGCCTACGTGGCGGCGGCGCTCTCGATCCACTCGGTGGAGGCGCGGCACGCCTCGGTCGCGGGCCTGCTGCTGAAACCGACCCCCGCCAGCCAGGCCCCGAACGGCGCCTTCGACAAACCGCTGACGGCTGCCCAGGTTCTCAAGGCAGTCGAAAACACCGGCTTCCTCCAGTAGCCACCCAAGGGCTATCCGCCGGGAGCGGCGAAGTCGATCTTGCGGATCGGCTTCGCCGGCACCCCGGCGGCGATCGTCCCGGCCTCGACGTCGCGGTTGACGACCGAGTTGGCGCCGATCACGCAGCGGTCGCCGACGCTGACGCCGCTGGTGACGGCGCAGTGAACGCCGAACCAGCAGTTGGCGCCGATCCGCACCGGGCCCTTCGTGGTGAAGCCCTGCCAGGTGATCGGCTGCTCGGGGTCGTCGAAGCGGTGCTCGGCGTCGCCGACGAAGCAGCCGTTGGCGAACATCGTGTGGTCGCCGATCACCACGCTCTCGTGGGCGGCGATCATCACGTTGCGGTTGAGGAAGCAGCCGGCCCCGATCTCGATCCGGGCACCCGGCGCCAGCGTCAGCCAGCACCCCGGCTCCAGCAACGTCCCCTCACCGATCGTCAGCCGCCCCTCGTCGAGCGCCTCCAGAACTTCGCCCTCGACCGGGTGGCGGATGAAGAAGCCGCCGCGGGCGGCGTGGCGGTTGATCCGCCAGCGCCGCACCAGCCGCCGGTTGCGCTCGTACCAGCGCCGCTTCACCCACCACAACCTCCAGCCGCTCATCGGCCGTAGACTCGCATGCGTGGCGGACCTGCGCGGCGGCATCGACCTCGGCGGCACCAAGATCCAGACCGCGATCGTCGACGCGGGCGGCGAGGTGCTCGGGCAGGCGCGGCGGCCGACGCCGACCAGCGGCGGCCCCGAGGACGTCGCCGCGGCGATGGCCGAGGCGCTGCGCGAGGCGGCGGGGGAAGCCGGCGTCGAGACTGCGAGCCTGACTGGCATCGGGGTCGGCTCTCCCGGCGACGCGAACGAGCAGACTGGCGTCGTCTCCTCGGCGAAGAACTTGCCTGGCTGGGAGGGCAGCTTCCCGCTCGCCGAATCACTGCAGGAGTCGCTCGGCGCTCCGGTCCGGGTCGGCAACGACGTCCAGGTCGCGACCGAAGCCGAGTTCCACCTGGGCGCCGGCCGGGAGTTCCACAGTCTGATCGGCGTCTTCTGGGGCACCGGCGTCGGCGGCGGCCTCGTCCTCGACGGCAAGCCCTGGCTGGGCCGTGGCGCGGCCGGCGAGATCGGCCACGTGGTCGTCAAGCGCGGCGGCGCCAAGTGCCCCTGCGGGCGGCGTGGCTGCCTCGAGGCCTACGCCGGTCGCTCGGCGATGGAAGCCGAGGCGCGCCGCCAGCACGAAGAGGGCCAGAAGACCGACCTCTTCCACCTGATGAAGAAGCACGACAAACCGCGCCTGACCAGCGGCATCTGGGAGCGGGCACTGGACCACGGCGACCACCTGGCGGAGCAGCTGATCGAGCGCGCGATCGAGGCGCTGGGCACCGGCGTCGCCTCGGCGGTGAACCTGCTCGACCCCGAAGCGGTGATCCTCGGCGGCGGCCTCGGCGTCCGCTTCGGCGAGCGCCTGATGGACCCGCTGATGGAAGAGATGCGCAAGCACCTCTTCCTCGACGAGAAGCCGCCGGCGGTACGGGTCGCCTCGCTCGGCGACCTCGGCGGCGCGATCGGGGCCTCGCTCCTCGTCTCCCGCTGAGCCGATGGCGATCGATCCCGGGCCGACGCAGCTGCGGACCCTCCGCCCCGCCCCCGGCATCCTCGCCTTCTACGACGGCCGGGTCGAGGGCTACCGCTTCGCGCCGCGGCCGAACTGGATCGACGAGGGAGGGCTCTCGCTCGGGACCGCCAGCTTCGCCTTGGTCGAGGGCGAAGAAGCGCTCGTCTACGACACCCACACCACGCCCGAACACGGGCGCCGGATCCGGGCCGCGCTCGAAGCCGAGGGGGTGCGCCGCTTCACCGTCCTGCTCAGCCACTGGCACCTCGACCACGTCGCCGGCAACACCGCCTTCCGCGACTGCGAGATCCTCGCCACCGCGCGCACGGCGGAGCTGCTGCGCGAGCACCGGAAGGCGATCGAAGACGGCCGGCACGAGGGACCGCCGGGCGTCTGCCCGCTCGTCCTCCCCACCCGCACCTTCGAGGGACAGACCGAGCTGCGGGTCGGCGACCGTAGGCTGGAAGCGATCCACGTCGACGTCCACAGCGACGACGCGGCGGTGCTCTGGGACCCGGCTGCGCGGTTGCTGCTGGCCGGCGACACGGTCGAGGACACGGTCACCTACGTCGAGGAGCCGTCCCACTTCGAGACGCACCTACGCGATCTTGACCGTCTGCTGGACCTCGACCCGGAGGCGGTGCTGCCGAGCCACGGCGACCCGGAGGCGATCGCCGGCGGCGGCTACGGCCCCGGCCTGATCCGCGCCACCCAGGACTACATCCGCCTGCTGCAACGGATGCCCGGCGAGCCCGAGCTGCGCGAGGTACCGCTGCAGGAGCTGCTCGCTCCCCAGCTCGCCGCCGGAGACCTCCGCTACTTCGCGCCCTACGAGCGCGTCCACCGCGAGAACGTCAAAACCGTCCTAAACGCGCCCTGAGGTCTGCCGCTGCTGGCGCGCGACCGCGTCGACGAGCACCGCGAGCAGCAGCACGCCGCCGGTCACCATCAGTTTGACCGCGGAGGAGAGCGAGAGCAGGTCCATCCCGTTCGAGATCGAGCCGATCACGAGCGCCCCCAGCAGCGCCGTCCAGACCGAGCCGCGACCGCCGAAGAGGCTGGTGCCGGCGATCACCGGGCCGGCGATCGCCAGCAGCAGGAGTTCGTTGCCGCCGGAGTTCTGGTTGACCGCGAAGAGGCGCGAGGCGGCCATTACGCCGCCGATCGCCGCCATCGTGCCGGCGATCGTGAAGACCGCGACCCGGACCCGGTTGACGCGGATGCCGGCCCGCCGCGCCGCCTCGGCATTGCCACCGACGGCAAAGACGTGGCGGCCGAAGCTGGTCTGCTTGGCGACGTACTCCATGCCGACGACGAAGCCGAGCAGGATCATCACCGCCAGCGGCACGCCGCGGTCGGAGTTGAGGATCGCGACGGCGACGAGCACGATCGCGGCGACGAAGACCAAGCGGACGATCTGCGGCAGCGGGCTGACGTCGTCGAAGCCGGCGGCGACCCGGCGACGGTAGCCGACCGCGAGCGCGGCGCCGTAGGCGGCGATGATCACCGCGGCGAAGATCCAGCCGACCGTGTCCGAGTAGAAGATGTTGGCGAGGCCGGTGATCTTCGGGTCGGTGATGTTGAGCGAGCCCGTCTGCCCGAGCACCTGTAAGAGCGCACCTTCCCAGGCCAATAAGCCCGCAAGGGTGACGACGAAGGACGGCACGACGAAGCGACTGAACAGCGAGCCCTGCAAGCAGCCGATCGCGGCGCCGACGGCGACGGCTGCGGCGATCGCCAGGTAGGCGTTCCAGCCGTGTTTGACGCTCAACACGGCCATCACGGCGGCCGAGAGGCCGCTGACAGCACCGACGGAGAGGTCGATCTCGCCGAGCAGCAGGACGTAGACGATCCCGACCGAGATCAACCCGATCGTCGTGATCTGCAGCATCAGGTTGGTCAGGTTCTGGGCCGAGAGGAAGCGGTCTTCCTGGATCTGGAAGATCGCCGCGATCAGCACCAGGCCGAGCACGACCCGGACCGAGGAGAGGTCGCCCTGGACGATGCGCCGCAGAGTCTCCGAGGTGGTCGGCCGGCGCTCCGCCGCCTCGTCGGCGGTCGCTGCCTCGCGCGCGCTCATGCCCCCTCCCCTTTCTCCGGCTGCTGGTTCTCGTGGTTCTTGTCGCGGCCCTCGCCGATGCCGGTGATCGCGGCGATCACGTGCTCCTCGGTCGCTTCCTCTGCCTGGAACTCGCCGGCGGCCTGGCCGAGGCGGAGAACGAAAACGCGATCGGCGATCGCGAAGACGTCGGCCAGGTTGTGGCTGATCACGACGACGCCGAGGTTGCGCTCGCGCAGGCGCCGGATCAGCTCCAGCACCTGCTTGGTCTGCGGCACGCCGAGCGCCGCGGTCGGCTCGTCGAGCAGGACGACTTTCGGATCGCCCAACAGAGAGCGGGCAACCGCGACCTGCTGGCGCTGACCGCCGGAGAGCGTCCCGACCTCGCTGCGCAGGCTCGGGATCGTCACCGCCAGGTTGGAGAGCAGGTCGGCGGTCTCGTGCTCCATCTTCACCTCGTCGAGCTGGCGCGAGATCCGGGCCGGACCCGGCGAGACCTGCTCGCGGCCGAGAAAGAGGTTGGCGACGACGTCGAGGTTGTCGCAGAGCGCGAGGTCCTGGTAGACGGTCGCGATCCCCAGCGCCGTCGCGTCCTGCGGTTTGGAGATCCGCACCTCTTCGCCCTCGAAGCGGATCGTGCCGGCATCCGGCGGGTTGATCCCGGCGATCGCCTTGACCAGCGTCGACTTGCCGGCGCCGTTGTCGCCGACCAGCCCGACCACCTCACCGGCGCCGACGGCGAAGTCGACCCGGTCCAGAGCCTGGACCGGGCCGAATCGCTTGCTTACTCCGTCCAGCTCGAGGAGCGGAGTGGCGGCTGCGCTCATCTCAGCCCGAGATTCCCGCTTCTTTGCAGGCGGCCGCGTAGGGGCCGGTGCAGAGTTCGGAGGCTTCGACGAAGCCGTCTTTGATCACCGTGTCTTTGACGTTGTCTTTGGTCACGGCGATCGGTTCCAGCAGCACCGACGGCACGTCGACTTTGCCGTTGTTGACTTCTTCGGTGATTTTGTCCTGCGGGATTTCTTCGTCGTTGGCCAGCGCGATCGCGATTTCGGCGCTGACCTCCGCCTGCGGCGGGATCGCCTTGTAGATCGTCATGTACTGCTGGCCGGCGAGAATCCGCTGCAGGCCGGCGACGGTCGCGTCCTGGCCGGTGACCGGGACGTCTTCGGGGTTGAGGCCGACGCCTTTCAGCGCCGCGATCGCACCGCCGCCGGTGTCGTCGTTGGCGGCGTAGATGCCGGCGAAGCCGTCTTTGCCGAGCGCGGTGATCGCCTGCTGCGCCTCGCGCTGGGCGTTTTCCGCCGTCCAGCCGGGCGTGTCGTATTCCTTGGCGATCTCGACGCCGGCTTCCTCGAACGCCTTCTGGGCGCCTTTCTTGAACAGCGCCGCGTTGGGGTCGGCCGGATCGCCGCTGATCATGATGATCGGGCCTTTCGGCGAGCCGTCTTCTTTCAGTTTTTTCGCCAGCGTTTCGCCCTGCAGTTCTCCCACCCGTTCGTTGTCGAAGGAGATGTAGGCGTCGACTTCGCTGTTTTCGATCAGGCGGTCGTAGCTGACGACCGGGACGCCCTGGGCGTTCGCCCGTTCGGCGATCGACGCCGCCGATTTGGAGTCCATCGGGTCGAGGACGAGGACTTCGGCGCCTTTGGTCAGCGCCGCTTCGCCCTGGGACTGCTGTTTTTCAGCGTCCCCGCCGGCGTTGAAGTAGATGACCTCGCAGTCGGGACATTTTTCTTCGACCGATTTTTCGAAGTCCGGCCTGTCGTTGGTTTCGTAGCGGGGCGTTTCGTTTTCGGGAAGCAGGAGGGCGATCGTCGCGCTGCCGCCGCCTCCCCCTCCGCTACCGCCGCCGGTCGTGTCGTCGTCGCTGCTGCCGCAGCCGGCAGCGACCAGACCGATCGCGAACAGTGCGCAGCCGATGACGACGAGCCGCCGCAAAAGCGCTGGATGAGACATACACCCTCCTCCTCAGGGATTGTCACTGGGTCGAGTACCCCTATGCAGACGTTTCATTCACCCCCGATCGCTCAGGGGTGGAAGATGGGCCAAGCAGCAGTAGGCGGTGGTGGCGAGTTGGCCTAGGCGGCCACAGGCTCGCGCCTGCGCGAGCGCCGTTTCGGCTTCGCCGGCTCGACCAGCTCGGCGAGAAAGCTGCCGGTGTAGGAGCCCTTGACCGCGGCGACCTCCTCGGGGGTGCCGGTGGCGACGATCTCGCCGCCGGCTTCGCCGCCCTCGGGGCCGAGGTCGATGAGCCAATCGGCGGTCTTGATCACGTCGAGGTTGTGCTCGATCACGACTATCGAGTTGCCGGCGTCTACGAGGCGGCCGAGCACGTCGAGCAGACGCTGGACGTCGGCGAAGTGCAGGCCGGTGGTCGGCTCGTCGAGGATGTAGAGGGTGTCGCCGGTGGCGACTTTGGAGAGCTCGGTGGCGAGCTTGATCCGCTGCGCCTCGCCGCCGGAGAGGGTCGTCGCCGGCTGCCCGAGGCGGATGTAGTCGAGGCCGACGTCGTGCAGGGTGCGGAGGCGGCGGGCGATCTTCGGCACGTTCTCGAAGAACTCGACCGCCTCCTCGACCGACATCTCCAGCACGTCGGCGATGCTTTTGCCTTTGAAGCGCACCTCCAGCGTCTCGCGGTTGTAGCGCTTGCCGTGGCACTGCTCGCAGGGGACGTAGACGTCGGGCAGGAAGTGCATCTCGATCTTGATCTGGCCGTCGCCCTTGCAGACCTCGCAGCGGCCGCCCTTGACGTTGAAGCTGAAACGGCCCGGCTTGTAGCCACGCGCCCGCGCCTCCTGGGTCTGGGTGAAGAGCTGGCGGATGTGGTCGAAGACGCCGGTGTAGGTGGCCGGGTTCGAGCGCGGCGTGCGGCCGATCGGCGACTGGTCGATGTTGATGATCTTGTCGATCTGGCTCAAGCCGTCGATCCCGTCGTGGGAGCCCGGCCGCAGCTTCGCCTGGTGCAGGCGGTTGGCGACCGCGTGGTGGAGGGTCTCGTTGACCAGCGTCGACTTGCCCGAGCCGGAGACGCCGGTGACGCAGCAGAAGACCCCGAGCGGGACCATCACGTCGACGTCCTTGAGGTTGTGTTCGCGGGCGCCGCGGACGACGAGGGTGCCGGTCGGTTCCCGCCGCTGCTCGGGCACCTCGATCTGGCGCTTGCCGGAGAGGTACTGGCCGGTCAGCGAGGCCGAGTTCTTCGCCACCTGTTTCGGCGTCCCGGCGGCGATCACGTGGCCGCCGTGTTCGCCGGCGCCGGGGCCGAGGTCGACCAGATGGTCGGCGGCCATCATCGTCCCCTCGTCGTGCTCGACGACGATCACCGTGTTGCCGAGGTCGCGGAGGCGGTCGAGGGTCGCGATCAGCTTCTCGTTGTCGCGCTGGTGCAACCCGATCGAGGGCTCGTCGAGCACGTACATCACCCCGACCAGGTGCGAGCCGATCTGGGTCGCGAGCCGGATCCGCTGCGCCTCGCCGCCGGAGAGGGTGCGGGCCGAGCGGGCCAGCGAGAGATAGCCGATGCCGACGTTCTCGAGGAAGGAGAGCCGTTCGGTGATCTCGCGCACGATCAGGCGCGCGATCGCCCGCTCGGTCTCGGTCATCTCCAGCTCGCGGATCCACTTGGCGGCGGCGTGGGCGGAGAGGTCGCTGTACTCGGCGATGCTGCAACCGCCGACCTTGACCGCGAGGCTCTCGGGCCGCAGGCGGGCTCCCTTGCAGGCGGGGCACGGCTGCTCGGCCATGTAGCCCTCGATCCGCTCGCGGTTGGACTCCGAGTCGGTCTCTTCGTAACGCCGCTGCAGGTTGTTGACGATCCCCTCGAAGCGGACCTTGTAGGAGCGGCGGCGGCCGAAGCGGTTGGTGTAGCTGACGTGGTGGCGTTCACCGCCGGTGCCGTAGAGGAAGATCTCCTTCTCGTCCTGGGTCAGCTGCGACCAGGGCTTGTCGAGGTCGACGTCGTTGGCCTCGGCGACGGCGGCGATCAGCCGCCGCCAGTAGGCGCTGATGCCGCGGTTCCAGGGCTGCAGCGCGCCCTCGCCGAGCGAGAGGGTCGGGTCGGGGACGACCAGCTCGGGGTCGATCACCCGCTGGAAGCCGAGCCCGTGGCAGCGGTCGCAGGCGCCGTGGGGCGAGTTGAAGGAGAAGATCCGCGGCTCCAGCTCTGGGATCGAGGTGCCGCAGTTGAGGCAGGCGAACTGCTCGGAGAAGAGCAGGATCTCGCCCTCCTGATCGCCGCTGACGATCTCGACTTCGATCAAGCCGGCGGCGAGACCGGCGGCCGCTTCGACCGACTCCGAGAGCCGCCGCCGCAGCTCCGATTTCATCACCAGCCGGTCGACGACGATCGAGACGTCGTGTTTGTACTTCTTGTCGAGGGTGATGTCCTCGTCGAGACGCCGCAGCTCGCCGTTGATCTTGGCCCGCGAGTAGCCCTCGAGCCGCATCTGCTCGAGCAATTTCCCGTACTCGCCTTTGCGGCCGCGGACGACCGGCGCCATCACCATGAATTTGGTCCCGTCCTCCAGGGTCATCAGCCGGTCGACGATCTGCTCCTGGGTCTGGCCGGTGATCTCCTCGCCGCACTCGGGGCAGTGCGGAACCCCGATCCGCGCCCAGAGCAGCCGCAGGTAGTCGTAGATCTCGGTCACGGTGCCGACCGTCGAGCGCGGGTTGCGCGAGGTCGTCTTCTGGTCGATCGAGATCGCCGGCGAGAGCCCCTCGATCGAGTCGACGTCGGGCTTCTCCATCAGGCCGAGGAACTGCCGCGCGTAGGCCGAGAGCGACTCCACGTAGCGCCGCTGACCCTCGGCGTAGATCGTGTCGAAGGCAAGGCTCGACTTGCCGGACCCGGAGAGGCCGGTGATGACGATCAGCGCGTCGCGAGGCAGCTCAAGGTCGATGTCCTTGAGGTTGTGCTCCCGGGCGCCAGAGATGACGATTCGCTCAGAGGCAGCCACTCACGTCGATTCTAGACAAGCGAACAGATGTTCCCCTTGCGTAGGCGCAGTTTGCGGCTATCCGAGGGCCGCCGAGAGCCGGCGCCGGTAATCGCGGGCGGTCGGGTCGCCGGGGTCGAGCTCGGCGAGGATGCCGATCACCGCGCGGCGGAGGAGATCGCGCAGGTCCTCGGCCGAGAGGCCACCGGCGCTCCAGTTGTCGCCCCGGGTCCCCTGCAACTCCTCGAGCAGGGCGTCGAGCGCCGCCTCGCGTTCGCCGCGGTCCAGCGCGGCGAAGCCGTCGCTGCCGATCCCCAGCTTGGCGAGGCGGACGCGGGCGACGATCCCGGCCGCGGCGAAGTCGCCCTCGTGGCTCGCGACCGCCTCCAGCGCCTCCTCGTCGGCACCGCGCCCGAGCCGTGCCTTGGCCAGGGCGACGGCGACGTCGGCGCGTCCCGGCTCCAGTTCGGCTGCCTCGCGCAGCGAGAGCTCGTCGCCCCTTGCCAGCAGCTCGTCCGCCTTCGAGGGCGCCAGCGAGTCGAAGAACGCCTCCACTTTCGGCGGCGGCAGCGCCCCGACGAACTCGTCGACGACCGCGCCGTCGCGAAACGCCTTCACCGCCGGAATCCCCTGCACCTGGAACTGTGCCGCCAGGCGCTGGTTGGAGTCGACGTCGACCTTGGCCAGCACCACCTCCCCCTGGCGCGAGGCCTCGGCTTTCTCCAGCGCCGGGCTCAGCGCTTTACAGGGCCCGCACCAGTCGGCCCAGAAGTCGACCACCACCGGAACCTGACGCGAGCGCTCCAGCACCTCCGCCTGAAAGGTCGCCTCGGTGACGTCGACCGCCATCAGGTCCCGGCCGTCATCCCATCCAAGTCGCGGCGCAGCTCGCGAAGCTCGTCGCGAATCCGCCCCGCCTCCTCGAAGCGGAGGTCGTCGGCGGCGGCCAGCATCTCCTCCTCCAGCGCCACGATCGTCTTCTCCAGCTCCTCTGGGCTGGAGAAGTCCTCGGCGCGTTTGCTGCGGCGCTTGCGCGGTGCCCGGTCCTCCATCGCCAGGAACTCGCTCATCTCGGAGATGCCTTTGCGCACCGTCTCCGGCGTGATCCCGTGCTCTTCGTTGTAACGGAGCTGGATCGCGCGGCGGCGGTCGGTCTCGCGCATCGCCGCCCGCATCGCTTCGGTCTCCTTGTCGGCGTACATCAGCACCCGGCCGTTGACGTTGCGGGCGGCGCGCCCGATCGTCTGCACGAGGCTGGTCTCGCCGCGAAGGAAGCCCTCCTTGTCGGCGTCGAGGATCGCCACCAGCGAGACCTCGGGCAGGTCGAGCCCCTCGCGCAGGAGGTTGACGCCGACCAGGACGTCGTACTCGCCGAGCCGCAGGTCGCGGATGATCTGGATCCGTTCCAGGGTGTCGACCTCGGAGTGCAGGTACCTGACCTTGACCCCGTACTCCAGGAGGTAGGCGGTCAGGTCCTCGGCCATCTTCTTGGTCAGGGTCGTGACCAGGGTGCGGTCGCCGCTCTCGGCCACCTTCTTGACCTCGTTCATCAGGTCGTCGATCTGGTTCTTCGTCTCGCGCAGCTCGATCTCGGGGTCGACGATCCCGGTCGGGCGGACGATCTGCTCGACCGTACGGGTTGCTTCGGCCTTCTCGAACGGCCCGGGGGTCGCCGAGACCATCACCAGCTGGTTCACCCGGGCGAGGAACTCGTCGAATTTGAGCGGCCGGTTGTCCATCGCCGAGGGCAGCCGGAAGCCGTAGTCGACCAGGCTCGTCTTCCGCGAGCGGTCGCCCTCGTACATGCCGCCGATCTGCGGAATCGTCTGGTGGGACTCGTCGACGAAGACGACGAAGTCGTCGGGGAAGTAGTCAATGAGGGTGTGAGGGGGGCTACCGGCCGGGCGCCCGTCGAGGATCCGCGAGTAGTTCTCGATCCCCGAGGTGAAGCCGAGCTCCTTGATCATCTCGAGGTCGTACATCGTCCGCTGGCGCAGCCGGTGGGCCTCCAGCTGCTTGCCTTCGCCTTCGAGCTCGGCGGTGCGCGATTCGAGTTCGGCGCGGATCTCGTCGACGGCGCGATCGACCGTCTCGTCTTTGGTCACGTAGTGCGAGGCCGGCCAGACCGAGACGTGGTCGATCACGTCGAGCACTTCGCCGGTCAGCGGGTCGAAGTGCTGGATCCCCTCGATCTCGTCGCCGAAGAGGGCGATCCGATACGCCGACTCGGCGTAGGAGGGCATGATCTCCAGCACCTCGCCGCGGACCCGGAAGGCGCCGCGGCCGAGCACCTGGTCATTGCGCTGGTACTGCATCTTCACCAGCTTGCGCAGCACGTCGTCGCGGTCGATTTCCTTGCCGACCTGGAACAGCTGCATTTTTTCGTTGTAGACCTGGGGCGAGCCGATCCCGTAGATGCAGGAGACCGAGGCGACGATGATCACGTCGCGGCGAGCGAACAGAGCCGCGGTGGCGGCGTGGCGGAGCCGGTCGATCTCGTCGTTGATCGAGGAGTCCTTCTCGATGTAGAGGTCCTGGGCCGGGACGTAGGCCTCCGGCTGGTAGTAGTCGTAGTAGGAGACGAAGTACTCGACCGTGTTCTCGGGGAAGAACTCGCGGAACTCGTTGCAGAGCTGCGCGGCAAGCGTCTTGTTGTGCGCGATCACCAGCGAGGGGCGTTGCACCTCGGCGATCGTCGCCGCCATCGTGAAGGTCTTGCCGGTGCCGGTGGCGCCGAGCAGGGTCTGGAAGCGGTCGCCGCCGCGCAGTCCCTCGGCCAGGCCGGCGATCGCCTTCGGTTGGTCCGCCGTCGGGGAGTAGGCGGGGTTCAGCTTGAAATCGGGCACGATCAGAACATAGCTGGCCCATATGCTGGGCTCTCGATGAACCGCTCACGCCTTGCCCTCGCCGCCTTTTTCACCTTCATGGGGACGATGCACTTCGTCGCCCGACGCAGCTTCGAGGCGATCGTGCCGACCGCGCTCGAGGCGCAGAAGAAGGAGGCGGTGGCGGTCAGCGGCGTCGCCGAGATCGCCGGCGCGGCGATGGTCCTCCACCCCGCCAGCCGCCGTCTCGGCCGCTGGTGGCTGCTGTCGCTGCTGCTCGCGGTCTTTCCCGCCAACATTCATATGGCGGTCAACCCGGAGCAGATCCGCGGCCTCGACCTGCGCAAGATCCCCCGCTGGGCGCTCTGGGCGCGGCTGCCGTTGCAGCCGCTGGCGATGCTCTGGGTCTGGCGCGCGACCCGCTGATAGCACCGGCCAATAACCAAACGAAGCTTATAAATAACGTTTTGTCTGTAGAGGTTCTGTCTGTCTATGACGGAAGCTTCACGATTCATGGATAAACGTGACCGTTTCGCCGTAAATCTCCGCCACGCCCGCCAGACCGCCGGCATCTCCCAGGAAGAGCTCGCCGAACGCTGCGAACTGCACCGCACCGAGGTCTCGCTGCTCGAGCGCGGCGGCCGCGAACCCCGCCTGGGGACGCTGATCAAGCTCGCAACCGCCCTCGGCACCACCGCCGAAGCGCTCTGTCGCGGGATTGGGTGGGACGCCAAAGCGCGCGACTACAAGATCGACGAACCCAGCTGAGGTAGGCATGGCTGAGGGGGCGTAGTACCCCCTCCAGACACCACTCGCTATGGCTCGTGGTTGAGTGTCTGGAGGGGGTACTACGCCCCCTCTTCGACACGCAGCATCGGGACGGC
>Ga0326721_10000006_pt1 | contig 296447 bp, 280 predicted proteins | sample SGPome_FD_203951 | JGI IMG/M metagenome (GOLD analysis project Ga0326721, IMG submission 203951) | Soil microbial communities from Southern Great Plains, Lamont, Oklahoma, United States - SGP_1_2016 | ecosystem: Engineered > Artificial ecosystem > Soil microcosm > Unclassified | place: USA... | reverse complement strand
TGCGGGGCAACACCCAGCGCGCGGTGGTGCGGATGCTGCGCGAGGCCGGCGCGGTCGAGGTGCACGTCCGGATCGCCTCGCCGCCGATCGAGTGGCCGTGCTTCTACGGCATCGACTTCGCCACCCGGGCCGAGCTGATCGCCAGCGCCCTGGACATCAACGGCATCCGCGCCTCGCTCGGCGCCGACTCGCTGGGCTACCTGTCCCTGGAGGGCCTGATTGCGGCCACCGAGCAGCCCAAAACCCGCCTCTGCCGGGCCTGCTTCGACGGCAAGTACCCGATTCCGCTGCCGCAGGTGGTCGGCAAGCACGTCCTGGAGGGGATCGGCCGGGCGGTGAACGGCGGCGCCGCCGAACCGCAGCGGGTCGGCCGGGAACCCGAACGGGCCGAGGGCTACGGCGCCGACGCGCTGCGCCTGTCGTGACCACCCCGCCCGCCAGCAGCGGGACGAAGACCTCCTACGCCGCCGCCGGCGTCGATATCGAGGCCGGCGAGCGGGCCGTGGAACTGATGCAGTCCTCGGTGGCCCGCACCGCCCGTCCCGGCGTGCTGGGCGGTCTGGGCGGCTTCGCCGGGCTCTTCGAGCTCGACCTGGCGCGCTATCCCCGCCCGGTGCTGGCCACCTCGACCGACGGGGTGGGCACCAAGCTGGTGCTGGCCCAGCAGCTCGACCGGCACGACACCATCGGCATCGACCTGGTGGCGATGGTGATCGACGACCTGGTGGTGGTCGGCGCCGAGCCGCTGTTCCTGACCGACTACATCGCCACCGGCAAGGTGGTGCCGGAGCGGATCGCCCAGATCGTGGCCGGCATCGCCGAGGGCTGCGTGCGGGCCGGCTGCGCGCTGGTGGGCGGCGAGACCGCCGAGCACCCCGGGGTGATGGGCCCGGATGACTACGACATCTCCGGAGCCGGCACCGGAGTGGTCAACGCCGACGCGGTCCTCGGCGCCGAGCGGGTGCAGCCCGGTGACGTGCTGATCGCGATCGGCTCGTCCGGGGTGCACTCCAACGGCTACTCCCTGGTCCGCAAGGTGCTGGCCGACGCCGGCCTGGCGCTGACCGACACTCCCGCCGAACTAGGCGGCCGGACGCTGGGGGAGGAGCTGCTCACCCCGACCACCGTCTATGCCCAGGACTGCCTTCGGCTGATCGCCGACGGCAGCCCGGCCCGGGTGCACGCGTTCTCCCACATCACCGGCGGCGGGCTGGCCGGCAACCTGGAACGGGTGCTGCCGGCCGGGCTCACCGCCCGGGTCGACCGGGCCAGCTGGTCGCCGCTGCCGGTCTTCCAGTTGCTCGCCCGGGCCGGCGGCATTCCCCGGGCCGAGCTGGAACCCGCCTTCAACCTCGGGGTGGGCATGGTGGCGGTGACCTCGGCCGGCTACGCCGAACCAGCCCTGCAGCTGCTGGCAGCGCAGGGACTGACGGCCTGGCGACTCGGCGACGTCACCCGTGATGAAGCAGCCGGCAACGGGCGCGGCGGAGTACGGATGAGCGGCGACTACGCCGCCTGCCATTTCTAGGCGAGTGAACTCCGGCCGTCCGCGTCGATGCGGGGCAGCGAGTGCTAGCGGGGCGGGCTTACCCAGCTCTGCTCGTCCTCGAAGTCGTCGTCGGCGGCGTAGGGATCGCCGTCCGGCCGTGACTCTGAGTAGTTGGGTTCGGCCGGATGGCCGAGTTCCCGCTGAAGTGCAGTGAAGTCGGTGCTCTGGGTGTTGTACTTCAACTCCCGTGCCACCTTCTGCTGCTTTGCCTTAGCACGGCCGCGCCCCATGGCTCGACCCCCTCGCTCGCACGGTCATCCGGGCGGAGTCGCTAGGGAAGTCCGCGCCGGGAATGAGTATCAATTCGTATGTCCGAGAGTACATCCCAGCCCCCGCACCTGGCACACCGCTAGAGGCACCGCTTCCAGTGGCGTCGAGCACGTCGGCGGTCGTGTCGCAGAGCTGTCGCAGCCGACACGCTAACCGGCCGTGTTGCTTCAATCACCAACGGTGTAGAAAATACAGTGAAATCAAGCTTCGATACCAAATCGTAATGTTAAGCGGGCAACTTCACAGCGTGCAGACAACAAGTTGCATCAGAAACTGGTGCATACTTCCTAGGACGTCGCAACGGGATGCGCGTTATAAATATCCAGGAAGGGGGCGAGGGTCAATGACCAATCCTCGTCAACGTACAGAGTCTGAGCCGCTGCTGACTCCGTCAGAGGTGGCGACGCTCTTCCGAGTCGACCCCAAAACGGTTACTCGTTGGGCGAAGGCTGGCAAGCTTACCTCGATTCGCACGCTCGGCGGCCACCGTCGCTACCGTGAGTCTGAAGTTCGCTCGCTGCTCGAGGGCAACACGAACACCCCGGCAGAGGTGTAGTTCCCCCGACGCACACACGAACGCCGCAGCTCCGATCCCGGAACTGCGGCGTTCGTCGTTGTAGGGGCCAGGCTCGTCGCTCAGCCGCATTACCCAACGACGCCGGCCGCCCGCAGCTCGGCCAGCCGGTCGGCGGAGTAACCCAGTTCGCCGAGCACCTTCTCGGTGTCGGCGCCGATGGCCGGCGGCTCCTCGGCCACGGTGGCCGGAGTGGCGCTGAACCGGGGCACCGGGGCGGCGACCGGCACCCCCGCCACCTCCGCATAGGCCTGCCGGGCCCGGTTGTGCGGGTGGTCCGGCGCCTCGGCCAGGGTCAGCACCGGCGCCACGCAGGCGTCGGTGTCGGCGAACAGCTCGGCCCACTCGTCGCGGGGCCGGCCGGCGAACACGCCGGCCAGCAGGGCGGTCAGCTCGCCGGCACGGTCGGGGTTCATCGGTGACGGAGTGGTGGCCGGGTCCAGGCCGAGGATGCCCAGCAGGATGTTCCAGAACTTCGGCTCCAGCGCCCCGACCGCGACGTAGCGGCCGTCGGAGCAGGCGTAGCAGCGGTAGTTCGGGGCGCCGCCATTGAAGATGTTGGCCTCTCGCTCGTCGCGCCACTGCCCGTGGCCGTGCAGGGTGCGCACCATGGTCGCCAGGTACGCCGCACCGTCGGTCATCGAGGCGCACACCACCTGCCCGGTGCCGGTGGACCGGGCGCTGAGCACGGCCGCCAGCAGCCCGACGACCAGCGACATCGCCCCGCCGCCGAAGTCGCCGACGTAGTTGGCCGGTGGCACCGGCGGGCCGGCCGCCGGTCCGATGCCGTGCAGCAGCCCCGACAGCGCCAGGTAGGTGATGTCGTGCCCGGCAGTCGAGGCCAGCGGGCCGTCCTGGCCCCAGCCGGTCATCCGGCCGTAGACCAGCCGGGGATTGCGCCGCAACGCCTGGACCGGTCCGATGCCCAAACGCTCGGCCACCCCGGGCCGGAACCCCTCGACCAGCACGTCCGTCTCGGCGGCCAGGTCCAGCGCCACCTCGGCCGCCCCCGGCCGGCGCAGGTCCAGGCAGACCGACCGGCGGCCCCGGCCCAGCGGACCGCCCGGACCGAGGATGGTGGTCAGCGCGTCGGTGCCGGGGGAGAGCCGGTCGATCCGGGTCACCTCCGCGCCGAGGTCGGCCAGCAGCATCCCGACGAACGGCACCGGCCCGATGGCCGGCAGCTCCAGCACCCGGACGCCGCTGAGCGGGCCGCCCCCATCGGCCATCAGAACGTCTCCCCGTTCGCGGCCTTGCTGACCAGCAGGTCCGGCGGGCTGAACCGCGGCCCGTAGCGCTCGGTGAGCTGCTCGGCCCGGGCCAGGAAGCCAGGCAGGCCGGTGCCGGCTGCCTTTCCTCCGCCGTTGCCCGCGCCTTTCCCCGCGCCGTGGTAGCCGTTGATGTACTGCAGCACCCCGCCGGTCCACGGCGGAAAGCCGATGCCCAGCAGCGAGCCGATGTTGGCGTCGGCCACGCTGGTGAGCACGCCCTCCTGCAGGCAGCGCACCGACTCGATCGCCTCGGCGAACAGCATCCGCTCCTGCAGCTCAGCCAGGTCCTCGCTGGCCGGGTCCCCGGCTGCTCCGAACTCGGCAGCCAACCCCGGCCACAGGCCGACCCGCCGGCCGGCCTCGTCGTAGTCGTAGAAGCCGGCACCGCGCAGCCGGCCCGGCCGGCCGAGGGTCAGCATCCGGTCGGTGACCGCCTCGCCGGGATGGGCCGCCAACGTGCCGCCGGCGGCTTGCGCCGCGGCCCGGGCCTCGTCGCGGATCTTGGCGAACAGCTCCAGGTTCAGCTCGTCGGCCAGTTGCAGGGCACCCACCGGATAGCCGGCCTGGGTGCTGGCCTGCTCGATGGTGGCCGGGTGCACGCCCTCGCCCAGCAGAGCCAGCGCCTCGTTGAGATGGGTGCCGATCACCCGGCTGGTGAAGAAGCCCCGGCTGTCGTTGACCACGATCGGGGTCTTGCGGATCTGCCGGGCGAAGTCCAGCGCCCGGGCAAGGGCCGCGTCCGAGGTCTGCTCACCGCGGATGATCTCCAGCAGCGGCAGCTTGTCGACCGGGGAGAAGAAGTGCAGGCCCAGGAAGTCCTCCCGGCGCCGCACCCCGTCGGCCAGCGTGCTGATCGGCAGCGTCGAGGTGTTCGAGGAGAGGAGGGCGTCCGGCGCCACCACCGCCTCCACCTCGGCGAGCACCTGGTGCTTGAGCGCCACGTTCTCGTACACGGCCTCGATGACCAGGTCGCAGCCGGCGAGTGCGGCCACCGAGTCGGTGGGGGTGATCCGGTCGAGCACCTCGTCCCGGCCGGCCTCGGACAGCCGGCCGCGCTCGACCGCCTTGTCGAGCAGCTTGCGGGAGTAGTCCTTGCCCTTCTCGGCGGCGGACATCGAGACGTCGCGGAGCACCACCTCGAGCCCGTTGCGGGCCGCCACGTAGGCGATCCCGGCGCCCATCATCCCGGCGCCGAGCACCGCGACCCGGCTTGCCGTCCGCGGCGGATGGCCGGCCGGCCGGCTGCTGCCTGCGTTGATGGCGTTCAGGTCGAACCAGAACGCCGAGATCATGTTCTTGGCGACCTGGCCGCGGACCAGGTCGGTCAGGTAGCGGCTCTCGATCCGCAGTGCGGTGTTCAGGTCTACCTGGCTGCCCTCGACGGCCGCCGCCAGGATGTGGTGCGGAGCCGGCATCGGCGCGCCCTTGAGCTGCTTGCGCAGGGTGGCGGGAAAGGCCGGCAGCATCGCCGCGAACGACGGGTTGGCAGGGGTACCGCCGGGGATCTTGTAGCCCTTGCGGTCCCAGGGCTGGGACGGCTCCGGATTGGCCTCGATCCAGCGCCGGGCCGCGGCCAGCAGCTCGTCGGGGCTGCCGGCCAGCTCGTCCACGATGCCGGTCTCGACCGCCTGGGCGGGACGCAGCCGCTGGCCCTTGAGCAGCAGCTTGGTCAGCGCGTCGGCGATGCCGAGCATCCGGACGGTCCGGGTGACGCCGCCGCTGCCGGGCAGCAGGCCGAGGGTCACCTCGGGCAGGCCGAACTCGGCCTTTGCGCGGTCCAGCGCGATCCGGTGGTGGCAGGCCAGCGCGATCTCCAGCCCGGCGCCGAGCGCGGTGCCGTTCAGCGCCGCCACCACCGGACGGGGAAAGGTCTCCAGCCGGCGCAGCTCCGCCTTGACCTGCTCGACGGCGGCGAAGAACTCCGCCGCGGTCTCGTCGGTGACTCCGCTGAGCAGCCTGAGGTCGCCGCCGGCGAAGAAGGTGTCCTTGGCCGAGGTGAGGATCACCCCGGTGACGGCGTCCTGCTCGGCGTAGAGCCGGTCCAGCACCGGGCCGAGCGATTCGGTGAAGGCGCGGTTCATAATGTTGGCCCGCTGGCCGGGATCGTCCATGGTCAGCGTGACGATGCCGTCGGCGTCCCGGCTCCAGTCGATCACGCCGATCCGGTCGGTGGCCTCGGTGGTGGCCGTCATCAGATCCGCTCCACCACGGTGGCCACGCCCATGCCGCCACCGACGCACAGCGTGGCCAGGCCGTAGCGCTGGTCGCGGCGTTCCAGCTCGTCGATCAGGGTGCCGAGGATCATCGCCCCGGTGGCGCCGAGCGGATGGCCCAGCGCGATCGCGCCGCCGTTGACGTTCACCTTCTCGGCCGGCACGTCCAGGTCGCGCAGGAACTTCAGCACGACGGCGGCGAAGGCCTCGTTGACCTCGAACAGGTCGATCTGGCCGACGTCCAGGCCGGCCTTGGCCAGTGCCTTGCGGGCGGCCGGCGCCGGCCCGGTGAGCATGATGGTCGGCTCCTGGGCCACCACGCCGGTCGCCACGATCCGGGCCCGCGGCCGCAGGCCGAGCTCGGTGCCGGCCTGCTCGCTGCCGACCAGCAGCAGCGCCGCCCCGTCGACGATGCCCGAGGAGTTGCCGGCGGTGTGCACATGGTGGATTCGCTCCACCCAGTGGTACTTCTGCTGGGCCACCGCGTCGAAGCCGCCCAGCTCGCCGATGCCTTCGAACGAGGCGGGCAGCTTGGCCAGCGTCTCGACGGTGGTGCCGGGCCGGGGGAACTCGTCGTGGTCGAGCAGGGTCAGGCCGTTGCGGTCCCGGACCGGGACCAGCGACCGGCTGAACGCGCCGTCGGCCTGTGCCTTGGCCGCCTTGGTCTGGGAGTCGACCGCGAACGAGTCCACGTCCGCGCGGCTGAACCCCTCCAGGGTGGCGATCAGGTCGGCGCTGATGCCCTGCGGAACGAAGCTGGTGGCGTAGGAGGTCTCCGGGTCCATCGCCCAGGCGCCGCCGTCGGAACCCATCGGCACCCGGGACATCGACTCGACGCCGCCGGCCAGCAGCAGGTCCTCCCAGCCGGAGCGGACCTTCTGGGCGGCCAAGTTCACCGCCTCCAGCCCGGAGGCGCAGAACCGGTTGACCTGGACGCCCGCGCCCGAGGTGGTCAGGCCCGCGACCAGCGCCGCGGTGCGGGCGATCACCGCGCCCTGGTCACCGATCGGCGACACCACGCCGAGGATGACGTCCTCGATCCGGGCCGGGTCCAGGCCCGGGTTGCGGCGCTGCAGCTCGGCGATCAGGCCGGCCACCAGCGAGACCGGCTTGGCCTCGTACAGCGACCCGGTCTGCTTGCCCCGGCCGCGTGGCGTCCGGATCGCGTCGTAGACGAATGCCTCGGTGGTCATGGGTGCTTCCCTCGTCCGTGCGGCTGGAGTTCTGGTCCGGCCGAGGTGCCGATCGGCCGGGGTTACTACACGGTAACCTCCCGGCCGTCCGGGCGTCGTTCGGAACGGGCTCAGCCGTTCGGAACGGGCCCGGCTTCGGCCGCCCAGGTGTCGCCCGGAACGGGCTCAGCCGTCGAGCAGGTCCGGCAACAGGTCGAGGGCCGCCTGCCAGGCAGGCGCGGCCGGGTCGATCACCCCGAAGTGGCCGCCGGGCACCTCGACCAGACCGGCGTCCGCGCCGGCGGCCCGGGCCGCGGCCACGTAGTCCGCGCTCTGCGAGAACGGCACCACGTCGTCGTCGCGGGCGTGCAGGCAGCGCACCGGAACCGGCAGCTGCTCGCGCGGGCTGGCCAGCCGGTACCGCTCGGGTCGGTCGGCCGGCATCCCGCCGAGCAGGGCCGGCACCGCCCCGCTGCCCAGCTGGTCGGCGGCGCCCCGGGCCAGGTCCAGCACTCCGGCCTGCGCGATCACCCCGGTGAGCCGGACCCTCGGCGCCGCCCCGACCGCATCCGCCGGCAGCACCGGCCGGCCAGCTGCCCAGGCGGCCAAGTGGCCGCCCGCCGAGTGCCCGAGCGCCACCACCCGTCCGGTGTCGAGACCGGCGGAGGCTTGCAGGTCGGCGAGGGCGTCGATGCCGGCCGCCACGTCGGTCAGGGTGGCCGGCCACCCGCCGCCGTTGCCGACCCGGCGGTACTCCAGGTTCCAGGCCGCCCAGCCCCGGACGGCGAGATCGGCAGCCAGCGGCGCGCCCCACTCGGCGCCGTAGCGGGCCTTCCAGAACCCGCCGTGGATCACCACCACGGTGCCCGGCCGCCTGTCACCTGCTGGCAGGTACAGCTCGCCGTACTGGGACTCGTCGTCGCCGTAGGAGTGCCGGTGCACGGTGTAGGCAGACGATGCGGGCATAGCTGGTGGCTGGTCGGTGTCAACAGGGGGCTGGTCGGTCACGGCGGACAGTCTGCCTGTGCCAGGCTGGGATGCGTGAGGGTGGCCGTCCTGTCCGACACCCACGCGCCCCGGTTCTGGAAGTCCTGCCCACCGGCGGTCGCGCGGCTGCTGGAGCATGCCGAGGTGATCCTGCACGCCGGCGACGTCTGCACCCCCGACGTGCTGGACGAGCTGTCCCAGTGGGCGCCGGTGCATGCGGTGCGCGGCAACAACGACGGCCTGGACGTGGCGTACTGGGGCGCGCCGGACACCCTCACCCTGGAGCTGGCCGGGTTGCCGGTGGCGATGGTGCACGACAGCGGCGCGGCGGCCGGGCGTCCGGCCCGGCTGCGCCGCTGGTTCCCCGATGCCCGGCTGGTGGTGTTCGGGCACTCGCACATCCCGCTCAACGAGGTGCACGACGGCCAGCGGATCTTCAACCCCGGCTCGCCCACCGACAAGCGGCGCCAGCCGGAGGGCACCGCCGGCTTCCTGCGGATCGAGGACGGCGAGCTGGTCCAGGCCGACATCGTGGCGGTGACCTGAGCCGGCCTGTCCGATGTCCGGGTGCTCTTGCCCGCGGGTGGCTGCGGTGCGGCAGACTGAAGGCCATGACGCGCTTCGGCATCTTCGTTCCGCAGGGCTGGCGGATGGATCTGGTCGGGATCGGCGACCCGGTCCAGCAGTGGGAGGCGATGACCGCGGTCGCGCGGGCCGCCGACGAAGGCTCGTGGGACTCGATCTGGCTCTACGACCACTTCCACACCGTGCCCCGGCCGAGCACCGAGACCACCTTTGAGTGCTGGACGGCCACCGCGGCGCTGGCCCGCGACACCAAGCGGGTCAACATCGGCCAGATGGTCGGCTGCAACGGCTACCGCAACCCGTCGCTGTACGCCAAGATCTCCTCCACCGTCGACGTGGCCAGCAACGGCCGGCTCTACGCCGGGATCGGGGCCGGCTGGTACGAGCACGAGTGGCGCGCGTACGGCTACGAATGGCCCGAGCTCAAGGACCGGATGGGTGCCTTCCGGGAGGCCGTCGAGATCGTGGTCGGCATGTGGACCCAGGACGAGTTCACCTTCAACGGCAAGTACTACTCGGTGAACAAGCCGATCAACGAGCCCAAGGGCGTCCGCAAGCCGCACCCGTCGCTGTGGATCGGCGGCGGTGGCGAGAAGGTGACCCTGAAGCTGGTCGCCCAGTACGGCGACGCGGCCAACGTCGGGGCCGGCGACCCCGCCACCATCACCGACAAGCTCGCGATCCTCAAGCAGCACTGCGAGACGGTCGGCCGGGACTACGCCGAGATCATCAAGTCCACCAACCTGCCCGTGTTCCCGCTCGATCCCGGCGACGACCCGGTCAAGGCCACCGAGAAGGCCCGCGGCGGCCTCGGCTACGAGGAGTTCGCCGCCAACACCATTATCGGCACCGACGACCAGATCGCGACCCGGGTGGACGCGGCACTGCAGGCCGGCGCCGACTACATCATCTTCTATGTGGCGGGCGTGGCCCACGACCTCGACCTGGTGGCCCGCGCGGAGGCGATCGCCCGCCGGTTCAGCTGAGCCGGGCTGCCGGTCGGGCGGTCGGCGACTTCTGCTGCCTGATGTAGGCCCGCACCCGCCGCAGGGACTCGGCGTCCACCACGTCGGCGGCGGACCGGAACGTGCCCGGCACCCCGAAGATGCCGGTAGCCTCCCGCCAGCCGGCGGGCCGGACGCCGAACTGCTTGGCCAGCAACGCAGTGAAGATCTGGGCCTTCAGCTCACCGAAACCGGGCAGCGCCGTCACCCGCTCGACCAGCTCGCGGCCGGTGCCGGCCTCGGCCCAGATCCGCTCCGTCTCGCCGTCGTAACGCTGCACCACCGCCTGGCACAGCTGCTGCACCCGCACGGCCATGGCCGCGGGAAAGCGGTGCAGGGCCGGCGTCCTGCGGAACAGCTCCTCGAACCCGACCGGGTCGTAGCCGGCGATCACCGCCGCGTCGAGCCGGGCGACGCCCATCCGCTCGGCCAGCAGCTGCGGCGAGCTGAACGCCTTCTCCATCGGGACCTGCTGGTCCAGCAGCATCCCGATCAGCAGCGCCAGCGGGTCGCTCGCCAGCAGGGCGTTTCCCTCCTCCGTCGTCGCCAGGCGCATGAAGACTCCAGGAATCGATCGTGCGGTGAGCACCGTGAATTCCATCATGGGTGCCCGGCATTTCAGCCGGCAGTACGGCCCGGCTGGGCCATACCATGCACGACGTGTTCGGCAACGAGGCCGTGGTCAGCGACCCGATCGCCGGCATCCCGATCCCCGACCGGCTGGCCGGCCTGTCCGACTGGCCCGGGACCACCTGGGCCTACACGGTCGCCGGCACCACGCCCGCTGTGACCATCGAGGTGGCCGGCGGGCTGCAGGCCGGCACCTACCTGCCGGCGCCGGCGGTGCCGTCCGGGCAGGCGTTGCGGTCGGCAGCCGCCCATGCGCGGGAGTTCGCCGCCGCCTTCTCCCAGCTGCGCCGGCCGGGCGTCGAGGTCCGCATCGCCACCCCGCTGGCCGACCAGCCGCTGGCCCCGTCCGTGGCGCCGCTGGCCGGCTACCTCAGCGGTGTGTACGCGTTCACCAGCCAGCTGGCCGGGCTTGCCATCCGGACCCACGAGGTGAGCCAGGGGCAGCAACTGGCCACGGTGGCCGGCGACTACTCGGTGCCGGCCGAGAACCTGCTGCGGGACAACGCCGACCGGGCGGTCGACGCGCTGTTCGCCGGCACCGTGCAGCTGCCCCGGTACGGCCTCCTCGAGCACGGTGAGACGGTCAACGCCTTCGCCCAGCGGGTCGGTTCTACCGCAACTGCCCTGCTCGGCGGCTGGCGCAACGGCGAGGCGCCGGTGCCGGCCGGCACCGGCCTGGCGATCGCAGCGACCACCGGGACGGTGACCGCCGACTGGTCGCTGGCGCAGTACGCGGCCCGGTCGCAGTGCACGCCCGGCGACATCGCCCGGGCCAACTCGGCGGTGCCGGGGCTGATCGCCGACGGGCTGAGCCTGCAGGTCGAATCGATCGAGGTGAGCACCGCCGGCTCGACGTTCGACTCGCTGGTGGCCGACTTCGCCGGGCTGGGCGTGACCACCACGGTCGAAGAGATCGCGGTCGCCAACCAGTACCTGAACGGCATCTTCGCAGCCGGCGGCAGCGGAACCACGTACTCGGTCGACCGCCGGCTGACCGGCGCCCCGAGCACCGTCAGCGCCCTGGTCGCCGAGCTGTTCGGCGGCGACCTGGTCGCCTTCTGCACGCTCAACGGCGACCTGCCGGGCCTGCTGCCGCAGAACACCCGGCTGCAGGTGGGCCAGGACACCGTTGCCGCACCGGCCGATTCGCTGCGCCAGTTCCTCGACGAGGCGGCAGGCCTCAGCCTGGCCGACTTCGCCGCCGCGAACTCCACCAGCGTGCTGGCCACCTCGGTGGTGGTGCTGCTGCCCGCGCTGCTGGACCCGGCGACGCTGGCGGCCAGCCCCTACGGCATCCAGCCTGGCCAGACCCTGGCCCAGATCGCCGGGCTGTTCGGGCTGACCAGCCAGCTGCTCGGCGAGCAGAACCAGGACCAGGGCGGGGTGTTCGTGCCCGGGCAGGCCGTGGCGGTGACCGGCTTCGGCTCGGTCGAGACCGGCCCGGACGACTCGCTGGCCAGCCTGCGGCTGGCGTTCCCGGCCGAGCAGCCCAGCCTGGTGCAGCTGATCGACGCCGTCGCCGACCAGGCCGGGCTGCTGCGTCCGGGCGCCGTGCTGGTCTGCCCGGCGCCGACGGCGGGTGACTCGGCACCGACGGCCGGTGGCTCGGCACCGACGGCGGGTGGCTTGGACCCCACGACGACGCTCGTGGCGCTGGCGACGACGTTCGGGATCGCCGACGCCGTGCTGCTGGCCGAGTGCAACGCGGCGCTGGGCGGTTTTCTCAAGCCCGGCGCGCAATTCTCGATCGGCAGCCAGACCTTCGTGGTCGGTCCCGAGCAGACGCTGGCGAACACCTTCGGCCTGGTCACCCCGGCGCTGGCCACGCCGCTGGGCTACCAGGCATTCCTGCAGGCCATGCTGGACCAGCCGGTGGTCGATCCGGCCAGCCGGCTCCTGCTGCCGCCGCCGGGTGCGGTGCTGCGGGCCGCGCTGCCGGCGGCGCCACCGGTCACCGACGTGCTGACCGAGCTGTCGGTCACGGTCACGATCAGCCAGCCGGCGGACGAGACCGCCGGCAACTCCACCGGCGGGCCCGAGGCCCGACAGGCCGCCAGCACGATTCCCCCGGCAACAACTGGCGAACCGGCCACCCTGACCGGATTCGCCACCGCACTGGCCCAGGCCTACGGCGGGCAGCTGTGGCTGGCCACCGCCCCGGCCCGGGAGGAGGGCGAACAGCGGCACTACGCGGTGCGGTTCGGCGCCCCTGACGACCTAGCCGGACCGCCGCCGGGGCACGCCATCCGGCGGGTCAGCCTGGGCGGCCAGCAGGCCGTCCTCGGGTTGCCGCCGCTGTCGAACAGCCTGATCTCGCGCACCGTGCCGATCCGCTCCTACCTGTCCGGGCAGACCCCGCCGTTCGGCTCGGACACCCAGACCCTGATGTTCCAGTCGGTGGACGTTTCCGACTGGGCCCGGGACCTGCTGGCCACCGTGGACCTGGTGCTGTCGCCGAGCTACGCCGCCACCAGCGAGGCCGACTTCGACGCGCTGGTGGCCGCCAGGTCGGTGTTGGCGGCCAAGATCGCCCAGCAGCTGACCCCGATCCAGGCCGGCAGCTCGGCGCTGGACCTGACGGCGGCCCGGCAGTCGCTGGAGCAGCTGCTACGGGGAAACCTCTCGGGCGGCTACGACACCGACGCGGTAGTGCAGGTCGCCTCGACGGTGCAGGCGAGCTTCGGCAGTACCGGTGCCGACGCCGGCAGCCACCGGCTGGCCGGCACGGCGCAGGCCGATCCGGTGAACCTGTCGAGGAGTTCCACGCTGCGGCAGCTGGCCGACCGGTTCGTGGTCTCGGTCCAGGCGGTGGCCGAACTGCTGTCGGCGACCACCGACGTGCTCGCGACCGGCACCGAACTGCAGTTGGGCACCGCGCACTGGACGGTCGGCGAGCACGACAGCCTCTCGGTCGGCATGGCCGCCCTGGGCGTCCCGGCGGTGGTCTTCGCCGACGCCTTCGCCGACCAGGCCCCGCTGTTCCGGGACGGGGCGGCCCTGACCATCGACGGGTTCAGCGCGCCGGTGAGCCTGGGCGACACGCTGAGCGGGCTCGCCGACGCCCTCGACATCGACCTGGCCCACCTGGCGCTGGCGAACCAGAACCTGACCGGCCTGCTCACCGGCACGGTGTACCTGCGCGGCGAGCCGGTGCCGATCACCGAGCAGACCTCGAGCCTGGCGGGATTGGCCGGCTCGGTGGGGCTGACGGTGCCGGTGCTCGCGCCGCTGATCGCCGACCAGGCGGTGCTGGCCGTCGGCAGCGTGCTGCACGGAGTGCGCTGGGTGCCGGAGTACAGCCTGACCGGCACGGTGAACCTGGACGCGGCAGATAGCGCGGCGACCCTGCTGCTGACCCTGAAGAACCGTGCGCAGCACCGCCGGCTGTTCCTCAACCCCGGCTTCGGCATCACCGCGCTGGAGTGCGCCATCGCCGACGCCGAGGGGCACCAGACCTCGACGGAGCTGCAGCTGGTCAACCCGCTGCCGTCGGACCCGGCGCACCTGAACGGGGCGGTGATCAGCACCGACCTCGGCCAGCTGGACATCCCGGTGGCGCTGCGCACGTACCCGACCGCCCCGCGGCTGGTCAACCAGAGCGCGCTGGCCGGTTACTCCGCCGACCAGATTGCCGGGACCGAACCGGTGCCGGCCCGGATCGCCAAGGTGCTGGCCTGGACCTACTCCGCCGGCTTCGAGCTGCAGCTGGCGGCGCAGGACGTCGCCACCATCACCGTCGGCCTCAATTACGGCCCGGCTCCGTTGCGGTCTGCCGACAGTGGCCCGGACCCGTTTCCGGCGCTGGCCGAGTATGCCGGCAACGCCGCCGCGATCAAGGCCGACCTGGCCACGCTGATCGGCCCGACCGCCCGACCCGGGCCGGAGACCCCCGGCCGGTCCGCGCTGGCCGCGCTGGCCGACCTCGCCACCAGGGTGGCCGACACCTGGGGCTTCGTGCCGACGACACCGGTGAACCCGGACGGCTCCGGCGACAGCCTGGTTCCACGGGAGAGCTACAGCTGGCAGTTGCGGACCCGGTCCCGCTCCGGCGACGGCGGCGAGCAGCTGCTGGCCGCGCTGGTGCTGGCCCGCGAGCCGGGAACCGACAGCTGGGGCCCGGACGGCGCGATCCCGGTGCTGGGCTACCTGGACCCGTCCGGCGTACTACACCCGCTGCAGCAGCCGGAGGTGCCCATCGGCCCGCCGCCGCAGAGCCTGACCTACCTGTTCGCCGAGGGCGTTTCGGCTGGTTCCCGGCTGGTCTATGTCATCTCCTACGACAAACTCAACGTGGTGACCTACCAGAACGCCCGGGCCGGCCTTTCCGTCAGCCGCAACCAGAACCTGGTGCCGGGGACCGTCACCAACGACCAGTTCGTCTACCGGACGCCGCCGCTGACCTTCACCAACCTGGCGGTGCCGAGCCTGCTCTGGGACTCCGGGTTGCTGTTCGGCACGGGCGGCCGGGCGCAGCTGGCCGCCGCCCTGACCACGATGTTCACCGACGTGCTCGGCGCCCCGCCGACGGCTGCCGAGGTGACGCAGAAGCTGGGTGGCAGCTACGGCTACCGGCTGGCGCCGCCGGACGGACCGCTGGGCCCGACGGACCTGGTGTCGCTGACGCCGGTGTTCTACCGGCCCACCTTCGGCTATACCGACACGGTGCCGGCCGACACCGCGGCCGCGGTGGACAACTGGTTCGGCAGCCATCCGCCGTCGCCGGACAACGTGGCGTTCCTCAGTTTCGACCTGCAGCTGTTCTCGACCAGAACGCCGGGGCAGGTGCAGCCGCTGATCCGGTTCGGCCGGCTGGACTACCAGCTGACCGAGTGAGTTCCGAGCCGGCTCACTTTGAGGTGGCCAGGATGTCGATCACGGTTGCCTCGCTGGTCTGGGAGAAGTCCCGATAGCCCTGGCTGACCGAGCGGAAGTCCGCCGGCTGCCAGGGGCAGACCAGTGCCTCCACCTGCCCGGCCAGCTCCTGGCAGCTGCGCGGCGCGCCGATCGGGACCGCCACCGTGAGGTGGCCGGCGCCGGCGGCCCGCAGGACGGCGACCGCGGCCCGCATGGTGGCGCCGGTGGCCAACCCGTCGTCCACCACGATCACCGGCCGGCCTGGTAGTTCCAGCGGGGTACGGTCGCCGCGGTAGCGAATCGCCTGCTGGTACAAGATGATCAGCTCGTCGTCGCAGGCGGCTCGGAACTCCGCCGCCGGCACGCCGCGTTGCCGCAGCACGGTGTCGTTGGCGACCGCCACGGTCCGATTCCCGATCGCGGCCACCGCGCCCATCGCCAGCTCTGGCTGGCCGGGCAGGCCCACCTTGCGTACCAGCAGCACGTCCAGCGGGGCCTGCAGCCGGCTGGCCACCGGGCCGGCGACCGGGATGCCGCCGCGTGGCAGGCCGAGCACCAGTAGGTCGCCGGCAGGCACGGCCGGCTGCGCGACCAGCCGCTCGGCCAGCACGGCGCCGGCCTCGGCCCGGTCGACGTACGGCCTGCTCGACGGGCGGAGCACCCCTCCAGCCAAGCACCGGGCGCAAGCCCCCTCGTCAGCGCAGCGGGATCTCCTGGCCGGCCTGCCACACCCGGTGGACGATCGGCACGCCGGGCCGGTAGGCCAGGTGCAGGTAGCTGGGCGCGTCCAGCACGGTCAGGTCGGCGCGCAGGCCGACCGCCAGCCGGCCGATGTCGTCCCGGCGCAGCGCCCGGGCGCCGCCGGCGGTGGCCGCGTACACCGCCTCGGCCGGGGTCATCCGCATCTCCCGGACGGCCAGCGCGATCGCCAGCGGCATCGAGGTGGAGAACCCGGAGCCCGGATTGCAGTCGGTGGCCAGCGCCACGGTGGCGCCCGCGTCCAGCAGGCCGCGGGCGTCCGGGTAGGGCGACCGGGTGGAGAACTCGACCAGCGGCAGCAGGGTGGCCACCGTGTCCGAGCCCGCCAGCGCGTCGATGTCGGCGGCCGTCAGGTGGGTGCAGTGGTCGGCGCTGGCGGCGTCCAGCTCGACGGCCAGCGCCACCCCGCCGCCGGCGGTCAGCTGGTTGGCATGCAGCCGCGGTCGCAGGCCCGCAGCGATGCCGGCTTCGAGCACCGCCCGGCTCTCGTCCACGTCGAAGGCACCCCGCTCGCAGAAGGCGTCCACCCAGCGGGCGTGCGGCGCGCAGGCGGCCAGCATCGGGCCGCACACCAGGTCGAGGTACTCGCCGCGGTCGACACCGGCCGGCACCACGTGCGCGCCGAGGAAGGTCACCTCGGGCGTCTGCTCCGCCGCGATCGCGACCGAGCGCTGCTCGGTGGCCACGTCCAGGCCGTAGCCGGACTTGCACTCGAAGGTGGTCACCCCGGCCGCGTGCAGCTCGGCGGCCAGCCGAGCGAGGTTGGCGCGCAGCTGGTCGTCGGACGCGGCCCGGGTGGCGGCCACCGTGGACCGGATGCCGCCGGCCGTGTAGGGCTGGCCGGTCATCCGGGCGGCGAACTCCTCGGCCCGGTCGCCGGCGAACACCAGGTGCGCGTGCGAGTCGACGAAGCCCGGCAGCACGCACCGGCCACCCAGGTCGAGCGCGGTATCGGCGTCCGGCGCCTGGGCCGCGGGGCCGAGCCAGCCGATCGTCTCGCCGTCGATCAGCAGCGCCGCGTCGGCGATCTCGCCGAACTCAGGATCCTGAGTGGCCAGCAGCCCGATACCGGTCAGCAGCAGGCTCATCTCTGCCGAGCTCACCGGCCCGGTCCGAGAATCCACTCCTGCAGCTGCTCGTCGGTAGATAGCTCGACCAGCTGGACCAGTTCCACGTTCCACCGGTGGTTGGGAGCGAAATACAAGTGGTCATTCCAGTCCCCGGCGTACTCGCGCAGTGCCGAGACCAGATCGCTCACCGCCTCGTCGAAGGTGCCGCCGTGGCCGGAGATCGGTAGTCCCGGCAGGAACGTCGACCATCCGCCCGCCTCGGCTACTACGACCGCGTCGGAGAGCTTCATGACGAGGCCTTGGCGGCAGCCTTGGCCTGCTTCTTGAACTCGCGCACCTTGGCCAGCGACTCGCCGTCCACCACGTCGGCGACCGAGCGGAAGCCGGGCTCGCCGTAGGCGGCCGCCGCCTGCTGCCAGCCGGGCGGCTGGATGCCGAACTGCTTGCCGAGCAGCGCGGTGAAGATCCGGGCCTTCTGCTCGCCGAAGCCGGGCAGGCCGGCGATCCGCTTCACCAGCTCCCGGCCGTCCCCAACTGTGCTCCACACCGAGGCGGTGTCGCCGTCGTACTGCGCCACCAGCGCCCGGCAGAGCTCCTGCACCCGCTTGGCCATCGCGGCCGGGAACCGGTGCAGCGCCGGCACCTGCCGGAACAGCTCCTCCAACGCGGCCGGGTCGTAGTCGGCGATCTGGCCGGCGTCCAGCCGGGCCACGCCCATCCGCTCGGCGAGCACCTGCGGCGAGGTGAAGGCCTTCTCCATCGGGATCTGCTGGTCGAGCAGCATGCCGACCAGCAGGGCCAGCGGGTCATCGGCCAGGAACTCGTTGGCAGCCGGGGTGGTGGCCAGGTGCAGGGTCATGCGGCACATCTTGGTACAGCGGGGTCTGCCGCGGTACCGGCGGACCGCCTACCGATGATCAACTGCTGCCTACTCCAGCCGGATCAGCTGCCGCCCACCTGGCCGCGGAACTCGTCCTCGCACTGCTGGATCTGGGTCTGGTTGTTGCCGGCATCCTTCAGGCAGTCCCGCAGGTTCTGGGCTTCGTCCGAGTTCCACAGCGACACGCCGACCGCGATCAGCAGGCCGGCGACCAGGATGCCCAGAACGCCCAGGATGATGCCGGCGATCGCCCGGCCCCGGCCCAGCGCCACCCCGCCGTTGGCGCGGCGCAGGCCGACGATGCCGAAGATGACGGCCAGCAATCCGAGCAGCACCCCGCCGATCACGGTCCAGCTGCTGAGCAGTGCCAGGATGCCTAGCACCAGGGCCGCGGTGGCCATCCCACCGCCACCGATCGGCCGGGCGGGTGGGGCCTGCGGCGGCGGCGAGCTGTATGAGCCGTACGAGCTGTTCGTCACGGGTGCTCCTCGAAACAAAGGCGGCACGGGACGTGGTTGACCCGACGTGTCCCGATCATGGCCACCGCGCCGGACTCCCGTCAAACCGGCAGCCTCAGCGCAGTGCGATCAGCAGCCCGGCCAGCACGAACAGCACCGCCGAGATCCGGTCGATCCGGGACTTGGAGTCGGTCGCGGACAGCATGGTGCGGGCCAGCTCGGCCATCAGCCCGTAGCCGAGCACCACCGCCGCCATCACCGCCACCAGGATCGCGCACAGGATCAGGTAGCTCTGCACGCTGACGTCGGACACCTCGATGACGCCCGGCAGCAGCGCGACGTAGAACACCAGCGCGATCGGGTTGGACAGGGTCATCGCCATGCCCAGCCCCACCTCGCGGGCGCGGCTGGCCGGCGCGGTCGGGACGTCGGTGGCGAGCAGCCGGCCGGCCCGGCGCCACTTCTTGATCCCCAGCCAGATCAGGTACGCCGCCCCCGCGTAGCGCAGCACCGCGAACACCGGGCCGAGCGCGGCCACCAGCCCGGTCAGGCCGATCACCGCGGCGGTCAGCAGCGCCAGCTTGCCGACCACGATGCCGCTGGCCAGCGGAACACCGGACCGGATGCCGTTGCCCAGGGTCCGGGCCAGCAGGCCGGCGATCTCCGGACCGGGAGCGGCGGCCGAAGCCGCGAAGGCCAGCAGGAAGACCGCGTACTGGGTCATCGTCCCTGGGCAGAACAGCTAGCGCAGGCAGGGATGGTCGGGCTCCTCGACCTTCAGCCGGTCCAGCCAGGCGAACAGCTCTTTGTTGGTGTAGAGCCGGTCGCCCCAGGTCTCGGTCGACTCGGGCAGCGGCTTGCCGGGCAGGATGTAGTCGGTGACGATGTCGTAGAACTGGGCCAGGCACACCGCGCCGACGTGCAGCCGCAGCGACGAGCCGGTCTCGCCGGGCGCGATGTTGAAGTAGTCGGCCCGGATGATCTTGCCGGTGTCGACCGACTTGGCCATGTGGTGGACGGTGGTCCCGAAGTCCGGTGCCTGGGAGTAGATGGCGTAGTACTGGCTGCCCAGGCCGCGGTGCCGGGGCGGTGCCGGGTGGAAGTTGATGGCGCCCTTGCGCGCCCTGGTGAAGATCTCCTCCCGGATGATCAGGTCACCGCGGTAGGAGATGATCCAGTCACCCTCCCACTCCTCGACCAGGGCGGGGTACGGATCGCCCGGGTCCCAATAGACCACGTCCAGGTTCTCGAACACGGTCCTGGCCCATTCGACGCCCAGGTCGCACCAGATCATGGTGCAGACGATGAGCAGGACCTTGTCCTGCGAGCCGGGGGCGGCCGGCGCCTGGGTGTGAGCCATCAAGATCCCTTTACACGTCCGGTTCGTACGTATCGGTACCTTACCGGACATCGTGCAGACACAATGAGGCATCGGAACCAGGACCGGGGAGGACCCGTGAGCTCGACCTTCTCCGCGCAGGCCCAGCTCGACTGGCAGGCCGGCCAGCTGTCGGCCCGGCCCGCCAAGCCCGACCAGCCGCCCCTGCCGGCCGGCCTGCACCAGCTGCCCGGCGGCGGGGACGACTCGCTGCTGCTGGTGCCGGCGTCGGCCGGCGACGCCGCGCTGCCTCTGGTGGTGCTGCTGCACGGCGCCACCTCGCGTCCGGAGCGGGTGCTGACGGTGCTGCGCGAGAACGCCGAACGGGACGGCTTCCTGCTGCTGGCGCCGAAATCCCGGGACTACAGCTGGGACATCATCGGCGGCGGCTTCGGCCCGGACGTGGCCACCCTGGACCGGCTGCTGGCCGAGGTGTTCTCCCGCTTCGAGGTGGACCCGGCCCGGATCGCGCTGGCCGGCTTCTCCGACGGCGCGTCCTACGCCCTGTCGGTGGGGCTGGTCAACGGCGAGCTGTTCAGCCGGATCCTCGCCTTCTCGCCGGGCTTCCTGGTGCCCGGTCGCCGCCGCGGCCGCCCGGCGGTGTTCCTCTCGCACGGCGATGCCGACACCGTGCTGCCGATCCAGCGCTGCGGCCGGCGGATCGCCGCGCAGCTGCGGGCCGACGGGTACCCGCTCGACTACCGGGAGTTCGCCGGCGGGCACACCGTGCCAGCCGAGCTGGCCACCGCCGCCGTGCGGCCGCTGGTCGCGGCGACCGGCTGACCCACTTCCCGGCCGATCCACTTCCGGACGGGCCGGGCCAGCCGCGCTACCGCCGCCAGAAGGTGACCAGGGCCAGCACGGCGTAGCCGGCCAGCACGATCCAGGTCGCACTCGGGCGGCTGCTGGTCTGCCGGCTGGGCAGGCCGCCCAGCAGCGCGCGCTGGCGCAGCAGCAGCATCGCCGCGCCCAGCCGCTCGGCGCGCTGCTGCCGCCCGCGCGGCCCGTCCGGATCGTCGAACGGGCCGACCTCGACGACCACGTCGGGCTGCCAGGCCACCGACAGCCGCTCGCCGTCCCGGCGGACGCCGTGCAGCCGGTCCCAGGGCACCGAGTGCGCCCACCACGACCCCGACACCTCGAACCGGGGATGGTCGATCCGCAGGCGGGACAGCAGCCGGGCGCTGCCGGCGACGGCCAGCCGGCCGAAGCCGATCGCCACCAGCACGTGCTGGAACAGGCTGAGCCCGCCCACCCAGACGGCGGCCGGGTAGCCGACGAAGCCGGCCAGCAGCATCGCGGCGCCGATCAGCCGGATCCGGAGCCGGGGGCGGACGGTGAGCGGCAGGTCCGGTAGCTGCCCGGCCGCCGGCTGCACCGCCACGCCGGGAAACAGCTCCGGTTCGGCCGGGGTGCGGGAGCTCCGTAGTCGCTGCCACCAGCCGGCTATCCCGCCCGGCGGCCGCTGGTCCGGCTGGTGTGGCTGGTGTGGCTGCTGGCCCGGATCGTGCTGACCCGGCCCGGAGTGCCGGCTCTCGCGCAGCCGGCCGACCCGCAGCCGTCCGGTCGGCAGCAACGTCTCTTCGGCGGTGACCAGCATCGCGACTCCCCGGTCGGCCAGCTCGCCGATCAGCACCGCATCCTCGACCACCGGCGGCGGTGCGAACCGCGCCACGCCGGCCGGGTCCTCGTCCCGCCAGGTGCGGCCGAAGGCCTCCTGGGTCTCGTAGTCCCAGCCCTCGTCCGGCTCGTAGTCGTCCGGCTCGTAGTGGTCCGGCCCGTCGTCCGGTCCCCAGCCGCCGTTCTCCCAGTTGCCGGCCGGCCGGTCGCCGGTCGCCGGTCCGGCAGCGCCCGGGGGTGGCGCCGCGAAGACGGCCAGCCGGCCGATCGGCCGCTCGGCGTCGAAGCCGCTGCCGGCTGCCGGCAGGATCAGCGCGCGGCCCTTGTGGTCGGGACGGATCCGGACCCGCAGCGCCGGGTGCTCGCCGGTCTCCAGGGCCCGCAGCCGCCGGTACCAGCGCCCGCGGAACAGCAGCCAGCAAGCGGCCAGCAGCCAGCTTCCGGCGCCGGCGGACTGCCAGTACGTCACGTCCTGCGGCTCGGCGACCAACCGGATCCAGTCCGGGTCCCGCGGGTCCAGCAGCACCGGGGTGCTGGAGTGCAGCGGATAGGGGGCGGTGTAGTCGTAGACGCCGATCCGGTACTGCCGGGTGCCGGATGACGGGGTGCGGGCCTGGACGGTGATGGACTCATCCGGGCGGACCTCGACCACCCGGGCCTGGACCTGGACCGCCCGGCGCAGGTGCGCCCGCTCCGCGGAGGTCTGGTGGCCGTACCAGGCGAAGAACCCGATGCCGGCCAGCACCAGCACCCCGGCCACCAGCCATCGGCCGGCACCCAGGGGGAGGCCGGTCGGTTGCGCTATCGCGGCGGCGGGGACCTGGCTGCCGTCGGTCGCTGCCGCGGCGATCCGGCGCTGCTCGGCGGCTCCCCGCAGCAGCCGCCAGCCCACCAGCGCGCAGAGCAGCCCGTGCACCCCGAACGCCCACTGGGCTGCCGGAATGTTGTCGTAGCGCACGTCGGCGAGTGCGAAGGTCACCCCGGCGAGGCAGCCGAGCACCGGCATCCACCACAGCAGCACCGGCGTCGCCATCAGCACCACGAACGCGAACGCAAACGTCGAGTCGGGCCCGCACGCGGACGGATCCTGCGGGGTGCACTGGGTGTTGTCGCTGGCGAACGCCACTATGACGGCGACCAGCCACAGGGCGGGCAGGACGCCGCCGGTGACCCAGCGCGGCACCCCGGCCCGGACCCAGCGGTTTGCGGCAGCGGCGGACAACGGCGGCACAGCGGGCAGCACGGGTAACCCTTCTCGGCGCAACCAGCTTGGGGGGAGCCCGCCGCAGGTTCAGTTACGCGCAGTGACAGCCGAGAAGGCTAACAGCCCGACGGCGTGCCCGAGGTCGGCTCGCGCACCGGCTCACCTGCTCGCGCATCGGCTCACTGCTCGCGCATCGGCACCCGGACGCCGCGCTCGGCGGCCACCTCGTCGGCGCGGGGGTAGCCGGCGTCGACGTGCCGGATCACTCCCATGCCGGGGTCGTTGCGCAGCACCCGGGCCAGCTTCTCGGCAGCCAGCGGCGTTCCGTCGGCAACGCTGACCTGGCCGGCGTGGATGGAACGGCCCATGCCCACCCCGCCGCCGTGGTGGATCGACACCCAGGTGGCGCCGCTGGCGACGTTGACCATGGCGTTGAGCAGCGGCCAGTCCGCGATCGCGTCCGAGCCGTCGGCCATCGCCTCGGTCTCCCGGTACGGCGAGGCCACCGAACCCGAGTCCAGGTGGTCGCGGCCGATCACGATCGGGGCGCTGATCTCACCGCGGCTGACCAGGTCGTTGAACGCCAGCCCGGCCCTGTCCCGCTCGCCGTAGCCCAGCCAGCAGATCCGGGCCGGCAGTCCCTGGAAGTGCACCCGTTCCTGGGCCATGGTGATCCAGCGGCGCAGCGACTCGTTCTCCGGGAACAGTTCCAGCACCGCCTGGTCGGTGCGGGCGATGTCCCTGGCGTCCCCGGACAGCGCCGCCCACCGGAACGGGCCCTTGCCCTCGGCGAACAGCGGGCGGATGTAGGCCGGCACGAAGCCGGGGAAGGCGAAGGCGCGGGAGTAGCCGGCCAGCTGCGCCTCGCCGCGGATCGAGTTGCCGTAGTCGAACACCTCGGCGCCGGCGTCCTGGAAGCCCACCATCGCCTCGACGTGCCGGGCCATCGAGGCCCGGGCCCGGCCGGTGAACTCCTCCGGCTTGGCCGCCGCGTACTCCTTCATGTCGTCGAACTCGACCCCGATCGGCAGGTAGGACAGCGGGTCGTGTGCCGAGGTCTGGTCGGTGACGATGTCGATCGGGGCGCCGTTGGCCAGCAGCTGCGGCACCAGCGACGCGGCGTTGCCGAGCAGCCCGATCGACAGCGGCCGGCGGGCGTCGCGGGCCTCGACGGCCAGCCGCAGCGCGTGCTCCATCGAGTCGGCCTGCACGTCGAGGTAGCGGTGCTCGATCCGGCGCGCGATCCGGGACGGGTCGCAGTCGATGCAGATCGCCACCCCGTCGTTCATGGTGACCGCCAGCGGCTGGGCGCCGCCCATCCCGCCCAGGCCCGCGGTGAGCGTGATGGTGCCGGCCAGGGTGCCGTCGAACTTCTTGGCGGCCACCGCGGCGAAGGTCTCGTAGGTGCCCTGCAGGATGCCCTGGGTGCCGATGTAGATCCAGGAGCCGGCCGTCATCTGCCCGTACATGGTCAGGCCGAGCTGCTCCAGCCGGCGGAACTCCTCCCAGTTGGCCCAGTCGCCGACCAGGTTGGAGTTGGCGATCAGCACCCGGGGCGCCCACTCGTGGGTCTGCAGCACCCCGACCGGACGGCCGGACTGCACCAGCAGCGTCTCGTCCGGCTTGAGGGTGGTCAGCGTCCGGACGATGGCGGCGTAGCTGTTCCAGTCCCGGGCTGCCTTGCCGGTGCCGCCGTAGACCACCAGGTCCTCGGGGTGCTCAGCCACCTCGGGGTCGAGGTTGTTCATCAGCATGCGCAGCGGCGCCTCGGTCTGCCAGCTCAGCGCGGTCAGCTCGGTGCCTCGGGCCGCGCGGATCACCCCGGGAGAAGTAGTCATGGCAGTCATGGTGGCTCGTCGCGTCCCGGATGACCAGACCGGGGTCGGGCGGCAGCGCGGTCGCCGGCGGTGACCCCGGCGTCGGCGCAGCTGGCCCGACGCCGGCCCACCGATCAGTCGGCAGTCGCGCGGACCGGATCGGGCTGTCGCCCGTCGCGGTCCCGCCGCTCGGGGTCGAGCTCGCCGAGGTCGAGGTCGAGTTCTCCGAGGTCGAGGTCGAGCTTGCCGAGGTCGACCTCGAGGCGCCGCCAGCGCACCGGTTCGCGGTAGACCTGCAGCTCCGGGTCGCCGAGCAGGTTCAGCGTGAAGATCGCCCAGCGCTCGTAGCCTGCCCAGTATCCGGTCGTGCCGAACACGGTGACGCGGCTGTCGTTGAGCAGGCCGAGATGACGCGTCGCGGTCAGCCGGTGGAAGAACGCACGTTGGAAGTTGTCGCCGACGCCGATCCAGGAGAACCGGGTGTTGCCGACGTAGCCGGTGGCACCGCCGTGCGGGTTGGTGATCAGCTCCTCGCTGAACGCGTCGCTGGTATCGAACTGGTTGGTCAGGCAGGAATCGGCGTAGCCGATAAATCCGAGGCTGCCGTTGGTGAGCCCGCGTGCCAGGCCGACCGACCCGCCGCAGCAGCCGTCGGAGTTGCCGTGACCCGACAACGACACGAAGTGCGGCCCCGCGTTCAACGCGCCGGTGAGCGTGCCGCTGGTGAGGTAATCGACCGGCGCGGCGACCCGCTGGGCGAAGCTGAGGTCGTACTCGTCCTCGTAGAGCCGCTGGAACTCGTCGATCCCGGGCAGCTCGCTGCGGATCTGGCTTCGCAGCGCCTCCTGGTCGGCCATCGAGCCGTCCTGCCCGCTCGGGTCGAACTCGAACGCGGCCGGGGTCTGCTCGGCGAGGGGCCCGTGGACGACGATCCACTCGCTCGACAGCGGGAAGACGACGGGGGAGGACCACGGCAACGGAATCGAGATCTGGCGTGGCGAGAGGTCGGCCGCGCTCGTCGCGAAGTACCAACCGCGGACGGTGGCACTCGGGTTGGTCTTGAACGGCAACACCCGCCGGTCGGTGTCGCTGACGTGCGCGATCAGCTCGTAGTCGAACGACTCCGGCGCGCCGTCGCGCTTGAGCAGGGACGTCTGGGTGCTGGCGTCGTGGTGGTACTCGCCGTTGCCGGGCACGGTGTGCGACGTCGCGCCGAACCACGAGCGACCGCCCCAGTCCGAGGACGCCAGCACCATCCGCGCCGGCCACCGGCTCGTCCGGAGGGAGATCGAGCCGTTGCGCAGGCCCTCGTAGGCGAGCACCTTGTCCACGAACGTGTTCGCCTGCGCCGCGGAGTCCACCGGCGCGCGGCCGACGCTGAGGTCGGTGCGCAGCAGGACGCCGTCCAGGTCGGTTCCGTCCGGCAGGTGCTGGCCGTAGAGGCCGTTGCCGACCACGTCCCAGTCGTGGTCGGGCAGGTAGACGAACGGAATGGTGAAGCTGAACCAGCCGAGATCCACCTGCTGCTGGCCGAGCAGCCAGCTGTCCAGGCTGGCGTAGTAGAAGTCGGTGGGCAGGGTGTTCCAGTGGTACAGGAACTGCAAGGTGGCGTTGAGCAGGCTCGCGGGCCCGTTCACCCGGACGAAGTTGGTCGGCATCGTGCTGCGGGTCGTGTAGTCCGACGCGGTGAAGTACCAGCCGGGCGAGGCGGAATTCGACATGCCGGTCGAGTCGTACGGGATCAGCTGGCCGGTGTCCGGGCGGACCAGCCGGTTGTCCACACTCGCCCCCCACCAGACGCCCGGGTTGACGACGTGCATCTTCAGGTGGCTGCCGGCCCAGTACGACTTGTTGTTCTCGGGGGTGGCGTTCGTGCCCACCTCGACGTGTCCTTCGAAGGAACCCGCGACCGAGCGCACCGGCACGACGCTGGTATCGCCGCCGAGCAACAGCCACGACGTACCCCAGCGGCGCCGGGCGATCTTCAGGAACTTCCGGATCGCCTCCTGCAGGTCACGTGAGCCGGTGCGGACGTCGCCGTACCGGCCGGCGACGATGTCGGTGATGGTGACGACGCGGGCGCTGACACCGCGGGCCCGCTTGGCGGCGGCGAGTCGTTCGAACGCGGCCACCAGGCCCGGCACCGGAGCCCCCGCAGCGAATGTCGTGGCGTCCCAGCTGCAGTCGTCGGTGACGATCAGGTACTCGCACGGCAGGTCGAGGACCGGCCAGCGCAACCGCGCGTCGGCCCGGTCGAGGACCTTCGGGTTGAGGACGTGGCTCGCGGCGATGTCGAGCAGGCGTTCCAGTTCCTTCCCGCCGGTGAGCCGCGCGGCCGGCTCGGGGACGACGCGGTCGAGGTCGATCTCGCGTCCGAGCCGGTCGGACAGCTCCTTGTGCGCGGCCCGCTGGTCGCCCAGCGGCGCGGTGCGCGCGTAGCCGACCCGCAGCCGGAGCGAGGTGCACAGCCGGAGCTCGCCACGCGGCCCTATCCGCACCGGGTTGATCTCGACGACGGCGACGTGCGTGGTGCCGATCGTCTCGATGCGCACGGCGCGCGCCGGCGGCAACGGGTCGGTGGCCGCCGCTTCGTAGCGGCGCTCGTCGGGCGGCACCACCTCCGGCGCCGGCAGGCCCTGGGTGAGCGGGTGCCGGATCGGGCGCTGCCGGGCCCGGCAGGAGCAGTGCGGCGAGCAGTGGACGGCCTCGGCGTGTTCCGGCTCGCGCGACTGCTCGGAGCCGATGCCCGGACGCAGATGTTGCACCGGGCGGACGAAGGCGTCCTTCTCGACGACCGTCTCCCAGGAGTCCTCGACCTCCAGCGTGTGCGGCCAGAACGGTTCGGGCACCGCGATCCGGACCTGGGTACGCGGCAGCGCGGGCGCTCCCGGCTCACCGCCGGCCGGAACGCCGGCGAGCCGGACCACCAGCCCGAACGGTGACGGCGTCACCGTCAGCTCGTCGCGACCGAAGTGCAGCGTGACCGAGACGGCGTCCGATTCGTGGTCCTCGGAATGGCAGCGCATGAGGTACTCCCGTCCGGATAGCGTTGATCACAGTGGGAGCGGCCGGTAGCGGTTCTGATACCGCGCGATCCCACGGTCGGCTTCGCCGGAGGGCGACGGCACGACCTGGCAGCACGACCCGGTAGGAGGACAGGTGACGATCCCGGACGGCCCGCTGGCCGCCGTCGGCTGGCCGGTGCGCACCGACCGGCTGCTGCTGCGGCTGCCCGGTCCCGGCGACGTCGAGGCGACCTGGACGTTCCGGCAGCTGCCCAGCGTCAGCCACTGGCTGACCAGCGCCCCGGACACGCTGGAGGAGTACCGCGCGGTCTTCGAGCATCCGCCGCGGCTGGCCAAGGCACTGGTGGTCGAGCTCGATGGGGTGGTGATCGGTGACCTGATGATTGCCGTCGAGGACGCCTGGGCCCAGACCGAGATCGCCGAGCAGGCCCGCGGCGTGCAGGCCGAGCTGGGCTGGGTTTTCTCGCCCGACCACGGCGGGCGGGGCTATGCCACCGAAGCGGTCCGAGAACTGATCCGGATCTGTTTCACCGACCTCGGCCTGCGCCGGGTGACCGCCAACTGCTTCGCCGGCAACGAGGCGTCCTGGCGGCTGATGGAGCGGGTCGGGATGCGCCGCGAGCTCTACACCGTGCGCGAGTCGCTGCACCGGTCCGGGCAGTGGCTGGACGGCATCGGCTACGCGCTGCTCGCCGACGAGTGGCGCGAGCAGCTCGGGCCGGGTCAGTCGCCGTCGTAGTACGGCCCGACCAGCTCGGCCAGCGCCGGGACCAGCCGCTGCCCGAGCTCCAGGTCGCCGGTCAGGTCGCGGTCGGCCACTCCGCCGGGCAGCTCGGCGGCGAGCTCCAGGGCCCGGGCCTGTGGGCCGGTCAGCGCGGTCCGCGAGCCGGCCATCCGCAACGCCCGGGCCGCCGCCACCAGCTCGCAGGCCACCAGTAGCTCGTAGCGCTCGGCGGCGGTCAGCAGCTGCCGGGCCGCCAGCGAGGCGAAGCTGGCGGTGTCCTCGATGCCGCGGGACAGCGTGATGCTCTGGGTGGCGGCCGGCGCCGCGGCCGCGCGCAGGTCACCGAGCGCGGCGGCCGCCACGTACTCGACCACCATCACGCCGGACGCGCCGGGCGTGCCGTCGCCGAGGAACGGCTCCAGGCCGGTGTGGTTCGGCTCGCTGGCGTAGGTCAGCCGGTTCAGCGACAGCTGGCCGGACTGCACCGAGGCGATCGCCGCGGCGTCGCAGGCCAGCGCCAGGTAGCCGGCATGGAAACCGCCGTGGTGGGCCACCGAGCCGTCCGGCAGGATCGACGGGTTCTCCGAGGGCGCGTTGACGAAGGCGTCGATGGTGGCGGTCAGCCCGCTGAGCGCGTCCAGCAGCATGCCGTGCCCCTGCGGGAGCGCGCGCAGGCCGTACGGGTCCTGGATCCGGGCCGGCTCCGGCGCCCCGACCAGGGCGCGCATCACCCGGCAGGCGGCCCGGGCACCCGGCATCGGGGTGGCCTGCTCGACCGGGGCCGCGTACGCCTCGGCGTTGCCGCTGACCGCGGCGAAGCTCAGCGCCGCCACCGCGAGCGCCGCCCGGGCGCCGGTGCCCAGCCGGTGCGCGGCCAGCGCCGCGTCCGACAGCGCCGCGGCATTGCTGGAGATGAAGGGCAGCGCGTCGTGCGGCCCGAACACCAGCCGGTCGTGGGCCGGCGAGCGGTCCTGCAGCGCCAGCGCGGTGCTGGCCAGCGCCGACAGCTCCGCGGTGCCGATGCCGACGAACTCCCGGATCACCGGCAGCGCGTCGGCATTGATCATCTCGGCGAGCGCGGAGACCACCACCGGCCGCAGTCCGGCACCGCCGGCGCAGAGCTGGTTGAGCCGGATCAGCAGCATCGCCCGCACCCGGTCGGCCGAGCGCGGCCCGCCGGCCGAGGTGGCGTGGCTGCGCAGCAGGCCCTGGGCGCCAGCGGTGTCCGGTTCGACGTCGACGCTGCGGTTGGCCCCGACGCCGGTGGACAGGCCGTAGATCGGGCGCAGCCGGCCGGCGAGCACCGCCTGCTGGTGCGAGCGCGCCACCCGGTCCAGGGCCGGTCCGCTCACCTCGACGGTCAGCGGGCCGTCGGCGGCGGTGGCGATCTGCGCCGTGGACAGGTGCCGCCCGTCGATCCGGATCACCTCGAGGAGCCTCCGTCGGATCTTGGGCAGTGGGGTGAGTGGGGAGTGCCGGTGGCGGATTCTGTCACAATGCTGGTTCACGCTTTATGTTCCAGTCACCGGCCCAGCAGGAATGACGTTCACTTCGAGGCAGCCGCCTCGACCCGGCACGGAAGTGACCCGATCATGATCCGCTTCGACTCGGTTTCCAAGCACTATCCGGACGGCACGATCGCCGTCGACTCGCTGGACCTGGTGGCGCCGTCCGGGCAGATCACGGTCTTCGTCGGCCCGTCCGGCTGCGGCAAGACCACCTCGCTGCGCATGATCAACCGGATGATCGAGCCAACGTCGGGCACCGTCTGGCTGGACGACCGGGACACCTCGACGATCGCCACCCACGAGTTGCGCCGCCAGATCGGCTACGTCATCCAGCACGCCGGGCTGTTCCCGCACCGCACCATCCTGGACAACATCGCCACCGTTCCGCTGCTGCTCGGCTGGGACCGCCGCAAGGCCCGGGCCCGCAGCCGGGAGCTGCTGGAACGGGTCGGCCTGCCGGCGCACTTCGCCGAGCGATATCCCGCGCAGCTGTCCGGTGGCCAGCAGCAGCGGGTCGGGGTGGCCCGGGCACTGGCCGCCGACCCGCCGGTGATGCTGATGGACGAGCCGTTCAGCGCGGTCGATCCAATCGCCCGCGATCAATTGCAGGAGGAGTTCCTGCGGTTGCAAGGGGAACTGGGCAAGACCATCGTGTTCGTCACCCACGACATCGACGAGGCGATCAAGCTCGGCGACCAGGTGGCGGTGCTTCGGGTCGGCGGCCGGCTGGCCCAGCTGGCCGCTCCGGCGCAGCTGCTCAGCGAGCCGGCCGACGCCTTCGTGGCCTCCTTCGTCGGCCGGGACCGCGGCTACCGGGCGCTCGGGTTCACCCCGGCACACAAACTGGTCCTGCACGACGAGCCGACCATCCGGGTGGGCTCGTCGCTGGCCGGCGCCGAGGCGGCGGACGGCTGGCTGCTGGCGGTCGACGAGCAGGGCGCACCGCAGGGCTGGCTGCGGCTGGCCGGTCCTGGTTCCGGCGGTGCGGGTGCTGCCGGCACGGTCACCGAGGACCTGCTGCACCGGGGTGGCACGGTGGCCGGGGCGGAGGCGTCGCTGCGGGCGGCGCTGGACGCCTGCCTGTCCTCGCCGAGCGGCCGCGGCGTGGTGGTGGACTCCGACGGCCGGCTGGCCGGCACCGTGACCGCTCCCGAGGTGCTGACGCTGATCGAGCAGCAGCGGATGTCGTCCGACCAGCCGTCCGCCCGACCGGTTGCCGGTGGCGACCGGTGATCGACTACTTCCGGACCAACTCCGACAACATCCTCTACTGGCTGCGCTGGCATGCCTGGCTGTCGGCATTGCCGCTGGTGCTCGGCCTGCTGATCGCGCTGCCGCTGGGCTGGCTGGCGCGCCGCTACCGTTGGCTCTACCTGCCGATGGTGACGACGGCCGGCCTGCTGTACACCATTCCGTCGCTGGCCCTGTTCATCCTGCTGCCCGGCCTGCTCAAGACCCGGATCCTGGATGCGAGCAACGTGGTGGTGGCGCTGACCATCTACACCGTGGCGCTGCTGGTCCGGGTGGTGGCCGACGCGCTGGCCGCGGTTCCGGAGGAGGTGCTGCAGGCCGCCACCGCCATGGGCTACCGCCGGATAGGCAGGCTGCTCAAGGTGGAACTGCCGATCGCGGTGCCGGTGATCGCGGCCGGCCTGCGGGTGGCGGCGGTGTCCAACGTCAGCCTGGTGTCGGTCTCGGCGCTGATCGGCATTCCCGAGCTCGGAAGGCTGTTCACCGACGGCTTCCAGCTGACCTACCAGACCCCGATCGTGCTCGGCATCATCCTGTCGGTGCTGCTGGCCCTGGTCTTCGACACGGTGATCCAGGTGGCGGCCCGGCTGCTCACCCCGTGGCGGCGGGCGGTGGCGCGATGATCTCCGACATCTGGAACTGGCTGTCCACCTCCGAGCACTGGCACGGTCCCGACGGGGTGCCCGTCCACCTCAAGGAGCACCTGCAGTACTCGCTGGCAGCGTTGCTGATCGCCGCGGCCATCGCGCTGCCGCTCGGCATGCTGATCGGTCACACCGGCCGCGGCAGCTTCGTGGTGGTGGCGATCGCGAACTCGTTCCGGGCGCTGCCCACCGTCGGGTTGCTCACCTACTTCGTGGTGCTGATCTCCCCGCACATCCACAGCACCGGCTCGGCGACATACCTGATCCCGAGCGAGATCGTGCTGGTACTGCTGGCGATTCCGTCGATGCTCACCAATACCTACGCCGGCATCAACGCCGTCGACCCGGCGGTGCGCGACGCCGCGCGGGGGATGGGCATGCGCGGTGGCCAGATGCTGCGTCAGGTGGAACTGCCCAACGCGCTGCCGCTGATCTTCTCCGGCGTCCGCAGCTCGTTCCTGCAGGTGATCGCCACCGCCACCATCACCGCCTACGTCTCGCTGGGCGGCCTCGGCCGGTACCTGATCGACGGCCTGGCCCAGCAGGACTATCCGCAGATGGCCTCCGGCGCGGTGCTGGTGGCGCTGCTGGCGCTGCTGGCGGACCTGCTGCTGGCCCTGGTCCAGCGCTACACCGTGTCCCGCGGCATCACCGGCCGGTACTCCCGCAGGCGAATCCCCGACGCGGCCGAACAACAGGCGCTGCTCACCGCCCGGACGACTGCCTGAGCCCGCTGTCAGAGTCCCTCAGTATGATCTCGTCAACGACAGGAGACATTCCATGAAATCGTTCCGCGTCCTCACCGCGGCTGCCGTCGGCGCCGGTCTGCTCGTCCTGACCGCCTGCGGAAGCAGCTCCAACCCCACCAGCAACCCGCCGGCCGGCGGAGGCGGCAGCAGCGCGCCGACCGACACCATCGTGGTCGGCTCGGCGAACTTCCAGGAGAACGTCGTGCTGGCCCAGATCTACGCCGGCGCCCTCAAGGCCAAGGGGGTCAAGGTCAGCACCAAGCTCAACATCGGCAGCCGCGAGACCTACATCCCCGCGGTGAAGGACGGCTCGATCGACCTGATCCCGGAGTACTCCGGCGTGCTGCTGCAGTACTTCGACAAGAACGCCACCGCGGTGTCCAGCGACGATGTCTTCGCCGGGTTGCAGAAGGCGGTTCCGCAGCCGCTGACGGTGCTCGACCAGTCCCAGGCCGAGGACAAGGACGCCATCGTGGTCACCAAGGAGACCGCGGCCAAGTACAACCTGAAGACGATCGCCGACCTGGCCGCGGTCGCGAACAAGCTGACCCTCGGCGCCCCGCCGGAGTTCCAGACCAGGACCGACGGTATCCCCGGCCTGGAGAAGACCTACAACGTCAAGTTCAAGACGTTCAAGAAGCTGGACGCCGGCGGCCCGCTCACCGAGAACGCGCTGAAGAACGGCCAGATCGATGCCGGTGACATCTTCACCACCGACCCGCTGATCGACAAGAACGGCTGGGTGGTCCTGGAGGACCCGAAGAACCTCTACACCGCGCAGAACGTGCTGCCGCTGATCAACAGCGACAAGGCGTCCCCGGCGGTCAAGTCCGCGCTCAACGCGGTGTCGGCCAAGCTCACCACCGAGGACCTGGTCAAGCTCAACGAGCAGGTGTCGTTGGAGAAGCAGAACGCCGAGACGGTCGCGCAGAAGTGGCTGTCCGACGCCGGGCTTGCCTAGCGCCTGCCGGTTGACCCGGTAGTGGCTGCGATGGTCGGCCGGTCGTCCTTCGACCGGATGTGGGAGGAGCTCGCTCCGGTCGGCCGGTCGGCGGCCACGGGCGGCTACCGGCGGTTCGCCTGGACCCGCACCGACCACGACCTGCGCGAGTGGTTCGCCGCCGAGGCAGCCAGCCGCGGGCTGACGCTGGTGCTCGACCGGGCCGGCAACCAGTGGGCTTGGTGGGGTGAGCCGTCGGCGCGGCAGCCCGGGGTGGCGATCGGCAGCCACCTGGACTCGGTGCCCGACGGCGGCGCGTTCGACGGCCCGCTGGGCGTGGTGTCGGCGTTCGCGGCGGTGGACGCCCTGCGCCAGCAGGGCGTCGTGCCCGCCCGGCCGATCGGCGTGGTGAACTTCGTCGACGAGGAGGGCGCCCGGTTCGGCATCGCCTGCGCCGGGTCCCGGCTGATCACCGGGGCGCTGGACGCCGACCGGGCCCGGGGCCTGGCCGACGCCGAGGCCACCTCGATGGCCGAGGCGATGCGGGCGGCCGGCGTCGACCCCGACGGGCTCGGTCCCGACCGGGACGCCCTGGACCGGATCGGCTGCTTCGTCGAGCTGCACGTCGAGCAGGGCCGCGGGCTGGTCGAACTGGGCGCCCCGGTGGCGGTGGGCTCGCAGATCTGGCCGCACGGGCGCTGGCGGATCGAGCTGCCCGGCGAGGCCAACCATGCCGGCACCACCCGGCTGGCCGACCGGCGGGACCCGATGCTGGGCTACGCCCGGCTGATCCTCGCCGCCCGGGAGGCGGCCGAGCGGCGCGGCTCGGTGGCCACCATGGGCAAGGTGAGCGTGGCGCCCAACGGCGTCAACGCCATCCCGTCCCTGGTCACCGCCTGGCTGGACGCCCGCGGCCCGGACGCCGAGCAGGTGCTGGCCGTGGTGGCCGAGTTGCGGGAGCTGGCCGATGCGTCCGGCGGCAGCCTGCTGCAGGAGTCCTGGACCGAGGCCACCAGCTTCGACGCCCGGCTCGCCGAGCGGGTCGGTGCCGTGCTGGCCGGCGCGCCGGTGCTCGGCACCGGCGCCGGGCACGACGCCGGCATCCTGGCCAACGCCGGCATTCCCACCGCCATGCTGTTCGTGCGCAACCCGACCGGCGTCTCGCACTCGCCGGCCGAGCACGCCGAACTTCCCGACTGCCATGCCGGGGTCCGGGCGCTGACCGCGGTGCTGGCCGACCTCGCCGGACCGACCGCAACCGGGCCGGCGGCGGGCGGACCGGCGGGGTGAGCACCGGCTACTGGGCGCCGTACGGCTGGCTGCCCGGCGGGGTCGCCGAGCAGGTCCGGCTGGTCGCCGACGCCGGGCGCTGGGTGCAGGTGGAGGCAGGCGTGCCGCCGGCCGCCCCGGACGTCCGGCTGCCCGGCCTGGTGCTGCCGGGCTTCGCCAACACCCACTCGCATGCCTTCCACCGGGCACTGCGCGGGCGCACCCACGACGGCGGCGGCACCTTCTGGACCTGGCGCGAGACCATGTACGCCCTGGCCCGCCGGCTGCAGCCGGCGGCCTACCACCGGCTGGCCCGGGCGGTCTATGCCGAGATGGCGCTGGCCGGCATCACCGCGGTGGGCGAGTTCCACTACCTGCACCACCAGCCGGACGGCAGCCCGTACCCCGAGCCGAACGCCTTCGGCCACGCGCTGGTCGCCGCCGCCGGCGAGGCCGGCATCCGGATCACCCTGCTGGACACCTGCTACCTCAGCGGCGGCCTGGGACCGGCCGGGCACCTCGGCCTCGACGAGGTCCAGCGGCGGTTCAGCGACGGCTCGGCGGCCGGCTGGCAGCGGCGCAACGCGCTGCTGACCCCGGTCGAGAGCGACGCCGTGCGGATCGGCGCGGCGATCCACTCGGTCCGGGCGGTGCCGGCCGACCAGCTGGCCGGGGTGGTGACGGCCGCGGCCGGCTGGCCGCTGCACGCGCACGTCTCCGAGCAGCCGGCAGAGAACCAGGCCACCCAGGCCTACTACGGCAGGACCCCCACCGAGCTGCTGGCCGAGCACGGCTTCGGCGGCCCGCTGCACACCGCGGTGCACGCCACCCACCTGAGCGAGGCCGACATCGCCTGGTACGGGCGGGCCGGGACCAACGTCAGCTTCTGCCCGACCACCGAGCGCGACCTGGCCGACGGCATCGGGCCGGCGCCGGAGCTGGCCGCCGCCGGCGCCCGGCTCACCCTGGGCACCGACCAGAACGCCAGCGTGGACCTGCTGGAGGAGGCGCGGGCGCTGGAGCTGGACGCCCGGCTGGCCAGCCTGCAACGCGGCCGGTTCAGCCCCGCCGAGCTGGTCGAGGCGCTGACCGGGCATGCCAGCCTGGGCTGGCCGGACGCCGGCCGGCTGGCCCCGGGCCAGCGGGCCGACCTGGTGGCGCTGCGCACCGACACCGTCCGGACCGCCGGCGCGCTGCCCGGCCAGCTGGTGCTGGTGGCCGGCGCCCCGGACGTCGACACGGTGCTGGTGGACGGCCGGCCGGTGGTCTCCGGCGGACGGCACGTGCTGGGCGACGTCGCCGGCCTGCTGGCCGAGGCGATCGCCGCGGCGTGGAGCTGACCCGGCACCAGCTCGTCGGTCAAACTAGCCGGGTCGGCCCCAACCGGAGCGCGGCCGGCGCCGAGGCGGGTACCACCGGGGCGACCGGCGGCACCGGGTCCAGCCGGCGGTAGGGCTCGCCGAGCGCCGGCCGCGGGTCGGGCTCGCCGCGGTTGGGCCACAGCGCCGCGGCCCGCTCGGCCAGCGCGGTGATGGTCAGGGACGGGTTCACCCCCAGGTTGGCCGACAGCGCCGAGCCGTCCACCACGTGCAGGCCGGGGTAGCCGTAGAGCCGGTGGTACGGATCGATCACCCCGGTCTCGGCGGACGAGCCGATCGGGCAGCCGCCGATGAAGTGGGCGGTCATCGGCACGTTGAACAGGTCGCCGTAGGTGCCCCCCGGGGTGCCGCCGAGGTTGTCGGCCAGCTGGCGGGCGGCCCGGTTGGCCACCGGGATCCAGCTCGGGTTAGGCTCGCCGCTGCCCTGGCTGGAGGTGAGCCGCATCCGGCCGGACCGGCCCCGCCGGCCGCGCACGGTGATCGAGTTGTCCAGCGACTGCATCACCAGCAGGATGATGGTCCGCTCCGACCAGTGCCGCGGCACCACGGTGCGCAGGATCAGCCCCGGACGGCGGGCGGCGATCGCCAGCCACTGCCGGATCCGCCCGGCCGGGCTGCCGCCGTCGGTCAGCACGGTGCTGAGCAGTCCCATCGCGTTGCTGCCCCGGCCGTAGCGAACCGGCTCGATGTGGGTGTCGGCATCGGGGTGCCAGGACGAGGTGATGGCCACCCCGCGGGTGTAGTCGGTCCCGGGGTCGGAGCTGACCGCACCGAGCAGGGCCTCGGAGTTCGTCCGGGTGAGCTCTCCCAGCCGCGCCGAGATGCCGGGCAGCGTGCTGGCCCGCAATTGGTGCAGCAGCTTCTGGGTGTTGTAGGCGCCGGCCGAGAACACCACCTGCCCGGCGGTGAAGGTCCGCCGGTCGCGGCGAGGCCGCCAGCTGCCGGTGCGGACCGCGCTGACCTGGTAGCCGCCGCCGGGCAGCGGCCGGACGCCGGTCACCGTGGTCAGCGGGACGACGGTGGCGCCAGCCCGTTCGGCCAGCGCCAGGTAGTTGGTGGTCAGGGTGTTCTTGGCGCCGTGCCGGCAGCCGGTCATGCACGCCCCGCATTCCAGGCATCCGGTGCGGTCGGGCCCGGCGCCGCCGAAGAACGGATCCGGCACCCGCCGGCCCGGCTCCTTGCGGCCGTCCCGTCCGAAGAACACCCCGACCGGAGTCAGCCGGAAGGTCTCGCCCTTGCCGAACTGCTCGGCCAGCCGCTTCATCTCGACATCGGAGGGCGTCATGGTCGGGTTGGTCACCACGCCGAGCATCCGCTTGGCCTGCGCGTAGTAGGGCGCGAGCTCGGAGCGCCAGTCGGTGATGGCGGCCCACTGCGGGTCGGTGAAGAACGGCTCGGGCGGCTCGTAGAGGGTGTTGGCGTAGTTGAGCGAGCCGCCGCCCACTCCGGCACCGGCCAGGATCACCACGTTGTTGAGCAGGTGGATCCGCTGGATGCCGGTCAGTCCCAGCCGGGGTGCCCACAGGAAGTTGCGCAGATCCCAGGAGGTCTTGGGCAGGGTGTGCTCGTCGAAGCGCCGGCCGGCCTCCAGGACGCCCACCCGGTAGCCCTTCTCGGCCAGCCGCAACGCGGTGACGCTGCCGCCGAACCCGGAGCCGATCACCAGCACGTCGAAGTCGTCCCGCGCTGCCACGAAAAGCACCTCACTGTCTGCACCCGTGTCTGCAAAGTGTCTGCAAATGGTGTTATCCGGACGGTTAGCGACCTGCTTTCCCACCCTGGCTTGATCCATTACTGGACGGACTGTCCATTAGCGCCTAACCCTGCTTAGCAGAAAGCTGACTTATTGCCGCACTGGTGCCACCGCCTGCCACTCGAGCGTCAATTCCCCCATCCGGTGCCGGGCCGGAGTGCTCAGCACCGGCCAGTCTGCAGCCAGGGTGGCGGCCATCGCCTGCCAGCGCTGCCGCGGGCCGTAGACGCCCAGCGGGGCATGCACGTCCCAGGCGGCGTCCATGGCGCGCAGCAGCCGGTGGATCGGCTCGCCCGGCACGTTGCGCGAGATCAGCGCCTTGACCAGCCGGTCGGCGACGTCCGAGGGCCGGCGCAGCTCGGCCAGCCGGCAGCTCAGCGTCAGGCTCACCGGACCGCCAGCGTCCAGCAGCACCCAGCTGGCCCGCCGGCCCAGCTCGTCGCAGGTTCCCTCGACCAGCGCCCCACCCGGTGCCAGCTGGGCGCACATCCGGGCCCAGGCGTCGCCGACCGCGTCCGGCGGGTACTGTCGCAGCACGTTGGCCGCCCGCACGATCACCGGGTGCCGGCCGGCCAGCTCGAAGCCGCCCAGCTCGAAGCTCAGCCCCGGCCGGGTCGCCGGCTGGGCGGCGGCCACCCGCTCCGGGTCGATCTCCAGGCCGAGCACCTCGACGTCCGGACGGTGCCGGCGCAGCCGGGCCAGCAGCTCCACGGCGGTGACCGGGCTCTGGCCGTACCCGAGGTCGACGACCAGCGGCTCGGCGGCGCGCCGCAGCGGTACGGCGAGCCGGTCGGCGATCCAGTTGTCCATCCGGCGCAGCCGGTTCGGGTTGGTGGTGCCGCGGGTGGGCAGGCCCAGGGCCCGGGCCCGGCCGGCCGCCAGCCTCGGCTGCTTGGTCACGGTTCTTGATTGTTCCTCAAGGTTGGCGCCGGCTCGGCCGGCCGGGCGGCCGCGGCCCGGCACCTAGACTGGACAGCCGTGGCCACTCCCCTCGCCGAGCTGACGACGCTGCGGCTGGGAGGCCCCGCTGACCGGGTCGAGGTCGCCGCCAGCACCGACGAGCTGGTGCGCCTGGTGGCGGCCGCCGACGCCGCCGGCGAGCCGGTGCTGCTAGTCGGCGGCGGGTCGAACCTGGTGGTGGGCGACGCCGGCTGGCCGGGCCTGGTGATCCGGGTCGCCTCGGACACCGTCACCCGCACCGACGTCGACGGCGGGCAGCTGCTCACGGTGGCGGCCGGGGTGCCCTGGGACGAGCTGGTGGCGGCCACCGTCGCCGACGGGCTGGCGGGCCTGGAGACCATGTCCGGCATCCCCGGCCTGACCGGCGCGACGCCGGTGCAGAACGTCGGCGCGTACGGCTCGGAGGTGGCCGACGTGCTCACCGGCCTGCGGGTCTATGACCGCCGGACCGGCAAGGTGGAGTGCTGGTCACCGCAGCAGTGCCGGTTCGGCTTCCGTACCTCGGCGTTCAAGCACACCGACCGGTACGTGGTCTTAGAGGTCACGCTCCGGCTGGCCCGCAGCGCGCGGTCCGGGCCGGTCCGCTACCTGGAGCTGGCGCGCCGGCTGGGCATCGAGCCGGGCTCGACCGCGCCGCTGGCCGAGGTCCGCGAGACGGTGCTGCAGCTGCGCCGGTCGAAGGGGATGGTGCTCGACCCCGCCGACCACGACAGCTGGAGCGTCGGGTCGTTCTTCGTCAACCCGCTGCTGGACGAGGTGCCGGCCGCGGCGGACGGCTGCCCGCGCTGGCAGGCCGACGGCCGGACGAAGCTGTCGGCTGCCTGGCTCATCGAGCAGGCCGGCTTTCCGCGCGGCTGGGGCCTGGACCGGGGCCGGGGCACCGTGTCGGTGTCGACCAAGCACACCCTGGCGCTGACCAACCGGGGCGGCGCGACCACCGCCGAGCTGCTGGATCTGGCCGCCGAGATCCGGGCCGGAGTCGAGGCACGATTTGATATCCGGCTCGGTCCAGAAGCGCATCTGCGCAATTGTGCTTTTTAAACTATCCGATACGGTGCGTATGTGGGCTCTCGACCGGCTACCGTATCCGGCTAACGTATGAAGCCATATCGGACACTACGAATTGCGAGGAACGGGTTGGCCGGCGAGCGCATCACCTTCGCTGATGTCCTCCGAAATCGCGAATTCCGCGTCCTGTGGCTGGCGGACGCCCAATCGGCGATCGGCGACCAGATCGCCCGGGTGGCGCTGTCGGTGCTGGTCTTCGAGCGGACCTCCTCGGCGCTGCTCACCGCGATGGCCTACGCCCTGACCTTCGTGCCGGCGGTGCTCGGCGGGGTGCTGCTGTCCGGGCTCGCCGACCGGCTGCCCCGCCGGCAGGTGATGGTGGGCTGTGACGTGGCCCGAGCATTGCTGATGGGTGGCATGGCGATCCCGGGGGCGCCGCTCTGGCTGCTGTGCGGCCTGCTGGTGCTCGCGGTGCTGACCGAGGCCCCGTTCATGGCGGCCGAGTCCTCGCTGATCCCGGTCATCCTCGAGGGCGAGCAGTACGTGGTGGGTACCGGGCTGCGCTCCATCACCAACCAGCTCGCCCAGCTGGCCGGCTTCGCCGGCGGCGGGGTGGTGATCGCGCTGATCGGTGCCCGGGCGGGCCTCGCCGTGGACGCCGCCACCTTCGCGCTGTCGGCGGTATTGATCATGCTGGCGGTCAAGGCGCGCCCGGCGGCAGCCTCCGGGACGCACGAGAGCACCGGCCTCGGCATGCTCAGCGGCGTCACCTCCGGCCTGCGGCTGATCTTCACCACCCCGAAGCTGCGCATCCTGCTGGGGCTGTCCTGGCTGGCCGGGCTCTTCGTGGTGTCCGAGGGCGTGGCGGCCCCCTACGCCAGCGCGCTGGGCGGCGGCCCGGTGGCGGTCGGCCTGCTGATGGCCTCGACCCCGGCCGGCACCGCGGTCGGTACCTATCTGTGGGTGCGCTACGTCTCGGCCGAGGCCCGGTCCCGGTGGATGGGACCGATGGCGGCAGCCGTGGGGGTGCCACTGGGGTTGTGCGGCGCGCATCCCAACCTGATCCTCTCCCTGGTGCTGTGGACGCTGGCCGGCCTGTTCTTCGGCTACCAGGTCCAGGTGATCACCGAGTTCGTCCGGACGGTGCCCGACCAGCAGCGTGGCCAGGCGATCGGCATCGCGTCGTCGGGACTGCTCGCCATCCAGGGCCTCGGGATCTTCCTCGGCGGGGTGGTCGCCGGGTTGTGGGACGTCAACGGCGCCGTGGCAAGTGCCGGCCTGCTGGGCACCGCGCTCGCCCTGGCCCTGTCCTTGGCCTGGCGTCGGGTCACCTCGCCCCGGCCGCACTCGGAGCTGGCGCATCCGATCGTGCTCACCTCGCCTTCCGAGCGGGCTGCCGACCGTACCGACCCGTCCTCGGCCGGCCGACACTCCGCCGAGGAGCCGCCGTCCACCGGCCGGCATGCCGCCCACGAGCCGCCGTCCGAGCGGATCGTCGAGGACCGTTCCACGGCCTGAGCAACCCCCGATCGGAGTCCGGTGTTGGATTCGGTTCGGCTGTGCTCCGCCGGCAGGCCGGCGCCGGTTGCCCCGCCCGTCTTCACCTGCCGTCTCTGGCGGAGTCTTCGCAACGGTTGAGTGGGGTATTGGTGGTATTCGGTGGTTGCCTGGTATGGGCAGGTGTCAGGTGACAAGCTGACCGCGATCCATTAGCTTTTCCAGCCAAGGCGACAGGTGGGGAGCATGTCTCAAACAGCACGCGGCGCAGCGGCCTGGCCGCTGGCACGGGTCCGCGGCTGGGACCTGTGGCGTACCCCGCGCGCCATGTTGGCTTTCGTGCTGACTGTAGAAGTACTGACAGTTTTAGTGTCTTCTTGTGTACTAATCAACACCCGCGCGGACGTCTCCGACCTGGCCCGACTAGCGGTTCTGCTGGTCCTCTGGGTGGTGTTCGAAGAAGCCTCGAACCGGATTGCCCGGATGCGGGTGAGGTTAGCGACCTACGGCTACGTCGACATGACCTCGGTGTGGACCTTCGGGGCCGCCCTGATCCTGCCTCCCGGTGTCGCCATCGTGCTGTGTTTGGTTGTGCTTGTTCATGCTTGGGTGCGCCACGGTCGCAGCAGCGGCATGCGCGCCTACCGGCAGGCGTTCGTCGGGGCGGTGGTCATCGACTCGTGCCTGACCGCGCGACTGGTGCTCGACCTCTTTCCGGACGGCGTGTCCGGTGCCGGCAAGCCGGTCCAGGTGCTGCTGGCGCTCGCGGTGACCATGCTGGTCTACGACGCGGTGAACTTCTTCGTCCTGTACACCGGCATCTACCTGGCGGTCCGGCCGATCAAGCTGACCGAGCTGTTGCAGACCCGGCAGGACGCCGCCCTGGAGATCGCGACCCTGTGCCTCGGTGGCCTGACCGCCCTGGCGCTGGCCAACCAGCCGCTGCTGGCGGTGCTGGTGGTGCCCCCGTTGTTCGTGCTGGAGCGCAGCGTGCTCACCAAGCAACTCGAGGTGGCGGCCACCACGGACGCCAAGACCGGCCTGCTGAACGCCGCCACCTGGCAGAGCATGGCCCAGCACGAGCTGGCCCGGGCCCGGCGGGAGGACCAGGCCGCCGCCCTGCTGATCATCGACATGGACAACTTCAAGCTGATCAACGACACCTACGGCCACATCGCCGGTGACACGGTGCTGCGGGCGGTGGCCGACTGCCTGGTCCGGGAGCTGCGCCAGTACGACGCGATCGGCCGGTTCGGCGGCGAGGAGTTCGTCGCGGTGCTGTCCGGGGTGGACGAGCTCGCCGCGGTCGCGGTATCCGAGCGGGTGCGCCAGCAGATCCAGCTGCTGGAGGTCGCCACGGAGGTGGGCGAGGTGGCGCCGATGACCGGCCTGTCCGCCTCGATCGGGATCAGCTGCTTCCCCGAGCACGGCACCGAGCTTGAGGACTTGCTGCATGCCGCCGACTCGGCGCTCTACGCAGCCAAGCGAGCCGGCCGCAACCGGGTCGTGGTCTGCCCACTCTGAGTAGTGGCTCTGGCGCCCGAATCAGCTTTTGATTACTGTCCGAAGTTAAACAGGACAACGCCCGTAAACTGAGCAACAATCGCGTGATCGAATGTGCACCGACCGTACCCGGCAAGCCGTTGTAACCGCTACGGTGGCAACGAGGTGGGGTAGATGACAAACGTACAGAATGTCCTAGCTGCGCCGCGGACGTCGTTCCGCGATGCGCTGCGGGTACCCGAGTTCCGGGTGATGTGGCTCGCCGACGCCCAGTCGATGGTCGGCGACCAGCTGGCCCGGGTGGCGCTGTCGGTACTGGTCTTCGAACGCACCTCCTCCGCACTGCTCACCGCCCTCACCTACGCCCTCACCTTCCTGCCGGCGCTGATCGGCGGCGCCATGCTGACCGGACTGGCCGACCGGCTTCCCCGCCGGCGGGTGATGATCGCCGCGGACCTGATCCGGGCCGTGCTGCTCACCGGGATGGCGATCCCGGGCACGCCGCTGTGGCTGGTCTGCGGCCTGCTGGTGTGCGTGGTGCTGGTGGGCTCGCCGTTCAGCGCCGCCGAGTCCGCGCTGCTGCCCGAGATCCTGTCCGGTGAGACCTTCGTGGTGGGCAGCGGCCTGCGCACCATCACCAACCAGATGGCCCAGCTGGGCGGCTTCGCCTTCGGTGGCATGGCGGTGGCCGCGATCGGGGCCCGGGCGGGGCTGGCCGTCGATGCGGTCACCTTCGCGCTGTCGGCCGTGCTGATCAGCCTCGGCGTGCACCGCCGGCCGTCGCCGGCCGGCGCTGCCGGGCCGGCCCGCGGGTACCTGGCCTCGATCCTGGCCGGAGCCAAGCTGGTGGCCGGCAACCCGCGGTTGCGGACCCTGCTCGGGTTCTCCTGGCTGCTGGGGCTGTACGTGGTGCCCGAAGGGGTGGCGCCGCCCTACGCCCACTCGCTCGGCGCCGGCTCCGCGGGGATCGGGCTGCTGATGGCCGCCGGTCCGGCCGGCACCGCGCTCGGTACCTACCTGTTCCTGCGCTATCCCAGCGCGACCCGGGCGGTGTGGATGCCGCGGCTGGCGGTACTCGGAGGCCTGCCGCTGGTGGTGTGCTGGCTGCATCCGGGCATTGTGGTGTCGATCATGCTGTGGACCCTGTCCGGCATGGCCGCGGCCTACCAGGTGCAGGTGGCCACCGAGTACGTCCGGGCGGTCCCGGCCGGCCAGCGCGGCCAGGCGGTCGGGGTGGCGGCATCCGGGCTGCTGGCCATGCAGGGAGTGGGAATCCTGCTCGGCGGAGTGCTGGCCGCCCGGTACGGCGCGGCCACGGCGGTCGGCCTGGCCGGCCTCGTCGGCGCCGGCCTGGCGATGTGGTTCACCCTGATCTGGGCCAGGATCGCCCAGCCGGGCACGCCGGCGGCCTCGGAACGGACCGGATACGACCGGCAGCCGGGACTGGCCGCCAGCCCCTGAACGCCCTGGCGCCGGACGACTGGTGCTCGAACCCGAGCCGGCGGTCCGGGCGGCGGCCTAGCTGCCGAGGTCGATGATCGACACCTGAGTCGGTTCGACGCTGCCGCAGGCATGCGCAGGAGACGGCCACGAGTAGTTGGGCATGGGAAGGGCGCTTTCGTTCGGTTCGGGCGGGGAGGGTGCTGTGGACTACCAGCTGTGGTTGTTCACGTAGAGCTGCTTTCGTCTGGTCGGAAGGCCGGATGGGGGTTCCGGCGAACTTTCGGGCCGGGGAAGGTATCTGCAGACCTTCGTCGGGCTCTACCAGCTGTGGTTGTACATGCTCGCCTCCTTGGGTGGGCCATGCCCGATTGCTGACGGCGTCAGGCGGGTGGTGAACCTGTGCAAGGGCGACGGCCAGGCAGGCACGCAACGAGTTGCCGGCCGGGCCGTTTCTGCGCTACTAGTGTCTGCGCCGGAACGGATAGTACGTAGCTCGATTGCTGTGTGTCACCCCTCACTCGCACTGCGCGACGGAGCGGTGACAGGCAGCGACATAGCAGTTACTGTGAAGGCTCCCAGCACTGCGGAGGATCTGGAGCACAGCGGAATGAGAGTGGCGCGGCCGCCCGGTACCACCCGCCGGTGGGCGCCCCGTTCCTGGGAGCTGTGGTCGCTGCCCAAGGACCTCATCCGTTACCTGATCTTCGCCGAGCTCGCTGCGCTGCTGTGGATGACCGCCGCATTGCTGACCGAGACGGTGAACCGCTCCGAGCTCATCCGGTTCGCCGTGCTGACGGCGCTGGTCATCGCGTTCCAGCAGATCTCGCCGCGGATCGAGCGGATGCGCATCCGGCTGGCCGACAGCCACTCGATCGACATGACCTCGGTCTGGACGTTCGCCGGCGTCATCGCCCTGCCGGCCGGGCTGGCCGCGCTGCTCGGGGTGTTCGGCGCGGTGTCGATGTCGACGCTGCGGCTACGGGCCGGCGTCCACCCCTACCGCCAGCTGTTCACCGCCGCCACGGTCGTCCTGGCCTGCCTCACCGGTACCACCATCGTGCACCTGAGCGCCGGGCCCCTGGGTCACCTGACCGGCGGCGCCGCCGCGGCCGGTTTCGTGCTGCTGGCGATGGTGCTCTACACCGCGGTCAACACCTCGATGATCGCCGGGGCGATCTTCCTGTCCGCCCGGCCGCTGCCGGTCCGCGCGCTGTTCGGCACCGCGGAGGAGAACGGGCTGGAGGTGGCCACCCTCTGCCTCGGCGCCATGACCGGGCTGACCGTGGTCTACACACCGTGGCTGACGGTGCTCAGCGTCGTCCCGCTGGTGGCGCTGCAGCGGGGCGCGCTGATCAAGCAGCTCGAGGTGGCCGCCACCACCGACCCCAAGACCGGTCTGCTCAATGCCGTGGCCTGGCGCCAGGTCGCGCAGAAGGAGGTCGCCCGGGCGGCCCGGGACCGGCACACCGTGGCCGTCCTGATCATCGACATGGACCGGTTCAAGGAGGTCAACGACACCTACGGGCACCTGGTCGGCGATGCCGTCCTGATCTCGGTGGCCGAGCGGCTGACCACCGAACTGCGCCAGTACGACAGCATCGGCCGCTTCGGTGGCGAGGAGTTCGTGGCCATCCTGCCCGAGGTCGACCTGGCAACCGCCCGGGCCATCAGCGACCGGATCCTCAGCCGCATTCGCGAGCTGGAGGTGTTCAGCCCGAACGCGCCCGAGGTGCCGGTCCGGGGCTTCTCCGCCTCGATCGGGCTGGCGCTCTATCCCAACAACGGCGCCGACATCGAGGGCCTGATGCACGTCGCCGACAGCGCCCTGTACGCGGCCAAGAGCGCCGGCCGGGACCGGGTGGAGTGCATCATCCGCTGAGCCGGTCCGGGCCGGGACGCGCTGCTCCGCGGGACGGTCAGCGCTTCCGGTGCAGCTTGTGCGGAGCGGCCTGGGCCACCGGCTTGACCACCGTCAGGTCGATGTTCACGTGTGCCGGCCGGGTCGCCACGAAGGTGATGATGTCAGCGACGTCGTCGGCGGTCAGCGGCTGGTGCACCCCTTCGTAGACGGCGGCGGCGCGGTCGGCGTCACCGCGGAAGCGCACCAGCGAGAACTCCTCGGTGGCCACCAGGCCGGGCGCCACCTCCGACACCCGGATCGGGCGGCCGTTGAGCTCCAGCCGCAGCGTCTCCATCATCGCCCGGGCCGCGTACTTGGCGGCCGAGTAGCCGGCGCCGCCCTCGTAGACGGAGTAGCCGGCGATCGAGCCGGTCAGCACGATGTGGCCGCCGGCGCCGGATTCCAGGGCGGGCAGCAGGGCCTGGGTGAGCCGCATCGCGCCGAGCACGTTGGTCTGGTACATGGTCAGCCAGTCGGCCGGGTCGGCCTCGGCGACCGGTTCGAGGCCGATCGCGCCGCCGGCGTTGTTGACCAGCAGCGCCAGGCCGTCGGGTTCGGCGTTCACCCGGCCGGCGAGCTCGGCCACCGACTCGGGCGAGGTGACGTCCAGGCCGATCGCGGTGATCGCGGGGTGCGCCGCGGCCACCTCGGCGAGCCGGTCGACCCGCCGGGCGCAGGCCCAGACGGTGAAGCCGGCCTCGGCCAGGTGGCGTGCCGTCGCCGCCCCGATTCCGCTGGAACCGCCGGTCACCACTGCCAGTCCGCGTGAGGTAGCCATGGCTCGAATTCTCACTGATTCGACGAATGCGGCAGAATCGGGGGTGCTTCGGCGTTGTGGTCTGGGAGAGGAAGACCAGGCAGGTACCAGGGGGCGATGTGCGACAGGACGGGCGGCGCGGAGCGTCACCACGGATCAGCAGGCACGGTGCATTACCGAAGCGAGTGGCCACCCTGAGTGTGCACACCTCACCGCTGGAGCAGCCCGGCGGCGGCGACGCCGGCGGCATGAACGTCTACGTGCTGGAGACCGCTCGCCGGCTGGCCGACTCCGGCGTGGCGGTCGAGATCTTCACCCGAGCCACCTCCTCCGACCTGCCCCGGCTGGTGGAGGTCGAGCCGGGGGTGCTGGTCCGGCACGTGACGGCCGGCCCGTACGAGGGGCTGTCCAAGCACGACCTGCCGGCCCAGCTATGTGCCTTCACCGCCGCGGTGCTGCGCGCCGAGGCCCAGCACGAGCCGGGCTGGTACGACGTGGTGCACTCGCACTACTGGCTGTCCGGGCAGGTCGGCTGGCTGGCCCGGGAGCGCTGGGGAGTGCCGCTGGTGCACACCGCGCACACCCTGGCGCTGACCAAGAACGAGCACCTGGCCGCCGGTGACGACCCGGAGCCGCTGGCCCGGATCGTCGGCGAGCAGCAGGTGGTCGCCGAGGCGGACCGGTTGGTCGCCAACACCGACGACGAGGCCAAGCAGCTGATCGAGTCCTACGGCGCCGACCCCGGCCGGATCGTCACCGTGCCGCCAGGCGTGGACCTGGACACCTTCCGGCCCGGTTCGGCCCTGGACGCCCGCGACCGGCTCGGCATCGCTGCGGACGCCCTGGTGCTGCTGTTCGTCGGCCGGCTGCAACCGCTCAAGGCGCCGGACGTGCTGCTCCGCGCGGCGGCGCGGTTGGCCGAGACCGATCCGGAGCTGGCGCGGCGGCTGCAGGTGGTCGTCGTCGGGGCGCCGAGCGGCTCGGGGATCGCCGACCCGCTCGCGCTGACCCGGCTGGCGGGCGAGCTCGGCATCGCCGACCGGGTGCGCTTCGAGCCGCCGGCGTCCAGGACCCGGCTGGCCGACTTCTACACCGCGGCCGACCTGACCGTGGTGCCCAGCTACAACGAGTCCTTCGGCCTGGTGGCGCTGGAGTCGCAGGCCTGCGGGGTTCCGGTGGTCGCGGCGGCGGTGGGTGGCCTGCGTACCGCCGTGCAGGACGGCCGGACCGGCCGGCTGGTGGACGGCCACCACACCGACGACTGGGCCACGGTGCTCGGTTCGCTGCTGTACGAGCCCAAGCGGCGGGCCGAGCTCGGCGTCGCTGCCCGTGCGCATGCCCAGCAGTTCTCGTGGCGGCATACCGCGGACGGCCTGCTGGTCGCCTACCGGGATGCGCTGGCCGACTTCGGCCTGCCCGAGCTGGCTGCCTCGGGCCTGGCATGACCGCTGACCAGCCGGTGGCCGGTGGTGAGCAGGCCACGGCGGTGGCCGTGATCCGGCAGGCGCTGGCCGAGGCCGAGGTGGAGTACCAGGAGCCGCAACCCGGGGCGTTCGTGGCCAACCTGCCGGGCCAGAAGCGGTTGAAGACGGCCTGCTGGCTGGTCGTCGGCAGCCAGGGCCTGGCCATCGAGGCGTTCGTGGTGCGCCGGCCGGAGGAGAACGTCGAGAAGGTGCACGGCTGGCTGCTGTCGCACAACGCCCGGATGTTCGGGGTGTACTGGTCGATCGACGACAGCGGCGACATCTACCTGACCGGCCGCTGGCCGCTGGCCGCGGTGAGCGCCGAGTCGGTCGACCGGCTGCTCGGGCTGGTGCTCGACTACGCCGACTCGGCGTTCAACACCTTGCTGGAGCTCGGCTTCGGCTCCTCGATCCGGCGGGAATGGGCCTGGCGGGAGAGCCGGGGCGAGTCGCTGGCCAACCTCGCCGCCTTCGAGGGCTTCGTCAAGCGCGCCCGCTGAGTTCTGCCGCCACTGCTTCTCGCTGAAGTCAGCCGCCCGGAGCCGACCTGGCAGGATTGCCGGCATGACTGCCTCCACCCACACCCTGGTGCTGCTCCGCCACGGCGAGAGCGACTGGAACCGCAAGAACCTGTTCACCGGTTGGGTCGATGTGGACCTGACCGAAGCCGGCGAGGCCGAGGGCAGGCGAGCGGGCGAGCTGCTGCGCGAGCACGGCCTGGCGCCGCAGGTGGTGCACACCTCGCTGCTGCGGCGGGCGATCCGCACCGCGCAGATCTCGCTGGACGCCGCGGATCGGCACTGGATTCCGGTGCGGCGCAGCTGGCGGCTCAACGAGCGCCACTACGGGGCGTTGCAGGGCAAGGACAAGGCAGCCGTACGGGCTGAGTTCGGCGACGAGCAGTTCATGCTCTGGCGCCGCTCCTACGACGTGCCGCCGCCTCCGCTGGCCGACGACGACTCCTACAGCCAGGTCGGCGAGGCCCGGTACGCCGACCTGCTGACCACCGTGCCGCGCACCGAATGCCTGGCTGACGTGGTGAAGAGGATGCTGCCCTACTTCTACGACGCGATCGTGCCGGACCTGCGCAACGGCGCCGTGCTGGTCGCCGCGCACGGCAACTCGCTGCGGGCGATGATCAAGCACCTGGACGGCCTGGGCGACGAAGAAGTGGTCTCGCTGAACGTCCCGACCGGCATCCCGCTGCGCTACGAGCTGGACGGCGCCACCATGCTGCCGGTGCGTCCGGCCGACTACCTCGACCCCGAGGCTGCCGAAGCCGCCATCCAGGGCGTGGCGAACCAGGGCAGGTAGGGCGGCTCCGGGGCCCGGGTAGCTGGCTGCCGCCGCGTCGAGGAGCTAACGCAAGTAGTACGTTAAAGGGCATCAGAGTCATTTGCCCGAAAGGCCACCGCCATGTTCGCTCGTACTCGCGTCGGCCTGTGGGCTGCGCTGCTCGCCCTGCTCGGCTTGATCGGTGGTGCCACACCGGCCTACGCCTTCTCCACCGGCTACTTCGCCATCGCGAGTTCGGGCGCATCCGGAGTGAGCGCCGGCCACACCGGCTACGGGCCCGGCTGGGTGGCGCTCACCTTCGACACCGGCGGGCAGCCGCACGGCCCGATCGTCGGGTACCTGTTCCACGACGGGGTCGGCCAGGCGGTCGGCAACGACCACATGGACGTCTACTCCTACTACACCGCCGGGGCGGCCAGCGTGAACACCCCGTTCGCCGGCGGCTACGCCTACGGCCACTTCAACGGCTGCGCGTGGTCGTACCTGGATATGAACGCCTACGAGCTGTACCCCGAGGGCGCGCACCACAACCCGCCCTGCACCACCCCGCCGAATCACACCACCAGGATCTTCTGCTATGACCACGCGGCCGACCGGCTGTGCAATGACGGCACCAGCGTCAGCGACGAGCCGGAAGCCGGCGTCTGGAAGAACATCACCAGCCACCAGGCCACCGTCAAGGCCGGCGGCTGCGACGTGGTCGGCAACATCGGCTCGGCTGCGATCTACAGCGGCGGCGCGGCGGCTCCGGCCAACTTCATAGGCCATGTGAACTCCGGAACCGTCTACGTCCGCTACGTCTCCAAGCGAGACGACTGGGTGATGGGCAACCTGGCGACGAACGCCAGCCCGCAGTTTCCGGCAGGCATCCAGTGGGGCTTCTTCCCGCGGGGCTGCCTCAGCTAGGCAGGCCGCGTCCCGCTGCGGGAAGCGGGGCGTCAGGCTCGGCTGTGGTCGTTCCCTACTTCGCGGTCTCCAGCTCGTAGGTGCTGTCGAACAGGGTTCCCTCTCCGACGCCCAGGGCCCTCTCGATGGCTCGCGCGGTTGCCAGCGTGCAGCCAGTGCGGCGGCCCGTCACCAGGTGGTTGACGGTGGCGTGGCTGAGCCCGGCCGTCCGGGCGAGTTGGCGCTCCGACATCCCGGTGGCGTCCAGGCAGATGACAAGTGCGTCCCGACTGCGTAGCTGCATGACGTCACACACCTACCGATCCACGCTGTGTCATGCAATACTCAGCGTTGTGTCTACCAGTAATTGACTTGTCGGGCAGCCCAAGGGCAGCGGGGCTCATCGACCGGGAGCCCAGTGGGACGGAGGAACGAATTGGTGCGGGCGTGGCGGTGCTGGTCACGGCTGTGGTCTACCTTTCCCCGAGGCTGCTTCGGCGTGGCTTGCCAGCGGCCAGATCTTCGCTTGATCCTTGACGGCTTGTCAACTATAACTTGATATATAGCAGAGCGCACGAGACACACGGAGCAGTCAAATTACAGCGTTGTAGTTAGCTGAATGATCACCGTCGGCAGCCCGGCTACCTCTACGTTTGGTTAGTGCCGGACCAGCCGTCGGGCCACCGTGCGTAGCCATCGCTCTCTACCGGAAGGGGCCGATCGACACATGGTGGACCCGCGTTCCGGGCAGGTGCCGACGATCGCTGAACTGGTCCGGCAGAAGCTCGCGACGGGCTTGACGCTGCGCCAGCTCGAGGAGCGGTCCGGCGGCGCGGTGCCGTATCAGACATTCGGCAAGATCAGCAAGGGCGAGGTCAAGGGCTGGCCGAAGTCCCGCGAGGTGATCGAGGGCACGGCCCACGCGCTGGGCGTCGACCCGCGCGAGGTGGTGCTGGGCTACGCGACCCAGTTCCAGATCGACGTGGCCGAGGACCGGTCGCTGCTGGCGTCGATGCTTCCGGCCTCCACCGTGGACCTGACCATCGAGCAGGCCCAGGCGGTGGCCAACCTGATCCGCGTGTTCACCACTTCGCCCGCCGTGGCGCCGCCGCCTGCGGTGCAGCTGTCCGCGCTGGACATCTCGGCCTTCACCACCGCCGAGCGCCGGCAGGTCACCGACCTGGTGCTGGAGCTGGGGGAGCGGGCGAAGGCTGCTCGGCTCGACGGCCTGATCACGCTGGCATCGGTGCTGACGTTCCTGGAGGCCGGGCTGGCGGCGGCCATCGACCAGGCGGACGGCTTGGGGTCTCGCTAGGTAGGCGTCTGACAGCTGCGGTGGGGTGCTCCGGCTACCAAGCCGTAGGAGCGGCTACCGAAGCTTTGGCGGCGGCTACCAGGTGTGGTGTACGCCGGCTGCTGCCCGGCGTGCCATCAGGTCGGACATGGCCTCGATGAGCAGGCCTTCGAGTTCGCCGTCCGCGGTGGTCGCGCAGCCGAGCGGCGCGCGCACGCCCGCGCGGGCCAGGTCGGCGCGGAAGCCGGTACTCAGGAACAGGCCCGCCTCGCGCCGGCCGACTGCGATGAGCACGACGATCTGGCGGCTGCCGTAACGGCCGAGCAGGTCTGCGGGGGTGAGGCCCGACTCGATCGCTTCGATGATCTGCTGGTCCGAGCCCGATTCGTCCGGGTCGATGATGACGAGGGCGACGTGGCCATGGGCGTCGTAGAGCTTCTGCTGGGCTTGGATCCGCCAGGCCGACTCGGACCACAGGCCGGTCTCCTCGTCGAAGGCCTTCTCGACCTTGACCGTCTCCCGCAGCGACCACCGGTGCACCATCAGGAGCGCCGGGATCACAAGTACCCCAAGCAGCACATGCCAGCTCATCAAGCCAGCCAGCATTAAACCCAGCAGCTGTGTTGCTGTCTCTGCCGCATGGGCCTTCGGGTTTGCAAACATGCGCAGAACTTGAATTTGTCTTGCAATCAACAAGACAGCAACAGTAGACAAAATGTCTACGACGGAGAACGTAAGTAGCGCTAGCGCTATGCCCAGCGTCCCGCCCACAGCATGTAAAGAGGCCGAAGCTGCTAGACAGGAGCCTGCAGCTGCAAGGCTGCTATATATGTAACGTAGCGGCCGCCCGCCTCCCACAATCTTGCGTGAAGGCCACTCCGCCGCATATGCGGTGAAAACGATGCCTACAACAGCAAGAGGCGGGAGGATAAGAGAAGCGGCGAAAGTCCACACGCTCAGAAAGGACGGTACTTTCCCTTCAGTCAGGGCGCGTCGAAGCCGTTCTAACCGTCGAATTGAAACGGAGTAGGTAACACTAGTCAGCGCTAGCAGCAGGAAGGAAATGCTGTCTGGTGCGCTCATTGCAGTGCTCGGCATTTAGGTGCATGCGGTGTCCCGTGGTTGCCCGCCACGGAAGCACTCATCTGGGCCTCACCGGTCGAAGGGGGTGTGTTGGATGTTGCGTCACTGGGATTGGCCGTAAGCCACGGACGGTAGGAACCCTCAGGGGTAGGGCGCAACAACGGTTGCGCCCTACCCCTTGTCAAGGTTGTCCTCATGGTTCATCCCCCGTGGTCGGCCGCTTACAGACCGTACCCGTAACGTTCGGATCTGTCACCACTGATTGACAAATAGATCAGCATGTATCGGCTTAGGGCGAGGCTCGGTTTGCAGGCAGCTTTGCTTGCCTCTGCTGCGCTTCTGCATACCCATCATTGTGTCCAGCTCACTAGACGAAATGTCTATTGCTCTTCGCTCCCATTTCGCGTAACCGTCATTAAAACTGTAGCGTTACGTGTAGTTCATGCCGAAGTGCGTAGCACTATCCATGGAAGCAGAGAGGGGATGAAACTATGCATAATTGGGACTGGTCGTAGCTGAAGGGCTGTAAGCCGGAATTTGTAACTAAGTAGAAGTGTGAGTAACTTCTTGCAGAGTGCCCCTAGTACGAGGCCTGGAGGTGTGACATGGCTTTCAGTTGGGGAGTGGTGACTCAGGACTGACTAAGAACACCTTGATAAAGGAACAGAGCGAGGTACGTAGTCATCGACTCGAAGTATCTGTATCTCGGAGACCGAGGCCATTGAGGAGTAGATGAACTGCTCCGTACCGGGTGATCTTAGATAGTTTATGCCAGCGTCAAGCGAAAGGAGGTGACATGGAGCACTGGGAGTGGTGATACCTGCGTGATGGTTCGTACCTGGGACTGGCCCCGCCACTGGAACTGGGATAAGCCTGACCTGAGTGCAGGCGTGCAAGCGTAGCGAGGAGGTGTCCGATGGTTCGTCACTGGGACTGGTAAGACGGCATAGGCACGTAAGCCGCCCCGTCTGACTGAGAGGAGGTTCCTTCGGTGCCCCGTAACTGGGATTGGCCCCGTCATTGGGAATGGCCCAGGCACTAGGGGAGGACTGACGAGTCCTAGCCCGTAACTACACCGGCAGTGTCAGCCCGCAGGTGGGCTGACCGGCTTGACCGCCGCGGAACCTGCCGGCATCGCCCCGGTGGCGACGAAGACGACCCGCCGTGCTACCCCCACCGCATGGTCGGCATACCGCTCGTAGTAGCGGCCCAGCAGCGTCATATCGATGGCCGCCTCGGTCCCGTGTGACCAGGTGTCGGCCAGCAGCTGGGTGAACAGCTTGCGGTGCAGGGCGTCCATCGAGTCGTCCTCGACCTCGATCGCCCGCGCCAGCTCGACGTCGCGACCCTTGATCACCTCGGCGACCTTGTCCACCAGGGACAGCGCCACTGCGCCCATCTGCGAGATGACGTCGCGCAGCTCGGCCGGCACCGCGATGTCGGGATGCCGCATCCGGGCGACCTTGGCCACGTGCAGCGCCAGGTCACCCATCCGCTCCAGGTCGGCCACCAGATGCAGCGTGGTCACCAGCATGCGCAGGTCGGTGGCCACCGGCTGCTGCAGCGACAGCAGCAGGAAGGTCCGCGTCTCCAGGTCCGCCCGCAACGCGTCGATGGCGGTGTCGTCGCTGACCACCCGCTCGGCGCCGAGCAGATCGCCGGTCAGCAGCGCCTCGGTAGCCCGCTGCATCGCGGTGCCCGCCAGGTGCGTCATGGCGACCAGGCTGTTGCCTATCTGGTCCAGCTCTTCGTGATAGAGATCGCGCATGCGACCAGCCTAGGGAGCCACATGTCTGCCGGAGGCGGCCTCGATGAATGCCCGGCAGCGGCTCGGTGAACAACTGGTGACGCCTGGCTGCGCGCACTTCCGCTACGCCGGGAGGCCCGCAAATCCGGCCGTAGGATGCAGGCGTGAACCTGGAAGTCGCCGTCGTGGCGTTCCTGCTCGGCGCGGCGCTGTCGGCCTTCGCGGCTGCCCTGTTCGTGCGCCGCAGCACGGCTACCTCCGGTCTCGCCACGGCCCCGGCACCCACTGCCGGGCTCGCCTCCCGGGCGCTCGGAGCCCTCGACGTCGGCGTGGTGGTGCTGGACCGGGACGAGACGGTGATCTTCGCCAATCCGGTCTCACGGCGGATGAAGGTCGTCGAGGCGGACCGGCTCACCCCGCCGGTGCTGTCCGAACTGGTCCGCTCAGTGACCGACACCGGCGAACCGGACAGCGTCGCCCTTGACCTGTCCACCCCCGGTCGCGGACCGGAGCAGGTGAGCTTCCTGGTCCGCGCCATGCCGCTGCGCGACGGCGGCCGGGTCGGTTCGGTGGTGCTGCGGTTCTCCGACATCACCGAGGCCCGCCGGCTGGAACTGGTCCGGCGCGACTTCGTGGCCAACGTCTCGCACGAGCTCAAGACCCCGGTCAGCGCCCTGACGCTGCTCGCCGAGGCCGTCCAGGAGGCCGCCGACGATCCCGAGGCGGTGCAGCACTTCGCCGGACGGATGCAACACGAAGGCTCGCGACTGGGCCGGCTGGTGCAGGAACTGATCGAGCTGTCCCGGCTGCAGGGCGCCGACCCGCTGCCCGGCCAGGATCTGGTGAGCGTCGACAAGATCGTCGGCGAGGCGGTCGACCGCAGCCGGCTGCTCGCCGAGCAGACCGGCATCACCGTCACTGCCCGCACCGAGCCCGGCCTGCTGGTACACGGCGACGAGATCCAGCTCAGCACGGCGCTGGGCAACCTGGTCGACAACGCGATCGCCTACAGCCCGGAACAGACCCGGGTCGCCGTGACCAGCAGGCTGGTCAGCGAGGACGGCACCGACTGGGTCGACATCGCCGTGGCCGACCAGGGCATCGGGATCGCCGAATCGGACCTCGACCGGGTGTTCGAGCGGTTCTACCGGGTCGACCAGGCCCGCTCCCGGCGGACCGGCGGCACCGGCCTGGGCCTGGCGATCGTCAAGCACATCGCCACCAACCACGGCGGCCGGGTGTCGGTGTGGAGCGTGGTCGGCGCCGGCTCGACCTTCACCATGCGGCTGCCGCTGGCCGGTCGCGACCTGCCGGCCGAGCCGGCGACCTCCGCCGATGCCCGCTCCAGCGGCACCCACCCCACTGCCGGCAGCGCCGCGCGGTGAGAACCCGTCACGGCTGCCCCTACCGTCGAGAGGAGTCCCGGTGACCCGGGTACTTGTCGTCGAGGACGAGGAATCGATCTCCGACCCACTGTCCTACATGCTGCGCCGCGAGGGCTTCGAGGTATCGGTGGCCGAGACCGGCCCGGACGGGCTGCGCGAGTTCGACCGGACCGGCGCCGACGTGGTGCTGCTGGACCTGATGCTGCCGGGGCTGTCCGGCACCGAGGTCTGCCGGGCGCTGCGGCAGAAGTCCAACGTCGCCATCATCATCCTGACCGCCCGGGACTCCGAGGTGGACAAGGTGGTCGGCCTGGAACTGGGTGCCGACGACTATGTGACCAAGCCGTTCTCGCACCGCGAACTGCTGGCCCGGATCCGGGCGGTGCTGCGCCGCGGGGCCGAGCCCGAGGAACTGCTGAGCCCGACCATCGAGGCCGGACCGGTCCGGCTGGACGTCGATCGGCACACCGTGGCGGTCAACGGCGAGACGGTGGCCCTGCCGCTCAAGGAGTTCGACCTGCTCGAGCTGCTGCTGCGCAACGCCGGCCGGGTACTGACCCGCGGGCAGCTCATCGACCGGATCTGGGGCTCGGACTACGTCGGCGACACCAAGACCCTCGACGTGCACGTCAAGCGGCTGCGGGCCAAGATCGAGCCCGATCCGGCCAACCCCAAGTACCTGCTCACCGTGCGGGGCCTGGGCTACAAGTTCGACGGCTGACCTTCGCTTTGCCGGCCGCCAGCCACGGGCCGGACGAAAATTGTCAGAGGTCGGTGCGATGGTCTGACCACGTCAACGTGGAGGTGACCAACCGATGTCCGACCTGATCTTCATCAACGCCGACCGCACCGAGAACGCCGCCGACGCGGTCCGCTGCGTCAACGCCGGCTGCGGCATCCTGTTCGACCCGGCCCGCCAGGGGTTCAACGGAGAGTGCGACGACTGTGCGGCGCTCACCGCCGATCATTTCTGCGGCCTGCACGACGGCATGGAGTTCGACTGCCCGTTGTGCTGGGCCGACATACCGGTCAGCGCCAGCCGCATGCTGGTCGCCGTCGCCTGAGCCCGGTGGGGTACTCCGGACTAGCGGTCCGTGCCGGCCCGGTTGCGGGCCGGCCGGGTGGCAGCCGGTTCCGCCGCGCCGGTAGCCGGAGGCGCTGCCGCTGCTTCGGCCGGAAGCGCTGCGGCCGCGGCGGTGGCCGGATGCACCGCGACCAGGCCCTGTGCCAGGCGCAACGCGCACAGCCGGGCCAGCTCGGTGTAGGCGGCCTGCCCGATCAGGGCGGTGAGTTCCGGTGCGTAGCTGACGTACAGCGGCTCGGCGCCGCGATGGGCCTCGGGGGCGGAGGTGCACCACCAGTGCAGGTCATGTCCGCCCTCACCCCAGCCCCGCCGGTCGAACTCGCTCACCGTCGACACCAGGACCTGGGTGTCGTCGGCCCGGGTGACCCATTCCTGCTCGCGCCGGACCGGCAACTGCCAGCACACCTCGGGCTTGGTGTCCAGCGGGTGCAGCCCGGTCCGCAGCGCCAGGGCGTGCAGCGCGCAGCCCATGCCACCGGGAAAGCCCGGCCGGTTGAGAAAGACGCAGGCGCCGTCCACGGTGCGGGTGCGAATCCGGTTCTCGTCGTCGCCGACCGAGTCCTTCTCGGTGATGCCCTTCGCGCGGCCCACCTTCCGGTGCTGCCAGAGGTCGGCGTCGAGCTGCTTGGCGTAGCGCCGGACCCGCTTGAGGTCGTCGTCGTCAGAGAAGAACGCGCCGTGGCTGCAGCAGCCGTCCGCGCTGCGGCCCTCGATCACGCCGTGACAGCCCCGGCCGTAGATGCAGCTCCAGTTCGAGCAGAGCCAGGTCAGGTCGGCCCGAATGTGGTGCTGCGGGTTCGCCGGGTCGGTGAACTCCAGCCATTCCCGCGGAAAGTCCAGGCCCACCTCGCTGTCCCGGGAGGCGGGCGAGGCTGCTATGACGGGCAGATTGCGGGAAGGCACAACGGCGAGACTAACCCGGTACCGGAGCACCGTGCCACGACGACGCCCCGGCATGCAGGCAGTCGTAACGGTGCAGGTCGGCACCCCCCCGCGCCGGTCAGGGCCCGGCGTCCGGCATCGGCTAGCGTGCAGCGCATGCGACTGGGGGTACTGGACGTCGGCTCCAATACCGTCCACCTGCTGGTGGTGGACGCCCACCTCGGTGCCCAGCCGACCCCGCAGCTGTCCCACAAGTCGGTGCTGCGGCTGGCCGAGCACCTCGACAAGCACGGCGACCTGGTCAAGGACGGGGCGGACGCGCTGGTCGGCGCCACCCTCGGTGCCCGCCGGCAGGCTGCCGAGCTGCACTGCGACGAGCTGCTGCCGTTCGCCACCTCGGCGGTCCGGGACGCCCGCAACTCCCCCCAGGTGCTGGCCCGGGTCAAGAAGGAGGCCGGTGTCGACCTGCAGGTGCTGACCGGCGAGGACGAGGCGGTACTCACCTTCCTGGCCGTGCGCCGGTGGTTCGGCTGGAGTGCCGGCCGGTTGCTCTGCCTCGACATCGGCGGTGGCTCCCTGGAGCTGGCCGTCGGCACCGACGAGGTGCCCGAGGTGGCGCTGTCCGTGCCGCTCGGGGCCGGCCGGCTGACTCGGGAATGGCTCGACGGCGACCCGCCGTCCAAGCGCTCGATCGACCAGCTGCGCGGCTACGTCGCCGAACAGCTTGCCGAGCCGGCCCGCAAGCTGCTGGCGGTCGGCCCGCCGGACCGAGTGGTGGCCAGCAGCAAGACCTTCCGGACGCTCGCCCGGCTGGCCGGCGCCGCGCCGTCCAGTGCCGGCCCGCGGGTCCCGCGCAGCCTTCAGGTCAACGGCCTGCGGCAGGTGCTCGGGTTCATCTCGCGCATCCCGTCGGCGGACCTGGCCGAGCTCGACGGGGTGTCGCCGGCCCGGGCGCACCAGACGCTGGCGGGTGCGGTGGTGGCCGAGCAGGCGATGCAGGCCCTAGGCGTGACCGAGTTCGAGCTGTCGCCGTGGGCGCTGCGCGAGGGAGTGATCCTGCGCCGGCTGGACCAGCTGCGCTGACGGCAGCCGGGAAGCGCGCTGACCGCACCCGTGAGGGAAGCGGTACTGACATCCCCCGGAAGCCGCGCTGACCACAATCCCGGAAAGCCACGCTGAGAGAATGGGCGCATGACGAGCACTTCCGGCAGGTTGGCCATCATCGGCGGCGGCAAGATCGGCGAGGCGTTGCTGTCCGGCCTGCTGCGCACCGGCACCGACCCGGGCGACATCCTGGTGGTCGAGCACTACCCCGAGCGGATTCGCTACCTCAGCGAGCGCTACCCCGTCCGGGTGGTGGACGTCGCCGAAGCGGCCCGGTCCTGCTCGACGATCCTGATCGCGGTGAAGCCGCAGGACATCGACCCGCTGCTGCACCAGCTGGCCGACCAGGTCAGCGCCGAGCACCTGATCGTCTCGGTGGCGGCCGGCATCACCACCGCCCGGATCGAGCGCGGCCTGCCGGCCGGGCCCGCCGTGGTGCGGTGCATGCCCAACACCCCGGCCCTGGTGGACGAGGCCATGACGGCGATCTCGGCCGGATCCCGGGCCAGCCAGCAGCACCTGCAGCGGGCCGACGAGCTGCTGTCCGCGGTCGGCCGGGTGGTCCGGGTGCCCGAGTCCCAGCTGGACGCGGTCACCGCGCTGTCGGGCAGCGGACCGGCGTACTTCTTCTTCCTGGTCGAGGCCATGATCGACGCAGGCATCCTGCTGGGCCTGCCGCGCGCGCTGGCCGCCGATCTCATCGTGCAGACCCTGGTCGGGTCGGCGGTGATGCTGCGCGACTCCGGCCAGCATCCGGTCCAATTGCGCGAGGCGGTCACCAGCCCGGCCGGCACCACCATCTCGGCCATCCGGGAGCTGGAGAACCACGGCGTGCGGGCGGCATTCCTGGCGGCCATCGAAGCGGCCCGCAACCGCTCGGCCGAGCTCGGCCGGGCGGCCGACGCCGAGTGACCGTACGGGGCCGCGCAGCATACCGGCTCGAGGAACATAGGCGACACGCCGCCAGTCGGACAAAAAGTACCCACTTTGTGAAGAACACCCATCGCACGAGTACCACCGTTACCGCTACTCTCAGCGCAGCACGTGCGTGTCAGGTTGCCGGTGGGGAAGCCGGCTCACTGTCACGTGCCGAGAGTCCGGTGACGACAGATGACTACGACCCCTGATGGGTTGCGTGAGGTGCGCTTCCTCACCGTGGCCGAAGTGGCTTCGGTGATGCGCGTGTCCAAGATGACGGTGTACCGCATGGTGCACTCCGGTGAGCTGCCCGCGGTGCGGGTGGGTCGGTCCTTCCGGGTGCCCGAGAAGGCCGTGCAGGACTACCTGAAGAGCGCCTTCTTCGAAGCCGGCTGAGCCCGCAGGGCCGAGGTCGCACTGGCCACCGGCTGAGCCCGCAGGGCCGGGGTCGCACCGGCCACCGGCTGAGCCTGTGGCCCGGCCTCGCGGTCTACCGCCGGCTGAGCCTGTGGCCTGGCGCCAGGTCTGCTGCCGGTTGACCCGGCCCGCCCGGCTCGGATCTGGTGCTGCCGTGCCGCCGAACGGCTGCCGCCGGTGCCCGGCGACGTTCGGCGGGCTCCGGCCGGCACGGTAAGCTGCCAGGTCAGTGACGCGTGCACGACCTGTGGAACGCGGTCATCCGGGTTTCAGCGCAGGTCTTCTCAACGCGAGTCGATCAGGTGGGTGAGGTAGGCAATGGGTTCTGTCATCAAGAAGCGGCGCAAGCGGATGGCGAAGAAGAAGCACCGCAAGCTGCTGAAGAAGACGCGCGTCCAGCGCCGTAACAAGAAGTAACCCACCCTGCTAGACCCCGGTAGGAGTCGATGTCGCGGGTCGTCCTGGTCACCGGAATCAGCCGCTATCTGGCCTGCCGGCTGGCTGGACGGCTGTCCGCCGACCCCGGTATCGACCGGATCATCGGCGTCGACACGGTGCCGCCGGCCCGCGCCGACCTCGACCTGCTGGGCCGCACCGAGTTCGTCCGGGCCGACATCCGCAATCCGCTGATCTCCCGGGTGATCAGCCAGGCCGAGGTGGACACCGTGGTGCACGCCTCGGTGACCGCCACCCCGCACGGGGCCGGCGGCCGCGCGCCGATGAAGGAACTCAACGTCATCGGCACCATGCAACTGCTGGCCGCCTGCCAGAACTCCGGCACCGTCCGGCGGCTGGTGGTCAAGTCCAGCACCGCGGTCTACGGCACCTCGCCCCGGGATCCCGCGCTGTTCACCGAGGACATGACCGCCAAGGCGCTGCCCCGCAGCGGCTACGCCAAGGACGCCGTCGAGGTCGAGGGCTACCTGCGGGGCTTCACCCGCCGCCGCCCGGACGTCAGCGTCACGCTGCTGCGCTTCGCCAACTTCGTCGGGCCGTCCGTCGACACCCCGCTGACCCGGTACTTCCAGCTGCCGCTGGTGCCCACGGTGCTCGGCTTCGACCCGCGCCTGCAACTGCTGCACGAGAGCGACGCGGTCGAGGTGCTGCGGCTGGCCAGCGTCTCCGACCGCCCGGGAACCTTCAACGTCGCCGCCGACGGTGTGCTGCTGCTCAGCCAGGCGATCCGGCGGGCCGGCAAGATCGCCGTTCCGATCCCGGCACCGGCCGTGCAGTTCGTCGGCCGGTCGGTTCGGCGCAGCGGCATGGTGGACTTCTCGCCCGAACAGATGCAGTTCCTGAATTTCGGGCGGGTGGTGTCCAACGACCGGCTCAAGCAGGAGTTCGGCTACACCCCGCAGTACTCCACCGCGGCGGCCTTCTCCGATTTCCTGACCGGCCGGCCGGTGCGTCCGGTGCTCGGCGAGCCGGTCCTCGACGCCGGCGGTGCGGTGCTGGCCCGGCTGCTGCGCACCACTGCCCCGCCGGCTTCCCGGACGCCGGCCTCGGTGACCCGGATCGGCTCGTCCCGGCGGGTGCGCAATGGCTGAGGCGCAGGTGATCAAGCTGCCCGCCGCGGACGGCACCGAGGCCGAGAGCGGCTGGGAACGCCGGACGGCCGCGGCGCTAGCCTTCCTGCGCCGCCGGATCGCCGGCGACTACCCGGTGGACGAGTTCGGCTTCGACCCCGACCTCACCGAGGCTCTCGTGCTGCCGGCGGCCCGCCAGCTGTACCGCAGGTGGTTCCGTACCGAGGTGCTCGGCGCGCACCACCTGCCGGCCGATTCCGGTGCGCTGATCGTGGCCAACCACGCGGGTGCCCTGTGGGCCCTCGACGGGGTGATGGCCGCGACCGCGGTGCACGACGTCACCCCCGATCACCGCTTCCTGCGGATGCTCGGGGCGGACCTGGTGTTCAGCACCCCGGTGCTCGGCGCGCTAGCCCGCAAGACCGGCAGCACGCTGGCCTGCAACCCCGACGCCGAGCGGCTGCTGGCCGCCGGCGAGCTGGTCGGGGTGTGGCCGGAGGGCTTCAAGGGCATCGGCAAGCCGTTCTCCGAGCGGTACAAGCTGCAGCGCTTCGGCCGGGGCGGGTTCGTCTCGGCGGCGTTGCGCACCGGGGCACCGATCATCCCCACCGCGATCGTCGGCTCGGAGGAGATCCACCCGATGCTCGGCAATGCCAAGACCCTGGCCCGGGTGCTCGGCGTGCCGTACTTCCCGCTGACGCCGACCTTTCCCTGGCTGGGCCCGCTCGGGCTGATCCCGCTGCCCAGCAAGTGGTACATCGAGTTCGGCGAGCCGATCGAGACCGGCGAGTACGGCCCGGACGCCGCGGAGGACCCGGCGCTGGTCTTCGAGATCACCGACCGGGTCCGCGAGCAGATCCAGGGCGGCCTGTACCGGCTGCTGATGCAGCGCCGCTCGGCCTGGCACTGACGTCTCGTCCGGGGCAGCGCCACTCGGCCTGGCACGACGTCTCGTCCAGGGGCGAGCCTGCGGATCAGCCAGCCGCGGCCCGGCTGAGTGCCTGCCGGCGCCCGATCGCCAGGCCGCCGACGATGGCACCGCCGGCCGCGGCCGCCGCCAGGGCGGTCGGCACCCCGATCCGGGCGGCCTTGCGTCCGGTGCGGAAGTCGCGGATCTCCCAGCCGCGCCGGCGGGCCTCGTCGCGCAGCGCCGAATCCGGGTTGACCGCTACCGGGCGGCCGACTAGCGACAGCATCGGGATGTCGTTGATGGAGTCGGAGTACGCCGCGCACTGGGCCAGGTCCAGGCCCTCGGCCAGCGCCAGATCCCGCACCGCGGCCGCCTTGGCCTCGCCGTGCAGCAGCTCGCCGATCAGCCGTCCGGTGAACATGCCGTCCTGCTCCTCGGCCCGGGTGCCCAGCGCTCCGGTCAGGCCCAGCCGGCGCGCGATGATCCGGGCCAGTTCCTCCGGGGTTGCGGTGACCAGCCAGACCCGCTCACCGGCGTCGAGGTGCAGCTGGGCCAGCGCCCGGGTGCCGGAGTAGATCCGGGCGGCAATGGTCTCGTCATAGATCTCCTCCGAGATCGCCACGATCTCGGCGACCGGCTTGCCGGCGATGAAGGCCAGCGCGGACTCCCGGGCGGCGGTGATGTTGTGCTGCGCCTCGCCGCCGGCCCGGAACTTCACCTGCTGCCAGACGAAACGGCGCAGGTCGCTGGTGGAGAAGTACCTACGGGCCGCCAGCCCCTTCGCGAAGTGGAAGATCGAGGCGCCGACCACGACGGTGTTGTCGACGTCGAAGAACGCGGCCGCCTGCGGGCGGGGCGGGACGGTCAGCGCCTCTTCCAGCTCGCGTACCGCCGATCCCGCGGATCCGGTGGTGGGCACCGGTGCCTCCTTCGACGCTGGAGCTCAGTGGGCAGGCCCCGAGCGTAGTCAGCCGCCTCAGTGACGCGGCACCGGCGGCAGCCCGCCGAGCAGCCCGGACGCGACGGATGCCGCGGCTCCCGGCAGATCGGGCAGGCTGGGCACCGGCAGCCCGGGTGCCGGAAGGCTCGGCAGGACGAAACCGGACGGGCTGCCGGTCGGGTCGGTCGGCAGCACGGTAGGCAGCGCGGCGGGCAGGATCGACGGCCCGGTGGTGGGCAGCACCGAAGGCTGGACCGGCGGCAGGCTGGCCGCGCGGGGCGAGCTCGACGTGCTCGTCCCGCCGCCGAGCTGGGGCAGCGAGACGGTGGGCAGCGGACCGGACGGGGTGGTGCCGACGCCGGGCACCGGCACCGGCAGCGTGGTGCCGCCACCGGGGTTCGGCGCCACGGCGCACGGGCTGCACGGCACCGGGCCCAGCTCGTCGGCCAGCGCCCTGGCCAGGCACGGGCAGCCCATCGCGGTGCTGAGCTGCCCGGTGCGGGTGGCGATCCGCTGCAGCAGCACCAGCGAGGTCTGGGCCCGGGTGCGCAGCGCACCGGCCGGAATGCGGTTGCGGACCTCGGTCATCCGGGTGTTCTGCCCGGGCCACCAGGTGGTCATCTTCGCCAGCGGGTCCTTCGACATCTGCGCCACCGCGGCCCGGCTGAGCAGCTGCATGCCGTGCACGGTCTCGTCGTCGGCACTGGCCAGCGTGTCGGAGACCAGGGACGCGGTGTGCGCGCTGATCTGCCCGCCGGCCGCCCCGGGGGTATTCGCGACCGGCATGGCCGAGGGCCGGGAGAGCAGCTTGGCCGCCTCCCGGACCCGGTTGCCGGCCAGCTCCAGGTAGGCCTGGCCCTTGGCGACGTCACTGCCGGCCATCGACAGCTGGACGTTCTCGCTGGCCCGCTTGACGCTGTACAGGGACTCGCCCGGCAGCGACCCGCTCGACATCCAGACCGCCATGCCGAGCAGCATCACCAGCACGGTTGCCGCACTGGCCAGTACCAGCACCGGCCGGCGCAACGCCCGGACGGCCCGGCCGCGGGAGTTCCGTCCGGTGGCGGAGGCAGCGCGGTGGGCGCCGGAAGTGGGGGCGGTGGCCGGGCCGGCGGGAGCGGTCTCGGACTCCGACACGATCCGTCCGGTGATGGCGACCAGCTGGGTGCGCAGGTCGGACCGGAAACCGGCCTCGGGAGTCGGCCCGGGCAACGTCCGCAGCCGGCTGACCAGCTTCGCGTCGAGGTCGTGCCGCCCGGCGTGGCGACCGCGTCCCCACCGGGTGGTGAAGTGACGGCCCCAGCCTGTGGCGAACCTGCCTGCGCTCATCGCACCCTCTCCTGGCTCACCGGACGCAGCATCCGGACGCCGGGGTGGCGGTTGCTGGCCTGCTCCGCAGCGTTCAACGAGGACAACCCGGTGCGGTTACTCGACAGCCGGGAGTTTCTGCTGCTCACCTGAGCTCGTCGCCGAGCACGCTGGCCAGCCGCTTGACGGCGCGGTGTTGCAGCGCCTTGATCGCCCCGTCGTTCTTGCCCATCACCGTTGCCGTCTCGGCCACCGACAGGCCGTTGAGGAACCTCAGGACGATGCACTCCTTCTGCTCCTCGCCGAGTGAGTTGACCGCCTCCAGCAGCCGGACGTTGGTCAGGTTGGCCAGCACCAGGTACTCGGGGCCGGCGTCGACGTCGTCGCCCTCGAGGATGTCGCCGGTGGTCAGCTCCAGCCGGTACCGCGCGGACTTGGCGTGGTCGAAGACGATGTTCCTGGCGATGGTGATGAACCAGGCGCCGATGTCGCGGCCCTGGTAGTTGATGGAGGCGATCCGGCGCAGCGCGCGCAGGAAGGTCTCGGAGGTGAAGTCCTCGGCCAGCGCGCGGTCGTTGACCCGGTAGTAGACGAACCGGTACACCGCGTCGACGTAGCGGTCGTAGAGCTTGCCGAACGCCTCGCCGTCGCCCCGCTGGGCCGCCCGCACCAGGGCCCAGGTCGCCGCATGCTCGGGGTCGATGTCCGCGGCGTCGTCGGCACCGTTGTCAGGGGGCGGCGGTAACTTCTCCGGCGCCGGATCGTTGGAGGATCGGAGATCGTCAGAGGTACCGGTGAAGGTCGAACCAGCCGAGGAGGCCGCCAACGGAACATTGACCGCCGAGTCGATGGCGTCCATCGAGGTGTGCAGCAGGTCGCGAGAGGCCCGCGCCACGTGCTGGGCGAGTTCCGCCCAGCACGCCGGCCAGCTCTGCGGCGGTGGCTGCCGAATGCCCACAGCCCCGCCGGGGATGCTCATCAGCCAAAGCCCCGCTTTCGTGTTGAGGTTCCTCTGGTGGAGATTCCAGGTGCCCTCGTCCGGGTGCTGGCGAGGACCGACGCATTCGTGCCCTCGACGCTACCCGGCCGATCGTTCCACCACGAGTGCCAGTTGGTTACTCTGTGTCGTTGTTTGACGCCGCCTTTCGACCCTAACGTGTCCTGGCGCGCTGGCATACCCGTCAGTAGCTTGTAGTCGAACTGGCGGATGCGACCTCATGGAACTTCAGGGAGGCCTCGTGGCAGTCGACCCGCTCGGCGCAGAACCCGCAGCCGGGCGCTCGCCGGCCTCCTTCGGCGCGCTGCTGCGCCGGGCGGCGGCCGAGCGTCCGGACCAGATCGCGCTGATCGACCCGGACGGCCGCTGGACCTGGGCGCAGCTGCGCGAGCAGGTCGGCGACCTCGCCGCCGGGCTGGTGGCCGCCGGTCTGCAGCCGGGGGACCGGCTCGCCGTGCAGGCGCCGGCCACCGCCGAGTTCGTCCAGGTCTACCTGGCCGCCCTGCAGGCCGGCCTGGTGGTGGTGCCGGTCAATCCCGGCTACACCCTGCCGGAGCTGGGGTACATCCTCGCCGACTCCGGCGCCCGGATGCTGGTCACCTCCTCGGTCGCCGCGGTCGGCGCCGCCGACGAGCTGCGCGCCGGGCATCCGCAGCTGGACCGGGTGGTGGTCGCCGCCCGGTCCGGGGCCGAGGGGCTGGCCACCGTCGCCGAGCTCGCGGCCACCGGCCGGCAGGCCCCGGACGGCCCGCCGCAGGGACTGGACCGCACCGGCGAGCAGCTGGCGGTGCTGCTCTACACCTCCGGCACCTCCGGCCGTCCCAAGGGCGCCATGCTGCCGGTGCGCGCGCTGCTGGCCAACCTCGCCCAGGTGGCCGAGCTGCGTCCGGTACCGGTCAGCGCCGCGGACCGGATCTACCTGCCGCTGCCGCTGTTCCACGTGTTCGGGCTCAACGCGGGCCTGGGACTGGCGCTGTACTTCGGCGCCAGCGTGGTGCTGGCGCCCCGGTTCGAGGCCGTCGCCAGCCTGCAACAGCTGCGCGACGAGCAGGTCAGCGTGGTGATCGGCGCCCCGCTGGAGTTCGCGATGTGGGCCGGCCAGCCGCAGTTCGCCGACGGCTTCGCCGGCGTCCGGTTCGCGCTGTCCGGCTCGGCTCCGCTGTCGGCGGAGCTGGTGAGCCGCTACGCCAACATCGGGGTGCCGCTGTTCGAGGGGTACGGCCTGACCGAGGCGGCTCCGGTGATCACCCTGAACCTGACCCCGGCCGGCCCGCACAGCTGGGCCGACCCGAAGGCCGGCTCCGTCGGCCGGCCGCTGCCCGGCATCGAGGTGCGGCTGGTGGACGCCGACGGCGAGGAGGTCGAGGTGGGCGACCTGGGATTGCTGGAGACGCGCGGCGCGAACCTGTTCCTCGGCTACTGGCCGGACGGCGCGGACGGCCCGGACCCCGACGGCTGGTTCGGGACCGGGGACCTGGCGGTGGCCGACGACGACGGCGACTTCTACCTGGTCGGCCGGCGCAGCGACCTGGTGCTGGTCAACGGCTTCAACGTCTACCCCGCCGAGGTGGAGGCGGTGTTCAGCAAGCTGCCCGGGGTGGCCGAGATCGCGGTGCTCGGGGTGAGCGAGACCGAGACCAGCGACTCGATCCTGGCCTACGTGGTGCCCGAGCCCGGGACGGCGCTGGACCCGGACGCGCTGCTCGAGCAGGCCGGCCGCTCGCTGGCCCGGTTCAAGCTGCCCAAGCAGATCATCGAGGTGACCGAGCTCCCGCACACCGCGACCGGCAAGGTGATGAAGTGGCGGCTGCGGGCGGCGGCCGGCCCGTCCGGGCGGAGCTGAGCGGTGGCCGGCACCGGGCCCGGCGCCCACCGCGTCACCCTGATCACCCGGGACGGCTGCCACCTGTGCAGCGACGCCGAGCGGCAGCTGGCGGCGCTGTCCGACGAGCTCGGCTTCGAGCTGGAGACGCTGGACGTCGACGCCGACCGGGCCCGGGCCAACGAGTACTCCGAGCGGGTGCCGGTGATCCTGATCGACGGCGCCGAACACGGCTACTGGCGGCTGGAAGAGGCCCGGTTCCGGGCTGCCCTGCAACGCTGAAACAGCCCCATACCACAGCACTCAGCGATTTTGTGAATGCCTTCACAAGAGCGTACGGTTTCTTGCTGTCCACCCCATTACCACACCGGTTCGCAGCCAGTACGCGGGCCTCGGCCCTCGCCGCGACCGGTCTGTTTTACAGGAGCAGACGATCGTGCAGCCAGGGCAGCTGAACGCGGTCGGCGAGCACGCCGGTCAGCGGTCAGTCGCGGCTGGCGACCAGCGTGTGATTCCCGAGGCGACCGTGGCGCGGCTGGCCACCTACCTGCGCGCTCTGGTCGGCATGGGTGAGCTCGGGGTGGCCACCGTCTCCTCCGAGTCGCTGGCCGCCGCGGCCGGGGTGAATTCGGCCAAGCTGCGCAAGGACCTGTCCTACCTGGGCTCCTACGGGGTACGGGGAGTCGGGTACGAGGTGGCGGTGCTGACCGAGCAGATCCACAAGACGCTGGGCCTGCACCAGAACCGGGCGGTCGCCCTGATCGGGCTGGGCCACCTGGGCCAGGCGCTGGCCGGGTATGCCGGGTTCGCCTCCCGTGGCTTCCGGATCGCCGCTCTCATCGACGCCTCGCCGGCCCTGGTCGGCACCCAGGTGCACGGGCTGATCGTCCAGCACGTGGACTCCCTCGCCGAGGTGGTCGAGCGGGAGAGCATCGCGATTGCCGTGGTGGCGGTGCCGGCGGTGGCCGCGCAGGACGTCTGCGACCGGCTGGTGGCCTCCGGGGTGACCTCGATCCTGAACTTCGCGCCGACGGTGCTCACCGTCCCGCCGCACGTCGACGTGCGGAAGGTTGACCTGGCCGCCGAGCTGCAGATCCTGTCCTTCCACGACAACCGCAAGGCAGCCCGGCCGGACTGCGCCGGCTCCGATGCCGCCCCGGCCACCAAGGTGGCGGTGGTCCGGTGACCCTGCTGGTCGTAGGCCTTTCGCACCACTCCGCGCCGGTCCCGGTGCTGGAGCGCGCCAGCATCCCGCCGGAGGGGGTGGCCAAGGTGCTCGACGAGCTGCACCGCAGCGAGGCCATCTCCGAGGTCGTGGTGCTCTCGACGTGCAACCGGATCGAGATCTACGCCGACGTGGCCCGGTTCCACCCGGCCGTCGCCGACATCTCCACCACGCTGTCCCGGATCGCCGGCATGGGGGTCACCGAGCTCGGCGACTACCTCTACGTGCACTTCGACGAGGCCGCCGCCGACCACCTGCTGCGGGTGGCCGCCGGCCTGGACTCGATGGTGGTCGGCGAGTCGCAGATCCTGGGTCAGCTGCGCGCCGCCTACGCCACCGGCACCGCCGCCGGGACGGTCGGCAGGGTGCTGCACGAGGCCAGCCAGACTGCGCTGCGGGTCGGCAAGCGGGTGCACACCGAGACCGGCGTCGGCCGGGCCGGCGCGTCGGTGACGTCGGTGGCGCTGCAGCAGGCGGCCGAGGTGGTTGGCGGCACCGAGGAGCTGGTGGCCAAGCGGATCGTGATCGTGGGCGCCGGGTCGATGGGCGCGCTGACCGGCGCCACCCTGCAGCGGCTGGCCGGCGGCGCGGCCCTGGACGTGGTGGTGGTCAACCGCAGCCCGGAACGGGCCGAGCGGCTGGCCGCCGCCCTGGGCGGCCGGGCCGGGTCCTGGGAGTCGCTGGCCGACGAGATCGCCGAGGCCGACGTCCTGATCTGCTGCACCGGGGCCACCGGCCTGGTGGTCGAGGCCCCGGACGTGCGCCCGCGGGCCGGCCGCCCGCTGGTGGTGCTGGACCTGGCGTTGCCGCGTGACGTCGACCCGGCGGTGTCGCTGATGGCCGAGGTCCACTACGTCGACTTCGAGGTGCTGCGCAGTTCCGGGGCGATGGTCAGCGACGCCGAGGTGGCGGCCGCCACCGCGATCGTGGCCACCGAGCTGCGTGGTTACCTGACCAGCCAGCACGTCCGGGGCGTCGCGCCGACCGTCACGGCGTTGCGGGCCCGGGCCGCGCAGGTGGTCGACAGCGAGCTGCTGCGGTTGGACAGCCGGCTGCCCGGGCTGGATCCCAAGGTGCGCGACGAGCTGGCGAGCGCGGTCCGCCGGGCGGTGGACAAGGTGCTGCACGCCCCGACGGTCCGGGTGAAGGAGCTCGCCGCGACGCCAGAGGGCGGCACCTACGCGGCGGCGCTGCGCGCGCTGTTCGACCTCGACCCGGCGCGGGTGGGTTCGGTGATCGCAGTGCGGCATGCCGAGCTGGTGGACCCGGACTCCTACGACGACCAGGTGTTCGACGGCCCGGATGCGTCCGGGGAGGTGACCGAGCCGTGATGGCCACCCGGACCCTGCGGGTCGGCACCCGGGCCAGCCTGCTGGCCCGCACCCAGACCCAGTGGGTGATCGACGCCTTCGCCGGCAGCAACCCGGACGTGCCGGTGCAGACCGTGCTGGTCAGCACCGAGGGCGACCGGTCGGCCCGGCCGCTGGAGCAGATCGGCGGCACCGGGGTGTTCGTCTCGGCGCTGCGCGAGGCGCTGCTGGCCGGCGAGATCGACGTCGCGGTGCACTCCTTCAAGGACCTGCCGACCGCTCCGGCGCCGGGCATCGCGCTGGCAGCGGTGCCGCGCCGCGAGGATCCGCGGGACGCGCTGTGCGCGCGGGACGGGCTGACCCTGCTGGAGCTGCCGGTCGGCGCCCGGGTCGGCACCGGCTCGCCACGCCGCACCGCGCAGCTGCACGCGCTGGACCTGGGGCTGCAGGTCGTGCCGATCCGCGGCAACGTCGACACCCGGCTGTCCCGGGTGGGCAGTGACGCCGGCCAGCTGGACGCGGTGGTGCTCGCGGTGGCCGGCCTGCAGCGGCTCGGCCGCGGCGACGTGATCACCGAGCTGCTGGACCCGATCCAGCTGCTGCCGGCCGCCGCCCAGGGTGCGCTCGCGGTGGAGTGCCGGGAATCCGACGCCGAGGCCCGGACGCTGCTGGCGCCGCTGGACGACCACGCGACCCGTGCGGCGGTAGCCGCCGAGCGGTCGCTGCTCACTGCCCTGGAGGCAGGTTGCACCGCCCCGGTGGGGGCACTCGCCGAAGTCAGCGAGGCTGACGACGGCGCGCTCGAAGTTTTCCTTCGTGGCTCGGTCACCGCGATCGACGGCAGCGATGCCGTCCGGTTGTCGGCGTCCGGTCCACTTCACACTGCCGAGGAAGTCGGGCAGCGGCTGGCCGCTGAACTGATCGATCTCGGCGCGAACACCATGATGGGGAGCTCGACATGACCCGAGCGCGTAAATCCGTCGGCAGGGTGTCCTTCGTGGGCACCGGCACCGGAGACGCCGGACTGCTTACCGTCCGCGCCGCCGAGGTGCTGGCATCGGCCACCGTGGCCTATGTCGATGCCTCGGTCTCTCCTGCCGTCCGGGCTTTGATAACCGGCGAGATCCGTCCGGCCGAGCCGATACCCGCCGACGGTGCCAAGGCGGTGCTGGCCGAGGCCCGCAACGGCGCGGTGGTGGCCCGGGTGGTGGACGGTGACCCGTTCGGTTCCGAGGCGGTCACCCGTGAGGCGCTGGCCATCGCCAAGACCACGGTGCCGTTCGAGGTGGTCCCGGCGCTGTCGGTGTCCGCGGCGACCGCGACCTACGCCGGCATCCCGGGCGGGCCGGTCCGTACCGAGGTCGACCTGCGGCAGGGCCCGGTGGACTTCGAGCAGCTGGCCAGCGCGCCCGGCACCCTGGTGCTGACCGTGGACGCCGCCGAGGTGGGCCGGGTGGCCGAGCAGCTGGTGGCGTCCGGGCTCAAGCCGGACAGCCCGATGGCGGTGACCTGCGAGGGCACCACGACCTCGCAGATCACGGTGGCGGGTGCGCTGTCGGAGGCGGAGCTGTCGGCCACCGGCATGTGCGGCGTGGTGGTGCTGACCATCGGCAAGGCCGCCACTCACCGGGAGAAGCTGGGCTGGTGGGAGTCCCGGGCGCTGTTCGGGTGGAAGGTGCTGGTGCCGCGCACCAAGGAGCAGGCTGGCGCGATGAGCGACCGGCTGCGCGACTACGGCGCGGTGCCGGTGGAGGTGCCGACCATCGCGGTCGAGCCGCCCCGCACGCCCACCCAGATGGAGCGGGCGATCAAGGGCCTGGTGACCGGCCGGTACGAGTGGATCGTGTTCACCTCGACCAACGCGGTGAAGGCGGTGCGGGAGAAGTTCGAGGAGTTCGGCCTGGACGCCCGGGCGTTCGCCGGCGTGAAGATCGCCTGCGTGGGCGAGCAGACCGCGGAGGCGGTGCGGGCCTTCGGCATCCGGCCGGAGCTGGTGCCGTCCGGCGAGCAGTCCTCGGAAGGCCTGCTGGCCGACTTCCCGCCGTACGACGACGTGCTCGACCCGATCGATCGGGTGCTGCTGCCGCGGGCCGACATCGCCACCGAGACGCTGGCCGAGGGGCTGCGCGAGCGGGGCTGGGAGATCGACGACGTGACCGCCTACCGGACGGTGCGGGCGGCGCCGCCAGCGGCCGAGATCCGGGACGCCATCAAGTCCGGCGGGTTCCAGGCGGTGTGCTTCACCTCGTCCTCGACGGTGCGCAACCTGGTCGGGATCGCCGGCAAGCCGCACTCGAAGACGGTGGTGGCCTGCATCGGTCCGCAGACGGCGGCCACGGCGCGCGAGTTCGGGCTGCGGGTAGACGTGCAGCCGGAAACCGCGAACGTGCCGGCGCTGATCGAGGCGCTGGCCGAGTTCGCGGTCAAGCGGGCGGCCGAGGCGCGGGAGAAGGCGGCGGCTGCGCCGGCCCGCCGGTCCCGGAGTGGTGCGAAGGCTCGCACCGTTCGCTAGCTCGTTTGTTGCTTCGCTGACGCGGGCACCGTTCGCACTCTTCGGGGATGCGGCGGTGCCCGCGGTCGTTCGTGCGGGTCGCGGCGTCCTTGCCGCGCCGTGCTTGTCGGGCAGTTGTCAGGTGGCCCGGCTGTACAGGAACAGCGCCGTGAGGATAAGGACCGCCCCGACGGCGCTGATGAGGTAGGCGTAGGTCGGTGCTCCCGCCGCGGCTTCCAGGATGAAGCTGGCGAGAACGGCCAGCGCTGAGACCGTGAGAACTATCGGCACGTTTCACCTCCACCGGGCTGGAGCAGGTCGGCGTGCCGACGATACTGACCAGTTCAGCGCGGTGCGGTGAGGGTGCCGCGGGACTGCTTGACGGTCAGGGCGGTCCGGGACGGCTGATTGGCGGTGACCTCGCCTGGGATGTCGGTCCAGGCGCCGGTGCCGATCCGGAACTGGGCGTGCCAGTAAGTCCGGGCGGTGATATCGACCGTGCCGCGCTGGGTGTAGTTGTGGCCGAACCGCTCGGTGCAGGCACCGCAATCGTGGGCCGGGTCGTAGGCGGTGCCGGGCGTTGCCGCGAGGGTGTCGGTGGTTCCGTCGCCGAAGTCGAACTCGGTGCGGTCGTAGCTGACCCGGAGGTCGACCGGAAAGCCGATCAGTTGGGCCTTGCCCAGTTCCACCTCGGCGGCGGTGTTGACCCAGAACAGGGTGCGCAGATTGACCAATGCCGTTCCGGTGCTTGGTGAAACACCCAGGGTCGGAGGGCGTAGCAGCCTTATCACCTCGTCGCGCAGGGCGGCGGCCGACGGCATGGGCGTGTTGGCGCCGGCGCACCAGGCGGCGATCGGAACGGCGGTGTCGTTCAGCGACACCACGGTGATGAACTGGTGCGGATTGGGAGTGCCAGGAACGGGCGGACAAGGGAAACCGGTTGGTCCACAAGCGGGATTCCAATGCGTGTGGTCGTCGGTTGCGGTGGCGTAGCCGCAGTCGATCACCAGCACTTGCGAACCGCCGCTGCCGCCCAAGTCGGTCGGCGTAACCCCACAAGTACCAGACACTCCCACGGATCCCATGCCTAGGTTGCCGGTGAGCGTGCCTCTGCTTTCAGATCCACATGGTGAACTAGCTGCGGCGCTAGACATAACCGGCGCCATCCAACTGATAGTGATGACAGCAAGGGCAAGCCCCACCTGCCGGGACAACCCGATAGCTCGGTTCATTTGGTAGTACCGATTAGGTATGTAGCGAGCCATGAAGTTGAAGTCGCTTTAGCGCACAACTTAAAGGTTTGTTTTACAAGGGCACCCTGACCGTTGTAGATCTTGCCGGTCTTGTCCACGACTGATGTAGCTGATATGTCAACCATGGTGGTCGAGCAGAAATCTGCTGGTGCCGTCACTGGGCCGACGGGCGTCGCCGTGGCGGCATGGACCGTCAAACGTCCGCCCATGTACCAGAGATGTTCTGCGGCGGTCTTGCTGATGCCGGTCGCCAACCCGGTGCACAGTCCGCACGACGGGCCCGTGTAGTGCTTCATGTACGACGGATTGGTGGTTGCGTAAGCCCAGTCAAGGGTGCGCATGTAGAACTCTGCGAAGGCGTTCGCGCCGGCCTGGGTGCGCGACCGGGCCGCCGCCGGATAGAGCGGTGGCTTCTCGCCGGGCTTGACGTTGTGGCCGGTCAGCGGCACGTCGGCGGGATAGGGCCGCGGAGTCGGCGTCGGGCGTGCCGATGTCGGCGGAGCACTGGTCGAAGGCGTCGAGCCGGATGGCGTCACCGTCGAGGTGTTCGGCTTGGCATCGCTCGTGCAACCGCCGAGCAGCAGCGCCATAGCACCGATCAGCGCCGTGACGGCCAACCACCCACGCGTGCCCATAACGGGCATCATGCCGTATTGGATCTTGAACTGCTCACTCGGGCTATGGCCTGTGGATAACCCCGTTCCAAGATGGGCGATCAGCTCGCGTCGGAAAAGCCGGACACCGACACCGGCCGGCTGTCTACCGGTTTAGGCCACGGAGTAGGCGTCGGCGAACTGGTCGGCGAGCAGGCACGCCGCGCGGGTCGCGTCCTCCAGCGCGGCCGCCCGGGTACCGGGTGCCAGGTCCATCGGTTGGGCGTTGATGCACTGCAGATCGGTGATGCCGACAAACCCGAAGATCTGCCGTAAGTACGATTCTTGGGCGTCGTAGGCATTCATCGGAGTGCCGAGGGAGTAATCGCCACCTCGCGTGGTGATGCACACCATTTTCTTGCCGTGAACCAATCCGACCGGCACGCCGTGCTCGTCATAGCCGAATAGGTAGCGAGGCTGGACGATCGCGTCGATGTAGTACTTTAGTACGTAAGGAATGCTGAAATTCCACATGGGCGCGCTGACCAGGTATATGTCGGCCTCGAGGAATTCGGCGATCAGGGCCTCGATGTGAGCCCAGGACTCGGCATGGCCCGGGTCGATGGGCCGACCCACCATCAACCGGTACTTCGAGTCCATGTTCTGCCCGTCGACAGGCGGCAGGTCCGCCGCGAACAGGTCCCTGGTCTGGACCTGCAGCTCGGGGTGTTTCGCCTGCAACTGCTGCAGGAAGGCGTTCGCGATCGTCAGGGTGCGTGATCGGGTGCCGCGGGGTGAAGCGACGACGTGCAAGAGCTTCATGATCCCCTCCGAGGGGACGCGTCCGGTGCGCTGAATTGACTACGCCAAAATGGGTTAAGCCCGCTCTCTGTGGAAGAACCTGTCGACGCGTACTTTTACGTTCAGGAACGAAATATGTGCGTAGACACCGGCCGGCCCCAGTCGCGCGGTGAACCTGTATTTACCCCCGTCCAGCGCCCGGCGCAACCCTCATGTGTCCGCTTCGGTAAGCCCTATGTGGCAATCACGCCGTTATCACCGGCACAAGATGTACAAGTGGGCGCCCATAACGCGACGGTAATTTGGGAATCTCGTTATGGGGTAGCCGAGCTGCCGGTCAGGCGGAGCGCCGCCACGATCAGCGTCCGGGCCGCCTGCACGGTCTCGGTCAGCGACACCCGCTCGTGCGAGGTGTGCGCGTCGGCCGGCTCGCCCGGCCCGTAGTGCAGCGTCGGAATCCCAGCCCCGGCGTACAGCCGCAGGTCGCTGCCGTACGGCACCCCGCGCTCGACAACCGCACCGCCCACCACATCGGCATCCGCGCCGGCCACCACAGCGCGCAGCGGATCACCGGCCGGCAGCCGGCCGCTGGCGAACTGCCCACCGCTCCACCGCACGGAAGCAGGGTGCGAACGCAGCCACGGGTCGGCCTCGCACACCTCGGCCACCCGCTGCTCGAACGCCGCCCGGGCCGCCGCCGGGTTCTCGTCCAGCAGCACCCCGTACCGCCCCTGCGCGACCAGCAGGTCCGGCACCGTGCTCGGCCAGTCCCCGGACGACACCTGCCCGATCGACAGCGGCGCCGCGATCTCGTACCCCGCCAGCAGAGGGTCGCGACTTGCGTTCCGCTCGGCCTCCAGCGCCCGCAGCCCGGCGAACAGCGGCAGGAACTTCTCGATCGCGCTGACCCCGGCCGTCCGGATGCTGCCGTGCGCCGCTGACCCCGGCACGCTCAACTCGAACGTCAGCGCCCCGCAGTTGGCGGTGATCAGGTTCAGCGCGGTCGGCTCCGGGATCAGGCAGGCGTCGCCCCGGTGCCCGCGCCGCAGCGTGGCGAACGCGCCCAGCCCGCCGTCCTCCTCGCTGGCCACCAGGTGCAGCGCGATCCGGCCGGCCAAAGCCACCCCGCTGGCCCGGATCGCCGCCAGCGCCGCCAGGTTCGCCGCCACCCCGGCCTTCATGTCGCAGGTGCCCCGCCCGTACAGCACATCACCGGAAATCCGCGGAGTGAACGGATTCCCCGGCCAGGCGGCCGGATCGCCCGGCGGCACCACGTCGACATGCCCCTGCAGGATGACGGTGGGGCCGTCCCGCTCCTCACTAACCGCCACCAGACCCCAGATCTCGCTCCGCTCGGCCTCGGTGCCGGGGAAGTCCGGGTCGGCCCGCAGCTCGGCCAGGTCCGGCTGCCACAGATCCACCTCCAAGCCCAGCCGCTCGGCCTGTCCCGCCAGTCCGTGCAGCAGCTCGGACTCGGCCGCGCTGCCGGTGATGGACGGCACCGCCAGCAACTCCAGCAGGCTGCGGTGCAGCGCCGCGGCGTCCAGGCAATCCAGCGCGTGCCGTTCGGGATCGGTCAGCATGCCCGGCTCAGCTGCCCAGCCCCAGCTCGGCCACCGCGGACTCCCGGATCTTGAACTTCTGGATCTTGCCGGTCACGGTCATCGGGTACTCGTCGACGAACCGGACGTAGCGCGGCACCTTGTAGTGGGCCAGCCGGCCGCGGCAGTACTCGCGCACCCCGTCCTCGGTCAACGCCGCCCCGGCCCGAAGCCGCACCGCGGCCAGCAGCTCCTCGCCGTACTTGGCATCCGGCACGCCCACCACCTGGACGTCCTCGATGTCGGGATGGGAGTAGAGGAACTCCTCGACCTCGCGCGGGTAGACGTTCTCCCCGCCCCGGATGACCATGTCCTTGCTGCGCCCCACGATGGCCAGGTACCCGTCGGAATCCATCACCGCCAGGTCGCCGGTGTGCATCCAGCCGTTGCGCAACACCTCGGCCGTCTGCTCCGGGGAGTTCCAGTAGCCGCGCATCACCGAATACCCCCGGGTGCACAGCTCTCCGGTGCTGCCGCGCGGCACCAGCCGTCCGGTGACCGGGTCGATCACCTTCACCTCGACGTGCGGGTGCACCCGCCCGACGGTGGCGGTCCGCCGGTCCAGCGAGTCGTCGGCCCGGGTCTGGGTGGACACCGGCGAGGTCTCGGTCATGCCGTAGCAGATGGTCACCTCGCTCATGTGCATCTCGCTGATCACCCGTTTCATCACCTCGACCGGGCAGGGCGAGCCGGCCATGATGCCGGTGCGCAGCGAGGACAGGTCGTAGGAAGCGAAGTCAGCCAGTGCCAGCTCGGCGATGAACATGGTGGGTACCCCGTACAGGGACGTGCAGCGCTCGTCCTGCACCGCCCGCAGGGTGGCAGCCGGGTCGAAGCCGGCGGCCGGAATCACCACGCAGGCCCCGTGGCTGGTGGCCGCCAGGTTGCCCATCACCATGCCGAAGCAGTGGTAGAACGGCACCGGCACGCAGATCCGGTCCTCGTGGGTGTAGGAGCAGCCCTCGCCGACCAGGTAGCCGTTGTTCAGGATGTTGTGGTGGCTCAGGGTGGCGCCCTTGGGGAAGCCGGTGGTGCCCGAGGTGTACTGGATGTTGATCGGGTCGTCGGAGTCCAGCCGGTCGGCCACCGCCTGCAGCTCGGATGCCGGCACCGCCTGCCCGTCGGCGATCAGCTGGTCCCAGCCGGGCTCCCCGAGGTAGACGACCTCGCGCAGCTGCGGGCAGTCGGCGGCCACCTCGGAGACCATCGCCCGGTAGTCGCTGCCCTTGTGCTCGACCGCGGAGAACAGCACGCTGACCCCCGACTGCTCGAGCACGTAGGCCAGCTCGTGGCTGCGGTAGGCCGGGTTGATGTTGACCAGGATCACGCCGGCCCGCGCGGTGGCGTACTGGACCAGCATCCAGTCCACGCAGTTCGGGGCCCAGATGCCCACCCGGTCGCCGACCTGCAGCGCATGCGCGAGCAGGCCACGGGCCAGCTCGCTCACCGCTGCGTCGAACTCGGCATAGCTCAACCGGCGGCCGGTGCCGTACTCCACCACTGCGTCCCGGTCCGGGTGGCGGGCGACGGTGCGGGCCAGGTTCTGCCCGATCGTCTCGCCGAGCAGGGCCACGGCCGAGGTGCCGCTGGAGTAGGAGGGCAGGGCGGGCGGCGCGGTGGTGGCAGCGGTCATGGTCGGATTCAACTCGCCGGGCCGAAGCCGCGCCACTGTCGAAGGCTGTTCCCGGCCCTACTGCCGAGTACGTTGAACGCGTGACAGAACTACCCGCCCTGCCCCCCTTCCCGGCGTCCCGGCCCCGCCGGTTGCGGCGGACCGCGGCGCTGCGCCGGCTCACTGGCGAAATCTCGGTACGTCCCGCCGACCTGGTGCTGCCGATGTTCGTGGCCGAGACCGCCGCCGAGCCGCGTCCGGTCGCCTCGATGCCGGGCGTCGTCCAGCACTCGCTGGACTCCCTCGCCAAGGCCGCGATCGCCGCGGTCGAGGCCGGCGTGGGCGGGCTGATGCTGTACGGGATCCCTGCGCACAAGGACCCGACCGGCTCCGGCGGGGACGACCCGGACGGCATTCTCAACCGCGCGCTGGCCCGGCTGAAGTTCGAGCTCGGCGACGCGACGGTGCTGATGGGCGACCTGTGCCTGGACGAGTTCACCGACCACGGCCACTGCGGGGTGCTGGCCACCGACGGCTCGATCGACAACGACGCCACCCTGCAGCGGTACGCCTCAATGGCGCTGGCCCAGGCCGAGGCCGGCGCCGACCTGCTCGGCACCAGCGGCATGATGGACGGCCAGGTCGGCGTGATCCGCCGCGCCCTGGACGGGATCGGCCGGTCCGACGTCGGGGTGCTGGCCTACGCGCCCAAGTACGCCTCGGCGTTCTACGGCCCGTTCCGGGAGGCGGTGGACTCCTCCCTCACCGGCGACCGGCTCACCTACCAGCAGGACCCGGCCCGCGGCGTGCGGGAGGCGCTGGCCGAGGTGGCGCTGGACGTGGCCGAGGGCGCCGACCTGGTGATGGTCAAGCCCGCGCTGCCCTACCTCGACATCCTCACCGCGGTTGCCGCGGCCTCGCCGGTGCCGGTGGCGGCCTACCAGGTGTCCGGCGAGTACGCGATGGTCGAGGCGGCGGCCGAGCGCGGCTGGATCGACCGCGAGCGGGTGCTGCTCGAGACGCTGCTGTCCATCCGGCGGGCCGGTGCGAGCCTGATCCTGACCTACTGGGCGCACGAGGCAGCTCTGCTGCTGCAGCAATGACGGCTCCGTCGTCGCGATGACCTCCGGGCGGACCGGGTACCGCAACGCCGCCCTGCTGGCCGGCCTGGTCGTCCTCGGCTGGCTCTGGGACCTCGCGCTGGGCGGCGGCCGGGCCCATGCGCTGGGCTGGTCGGTCGCGCTGGTCGTGGTGGGCGGCATCGGGCTCCTGACCGCCCGGGCCCGCGCCGGGAATCCCGCCGCCGAGGAAGCCTCGCCGCCGGCTCCGCAACCCACCGGATTCGTCATCGGGCCGGCCACCCCGGCGGACCTGCCCCGGCTGGTCGAGGTGGAGGTCGCCGCCGACACCCTGTTCGAAGTGGCCGGCTACGGCCGCACGCCGGGGCCGGCCAGCCCGGACGAGCTGGCCGCGGCCGAGTTGCTGCTGGTGGCCCGGCAGGTCGACCAAGCCGACCCGGTCGACCAAGCCGACCCGGTCGACCAGGCCGACCCGGCCGGCCGACCGATCGGCTACGTCCGGGTCGAGCTGGTGGACGGCCAGCCGCACATCGAGGGCCTGTCGGTCCGGCCCCGGAACATGCGGCGCGGCGTCGGCACCGCGCTGGTCGACGCCGCCTGCCGGTGGGCCGCCGAGCACGGCTACCGGCAGATCACCCTGTGCACCTTCGCCGACGTGCCGTGGAACGGGCCGTTCTACGCCCAGCAGGGCTTCGCCGAGGTCACCGACATCCCGCCCGGCATCCGGGAACTGCGCGAGCGCGAGGTCGAACTCGGCCTGGACGCGATGGGCCGGCGGTGCGTGCTGGCCCGGGAACTCGGGCCGTCGGCACCAGGTTCATCCCGTCCCTGACTTGCCTATCTGCCAGGTAGACAAGCGGCCTATGCTGTGCTTTCCCGCCTACCGAGGAGCCGGCATGCCCGTCCGTTCCGTAGCCGCCCCGTCGCTGTCACTCGCCGCCCTGCTGGTCGCAGGCAGCCTGGCCGCCTGCTCGCCGACCGACAAGACCGACTCGCCGGCGATCAGCGCCGCGCCCAGCGCCAACGCCTGCGCGAAGTCCGGGCTGAGCCTGATCACCCCGGGCACCTTCACCGTGGCCACCGACAACCCGGCCTACGAGCCGTGGTTCTCCGACAACAACCCCAGCAACGGCAAGGGATACGAGTCCGCCGTCGCCTACGCGGTAGCCAAGCAGCTCGGCTTCGCGGCCACCGAGGTCAAGTGGGTCACCGCGTCCTTCAACAGCGTGGTGACGCCCGGCCGCAAGAACTTCGACGCCGACATCAACCAGGTCTCGATCAGCGAGGAACGCAAGAAGGCCGTCGACTTCTCCTCCGGCTACTACGACGTCGCCCAGTCGGTGGTCACCTACGCGGGCAGCCCGATCGCCAACGCCAGCTCGCTGGCCGAGCTGAAGAACGCCAAGCTCGGCGCCCAGGTCGGCACCACCAGCTACAACACCATCCTCACCACCATCAAGCCGGCGAAGAAACCGGCCGTGTACGACACCAACGACCTGGCCGTACAGGCCCTGAAGAACAAGCAGATCGACGGCATCGTGGTGGACCTGCCGACCGGCTTCTACATGAGCGCTGCCCAGCTCGACAACGGCAAGATCGTCGGCCAGATCTCCTCCGGCAGCTCGCCGGAGCAGTTCGGGTTCGTGCTGAGCAAGGGATCGAAGCTCACCTCGTGCCTGTCGCAGGCCGTCGACGCGCTGCGCACCGACGGGACGCTGGGCCGGCTGCAGGAGCAGTGGCTGGCCACCGCCGGCGGCGCACCCGAGCTGAAGTGATGGCGCGGGCGCCGCAGTCGATCGCGCCAGCCGGCCGGACCGACTGGCAGCCCTCGCCACTGCAGCGCCAGCGCCTGGCCTACCGGCGGGGCCGGACGATCCGCTCGGCCGTCACCGCCGCACTGAGCACCCTGGTGCTGCTCGCGGTGGTAATCGGTGCGGTCACCTCGTCACCGGGCTGGCCGCGGGTGCAGGAGACCTTCTTCAACTGGGACAAGGCGAAAGAGTCGTTCCCGGCGGTCGCGGCAGGCCTGTGGCTCAACATCCGGGTGATGCTGGTCTGCGCGGTGGCGGTGGTGATCCTGGGCCTGGCGCTGGCCATCCTGCGCACCCTGCGCGGGCCGGTGTTCTTTCCGCTGCGGATGTTCGCCGCCGCCTACACCGACCTGTTCCGTGGCCTGCCGCTGATCCTGGTGCTGTTGCTGCTCGGCTTCGGGGTGCCGGCGCTGAGCCTGGCCGGGGTGTCCTTCCAGCCGGTGGTGGTCTACGGCGGTGCCGCACTGGTGCTGACCTATTCCGCTTACGTGGCCGAGGTGTTCCGGGCCGGCATCGAGTCGGTGCATCCCTCGCAGCGGGCGGCGGCCCGTTCCCTCGGGCTCAGCAACGCCCAGGCGCTGCGGTACGTGGTGCTGCCGCAGGCGGTCCGTCGGGTGCTGCCGCCGCTGCTCAACGACTTCGTCTCGCTGCAGAAGGACTCCGGGCTGATCTCCATCCTCGGCGTGGTGGACGCGATCCGGGCGGCGCAGATCTCCACGGCCACCGACTTCAACTACACCCCCTACATCGTGGCCGGTTTCCTGTTCGTCTGCCTGACCATTCCGCTGACCCGGCTGACCGACTGGGTGGCCCGCCGGCAGGGCTGGTACGGCGTCGGCGGGGGAGCGGTATGAGACGGCGGGCGGCCGGCGCCGGGGTGACGGGCAGCCCGGTGGCGCCCGGTGCGCCGCTGCTGTCGATCCGCAACCTGCGCAAGTCCTTCGGGTCCAACCTGGTGCTCGACGACGTCAGCCTGGACGTCGGACCGGGCGAGTGCGTGGTGCTGATCGGGGCGTCCGGCTCGGGCAAGTCCACCCTGTTGCGCTGCGTGAACCTGCTGGAGGTGGTGGACGACGGCGTGATCGAGCTGGCCGGCACCGACATCACCGACCCGCGGGCGGACGCCGATACGGTGCGCTCCCGAGTCGGCATCGTGTTCCAGGCGTTCAACTTGTTCCCGCACCTGTCGGTGCTGGCCAACATCACGCTGTCCCCGGTCAAGGTGCACGGGGTGCCGCGCGCCGAGGCCGAGGCCCGGGCGCTGGCCATGCTGGAACGGGTGGGCTTGTCGGACAAGGCGAACGCCAAGCCGGACGAGCTGTCCGGCGGCCAGCAGCAGCGGGTCGCGATCGCCCGGGCGCTGGTGAACTCACCGGTGCTGATGCTGCTGGACGAGGTCACCTCGGCGCTGGACCCGGAGCTGGTCGGCGAGGTGCTGAGCCTGCTGCGCGAACTCAAGGACGAGGGCATGACCATGCTGATCGCCACCCACGAGATGGGCTTCGCCCGGCAGGTCGCCGACACCGTGTGCTTCCTGGACGGCGGCCGGCTGGCCGAGGTCGGCCCGCCCGAGCAGCTGCTGGCCGAGCCGCGCGAGCCGCGGACCCGGCAGTTCCTGGCCCGGATCATCGAGGCCGGCCGGCTGTAGACGGCTGTAGCCAGTGCCAGAACGCCGGTCTGGAACACTGGTCCGGTGAGCGATGCACCCGTCTCGGCCGAGCTGTTCGCCCGGGCCCAGAAAGTCATTCCCGGTGGGGTCAACTCACCGGTCCGGGCCTTCCGGGCGGTCGGCGGCACGCCCCGGTTCATGGTGGACGCCAAGGGCCCGTACCTCACCGACGCCGACGGACGCAGCTACGTCGACCTGGTCGCCTCCTGGGGCCCGATGATCCTCGGCCACGCCCATCCGGCGGTGGTGGCGGCGGTCCGGGAGGCGGCCGGCCACGGGCTGTCCTACGGCACCCCGACCGTCGGCGAGGTGGAGCTTGCCGAGGAGCTGATCGCCCGGGTGGCACCGGTACAGGAGGTGCGGCTGGTCAACTCCGGCACCGAGGCCACCATGTCGGCGATCCGGCTGGCCCGCGGCGCCACCGGCCGGTCCAAGGTGGTCAAGTTCGCCGGCTGCTACCACGGCCACGTCGACTCGCTGCTGGTCAGTGCCGGCTCCGGGGTGCTCACCCTGGGGCTGCCCGACACCCCGGGCGTCACCGGTGCCCAGGCCGGCGAGACCATCGTGCTGCCCTACAACGACGTCGCCGCCGTCGAGGCGGCCTTCGAGCTGGACGGCCCCGAGATCGCCTGCGTGATCACCGAGGCGGCCGCCGGCAACATGGGCGCGGTGCCGCCGCTGCCCGGGTTCAACCAGGCACTGCGCGAGATCACCGCCCGGCACGGCGCGCTGCTGGTGATGGACGAGGTGATGACCGGCTTCCGGGTTTCCCGATCCGGCTGGTACGGCCTGGACCCGGTCGAGGCGGACCTGTTCACCTTCGGCAAGGTAATGTCCGGCGGGCTGCCGGCGGCGGCGTTCGGCGGCCGCGCCGAGGTGATGTCCTACCTGGCACCGGCCGGGCCGGTCTACCAGGCCGGCACCCTGTCCGGGAACCCGGTGGCGGTGGCGGCGGGCCTGGCCACCCTGCGCAACGCCGGCGCCGAGGTGTACGCCCGGCTGGACGAGGTCGCCGCCACGGTGGGCCGGCTGGCCTCCGAGGCGCTGGCCGCCGAGGGGGTGGCACACCAGCTGCAGTACGCCGGCAACATGTTCTCGATCTTCTTCGGCGAGGCGCCGGTCACCGACTACCTGCAGGCCCAGGCCAGCGAGAGCCACCGGTACGCCCCGTTCTTCCACGCGATGCTCGACGCCGGGGTGTACCTGCCGCCGAGCGCGTTCGAAGCCTGGTTCGTCACCGCCGCGCACGACGACACCGCGATCTCCCGGATCGCCGACGCGCTGCCGGCCGCCGCCCGGGCCGCCGCGGCAGCCCCGGCGCCGGCATGAGCACCAGCCGGACCACCGTCCACCTGCTCCGGCACGGCGAGGTGTTCAACCCGGACAAGGTGCTCTACGGCCGGCTGGTCGGCTTCCGGCTGTCCGAAGCCGGCGAGGCGATGGCCGAGCGGGCGGCGAGCTACCTGGCCGGGCGGGACGTGACCTACGTGGCGTCCTCGCCGCTGGAGCGGGCCCAGCAGACCGCCAAGCCGATCGCCGCCGAGTTCGGCCTGGACGTGGTGCTCGACGACGACCTGATCGAGGCGGCCAACGCCTTCGAGGGCAAGCGGGTGGCCGGGCCTGGCGGGGTGCTCAAGCGCCCGTCCAGCTGGCCGCTGTTCCGCAATCCGGCCCGGCCGTCCTGGGGCGAGCCGTATACCGAGATCCTGCGCCGGATGCTGGCCGCCGCCGAGCGGGCCCGCGGCAAGGCCGAGGGGCACGAGGCGGTCTGCGTCTCGCACCAACTGCCGATCGTGTGCCTGCGCCGGTATGCCGAGGGCAAGCGGCTCTGGCACGACCCGCGGCGGCGGCAGTGCTCGCTGGCCTCGGTCACCTCGCTGGTGTACGAAGGCGAGCAGATCGTCCGGGTGGACTACGCCGAGCCGGCCGGCTCCACCCCGAACCGGATGGACCAGCAGCCGCCCGGCGCCTGACCGGAGTTATCCACAATTGCGAAATCGAACGCTGGCAGCGGATATGATCAACTTCTACGCTCCTCGAACGATGAGTGCCGACGACGAGCACGGTGCAGGTTCCGCGGACGACGGGATGGGCTCCTTCCATGAGCATGCTGGGCAAGATCAGGGATCGCTACCGGAAGAGCGTCGCGATCAGGTCGGCGCTGATCGGGGCCGGGTCACTTCTCGACCTGCGGGGCGAAGCGTCCTACCAGCGCCTGCACGCCGAGATGCAGGCGAACCGCCGGAGGACTTCGCCGAAGGAGAGCTTCATCAAGGCGATGCAGAACCGGCCGCGCTAGGCAGAACCGGCGAGCTGCCGCAGTTCGTGCTGGACATCAGGAACGATGTCCAGCACATCAAGAACGAACTGCACCTCCATGCGGCTCACTACAGCGTCCAGGATTTGCGCGAGTTGCGGGAGCTCGATGTCCGGGCGTACGAGATGCAGCTGCGGCTTATCGAGCGGCAGTACGAGCACGACCTAGCGATGGACCGGGCATTGGTCGAACGGCCCGGCAAGTTCGCGACCCGGGGACAGTACCTCGCGCTACTGGTCGTGCTGAGCGTCCTCGCACTGGCCGCCTACGCGCTGCACGAACACGAGCCGTGGTTGTCCGGGGTACTGGGCGCGATCGATCTCATCGGCTTGGCTGCGATCTTCAACTCCTCCGCCAGCAAGCGTCACCCCTAGGTCTCGCCGGCGCCAGGCCCGGATCGCTTCCCCGCGGCACAGCGGGTGCTCAGGAACGCGGCCCACTTCGGATGTGCCGTGGAGCACGCCTCACACTGGAGGCGTGAAGGCGCTGCACACTGGGGGAGCTATGCCGCCGGTTACCACCCGAGGGACCGCCCGGCTGGCCGCCGCGCTGCTGGCTGCCGCCGTCCTGGTGGGCTGCTCCGGCGGCAAGGACGCCGTCGACCAGAGCTCGGGCAACCAGTTCCGCTACGTGCAGGCCACCGACAAGGGCTCGGTGATCGAGGCCGCCAAGCGCAAGCAGGCGGGCCCGGTGGCCGGCAGCCTGCTGTCCGGCGGCGAGTACCGGCTCTCCGACGACCGGGGCAAGGTCGTGGTGCTCAACTACTTCGCGTCCTGGTGCCCGCCGTGCCAGACCGAGACGCCGCAGTTCGACTCGATCTACCGCGAGCGCAAGTCCGCCGGGGTCCAGTTCGTCGGGATGGACGTCAAGGACCCGTCCAAGAGCGCGGCCCGGTCCTGGCTCGAGGACAAGAAGATCACCTTCCCGGTGGTCTACGACGAGGCGGCCAAGAGCGCCATCCAGCTCGGCGACGTGCCGATGGCCGCGCTGCCGTCCACCGTGGTGATCGACAAGCAGGGCCGGGTCGCGGCGGTCTACGTCGGCTCGGTGCTGCCCGCCGACCTCACCCCGGCGCTCGACCAGTTGGTCCGCGAGGCCTGATCGGTGTCCATGCTCGCCAGCGGGTTCAGCGACACCGTCACCGACGGCGCGCTGGTGCCGGCCGCGGGCGTGGCGCTGCTGGTCGGGGTGCTGGGGTTCCTCTCGCCGTGCGTGCTGCCGCTGGTGCCGGGTTACCTGTCCTACGTGGCAGGCCTGGCCGGGGCCGGCGATCCTGCCGGTAGCGGCACCCACAACCAGCGCCGGATGCTCGGCGGGGCGCTGCTGTTCGTGCTCGGGTTCACCGCGGTCTTCGTCGCCACCGGCGCGCTGTTCGGCACCCTCGGCTCGGCCATCACCGTGCACCGGCTGCTGCTGGAACGGATCTTCGGCGTGGTGACCATCGGGATGGGCCTGGTGTTCCTGGGCCGGTTCCGGTTCCTGCAGCGTGAGGCCAAGCTGCACCGGCTGCCCCCGGCCGGCCTGCTCGGCGCCCCGCTGCTCGGCCTCACCTTCGGCCTGGCCTGGACCCCGTGCCTGACCCCGACCTTCGGCGCGGTGTACGCGCTGGCCGCCAGCCAGGGCACCGCCGGCCGCGGCGCGCTGCTGTCGGCGGTCTACTGCCTGGGCCTGGGCGTGCCGTTCCTGCTGGTCGCGATGGGGCTGGGCTGGGTGAGCAGCGCGCTGGCGGTGGTGCGCCGGCATGCCCGGCTGGTCAGCCAGCTCGGCGGCGCGGTGCTGATCGTGATGGGCGTGCTGCTGCTCAGCGGGGTGTGGGACCACTGGATGAACTACCTGCGGCTGGAATTCGCCGGCGTCGGCGTCGGATCGGACCTATAGATGGCTCCCCAGCTGCCCAGGACAGCGCAGCCGTCGGCCCGGTCCCGGCTGCTCCGCCCAGCCCGCCGGCTCTGGCGGCGGCTGATCTCGATGCGTACCGCGCTGGTGCTGCTGTTCCTGCTGGCACTGGCCGCGGTGCCGGGCTCCCTGCTGCCGCAGCGGCCGCTCAACCCGCCGAAGGTGCAGGCCTACATCGCCAGCCACGGCGCCTGGGGCCGGTTCCTGGACCGGATCGGCGCCTTCGACGTGTTCGGCTCGGTCTGGTTCTCCGCGGTCTACCTGCTGCTGTTCGCCTCGCTGATCGGCTGCCTGATCCCCCGGATCGCCGTCTACGTCCGGGCCCTGCGCGCCCGACCACTGAAGGCGCCGCGCCACCTCGACCGGCTCGCCGAGCACGCCACCCTCGGCACCGGCCTGGCCCCGGACGAGGCGGGAATGAGGATCAGCCGGACGCTGCGGCCGCGCTGGCGTACCGAGGTGCGTGCCGAGGACAGCGGTGCGGTGGCCGTCTCGGCGGAGAAGGGCTACAGCCGGGAGGCCGGCAACCTGCTGTTCCACGTCTCGCTGCTGGCCGCGCTGGTGCTGATCGCCGCCGGCCGGCTGCTGAGCTACGAGGGCTCCATCGTGGTCACCGAAGGCTCCGGCTTCTGCAACCGGCCGATCTCCTACGACACCTTCTCCGCCGGCCGGCTGGTGCAGGCCGGCCGGCTCGCCGACTTCTGCATCGACCGGCTGGAGCAGTTCCGGGCCAGCTACCGCGACGACGGCACGCCGGCCCAGTTCCAGGCCAGGGTCAGCTACTCCGAGGGCCTGGACGGCACGTCCCGGCCGCACGTGATCGAGGTCAACCACCCGCTGCGGCTCGAAGGCGACCGGGTCTACCTGCTCAACCACGGCTACTCGCCGACCGTGACGATCACCCGGCCCGGCCGCACCCCGGTCACCGACACCGAGCCGTTCCTGCCCGAGGACGACCTGCTGACCAGCGAGGGCGCCTTCAAGCTGCCCGGCCGGGACGGCACCTCCGACGACGACCTGGGCCTGAGCGCGATCTTCGCGCCCACCGCGGTGATCACCGGGGGCGTCGTCTCCTCGATCTCGCCGGTCGCCAACGCCCCGGTGCTGGCGGTGCTGGCCTACACCGGGGAGCTGAACCCCGGCGGCCAGCCGCAGTCGGTGTACAGCCTGGATGCCAAGCAGATCGCCGCCGGCAAGCTCAAGCAGGTGGCAGCGCAGAACCTGGGGCTCGGTGAGTCGATGCGGCTGCCGGACGGCACCGTGGTCCGCTTCGACGGCTACCGGCAGTGGGCCAACCTGCAGGTCTCCCACGACCCCAGCCAGACGGCACTGCTGGTCGCCGCCGTGCTGATGGTGCTGGGACTGCTCGGCTCGCTGGCGGTCCGCCGCCGCCGGCTGTGGGTACGGATCGCGCCACCGGTTCCCGGGGCTCGTAGTGTGGTGTCGGTGGGTGGCCTGGCGCGCAACGACAGCGGTAACTTCACCGCCGAGTTCACCGCGCTGGTGGCACAGCTGTCGGCAGCGCTCGACGCCGGGCCGCCGGTCGCCCCGGCGGCTGCGCCGGTGGGTTCGGCGGCCGGTTCGGCGGCGGACAAGATCGGCGCGGGAAGGGACTGAGATGGCCATCAACGCCGGCCTGGCGTCGTTGTCGGAGTCGCTGTGGACGGCGGCGACCGGCACCTACATGCTCGCCGTGGTGGCCTACACCGGCGAGTACGCCTTCGGCAAGAACGGCCGGATCGCCCGGACCAGCACCGACCGGACCGCCCAGGCCAGCGGCGTCCGGCAGCCTGCGCTGGTGGGCAGCAGCGAGGCGACCGGCGGCATCGCCGACCGGCTGGACGGGATGGCCGACCAACCCGACCTGGCGAGCCAACCCCGGTTCGGCGCCGGAACGGTCGAACCCGCCGGGGACGCCGGCCGGCGCTGGGGACGGGCCGCGGTCGGTTTCACGGTGCTGGCGGCGCTGTTCCACCTGGCCTCGGTAGCCATCCGCGGCATCGCGGTGGACCGGGTGCCGTGGGGCAACATGTACGAGTTCACCCTGGTGGTCGGCCTGATGGCGACCGTGGCGTGGCTGGCGACGCTGGTGAAGATGCCGCAGCTGCGCTACCTCGGCCTGTTCGTGATGATGCCGGTGCTGCTGGTGATGTTCCTGGCCGGCACCCTCTACACCAAGGCCTCCAAGCTGGTGCCGGCGCTGCAGTCCTACTGGCTGGCCATCCACGTCTCCTCGGTCGCGGTCGCCGAGGGCATCCTGCTCACCTCGGCGGCGATCACCACCATGTACCTGGTGCGGGCCCGCTTCGAGCGGCATGCCGCGGCCGGCACGGCACCGGCCCGGTTCGCCGCGCTCGGTTCCCGGCTGCCGGCCGCCGCGGCGCTGGACAAGGCCGCCTACCGCACCGTCGCGTTCGCCTTCCCGATCTACACCGCCGGGGTGATCTTCGGCGCGATCTGGGCCGAGGCGGCCTGGGGCCGGTACTGGGGCTGGGATCCCAAGGAGACCTGGGCCTTCATCGCCTGGGTCATCTACGCCATGTACCTGCACGCCCGCGCGACGGCCGGCTGGAAGGGCAACCGGGCCGCCTACATCAACCTGCTCGGCTTCGGCGCGATGACCTTCAACTTCTTCGTGGTGAACATCGTGATCTCCGGCCTGCACTCCTACGCCGGCCTGAGCTGAGCCGCGTCAGCCGGACCGGCCGAAGCACGGCCAGCGGCGGGCTCGCTGCCGCTCGATGAGCCGGAGTCAGGACTGGCCGAGGTTGCGCAGGAAGTCCGGATCGTCGTCCGGGCCGACCGGCCTGCCGGACGGCGGCTGCGACCGGCTGCCGCCGGCGACCAGCGGGCCGCGCCGGGGCCGGCCGAACAGCACCCAGGCCAGCGCTCCGAACTCCAAGAAGACCAGGACCAGCACCACCCATGCCCACCGCGGCAGGTTGCGTACCCGCTTGTCGTCGCAGGTCAGGCAGTCGAAGATCGCCCACAGCCAGAACACCATGCTGACGAGGAAGAACAGACCACCCAGCTTGAGGAGCATGGCGACAGCTTATGTCGTCCGCGGCCGGACAGCGCCGGATTGGGCAGCGGAGAACAGATTGCAAAGGCTCCTTTGCAAAGAGTAGTTTGCATAGCATGTCGGCAGTCCATGATCACCCGCTGTTCGACCCCGACCGCGACGTGGTCACCGATGCGGCCTCGCTGCACGGACTGGCCCATCCGGTCCGGATCCAGCTGCTGGGACTGCTGCGCCGGTACGGGCCGTCCACCGCCTCCAAGCTGGCCGCCGAGCTCGGGATCTCCTCCGGGCTGTCGAGCTACCACCTGCGCCAGCTCGCCGCGGCCGGTTTCATCGTCGACCACCCGACCGGTGCCGGCGGCCGGGAGCGCTGGTGGCAGGCCAGCCAGCGCTCGACCATCGTGCTGTCCCCACCGGTCACCGACCCGGACGCGGCGGCCGCGACCACCGAGTACCTGGACGCCGTGCTGGTCGCCAACTTCGACAACGCGCACCGGTGGTTGCAGGCCGCCGAACAGTGGCCGCAGCGGTGGCGGGAGGCCAGCGACCTGAGCGATCTGATGTTGCGGCTCACCGTGGCCGAGACCGAGGCATTGCGCAGGGAGATCGCGTCGGTGATCGCGCGCTATCCGCGGCACGATCCCGACCGACCCGATGGCGAGGACGGCGCGGTGGTCGTGCACGTGCAGTACCAGCTCTTCCCGGCTCCGGGCCAGCAGCCGCCGGACGAGCAGGGCCCGTCCCGCCGGTCTGCCGACGTCCCATGAGCTCCGGGCGCGTTCCGTTCATCGCGCTGCTGACCGCAGCGACCGTCTCGCAGGCCGGCACCCGGATGTCCAACCTGGCCGTTCCCTGGCTGGTGCTGACCGAGACGGGCAGTCCGGTGCTGACCGGCCTGGTCGGCACCGCCGAGATCGCGCCCTACGTGGTGTTGCAGATCCTGGGCTCCCCACTGGTGGATCGGCTCGGCGGTCACCGGGTCGCGCTGGTCGGCAACCTCGTCGCGGGCCTGGCGATGGCGGCCATCCCGCTAGCCTGGCACACCGGCTGGCAGCAGCTCTGGGCCGTGCTGGCGCTGGTGTTCGTCGTGGGGCTGGTTCGCGGACCGGCCGATACGGCAGCGCACATCCTGCTGCCGCCGGTCGCCGAACGGGCCGGCATCAGCATCGACCGGGCCACCGCGTTGTCCGAGGGTGCCCTGCGGCTGGCCGGCCTGCTGGGCGCGCCGGCCGCCGGCGTGCTGATCACGGTGATCGGCCCGGCGAACGTCGTCGCCTTCGACGCGGCGAGCTTCCTGGCCTGCGCCGCGCTCCTGCTGCTGGTGCCGGTCGGGGCGGGACTGACCGAGCGGAACGGCCTGGGCTACCTGCGCCAGCTGAGCGAGGGCTTCGGCTTCGTCCGCAGGCACCCGCTGCTGCGGTCGATCTCGGGCATGGTGTTGTTCACCAACCTGGCCGACGCCGCGATGTCCGGCGTGCTGCTCCTGCTCTGGGCCGAGCGGCACTACGGCAGCGCCGGCCGGGTCGGGGTGATCTCGGGCGTGTTCGGCGCGGCGGCGGTGGCAGGCACCATGGTCATGGTGGCGATCGGGAGCCGGCTGCCCCGACGGTGGACGTTCGCGGTGGCCTTCCTGGTGGGCGGAGCGCCGCGGTTCGTGGTGCTGGCGCTGCCGGCGCCCTTCGCCGTGGTGCTGGCCGTGTGGGGCCTCAGCGGCCTGACCTGCGGCGCGATCAATCCGGTGCTCGGCGCCGCCGAGTACCAGGTGATCCCCCGGGCGCTGCAGGCCCGGGTGCTCGCCACTGTCAATGCGCTGGCCTGGGCCGGCATACCTTTCGGCGCGCTGCTGGCCGGCGCCCTGGTCGAGGCGACCGGACTGGGCACCGCGCTGGCGGTGGGTGCCGTGCTGTACCTAGCGGCGACGCTGGACCCGTTCCTGCGCCGGAGCTGGGACCTGATGAACCGGCCGGCGCAGGTGGAGGTGGCCGAGCCCGACGCCGGGGACGCGCTCGTCGGCCGTTCGCCGTCCTGACGCTCCGCCATACTGCTGGGGTGGCATACACCGACCTGGCCGACTTCGTCCGTGCCCTGGAGCGTTCCGGCGAGCTGGTCCGGGTCAGCGCACCGGTCGATCCGCACCTGGAAGTGACCGGCATCGTGCAGAAGGTGGTGCGCGAGCAGGGCCCGGCGCTGCTGTTCGAGAACCCCACCCGCGGTGCCATGCCGCTGCTGATGAACCTGTTCGGCACTCCCTCGCGGATGTGCCAGGCGCTCGGCGTGGCCAGCCTCGACGAGATCGGCGACCGGATCGGCGAACTGCTCAAACCGGAGCTGCCGCACGGCTTCAGCGGGCTGCGCGACGCGCTCGGCAAGGCCGCCCAGCTGCGCAACGTGCCACCCCGGACCGGCAAGCGGGCCTACTGCCAGGAGGTGGTGCGCAAGGGGGACGAGGTCGACCTGGACCTGCTGCCGGGCATCACGTCCTGGCCCGGTGACGGCGGGGTCTTCCTCAACCTGGGGCTGACTCACACCCGGCATCCGGAGACCGGCGCCCGCAACCTGGGCATGTACCGGCTGCAGCAGCAGGACCGCCGGACTGTCAGCCTGCACTGGCAGATCCACAAGGACTCCACCTCGCATGCCGCCGTCGCCGAGCGGCGCGGCGAGCGGCTGCCGGTGGCGATCGCGTTCGGTTGCCCGCCGGCGGTCACCTACGCCGCGTCCGCGCCGCTGCCGGCCGACATCGACGAGTACCTGTTCGCCGGCTTCCTGCAGCGCGAGCGGGTCGAGCTGGTGGACTGCCTGACGGTGCCGCTGCAGGTGCCCGCCCACGCCCAGGTGGTGCTGGAGGGCTGGGTGGAGCCCGGCGCCCGGCTGCCCGAGGGCCCGTTCGGCGACCACACCGGCTTCTACACCCCGGTCGAGCAGTTCCCGTACCTGCAGGTGGACGTGATGACCACCCGCAGCAACCCGATCTACCAGTCCATCGTGGTCGGCCGGCCGCCGCAGGAGGACGGGCCGCTGGGCAAGGCGACCGAGCGGATCTTCCTGCCGCTGATCAAGCTGAGCATCCCCGAGATCGTCGACTACGACCTGCCCGAGGCCGGGGTGTTCCACAACTGCGCGATCGTCTCGATCGACAAGCGCTTTCCCAAGCACGCGCACAAGGTGATGAACGCGATCTGGGGCGCCGGCCTGCTGTCGTTGTCCAAGCTGATCGTGGTGGTGGACGCCGACTGCGACGTGCACGACTACAACGAGGTCGCCTGGCGGGCGTTCGGCAACGTCGACTACGCCCACGACGTGGTGCACATGACCGGGCCGGTGGACCATCTCGACCACGCGTCCTACCAGCAGTTCTACGGCGGCAAGCTGGGCATCGACGCCACCGCCAAGCTGCCGTCGGAGGGCTACTCCCGGGACGGCGGCTGGCCGGAGCCGTGCGTGCTCGACCAGGCCACCCAGGAGCTGGTGGCGCGCCGCTGGCGGGAGTACGGCATCAGCTGAGCCGGTGACATGTGGCACCTGCCTTTGTGGCAGGTGCTGGATGGCAGACTCGACGGCGTGTCAGCCACGTCCGTCACCAGGCCGGAGCCCAGCAGGGTCCGGGCGTTCCTGCGGCTGGTGATGATCGAGCACTCGGTGTTCGCGCTGCCGTTCGCGCTGATCGCCGCCTGCACCGCGATGTGGGAGGAGACCCGGTCGGTGCACTGGCTGCAGCTCGCACTGATCGTGGTGGCGATGGTCTCGGCCCGGACGGTGGCGATGGCCGGCAACCGAATCCTGGACCGCCGCTTCGACGCGCTCAACCCGCGCACCGCCCAGCGCGAGCTGGTGACCGGGGCGCTGTCGGTGTCGGTGGCCTGGCGGGGCTTCGCCGTTGCCCTGGTGATCTTCGCAGCCTGCGCCGCCGCGCTCGGGCCGCTGCCGTTGCTGCTGTCACCGGTCGCGGTGGGCCTGCTGATCCTCTACTCCTACGGCAAGCGGTTCACCGACTTTCCGCAGGTGCTGCTGGCGCTGGCCCAGGCGGTGGCCCCGATCGGCGCCTGGATGGGCGTCACCGGCGGCTTCGCCTGGCCGTCCACCGCGCTCGGGCTCGCGGTCGGCAGCTGGATCGGCGGCTTCGACCTGATCTACTCCTGCCAGGACGCCGAGATCGACCGGGTGATCGGCTCGCGGTCCTTCCCGGCCCGGTTCGGCATCCCCGCCGCGCTGCGCTGGTCGAGCATCACCCACCTGGTCACGGTCGGCTGCTTCGCCTGGTTCGGGCTGGCCGCGGGCCTGGGCTGGGTGTGGTGGCTGGGCCTGGTGGTCACCGCCGCGGTGCTGGCCTACGAGCACTGGATCGTCAGGCCCGCGGACCTGTCCCGGGTGAACCGGGCGTTCTTCACCGCCAACGGTTTCGTCGGCATCCAGCTGTTCGCCTTCGCACTGGCCGACCTGATCGTGCAGGGACTGCGGCCATGACCGAGCATCGCAGCGGCGGCATGGACCGGGTGCCGTGGGTGGTCGGGGTGTCCGGCGCCTCGGGCACCCCGTACGCCAAGGCGGTCATCACCGCGCTGCTGCAGGCCGGCCAGCCGGTGGACGTGATCGTCTCGCGGGCGGCCCGGCTGACCCTGCTGGACGAGACCGGCATCGCGTTCCGCGACAACCACTGGGCCGCCGACCTGGCGTCCTGGCTCGGCCCGGCCGGTGCCGTCGACGGCGGCGAGCCGCTGCGGTACTGGACGGCCACCGATCTCAGCGCGGGACCGGCCAGCGGCTCGTACCCGACCCGGGGCATGGTGGTGGTGCCGGCCTCGACCGCGGCGGTGGCCGGCATCGCGCTGGGACTGTCGAAGGACCTGCTGCAGCGCGCCGCCGACGTGACCCTCAAGGAGCGCCGGCCGCTGGTGGTGGTGCCCCGCGAGACGCCCTACGCGCGGAGCACCCTGGTGAACCTGTTGGCGCTCTACGACGCGGGCGCGGTGGTGCTGCCGGCCAGCCCGGCGTTCTACGCCGGTGCGGGCTCGGTCCAGCAACTGGTCGACTTCGTGGCGGCCAAGGTGCTCGACGTGCTCGGCGTGCCGCACTCGCTGATCACCCGGTGGACCGGCGAGCTGGGCGCCGCGCGGGTGGCCCAATCCGGCCCCGCTCCCGGCTCGGCCTGACAGACTCCAGGAATGGACGCCGTCGACCGCGCGATTCTGGACGCCCTGCGGGCCAATGCCCGCGCCACCTTCGCCGAGCTGGCCCGCGAGGTGGGCCTGTCGGCGCCGGCGGTGCACGAACGGGTGAACAAGCTGGAGGCCCAGAACATCATCACCGGCTATCACGCGGCGGTGGCGCCGGAGTCGCTCGGGTACTCGATGAGCGCGCTGGTCGGGATCTTCCTGTCCGACACGGCAGACGAAGACCATGTGGCCGACCAGCTGGCCGCGCTGCCGGCGGTGGAGGACTGCTGGTTCGTGGCGGGCGAGGAGTCGTTCGTGGTCAAGATCCGGGTGCCCGACATCAGCGGCCTGGAGCACGGCATCCGGGCGCTGTCGAAGATCGACGGGGTGGCCCGGACCCGCTCGACGGTGGTGCTGTCCACCCGGTTCGAGGGCCGGGTCCAGTCCGCCGGCCGCCAGCACGCCTGACTCGGCCGCCCGGCACCGGGCACTACATTGGCCGTGCGGCCTTCGAGCGGAGGCCTTGTCGCAGATCCGAGGAGACGAGCGGTTGTCCGGTGCCGGCTATTCCAGCCCACCAACGCCCTCGGCCCTGACAGCCGGCCCGCGCGGCAACTTTCTCGACGTCTGGGTGCTGTCGGTGCCCGAGGTGCGCCTGGACCGGGTGGACCTGTCGGTGCTCGACGAACAGGAGCGGCAACGGGCCGCCCGGTTCGTCCGGGACGGTGACCGGCACAGCTACCTGTCGGCGCACCTTGCGCTGCGCCACCTGCTGGGCCGGCAGCTGGCCGTCCCACCCCGGGAACTCGCCTTCGCGCGGGAGCCCTGTCCGCTCTGCGACGAGCCGCACGGCCGTCCCCGGGTGGCCGGTGCCGATCCGGCGGTGCACTTCTCGCTGTCGCACAGCGGCGAGCTGGTGCTGCTCGGCATCGCCGGCACGCCGGTCGGGGTGGACGTCGAGGAGGTGCCCGAGGAGCAGGTGGTGCTCGACCTGAGCAGCCGGCTGCACCCCGCCGAGCAGGCCGAGATCGCCGCCGCCGGGCAACCGCGGCTGGCCTTCGCCCGGGTGTGGACGCGCAAGGAGGCGTACCTGAAGGGGATCGGCACCGGGCTGCCGGGAGGCCTGGCCGCCGACTACCTGGGCGGCACCGGGTTGGCCCCGTTGCCGGCCGGCTGGAGCGTGCTGGACGTGCCGGTGCCGGCCGGGTACGCCGCCGCGGCCGCGGTACTGGGCGCCGCCCTCGACACCCGGGTGCAGGAGCTGGCGCCGGAGATCCTCGAGGCCGGCTGACCCGCTACCGGGGTGCGACCACCGGTAGTCCGTAGCCGGCTGCCGCGTCGGCCAGCCGGCGGTCGTAGCTGAGCACCACCTGCAGGTCGAGCAGTTCGGCGGCCGAGCCGAGGTGCAGCGCGTCCAGGGTGCGCAGCTCGGCGGGCGGCAGCTGGGCGGCCAGCGCCAGGGCCGCCGGGGTGAGTGCCAGCCGGTCGATCCGTCCCAGCAGCTTGGTGGCGGTGCCGACGGCCTGCTGGCTCACCCGGGCCGCCAGCCGGCGCAGTTCCACCACGCCGACCGTGTTGGTCACCAGCCGGGCGTCCTGCTGGGAGATCCAGTGCCGCAGGGCCGGCGTCTCGGCCTCGGCGACCACCAGCTTCGCAAGCGCCGAGGTGTCGGCGTAGATCACCGGTCCGCGCGCTGCTCGGCCAGCAGCTCCTCGGTGCTCAGGACGCCGGCCGGGGCCGCGACGGGCTCGACGTCGAGCAGGTCACCGCGTCCGGGCTGCAGCTCGCCGCTGGCGATCAGGTCGGCCCGGCTGGCGCGCTGCTCGCCGACCGGCGTCAGCTGGGCCACCGGACGGCCGTGGTTGGTGATCCGGATCGTCACCCCGGTGGCCACCTTCTGCAGCAGCGCGCTGGCCTGCTGGCGCAGTTCGCGCACCCCGACCTCTTCTTCCATGTAGCACATGGTAGCACAACCGTGTTTGCTAGGTGTGACCAGGTTGGCGGCCCGATCGCCGCCGTCCGGCGCAACCGTCCGGCAGCGAAACGTAGGCTGATCCCATGGCATGGAACGCGGCGCGCAAGGCCGAACTGACCGACAAGATCGCCGCCGGCGAGCGGTTGACCCGCCAGGACGGCGAGGACCTCTACGACTGCGACGACCTGGCCTGGCTGGGTGCGCAGGCGCACGGGGTACGCACGGCCAAGAACGGCGACGTGGTGTACTTCAACGTCAACCGCCACCTCAACCTGACCAACGTCTGCCGGGCCTCGTGCGCGTACTGCTCCTTCGAGCGCAAGCCGGGCGCCAAGGACGCCTACACCATGCGGGTCGAGGAAGCCGTCGAGCTGGCGCTGGCCATGAAGGACGACGGCCTGACCGAGCTGCACATCGTCAACGGCCTGCACCCGACACTGCCGTGGAAGTACTACCCGCGGGTGCTCCGCGAGCTCAAGGCGGTGCTGCCCGGAGTCGCGCTCAAGGCGTTCACCGCCACCGAGGTGCACTACTTCGAGGAGATCTCGGGCCTGCCGGCGACCGAGATCCTGGACGAGCTGATCGACGCGGGCCTGGAGTCCCTCACCGGCGGTGGGGCCGAGATCTTCGACTGGGAGGTCCGCAAGCAGATCGTGGACCACAACACCCACTGGGAGGACTGGTCGCGGATTCACCGGCTGGCCCACTCCAAGGGGCTCCGGACGCCGGCCACCATGCTCTACGGCCACATCGAGGAGCCCCGGCACCGGGTCGACCACGTGCTGCGGCTGCGCGAACTGCAGGACGAGACCGGTGGGTTTCAGGTGTTCATCCCGCTGCGGTTCCACAACGACAACAACCGGCTCTCGCACCTGCGGATGGCAGCACCCGCCGACGTGCTCAAGACCTTCGCGGTGTCCCGGCTGATGCTCGACAACTTCGGCCACGTCAAGGTCTTCTGGGTGATGCACGGCCTGTCCACCTCGCAGCTGGCGCTGAACTACGGCGCCGACGACATGGACGGCTCGGTGGTGGAGTACAAGATCACCCACGACGCGGACGGTTTCGGCACCCCGGACAAGCTGACCCGGGACGACCTGCTGCGGCTGATCCGCGACGCCGGCTTCCAGCCGAAGGAGCGCAACACCCGCTACGAGGTGATCCGGGAGTACGAGCCGCCGACCCCGCTGGCCGAGCGCCGCGCCGAACCCCAGGCCGTCTGGGCCTGAGACGAATGAGCGAGGATCGCAGCGAGCGGCAGCGAGCGAGGACCGGAGCGAATGGTGCGATGAGCGCTTCCGCGAAGAGCCAGAGGTAGACAGATGAGTGCGCAGGGCGATCCGCCGGCCCCGGCCAAGGCCCGAGGGCCCGGTCCCGGCCAGACGCTGGGCGCGATGTGGCTGTACACCGTGCTGCGGTTCGGGCTGTTCCTGGCGCTGTGGGGGCTGCTCTGGATCGCCCGGGTGCCGGGCCTGCTGGCCGCCACCATCGCGCTGGTGCTGTCGATCCCGCTGTCCTACATCCTGCTGCGCAAGCAGCGGGCGAAGCTGGCCGCCAACCTCGAGGCCCGGGTGATCGCCCGGCAGGCGCAGCGGCACACCCTGGACGCCCAGCTGGCTGGCGAGAACACCGGGGCAACCGGCGAGAACGGCGCGACCTCCGAGCCGGCCCCGCGCCCGGTCCGGCCGAAACGGCGCGCCGGCGGGTCAGCCGAGCAGTAGCGCGCGAGCCTCGGCGACGGCCTGCCGGTTGCCGGCCAGGTGCCAGCGATGCCCGCGGTGCTGCAAGACCTCCACCGCACCGCCGGCCCCGAGCACCAGCGCGGCGCCGGGCAGCCAGTCCCAGTCCAGGGTGTCCAGCTGCGCCCACAGGCCCAGCCGGCCGCCGGCCACCGCCGCCAGCTCCAGCGACCCCGAGCCGAGCATCCGTACCGTGGCCGCCCCGCGCAGCATCGCCAGCAGCGGTTCCCGGGCACCGTCGTCCGGCAGCGTCGCCGGGTGCAGGTAGCTGGCCAGCGACAGCCGGGACAGCGGGGTGTCCACCAGCGGCGTCACCGGCACCCGGTTGCAGCTGGTGGGATGGTCCGGCCCGCCCAGCCACAGTTCGTCGGCCGCCGGGCCGTAGACCGCGCCGAGCACCGGCTCGCGCGCGCCGCCCGCCCGGTGCTCGGCCAGCGCCATCGCCGAGCACCAGTACGGCAGCCCGGACAGGAAGTTGTAGGTGCCGTCCACCGGGTCGATGTACCAGGTGCGGCCGTGCTCGCCGGCGTGCTCGGCCCCTTCCTCGCCGACCACCCCGTCCCCGGGCCGGGCCGAACGCAGGGCCTGCACGATCAGTTCCTCGGCGGCGCGGTCGGCGTCGGAGACGACGTCGGACACTGAGGTCTTGTGCTGGACGTCCAGGCCCTGGCGCAGCATCCAGGCCGCCAACCGGCCGGCCTGCCGCACCAGCTCCCCGGCCAGCTCCAGATCGTCGGTCACCCGTCTCCTCGTTCTCCTCGCCCGTCCGGAGCCTAACCCGGTCGGCTTCCGGGCCGGTTCCGGCCGCGTAACCTCGGGGTGTGACAGTGCCGTCCAACGCCAGGCCGCGGGTCGGCCACATCCAGTTCCTGAACTGCCTGCCGATCTACTGGGGCCTGGTGCGCTCGGGTGCCCTGCTGGACCTGGAGCTGACCAAGGACACCCCCGACAACCTCAACCAGCTGCTCGTCCGGGGCGACCTCGACATCGGCCCGATCTCGCTGGTGGAGTACCTGCGGCACGCCGACGAGCTGCTGCTGCTGCCCGACATCGCGGTGGGCTCGGACGGCCCGGTGCTGTCGGTGGACCTGGTCTCACAGCGCCCGCTGGCCGAGCTGGACGGCCGGCCGGTCGCGCTCGGCTCCACCTCGCGCACCTCGGTGCTGCTGGCCCAGCTGTGGCTGCGCGAGGTGCACCGGGTGGAGCCGGAGTACTTCAGCTGCCCGCCGGACCTGACCGCGATGATGCTCGAAGCCGACGCCGCGGTGGTGATCGGCGACGTGGCGCTGCGGGCGACCTACGAAGGAGCCAGCCGGGGGCTGGACGTGCACGACCTGGGACAGGCCTGGCGGTCCTGGACCGGGCTGCCGATGGTCTTCGCGGTCTGGGCGGTCCGGCGCGAGTTCGCCGCCGAGAACCCGGGCCTGGTCAAGGACGTGCACGCCGCCTTCGTCGCCAGCCGGGACTCTGCCCTCGCCCACGTGGACCAGGTGGCCGCCCAGGCCGCCCGGTGGGAGGTCTTCGACGCGCCCACCCTGGCCAACTACTTCCGGACGCTGGACTTCTCCCTCGGCGAGCGCCAGCTGGCCGGTCTGGCCGAGTTCGCCCGGCGGGCCGCCGCGGTAGGCGCCGTGGCCGGCCCGGTAACGCCGGAGTTCGCCCCGGTCTGACCGACGCTGACGGCTTGCTCCGGCGGTTGCCTCGAGAAGCGGGGTCTGACGGCGGAATCCGCCATCGGCCGGGCCGGAGAGTGACGGAGCCTCGTGCGCGGGCAAGCGAAACTCCGCCACTCCCCACGGGGTAGCAGCAAGACGGGACTAGCTGCCGTTCCCCAGCCCAGGGCCGTCTGCGGGATGGAGCTCATCTATATGACTCAGCGTAGTGCTCTGGTGGAATTTCGGTAGTCGTTTCCTCAGCCAATCCTCGCCAACGTGTCGATCCGGTCAGCCCGGCGGTCGGCTGGCGGCGGCTGCTTGAATGGACGAGGCAGCGAAGCGGAAGGGCCGGTCGTGACAGAACCCACCATGGACGCGGAACTGGCGGACTGGCTGGCGGCCACCCCGCTGGAAGCCGACGAGGACGCCACCATCGAGGAGTCCCGGGAGATCTCCGGCCGGGCGCACCTGCTGGCCGGCCAGCGGCTGAACCCGGCGCTGATCCCGGCCTCGGAGACCGACCAGGTCATCGACGGTCCCGCCGGGCCGCTGCCGATCCGGGTGCTGCGGCCGGCCGGCCCGGACACCAGAAGGCCGACCGCGGTCTACTTCCACGGCGGCGGCTGGATCGCCGGCACCATCGACACCCACCTGCACCACGCCCGCCGGATCTGCACCCAGGCCGACGTGGTGGTGGTCTCGGTGGGCTACCGGCTGGCGCCCGAGCACCCGTTCCCGGCCGCCTTCGACGACGCGGTGTTCGCCACCGAATGGGTGGCCCGGCGCACCGAGGAGCTCGGCGGCGAGCCTGGCACGCTGATCCTGGCCGGGGACAGTGCCGGCGGCCAGCTCGCGGCGTCGGTGGCGATCGCCCGCCGCGACGCCGGCCAGCCGGTGACGGCCCAGCTGCTGCTCTACCCGGTCACCGACGTCTCCGGCCGGTACGCCGACCCCGAGGTCAACGCCCGGTACATGTCGCGGCGCACCACCGGCACCAACTACGGGCTGACCCTGCAGGGCATGGTCACCTTCGCCACCAACTACGTCGACGAGGAGTCCTCGACCGACTGGCGGGTCTCGCCGATGCGGGCGGCCGACCTGACCGGTGTCGCGCCGGCGGTGATCCACACCGCCACCCTGGACGTGCTGCGCACCGAGGGCAACTTCTACGGCGACGCGCTGCGCCGGGCCGGCGTCCGGGTGATCAGCCGGGAGTGGCCCACCCTGAACCACTCCTACTTCGGCTTCGGCGGGGTGTCGGCGGTCGCCGACAGCGCGGCGGCGCAGGCCGCCGAGGACCTGCGCGAGCTGCTGGCCGGCGGGGGCAACTAGCGGCGTGGGCCCCCGCCGGGCCGGGTTGCCCGGTACCGCACACTGTGGCACGTGAGTACCGCAGCCGAACTGCTCGACGCCTACCACCGGCAGGTCCGCGGCGTCCTGCCCGTGACTCAGCCCGAGGGCGTGACCGTGGACCGGGACGGCCCGCTGCTGCGGGTCAGTGGCGGCAAGCACTGGGGCTACGTCGAGTACCGGGACCTGGCGGGGCTGACCGGCCCGGCGCTGGACGAGCTGATCGAGCGGACCTGTGCCTACTTCGGCAGCCGAGGCGAGCGCTTCGAATGGAAGACCCACTCCTACGACGAGCCGGCCGACCTGCCGGCCCGGCTGACCGCCGCCGGGTTTTCACCGGGCGAGGCCGAGACCGTGGTGGTGGGGCTCGCCGAGGAGCTGACCGGAGAACCGCAACTGCCGGACGCGGTGCGCATCCGCCGGGTCAGCGAGCCCGCCGACTTCGACCGGATCGGGGCGCTGCACACCGAGATCTGGAACGAGGACTGGACGTGGCTGGCCGCCGACCTCGCCGAGCGCCAGGCCAACTCGCCCGACCACCTCGCGATCTTCGCCGCCGAGGCCGGCCCGCAGATGATCAGCGTGGCCTGGCTGGTGCGCGACCCCGGCAGCGAGTTCGCCACCCTGTGGGGCGGCGCCACCCGTCCGGAGTGGCGGGGCAAGGGCATCTACCGGGCGCTGGTGGCGCGGCGGGCCCGGTTCGCAGTGAGCACCGGGGCCCGCTACCTGCAGGTGGACGCCTCCGACGACAGCGCCCCGATCCTGCAGCGGCTGGGGTTCGTGGCGGTGGCCACCACCACGCCGTACCTGTGGACGCCCCCGCAGAGCCGGCCGGAGCAGCCGCCGGGGCAGGCGGCAGCCGAGCAGCCGTCTACCCTGGGCAGGTGACCCCGCACTCCCAGCCCGCCGAGATCGCGAACCTGCTGCAGCATGCCGCTGACGGCGGCCGGATCACGCCGGAGCAGGCGCTGCTGCTCTACACCGACGCCCCGCTGCACGCGCTCGGCGAGGCCGCCGACACGGTGCGCCGCCGCCGATTCGGCGAGCTGGCCGGCATCGCGACCTACATCATCGACCGCAACATCAACTACACCAACGTCTGCCTGACCGCCTGCAAGTTCTGCGCCTTCTACCGGGCGCCGGGGCACCGCGAGGGCTGGACGCACACCGACGCCGAGATCCTGCGCCGCTGCGGCGAGGCAGTCGAGCTCGGCGCCACCCAGATCATGTTGCAGGGCGGCCACTCGCCGGAGCTCGGCATCGAGTTCTACGAGCGGATCTTCGCCGCCATCAAGGCCGAGTACCCGTCGCTGACCCTGCACTCGCTGGGCGCCTCCGAAGTGGTGCACATCGGGCGGGTGTCGGGGCTCTCGCACGAGGAGGTGATCCGCCGGCTGCACGCGGCCGGCTTGGACTCCTTCGCCGGCGCCGGTGCCGAGATCCTGGTCAGCCGGCCGCGCACCGCGATCGCGCCGCTCAAGGAGTCCGGCGAGACGTGGCTGGAGGTGATGGAGACCGCGCACCGGCTCGGCGTCGAGTCCACCGCCACCTTCATGATGGGCACCGGCGAGACCAACGCCGAGCGGATCGAGCACCTGCGGATGATCCGGGACGTGCAGGACCGCACCGGCGGCTTCCGCTCGTTCATCCCGTGGACCTACCAGCCGGAGAACAACCACCTCAAGGGACGCACCCAGGCGACGTCGCTGGAGTACCTGCGGATGGTGGCGCTGGCCCGGCTGTTCTTCGACAACGTCACCCACCTGCAGGGCTCGTGGCTCACCACCGGCAAGGACATCGGCCAGCTGACCCTGCACTTCGGCGCCGACGACCTCGGCTCGGTGATGCTGGAGGAGAACGTGGTGTCCTCGGCCGGCGCCCGGCACCGGTCCAACCGCACCGAGCTGATCGAGCTGATCCGCTCGGCCGGCCGGATCCCGGCCCAGCGCGACACCCTCTACCGGCACCTGTTGGTGCACACCGACCCGGCCGAGGACCCGGTGGACGACCGGGTGCACTCGCACTTCGCCTCCACCGCGCTGAAGCTGCTGCCCACCACCGACCGGGTCGCGGCGCACTGACCGCCGGGCCTTCACAACTGAGGGCTACCTGACCTGGCGATGTGTTCGGCCTCTTCCAGAACGGTCTCCACGTCGCCTGCGGTCAGCAGGTCGATGGGCCGGCGACGACCGAGATTGCGGTTACGGGAGTGCAGCCAGATACGTACGCCTTCGTCGGTGTAGGTCACCCGCAGCTCTCGCACGATGTACTGGATGTCGAGGAGCCGCTGCGCTCTGACGCCAGCTGGGGCAGTGGCGCCCGACGCCCAGTTCTGGACCGTGCGCAGGCTTGCGCCGACGGCCTGGCCGAGCTCGGCCTGGGTGACTCCCGAGTCGGTGACCTCCTCGACTATGCGTGGGTAAGTGGGTCCCTCGTTCGATCGAGGCGTCGAAGCAGCGTGAGTCATGAGGTGTCCCTGTCATCCATCTGCACAGTATCCTGCGCATTATCTTGCAGGTTAAACTGCGTATGGATCTGCGGGTACCGGCAGGCACTGAAACCGGCGTTCTGTCGATCAGGGACAATCAGTTGTGATGACCAGAGCCACGCTCGCCAAGGAACCCCACGACGTCGCCCGGATGTTCGACGGGGTGGCCAAACGCTACGACCTGACCAACACGGTGCTGTCCTTCGCCCAGGACCGCCGCTGGCGGCGTGCCACCCGGGACGCGCTGGGCCTGCTGCCGGGTGAGCGGGTGCTCGACGTGGCGGCCGGCACCGGCGTGTCGACCGCCGAGCTGGCGCGTTCGGGTGCCCAGGCGGTGGCCAGCGACTTCTCCCTCGGCATGCTGCGGGCCGGTCACCACCGCGCGGGCCGGCGGCAGCTGCCGTTCGTGGCCGCCGACGCACTCCGGCTGCCGTTCGCCGACGGCGCCTTCGACGCGGTCACCATCTCCTTCGGCCTGCGCAACATCGCCGACGTGTCCGGCGCGCTGGCCGAGTTCGCCCGGGTCACCCGGCCCGGCGGCCGGCTGGTGGTGGCCGAGTTCTCCACCCCGGTGATCCCGGGCTTCCGGCAGCTCTACCTCAACTACCTGATGCGCGCGCTGCCCTGGGTGGCCCGCCGGGTGTCGAGCAACCCGGACGCCTACGTCTACCTCGCCGAGTCGATCCGCAGCTGGCCGGGCCAGCAGCAGCTGGCCTGGACCATCGCCAACTCTGGCTGGCAGGAGGTGCACTACCGCAACCTGACCGGCGGGGTGGTGGCGCTGCACTGGGCCCGGCGCCCGGGCGGCTAGGAAACCGTGCCGGCTGGCAAACCCATCGGCTAGTAGACCGTGACGGTGGGGAACTCGGCGTAGCCACGGGCGTCGGTCCAGGCGCTGCCGAGCCAGTCCCAGACCAGCCGCCGGTCCCCGGCCGGCACCCCGGTGGTGCCCAGCTGCATCTGGAACGTGATCGAGCTGTGGGCCGCCACGCCGGCCGGTGCCGCGGCGCAGTTGAGCTCGCCGGTACGGGTGACCCCCTGCTTGTCCGGGAGTTTCAGGACGTTGATCAACGCCTGCCGGTAGGCCGGGCACGGGTCGAGCGGCACTGCGGTCGACGTGGGGTTGGTCAGCGTCACCGAGTAGTCCAGCCGCTGGCCGCTGCGTACCCGGCTCGGCACGGAATAGCTCCGCACCAGCAGATCTAGGCTGCCGGCGGGTAGCACGCGCTGATGCGAGAGCGAGCTGGAGCCGGACGTACAGGTCGACTCCCCGGGGAACGGGATGGCCACCGTGGCCCCGTCTTCCCCGCCCATCCGGCCCGGGCCCTCGGGAACCACCGCCAGCCGGAGTTCGAGGGAGGCGATACCGGTGCCGCAGATCTTGGTGGGTACCTCCAGCACGTCACCGGGCGAGAGCAGCTCGTAGCCCGAGTAGCCGACCAGCGAGCTGGACCTGCCGATCCCGAGGCTGTTGCCGGCGGCATCGAGGACGTTCACGGTGGGCGTCTGGCCGCCGATGGCGCAGGGGTCGGAGCCGACCCGCTGCACGGTGAGCAGGTATCTGCCGGTGTTCCACGGTGCCGCGCCGGGGGCCTCGATGGGCGTGACCGCATCGCTGGTGGCGGCGAAGTCACCGGCCTGGCACGACTTCGTTCCCTCCGGTGGCACCCCGTCGTCGACCAGCCCCGGAGGTGAGCTCGGGGCCGGTCGGGCCGGGGCCGGCAGGTCCGCCCAGGGCACCAGGACCGGCACTGCCGGCGAGGCGGTGGGGTTCGTCGAGGTTGCCGGGTTGCCCGGCCGGTGGGGGTCGTGCTGGCGCAGCAGGGTGACGGTGCCGACGACCAGCACCAGCACAGCTGCCGCGACCAGGGCGGGCAGCAGCCAGGACGCCCGGGCGTCCCGGGGCGTGGGCAGGCGGGTCATCGCGCCGAGCGACGGCGCCGCCGGCTGGCCCGCTCGCCAGGACTCGCCCTGCCGCACCAGCAGGTCCTCCAGCTGATCGTCGGTCATCGGTAGTCCTCTCCTAGCCGGGAGCGCAGGGCGCGGCGCGCGTCGTGCAGGGTCGACTTGACGGTCCCCGCCGAGCAGCGCATCACCGCCGCGATGTCGTCGACCTCCAGGTCGGCGTAGTAGCGAAGCTGGACCGCCAGCCGCTGCCGCCGGGGCAGGCCGGCGATGGCCGCCTCCACGTCGGCGCGGACGGCCGAGTCCGGGGAGGCGGCAGGCAGCTCGTCGGCGAGCGGGTGCCAGATCCGGTACCGGCGCCAGGAGCTGCGGGCCTGGTCGACCGTGATCGCCAGCAGCCACGCCCGGACGCTGCCCCGGCCGGGGTCGTAGCTGCCGCGCCGCCGCCACGCCAGCGCCAGGGCTTCCTGCAGCACGTCGTCCCGGCTGCCGGGCGCGGCCAACCGGCCGGCCACCCGCACCAGCACGTCCCAGTGCGGCGCGACCAGGTCGGGAAAGTCGGCACCCGGCCCGGCCGCCAGCTCGCTCGTGGTCACACCGCCTAGTAGGGCTTATCCGGGTCGCGGCGTTGGGCCGGTTACCCAACCGTTATTCGTTTGACTTAGTTGCGTCTTGCAGCTAATTTAGATGCGTGCAGCAAACATCTAATGCGCAGTCTCATACGCAACACCACCAGCACGACCCGGATCCGGTAGCCGTCGTCGAGCGCGAGTTCGGCACCCTGATGATGCACGTGATCCGGTACAAGCATCAGGTCAACGGCAACCGGCTCGACCGGATGGCACTGATGGTGCTGGGCACCCTGGCCTACTGCGGAGCCTCCCGGCTGACCACCATCGCCGAGCGGACCGGGCTGGACCCCTCCACCGTCTCCCGCCAGGTCGCGGACCTGGAGAAGGCGGGCCTGCTGGCCCGCGACACCGACCCCGAGGACCGGCGGGCCATCCTGCTCAAGGCCACCGCCGAGGGCCAGCAGATGCTCGACCGGCTCACCCGCGGCCGGCGCCGCCGGATGGAACGGCTGCTGTCGGACTGGAGTCCCGACGACATCGTCACGCTCGGCCGGTTGCTCGGCCAGCTCAACGCGGCCACCGAGAAGTACGGCGCACAGAACGCACTCGAACTAGAAGAGGAACTCACTCCCCATGGCTGAACCACGTACTGCCGCCGCCGTGCCCGCCGGCCGCCTGTCCCACCAGCAGATCCTGCTGATCCTGTCCGGGCTGATGCTGGGGATGTTCCTGGCCTCGCTGGACCAGACCATCGTCTCGGCCGCGATGCGCACCATCGCCGACCGGCTCAACGGCCAGACCAACCAGGCCTGGGCGACCACCGCCTACCTGGTGACCTCGACCGTCTCCACCCCGCTGTACGGCAAGTTGAGCGACATGTACGGCCGCAAGAAGTTCTACCTGTTCGCGATCTCGATCTTCCTGGTCGGCTCGATGCTCAGCGGCATGGCCAACTCCATGGAGGAGCTGGCCGGCTTCCGCGCGGTGCAGGGCCTGGGCGCCGGCGGCCTGATGGCGCTGGCCTTCGCGATCATCGGTGACATCGTCCCGCCCCGGGAGCGGGCCCGGTACCAGGGCTACTTCATGGCGGTGTTCGCGATCTCCTCGATCGCCGGCCCGGTGCTCGGCGGCCTGCTGGCCGGCCAGGACCAGTTGCTCGGCTTCGACGGCTGGCGCTGGGTGTTCTACGTCAACCTGCCGATCGGCATCGTCGCGCTGGCGGTGGTCAGCCGGTTCCTGAACGTGCCGAGCATGCGCACCGAGCACAAGGTCGACTACCTGGGTGCGGTCACCCTGGTGCTGGGCGTCACCTCGCTGCTGCTGGTCGCCGAGCAGGGCCGCACCTGGGGCTGGGGCTCGGGCAAGTCGATCACCTACTACGTGCTGGGCGCGCTGCTGCTGATCGCCTTCCTGGTCATCGAGCGCCGGGTGGGCGAGGAGGCGATCCTGCCGCTGAAGCTGTTCCGCTCGCCGGTGTTCAACGTGGCCTCGCTGATGAACTTCATCCTCGGCATGGGGATGTTCGGCGGCATCATCTGCCTGCCGCTGTACATGCAGATCGTCAAGGGTTTCAGCCCGACCGAGTCCGGCCTGTCGCTGCTGCCGATGATGGTGGGCGTCATGTCGGTGTCGATGGCCAGCGGCATCATCACCTCCAAGACCGGCCGGTACAAGATCTTCCCGATCATCGGCACCGCACTGTTGCTGGTGGCGCTGGTCGGCCTGTCCCGGATCAGTGCCCACACCGACTACCTGATGCTGGTGCCGCTGATGCTGCTGATGGGCGCGGGCCTCGGCTGCTGCATGCAGACCCTGGTACTGGCCACCCAGAACGCGGTGCCGGCTTCCCAGATGGGGGTGGCGACCGCCTCGGCGGCCTTCTTCCGCTCGATGGGCGGCACCTTCGGGACCGCGGTGTTCCTCACCATCTTCTTCTCCGGCGCCGCCAACCACGTCCGGGAGAACGTGACCGCCGCCGCGCAGACCCCGCAGTTCCAGGCGGCGCTGCGCGACCCGGCCAACGGGGTGATCGCCCGGGCGCTGCGGTCGCTGTCGGGCGGCTCCACCAGCCAGCTCAACGACACCAGCTTCCTCAACTCCGGTGCCCGGGTGCTGCGTGAGCCGTTCCTGTCCGGCTTCGCCTCGGCCATGGACCGGGTGTTCCTGGTGGCGGCGTTCGTGGTGCTGCCGGCGTTCCTGCTCAGCTTCTTCCTCAAGGAGGTCAAGCTGCGGATGGAGTCCGGGCTGGAGGCGCAGGCCGCCGAGCGGGCGGCCGCTGCCGCCGCGGTGGCAGGCAACCCCGCGCCGCAGGTGGACGAGAGCACCGCGCCGCTGCTGGTGCCGGCCCGGGCCGGTCAGGGCACGGACGGCCCGGCGAGCTCGGCCGCCGAGGAGCGCAACCGCACCGACTGACCCGCGGGGAAGCAGAGCACCAAAGCGAACGCCGGCCCGGTCGGATGACTGGGCCGGCGTTTCGGCTGCCTTGGAGGGTCAGTACCGCTTCTATCGGCGGCCTGCCGCCCGGCTTGAGCGCCGCCGGGCTACTTCTTTCGTCAGTGCACCGCGTCCGGGTTCTCGGCCAGCCGCCGCCGGCTGGCGTGGATCTCGGCCTCGGCCTCGGCCCGTCCCACCCAGGACGCGCCCTCCACGCTCTTGCCCGGCTCCAGGTCCTTGTAGACCTCGAAGAAGTGCTGGATCTCCAGCCGGTCGAACTCGCCGAGGTGGTGGATGTCGCGCAGGTGCTCCAGCCGCGGGTCGTTGGCCGGCACGCACAGCACCTTGTCGTCGCCGCCCTTCTCGTCCGTCATCCGGAACATGCCGATCGCCCGGCACAGCACCAGCACGCCGGGGAACAGCGGGTCGCCGTGCACCAGCACCAGCGCGTCCAGCGGGTCGCCGTCCTCGCCCAGGGTGTTCTCGATGTAGCCGTAGTCGGCCGGGTACTGGGTGGCGGTGAACAGCGTTCGGTCCAGCCGGATCCGGCCGCTGGCGTGGTCCACCTCGTACTTGTTGCGGCTGCCCTTGGGAATCTCGATGAGGACGTCGAACTCTTCCATGCCGGGCTCCTTTCGCGTGCGGACCGCTGTCGGGTACAGCTGCCGGGACGCGCCGCCGCACGCTGATGCGCGATGGCCTTATTGTGGCCTACCGTGGCGCGCCCCAACACGAAGCCGGTCACGCTGGCGCTGCTGGTCCTGGCGCTGCTGCTGGCCGGGGTCGGCTACTTCGGCGTCGGCGCCGGACGGCAGTTCGCGGCCGACCGGTCCTTCCGCCCGGTCCGGGTCCCGTCGCCCACCGCCGCCCCGCCCGGCGTCGCCGCGCTGCTGTCGGCCGCCTCCGCGCCCCCGACGCAGTCCCGGCCCGCGGCGAACCCGCCAGTGCCGACCGCCGCCGGGGTGGCCGCGGCACTGGCGGGCCCGCTCGGCGATCCCGAGCTCGGCTCCTCGGTGGCCGGCCAGGTCTTCGACGCCCGCACCGGAGCGCTGCTGTTCGACCGGCGCTCGCAGGACAGCGTCGCCCCGGCCTCGACCGCCAAGCTGCTCACCGCCGCCGCGGTGCTGAGCGTGTACGCACCCACCGACCGGTTCAGCACCCGGGTGGTGGCCGGTGCGGAGCCCGGCACCGTGGTGCTGGTCGGCGGCGGCGACCCGACGCTGTCGGCGGCCCCGGCCGGCCAGGCCCCCCGCTACGCCGGCGCGGCCCGGATCACCGACCTGGCGTCCCGGGTGCGGACCGCCCTGCACGGCGTCGAGGTCCAGCAGGTGGTGGTGGACGGCTCGGCGTTCACCGGCCCGGGGGCCGCGCCGGGCTGGGATCCGGTGGACACCCCGTCGGCCTACGCGAGCCTGATCACCGCTGCCATGGTCGACGCCGGCCGGGACCGCGCGGACGACGAGATCCGCTCCGCCGAGCCGGACCTGGCGGCCGGCAACGCGCTGGCCGACGCGCTCGGCGGCGCATCCGTGAGCCTGGGCAGCGCGCCGCCCGACGGGGCGGTGCTGGGCCAGGTGCACTCGGCCCCGGTGGACGTGCTGGTCGAGCAGATGATGCGGTCCTCGGACAACGTGATCGCCGAGGTGCTGGCCCGGCAGGTCGCGATCGCCACCCACCGGCCGGCCAGCTTCGCCGGCGCCGCCGAGGCGGTCCGGGCGGTGCTGGCCGACGCCGGCATCGACATCGGCACCGGCATGGTGGACGGCAGCGGCCTGTCGGTGCAGGACCGGATCCCGGCCGCGGCGCTGGCCGGCACGCTGCTGGCCAGCCTGGGCGCCGAGCACAGCCGGCTGCGGCCGCTGCTGAGCGGGCTGTCGATCGCCGGCTGGGACGGCACCCTGCTGGACGAGGACCGGTTCAGCGGCCCGGCGGCCATCGCGGCCGGCATGGTGCGGGCCAAGACCGGCACGCTGACCGGGGTGTCCGGGATGGCGGGCCTGCTCACCGACGCCGACGGCCGGTTGCTGGTGTTCAGCTTCGTGGCCGACCAAGCCCCGTCCGAGGGGCCGAGCCGGATCGCCGTGGACAACCTGGTGGCCGCATTGGTGCGGTGCGGCTGCCGCTGATCGCGCCGGTACCGTGAGGGGATGACGTCCCTGGTCGATTGGTCGGTAGCCGAACGCAGTGCCAAGGCGCTGGCTCCCCAGCCGCCGGCGGTCAGCCCGGTGCAGGCCCAGGCCGTCGTCGCCGAGCTGCGCCGGGCCACCGACCGGGCGGCCGCCCTGGTCGCCGAGCTGACCCGGCTGAACGAGCCCGCCGTCACCGCGACCACCGTGGTGACCGACCGGCCGGGCTGGATCGAGGCCAACGTCGCCAGCATGTCGACGGTGATGGACCCGCTGACCGACAAGCTCATCGCCAGCAAGCAGCCCGGCCGGCTGGCATCGGCAGTCGGCGGCCGGATGACCGGCGCCCAGGCCGGCGCGGTGCTGGCCTTCCTGTCCGGCAAGGTGCTCGGCCAGTACGAGTTCTTCTCCAAGCAGAACGGCCAGCTGCTGCTGGTGGCCCCGAACCTGGTCGCGGTGGAGCGGGCGCTGCGGCTGGACTCGAGCGACTTCCGGCTCTGGGTCTGCGTGCACGAGGTGACCCACCGGGTGCAGTTCACCGCGGTGCCCTGGATGCGCCAGCACATGCTGGACGAGATCCAGGCGCTCACCGACGCCCTCGACCTGGACCCCGAAGCGATCCGGGAACGGCTCAAGGGCGTGCTGTCGGAGCTGACCAAGGCGGCGCGCGGCCACGGCGACGGCAATGGCCTGCTGGCCGCGCTCGCCTCGCCCGAGTCCCGGGTGGTGATGGAGCGGGTCACCGGCTTCATGTCGCTGATCGAGGGCCACGCCGAGTACGTGATGAACGCGGTGCCGGCGAATGTGATCCCGTCCCAGCCCGACATCGAGCGCAAGTTCGCCGCTCGCCGGCGCCGCGGCGCCAACCCGCTGGACCGGTTGCTGCGCAGCCTGCTGGGCATGGACGCCAAGACCCGGCAGTACACCCAGGGCTCGCAGTTCGTCCGGTCGGTGGTCTCCCAGGTCGGGCTGGATGGCTTCAACGCGGTCTGGACCTCGCCCGAGACCCTGCCCAGCAAGGCCGAGATCACCGCTCCGTCGAGCTGGGTGAGCCGGGTGCACGGCTAGCGATGGGACCGCATCCGGCGGTCGCCGCCGTCCGGCTGGCGGTCCGCCGGGCGCTGGCCGGCCATCCGGTGGAGACGCCGGCCTTCGTGGCCTGCTCGGGCGGCGCGGACTCGGTGGCACTGGCGGCGGCGCTGGCCTTCGACAGCGCCCGGACCCACCGTCCGGCCGGCCTGGTCTGCGTGGACCACGGCCTGCAGGAAGGCTCGGCCGCGGTGGCCGAGCAGGTGGGCGTGCTCGGCTACGAGCTGGGCCTCGACCCGGTGCAGGTGCTGCGGGTCGAGGTGCCCCCGGCCGGGGACGGCGGCCCGGAGGCGGCGGCCCGGACGGCCCGGTACGCGGCCCTGCGACCGTTCGCCGACCGGGGCCTGGTGCTGCTCGGGCACACCGCCGACGACCAGGCCGAGACGGTGCTGCTGGGCCTGGGACGCGGTTCCGGGCCACGCTCGATCGCCGGCATGCGGGCCGAGCAGTCCGGTTACCTGCGGCCGTTGCTGGCGCTGCGCCGCTCGCAGACCGAGGCAGCCTGCGCGGCGCTGGGGCTGCCGGTCTGGCAGGACCCGCACAACTGCGATCCCCGGTTCCGGCGGGTCCGGCTGCGCCGGGAGGTGCTGCCGCTGCTGGAGGAGGTGCTGGCTGGCGGTGTCACCGAGGCGCTGGCCCGCACCGCCGAGCAGCTGCGGGCCGACCTGGACACCCTCGACCTGCTGGCCGACCGGGCGCTGGCGGCCGCGGTGGTAGCCGGCGGCGTGAGTGCCGCGGTGCTGGAGGAGCAGCCGGACGGCATCCTCGGCCGGGTGCTCAAGTCCTGGGCGGAGCGCGGCGGTGCCGGGCCGCTGACCGCTGCCCACGTGGGTCAGCTGTGCCGGCTGGTGCGGGACTGGCGGGGCCAGGGACCGATCGACCTGCCGGGCGGTTATCGCGCCGAACGGGCGTCTGGCACGCTAAGGCTCGTCCCGCCCACCCCCGCCCCGCCTGCCGGCCGCCCGGCGACCGGTTCCGCTGCCGGCAGCGCACCGCCAGAACCACCCGAGGAGTAAGAGTGTCCGTCCTGGACGACGACATCGAAGCCGTGGTGGTGTCCGCCGAGGACATCCAGACCAAGATCATCGAGCTGGCCGCCACCATCGACGCCGACTACGCCGACCGCGAGCCGCTGCTGGTCGGCGTGCTCAAGGGCGCGGTGATGTTCATGTCGGACCTGGCCCGCGCGCTCAGCCGGCCCTCGACGATGGAGTTCATGGCCTGCAGCTCCTACGGCTCGTCCACCACGTCGTCCGGGGTGGTGCGCATCCTCAAGGACCTCGACCGCGACGTCACCGGCCGCGACATCCTGATCGTCGAGGACATCATCGACTCGGGCCTGACGCTGTCCTGGCTGCTGAAGAACCTGCAGGCCCGCAATCCCGCCTCGGTCGAGGTGGTGGCGCTGCTGCGCAAGCCGGACGCCCTGAAGGTGCCGGTCCAGGTCAGGTACGTCGGGTTCAACATCCCGAACGAGTTCGTGGTGGGCTACGGGCTGGACTTCGCCGAGCGGTACCGGGACCTGCCCTACATCGGCCGCCTCAAGCCTTCCGTCTACGGCGGCTGAGCCGCTCCGTAGACCGTGTGATCGTCTACGGCGGCTGAGCCGCTCCGTAGACCGTGTGATCGTCTACGGCGGCTGAGCCGCTCCGTAGACCATGAGTTCGTCTACGGCGGGTAGCGGGAGCGGACGCACAGCCGGCGCACAGCCGGATGCAGCGGACCGGCGAAGGTCTCACATATCCTGGTGGGGCGGAACTACCGCGCTGCGCGCAGCGTTCGATTAGACGCAGGCCCCGACGGCTGCGTGTACCGTCCGAAGCAGCATTTCCCGGCCCCTGATCAGGAGGACTCGCCCGGTCGAACCGACCGGACGGACGCACTATGGATCGTAAGCGCCTCGTTCGCTCGCCGATACTCTGGATCGCCGTCGCGGTCATCCTGCTGTTCGCGCTGCCGCAGATGCTGTCCGGGGGCAGCTCCTACAAGGGTGTCAAGACCTCCGAGGCGCTGTCGCAGATTACCTCCGGCAACGTCAAGACCGCGATCATCCACGACAAGGAGTCGCGGGTCGAGCTGGACCTCAAGACCCCGTACAACGGCAAGAGCAAGATCAGCGCCTCCTACCCGGCCGACTTCACCCAGACCCTGACCAACGACCTGCTCAAGTCCAACGGCGCGGTCACCGACACCAAGCAGAGCAAGGAGAACGCGCTCGTCAGCATCCTGCTGTCGCTGCTGCCGATCCTGCTGATCGCCTTCGTGCTGTTCTTCGTGATGTCCAACCTGCAGGGCGGCGGCTCGAAGGTGATGAGCTTCGGCCGCAGCAAGGCCAAGCTGGTCAGCAAGGACACCCCCAAGACCACCTTCGCCGACGTCGCCGGCGCGGACGAGGCGATCGAGGAACTGGAAGAGATCAAGGACTTCCTGTCCAACCCGGCCCGCTACCAGGCGATCGGCGCGAAGATCCCCAAGGGCGTGCTGCTCTACGGCCCGCCCGGCACCGGCAAGACGCTGCTGGCCCGCGCGGTGGCCGGCGAGGCGGGCGTGCCGTTCTACTCCATCTCCGGCTCGGACTTCGTCGAGATGTTCGTCGGCGTCGGCGCCTCCCGGGTGCGCGACCTGTTCGAGCAGGCCAAGTCCAACGCGCCGGCGATCGTGTTCGTCGACGAGATCGACGCGGTCGGCCGGCACCGCGGCGCCGGCATGGGCGGCGGCCACGACGAGCGCGAGCAGACCCTCAACCAGTTGCTGGTCGAGATGGACGGCTTCGACGTCAAGGGCACCGTGATCCTGATCGCGGCCACCAACCGTCCCGACATCCTGGACCCGGCGCTGCTGCGTCCGGGCCGCTTCGACCGCCAGATCGCGGTCTCGCCGCCGGACGTGCTCGGCCGCAAGGCGGTGCTCGAGGTGCACGCCAAGGGCAAGCCGTTCGCACCCGACGTCGACCTGGACACCATCGCCCGGCGCACCCCCGGCTTCACCGGCGCGGACCTGGCCAACGTGATCAACGAGGCCGCGCTGCTGACCGCCCGCCAGAACGGCCGGCTGATCACCACCCACGCGCTGGAGGAGGCCATCGACCGGGTGATCGCGGGTCCCGAGCGCAAGACCCGGGCGATGAGCGACAAGGAGAAGCGGGTCACCGCCTACCATGAGGGCGGCCACGCGCTGGCGGCCTGGGCGATGCCCAACCTCGACCCGGTGCACAAGGTCACCATCCTGCCGCGCGGCCGCTCGCTGGGGCACACCCTGGTGCTGCCGCTGGAGGACCGCTACACCCAGACCCGCGCCGAGATCCTGGACCAGCTGGTCTATGCCCTGGGCGGCCGGGCCGCCGAGGAGCTGGTCTTCCACGAGCCGACCACCGGCGCCTCCAACGACATCGAGAAGGCCACCTCGCTGGCCCGCTCGATGGTCACCGAGTACGGCATGAGCGCCAAGCTGGGCGCGGTCAAGTACGGCACCTCCGACTCCGAGCCGTTCCTGGGCCGGGACTACGGCCACCAGCGCGACTACTCCGAGGAGATCGCCGCCTGGATCGACGAGGAGGTCCGGGCCCTGATCGAGGCCGCGCACGACGAGGCCTGGGAGATCCTGGTGCAGTACCGCGACGTGCTGGACCAGCTGGTGCTGGAGCTGGCCGAGCGCGAGACGCTGAACAAGGAGGACCTGGAGCGGATCCTGGCGCCGGTGCACAAGCGGCCGCCGCACAGCACCTTCGCAGGCTTCGGCAAGCGCACCCCGTCGGACCGTCCGCCGATCGAGATCCCGCCCACCAACCGGTCCAACGGTTCGTCCAACGGGCTTGCCAAGCACGGCGAGCCGCAGCCGGCCGGCTACCCGGCCACCGGCTACGAGGCGCCGTCCGACAGGTCTGACAATGGCCAGCAGGCCAGCTACCCGCCGGCCCCGAACTACCCGCCGGCACCGGGCTACCCCACCGGGCAGGACTACCCGGGTGCGCCCGGGTACCCGCCGCCGGGCTACCCGGTCTCGCCGGGCTATCCTCCGCCGCAGAGCTACCCGCCGCTGGACTCGGGCTACCCGTCCGGGTCGCAGGGCTCGGGCTACCCGTCCGGGTCGCAGGGCTCGGGGAGCGGCCAGCCCGCCGGCACGCCGGGGGAGGGCTCCTACCGTCCGGAGGACCATGAGACCCAGCAGCTGCCGGCCGTGGAGCCGGGCCGGTCGCACTGGCCGTTCGGCCAGGGCGATGATCGTCGCTGACCTTCTCGGACGGGTGCGCCGCGCGCCGGTGAGCGCTGGATGAGCCAGATCGACCTGGCGCGCGCCGAGGCCGCCGTCCGCGAGCTGCTGCTGGCCATCGGCGAGGACCCGGACCGGGAGGGCCTGCGCGACACCCCGGCCCGGGTCGCGCGCTCCTACACCGAGATCTACGCCGGCCTGCACTCCGATCCCGAAGAGGTCCTGCAGACCACCTTCGACGAGAACCACGACGAGCTGGTGCTGGTCAAGGACATCCCGCTGTACTCCACCTGCGAGCACCACCTGGTGACCTGGCACGGCACCGCCGCGGTCGGCTACGTGCCCGGCGAGGACGGCCGGCTGACCGGGCTGTCCAAGCTCGCCCGGGTGGTGGACCTCTACGCCAAGCGGCCCCAGGTGCAGGAGCGGCTGACCGCCCAGGTGGCCGACTCGGTGATGCGCCGGCTGATGCCGCGCGGGGTGATCGTGGTGGTCGAGGCCGAGCACCTGTGCATGGCGATGCGGGGGATCCGCAAGCCCGGCACCCGCACCATGACCTCGGCGGTGCGGGGCATCTTCAAGAGCGACCCGCGAACCCGGGCTGAGGCGATGAGCCTCATTCTCGGGCGATGACCGGGCAGCCCGGCTTACCGGCCCGTAGCGACCGGCTCATCGTGATGGGCGTGCTCAACGTCACGCCGGACTCCTTCTCCGACGGCGGCCGCTATGCCGACCTGGACAGCGCCGTGGCACACGCCGTCCGGATGACCGCCGAGGGTGCCGACCTGATCGACGTGGGTGGCGAGTCCACCCGGCCCGGCGCGGTCCGGGTGGCCGCCGAGGAGGAGTGCCGGCGGGTGCTGCCGGTGATCGGTGAGCTGGCCGCCGCGGGCTTGACGGTCAGCGTCGACACCTACCGCGCCCGGGTCGCCGAGCAGGCGCTGGCCGCCGGCGCCCGGGTGGTCAACGACGTCTCCGGCGGGCTGGGCGACCCCGACATGGCCCGGGTGGTGCGCGACGCCGGCTGCCCCTGGGTGCTGATGCACTGGCGCGGCCACTCGGCGACCATGGCCGAGCTGGCCAACTACGACGACGTGGTCGCCGACGTCCGGGCCGAGCTGCTGGCCCGGGTGGACGACGCGCTGGCCGCCGGGGTGGCGGCCAGCCAGCTGGTGCTGGATCCTGGGCTCGGCTTCGCCAAGCGGGCCGCGCACAACTGGGCGCTGCTGGCGCACCTGGAGGCGCTGACCGGCATCGGGCTGCCGGTGCTGATCGGCTCGTCGCGCAAGTCGTTCCTCGGCTCGCTGCTGGCCGGCCCGGACGGCACCGCCCGGCCCACCTCCGGACGGGAGGCGGCCACCACTGCGCTCACCCTGTTCGCCGCGCTGAACGGGGCCTGGGGAGTGCGGGTGCACGAGGTGGCGGCCAACGTCGACGCGGCACTGGTGGCCGCGGCGATCCGGGCGGTGTCATGACCAGCTCGCCGCCCGGCGCCATGACCGGCTCGCTGCCCGGCGGCGCGAGTGCCGATCGGATCGCCCTGACCGGGCTGCGGGTCCGCGGCCACCACGGGGTGTTCGACTTCGAACGGGCCGAGGGCCAGGACTTCGTGGTCGACGTCGAGCTCGAACTGGACACCCGAACAGCCGCCGCCAGCGACCTGCTGGCCGACACCGTGCACTACGGGGAGCTCGCCGAGGCGCTGGCCGCGGTGGTCGCCGGGGAGCCGGTGAACCTGCTGGAGACGCTGGCCGGCCGGCTGGCCGCGGTGTGCCTGGCCGATTCCCGGGTGGCCGCCGCGACCGTCACCGTGCACAAGCCGCAGGCCCCGATCCCGCTGCAGTTCGCCGACGTCGCGGTGACCATCCGGCGTGACCGGGCGAGCGCCGTGGATCCGGACGGCGGCCGATGAGCAGGGCGGTGCTGTCCATCGGGTCCAATCTCGGCGACCGGCTGGCGCACCTGCGCTCGGCGGTCACCGCGCTGGCGCCGTACCTCACCGCGGCCTCCCCGGTCTTCCAGACCCCGCCCTGGGGGCCGGTCGAGCAGCAGCCGTTCTACAACGCGGTGCTGCTGGTCGACGATCCGCAGGCGGGCCCGGCCGACTGGCTGGCCCGGGCGCAGGCCTGCGAGCAGGCGGCCGGCCGGATCCGGGAGCAGCGCTGGGGGCCGCGCACCCTGGACGTGGACGTGATCACCGTCGACGACATCCGCAGCGAGGACCCGGTGCTGACCCTGCCGCATCCGCGGGCCGCCGAGCGGGCCTTCGTCCTGGTGCCGTGGTGGTCGGTCGACCCGGAGGCCCAGCTGCCCGGGCACGGCTCGGTGCTGCAGCTGATGCAGGCGCTGCCTGCCGGGGAGGTGGCGGCGGTGCAGCTGCTGCCGGCTGTCGAGCTGCGGCCGTGATGCGCCGGACCAACCTGACAGACCTGCTGGTCCCGTTCGTGCTGGCGGCGGGCCTGGCCTATGCGCTGCTGCGGATCAGCTACGAGTCGCTGCCGCCGTTCCAGTGGTTCACCGCGGTGCCGATCGCCGCGCTGGCCGTCGCCGAGCTGGTGGTGGCCCGCCGGGTGCGGGCGGCGGTGCGCCACCATCCGCAGGCCAAGCCGATGACGGCCCTGGCCATCGCCCGCGCGGTGGCACTGGGCAAGGCCAGCGCGCTGGTGGCGGCGGTGGTGGCCGGCGTGGCAGCGGCGCTGGTGGTCAAGCTGCTGCCCTCGTCCGGGCAGGACAACACCGCCGGGGACGACCTGACGGTGGGCTACCTGCTGCTGGTGGTGACCGCTCTGCTGCTGGTGGCCGGGCTGGTGCTGGAACGGGCCGGTGTCGATCCCGGCCACGGCCGCCGCTGAGCCTGCGAACCGACACGACAAGTGGGCAATCCCGGAGTGGACGAGCCGGCACGATGGTGCTGTCCTACACTCCCGATATGCCTCGCCCTGCTTCGTCCTGGACGTCGCGAGGTGTAGTGCGTAGCGGGCTTGTGGCGCTCGTGATCGTGCTCGGCGCGGCGGCGGTCTGGCTGGTGGTGTTCGGCGCCGGCCGGCAGCAGGTGCAGGTCGGCGTGCTGCTGGGCCTGTGGGCCGCCCTGATCGCCGCCTTCCTGCTCGTCGGCAACCGCGGTGGCGACATCGAGTTCACGGCAGACCTGGAGGACGCCCGGGCCCGGGCGTCCGAGCTGCACGAGGCCCAGCTCAAGGTGGTCGCCCAGCAGCAGGAGCAGCTGGAGGCGGCCCGGCAGGCCTACTTCTCCCAGGAGATCGAGCTGCGCCAGTTCAGCGAGCTGCAGCTGGCCCGCGACGCCAGCGCCCGCCGGGAGTCCGAGCAGGGCCTGCAGCTGGCACTGCGGGGCGAGGTCGAGCGGGTGCTGGCCGACCAGCTGTCCTCGTTGCGCCAGGAGGTCGCCTCGCTGCGCGCGGAGGTGGTCGACAAGCTGGGTGGCCAGCTGCGGCTGGAGCGGATCGAGACCACCCGGGTGATCGGCTCGGACCTGGAGGCGTTGCAGCACGAGATCCGCCGGCTGGCCGCGGCCCGGCAGGACAGCCTCACCGCGGCGCCGCGTTCGCCGGCCGAGCCGGAGCGGGCCGGCCGGATCGTGGAGGCCGAGCCGCAGGTAAGCCGGGTCGGAACGGCCGAACCGCCGCCGATCAGCCGGGTGGCGGCCGAACCGCAGCGGGTCGCCCGGGTTCCCGATGCCGAACCCCAGTGGGCCGCCCGGGTTCCCGATGCCGAACCACAGCGAATCAGCTGGGCCTCCGACACCGAGCCACAGCGGGCCGGCCGGGTGTTCGACGCCGGACCGGAGCGGCCGGCCCGGATGCCCGAGGCCGCGCCGCAGCGGGCGAGCCGGCTGCCGGACGCCGAGCTGGTCGAGTTCCCACCGCCGGCTCCCGAGCTGCCCACCGCCCCGGCCGGGTCTGCGCGGCCGCCCGCCCGGGACTCCGCCGATCCGTTCGCCAGCCTGCCGAGGCTGTCCCCGGTTCAGCCCGACCTCGGCCTCATCCCGGACCCGGCGCCAGCCGCGGACCGCTCCGAGCCGCGGCAGGGCCGGCGCCGCGCGCCGGAACCGGAGGACGAGGGCAGCCGCTACCAGGGCCGGCGCCGGGCCGGCGGGGCGCACGCGAACTGGCTCGCCAGCTTCGACGGCTGACCGTTACCCGCCGAACCCGGAACAGCGGCTAGCTATCGCCGGCGAACCACCGGCTGGCGGCAGCCTGGTCCAGCGCGGGTTCACGCTGGGCGCCGGCACTGACCTGGTAGGCGATCGACCGGACGGCGGTGTCGATGTCGACTGCCGTCTGATCAGCCAGCAGGTACACCAGGTAGGCGAGCTCGGACAGCCCGGACTGCCAGTCCGGCGGAATCCGGAACGGCCGCCGGCCGCCCTCGGTGGCGGCGTTGGTCAGGTCGGCCAGCCGGCCCAGCGCGGCAGTGGCCTGCAACAGCAGGGCGGGGGCGGTGCTGTGCGAGCCGGTCTGGTCGGCGGCCCGGGCCACCGTGGCCTGGAGTTCGTTCACAGCCGCAGAACCTAGCCGACTGCATGCCGATCCGCGTGCTGGCGCGGCGGACGGCGCCTGGCTGCGGCCTGTCTGGACGAGAGGCCCGGCCGGCGGCCTACTACGCTCTAGCCGTGATCCAGTCCGGCGACGCTCCGCGGTTGCGGGTTGCCATCGTCGGGGTCGGCCGGGTCGGTTCGGTGCTGGGCGCCGCGCTCAGCCGAGCAGGGCACCGGGTGGTGGCCGCCACCGGCGTCAGCGCGGAGTCCCGCCGGCGGGCCGCCCGGCTGCTGCCCGGGGTGGCGCTGGTGCCCGCCGACGAGGCGGTCGGCCGGGCCGACCTGGTGCTGCTGACCGTGCCGGACAGCGAGCTGCCCGGGCTGATCCAGGGACTGGCCGCCACCGGCGCCTGGCAGGCCGGCCAGCTGGCGGTGCATACCTCCGGCGCCAGCGGGGTCGCCATCTTCGCTCCGGCGGCCGCCGCCGGGGTGGTGGGCATGGCCCTGCACCCGGTGATGACCTTCGCCGGCCGTCCGGAGGACCTGCAGCGCCTGGACGGGGCCGCGTTCGGCGTCACGGCACCGGAGGAGTTCCGTCCGGTGGCCGAGACCCTGGTGCTGGAGCTCGGCGGCGAGCCGGTCTGGGTTCCCGAGTCGGCCCGGGCGAGCTACCACGCGGCGCTGTCGATGGGCGCCAACCACCTGGTCACCCTGGTCAACGACTCCCGGGACGTGCTGGCCTCGGCCGGTGTGGAGGATCCGACCCGGCTGCTGGCGCCGCTGCTGTCGGCGGCGCTGGACAACGCGCTGCGGCTGGCCGATGACGCGCTGACCGGGCCGGTGTCGCGTGGTGACCGGGGCACCCTGGAGGCGCACATCCGGGCGTTGCAGGGCACCACCTACCTGCAGCCGTACCTGGCGATGGCAATCCGGACCATGCAGCGGGCGCACGCGGCCGGCCGGCTGAGCCGGGCCCAGTGCGCCGACCTGCTCGAGGGCATCGAGCAGGCCGAGGGTGAGGGCCGGTGACCGAGCTGGTCCGCACCCGCGCCGAGCTGGCCGCCGCGCGGGCCCGGCTGGCCGACGGGCTCGGCCCGGCCGGCGTCCTCGGCCTGGTGCCGACGATGGGCGCCCTGCACGCCGGCCACCAGGCGCTCTTCGAGACCGCCCGCGAGCAGTGCGCCGCGGTGGTGGCCAGCATCTTCGTCAACCCCATGCAGTTCTCCCAGGCCGAGGACCTGGCGCGCTACCCGCGCCGGCTGGCGGAGGACCTGGCGCTGTGCGAGCGGCACGGCGTCGACCTGGCGTGGGCGCCGGACGTGACCGGGGTCTACCCCGACGGCCCGGTCCAGGTGTGGGTGACCGCGGGCGCGCTCGCCGACCAGCTGGAGGGCCCGAACCGGCCGGGCCACTTCGACGGCGTGCTGACCGTAGTCACCAAGCTGTTCGCCGCGGTCCGGCCCGACCGCGCGTACTTCGGCGAGAAGGACTACCAGCAGCTGATGCTGGTCCGCCGGATGGTGCACGACCTGGGCCAGCAGGTGCAGGTGGTCGCGGTGCCGACCGTCCGGGAACCGGACGGCCTGGCGCTGTCCAGCCGCAACGTGCTGCTCTCGCCGGCCGAGCGGGAGCGGGCCCGGGCGCTCAGCGCCGCGCTGATGGCCGGCCGGGACGCCGCCGGGTCCGCCGAGCAGGTGCTGGCCGCCGCCGAGCAGGTGCTGGCCGCCGCCGACGGGGTGAAGGTGGAGTACCTGGAGCTGCGCGATCCCGGGCTGGGACCCGCGCCGGTGGCCGGCCCGGCCCGGCTGCTGGTGGCGGCCCGGGTCGGTTCGGTCCGGCTGATCGACAACCTCGCCGTGGAGCTGGGTCGATGAAAGAGCTGAGCCGATGAACCTGCCGCAGCGGCTGCTGGCGCCGGCGCCGGGCTGGATCGTCGAGACCGACGTCGTGGTGGTGGGCTCGGGCATCGCCGGCCTCACCACCGCGCTGCGGATCGCGGCCGGCCGTCCCGGTGCCCACAGGTCCGGGCTGCGGGTGCTGGTGGTGACCAAGGACGTGCTGGCCGCCGGCTCCACCCGGTGGGCGCAGGGCGGCATCGCCGCGGCGCTCGGGCCGGACGACTCGGCCGAGGCGCACCTGGCCGACACCCTGGCCGCCGGCGTCGGGCTCTGCGACGTCGAGGCGGTCCGGGTGCTGGTGGACGAGGGGCCCCGGGCGGTCGAAGAGCTGATCGAGCTCGGCACCCGGTTCGACCGGTCGGCCACCGGTGAGCTGTCGCTGACCCGGGAGGGCGGCCACCACGCCGACCGGATCGCCCACGCCGGCGGGGACGCCACCGGCGCCGAGATCGAGCGGGCGCTGGTCGCCGCGGTGCTGGCCACCCCCGGCATCGAGGTGATCGAGCACGCCCTGGTGCTGGACCTGCTGCCCACCGGCGACGGTGGGGTGGGCGCGGTCACCCTGCACGTGATGGGCGAGGGCCAGCGCGACGGGGTGGGTGCGGTCCGGGCCCGGGCCTTCGTGCTGGCCACCGGCGGCATCGGGCAGGTGTACGCCGCCACCACCAACCCGCCGGTCTCCACCGGCGACGGGGTGGCCGCGGCACTGCGGGCCGGGGCGGTGGTGCGCGACCTGGAGTTCGTGCAGTTCCACCCCACCGTGCTGTGGCTGGGCGGCGGCGCGGCCGGCCAGCAGCCGCTGGTCAGCGAGGCGGTCCGGGGCGAGGGCGCGGTGCTGCTCGACGGCGACGGCACCCGGTTTATGCAGGGCCAGCACGAGCTGGCCGACCTGGCGCCGCGCGACGTGGTAGCCAAGGCGATCCTGCGGCGGATGCGCGAGACCGGCGCCGAGCACGTGTGGCTGGACGCCCGCGACTTCGGCGCGGAGAAGTGGCGGGTCCGGTTCCCCACCATCCTCGCCACCCTGACCTCGCTGGGGCTGGACCCGGTGACGCAGCTGATCCCGGTGGCGCCGGCCTGCCACTACGCCTCCGGCGGCATCGCCACCGACCTGGCTGGCCGCACCTCGGTGCCGGGGCTGTACGCCTGCGGCGAGGCGGCCTGCACCGGCGTGCACGGCGCCAACCGGCTCGCCTCCAACTCGCTGCTGGAGGGGCTGGTGTTCGGCCGGCGGATCGCCGACGACGTGCTGCGGAGCGTGCCGCCCGGCACCCCGCTGCGCGAGCTCGGCATCGACGTGCGCAGCGGCGGCATCGCCTCGGCCGGCATCCGGCCGGCGTTGCAGCGGGCGATGTCGGCCGACGCCGGGGTGATCCGGGACGCCGCGGGCCTGGCCCGGGCCGCCGGCAGCCTGCAGAAGCTGGCCGCCCAGCGCAGCAGCGAGCCGCGTACCGAGTCCTGGGAGGCCACCAACCTGCTCACGGTGGCCAGCGCCCTGGTGGCCGCGGCCGGCCGCCGCGCCGAGACCCGCGGCTCGCACTGGCGCGAGGACTACCCCGAGCGCGACGAGCAGAACTGGTGCGGCCACCTGGACCTGCGGCTGGGCCGGGACGGCACCGTCGCCACCGACTACCAACCCATCCCAACGCACGCGAGGACCGGGCCATGACCCACTCGATCGATCCCGCGATACTCGACGCACTGGACAGCGCCGGGCTGGACACCGCCATGGTCGCCGACCTGGTCGACCGGGCGCTGGCCGAGGACCTGGCCGACGGCCCGGACATCACCACCGCGGCCACCGTGCCGGATGGGCAGACCGGCCGGGTCGAGGCGGTGCCGCGCCAGGCCGGCATCCTCGCGGGCCTGGCGGTGGCCGGCTACGTCTTCGCGGTGGTCGGCCAGGGCCGGGTGGCAGTAGAACTGCACGCCGCCGACGGCGACATCGTGCGTCCCGGCGAGGTGCTGCTCAGCGCCCAGGGCCCGGTCCGCGACCTGCTCACCGCCGAGCGGACGGCGCTCAACCTGCTCACCCACCTGTCCGGGGTGGCCACCCTGACCCGGATCTGGACCGACACCATCCGCGGCTCGGGGGCGGCCATCCGCGACACCCGCAAGACCCTGCCGGGCCTGCGCGCGCTGGAGAAGTACGCGGTGCGCTGCGGCGGCGGCGTCAACCACCGGATGTCGCTGTCGGACGCGGCGTTGATCAAGGACAACCACATCACCGCGGCCGGTTCGGTGGCCAAGGCCTTCGAGCTGGTCCGGGCGGCCGCCGGCGAGCTGCCGGTGGAGATCGAGGTGGACACCGTGGCGCAGTGCCGGGAGGCGATCGAGGCCGGCGCCGAGCTGATCCTGCTGGACAACATGAACCTGGCCGAGCTGCGCAGCTGCGTGGCGCTGGCCGCCGAGACCGGCGGCCGGGTCAAGCTGGAGGCCTCCGGCGGGCTCAGCCTGCAGGTGGCGGCCGCGGTGGCCGGCACCGGCGTGGACTACCTCGCGGTCGGCGCGCTGACCCACTCCGCGCCGGTCCTCGACATCGGGCTGGACCTCAAGAGCGGCTGGCGCCCGGACGGTGCGACGGGAGCTGAGGGCTGATGCTGCTGGCCATCGACATCGGCAACACCAACACGGTGCTCGGCGTCTTCGACGGCGACCGGCTGGTGCACTCGTGGCGGGTCAAGACCGACGCCCGCAACACCGCCGACGAGCTGATGCTCACCTTCACCGGCCTGCTGCAGGACCTGCCGGTGACCGGCATCTCCGGCTGCTCCACGGTGCCGGCCGCGCTGCGCGAGCTGCGCGCCATGCTCGGCCGGTACTGGCCGGGCATCCCGACCGTGCTGGTGGAGCCGGGCATCAAGACCGGGGTGGCGCTGCTGTTCGACAACCCCAAGGAGGTCGGGGCGGACCGGATCGTCAACACCCTGGCGGCGTTCTCGCTGGTCAACGGCCCGGCCATCGTGGTCGACTTCGGCACCTCCACCAACTTCGACGTGGTCAGCGGCCGGGGCGAGTTCCTCGGCGGGGCGCTGGCCCCGGGGATCGAGATCTCGCTGGACGCCCTCGCCGCCCGGGCCGCCCAGCTGCGCAAGGTGGAGCTGGTCGCGCCCCGCTCGCCGATCGGCAAGAACACCGTGGAGGCGCTGCAGTCCGGCATCCTGTACGGCTTCGCCGGCCAGGTGGACGGGCTGGTCCGGCGGATCGCCGCCAGCCTGGTCCCCGAGGCGCCGGACTCGGTCGAGGTGATCGCCACTGGCGGGCTGGCCTCGCTGGTGGTGGAGCACGCCGAGACCCTCGACCGGCACGAGCCCGACCTGACCCTGCTCGGGCTCCGGCTGATCTACGAACGCAATCTCTAGCCGGGCTCAGCGCCGCCGCTGCCAGTACACCTCGGTGCGCTGCGGCAGCCGCACCACCGGGCCCTGCAGCTCGGCGTGGCGGTCGACGAGGATGCGCAGCCGCTGGTCGATGGCGTCCTGCTCGGCCCGCGGCCGGGTGATCACCCAGCTCCAGCTGTGCACCAGGTCGCGCAACGCGTCCGGGCCGGTCAGCTGGTGGACGGAGGGCACCGCGACCTCCTCGGCGGGACCGAACAGGTCGAGGTCCAGCGGGTCGAACTCGGCTCCGGCGACCTCCGGTTTGCGGGTCGCCCGGTAGAGCTGGTCCACCCAGCCCACGCCGCGGTCCGGGATGTTCCAGAACAGGCCCACCACGCCGCCCGGCCGCAGCACCCGGGCGAACTCCCGGTCGGCGTCCGGGCGGGCGAACCAGTGGAAGGCCTGGCCGGCCACGATCGCGTCCACCGAGGCGTCCGGCAGCGGGATCCGCTCGGCGGAACCGGTCACCGCCCGCACCTGCGGCAGCCGGGCGGTCAGCACGGCCAGCATCTGCGGGTCGGGTTCGACCGCCATCACCTCGGCCGCCCGGCCGACCAGCAGGGCGGTCAGCTTGCCGGTGCCGGCACCGATGTCGACGATCCGTGCCGGGGGCTCGGCGCCCGTCGGGGCCAGCGCGTCCAGCACTCGCGCCACCGCCTCGGCCGGATACGACGGCCGGGCCTGGTCGTAGCGGGCCGCCTCCGCCCCGAACGCCCGGGCCAGAACCGAGGCGGGCACGTCGTACGGTCCGGGCGGGGCGTCGGTCATGTCTTGAGACCCTAGCCGCGGCCGGCCGGTCCGGCCTCCCGGCACCGGTCCGGCTTCTCGGCGCTGGGTCCGGCCTCCCCGTCCGCTTCTCGGTGCCGGTCGGCTCCGCGGTGCCGGTCCGCGAGCTGGGCATCCGGCGCGCCGATAGGGTGAAACGGTGACCGATTCCGCCGCCTCCGCCGATCCCAGCGACGACCTGCCCGAGCAGGTCAGGATCCGGCGGGAGAAGTACGACCGGTTGATGGCCGATCCGGACCGGGCGCCGTTCCCGGTGACGGTGCCCCGCACCCACACGCTGGCCGAGATCCGGCAGGCCCACCCGGACCTGGCTCCCGGCGCCGAGACCGGCGAGCAGGTCGGCATCACCGGCCGGGTGATCTTCGTCCGCAACACCGGCAAGCTGTGCTTCGCGACGCTGCGCGAGGGCGGTGTGGAACTGCAGGTGATGCTGTCGGCCGACCGGACCGGGCCCGAGGCGCTGGCCGCCTGGAAGTCCGACGTCGACCTGGGCGACCAGGTGTTCGTGACCGGCGAGGTGATCTCCTCCCGCCGGGGCGAGCTGTCGGTGCTGGCCGACGGCTGGCGGATGACCGCCAAGGCGTTGCGGCCGCTGCCGGTGGCGCACAAGCCGATGAGCGAGGAGACCCGGGTCCGGCAGCGCTATGTCGACCTGATCGTGCGGCCGGACGCGCGCCGGATGGTGATGGTGCGGGCCCAGGTGCTGGCCTCCATCCGCAGCACGCTCCACCAGCGCGGATTCGTCGAGGTCGAGACGCCCGTCCTGCAGCTGGTGCACGGTGGGGCGGCCGCCCGGCCATTTCACACCCACCTCAATGCATTCGATCAGCCCATGTCGCTGCGAATCGCGCTCGAGTTATATCTCAAGCGCGCGGTAGTGGGTGGAATCGAACGTGTTTTCGAAATTGGCAAGACCTTCCGCAACGAAGGCATCGACTCCACCCATTCTGCGGAATTCACCATGCTCGAGGCGTACGAGGCTTACGGCGATTACAAGTCGGTGGCGGAGTGGACCCGGGCGATCATTCTGGATGCCGCTATGGCGGTGGGTGTGGAAACTCCTCGCTCGCTGGACGGCGAAGATATCAATCTCGTTACGGAGTGGCGCTGGGCATCAATCTATGATCTAGTCTCCGCCGCCCTCGACGAATCGCTTACCCCCGACACCGAGGCCTGTCGGCTGGCCCAGCTGGCGGCTTCGCGAAATGTCGCTCTCAAGCCGGAGTGGGGCGCTGGGGAGATAGTGCTCGAGTTATACGAAAAGCTGGTGGAACACACACTAATTCAACCGACCTTCGTCTGCGACTATCCCCGCTCGGTCCGGCCACTGGCCCGGCAGCACCGGTCGGACCCCCGGCTCGCCGAAGCGTGGGATCTGGTTATCGGCGGGGTCGAGATCGCGCCGGCCTACTCCGAATTGGCCGACCCCGTCGAACAACGCCGGGTGCTGATTGAGCAATCCCTGGCTGCCGCAGATGGGGATCCGGATGCTATGGAGCTGGACGAGGACTTCTTGCAGGCACTTGAATACGGTATGCCACCGACCGGGGGAATGGGTCTGGGCATCGATCGGTTGATCGCTATGCTGACCGGCAGCAGAATTAGAGAAACCATACTTTTCCCGCTTCTCAAGCCGCTGTAAGGGCTGCCGGCTCGCGTTAGTGCGTTGCGAGTCACACCTGCCCGGCGAGTTGTTCACATCTCAGTGGTGTTTCAATATCTCATCAGCGAACAACTGATGCTTTAATGGAGCCCGGGCACATATATTGGCCTCCGTCGGCACTGATCAGATTGGAACTCCCATGGCCCAGAAGATCCAGGTTCTACTCGTCGATGACCTAGATGGTGGAACTGCCACCGAGACGGTCACATTCGGTCTCGACGGTTCTGGGTACGAGATCGACCTCTCATCCGAGAATGCTAATAAATTGCGTGAAGTTTTGGCGCCATTTGTTGGTCACGCCCGCCGCGCCTCGCGGGCCACCCCGTCGCGGGCCGCGACGCCGGGCAAGCCGGCCCGGGGCAGCGCCCGTATCGACCGCGAGCAGACCCAGGCAATTCGGGAATGGGCGCGCAAGAACGGGCACAAGGTTTCCGAGCGCGGCCGCATCCCGGCCAGCATCTTCGAGGCGTACAACTCCGCGCACTGACACCTGCGCACCCACCGGCCGGCGAGCGGGGCTTCCGCCCCCAGCCGGAGCCGTACGGCGCCGCCCGGCTGGGCCGGCGGCGCCGCGGCCGGTGGGGGCACCTGATAGGTCGCCCAGCCGGTAGCCACATCGGCACGGGCGCGTGGATGCCGCCCGGCCCGATGCCCATCCGATCTCGACACCTCTCTTTCCTCCGCCCGGGCTTCTCTCGGCCGGGCGGAGTCCTTTCGTCCCACCGCCTCTTGGCCTGGCCGGATCCCGGCCCCCGGCTCTCGGCCCGGCCGGATCCCGGCCCGCCGGCTCTCCGCCCGGCCGGCTCTCGGCCTCGGCCTATCTCTCCCGGCTGGCGCGGCCTCCGTATGCGGACTGTTACCCGTCTTCCGCCATCTTGCGCTCCTGGCATAAAGATGTCCCGATCGCTGTTATGACCCACCTGGGGATGCGACCCTGGGTTTCACGGTGCATCTGGCCGATGACTTCGTTAAATCGGCGTAGGCTGACAGTGGCGTTCGCTGATAGCAGATGCGGGGATTGGAGTACGACCCCAGGTCGTGGCGACGACTAGAGTCGAAGGCCTGCGCGGCGGTTCAGCCAAGTGAGCCCGCCGAGCGGTAAGGAGAGCGAGATGTTTGAAAGGTTCACCGACCGAGCCCGTCGGGTTGTCGTCCTGGCCCAGGAAGAGGCCCGGATGCTCAACCACAACTACATCGGTACCGAGCACATCCTGCTTGGCCTGATCCACGAGGGCGAGGGTGTCGCGGCCAAGGCCATGGAGTCACTCGGCATCTCTCTCGAGGCGGTCCGCCAGCAGGTCGAAGAGATCATCGGGCAGGGCCAGCAGGCCCCGTCCGGGCATATACCGTTCACCCCCCGGGCCAAGAAGGTGCTGGAGCTCTCGCTGCGCGAGGCGCTGCAGCTCGGCCACAACTACATCGGCACCGAGCACATCCTGCTGGGCCTGATCCGCGAGGGCGAGGGCGTGGCCGCCCAGGTGCTGGTCAAGCTCGGCGCCGACCTCAACCGGGTCCGCCAGCAGGTCATCCAACTGCTCAACGGCTACCAGTCCAAGGAACCGGCCGGCGGTACCGCGAGCGAGGGCGCCCCGTCCACCTCGCTAGTGCTCGACCAGTTCGGCCGCAACCTCACCCAGAACGCCCGGGAGGGCAAGCTCGACCCGGTGATCGGCCGCGAGAAGGAGATCGAGCGCCTGATGCAGGTGCTGTCGCGGCGCACCAAGAACAACCCGGTGCTGATCGGCGAGCCCGGCGTCGGCAAGACCGCGGTGGTCGAGGGCCTGGCGCAGGCCATCGTCCGCGGCGAGGTGCCCGAGACGCTGAAGGACAAGCAGCTCTACACCCTGGACCTCGGTTCCCTGGTGGCCGGTTCCCGCTACCGCGGTGACTTCGAGGAGCGCCTGAAGAAGGTGCTCAAGGAGATCCGCACCCGCGGCGACATCATCATGTTCATCGACGAGATCCACACCCTGGTCGGTGCCGGTGCGGCCGAGGGCGCCATCGACGCGGCCTCCATCCTCAAGCCGATGCTGGCCCGCGGCGAGCTGCAGACCATCGGTGCCACCACCCTGGACGAGTACCGCAAGCACCTGGAGAAGGACGCCGCCCTGGAGCGCCGGTTCCAGCCGGTGCAGGTCGGCGAGCCCTCGGTGGCCCACACCATCGAGATCCTCAAGGGCCTGCGGGACCGCTACGAGGCGCACCACCGGGTCTCCATCACCGATTCGGCGCTGGTGGCCGCGGCGGGCCTGGCCGACCGCTACATCTCCGACCGGTTCCTGCCGGACAAGGCCATCGACCTGATCGACGAGGCCGGTTCCCGGATGCGAATCCGCCGGATGACCGCGCCGCCGGACCTGCGCGAGTTCGACGACCGGATCGCCGACGTCCGCCGCGACAAGGAGTCCGCCATCGACGCGCAGGACTTCGAGAAGGCCGCCGCCCTGCGTGACAAGGAGAAGAACCTCCTCAACGACAAGGCGCAGCGCGAGCGCGAGTGGAAGGCCGGTGACCTCGACGTGGTCGCCGAGGTCGACGACGAGCAGATCGCCGAGGTGCTGGCCAACTGGACCGGCATCCCGGTGTTCAAACTGACCGAGGAGGAAACCGCCCGGCTGCTGCGGATGGAGGACGAGCTGCACCGCCGGGTGATCGGGCAGCACGACGCCATCCGCGCGGTGTCTCAGGCGATCCGGCGTACCCGGGCCGGCCTGAAGGACCCGAAGCGTCCCGGTGGCTCGTTCATCTTCGCCGGCCCGTCCGGGGTCGGTAAGACCGAGCTCGCCAAGACCCTGGCGGAGTTCCTGTTCGGCGACGCCGACGCCCTCATCCAGCTGGACATGTCGGAGTTCCACGACCGCTACACCGTCTCCCGGCTGGTCGGGGCGCCCCCCGGCTACGTCGGCTACGACGAGGGTGGCCAGCTCACCGAGAAGGTGCGGCGCAAGCCGTTCTCGGTGGTGCTCTTCGACGAGGTCGAGAAGGCCCACCCGGACGTGTTCAACACGCTGCTGCAGGTGCTGGAGGACGGCCGGCTCACCGACGGCCAGGGCCGGATCGTGGACTTCAAGAACACCGTCCTGATCCTGACCACCAACCTCGGTACCAAGGACGCGTCCAAGTCCGTCGGCAGCCTGGGCTTCGCCGGGGCCAACGACACCGGTTCGAACTACGAGCGGATGAAGCAGAAGGTCAACGACGAGCTCAAGCAGCACTTCCGGCCCGAGTTCCTCAACCGGATCGACGACATCGTGGTCTTCCACCAGCTGACCGAGGAGGAGATCGTCGAGATCGTCGACCTGATGACCTCGCGGGTCGACGCCCAGCTGCGCAACAAGGACATGGCCCTGGAGCTGACCGCGTCGGCGAAGGCGCTGCTGGCCAAGCGTGGCTACGACCCGGTGCTCGGTGCCCGGCCGCTGCGTCGGACCATCCAGCGCGAGATCGAGGACAGCCTGTCGGAGAAGATCCTCTTCGGCGAGCTGAGCAGCGGTCAGATCGTGGTGGTCGACACCCAGCTGGACGACGACGGCAAGGAGCAGTTCACCTTCCGCGGCGAGTCCAAGGCCGAGCTGGTGGTGCCGGACGTGCCGCCCACCGAGGCGGTCGGCACCGTCGAGTAGCTCCTCGCAGCCTGTGCGAAGCCCCGGTCCTGTTCTCAGGGCCGGGGCTTTCGCATGCCGCCGCCCCGGTGTGGGCATGCCGGTCCGTCCGGTTTCGTATCCGGATTGGCCGCCCAGGCGTACGAATCGGATACGAAACCCTCGCGAGCCGACGAGCCTTCCCGGACTGCTTCGTCCTGGCGCACCCAAACCGGTCAGGACGGCAGCGCGTACCGGCCGTCCGGCAGCGGGTCCACCAGGCCGTCGGCCACCAGGGCGTCCAGGGCGCGACGGCGCTGGTCGGCGTCGGGCCAGACCACGTCCAGCGCCGGGCCGGGCACCGGGTCGGGACGGCCGCGCAGCACGTCGAGCAGCAGGCCGCGCACCTGCCGGTCGGTGCCGGTGAACCGTTGCGGCCGAGCCACCGGGCCCTGGTACGGCGGGTAGCCGGCCAGCCGCCAGGCACACCGGTCCCGGACCGGGCAGGACGCGCAGGACGGCACGCCGGCCGTGCACAGCACCGCGCCGAGCTCCATCATGGCCGCGCAGAACAGCGCCGCGGCGGGGGCGTCGGCGGGCAGCACGGCCTCCATGGCCGCCAGGTCCCGGCCGGTCGAGGGCAGCCCCGGCTGGCCCTGGCCACCGATCGCGCGGGCCAGTACCCGGCGCACATTGACGTCCACCACCGCGGCCCGGAGGCCGAACGCGAAGGCCTGCACCGCCCGCGCGGTGTACTCGCCGACCCCGGGCAGCGCCAGCAGGTCGGCAAGGCCCGCCGGCACCCGGCCGCCGTGCCGGGCCACGATCGCCGAGGCGCAGGCATGCAGGCGCAGCGCCCGGCGCGGGTAGCCGAGCTTGCCCCACATCCGCACCGCCTCGCCGGGGGAGTCGGCGGCCAGCTCCGCCGGGCCCGGCCAGCGCTCCAGCCAGTTGCGGTAGGCCGGCAGTACCCGGGCCACCGGGGTCTGCTGCAGCATCACCTCGCTGACCAGCACCGCCCACGGCGAGGTGCCCGGACGGCGCCACGGCAGGTCCCGGGCGCACCCGGCGAACCAGGTAGAGAGCTCGGCGGCGAAGGCGTCGACGGGAGCGGTGCTGGCTGACATCCCCGCCATCCTGGCATGGCCCGCTCCGGCCGGCGAAGCCCGCACGGCCGCCGGTGGGCCGGTCGCCCGGGAGTCGGATATCCACAGGCAGGCGGCCGATCGCGGCGAGTTGGTTGATTCTGTCGGTGCCAAGGGCCAAGGTGTGCCCCATGGTGGCTACTGGCAGGACGGAGACCGGGCAGGCCGAGGACTACCGGCCGCTGCAGGTCGAGACGAACGGCATCAACGTGATCTCCGATGCCGAGCGCAAGGGTGTGCCACGGCAGCTCTTCTGGCCGTGGTTCGGCGCCAACATCTCGGTGTTCGCGCTGAGCTACGGCTCGTTCGGGCTCAGCTTCGGCGTCTCGTTCTGGCAGGCGCTGATCGCCGGCCTGCTCGGCATCGCGCTGTCCTTCCTGCTGTGCGGCTTCATCGCGCTGGCCGGCAAGCGCGGCTCGGCACCGACCATGGTGCTCAGCCGGGCACCGTTCGGGGTGCGCGGCAACACCCTGCCGACGCTGGTGGCCTGGCTGGTCAACGTGGGCTGGGAGACGGTGCTGACCATCCTGGCCACCCTGGCCACCGCCACCGTGTTCGACCGGCTGGGCTGGAGTGCCGGCACCCCCACCAAGGTGATCGCGCTGGTCGTGGTCGCCGCGCTGATCATCGCCGGCGGGGTGATGGGCTTCGACCTGATCATGCGGATGCAGGCCGTCATCACGGTCGTCACCGGGGTGCTCACCGTGGTCTACATCGTGCTGGTGCTCGACAAGATCCACTGGAGCACGGTGTCGGCGGCGCCGGCCGGCTCGACGCAGCAGGTCCTCGGCTGCTTCGTGCTGTTCCTGACCGGCTTCGGGCTGGGCTGGGTGGTCATGGCGGCGGACTACTCCCGCTACCTGCCGCGCCGTGCGAGCAGCCGGGGCGTGATCGGCTGGACGGCCTTCGGCGGGGCGATCGCGCCGATGGTGCTGCTGGTGTTCGGGCTGCTGCTGGCCGGCTCGTCCGATGAGCTGAGCTCGGCCATCGGGGCCGACCCGATCGGGGCGCTGGCCGGCGAGCTGGACACCTGGGCCCTGGTGCCGTTCCTGATCGTGGTGGTGCTGGGCCTGGTGGGCGGCGCAGTGCTGGACATCTACTCCTCGGGCCTGGCCCTGCTGACCGCCGGGCTGCGGGTGCCCAGGCCCGCCGCGGCGTTCCTCGACGGCGTGATCATGGTGGCGGGGTCCATCTACGTGGTGTTCTTCGCCGACAACTTCTTCCTGCAGTTCCAGGGCTTCCTGATCACCCTCGGGGTGCCGGTGGCGGCCTGGTGCGGGGTGATGCTGGCCGACATCCTGCTGCGCCGGCGCGACTACGCCGAGCCGGACCTGTTCGATCCACGCGGCCGGTACGGCAGTGTGCGCCCGGTGCCGATGCTGTGCATCCTGCTCGGCACGGCACTCGGCTGGGGCCTGGTCACCAATAACTATGCAAGCTGGTTGAGCTGGCAGGGCTACCTGCTCGAGCCGTTCGGGCTCGGTGGCAAGACCGGCGAATGGGCGTATGCCAACCTCGGCGTGCTGCTGGCCCTGCTGATCGGCTTCGTGGTGACCGCGGTTGCCGACCGCGGGCCGATCAGGCGCCAGGAGTCGATGCCGGGGTGAGTGCTCACCTGGTGGTCATCGATCTCCAGCAGGTGTTCGCCGACCCGGCCTCGCCCTGGTACACGCCCCGCTTCGGCGAGTTGCTGGACCCGGTCGAGCGGCTGGTCGCGGCGTACCAGCCGGCTGTCACCTTCACCCGGTTCGTCGCTCCGGACTCCCCGGCCGGTGCCTGGCAGGAGTACTACCGGCAGTGGCCCTTCGCCCGGCAGCCGCCCGACGCGCCGCTGTACGCCCTGGTGGACCGGTTCGCGGGCCGGCCCGCGCTGGCCATGCCCACCTTCGGCAAGTGGGGTGCCGAGCTCGCGGCCCGGGCCGGCGCCGAGCTGGTGGTGGCCGGCGTGACCACCGACTGCTGCGTGATCTCCACGGTGCTGGCCGCCGCCGACGCGGGGGTGCGGGTGCGCGTGGTCACCGACGCCTGCGCGGGTTCCACCGACGAGAACCACGAGCGAGCGCTGGCGATCATGGCGCTGTACGCGCCGCTGGTGGAGCTGACCACGGTGGACCGGCTGGTCGCACCGGATCGGCCGGCCGTGCCGGATCGGCCGGAATAGACCGGACCGGACCGGACCGGTGCTGGATTCGGGCGACGACCGGCCGGAGCATCGAGAGGAAGGAGCCTGGCGTGCGCATCGCAGTCATCGGAACCGGGAACATCGGCAGCACGCTGGGGGCGGCCTTCGCCCGGGCCGGCCATCAGGTGCGGTTCGGCTCCCGGCATCCGCAGCCGTCGGCCGACGATCCGCAGGTCAGCGACCTGGCCACGGCGCTCGCCGACGCCGAGGTGGTGCTGCTGGCGGTGCCGGCAGCTGCGCTGGATGGCTTCCTCGCCGAGCACGCCGGCGCGCTCGCCGGCCGGCTGGTGATCGATGCGACCAACCGGATCGGCGCGCCGGTGGCCAACGCCGCCGCCCGGCTGAGCCAGGCGGCCCCGACCGCCCGCTACGTCCGGGCGTTCAACACCCTCGGGTGGGAGAACTTCGCCCAGCCGGTCTTCGACGGCGTGCCGGCGGACCTGTTCTTCTCCTGCCCGGCCGACGACCGGGCGGCCGTCGAGGAGCTGATCACCGCGGTCGGGCTCCGGCCGGCCTACCTCGGCGAGGGCAAGCAGGACGTGGTGGACGGGGTGCTGCCGCTGTGGTTCGCGCTGGTGCAGGCCAACGGCGGCAACCGGCGGGTGGCACTACGGGTGCTGCAGAAGGAGCCGGACGCTCAGGTGTAGCGCTCGATGATCGAGGACTCGGCCAGCCGGGAGAGGGCCTCGCGGATCGAGCGGGCCCGGGCGTCGCCGACCCCCTCGACCTCCTGCAGCTCGTCGACGGAGGCGGCCAGCACCTTCTGCAGGCCGCCGAAGTGCTCCACGATCCGGTTGAGCACCAGGTTCGGCAGCCGGGGCACCCGCGACAGCAGCCGGTAGCCCCGCGGGCTCGCCGACGTCTCCAGGGTCTCGGGGCCGGCCGGGTAACCCAGCGCCTTGGCGATGTTGGACAGGTCGAGCAGCTCGGCCGCCGACAGCTGGGCCAGATCCTCCAGGGCTTGCTCCACCGTCCGGTTCTTGCGGCTGGCCGGCAGGTAGTCCCGGGCGATCAGCTCCCGGTCGGTGTGCACGCCGGCCATCAGCTCCTCCAGCTGCATCGACAGCAGCCGGCCGTCGGTCCCGAGCTCGGCGCCGTAGCCGGAGATCTCGTCGGCGATCCGGGTGACCATCTCCAGCCGCTGGGACACCGCCGCCGCGTCGCGCACCGTGACCAGGTCCTCGATCTCGAGCGCGGACAGGGTCTGGGAGACCTCGTCCAGCCGGGACTTGTACCGCTCCAGCGTCTGGACCGCCTGGTTGGCCCGTGACAGCAGCGAGGTGGAGTTCTCCAGCACGTGCCGGCGGGCACCCAGGTAGAGGCTGATGATCTTCATCGACTGCGACACCGAGATCACCGGGAAGCCGGTCTGCTGGGCCACCCGCTGGGCGGTGCGGTGCCGGGTGCCGGATTCCTCGGTCGGGATCGCCGGGTCGGGCATCAGGTGGGTGGCCGCCCGCAGGATCCGGGTGCCGTCGGTGCTGAGCACCACCGCGCCGTCCATCTTGGCCAGCTCCCGCAGCCGGGTGGCGGCGAACTCGATGTCCAGCGGGAAGCCGCCGGTGCACAGCGCATCGACGACCTTGTCGTAGCCGAGCACTACCAGCGCACCGGTGTTGCCGCGCAGAATGCGTTCCAAACCGTCCCGTAGCGCGGTGCCGGGAGCGAGCGAGGCAAGGACCGATCGCAGCACCTCGTCGCGATCACTGACAGCCACGTACCTACTCCCGCACTCTTCACACAGCCTTCAACCTTGCAGGACAGTCTAGGAGCTTGCCGGCCGGGTGACGGCCGCTAGTTGGACCGCTCCGTCACAACTGGGCTACGAAGTCCCAGGCCCGGGTCACCGTGGGTACTTCGACCACCTTCATGCCGGCCAGCTGGGACCAGTCCGAGCCGTGCGGCACCAGTGCTTTGCGGAACCCCAGCCGGCTGGCCTCGCTGAGCCGGCGCTGCACGCTCGAGACCCGGCGGATGTCACCGGACAGCGAGACCTCGCCGATCGCGCACAGGGTGCTGGGCAGCGCGATGTCGCTGGCGGCCGAGGCGACGGCGAGCAGGATGGCCAGATCCACCGACGGCTCGGTGATCTTGATGCCGCCGACGCTGGCCGCGTAGACGTCCCGGTCGCCCAGCTGGACACCGGCGTGCCGGCCCAGCACCGCCAGCAGCATGTTCACCCGGGAGGCGTCGAGGTCGGTGACCGACCGCCGGGCCGAACCGCCGTTGCCGTAGGAGGAGGCCACCAGCGACTGCACCTCGGACAGCAGCGGCCGGCGGCCGGTCACCGTGACCGTGACACAGGTGCCCGGCACGGCGATGTCCCGGCTGCTGACGAACAGCCCGGACGGGTCGGGCAACTCGTCGATGCCCTCCTCGTGCATCTCGAAGCAGCCGACCTCGTCGGTGGCGCCGAACCGGTTCTTGATGGCGCGCAGCAGGCGCAGCGAGCTGTGCCGGTCGCCTTCGAAGTACAGCACCACGTCCACCAGGTGTTCCAGCGCCCGCGGGCCGGCGATCGAGCCGTCCTTGGTGACGTGGCCGACCAGCACGGTGGCGATGCCGCGCTCCTTGGCGACCGCGCTGATGGCGGCGGTGACGGCCCGGATCTGCGGCACGCCGCCCACCACCCCGTCCACCGTCGAGGAGGCGATGGTCTGCACCGAATCCAGGATCAGCAGCCCGGGCTTGACCTCGTCCAGGTGGGCCAGCACCGCGCCGAGGTCGTTCTCGGCGGCCAGGAACAGTTGCGGGTGCATGGTGTGGGTGCGTTCGGCCCGGGCCCGCACCTGGGCGGTGGACTCCTCGCCGGTCACGATCAGCGCTGAGGAGCCGGTGACGGCGGCGTACTTCTGGCCGGCCTCCAGCAGCAGGGTCGACTTGCCCACTCCCGGCTCGCCGGCCAGCAGCAGCACCGCACCCGGCACCAGGCCCCCGCCCAGCACCCGGTCCAGCTCGCCGATGCCGGTCGGCAGCGCCCGGGCCAGCGTGGCGTCTTGCCGGCTGATCGGCTGGGCGGCGGTACGCGGGGTGACCGGCGCCGGCAGCGTCAGGGCAGCCGCCCGGACCCCCTCCTCGGCCATGGTGCCCCACGCCTGGCATTCCGGGCAGCGCCCCACCCAGCGGATCGAGGAGGTGCCGCACTCGGTGCACGCGTAGCTGGTGCTGGCGCGCTTGGGCTGCTTGACGGTGCTGCCCGGTGGGGTACTCACCCGCCGGAGGCTACCGGGGGGTTACGACAGAAAGCCGGTGCCGAGCCGCGCCGGAGGGAGGTCGGAGTTACTCGCCGCCCGGCTGGGTGGCCACGCTGACGGTGGGCGCGCTCGGGGCCTCACTGGACAGCTGGACGGCGAGCACGACCGTGATGCTGGTGCCGCTGGCGAAGGTGAAGGTGACCGGCACCGACTGCGCGGGGAACAGGTCGGCGGTCAGGCCGGTGAGCGTCACGGTGGCACCGCCGTCGCCCATCCCGACCGAGACCGACTGCCGGGCCGGCAGGTTGATCGGGGTGCTGGCGGCCGAGGCGCTCGGCGAGCTGGTTGCCGGCGCTGAACTGGGGGCCGGCGCCGAGCTGGAAGCCGGGGCTGAGCTGGAAGCCGAGGCACTGGACGTCGGGGCCGAACCCGACGCCGAGGCGGTGCCGGTGGCCGACGCCGAGCCGGTGGCTGATGCCGTGGCCGAGCCGGTAGCTGACGCGGTGGCCGAGGCGGACGGCGAGGCGCTGGCCGAACTGCTGGAGACCGACGGCGATGTGCCAGCCGCCGAGGACGACCCCGACGAGCCCGAGCCGGTGCCCAGCTGGGCGCCGCCGGCCACCGGAGAGCTCACTGACACCAGCCGGTCGGCCTGGTCGCCCCGGTTGATCAGCACCATCCGCAGCGGGGCGTCGGAACCCTTGGCGTAGCTGCCGCCCGACTCCGGGGTGGCGATGCCGGCGGCCCGGATGGCGATGGTGCCCGCCTCGGCCTGGATCCCGTCGATCGAGGGCGTCTGCTCCACCGTCTGGGCGTTCTGCCCGGCGGCGCAGCCGGTCACCAGGACCAGGCCGGCCGCAGCGGATCCGGCTGCCGTCCCGAGCCGGCGGAGCAGGCTCGTACGGCCAGCGGTCTCGTTACCCACGGCGACTCCTCAGCTGCCTCAACTCGCGGTGCTTACCTTCCATGCCGGGTCGACTGTTGAGCCGGATGGGACATCCGGCCCCTCAGCCTAGCGAGGGCCCCGGACCCGGCAACGGACAGGTGGCGCGGCTGGCGCGGCGGGTCGTCCGGGCGGTGACTGCACCGGTCTGCGGAGGGGGTGCGAGCATGGGTGGGGTCAAGGAAGGACTCGGGGCGTGTCGGTCCCACGTGTTACCCTGGAGTCCACCGGAAGGGGTTGCCTCTATGACTTTTCAGGTCGGCGAGACCGTAGTTTATCCGCACCATGGAGCTGCCAGAATCGAGGCAATCGAGACTCGTATCATCCAAGGCGTCGAGCGCACGTATCTCGTGCTCAAGGTCCAGCAGGGTGATCTGACCGTCCGAGTGCCCGCCGACAACGCCGAGATCGTGGGCGTGCGTGACGTGGTCGGTCAGGAAGGCCTGGACCGGGTCTTCGAGGTGCTACGCGCCCCGCACACCGAGGAGCCGACCAACTGGTCGCGTCGTTACAAGGCCAACGGCGAGAAGCTGGCCTCCGGCGACGTGAACAAGGTCGCCGAGGTTGTGCGAGACCTGTGGCGGCGCGAGAAGGACCGCGGCCTGTCCGCGGGTGAGAAGCGCATGCTGGCCAAGGCCCGCCAGATCCTGGTGAGCGAACTGGCGCTGGCCGAGGGCACCAACGAGGACAAGGCAGAACTCGTGCTCGACGAGGTTCTGGCCGAGGCTGTCGCCTGAGCCAGGGCTTGACCAATTCCCGACCGGCGGCCGCCGAGGCTGCCGATGCCGGCACGGGAATCGCTGCGGTGATCGTGGCTGCCGGCTCCGGCCAGCGGCTGGCCGCCGGCATGCCCAAGGCGCTGGTACCGCTGCACGGCCGTCCGCTGCTGGCCTGGGCGCTGGACGCCTTCACCGGCCATCCCGACATCGACTCGGTCGTGGTGGTCGCTCCGCCGGACGCGATCGCCGCCGCCGAGGACTGCGCCGCCGGCCGGGCATCCGTAGTGGCCGGCGGCGCCAGCCGGCAGGCCTCGGTGCAGCTGGGCCTGGCCGCACTGGCCCCCGGGATCGGTCTGGTGCTGGTGCACGACGCGGCCCGGCCACTGGTGCCCGGCTCGGTGATCTCCGCAGTGGTGGCTGCCCTGCACGCCGGCGAGCAGGCGGTGATCCCGGTGCTGCCGGTGGCCGACACCATCAAGCGGGTGGACGGCACCGGCCAGGTGGTCGACACCCTCGACCGGACGCAGCTGCGTGCCGTCCAGACCCCGCAGGGTTTCTCCCGGACCGCGCTGGTGGCCGCGCACCGGGCCGCCCGGGAGCGTTCGCTGACCGACGTGACCGACGACGCCGGGCTGCTCGAAGCGCTCGGGGTGCCGGTGCGGACCGTCCCCGGTGCGGAGCTGTGCTTCAAGATCACCGGGCCGCATGACCTGCGGCTGGCGCATGCGCTGGCCCGCGAGCTCGATGCCACCACCCAGTCCGGCGGGCCGACGTGACCGCGGCCCGAAGCGGTTGCCCGACCCGGCCGGGAGGGCCGGCATGACGCTGCCCAGGGTAGGGGTCGGGGTGGACGTGCACCCGATCGAAGAGGGCCGCGAGTGCTGGCTGGCGGGGCTGTTCTGGCCGAACGTGCCGGGCTGCACCGGGCACTCCGACGGCGACGTGGTCTGCCATGCCGCCTGCGACGCGCTGCTGTCCGCTGCCGGCCTCGGCGACCTCGGCGCGGTGTTCGGCACCGCCGAACCGGAGTGGGCCGGGGCGTCCGGGATCGAGCTGCTCGCCGAGGTGGTCCGCCGGCTGGACGCGGCGAGCTGGCGGATCGGCAACGTCGCGGTGCAGCTGATCGGCAACCAGCCGAAGCTCGGACCGCGCCGGCTGGACGCCGAGGCGCTGCTCAGCGACGTGGTGGGCGCCCCGGTGACCCTGTCGGCGACCACCACCGACGGTCTCGGCCTGACCGGCCGGGGCGAGGGCCTGGCCGCCGTTGCCACCGCTCTGATCGCCCGCTGAGGTGCTGACCGGTCAAGGCACCGGGAGCCGCTAGGACAGCGCCTGCTCCAGGTCGGCCCACAGGTCCTCGACGTGCTCCAGGCCCACCGACAGCCGCAACAGCGCGGCCGGCGTCTGCTGCCGCAGCTCGCCGGGGTAGCGGCCGCGCCGTTCCAGCAGCGACTCGACGCCGCCCAGGCTGGTGGCGTGCGTGATCAGCCGCACCCGGGCACAGACCTGGTCGGCCCGCTGCACCGAGTCCGGTTCGAAGGACAGCAGGCCGCCGGTGTTGTCCAGCAGCTTCGCCACCAGGTCGGCCTGCGGGTGGCCCGGCAGTCCCAGGTAGTGCACCCGGTGCACCGCCGGGTGCGCGTCCAGCCGGCGGGCCAGCTCCGCGGCGTTGCCGCAGGCCCGCTCCAGCCGCACCGACAGGGTCCGCAGGCCACGCAGCGCGAGGAAGGTCTCCAGCGCGCCGGGCAGTCCGCCGGTCAGGTTGCGGCGGGCCTTGAGCTCGGTGTCGAGGGCCTCGTCGGCGGTGGCCAGCGTCCCCATGACCAGGTCGCTGTGGCCGGCGATCCACTTGGTCGCCGAGTGCAGCACCACGTCGGCGCCGTGCTCCAGCGGGCGGATGCCGAACGGGGTGGCCAGGGTGGCGTCCACCACGGTGCGCACGCCGTGCCGGCGGGCGGCCGCGGCCAGCGCCGGCAGGTCGGGCACCACCAGCATCGGATTGGTCGGCAGCTCCAGCCAGAGCAGCGCCGCTCCCGGCAGCGCCTCGGCCACGGCGTCGACGTCGGTGACGTCCACGGTGCGCAGCGACAGCCGGCCGAGCTCCACCTGGGCGTCCAGCAGGGTGCGGTTGAAGTTGTAGAAGGTGCTCGGCAGCACCACCACCGACCCGACCGGCAGCGCCTCGACCAGCGCGGTGCTGGCCGCCATCCCGGACGAGAACGCGGTGACCAGCCCGCCCTCCACCGCGCCCAGGGCGGCCTCGAACGCCGCTAGGGTGGCGTTGCCGTCCCGGCCGTAGACCCGCTCGCCGCCGGCGTGGAAGGTCGAGGACAGCTGGACCGGCTGGTTGACCGGGCCCGCTGGCGTGCGATCCGGCCGGCCGGTGGCGATCAGCAGCGATTCCCGGCGCAGCGAGTCTGGATGCATACCGTCAAACCTAGCTTGCCGGTAGCCGGGCAAGGGGTGCCAAGCCTGTCCAGCCCGGGTCGGCCGGGAGCCCGGTCCTAGACTCGGGCGCATGACTGAATTGCCGGACCTGGCCAAGAAGCTGCTCGACGCCGCCAACTACGTGGTGGTGGCCACCAGCAACACCGACGGCTCGCCGCAGACCTCGGTGCTCTGGGCCACCTACGACGGGGACGAGCTGTTGCTGTCCACCATCCAGGGCCGCAAGAAGGAGACCAACTGGCTCAAGGACCCGCGCACCAGCGTGCTGATCCTGGACCGGGACAACCCGTTCCGCTACGTCGAGGTCCGCGGCACGGTCAGCATGAGCACCGAGGGCGGCCCGGAGCTGATCGAGCGGCTGTCGCAGGCCTACACCGGGGCCAGCTACACCGGCGACGAGGGCACCGACAACGTCCGGGTGGTGGTCCGGGTGCGGCCCGGCCACGTGGTGGTGTGGGGCGGCTGACCGCCCCCGAGGCGCTACGGTCAGCGGCCGACCGGGGAGTCCGTACGATTGCCTGGTGACGCTCAGGCTGTATGACACCGCAACCCGGACGGTGCGCGACTTCGTCCCGCTGGTCGCCGGACGGGCGTCGGTCTACTACTGCGGCGCCACCGTGCAGGGCGCGCCGCACATCGGTCACCTGCGGTCCGGGCTGAACTTCGACATCCTGCGCCGGTGGCTGAGCCACTCCGGCTACGACGTCACCATGGTCCGCAACGTCACCGACATCGACGACAAGATCATCGCCAAGGCCGCCGAGGCGGGCCGGCCGTGGTGGGCGCACGCCACGCTCTTCGAGCAGGCCTTCCGGGACGGCTACCAGATCCTGGGCTGCCTGCCGCCGACGGTGGAGCCGCGGGCCACCGGCCACGTCCCGGAGATGATCACGCTGATGCAGCGGCTGATCGACGGCGGCCATGCCTATCCGGTGGACGGCGACGTGTACTTCGACGTCCGGTCCTGGCCGCGCTACGGCGAGCTGTCCGGCCAGCGGATCGACGAGATGTTGCCGGCCGGCGACTCGGTGGGCGACGCCCGCAAGCGCGACCCCCGGGACTTCGCGCTGTGGAAGGCCGCCAAGCCGGGCGAGCCGAGCTGGCCGACCCCGTGGGGCGACGGCCGGCCGGGCTGGCACCTGGAGTGCTCGGCGATGGCCGGCAAGTACCTGGGCGCGGCCTTCGACATCCACGGCGGCGGCCTGGACCTGATCTTCCCGCACCACGAGAACGAGCTGGCCCAGTCCAGCGCCGTCGGCGACGACTTCGCCCGGTACTGGATGCACAACGGCTGGGTCACCATGGCCGGCGAGAAGATGTCGAAGTCGCTCGGCAACACGGTGGCGATCAGCGCGATGGCTGCCGAGTGGCGTCCGGTCGAGTTGCGCTACTACCTCGGCGCGGCGCACTACCGCTCGGCGATCGAGTACTCGCCCGAGGCGTTGCGGGAGGCCGCGGTCGCCTACGCCAAGATCGAGAGCTTCGTGCAGCGCGCGGTGGAGGTGGCGGGCGTTCCGGACGAGCCGGTCGAGTTGCCGGCCTCGTTCGTCGCGGCGATGGACGACGACCTGGGCGTGCCCCAGGCCCTGGCGGTCATCCACAACACCCGCCGGGACGGCAACATCGGCCTGGACCGGGGCGACAAGCAGGCGGTACGCACCGCCCTGGGCCTGGTGCTGGCGATGACCGCGGTGCTCGGCATCAACCCGCTGGAGTGGCAGGCCGCCGGTGCCACCGGTGACCAGGCCGCGCTGACCTCCACCGTCGACCGGCTGGTCCGGCTGGCGTTGCAACAGCGCCAGCAGGCCCGGGCCCGCAAGGACTTCGCGGCCGCCGACGCGATCCGCGACGCGCTCGGCGAGGCCGGCGTGCAGGTCGAGGACACCCCGGACGGTCCACGCTGGACCCTGGCGCCGGCATCCCGGCAGGAACGGTAGCTCCCAGATGGCAGGCAACTCGGCGCGCAAGGGCGCGGTCCGCAAGAGCAAGAAGGGTGCCACCGTCGGCTCCGGCGGCCAGCGGGCCCGCGGCCTGGCCGGCAAGGGCCCCACTCCGAAGGCCACCGAGCGCAAGGGGCATCCGGCCGCCCGCCGGGCCGCGGCGGCCGAGCGCCGGTCGGAGGCGCCGCGCCGCCGTGGCGCTCCCGGCAAGAACTCCGACGCGCCCGAGCTGCTGGTCGGGCGCAACCCGGTCGCCGAGGCGCTGCGGGCGGCGATCCCGGCCACCGCGCTGTACGTGGCGGTCGGCATCGAGGCCGACGAGCGGGTCACCGACGCGATCCGGCTGGCGGCCGACCGCGGGCTGCCCATCCTGGAGGTCAGCAAGTCCGAGATCGACCGCCGCACCGGCGGCATCCTGCACCAGGGCATCGCCCTGCAGGTGCCGGCCTTCTCCTACGACGAGCTGCCGGACCTGCTGGACCTGGTCGCCTCGGCGACCACCACGCCGCTGCTGGTGGCCCTGGACGGGGTCACCGACCCGCGCAACCTGGGAGCGGTGATCCGCTCCGCGGTCGCGTTCGGGGCGCAGGGCGTGATCCTGCCGACCCGGCGCTCGGCCGGGGTCACCGCGACGGCTTGGCGCACCTCGGCCGGCACCGCCGCCCGGCTGCCGGTGGCCCAGGTGACCAACCTGGTCCGCGCACTGCGCGACTGCCAGAAGGCCGGCCTGCAGGTGGTCGGCCTGGACGCCGACGGCGGCACCACCCTGGACCAGCTGCCCTACGCCCGCGACCCGCTGGTGATCGTGGTCGGCTCGGAGGGCCGCGGGCTGTCCCGGCTGGTCGGCGAGACCTGCGACCTCACGGTGTCGATCCCGATGGCGGGCCAGGCCGAGTCGCTGAACGCCTCGGTGGCGGCGGCCGTCGCGATGGCCGAGGTGGCCAGGCAGCGCCGCCAGGCCGGCTGACCCGGCGGCGCCCGGGACTCAGGACTGCCCGGTCCAGCCCAGCACGGTCGGGTGCACCTGCAGCGAGCAGATGCTCACCGACCGGCGGATCGGAACGGACTTGGTGGTGTTCGGCGCGGTCTCCAGCACACCGGCCGAGTACCGGCACGGCCCGGAGGTGGCCGGGTTGAAGTTGGCCCACTCCACGGTCGCCGAGGCGAAGCCGTGCGGTGGGACGGTGATCAGCTGCACGCCCTTCCGGCTGCCACCGGCCGAGCCCGTCAGCGTCCGGGTCGCGTGCGCGATCACCCGGCCGTTGGAAGCCATCGCGTCCACGCCCGGGTAGCCGTACAGGGTGCAGCTGGCGGCGGTGTGGTTGCGGTACAGCAGGACGAAGGCGCTGTGCCCGGCGAAGCCGTCGGTGCGCGAGACGCCGTAGTCCAGCGAGGTGTTGCCACAGGCCGGCACCGCGGCGCCGGCCGGGCCGGCTCCGGCCACCAGCCCGATCATCGCGCCGGCCAGCGCGACCGTGTTGATTGCGATCATCCTGCGAACAGTGGACATCGTCTTCCCCCGATCCGTGGTGGCGGATGCCACCTTCGAGCTGTTGACAGCTCCGGGCCGGGATCTGTCGCGCAGGTAGGCCGATTCGTTATCCGCTCGGGGCCCCGGCTCAGCCGGACGGCAGCAGCGCCGGATCCACCACCAGCGTGTCGGTGCCGGCGTAGTCGGCGATCCAGAGCCGGTGGTCGTATCCGCTGACCACGAACGGGTTGCCGGCCGGGATCGGGAACGGGCCGGTCACCGCGTCGGTCCGCTGGTCCAGCCGGTACAGCGCGCCGCCCTTGTCCGGGAACCACACCGCGCCGTCGAGCACGTCACCGTCGTTCGGCGTCGGTCCCACGGCGATCCGGCGGACGATCCGCCCGGTGTGCGCGTCCAACCGGATGATCTGGCCGGCGCCCTGGTCGCCGATCCAGACGGTGTCGGAGTCGGCGGCGGTCCAGTTCGGTGCACCGTCGAACTCCACGGTGCGCGCCCGGCCGGTCGTTGCGTCGATCCGGGTCAGCTGCCGGCTGCCGGCATCGCACACCCAGAGCGCGCCGCCGGCCGCGGCGATGCCGACCGGACTGGGGCTGACCTTGATGGTGCGGGTCCGGTTCGTCGCGGCGTCGATCCGGGTCACCGTGCCGTCGGAGTAGTTGGTCACCCAGGCCGCCCCGGCGGCGAAGGTCACGTCGTAGGGCGAGCTGCCGACCGCGATCGTGCTGGTGCGGTTCGTCCGGACGTCGATCCTGGTCACCGCCGAGCCGGTGTAGTCCTCAACCCAGACCGAGCCCGCGCCGAAGGCCATTCCGCACGGACCGGCCGCGGTGCGGATGGTGGCCAGCACCCGGCCGGTGCGCGGGTCGAGCCGTTTGACGGTGAAGTCGTTGATGTCGGCCACCCAGACCGAGCCCGCCGCGCCCAGCGTCGCGCAGGGCTTGCTGCCGGTGTGGATGCGCTTGACCAGGTAGCGCGGGTCGGCCGCTGCCGTCGCCGACGGCGAGGGCGAGCCGGTCGAGCTGCCGGCCGCCGGTTGCCCGGCCGTCGAGGCAGCCGTGCGGGTGGAGCCGCCGGTCGAGTCGCAGCCGGCGATCAGCAGCGCCGCCGCGGTGACGGCAGGAAGTACGTCGCGAAGCCCCGAATTCCTCATGCCAGCCAACGGTAGGGATGGCCGGTCACGGAGATACTACGATTTCGTATTAGTTACCCTACCGTGACCGGCGCGGCCGGCGGGTTAGAGTCGCGGGCATGGCAGGGCTGGAGTTCCGTGGGCCGTTCCTGCTGGTGTTCGCCCTGGGCCAGCAGCTGGGCACCCTGCTGCAGCAGGCGATGGCCGACGCCCCGCTGCCACCGAACGAATTCGCCGTCTACAGCGCGTTGCGGCTGATGCAGCCGACCACGCCCACCCAGCTGGCCGGCACCCTCGGCATGCGGCCCACCACGCTGTCCAGCATGCTCGTCCGGATGTCGCGGAGCGGCCATCTGCACCGGCGCCGCAACCCGGCCGACGGGCGCTCGGTGATCCTGACACTGAGTCCCAGTGGTGTCCGGGTCACCGAGGCCTGCTTCGGTGCGTTCAGCGTCGCCATCGAGGCGTTCCGGCGGCAGTTGACCGTCGACGAGTCGGCGCTGCTGGCCGATCTGGAGGCGATGAGTGCCGCGCTGGGCCGGGCCAGCGCGGAGCTGGCCGAGCTCGATCAGCCCGGGCTTGCCGAGGCCGGCGGCTGATCCGGAGCCCGGTTCGCACCGGTGACTGGTAGCCGCCCATGGTTGATCGCTAGCGTAGGGACGGGCCGAGCAGTGTGCCCCAACCGGCGCCAGGCTGTCCGGCGCTGCCTACCTGGTGAGGAGTAGCAGGATGACGGAAACCGAAGGAACCGCCGACGGCGGTGCGGAGGGCACGCCTGGCGTGCATGACGGTGGCGCGGACGGCGGTGCACAGGGCACCGAGGGCTTGGCTGACGGCGGCGCGCAGGGCACGCCCGGCGTGCACGACGGCGGTGCCGATGGTGGTGCCGACGGCGGCGCGGGTGACGGTGGCGCCGATGGTGGTGCCGACGGCGGCGCGGGTGACGGTGGCGCCGATGGCGGTGCAGACGGCGGCGCGGGTGACGGCGGTGCCGATGGTGGCGCGGACGGATCCATCGTCTCCAACAACGGCGGCAGCTGATCCGACGGCGGCTCCTGATTACTGAGCAGTCGATGGGCGGCGCCGACCCGGTCGGCGCCGCCCTCCCATCCTCCGACGCCGTTGCCGCCAGTGCCCTGGCGCGCTGCATCGGCATGCCGGTCGAGCGGTTCGCCGCCGAGTACTGGTCACGGCAGCCGTTGCTCACCCCCGCCGCCGAGAGCGGCGCCGACTACACCGACCTGCTCGACACCGCGGCGATCGACGAGCTGCTGTCCCGGCGCGGGCTGCGCACCCCGTTTCTCCGATTGGCCAAGCAGGGCAAGGTGATTCCGGCTCGGGAGTTCACCCGGTCCGGCGGCCTCGGCGCCGGGGTGGCCGACCAGGTGGCCGACGACAAGGTGCTCGGGCTGATCGCCGACGGCGCCACCCTGGTGTTGCAGGGCCTGCACCGCAACTGGCCGCCGCTGGTGCGCTTCGGCAGCAGGCTCGCCGCCGAGCTGGGGCATCCGGTCCAGATCAACAGCTACCTGACGCCGCCGCAGAACCAGGGCTTCGCGCCGCACTACGACACCCACGACGTGTTCGTGCTGCAGGTCGCCGGCCGCAAGCGCTGGGTGGTGCACCGGCCGGTGTTCGCCGACCCGCTGCCCGGCCAGGACTGGGAACAGCACCGGGCGGCGGTCACCGCTCGGGCGGCCGAACCGCCACTGCTCGACCTGCTGCTGCAGCCCGGCGACGCGCTGTACCTGCCCCGCGGCTACCTGCACTCGGCGGTGGCGCAGGGCGACACCTCGATCCACCTGACCGTCGGGGTGCACCCGGTGACTCGCTACGCCCTGCTCAAGCACCTGCTGGCCGAGGCAGCCGGCGAGCCGGAGCTGCGCGCGTCGCTGCCGCTGGGCGGCGACCTCGCCGAGGAGGCCCGGCTGGCCGGCCAGGTGCACGAGACCGTGCGGGCCTTCACGGCTTTTGCCGAGTCCGGCCGGGTGCCGCAGGTGGCCGGCCGGCTCGCCGACGAGCTGGCCGGCAGCACCCGGCCGGAACCGATCGAGCCGATGGCGCAGCTGGCGGCCCTGGCCGGCCTGACACCGGCGGCGCGGTTCCGGCTGCGGCCGGGCCTGCGGCCCCGGTTGGAACGCCGGCCGGACGCGGTGCGGGTCTTGGCCGTCGACACCGGCGTCAGCCTGCCGGCGGCGGCCGAGCCCGCGCTCAAGCTGGTGCTGTCGGGCGAGCCGGTGAGTGCCGAGACGCTGCCCGGCCTGGACGCCGCGGCCGCGCTCGACCTGGTCCGCCGGCTGCTCACTGCGGCGGTGCTGGTGCCCGATGCTTGACCAGGCCCACCGGTGCGGGCTGGCGGCGGCCGCCCGGGGTGACGAGATGCTCGGCACCGCCTTTCCCGCCGACCGGATCCTGCTCGTCGAGCAGCCAGGTGGATGGGGGCTGGCGGGCCTGGCCGGCTCCCGGTTCGGCTCGCAGGTCGCACAGCGGCTGATCAGCACGTTCGGCCGGCAGGGCGTCCGGGTGCTGGCCATCCGCCACCCCGGCCGGCATCCGGCAGCGGACCGGCACCCCGACCACAGCTGGGGTTTCGCCGACTGCCGGCCCGGCCGGCAGGGCATCGTCTGGGGGACCTACCGGGCCGCCGAGGAGCTGCTGGAACTGGACCCGGCGGAGCTGGCCGACCGGGCCGGGCAGGCCGGGACCGGCGAGCCGGTGTACGCGGTGTGCACGCACGGCACCCGGGACATGTGCTGCGCCATCGAGGGACGCCCGGTGGCCACCGCGCTCGCCCGGGAATGCCCCGGCCGGGTCTGGGAATGCAGCCATGTCGGCGGGGACCGGTTCGCCGCCAACGTGCTGGTGCTGCCCACCGGGCAGCTGTACGGCCGGGTCACCGATCCGGTGGCGCTGGTGGCGGCGAGCGAGGTGGGGCAGGTGCTGCCCGACCAGCTGCGCGGTCAGATCGGGCTGCCGCCGGCCGCCCAGGCCGCCGTGGTGCACGCCCAGCGCGAGCTGGAGCTGGCGACGGTGGGTGCGGTGCGGGTGCTCCACGTGCAGGGCGCGCCGCCGGACGTGCAGCTGGTCCGGCTGGCGGTGCCGGGCGGTTCCTGCACGGTCGCCGTACGGCGGGTGGTCGGCGCGCCGGCGACGCTGACCTGCCGGGACGCCAAGGCCAAGGTGCCGCTCAGCTACCGCCCGCTGTGGCTGCGGGCCGACTGACCCCGGACGATCGCCGGACCGGCCGGGTCTGCGTGATATCCAGCGGTCGTCGGAGCGACGGCTGAATATCACGCACGTGACCCGGGCAGCGAAAGGGACGCCGGCGGTGTGCCGACGTCCCTTCCGCTGGTCAGCCGCGGCTACGCGCCGAGCCGCTCGCCGGTCTCCGGGTTGAACGCGTGGGTCTCGTCGGTCCGGACCTCGAGGGTGATCTCGTTGCCGATCTTGGGCGGCACCCGGCCGTCGAAGCGGACGGTGAACGGCTTGGCGCCGCCGTCGTCACCGACGTCCTGGGTCTTCACGCCGGGCAGCTCGCCGTAGACGAAGGCGTCGGCGCCGAGCTCCTCGACCAGGGTGGCCTTGAGCTTGATCCCCTGGCCGTTCTCCGAGGCGTGGAAGGATTCCGGGCGGATGCCCAGGATGATCTCCTTCAGCCCAGCGGCCCGGGCGGCGGCGGCCGCGTCCTGCTTGATCGGGATGTTCAGGTCGCCGAGCTTGGCGCCGGAGTCGGTGAGCGGCACCTTGACCAGGTTCATGGCCGGCGAGCCGATGAAGCCCGCGACGAAGGCGTTGCCCGGGTGGTCGTAGAGATTGCGGGGGGTGTCGACCTGCTGCAGGATGCCGTCCTTGAGCAGTGCCACCCGGTCGCCCATCGTCATGGCCTCGACCTGGTCGTGGGTGACGTAGATGGTGGTGGTGCCGAGCCGGGCCTGCAGCGCGGCGATGTTGGCACGGGTCTCCACCCGCAGCTTGGCGTCGAGGTTGGACAGCGGCTCGTCCATCAGGAACACGCTGGGCTCCCGGACGATCGCACGGCCCATCGCGACCCGCTGCCGCTGGCCACCGGACAGCGCCTTGGGCTTGCGGTCGAGGAAGCGCTCGAGGTCGAGCAGCTTGGCCGCCGCCTGCACCTTCTTGGCCCGCTCCTCCTTGGACACGCCCTTGAGCTTCAGGGCGAAGCCCATGTTCTCGGCCACCGACATGTGCGGGTAGAGGGCGTAGTTCTGGAACACCATCGCGATGTCGCGGTCCTTCGGCGGCTTCTGCGAGACGTCGACGCCGCCGATCCGGATCTCGCCCTGGTCGACGTCTTCGAGGCCGGCGAGCATCCGCAGCGCGGTGGACTTGCCGGAGCCGGACGGACCCACCAGGACGACGAACTCGCCGTCGGCGACATCGAGGTTGAGCTTGTTGACCGCAGGGATCGGGTTTCCCGGATAGATACGCGAGGCTTCCACGTACTGGACTTCGGCCATGCCACAACATCCTCTCGGTATGCCGGCCGCACCGGGTACGGGCGGGCGCGGGAGTGCGCCTGCCTCACGGCATTCCGGTCGGTGCCGGGTTCCGCCTCCACCGATACGAAGACGGCGACCCGACCGGCATAGCGGCCTGGACCTTCTCATTTAGGCAGCTGTACCGGCGGGCGTCAAGGAAGGGCCTCGCGCGGCCGCGGAAAACTTCGGCAAGCAGCGGTGACTGGGCTGCCGGGACCGGGCAGTCACTCTCACATTAATTATTAATGTTTGTTCTGAGTTGACACGCAATGGCGGAATGTCCATATTGACTCCCGGCGGTTCCATCCCCCGGCCGCCGCCCCTCGACTGCTTCCCCCGAAGGAGTTCAGCATGCTCCAAGCACGCACCCGGATCCGCCGGGTCCTCGGCGCCGCCGTGACCGCGGTGGCCGTCGGCGCCGGCATGGTCGCCGCCCTCACCGTCGGCGCCGGCCAGGCCAGCGCGGCTACCTACGTCAACGGCATGGACGTCTCCAGCTACCAGGGCAACGTGGCCTGGTCGACGGCCTACGCCAACGGCGCCCGGTTCGCCTACGTCAAGGCGACCGAAGGCAGCAGCTACACCAACCCGTACTTCGCCCAGCAGTACAACGGCTCCTACAACGTGGGCATGATCCGCGGCGCGTACCACTTCGCCCGGCCCAACGTCTCCAGCGGCACCTCGCAGGCCGACTTCTTCGCCGCGCACGGCGGTGGCTGGTCAGGGGACGGCCACACCCTGCCGCCGGCCCTGGACATCGAGTACAACCCGTATGCCGGGGGCACCTGCTACGGACTGTCCCAGTCGTCCATGGTGAGCTGGATCCGGGCGTTCTCCAACGAGATCAAGGCCAAGTACAACAAGTACCCGATGATCTACACCACGCTGGACTGGTGGACCACCTGCACCGGCAACTCCAGTGCCTTCGCCGCCACCAACCCGTTCTGGATCGCCAAGTACAGCTCCACCCCGCCGACCCCGCCGGCCGGCACCGCGACCTGGACGATGTGGCAGTACGCCGACTCGGGCGTCTTCCCCGGTGATCAGGACCGCTTCAACGGCAGCTACACCCAGCTGCAGGTGCTGGCCACCAACCACGACTGACCCGTCCCGCCGCGGCGGACCATGCCGCGGGTTAAGACCACCGTGAGCCCGCGGGCGGTCACCGGCATCCGATCCCGGTGGCCGCCCGCGGCTGCATCCCACGCCGGACGGACCAGCCGGGTCTCACGCCGGACGGACCAGCCGGGTCGGGCGGATCAGCTGGTGGGCACCCAGAACCGCAGCATGCCGCCCCGCTCGTCCTCCAGCACCCCGCCGTTGGCCTCGATCACCTTGCGGGAGCCGATGTTGTCGACGTCGCAGGTGATCAGCGCCTTCTCGATGCCGAGGCCGGCCGCGACCGGCAGCGCGGCCCGCAGCATGGCCGTGCCGTACCCGCGCCGGCGGGCCTTCGGGGCGATGTCGTAGCCGATGTGGCCGCCGTGCTCCAGCAGGGCCGGGGTCAGCCGGTGCCGGATCCGGATGGCACCCAGGAACTCCGCACCCTCGGCCCACCAGTAGGTGCTGGAATGCACCCAGTTCGGCGGCGGTGGCAGCGAGGTGTCGCCCTGCGCGTGCAGCTCGTCCAGGAACCGCGCGAGGCCGGAGTCGGTGTGCCAGTGCGGAGCGGACTCGCGCAGCTGCCGGCCGAGCGCGGAGTCGTCGTCCGGGCCGCCCCGGCCCTCGGCGGCGAAGTCGGCCATCGCCGCACGGAAGGACGGCGCCAGCGCGGTACTGGGTCGCACGAGTTCGGGCATCGGGCCATGGTGGCCGCCCGGCCGGTGCTCAGGCCAGCGAATTTCCGGCTTCGGCGGCGCGCAGCTGCTCGACCTCGGCGGTGATGGCGGCCATGATCTCGTCGGTGACCTGCCGCAGCAGGTCGGCGGTGAGCTCGGCGTCGTGGTACTTGCTCAGGTCCAGCGGCTCGCCGAGGCTGGCCTCGTGCCGGTGCCGGGGGAACGGCCGGAACCGGCCGCGCCGGCCCAACGTGCGGTGCGCACCCCACTGGCCCACCGGGATGACCGGGACGTCCGGGCAGGCCAGTGCCAGCCGGGCCACCCCGGTCTTGGCCTGCATCGGCCAGTAGTCCGGGTCGCTGGTGATAGTGCCCTCCGGGTAGATGATCACGCACTCGCCGTCGCGGAGCGCCTGCTCGGCCGCGCGCAGCGAGTCGGCGGCCTGGCTGGAGGATCGGTACACCGGGATCTGGCCGGCGCCGGTCATCATCCGTCCGATAACCGGCCAGCCGAACACGCCGGACTTGATCAGGAAGCGCGGGATCCGGCCGGACTGCCAGATCATCCGGGCCATCGTGGTGGTGTCGGCCTGCGAGATGTGGTTGACCGCCACCAGCACCCCGCCGCGGGCCGGCATCCGGTCCAGGTGGTGCCAGCGGATCTTGAAGAACACCGAGACCAGCGGATAGATGATCACCACGCACAGCCGGATCCAGAAGCCGGCCTTGGGCCGGTGCGCTCGGGTCATCGGCTGCTCCTCGGTGGCCGCTCCGGGGATGTCGCGGTGTTGCGGTCATTCCTACCCCGGCGGTCCGAGCGCCGGACGGCCGGGGCTGGGACGTGTCGCACCGGGCCGCCGGAAAGCAGCACCGTCTCCTGAGTCCGCCAGCCTGGCCCGTCCGAGCGGCAACCGCACGCTCTAGGATTGTCGCGGCTGGCGAGGCTTGCTCGCCCCGGCCGGCGTGGCGCAACTGGTAGCGCACCCGACTTGTAATCGGGCGGTTAGGAGTTCGAGTCTCCTCGTCGGCTCCACCTCGTGGTCAAGGTGATGCGGTCACTGACCGGACGACAGCTTGGCGACGAAGACGTACCGATCGCCGCGGTACCAGCTGTGCACCCACTCGATCGGCTCGCCCGCGGCGTCGAAGCTGTGCCGGCCCAGCACCAGCATCGGTGAGCCGGTGTCGGTGTTGAGCAGCTCGGCCTCGCGCGGCGACGCGGCGGCGGTCTCGATGGTCTCCTCGGCGGCCACCGGCGCCGTGTCGTAGACGTCGGCCAGCACCTGGTACAGCGAGGACGCCTTGCGGACGTGGGAGATCAGCCCGGGGAACCGCGCCGCGGACAGGTAGGAGGTCTCGACCGCCATCGGGGTGCCGTCCACCAGGCGCAGCCGCTCGATGCAGTAGACCGCCGCGGCCGGCTTGATCGCCAACCGGGCGGCGATGTCCTCGGTGGCGCGCTCGCGTACCGCATCCAGCAGCTGGGTGCTGGCCGAGTAGCCCGCCGCCGCGGCCTGCTCGGTGAAGCTCGTCATGTGCAGCGGCCAGGCGATCTTCGGCTCGGCGACGTAGGTTCCCGATCCCTGCCGGCGTACCAGCCGGCCCTCGCCCACCAGCTCGCTCAGCGCCTGCCGCACTGTGGTCCGCGACGTCGCCAGCTCCACCGTGAGGACCCGCTCGGTCGGCACCAGGCTGCCCGGTTCGAGCGTGTCGATCAGCTGCAACAGGTGCCGCTTGACCTGGTAGTACTTGGGCTCGCGGGCACCGGAGGGGTTGATGTCGAGGACCACTGCTTCCCTTCTCCGAGCCCGGTCTGCCGGCCGGGTGACCCGCTGATGACGAGAGACTACCGGCCGGACGCCCACAGGTTTACACCATTGACAACCCGTTCGGATCCCGGACACTATCAGAATTGTCTAGTCCATTTGGAGCGGAGCCGTCTTGTCGATCGATGCCGAGATCTCCCGGCTGGCGCTGTCGTGCACCCTGCTGGGCTACCTCGGCCCCACCCCGCCACTGTGGCTGCTCGGCGCCCTGGAGGCGGGCCTCGGCGGGGTGGTGTTGTTCGGCTCCAACCTCGGCGACGGCACCGGGGTCGCCGAGCTGACCGATCGGTTGCGGGCGGCGGCCGGCCGCGAGATCGTGATCGCCCTCGACGAGGAGGGTGGCGACGTCACCCGGCTGGACACGGTGCGCGGCAGCAGCTCGCCCGGCGCCGCCGCGCTCGGCCGGCTGGGCAACCTCGCCGTGACCGAGGAGGTGCACGCCGCGATCGGCGTCCGGCTCGCCCGGGCGGGCGTGACGCTGGACCTGGCGCCGGTCGCCGATGTCAACCTCGACCCGCTCAATCCGGTGATCGGCCTGCGGTCCTTCGGCGACGACGCCGGCGCGGTCGCCGAACAGGTCGCCGCCGCCGTGCGCGGCGTGCAGCGCGCCGGAATCGCCGCCTGCCTCAAGCACTTTCCCGGCCACGGCGCCACTCGCGCCGACTCCCATACCGAACCGGCCGTGCTGGAGCGCAGCCGGGCGGAGCTGGCCGCGGGAGAACTGCTCCCGTTCCGGGCCGGCATCGCGGCGGGTGCCCGCTCGGTCATGATCGGGCACCTGCTGGTCCCCGCCCTGGACCCCGACCGGATCGCCACCGTCAGCCCCGCGATCGTCACCGGGCTGCTGCGCGGCGAGCTCGGCTTCGACGGCGTGGTGGTCAGCGACGCGCTCGAGATGGCCGCGCTGGCCGGAACGCTCGGCATGACCGAGGGCTTCGTCCAGGCCCTGGTCGCCGGCGTCGACACGCTGGAAACCGGAGCACAGGACTACCCCCAGCTGGTCCAGGCCATTCCGTCGGCCGTGCAGGACGCGCTGCGCACCGGCCGGCTGACCGAGGACCGGTTGGTCGAGGCCGCCGAGCGAACCGCCCGGCTGGCCGGAGCCGGCAACGCCGGGAGCCCGGTCGGGAGTGCGGTGCCGGACGGCATCGAGTCCGGCTGCCTGGAGGTCCTCGGGACGTTGCCGGCGCTGCACCGCCCGCTGGTGGTCGAGTGCCGGACCCGGCCCGGGGTGGCGTCCGGGGAGCTGCCGTGGTCGCTGATCGACGAGCTGGCCGGCCTGCTCGACGGTGTCGACGGGCTGCGCGTCGACCGTCCGGTGGACGGCGGCGAGCTGCTGCGGCTGGCCGAGGGGCGGTCGCTGGTGCTGCTGGTGCGCGATCCGGACCGCGAGCCCTGGCAACGCCAGCTTCTCGAGGTGGCCGCCCGGCATCCCGACGCGGTGCTGGTCGACGCCGGCTGGCCGACGCCGGCACCACCCGGCCTGCCGGTGCTGCGGACCCGCGGCATCGCGCCGGGACTGTTGCGAGCGGCCGCGGCCGCCCTGGCCGGCCGGGCGGCGCCCCGGCGCCGGGAGGTGGACCCGGTGTGAGCACCGCACCCGCGCCGGACGGCAGCAAGCCGGACGGCAGCAAGCAGAACAGCACCGAGCAGAGCAGCGCCAAGCCCGGCGCCCTGATGGCGGCCGAGATCGCCGAGCAACCCGCCGTGCTGGAGCAGCTGCTCGCCGACGGGCTGGCCGAGATCACCGAGGTGGCGGCGAGGATCCGGCGGTACGCGCCGCGCTTCGTCGTGCTGGCCGCCCGGGGGACCAGCGACCACGCGGCGCTCTACGCCAAGTACCTGGCCGAGATCCGGATGGCGGTGCCGGCCGGGCTCGCCTCGCCGTCCAGCATGACCGTCTACGGCGCCCGGCCGGCGCTGGACGGCGTGCTGTTCCTGGCCGTCAGCCAGTCCGGCGGGTCACCCGACCTGGTGGACTCGCTCAGCGTCGCCCGGGCCTGCGGCGCGTTGACGGTGGCGGTGACCAACAACCCGGGTTCGGACCTGGCGGCCGCGGCCGAGGTGCACGTCGACGTCCGGGCCGGTGTGGAACGCGCCGTCGCCGCCACCAAGACCTACACCGCGGAGCTGCTCGCGCTGTACCTGCTGCTGGCCGGCGATCGGAACGGCACCACGCCGGCCGAGGCCGCCGCACCGCTGGCGGCCGCGGCCGAGCGCACCCTGGCGACCGGCGCGGGGAGCACGGCCGCGCGCCGGTACCGCCGGGTGGACCGCCTGGTGCTGACCGGCCGGGGATACTCCTACCCGACCGCCCGGGAGGCCGCCCTGAAGCTGATGGAGACGTCGTACCTGAGCGCGCAGGCCTTCTCCGGCGCCGACCTGCTGCACGGTCCGCTGGCGATGATCGACGCCGCGGTGCCGGTGATCGCCCTGGTTCCGCCGGGCCGCGGCGGGGCGGCGATGGCACCGGTGCTGGAACGGCTGGCAGCCCGCGGCGCCGACGTGCTGCCGGTCGGCCGCCCGGACGGGCTAGCGCTGGCCAGCACCGGGATCGCCGAGGAACTGCTGCCGATCCTGGAGATCCTGCCGCTGCAACAGCTGGCCTGGCGGCTGGCGCTGGACCGCGGCACCGACCCGGACCGCCCGCGGGGACTGGCGAAAGTCACCAGCACGTGGTGAGCGGGGACCGTCCGCAGCTGGACCTGCTCCGGCCGGAAGAGACCGTCGACCTGCTGCTCGACGCTGAATCGCGCGTGGTCCCCGCGGTGCGCGCGGTCGCCGGGGCGATCGCGGCCGGCGCCACCCTGATCGCCGCCAGGTTCGCCGCCGGCGGCCGGCTGCTCTTCGCCGGCGCCGGCACCTCGGGCCGGATCGCGGCCGCCGAGGCCGCCGAGCTGCCCGGCACGTTCGGCCTGGACCGGCACCGGATCGGCTGCCGGGTCGCCGGGGGCGGCGACAGCACCGACTCCGACGAGGACGATCTGGCCGGGGCGGAAAGGGATATCGCCGAGCTGGCCGTCACCGGCGCCGATGTGCTGGTCGCCGTCGCCGCCAGCGGCGCGACCCCGTACACCGTTGCCTTCGCCGAGGCCGCCCGCCGGGCCGGGGCGGCCGTGATCGCGGTGGTGGCGGTAGCCGGCTCACCGCTGGCAGACCTGGCCGAGGTCACCATTGCCCCGGTCCTCGGCCCGGAGGTGCTGCGCGGCTCGTCCCGGCTCACCGCGGGGACCGCGCAGAAGGTCGCCCTGAACGCCCTCAGCACCGCGGCGATGGCGCGCGCGGGCCGGGTGCACGGCGACCTGATGGTGGACGTGGTGCCAGCCAACGCCAAGCTGCGCCAGCGGGCCGCCGGGATCGTGGCCGAGATCGCGGGGGTGGGCCAGGCCCAGGCCGGCGAAGCCCTGCGGCGCTGTGACGACGACGCCCGGGCAGCTGTCCTGATGCTGGTGGCCGGCCTGGAACCGGACGTGGCCCGCCGCCGCGCCGCGGCGCACCGCTCGTTGCGCGAAGCCCTGGACGGCTGAGGTTTCTCCCGGCTCCGAACGGGACTCGGCGCGCTCTTGGTAACAGTCGGGTGTCGGCCCGCCGATGCCCTTGACACCGAAATGGTCTAGGCCAATACTTCGGATTCATCTAAACCAATCTGGCATTGGTCCGAACCCATCGGCGCACCATCCAACCTACGGAGGCCGGTTTTGAAGCGCACGCTAACGGGTGCCATCGTCCTGGCTGCGACCCTGGCCGTGGTGGCCACCGGCTGCAGCTCCGACAAGAAGTCGAGCGCCAAGGCCGACGCCTCGGTGTTGAGTACCGACGGAGCGGGCAAGACCATCAAGGTCTGGCTGCAGAGCGACGCCCAGAAGGGCTGGCCGGACGTGGTCGCCCAGGCGAGCCAGCGGTTCGAGCAGGCGACCGGCGCCAAGGTGGACGTCCAGTGGCAGCAGTGGTCCAACTACACCACCAAGCTGGACTCCACGTTCGCCGGCAGCAGCGGCATTCCGGACGTCGTGGAGCTGGGCAACACCCAGACCGCGTCCTACATCGCGGCCGGCGCCTTCCTCGACCTCACCCCGGCCAAGGGCCAGTTCGAGAACTCGGCCAGCTGGCTGCAGGGCCTGACCGAGTCGGGCACCTCGCCCAGCGGCAAGCTGATGGCGGTGCCGTACTACGCCGGCAGCCGGGTGGTCATCTACCGCAAGGACCTCTGGACCAAGGCCGGCGTCAGCACGCCGCCGACCACCCTGGACGAGCTGTTCGCCGACCTGGACAAGGTCAAGGCCGCCAACGCCTCCGACCCCCGGTTCTCGGCTTTCTACATGGCGGGCAAGAACTGGTACGCGGCGATGTCGTTCGTCTACGGCGCCGGCGGCAAGATCGCCGAGCAGAGCAACGGCCAGTGGGCCGGCACGCTGGAAAGCGCGCAGGCCCAGCAGGGCCTGGAGCGGTGGAAGGAGCTGGCCACCAAGTACTCGGTGGGCGGCGCCACCAAGGACGAGTCCGACCAGGACGCGATCATGGCCCTCGGCCACACCGGGGCGATCCTCGGCAACGGCTGGGAGGTCGGCGCGGTCACCGACAAGAAGAGCGGCAACCCGGCGTTGGCGTCCAAGCTGGACACCTTCCCGATGCCGGGCACCGCGGCCGGCCAGTACACCCCGTCGTTCCTGGGTGGTTCGGATCTGGCCGTCCCGGCCAAGGCCCCCAACGCCGGCCTCGGCGCGCAGTGGGTGAAGTACTTCACCGACACCACCAGCCAGACCGCGCTGGCCAAGTTCGCGATCCCGAACACCACCTCGCTGCTCGGCGTGTACCAGGGCCAGGCGCAGGCCAACCAGTCGACCGGCGAGGCGGCGAAGAACACCTGGTTCGTGCCCAACACGCCGAACTGGGCCAATGTCGAGAGCGGCAATATCCTGCAGAACATGCTCACCTCGATCGCGACCGGCAAGAGCAGCGTGGCCGACGCGGCCAAGGCTGCCGACACCGAGATCGCCAAGACGCTCAACGCCACCGGCTGACGGGTACCACCTCGCGGTCGCGCCGGACGGCGGGTCACCGATGAGCACGGTGCGGGCAGGCGGTAGTCCACCTGCCCGCACCGGTTCTTTGCAGGAAGAGGAGTAGATGACCGCCACGGTTCCCGGAGCGCCTCCGCCGGCACTGGTCCCCGGCACCACCGGCCGGCGCGGCCGCCGCGTCCGTGGCGGCGGCCTGCCCTACCTGCTGATCCTGCCCACGGTGCTCGTCCTGCTGGTGGTGGTGGCCCAGCCGCTGTTCAAGATCGTCCAGCTCTCGTTGCAGAAACAGGAATCCGGCAAGTTCGCGCTGTTCCACTCCGGCGCCAGCACCCCGTTCGTGGGTCTGGCCAACTTCCGGACGGTACTGAGCGACTCGACGTTCTGGACGGTGCTGGGCCGGACCGCCGCGTTCACCGCGATCAACGTGGTGCTGAGCATGCTGATCGGCATCGGGATCGCGGTGCTGCTCAACCGGGTCTCCACCTGGGCCCGGTTGACGCTGATCGCGGTGCTGCTGTTCGTGTGGGCCATTCCGACGACGGTGTCCACGCAGGTCTTCTACTGGCTGTTCAACAACCAGTTCGGCGCGGTCAACTACCTGCTGGACCAGCTGCCCGGGGTTCACATGCAGGGCCACGACTGGTTCGCCGATCCGCACCAGGGGCTGGCGGTGATCGCGGCCGTGGTGATCTGGGGCGCGGTGCCGCTGCTGGCGATCTCGCTGCACGCCGGAATCGGCCAGATCCCGAAAGAGGTCCTCGAGTCGGCCCGCTGCGACGGCGCCGGTCCGTGGCAGGCTTTCCGGCACATCACGTTGCCGTTCCTGGCTCCGTTGCTGGTGATTCTCACGACGCTGTCGGTGATCTGGGACTTCGGGGTGTTCAACCAGATCTGGTTCATGCGCACCGGCCATCCCGAGCCCGGGTACCAGACCATCGGCATCTACATGTACTCGACCGGTGTCGGGTCCAGCCACTACAACACCGGCGCCACCATCGGCGTGCTGATGATGCTCGGGCTGGTCGGGGTCATGGTTTCCTACATCCGCCAGCTGCTCCGGATCGGGGATGCCGCATGAACCGGAAGCGGGCCGGAAGATGAGCGTGACCACCGACCAGGTCCCGGCCGTGCCGGCCCTCTCGACGCCGCGGCCGCCGGCCGGACCGGCGCGCCGCCGTCGTCCCCGCCGGCGCAGCTACGCCACCGCCGGCTGGAACACCCTGGCCCTGGCACTGGCCGTCCTGTTCGGCTTTCCGATCTACTGGATGGTGAGCACCTCCTTCAAGACCAGCGCCGACATCAACCGCCTGGTTCCGCAGTTCTGGCCGCGGCACCCCACGCTGGACGGCTTCCGCGAGGTGCTCGCCGACCCGATCTTCCGGCAGGACCTGGCCAACACCTTCGTCATCACGCTCGCCGCGGTCGCCGTCAGCGTCGTCATCGGCTTCTTCGCTGCCCTTGCCATCGCCCGGTTCCGCTTCGCCGGCCGCCGGGTGTTCGTCTTCGCGGTGCTCATCGTGCAGATGATTCCCCTGCTGGCACTGACCATTCCGATGTCGCTGCTGCTGGACCGCTACCAGCTGAAGAACTCGCTGCCCGGCGTGGTGCTGGCCTACCTGATGTTCACCATGCCCTACACAGTCTGGACGCTGCGCACCTTCATCGCCAACATCCCTGTCGAGCTCGACGAGGCGGCGATGGTGGACGGCTGCAGCCGGTTCCAGACCTTCTACCGGATCATCCTGCCGCTGGTCGCCCCCGGCCTGATCGCCACCAGCGTCTACGGCTGGATCCTGGCCTGGAACGAGTTCGTGCTGGCCAACACGCTGCTTCTCGACAACAGCAAGCAGACCGCGATGATCTACCTGCTCATCTTCCAGTCCAGCCCCACGCACGGCGCCGACTACGGCGGCCTGATGGCGGCGGCCGGCCTCACCGCGCTGCCGGTGGTGGTGCTGTTCGTGCTGTTCCAGAGCCGCATCTCGGCCGGGCTCACCGCCGGCGCGGTGAAGGGCTGATCGGGGTGGACATCTCGGGGACCGGCGCCGCGGTCGACGTGCTCGCCATCGACGTCGGCGGCAGCGGCATCAAGGCGGCGCGCTACGACCGGGACGGGCTGGTGCTGGAGGCGTTCCGGGTGCCGACGCCCCCGCCGTCCCGGCTGGCCGACGAGGTCACCGGCGTGGCGCGCCGGCTGCGCGGGCCGGGCACCGCGGCGGTCGGTGTGGTCGCGCCCGGGGTGATCGCCGACGGGGTGCTGCGGTACGCCGTGAACCTGGGTGTCCGCGACCTGCCGCTGCGCGAGCTGGTGCGAGAGACGGTGGCGCTGCCGACGACCCTCGGCCACGACCTGGCCGCCGCAGCGCTGGCCGAGAGCGCGGCCGGCAAGGAGGACCTGCTCTTCGTCGGTCTCGGCACCGGGATCGCCGCCGGCCTGGTGACCGGCGGCGAGCTGTGGCGGGGCGCGAACGGAATGGCCGGCGAGCTGGGGCATGTCTGCGTGGTGCCCGGCGGCGAGCCGTGCGGCTGCGGCCGGCTGGGCTGCCTGGAGGTCTACGCCTCGGCGGCCGGCATCGCGCGCCGGTACGCCGTCCGGACCGGCTCCGCCGCTCCGGGCCTGGATGCCGCCGCCATCGCCGGGCGGCTGGCCGGCGACCCGGCCGCGGCGGCGGTCTGGGCCGAGGCCGTCGAGGCGCTGTCGGAGGCCCTGGCCACCGCCGTCCTGCTGCTGGACCCAGCCACCGTGGTGCTCGGCGGCGGGCTGGCGCTGGCCGGCCCGGCATTGTTCGACCCGGTCCGGGCCGGCCTGCGAGCCCGGTTGCGCTGGCGGCCGGCGCCGGAGGTCCGTCCGGCGCTGCTCGGCGCCGACGCGAGCCGGGCCGGTGCCGCACTGCTGGCCTGGCGACTGCTGGACGATGCCGAAGTTGACACGGCAGCTGCCGGAGAACTCCCGGAGGAGGGCGCAGGCCGATGACCGTGCTGACCGGAGCGCAGGTGGTGAGCCCGACCGGGGTGCTCGCCGACGGCGAGGTACGGATCGCCGGCGGCCGGATCGTGGCCGTCGGCACAGGTTCGGCGCCGGCCCAGGAGGAGCGGATTGACCTGGCCGGCTGCTGGCTGGTGCCGGGCTTCGTGGACCTGCACATGCACGGCGGCGGCGGCCACGACGTGACCCGGTCGGCTGCCGACCTGACCGCGGCGGTCCGGTTCCACCGCAGCCACGGAACCACCCGCACCCTGGTGTCCCTGATGGCCCAGCCGGTCGACCAGCTGTGCGAGCAGCTCGGCTGGATCGCCGAGCTGACCGCCGCCGGCGAGGTCCTCGGCGCCCACCTCGAAGGCCCGTTCCTGAGCGCGGCCCGGTGCGGCGCGCAACGGCCGGAGAACCTGCTGGCCCCCGATCCGCTGGTGCTCGGCAAGCTGCTGGAAGCTGGCCAGGGATCGGTCCGGACCATGACGGTGGCACCGGAGCTGCCCGGTGCCGCCGGGCTGATCGCCGACTTGCTCGCGGCCGGCGTGATCGCCGCCGTGGGGCACTCCGACGCCAGCTACGAGCAGGCGGCCGAGGCCTTCGCCGCCGGTGCCACGCTCGCCACCCACCTGTTCAACGCGATGGGCTCCTCGCTCGACCACCGCGCCCCGGGGCCGTCGGTGGCCGCCCTGGACGCGAGTGTGTTCGTCGAGATGATCAACGACGGCGTGCACGTGCACGACGCCCTGACCCGGCTGGTGGCCCGGGTCGCGCCGGAGCGGCTGATCTTCATCACCGACGCGATCAGCGCCGCGGGCATCGGCGACGGCGAGTACACCCTGGCCGACCAGACCGTGCGGGTCTCGGCCGGCAATGCCTGGTCGGAGGCGGACCGGCTGGCCGGCAGCACCCTCACGATGGACGAGGCGGTCCGCCGGGCGGTGCACCAGGTGGGACTGGGCATCGAGCAGGCGGTGGCCGCGGCAGCCACCACCCCGGCCCGGCTGCTGGGCCTGGCCGACGAGTGCGGCGCGATCCGGGCGGGCCTGGCCGCCGACCTGGTGGTGCTGGACGCCGACCTGCGGGTGCGGCGGGTGATGGTCGGCGGCGACTGGCTGGACGGCTGACGCCAGGTCCGGCAGCACCCAGAAGCCGGTGCCCACCCGCGGCCGGCCCGGACCGAGCCCGGACATGCCGGTGCGGCGGCGACCGGAGTCGCCGCCGCACCAGTTTGTCGTGCGAGAGGTGTTGCCCAGGACTACTGGACGACCCCCAGGGCGTTCACGATGCCGGCGCCGTAGAAGCCGTTGTACTCCGGCGTCCCGACGCAGGTGGCGGTGAACTCGGCCGACCGGCCTTCCTGGGTGTAGGACTGCACGCCGCCCGCCGGGCAGGCGTGGTCGGTCGCGGTCGCGGCCATCAGCGCCGCCACCGCGTCCGGGGCCATGGTCAGGCCACGGCTCGGGTCGGCGTCCTTGACACCGTGTGCGCTGACCGCCAGGGCGGCGACACCGGTGACGTGCGGGGCGGCCATCGAGGTGCCCTGCAGGTACTGGTAGAAGCCACAGTCGCCCTCGTCGTTGCAGGCCTTCTGCACGCCGAGCGCCGCACCGGCCGGGGTGATGTTGAGGTCGGCGTCGACGTAGCCGAGCTCGATCATCACGTGGGTCGGCGCGGTGGACAGGATCTCGTTCTCGTTGGTGCGGTAGCTCGGCGTGCCGAAGCCATCCCGGAACCAGCCGCCCGGAGCGGAGAAGTCCAGCTCACCGCTGGTGAGGTCGGTGGTGTAGTTGGAGTAGTCCGACTTCTTGCCCGACGGGCCGAGCGCCGAGGTGGCCAGCACGTGCGGGCCCTCGGCCGGCAGGTTCAGGCAGGTGGCGTTGGAGATGGTGCGCAGGTGCGGGTCGGCGCCGTAGTCCGGGCTGGAGGTGTCCGGACGCGGGTTGGACATGTCCTGGTGCTCGTTGCCGGCCGAGTTGACCAGGGTGACGCCGTGGGCGTGCGCGTAGTTCAGCGCGCGGGTCATCGCCTCGATGGTGACCTCCTGGGAGGCCGCCTCGGCCGGGCTGTCCTGCGGTGCCCCGCCGACGCAGTTGTAGAGCCACGGGTCGAGGTAGAAGGACATGTTGACCACGTCGATGCCGACGTCACCGGCGTAGGTGAGGGCGTTGGTCACCGGGCCGAGGAAGAAGTAGCCCGAGTCCTGGCCGCCCCGGATGTTGACCAGGGTGACCTTGGGCGCCACGCCGCTCAGGCCGAAGCCGTTGGCGGCGGCGGCGATGGTGCCGGCCACGTGGGTGCCGTGCTCGTTGTCGTCCCAGCTGGCCGGGTCGACGCAGCCGGCGAACTCGCACGGGCCGTCGATGTCGGGCATGTCGGTGACGAAGTTGCGCGACAGCTTGGTGCTGAAGTTGGTCTTCAGGTCCGGGTGGAAGCCCTCGATGCCGGTGTCCAGCACGCCGACGGTGACCCGGTGGTCGCCGGTGGTGATGTGGTGCGCCTCGGGGGCGTTGATCATGTCCATGCCCCACAGCAGGCTGTCCAGCGGGTCACCCTGCTTGGCCTTGGGCGCGCTCGGCGCGGCGGCCACTCCGGTGGCCAGCTGGGCCTCCTTCTCCACCGCGTTCGGGGAGGTGGTCGGCGCGTAGCCGATCGAGCGGTCGCGGCCGACGCCGGCCACGCCGGTCAGGCCCAGGGTCTGCGAGGCGAAGGCGGTGTTGGTCGAGGTGACCACGACCAGCCCGATCGCCTGGTTGACCGAGGTGACCGTCGCCCCGCTGCCCTGCAGCTGCTGGGCCAGCGCCTGGGCGGAGCTGCCGGTCTTGGCGAGCACCAGGTAGGACGTCGCGGCGCCCTGGGTGGACTGGGTGGTGGTGGCGCCCGTGGTGGCGGCGCCCGCGGTACTGATCGCTAGTGCGGGTACGGTCAGAGCTGCGGCGGCTGCCGCAACGACGATCCGTGATCTGCGCATGAAGGGTCGGCTCCTGGAGTAGGGGTGCGCCGAAGCGCCCGGTGATGGCGTCAATCTAGGCACCAGATGTGAAAATGTGAATCCCGAGTTGTCTTCCGGGCCCGGTAGCCTGCTGTCTACAACCGATCGTGCCCAGTTCGTTCGGCTGTGTTTGTCCTGGTTTCATGCCATGCCGAGCAGGGGAGGGCCGCCATGAGAGTCGCCCTGTTCGCGACCTGCCTGGTGGACGGCCTGTTCCCCGACGTCGGGCGGGCCACGGTGCGGCTGCTGCGCCGGCTCGGCCACGAAGTGAGCTTTCCCGACCAGCAGTCCTGCTGCGGCCAGATGCACCTCAACACCGGCTACCCGGCGCAGGCGCTGCCGCTGATCCGCCGGCACACCCGGGTGTTCCGGGGCTACGACGCGATCGTGGCGCCCAGCGGGTCGTGCACCGGCGCGATCCGCCACCAGCACGCCGACACCGCCCGCCGGTTCGGCGACGACAAGCTCGCCGAGGCCGCCGAGGCGATCGCCACCAGGACCTACGAGTTGTCGGAGTTTCTCGTCGACGCCACCGGCGTCACTGATGTCGGGGCGTACTTCCCGCACCGGGTGACCTACCACCCCACCTGCCACTCGCTGCGGCTGCTGCGGGTCGGCGCCAAGCCGCTGACCCTGCTGCGGGCCGTGGAGGGCATCGAGCTGGCGGAGCTGCCGGCCGCCGAGTCCTGCTGCGGGTTCGGTGGCACTTTCGCCCTGAAGAACAGCGCGGTGTCGCAGGCCATGCTGGCCGACAAGGTCGCCGCGGTGGTCGCGACCGGCGCCGCGGTGTGCTCGGCCGGCGACTCGTCCTGCCTGATGCACATCGGCGGCGGGCTGTCCCGGCTGCGGGTCGGCGCGCGCACCCTGCACCTGGCGCAGATCCTGGCCAGCACCCGCAGCGAACCGGCACTGGTATGACTTATCTGGGCATGCCGACCGCGCCGCCGGGCGTCGGGCAACTGCGCGGTAGCGAGCCGTTCCCGGCCGCGGCCGAGACGGCGCTGGCCAACGCCCAGCTGCGCCGCAACCTGGCCAACGCCACCAGCCACATCCGCGCCAAGCGGGCCGCGGTGGTCTCCGAGGTGCCGGACTGGCAGCAGCTGCGGGCCGCGGCGGCCGCCATCAAGGACGACGTGCTGGCCCACCTGGACGACTACCTGGTGCAGCTGGAGGCCCGGGTCACCGAGCGCGGCGGGGTGGTGCACTGGGCCCGGGACGCCCGCGAGGCGAACCGGATCGTCACCGAGCTGGTGGCCGCCACCGGCTCGCGCGAGGTGGTCAAGGTCAAGTCGATGGCCACCCAGGAGATCGGCCTGAACGAGGCGCTGGCCGAGGCCGGCATCGCGGCCTTCGAGACCGACCTCGCCGAGCTGATCGTGCAGCTGGGCGACGACCGGCCCAGCCACATCCTGGTGCCTGCCATCCACCGCAACCGGACCGAGATCCGCGACATCTTCCTGGCCGAGATGGCCGGCGTCGATCCCGGCCTGACCGACGACCCGGCCGCGCTGGCCGAGGCCGCCCGCCGCTACCTGCGGCAGAAGTTCCTCACCACTCCGGTCGCGATCAGCGGCGCCAACTTCGCCATCGCCGAGACCGGGACGCTGGCGGTGGTCGAGTCCGAGGGCAACGGCCGGATGTGCCTGACGCTGCCCCGGACGCTGATCACCGTGATGGGCATCGAGAAGCTGCTGCCTACCTTCGGCGACCTGGAGGTGTTCCTGCAGCTGCTGCCACGCTCGTCCACCGGGGAGCGGATGAACCCCTACACCTCGATGTGGACCGGTGTGCATCCCGGCGACGGCCCGCAGGAGTTCCACCTGGTGCTGCTGGACAACGGCCGGACCGCCACGCTGGCCGACGAGCGCGGCCGGACGGCGCTGCGCTGCATCCGGTGCTCGGCCTGCCTCAACGTCTGCCCGGTCTACGAGCGCACCGGCGGGCACGCCTACGGCTCGGTCTATCCCGGCCCGATCGGCGCGGTGCTCTCGCCCCAGCTGACCGGGGTGGCCGACAACGCCAGCCTGCCGTTCGCCTCCACGCTGTGCGGAGCCTGCTACGACGTCTGCCCGGTCGCCATCGACATCCCGTCCATGCTGGTGCACCTGCGGTCCCGGGTGAACGCCGACAAGGCGGCCGGCCACCGGCTGCCGACCGTCGAGGCGGCCGGCATGACGGCGGCGTCCTGGGCGATGCGCGGGCCGCGGCGCTGGCGCTGGCTGCTGCGCGCCGCCCGGCTGGGCCGGTGGGCCCGGCTGGACCGGCTGTCCCGGTCGGCGTGGGGACGCCGGCTGCTGCCGCCGCCGCTGTCGTCCTGGGCTGCCGCCCGGGACCTGCCGGAGCTCCCGGCCGGTTCGTTCCGCGACTGGTGGGCCGGTCAGCGATGACGGCCCGCGAGGAGGTGCTGGCCCGGATCCGCTCGGCGCTGGCCGGCGGTTCGGAGGGCTCCGCGGCGACGGGGCCGGCCGAGATCCCGCGGCACTACCGGCACGCCGGCGCGCCGGCAGCTGGCCCGGCGGAAGCTGATTCGGCGGGAACCGGTCCGGCCGAGGGTGCTGACTTGGTCGAGCTGCTGGTGGACCGATTGGTGGACTACCGGGCCAGCGTCACCCGCACCGAGCCCGCCGAGGTGCCCGCCGTGCTGGCCCAGCGGCTGGCCGGGCACGGCATCGGCTCGGTGCTGGTGCCGGACGGCTTTCCCGCCGAGTGGCTGGCCGCCAGCACCGCCGAGCAGCGCACCGACGAGGCGCTGACGCCCGCCCAACTGGACCGGATCGACGGCGTGGTGTGCACCTGCCGGCTGGCCATCGCCGAGACCGGCACCATCGTGCTGGACTCCGGCCCCGGCCAGGGCCGCCGGGCGGTCAGCCTGGTGCCGGACTACCTGCTGGTCGTGCTGCACGCCGGCCACGTGGTGGCCGGGGTGCCCGAGGCGGTGGCCGAGCTGGGCCCGGCCCGGCAGCCGGACCCGGGTCGTCCGGGAGAGCCGAGCCGGCCGCTGACCTGGATCAGCGGGCCCAGTGCGACCAGCGACATCGAGCTGAACCGGGTGGAGGGCGTGCACGGCCCGCGCACCCTGGACGTGATCCTCGTCCAGGCGGAGCCGGCCGGGGCCGCCCCGCCGGAGGGCGACCGAGCCGCCGCCGGCTGACCGGCCGGTGGTCGTCTGTTGCAGCTTGCCCTGTTGGTTGTGGTGTCTGCAAAGGCGTCCATAGGATTCTGGCGGTAACCGCCCGTCCCCCCGTGTGAAGGACCTGACGATGATCCGCGTCTGCGCGCTGGCCGACCTGCCACCCGGCGAGATGCTGCGGTTGAAGGGAAAACCGCCGATCGCCGTGGTGCACACCGAGGACGGCCAGGTGTTCGCCGTGGACGACACCTGCACCCACGAGAAGGCCTCGCTGTCCGAGGGCCTGCTGGAAGGCTGCTTCGTCGAGTGCTTCCTGCACAACGCCCGGTTCGACCTGCGCACCGGCGAGCCGGACGAGGACGGCCCGGCCGACCGGCCACTGCGCACCCACCAGGTCGCCGTGGTGGACGGCGACATCTACCTCACCGGCGCGCCCGCGGCACGGTCGGACCAACCGCGCGCGTCGTGAGGCGGATCGCCGTCGTCGGCGCCTCGCTGGCCGGCGTGTCGGCCGCCCGGGCGTTGCGCAAGCAGGGCTACGACGGCGAGCTGGTGATCGTCGGCGACGAGGCCGAGCAGCCCTACGACCGGCCGCCGCTGTCGAAGACGCTGCTGGCCGGCGAGGCGGACGAGGCTGACATCCGGCTGCTGCGCGACGGCGAGACCCTCGACGCCGACTGGCGGCTGGGGGTCAGCGCCACCGGGCTGCGGCCGGCCGACCGCAGCGTGTCGCTGTCCGACGGCACCGACCTGACGGTGGACGCGGTGGTTCTGGCCACCGGCGCCCGGCCCCGCCAGCCGTGGCCCGACCCGCCGGCCGGCGTGCATACCCTGCGCACCCTCGCCGACGCCCGGGCGCTGCGCGACCGGCTGCGGCCCGGTGCCCAGCTGGTGGTCGTCGGAGCCGGCTTCATCGGCGCCGAGGTGGCCTCCACCGCGCGCGGCCTGGGCGTGGACGTCACCGTCGTGGAAGCCCTGCCCACCCCGCTGGCCGCCGTGCTGGGCGAGGAGTTCGGGGCGGTCCTCGCGGGCCTGCACGCCGCGCACGGCGTCCGGTTGCTGTGCGGCGTCGGGGTCAGCCGGCTGGTGGGTTCCGTCCAGATGGAAGGGGTCGAGCTCGCCGACGGGCGGCTGATTCCCGCCGATGTGGTGCTGGTCGGAGTGGGCGTCCAGCCCAACGTGGAGTGGCTGGCGGGCTCCAGCCTGGACGCCCCGGGCGGGGTGCGCTGCGACGCCTACGGCCAGACCGGCATTTCCACGGTGGTCGCGGTCGGTGACTGCGCCAGCTGGTATTCCCCCGAGCTGGGCGGCTACTACCGGCTGGAGCACTGGACCGCCGCCCGCGAGCGGGCACCGATCGCGGTGAGCGCGCTGCTGTCCGGCGGGCGCGATCTGATCGCGGACCGGCCGCCCTACGTCTGGTCCGACCAGTACGGCCGGACGCTGCAACTGGCCGGGCTCCCCGCGGGCGCCGACTCGGTCAAGGTCGAGGAGGGCTCGGTGGCCGACCTCGACTTCCTGGCGGTCTACCGGCGCGGCGAGCGCCCGGTGGCACTGCTCGCCCTCGGGCAGGCCCGGGCCTTCCTGCGCCGGCGCAAGCAGCTCGTCGCGGAGGCTGCCGGCCGGGCCGGCCAGCCGACAGCCAGCGGCTGAATCCTTCCGGGCTGGGCGCAGCCATCCGGTGACACGGTAATTCCGCCTCCGCGCAGGCACCGAAAATGTGAATTTACCGATAATTATGTGAATTCACGTAGGTCACACACAATTACCGGCACCATTCGGCGCGATATCGGCATTCGGCCGAGAAATCCCAGCCGCACTGGAGGCACTGAATGAACCATGCCCGGTCCCTGCGCCGGCGAAGCCTGGCGGCGATCGCCGCCCTGGCCAGCAGCGTCGTTCTCGGAGTGGGAGTTCCGGCCCACGCCGCCGACTCCGGCGCCGACACCGACAGCGAGTCCGCCGAACTGATGGCGCGCTTCGGCGAGATGGATGCCGCTCGCACCGCGCCCACCGGCCTGGTGGCCCCCGGGGCCTACTCGGCCGCCTACGCCCAACTGTCTGGCCTGCCGGCAGCCGCCGGGTCCTGGACCGAGCTGACCAGGACGCCGTACAACGCAGACGATCCGCGCTACCGCGATCCGAGCGCGTCCAACTCCAGCGGGGGCGCCGGCTACGTCACCGGCCGCATCCAGGGCCTGGCGGTGGACAACGCCTGCGTGTTCGCCGGGGCAGCCGGTGGCGGTGTGTCGCGCTCCTGCGACGGCGGCACCCACTGGACGCCGATCAGTGACACGCTGCCCACCCAGTCGGTCGGCTACCTCGCGGTCGCTCCGGACGGCGCGCTGTGGCTGGCCACCGGTGACGGCACCACCGGCTCGTCCACCTATGTCGGCACCGGCGTGTACCGGCTGGCCAGCCCGGACAGCTCGAGCTTCACCCCGGCCAACCGGATCGGCGGCACCGAGCTGGAGAGCCAGGTGATCCGCAAGCTGGTCTTCGACGCGCCCAGCAACAAGGTGTTCGTGGCGGCCTCCCGCGGGGTCTACTCGCACCCGCTCAGCGGCGGCGCCAGCACCGCCTGGAGCAGCATCCTCGCGCCGTGCCGCAGCGGGCAGACCAGCTGCGCCGACGTGAACTCCAGCTACTGGGACATCGCCAACGACGTGGCCGTGCAGCCCGGCACCAATGGCCAAACCATCCTGGCCAACGTCGCCTGGCGCAGCGGAGCCGCCTACAACGGCTTCTACCTGTCCACCAACGCGGGCACCAGCTGGACCAAGATCAACCCGACCGGCGCCATCAACCCCAAGGACGTCGGCAACGCCACCTTCGGCTACGCCGCCGACGGTTCCCAGCTCTACGTGGTGCTGGAATCGCCGGCCCAGCTCAACGCCGGCGCGGCCAGCGCACTGGCCGGCGTCTACGTCTCGCGTACCGGCGCGGTGGCCGGCCCCTACGACCAGATCGCCAACACCTCGGTGCTGGCACAGAGCGGCTCGGCCGAGCGCAAGCAGCGGATCGGCGGCGGCTACCAGCCCGGCGTGCAGGCCTGGTACAACCAGTTCGTCGGTGTCGACCCGGCCAATCCCAACCACGTCTACCTCGGCCTGGAAGAGGTCTACGAGAGCTGGGACGGCGGCCTGAGCTGGAACACCATCGGGCGGTACTGGAACTTCGGCTTCGCCTGCTGGAGCTACCTGGACTCGCAGAACACCTGCGACGGCAACGTGATCCACTCCGACCAGCACACCATCGCCTTCGGCACCGGCTCCTCGGCCGGCCAGGTGTTCGTCGGCAACGACGGCGGCGTGTACCGCCGGTCGATAGCTCAGGGCACCACGTCGTGGACCTCGCTGTCCCGCTCGGGCCAGCTCGATGCCCTGCAGTACTACTCGGTCGCGGTCGGCAAGAACGTCCAGCCGGGTGCCGCGCCGGGCTCGGTCCAGGTCTGGGGCGGCCTGCAGGACAACGGCGTTTCGCTGCTGGACTCGACCAATTCCGGCCTGGTCTCGCCGTTCGGCGGTGACGGTGGCGACCAGCTCGTCGACCCGAACAACGGCTGCCGCACCGTCGGCGAGTACACCAACCTGACGCTGCAGATGACGCTCAACTGCGGCAAGGCCGACGGCAGCCCCAGCTCGGACAGCGCGATCATCGACATCGATCCGGAGGATCCGCTGGCCCGGTTCATCGCGCCGTTCAGCGCCGACCAGACCGACCCGGGCACCTGGGTGGCCGGCGGCGAGTTCGTCTGGGTGAACACCAAGACCTGGGCCTCGACCAGCGGCGACGACTGGACGCAGGCAGCCGACAGCGGCGCGGGCCACTCGATCACCTCGCTGGCCAGCCGCAACCACACCGTGTGGGCCGGCTGGTGCGGCGCCTGCAACCCGGGCAGCACGTTCAACCGCGGGCTGCTGTCCAACGTGGGCGGCAGTGGTTACCACCAGGTCGCGATGCCCTCGAACGTCCCGCTGCGGATGATCACCGGGGTCACCCCGGACCCGGCCGACCCGGCCAGCGCGTACGTGGTGTTCGGCGGCTACTCCCGCACCTGGACCGACGGGCCGGGCAGCTTCGCAGCCGGCACCGGCCACCTGTGGAAGGTGACCGCCACCGGCACCGTCGACGCGGCCGGCAACGAGCAGGCCAGCTGGACCGATGTCAGCGGCAACCTGCCCGACATCCCCGGTGACTACCTGCTGATCACCTCGTCCGGCCGGGTGGTGATGGGTACCGACCTCGGCGTTGTCGAGACCACCCTGACCTCGCTGCGGAGCGGCTCGCCGTCCTGGTCGCGGGACGCGGTGCCGGCCACCATCGCCACCAAGCTGGTGGCCGGTCCGGACGGCAACCTCTACGCCGCCACCTACGGACGGGGGATCTGGCGCACCACCCTGTAACGGCTGCGGCCGGCAACGGCCTCGGCTGGTAGGAGATCCATCCGGTAGTGGCTTCGGCGGCCGGGACGCGAACCTGCGCGTCCTGGCCGCCGATCGCGTCCGGGCGCAAGGTTAGGCAGCCGGTGAGAAGTTACTGCGGTCACACCGAGGCACGCTTGCTGCTGTCGTCACCGGCCGCCCGACATGTGGGCGGCCGGATGAGCACCAGGAGGCGACGGATGCCCAGCTGCAGTCTGTACCAGGTCCTGGCCACCGCCCGGTGGCACGGCGCACCGGCGCTGATGGTCGATGTCAAGTGCCGATCACCCCGCGACGGCGAGCTGATCTCCAGCGAGCGGCTGGAGCCCTACGTCCGGTCGCTGGTCGCCGGCGGGGTCGATGCGCTGTCCACCCCGACCGATCCGGTCTACTTCGACGGCAGCATCTCCACCGCCCGGCGGATCCGGGCGCTGGCCGATGTTCCGTTGATGCGCAAGGAGTTCTTCACCACCGTCGAGCAGATGGACGAGTCCGCCGAGGCCGGCTTCGACGCGGTGCAGCTGGCGCTGAGCAGCTTCGTCGACCCGGTGCTGTTCACCGCCCAGAAGGCCCGTGCCGAACAGCTCGGCCTGGAGGTGGTGGTCAGCGTCACCGACTCCCTGCAGCTGGAACGGGCTGTGGCGCTCGGGGCAAACGCGATCAGCATCAACTGCCGCGGGCTTGCCGCGCTGCGGTTGGAGAGCCGCAGCGCCGGGTACGGCCAGGTGCTGGCCAGCCTGGTTCCGCGGCACGTGTGGGTGGTGCTGGAGAGCACGGTGAGCGGCCGGGCCGACATCGATGCCGCCGCCCGGGCCGGTGCCGACGGCGTGCTGATGGGTACCACCGTCGCCAAGAGCGCCGACCCAGCCGGGCTGTTGCGCTCGCTGCGGCCCTCGGCCGCACCGCTGCGCGCCGTGCTCGAGCCGGTGCCGTCGGCCGTTGCGCTGCGGCCGGCGCCGGGACCGGAAACGCCTCCGGGTCCGCCGCTGCCGATCAGCGCCTGAGCACTACCGGATGCGACAAGCCGAACGCGCCGTCAGGCCGGGTCCAGCGACGATTCCTTGTGCGCCGCGCGCGCTCCGGTCTTGTCCGACTCGACGATCCAGTAGGGCTCGTCCTTGGAGGCGTTGAACTTCTGCCCGTCGTGGGTGAACGGCGCGGTCTTCTTCTGCACGGTGCGCCCGTGCGTCTTGCCCTGCGAGGTGTTCCAGCTGACCTGATCGCCTGTGCTGAGTGCCATCGACCCACCGTACAAGCCGGGGCATACCGAGCCCGGCGGGGTCCGAGGTGAGACAGTGACCGCATGACGCAACTTCCCGCCTGGTCCTACCAGGGCACCGTGCCGTTCACCGGCGACCTGTCCGTTCTCGAAGCGGTCCTGCACTCCGGCCGGGTGGCCGCCGCCGAACGCGGCTACACCGCCGAGCCGCAGCGGATCGAGACCGAGGAAGCGATGCTCAGCCGGCCGGACGGCAACCCGGAGTCCGACCTGCTGACCGCGGCGCAGGCGGCGGCCGCCGGCGTGGAGTTCAGCCCCACCCTGCTGCGGTACCGGATGGAATGGGCACCGGAGCCCGACGGCACCGAGCGCTGAACCGGCCAGAACCGAAGGGCCGACCCGCCGCGGCGCCGGCCGGCCCTCGGTTCGGAAGCTTGCCGCTGAAGCAGCACTGAGGAGAAGACGCCCGGGCAGCTGAGGAACATCCTGACGGTGTGGTCAGCCGCCCTGCGGTCGCGGTGCCCGGCTGCTTCCGGGCCGCCGGCTGGCTACGGTCGAGAGGTGGCCCGTACCGATCCGCCTGCCGCGACGGCACCCGGCCCGCCCGGTACTCCGCACACTCCGGCCGGCGCGGTCGGCGCCGCGCTGCGGCAGTTCTACGCCGACGCCACCCGGCTGGACCTGAGCCAGTCCGATCCGGTGGTCGCCGGCCGCAACGCGCTGGGGCTGCTGGCGCCGCTGGCCCTGGCCGCCGCGCTCGGCAGCCCGGCGGTCGGCGTCCAGGCGGCCATCGGCGCGCTGCAGACCGCCTTCGCCGACCGGCCCGGCCCGTACCGGCTGCGGCTGGCCCGGATGCTGGTCACCGCGCTGGCCGCCGGCGTCACGGGCGGGTTGGCCGCCGGGTTCGGCACCAGCCTGCTGGCCTCGGCGGTGCTGCTGGCGGCCTGCGCGTTCGCCGCCGGCCTGCTGCTGGCCGCCGGACCCAGCGCCGCCCAGGTGGGGGTGGCGGCGACCGCCTGCGCGCTGGTGCTCGGCCACCTGCCGCAGCAGCCGCTGGCCGCGGTGTACACCGGCCTGCTGGTCTTCGCCGGCGGTGCGCTGCAGGCGGTGCTGGCGATCGCGGCCTGGCCGCTGGGCCGGCACGGTCCCGAGCGGCGGGCCCTGGCCGCGCTCTACCGGCGGTTGGCGGGGCTGGCCGAGCAGCCGATCGACGCCGCCACCAGCCCGCCGCTGGGCGAGGCCATCGCCGCCACCCGGGCGGTGCTCAGCGGTGCCGGCCACGACCACGGGCCGAGCGTGGAGGCCTACCGGGTGCTGCTGGACGAGGCGATGCGGGCCCGGCAGGACATCCTGGTGCTGTCGGGCTACGCCGACCGGCTGCGCCAGGACGGGCTGGCCGAGGCGGACTCCGCGATCCGCGCCGAGCTGGGCACCGCCGCCGCGGTGCTGCGCAGCATCGCCGCCGCGCTGCAGGCCGGTGGCCCGGTCGACGCCCAGCGCACCGACCAGCTGCTGGGCAGTGCTGGCAGTGCTGGCCGGCAGGCGCTCGGCGGATCGCTCACCGAGCGGGCGGCGGCCAGCCGGCTCGCGAGCCTGGCCGGCCAGCTGCGGGCGATGGTGGAGACGGCCCGCACCGGTGCCGGCGAGGGCCGCCAGGACGAGGACGCCGGCCGGCCGGGTGCCAGCATCCGGTTGCGGGATCCGATCGGAGTGGTACGCGCCAACCTGCACCTGAGCTCCCCGGCGCTGCGGCACGCCGCCCGGCTGGCGGTGCTGGTGCCGCTGACCGACGTGCTCACCCGGGCGGCCGGCGTGGAGCGCGGCTACTGGGTGTCGCTGACCATCCTGGTGGTGCTGCGCCCGGACTTCGGCTCGACCTTCCAGCGCTCGCTGCTGCGGGTGGTCGGCACCCTGGTCGGGCTGTTGCTGACCAGCCTGGTGCTGCACTACCTGCTCGGCGACTGGCAGCCGGGCACCATCGTGCTGCTGGGCCTGCTGTTCTTCGGGGTGCGGCTGGCCGGCCAGCCGAACTTCGCCTGGACGTCGGTGTTCCTGGCCGGGCTGGTGGTGCTGCTGCTGTCGCTGGCCGGCTTCTCCGCGCACAGCACCGTGGTGGACCGGTCGATCGACACCGTGCTGGGCGGGGCCATCGCGCTGGCCGCGGCGCTGGTCTGGCCGAGCTGGGAACGCGGCCAGCTGGCCTCCCGGCTGGCCGACCTGCTGCAGGCCTACCGGGACTACCTGCAGGCGATCGTGGACGCCGGCGCTGGTGCGGCGCGGCGGTCGGCGACCCGCAGCCAGGCCCGGCTGGCCCGGTCGAGCGCCGAGGCGTCGCTGGACCGGGCGCGTGCCGAGCCGGTGGACTCCCAGGGGCTGGTGGAGCTCGGCAGCGCGGTGCTGGCGCACAGCCACCGGCTGGTGCACGCGCTGACCGCGCTGGACGCCACCCGGCGGGCCAGCGAGAGCTATGCCACGGTGCCCGAGTTCCGGGCCCTGGTGGACGCGGCGCTGGCAGCGATCGAGGCACTGGCCGGCGCGGTGCGCGACGGCCGGCGACCGGCCTGCCCGGCCGGCCTGCGCGACCTGCACGCCGAGCTGACCCGGGCGCTGGACCCCGCCACCCGTCCGGACGCCCCGCTGCCGCCGGAGCTGGCCGCCACCGTGATCGAGGCGACCGACCGGCTGGTGGACAGCCTGAACTCGCTCGCCGCGGTGCTCACCGAGCCACCCGGCCGCTGAGCACCGACGGTCCTGGCCGACTCCCTCCGAGGAGGAGTATGCTTGCCGATAGGCAAGTAAATAGAAGGCGGCGGGGCAATGCAGAAAGTGGCGGACGAGCGCCCGGTGCGGTTCGCCGGCGCGGACGTGGACCGGTTGCGGATCGCGCTGGGCCGGATCGCCCGGCAGGTGGACCGGCAGGTGTCCGGTGACGGAATGACCCGTACCCAGCTGTCGGTACTGGCCACCATCGCCCGGCTGGGCCCGCTGGGCCTGGGCGAACTGGCCGACATCGAAGGGCTGAACCCCACCATGCTGTCCCGGGTGCTGGGCAAGCTGGAGGCGTCCGGGCTGGTGTCGCGGGCCACCTCCGAGGCCGACCGGCGGGCCGTCCGGGTGCAGACCACCGCGGCCGGCCGGGCCCTGCAGCAGCGGCTGCGGCGCCAGCGCAGCCAGCTGTTCGCCGCCCGGCTGGCGGGCCTGCCGGACGAGCAGGTGGCCAACTTGCTGACCGCCCTGCCCGCGCTGGAGACACTCGCCGAGCACCTCACCCGGCCGGCACCCCAACCCGCTCCGCAGCCGGCCCGGGCGGGCCGGTGACCTCGGTCGCCGGAGCAAGCCGGCAGACCTTTGCCTCCCTCGCCAATCCCAACTTCCGCAGGTACTTCGCCGGCCAGGCCGTCTCGCTGGTCGGCACCTGGATGCAGACCGTGGCGCAGTCCTGGCTGGTGCTGCAGCTGACCGGCTCGGGCACCGCGCTCGGCCTGGTGGTCGCGCTGCAGACGTTGCCGGTGCTGCTGCTCGGGCCGTACGGCGGGGTGGTCGCCGACCGGGTGGACAAGCGCCGGCTGATGATCGCCCTGCAGGCCATGATGGGGCTGCTGGCCCTGGTGCTCGGCCTGCTCACCGTCTCGGGCCTGGTGCGGCTGTGGCAGGTCTACCTGCTGGCGGTGCTGCTCGGGCTGAACAACTGCTTCGAGAACCCGGCCCGGCAGGCCTTCGTGCTGGAGATGGTGGGCCCGGCCCACCTGCGCAACGCCGTCAGCCTGAACTCGGTGCTGGTCAACGCCGCCCGGGCGGTCGGCCCGGCGGTGGCCGGCCTGATCATCGCCACCGGCGGCACCGGGGTGTGCTTCCTGATCAACGCCGCCAGCTTCGTCGCGGTGGTATTCTCGCTGGCCACCCTGGACACCGCCGCGCTGCAGCCCGCGCCGCCGGCCAGCCGGGCCCGCGGCCAGCTGCGCGAGGGCCTGAGCTACGTCCGGCGGACCCCGGAGCTGGCCGTGCCGCTGGCCATGATGGGACTGATCGGGTGCCTGGCCTACGAGTTCTCGGTGACCCTGCCGATCGTGGCCAAGGAGACCTTCGGCGGCGGCGCGCAGGTGTACGGCTTCATGACCGCGGCGATGGGCCTGGGCGCGGTGGTCGGCGGGCTGTGGGTGGCGGCCCGCGGCCAGGTCGGCATCCGGGCGCTGGTGCGATCCGCGGCGGTGTTCGGAGCGGTGATCGCGGCGGCCGCCCTGGCCCCGACGCTGCCGCTGGAACTGCTCGCCCTGACCCTGGTGGGCGCGGCCAGCGTCGGCTTCCTGGCCAAGGGCAACTCCAGCCTGCAGCTGGCCTCCTCGCCCGGCATGCGCGGTCGGGTGATGGCGCTGTGGGCGGTGGCCTTCCTCGGCTCCACGCCGATCGGCGGCCCGATCGCGGGCGCGGTGAGCGAGCAGTTCGGCGGCCGGGCCGGTCTCGCGCTGGGCGCGGCGGCCTGCCTGCTGGCGGCGGCACTCGGCGCGCTGGTGCTGCGCCGGCTCGACCCGGCCCTGGCTGCTCCCGCCCGGTCGGTGGCCGTCCGGCAGGGCGACCCGCCGGAACACTCCCGGCGGTTGCCGGCAGGCGGTGCCGGCCGGCCGGCTACCGAGGAGATCCAGCAGCCCGGGGCGGCCTGAGCAGGTGCTCGGCCAACCGCTCCAGGAACTGCCGCTGGCTGGTGATCAGGCGTTCGGCGGCCTGCTCCGGCGTGCACCAGGCCAGCCGGTCCAGCTCGGGAAAGCGCTGGATGCGTCCCGACCCGCGCGGCCACTCCATCTCGAAGGTGCCCAGCACCACCGCATCGAGGTCCACCTCGGCCTCGAGCGCCCAGGCGGTGACCTGCTTGCCGCCGCTCTGGGTCACGGTGCCCAGCTCGACGAGCTCACCCTCGGGCACCGGCAGGCCCAGCTCCTCGGTGAACTCCCGCCGGGCGGCCTGCAGCGGCGTCTCGTCCGGGCCGTACTCGCCCTTCGGGATCGACCAGGCGGCACTGTCGCGCCGGCTCCACAGCGGCCCGCCCAGGTGACCGATCAGCACTTCGAGGTGCGGTTGCCGGCGGAACAGCAGCAGTCCGGCGCTGCGCTTGGCTGCCATGGGCAGCAATTGTCCCGCAGCCGGCGGCGGGGCTGAGCAGCCGTGTCCTCGACCGAGTTCGCGCTGCTGCTGCTGGCCGGTGCCGCCGCCGGGCTGGCCGGCGGCACGGCGGGGCTGGCCTCGGTGATCAGCTACCCGGCGTTGCTGGCCGCGGGCCTGCCGCCGGTGGCCGCCAACGTCACCAACTCGGTGGCACTGGTCTTCAGCGGCGCGGGATCCTCCCTCGGCGCCCGGCCGGAGCTGCGCGGCCAGGGCCGGCGGATGCGGGTGCTCGGGGTGGCCGGCACGCTGGGCGGCGCGCTCGGGGCGGTGCTGTTGCTGCTCACCCCGGCCGGCACCTTCGAGAAGGTGGTGCCGGTCCTGATCGGCGCCGCCTCGGCGTGCGTGCTGATCCCGCGGCCGCGGGCGCCGCGGCACACCACCGGCTCCGACGCCCGCTGGGTGGTGGCCGGGGTGTTCGGGGTGTCGGTGTACGGCGGCTACTTCGGCGCCGCCTCCGGCGTGCTGCTGCTCGCCCTGCTGCTGAACGCCACTCCCGACTCGCTGCCGGTCAGCAACGCGATCAAGAACGCGGTGCTGGCGCTGGCCAACGGCATCGCGGCACTGGGCTTCGCCTTCTTCGCCGACGTCCGGTGGCTGGCGGCGCTGCCGCTGGCGATCGGCTTCTTCGCCGGCGGCCTGCTGGCGCCGATGGTGGTCCGCCGGCTGCCGGCCGGGCCGCTGCGGCTGCTGATCGCGACCCTGGGAGTGGCGATCGCGATCCGGCTGGGACTGCGGGCCTACTGACCGCCGGCCGGGCGCAGCTGGTCGTCGACGAACTCCGGACGTCCGGCGTACCAGCCGGTGGCCGCCGAGCAGAGCAGCGCGAGCATCAGCAGCACCAGCGGCCAGGTCCAGCTGCCGGAGACGCCGAGCAGCACGCCGACCAGCAGCGGGCCGGTGCCGGCCAGCAGGTAGCCGATGCCCTGGACGAACGCCGACAGCGCCGTGGTGGTGGCCAGCTCGCGGGAGCGCAGCCCGATCATGGTCAGGCTGAGCGGGAACATCCCGCTGCCGACCCCGCCGAGCAGCATCCACAGCCAGGCGCCGCCGACCGGTGCCGCCAGCATGCCCAGGTAGGACACCGCGCTGGCCAGCGCCAGCCCGAGCACGATCAGCCGCTGGCCGCGCACCGCCAGCGCCGGGATCACCATCGACACCGGAATGGACAGCGCCGAGTAGAAGGCCACCAGCAGCCCGGCCCGGCCCGCGGAGAGGTGGTGGTCGCGGAAGAAGTCGGTGAACCAGCCGAAGGCGATGTAGGCCTGGAAGGACTGGGTGGCGAACATCAGGGTCAGCGCCCAGGCCAGCTTGCTGTGCAGCAGCCGGCCCAGCGGCACCCGGTCCGGCAGCTCGGCGCGCTCCGGGCGGTCGCCGGCCAGCGTGGGCAGCCAGGGCAGCACCGCGACCGCGGTCAGCGCGGCCCACGCGCCGATGCCGAACCGCCAGTTGTGCCCGCCCAGGTCGGCCAGCGGCGCGGACAGCCCGGCGGCGGCGGTGATGCCGAGCGCCAGCACGGTGGTGTACACCGCCGTCATCGTCCCGATCCGGTCCGGGAAGTGCTTCTTGACCAGCGACGGCATCAGCACGTTGGCGATCGCGCCGCCGGTCAGGGCCAGCATGCTCAGCACCGCGAACAGCCAGACGCTGCCGGCCACCGCCCGCAGCACCAGGCCGGCGGTGGCGGCCAGCAGCGCCGCTGTCACCAGCCGGTGCTCGCCGAACCGGTGCGCCAGCCGCGGGCCCAGGAAGCCGATGCCCGCGAATGCGATCACCGGCAGCGTGGTCAGCACCCCGGCGACCGAGGACGAGGCGTGCAGGCCCTGCTCGATGTCGGTCAGCAGCGCGCCGACGCTGGTCACCGCGATCCGCATGGTGAGCGCGGTGAGCACCAGGGCGGCCAGGATCAGGCCGCGGTGCGGCTCGTGCCGCCGGTCCGTGCCGGCCGGCCCGGAATTGCGGAGCTGGACGGCGGAGGAGGCAGGCGGGGTCACGCTCAAGGACAACGGCCGGACGTCGGGACGGCATTCCCGCCGTGACCGGCGCCTCAGGCCGGCACGTCCTTTCGGCCGGGACCGGGCTTGGTGCGTCCGGCCCGGGACTGGCAGGATGCGGCGGTGGCGACATATCGGATCTGCGTGTTTTGCGGGGCCAGTGCCGGGGCGTCCCCGGAGTACGTGGCACAGGCCTACCTGCTCGGCGGCGAGCTCGGCCGGCGCGGCATCGGGCTGGTCTACGGCGCCGGCGGGGTCGGCGTGATGGGCGCGGTGTCCGACGGCGCGCTGGCGGCCGGCGGCGAGGTGATCGGGGTGATCCCGCAGGCCCTGATGGAGCGCGAGTACGGCCGCCTCGACCTCAGCGACCTGCGGGTGGTGGCCACCATGCACGAGCGCAAGGCGTTGATGCACGAGCTGGCCGACGCCTTCGTGGTGCTGCCCGGCGGGCTCGGCACCCTGGAGGAGATGTTCGAGACGCTGACCTGGGCGCAGCTCGGCCTGCAGCACAAGCCGCTGGTGGTGCTCAACATCGGCGGGTACTACACGCCGCTGCGCAACCTGCTCGGCCACGGCGTCGCCGAGGGATTCCTGACCGCGCGGGACGCGGCGCTGGTGCACTTCGCCGACACGGTGGACGAGATCTGGCCGGCACTGCGGCTGGCCGGCACGGCGCGGGACTGACCCGTCCCGAGCGCAGGCTACTCCAACTTCTGCCCTATTTATTAACTCCAGACGTTTATAGACGGTACACACCTTATATGCGATGCTGTGGACGCTTCGCGCCCAGCGTCGGTAGTGCCGCGGCCCCGTGCGAAGCGCACCGCGTACCTCGGCCGAGGCACTAGTGGGGAAGTCGTGTGAACACCGTTGCCGCCCCAGCAGCCGCTCCACCCGCCGCTGCTCCACCCGCCGGGTATGCCCCCGCGAACCTGTCGCTGCACGGCGTCCGCCAGCTCCGGCAGGCCCGGCTGGACGAGACGCTGGCCAAGCTCGCCGCCCTGAACATCGCGGTCCCGCCGGTGCAGTACGTCACCTGGATCGGCGACCTGCAGCAGGGCGACGGCGGCAAGGGCGCCATGGTCGACCGGTTGGGCCCCAGCCACCAGCTGGTCGTGCGGACCCAGGGCGGCGACAACGCCGGCCACACCACGGTCTACACCGGCGCCGACGGCCGGGACGTGGTGATCAAGAACCACATCGTGCCGTCCGGGCTGCGCCACCCGGGCTGCATCGGGGTGCTGGGCAACGGCGTGCTGGTCAATCCGGAACGGCTCTCCGACGAGCTGGCGGCGTTCTCGGCCCTGGTGCCCGACATCGCCGGCCGGGTGCTGGTCAGCTCCCGGGCGCACCTGGTGCTGCCGCTGCACCGGCTGGTGGACGGCTACCAGGAGGACCTCAAGCGGCAGTCCGCCCACGAGATCGGCACCACCCAGCGCGGCATCGGCCCGGCCAACGTCAGCAAGGTCAACCGGATCGGGATCCGGGTCGGCGACGTCGCCGACCTCGACCTGGTCGAGCAGCGGCTGAGGGCCAACGTGCAGTTCTTCAACCTCGAGCAGTCCGAGCTGGCCCGCAACCTGGACTGGCTCGCCGGCTACCGCGAGCTGCTGCTGTCGCTGGCCACCGACTCGCACCGGCTGATCAGCACCGCGGTGGCGGCCGGCTACTCGGTGCTCTTCGAAGGCGCCCAGGGGCCGCTGATCGACCTCGAGCACGGCATCTACCCCTACGTCACCACCTCGCCGACCGCGATCTACTCCGTCGGCAGCGGCAGCGGGGTGGACCTGAGCAGCGTGACCCGGCGGGTCGGGGTGCTCAAGCTCTACCAGACCATGGTCGGCAACGGCGCGTTCGTCTCCGAGGACCACGGCCCGCTGGCCGACCGGCTGCGCCGGCTCGGCGCCGAGGTGGGCACCACCACCGGACGGCCGCGGCGCTGCGGCTGGCTGGACCTGGTGCACGCGCACTGGGCGGTCGGGCTGAACCGGTACACCAGCGTGGTGCTGACCAAGCTCGACGTCCTCGACGACTTCGACGAGATCGGGGTGTGCATCGCCTACCAGCGCAACGGCGTGATCGAGGCGCACTTCGAGCCGGAGCACCAGGTGCTGATGGAGTGCACCCCGGTCTACCGCTACTTCCCCGGCTGGAAGTCCGACACCACCGGCCTGCACAGCTACTCCCAGCTGCCGGTGCAGGCTCGCGAGCTGATCGACTTCGTCGCCGACTACCTCGGGGTGCCGATCGGCGGGGTCACCAAGGGCCCGCGGGACAGCGACATCCTGGTCCCGGCCGGCTCCGAGCTGGTGCCGATGCTGGCCGGCGCCTCCCCGGCCGGCTGAGCCGCCCGTGCTGGACCGCTACACCAGCCCCGAGCTGGCCGCGCTGTTCTCCGACCGGTGCACCTTCGAGCTGTGGCGCGAGGTGGAACTGGCGGTGCTGGAGGCCTGGGTGCACGCCGGCGTGGCGCCCGCCGCGGCGCTGGCCGCGGCGGCCGCCGTCCCCGCTCCCACGCCGGAGCAGGTCGCAGAGGAGGAACGCCGGACCCGGCACGACGTGGTGGCCTTCGTGCACGCCTGGACCGCCGGCATGCCGCCGGCCGCCGCCGGCTGGGTGCACCGCGGGGTGACCAGTTCCGACATCGTCGACACCGCCACCGGGCTGCGGCTGGCCCGGGCCGGCGACCTGCTGGTGGCTGCCGCCGATCGGCTGGTGGCCGTGCTGCGCGAGCACGCCCTGGCCCACCGGCACACCGTCCGGGTCGGGCGTACCCACGGCCGGCACGCCGCGCCCACCGTCTGGGGCTTGCGGGTGGCCGACCTGGCGTTCGGGGCGGCCCGCTGCCGGGACCGGCTGGCCGAGGCCCGGGACGCGGTGGCGGTGGCCAAGGTGGCGGGCCCGGTCGGCAGCTACGCCGGGCTCGGTCCCGGGATCGAGCAACGGGTCGCGGCCGGCCTGGGCTTGCGGACCGGCCCGGCCGCCACCCAGGTGGTGCTGCGGGACTCGATCGCGCACTGGACCTGGTGCCTGGCGCTGCTCGCCGGGATCTGCGAGGCGGTCGCGCTGGAGGTGCGGCACGGCGCCCGCTCGGAGCTGGCCGAGCTCGCCGAGCCCTTCGCGCCGGGCCAGGCCGGCTCCTCGGCGATGCCGCACAAGCGCAACCCGGTCACCGCCGAGAAGATCTGCGGCCTGGCCCGGGTGGTGCGCGGCTACGTCACCCCGGTGCTGGAGGGGGTGGCGCTCTGGCACGAGCGCGACATCTCGCACTCCTCGGTGGAGCGGATCTGCCTGCCGGACGCCGCGGCGATCACCGAGCACCTGCTGGCCAGCACCGCCGACCTGGTCACCGGCCTGGTGGTGGACGCCGACCGGATGCGTGCCACCCTCGACGCCGCCGGCGAGGTGGTGTTCAGCGCCGCCGCGCTGGACGTGCTGCTGGAGGCCGGCCTGGACCGGCGGCAGGCCTACCGGCTGGTCCAGCAGCATGCCGCGGGGCCGGACTTCCTGTCCTCGCTGTACCAGGCGGCCCGGGCCGCCGGCGCCGAGCTGACCCCCGAGCGGTGGGCGGCGGTGGCCGACCTGGACCGGGAGCTAGCCGAGGCCGGCGTGGTCTTCGACCGGCTCGCCGGGCTGCGCTGAGCAGGCGGCCAGCAACTGCCGGGCGGTCGCGGCGTCCGGGGCCACCGCCACCGGCATCGGGTTGCCGCCGGCCAGGTCGAACGGGGTGCCCGCGGCCGTCTCGGTGTGCCCGCCGGCCTCAGCATGCAGCAGCAGGCCGGCGGCGTGGTCCCAGGGCAGCTCCCAGTTCACCAGCATCGCCGACCGGCGGCCGGCCGCCAGCTCCAGGTAGACCAGGCCGGAGGTGTCGAAGAAGGCCGGCGAGATGCCGGTGCCGAACAGCGCGTTGAACCGCCTGCGGTCCTCGGCCCCCCACCAGCGCGGTTGCGGCAGCGCCACGTCCAGGCCGCGCAGCCCGGCCGGCGGCCGGGCCACCCGGAGCCGCTGGGAGTTGAGGTAGGCGCCCTGGCCGGCCACCGCGGTCGCGGTCAGCTCCAGCAGCGGCGCCACCGTCCAGGACGCCAGCAGCCGGCCGCCCTGGGCCAGGGCGACCAGGGTGGCGAACCGCGGGCTGCCGGTGGCGAACGCCTCGGTGCCGTCGATCGGGTCGACGATCCACACTGGCGCCGGGCCGTGCAGCGCGTCCAGCACGGCGGGGTCGGCGGCCACCGCCTCCTCGCCGACCACCACCGAGCCCGGCAGCAGCTCGAGCAGCAGCCGGCCCAGCGCCCGCTCGGCGTCGTGGTCGGCGATAGTCACCAGGTCGCCCGGTGCCTTCTCCAGCACGTCGGCCTCGGCGAGCCGGCCGAACCGGGGCACGATCAGCTCGCCGGCCACCCGCCTGATCTCCTCGGTGACGAAGGCGAGTTGCGGGCCGCTCAGCACGGCGGCCACGCTACCCGGCGGCGGGCTCGGCCCGCGCGAACGCCAGCAGCGCCACCGCCAGTGCGAGCACCGCGCAGCCGGCCGTCAGCAGGAACGAGCCGCGCACCCCCGGCCCGCCGCCGACGCTCAGCCCGGCGATCGAGGAGCCGAGTGCGCTGCCGGCCAGGAACAGCGTGGTGACCCAGGCGAAGGCCTCGGTCACGGTGCCGGCCGGCGCGGCGTCGGCGATCAGCACGAACCCGCAGGCCAGGATCGGCGCCAGGAAGAAGCCGGCTCCGAACAGCAGGCCGAACATCCAGACCGGCCGCGGGGTCAGCGCCAGCGGCAGGTAGCCCACCACCATCGCGGCCAGCAGCCAGCGCAGCCGCAGCACCGCGCTGCCCTGCCAGCGCCGGCTGCCGTAGAGCAGGCCGCCGACCAGCCCGCCCAACGAGGCGGTGCCCAGCAGGCCCCCGGAGTAGGAGGACGAGCCGGCCTGCTCGGCGTAGGCGACCACCACGACGTTGAGCACGCCCAGCGAGCTGCCTACCCAGAACATGCTGCCCAGGATCACCACCACCGTCCGGGACCGCAGCGCCCCGGCCCAGTGCGGGGTGTGGGCCGGTGGCCGCCAGTGCCGGACCGGCTCCCGGCTGACGAACACCAGGGTGCCGACCAGCATGGTCGCGCTCAGCACGTACAGCGCCACCTCGGGGGCGACGGTGGCGAACAGCACCGCGGCCAGGAACGGCCCGAGGATGTAGAGCAGCTCCTGCAGCGAGGTGTCCAGCGCGTAGGCGACCTCGACCAGCGCCCGGTCCGGCAGCACCACCGACCACAGGCTGCGCAGCGCCGGCTCCAACGGCGGCGAGAGCAGGCCCGCCAGCAGCACGCAGGCCATCGGGTAGCGCAGGTCGGCGTCCCCGGCGGCGGCGAGCAGGCAGAAACCGGCGGCCGAGCCGAAGCCGGCGACCGTGAGCACCAGCACCTGGCCGGTCCGGTCGATGGCCCGTCCCAACGCCGGGCCGCCCACCGCCGAGGCCAGCGCGAAGGTGGCGATCACCACCCCCACCTCGGCGAACGAGCGGCCGTGCGCGCGCAGGAACAGCACGATGGACAGCGTCGCCATCCCGTTGGGCACCCGGCCCAGCAGGTTGGAGCCGATCAGGGCCAGCGCGTGCGGCTGGGCCAGGCACGCGCGGTAGCTGGCGAGCCCCGGATGGGCCTGCACCGGCGCGGTCACCGCAGCCCGGCGACCAGCGGGCCGGCCAGCGCCGAGGCCACCGCCAGCACGCTGAGCTGGGTGTTGGCCCGCGGCGTGCTGGGCAGCACCGAGGCGTCGGCGATCACCAGGTTGTCGAAGCCGTGCACCCGGCCCCGGCCGTCCACCACCGCCCCCTGCGCCGGGTCGGGGCCCAGCGCGCAGGTCCCCACCGGGTGCCAGTAGGTGCCCAACGTCGTCCGCACCCGGGCCAGCCCCGCCGGGCTGCGGTCGGTGAGGTCGGGCACCTCGACCACCGTGGCCAGACCCGCCAGCTCCGGGGTGCCGGCCAGCTCCCGGGCCAGCTCCACGCCGTCGGCCAGCACCTGCAGGTCGGTGCCGTCCGGGTCGCTGAGGTAGTTCTGGTCGGGGACCGGCTCGCCGTCGCGCAGCCGGACGGTGCCCCGGGACCGCTGCTTCATTCCGAAGGCGGTGATGCCGACCTCGTACTGGCCCGGCACCGGGGTGCCGAACAGCGGCGCGCCGGCGGTCGGCAGCAGGTGCAGGTCCCACTGGCCGGCCGGGCAGACCGACGAGGCGGCCTTGACCGCCACCTGGCTGGCGTAGAGCTTGCCGCGGCCCTCGATCTCGGCCAGCGCGTCGCGCAGCCGGTCCGAGGCCGCCAGCCGCAGCGTCACCCCGGGATGGTCGGACAGGTTCGCCCCGACGCCGGGCAGCTCGTGCGCCGGGCTCACCCCGTCAGCCGCCAGCCGCCGCGGATCGCCGATGCCGCTGCGCATCAGCACCGCCGGCGAGCCGAAGGCACCGGCGGCGAGCACCACGGTGCCGGCCGAGAACCGCCGGAGCCCGCCGTCCTGGTTGACCAGCACGCCGGTCACGGTGCCGCCGCTGAACTCCAGCCGCTGCACTTGTGAGCCGGCCAGGATGTCCAGCCCCTTCCCGTCCCGGGGGCCGTCGAGGTAGCCGAAGGCGGCGTTCCAGCGCAGGTCGCCGACCGCGTTGATCGGGGGCATGCCGACCCCGGCGCCGGCCGTCCGGGCGGCCAGGTCCTCGACGAACGGATAGCCCAGCCGCTGCGCGCCGCTCACCCCGGCCGCGGAGAACGCCGAGATCTCCTCCTCGGCCACCGGACGGACCCGCAACCGATCCAGCGCGGCGCCGCGGTACGGCTCGAGCGCCGCCGCGGTCAGGGCCGGCGTGCCGGCGAGCTCGGCCCACTCGTCGTAGTCGGCGTCCGAACCCCAGGTGTGCCAGCAGCCGTTGATGCAGGAGCTGCCGCCGAGCACCCTGCCGCACCAGGTGTTCGGCGGCGCGGCCGGGTTCCACAGGTCGTCGCGGGGCAGCTCGCGGGCGTCCAGGATGCCGGCCGGCCAGCCGTCGCGGTCCGGGCCGTAGTCCGGACCGGCCTCGATCAGCAGCACCGACAACCCTGGCAGCTGCCTGGCCGCCGCGGCCAGCACGCAGCCGGCCACCCCGCCGCCGACGATGATCAGGTCATAGCTGCTGTGCTGGGGAGCTGGCACGGCGGAAGGATCCTTTCGCTAGAAGAAGAAACCGGCGAACCGGTCAACATACCTCGCCCGGGACACAACTGCCGAGGGAGGTCAGCCGGCTCAGCCAGCTTGGTCCGGCGCGGCCTGCCAGTGCGGCGCCAGGTGCTCGACACCGCCCAGCTCGACCAGCCGGGGCCGGCCGCCGTCGAAGGCGATCCGGGTGACCGAGCAGACCGCCACCGGCCCGACCCGGCGGTAGTCGGCCGGCGGCAGGCCCAGGAAGTGGCAGACCAGCAGCCGCACCGGGGCCTTGTGGGTCAGCAGCGCGACCTTCGTCCCGTCCCGGCCGGCCATCGCCTCGGTGGCCACGGCCAGCACCCGGGCCAGCACCGCCAGGCCGGTCTCGCCGCCCGGCGGCGGGTGCCGCGCCGGATCGCGGCACCAGCGCCGGTAGTCGGGCTCGGTGTGGACCTGCTCGGGCCGGCGGCCCTCCCACTGCCCGAAGCGCAACTCCCGCAGCCGGGGCTCGAGGCGGGCGACGAGGCCGTACCGGCCGGCGAGCGGCGCGGCGGTCTGCACGCTGCGCCGGGCCGGGCTGACCACCAGCCGGTCCAGGCCGGCAAGGCCCGCGGCGTCGGCCAGCTGGTCGGCCATCAGCCGGCCGGCCGGCGACAGCGGCGGGTCGTGCTCGCCGCAGAACGTCCCCGCCACCGTGCAGTCGGTCTGGGCGTGCCGCAGCAGCACCAGCTCGCCGGACCAGCTGCCGGCCGCCGGCCCGTACTCCGGCACCGCGAGCATGGGGATCCCTTCGGCGCTGCTAGGTCCTGGCGCCGTCGAGGGCGTGCCGGCAGCTGCAGTCGAACTCGGCCGGCAGCGCGTTGACGATCCGGGTGACGGCCTCGACGAAGCGTCCGGAGTCGGCGCTGAAAGCCTGCAGCACCCGGGCGTGGCTGACCACGCCGGTGTCCTCCTCCTCGGCACCCACCACCTCGGCCAGCGCCACGTCGTAGTCGGTGACGTAGGACAGGTTCATGTAGCAGAGCTCCTGCTCGCGGGCCAGCACCACCTCCGGGTACTGGGTCATGTTGAGCACGTGCCAGCCCTGCGACCGGTACCAGCGGCTCTCGGCCAGCGTGCCGAACCGCGGGCCCTGGGTGACCACCACCGTGGCGGCGTCGTGGAAGCCACCCTCGATGCCGGTCAGCGCGCCCTTGGCCAGGTCCCGCATCCGCAGGCAGTACGGGTAGGCCGAGCTGATGTGGGCGGAGCCCTTCTCCGGGGAGTCCTTGCCGAAGAAGGTGTCGATCCGGCCGCTGGTGCGGTCGATGAACTGGTCCACCAGCACCAGGTCGCCGCGGCGGTACTCGGTCTGCAGGCTGCCCACCGTGTTCAGCCCGAGGATCTGGCGCACCCCGAGCTCCCGGAACGCCCACAGGTTGGCCCGGTACGGGATCTCGTGCGGCAGGTACTCGTGGTCGCGGCCGTGCCGGGGCAGAAACGCCACCGGCCGGCCGTCCAGCAGCGACAGGCTGATCGGCGCGCTGGTAGGGCCGTACGGGGTCTGCGGGCTGACCTCGGAGACCGGTTCCAGGAACTTGTAGAAGCCGGTGCCGCCGATGATCGCAAGTACGGGTGGTTCCATGTCGCTCCTCGGTTCGCTGGGAAAGGTGTGGCTGGGGATGGCTAGGGGGACGGGGCCAGGGCGGCCTGGTGCACCGCTGCCTGCAGCGCGTCGCGCAGCGCCGCCTCGGTCAGCACCGGCCCGGCGAACTCGGCGTAGGCCCGGACCAGGTTCTCGGTGCTGGACCGGCGCACCGACAGCCACTGCCGGTCGGGCAGGGCCAGCCGGACACCGTCCACCCGCTGCGTCGAGAGCACCGCGAGGTCCAGGCCGGTGGCCGCCAGCAGCCCGGTGGCGACGGCGGGGAGGTCCAGCGCGCCGGCCGGGCAGCCGACCGAGGTCTCCAGGTAGTGCCGGCGCCCGTACCGCTCGCGCAGCAGCCGGACGGCCTCCGCCAGGCTCTGGCCGGTGTCGGCCAGCAACCGGGCCAGCAGGGCGACGGCCACCGACGGATCCCGGTCGGCGCCGAACGGGGCGAAGGCCAGGTCGCCGACATTGCCGCCGGCCGCGCAGATCCGCCCGCCGGCCAGCAGCTCGGCCATGTGCTTGAAGCCCACCCCGGTGACCAGCACCTCGCCGCCGTGCTCGGCGGCGATCCGGCCGGGCAGGCTGGCGGTGGTCGAGGTCACCGCGATGTCCCGGCCGGGCAAGGTGGGCCGGCTGCGGTACAGCTGCTCCAGCAGCAGCGCGTACAGCTCGCCGGCGCCCAGCACCCCGCCGTCCGGGCCGAGCAGGAAGACCCGGTCGCCGTCGCCGTCCAGCACGATGCCGAAGTCGGCCGCCAGCGCCGGCACTGCCGCGCTGACCCGATGCCGGGACGCGGGTAGCGACGGGTCCGGCACCAGGCCGCCGAAGTCCGGCCGGGGGTCGCAGCCGATCGCGGTCACCGTCCAGCCGAGCAGCTCGGCCAGCCGGACCATGGCTGCCCCCGCGATGCCGTGCAGGCCGTCCACCACCACGTGCCAGGGCCGGCCCGGCCCGGTGCCGACCCGGGCCAGCACCCGGGCCAGGTGCGCCTCGATCACCGGCCGGGCCGGGCCGGGTGCCGGTGCGGCGCCCGGCTCCGGAGCCGGTGTTCCGGACTCGGCCAGCGCCAGGTACCGGTCCTCGATCTCGGCCTCCACCGCGGCCGGGATGCTGCCCGCCACGCCGAACTTGACCTTCAGGCCGTTCCAGCCGGCCGGGTTGTGGCTGGCGGTCACCAGGAACGCCAGGTCGGCGGCCCCGGCCGACACCGCGGCCGAGGCGACCGGGGTGGGCAGCCCGGCATAGCACAGCGGGGTCACCGCCGGCCGGCGCTGTGCCACGGCGGCGTGCACCGCCGCGGCCACCTCCGCACCGCCGGTCCGGCCGTCGTAGCTGATCAGCACCCGGCGCAGCGGGACGCGGCTGGCCAGCACGTCCAGCACCGCGGTGGCGAGCAGGCCGGCCGCCGCCGGGGTGAAGCCGGCTCCGATCTCGCCGCGCCAGCCGTCGGCGCTGGACTTCAGCCTCAGCACGGTGGCCGCCTCAGCACGGGGCGCCTCAGCACGGTGCGCCTCAGCACGGGGCGCCTCAGCACGGTGCCCGCCAGCCCGCCAGGTCGGCCAGGGTGGCGTGCCGGCCCCGGGCGCCGACCGCGGTGACGGCCAGCGCGCCGCAGATGTTGCCGACCGCCAGCCGGCGGGGCAGCGCCAGCCCGGCCAGGGTGGCCAGCACGTAGCCCGCGGCGAAGGCGTCCCCGGCGCCGGTCGGGTCCATCAGCTGCACCGCCTCGGCGGGGGCGTGCAGCACGCCCTCGCCGGAATGCCCGGCCGAGCCGTCCGCGCCGAGCGTCTGCACCACCTCGGTACGCCCGGCCCAGCCGGCCGGCAGTCCCGCCTGCACCGCCGGCCACTCGTTGCGGTTGACCAGGATCGTCCGGCAGCGGGCCAGGTACTGCGCCGACGAGCGCTGGTGGGCATAGATGCCGCCCGGGTTCCAGAACAGGTTCTCACCCAGGGCGGTTCCGGCGGTGGCGGCGAAGATCTCGGCCAGCGCCGGGGCGGCCGGGTCGAAGATCACCAGCGCGTCGTAGTCGCCGGCCAGCGCCTGCCGGACGTGCTCGCCCGCCAGCTCGTCGTTGGCGCCGGGCAGCAGCAGCATGAAGTGCTGCTCGCCGAGCACCGGAATGACCACCCGGCCGGTCGGGCTGCCCGCGATCCGGACGATGGGGGAGACGTCGACCCGCTGCGCGCGCAGGTCGGAGACCAGCAGCTCACCGGTGTCGTCGGCACCGACCGCGGCCAGCAGCGACACCTCGGCGCCGAGGGCCGCCAGCGCGCAGGCGCAGTTGCCGGCATGCCCGCCGGGCGCGGTGACCCGGTCCCGGACCCGTACCGCGCCCTCGTCGCCCGGGTCGTGGTCGGCGATCAGGATCTCGTCGTGGTTCAGCGAGCCCGCCACCAGCACCCGGGCGCGCCGGCCGGCCTGCCGCAACGCCTCGATCTCGGTGCCGGCCAGCCGGGTGCCCGACGTCAGGCTGGTCATCGCGATCCGTCCGCGGCCCGGGCGGCGATGCCGCTGATCTCGACCAGGCAGCCGGCCTCGACCAGCGCGGCGACGCCGACGAAGGCGCTGGACGGGCCGGGCTCGCTCAGCCGGGCGTTGCGCACCGCCGAGACTGCCGCGAAGTTCGCGGCCAGGTCGCAGACGTAGATGGTCAGGCTGACCAGGTCGGCGAGTTCCAGGTCCGCCGCGGCCAGCACGGCGGCCAGCCGGTCGAAGACCACCCCGGCCTGGCCGGCCGCATCGCCGGGGTGCAGCAGCCGGCCGTGCTCGTCGGTCGCGACCTGGCCCGAGACGAAGACCAGGCTGCCGGCCACCTCCGAACGCAGCGCGATGCCCGGGCTGTACCGGCCGACCGGCTTGGAATGACCCGCTGGCACAAGGGGAATCCGGTCCCAGGTCATGACGGCTCCTCCCGGCTCAGGACCTCGTCGTACGGGCCGAAGGACGAGGTCAGGGCGGCCAGCTGCAGTTCCCGCACCTCGACGCCGGCGGGCAGCTCGAACAGCCAGCCGATCACCTCGGCCACCTCGTCGGCCGACAGCGACCCCGGCCGGCACCCGGCGGCCGCCGAGGGCAGGCTGCCCTGGAAGGCGGTGTCCACCCGGCTGGGCAGCAGCGCGGTGATCCGGACGCCGGCGTTGCGGGCCTCCCGCCGGGCCACCTCGAGCAGCGCGGCCAGGCCCGCCTTGGACGCGGCGTAGGCGGCCCGGCCCGGGAACGGGTACCGGGCCGAGTCCGACAGCACGCCGACCACCAGCCCGCCGGGGCGGGCCTGCAGCGGCGGCAGGAACTGCCTCAGCACCAGCATCGAGCCGCGCAGGTTGGTGGCCAGCGTCCGGTCCCAGACCGCGTCGTCGATCTCGGCGATCCGCTGCCAGATGCCCGAGCCGGCGTTGAGCACCAGGCCGGTCAGCGGCGACTGCCAGTCGATCGCTAAGTACCCGGCGGCGACCTGGTCGGCGTCGGAGACGTCCACCGCGCGGACGCTGACGTCGGTGCCGTACGCCGCGGCCTTCTCGCCGACCAGCTGCAGCTCGTCCAGGGTGCGGGCCCACAGCACCAGGTCGAAGCCGGCGGCCGCCAACCGCAGTGCGGTCTGGGCGCCGATCCCCCTGCTGGCGCCGGTAACCAGCACCGTGGCCTGCCGGGCCGTCACGGGCGGTCCGCCCCCGCGGTCGCCCGGGATGCGCCCGCTGCCCGGTCCGGGCCGGTCGTTCGGGGTGCCTCCGCCGCCCGGTCCCCCTCGGACCGGCCGGCGGGCACCGTGACCAGGGTCCGGCCCTGGCGCAGCTCCATCCGGTCCAGCAGCTCCGGCAGCACCCGGGGGGCGTGGTCGGCCACCAGTTGCAGCGCGAGGTCGACCGACTTCACCGAGCCGGACCGGTCGCCGCCGACCGAGGTCAGGCTGCCGTCCCGGACCAGGCCGGTGCCGGGCCGGCAGCCGGCGGCCAGCTCGGTCAGCGCATCGCGCTTGGCGGCGTGGATGGCCAGGGTGGCGCCGGCCGCCAGCCCCGCGGCCGCCACCAGCAGCGCCCCGGAGCACACGCTGTAGAGCGCGGCTCCGGAACGGTGTGCGGCCCGCAGGTAGTCCAGGTAGGCCGGCGCTTCCAGCACCTGCCGGACGCCCCGCCCGCCCGGCACCACCACCACGTCGGGGGAGCTCACCTCATCCAGCCCGGTCTGGACGGACAGCCGCAGGCCGCCGGCGGTCTCCAGCTGCGCCCGGTCGGCGACCAGGGCAACCTCCAGCCACGGCGGCGGCCCGGCCCGGGTGAGCTCGGCGGCCTTGGACAGCACGCCGTAGGCGCCCAGCAGGTCCAGGTCGTCTACTCCAGGGAAGGCCAGCAGCCGTACGGCCACCGTGCCGGGCGCCCGGTCACGAGGCATGTTCGACGCTCGGCCGGTCGCCGGCGACGTGCATGCCGGCGTCCAGCTCCAGCAGGCTGTGCGCCACCGCCGCCTCAGTGATGGACGGGTGGCCGCCGGCCGGCGACTTCAGGATGCGCGCGGCGGCGGCCGGGAAGCCGCCGAGGCCCAGCCGCTTGGCGGCGGCCGCGATCCGGATCAGGTCGATGATCACCCCGGCGGCGTTGCTGGAGTCCTGCACCTTGAGCTTGAGGTCCACCGAGATCGGGGTGCCGGCCCAGCCGACCGCCTCGATGTTGAGCATCCCCACCTTGTTGTCGTTGAGGTGGGCGACGAAGCCGGCGGACGGGATGACCTCCACCTTGCTGGTGTCCAGGCCGTCCTGGGCGAGCGCGTTGAGCTTGGAGGCGCGCTTGCTCTCGCCCACCACGCGCAGGTTCTTGAAGTCCTCGTTGCCGCCCAGGTTGAGCTGGTAGGAGCTCACCAGCGACAGCCCGCGGTCGGTGAGCAGGCCGAGCAGCGCGCGGTGCACCACCGAGGTGCCGAGGTGGCTGGCCAGGTCGTCGCCGACCAGCGGCAGGCCGCGGCGCTCGAACTCGGCCAGGGTGGCCGGCACCCGGGCGACCGACTCGGGGGTGCAGTTGACGAACGCCGTGCCGGCTTCCAGGGCGAGCTGGGCGTAGGCGTCGGCGGCCCACTGCAGGCCGGTCGGCAGCGAGTAGAGCAGCACCTCCGCGCGGCTGTCGCGCAGCTGCCGCAGGATCCGGGTCCAGGCCGGGCCGGACGGCTCGCAGTCGGCCGCGGTGAGCCCCGGCGTGACCGGGAAGCGCACCTCGGGCAGCGGCACGTCCAGCCGCGGGTAGTTGTTCGGGGCGGCCAGCACCGCCTCCGAGAACGGCAGGCCCACCTTGCTCGGGTGCACGTCGAAGGCGGCGACGAAGTCGATGTCGGCCACCCCCAGGCCGCCGATCTCGGCGTGCTTGATGCCGGGCAGCTCGCTGGCCGGCACTCCGTGGTTGATCAGCTGCCGGTAGTACTGGGCGCCCTGGAACAGGGCCGAGATGTTGTTGCCGACCCCGCAGACGGCTAGGCGAAGTGGTTCGGGCATCGGGGGACTCCTCTGCTGCGTGGTGGAACAACTCTGTGCTTGGGAAAGGGGGTGGTCAGTCGGTGCGGGACGAGGCCAGGGCGACGGCTTCGGCCAGCCGCTGCTGCGCCCACAACCCGTCGGGAAAGCTCGCCAGCACCCGGTCGGGATCCGGCCGGCCGGCTATCGCGGCCAGTACCTGCGGGTAGGGATCCAGCGAGGTAGGTCCGTACCGGGCGGTCTTGCTGGTCGCGTCGCGGCTGTGCACGGTGAGCTCGGCCGAGGCGTCGTCGGCCTCCAGGTGCAGCTGCAGGCAGCGTTGCGAACCTTCGATCTGCACCTCGATCGCCCGTACTCCGCGGGTCAGCCGGGACAGCGAGACGCCGGCCAGGCAGCCGGACTCCGGCTCGCGCAGCCACACCTCGGCCAGGTCCTCGGTCCGGGCGCCGGCCGGCTCCAGCACCGGCGGGTCGAGGTCCTGGCGCACGGTGCTGGTGTGCGCGGCGACCGCCGTCCAGTTGCGGGGGATCAGCCAGTGCAGCAGGTCGAACAGGTGCACGCCCTGGTCGCCCAGGGTGCCGGCGCCGGCCTGGTCCGGGCGCTGCCGCCAGGAAGCCGGCGACTCGCCCACCGGTTCCCCGGCAGACGGTTCCCCGGTGGACAGGAAGAAGTCGTGGAAGAAGCTGGCCTGCACCCGCAGCAGCGTCCCGATCCCGCCGGCCAGCTGGTCGCGCAGCTCCCGGACGGCCGGATGGCCGCGCCACTGGAAGTTGACCGCGCAGCGCTGCGGTGCGATCGAGGCCAGGTCCACCAGCTCGGCGGCCGCGGCGGGCGTGGTGGCCAACGGCTTGTCCACGAAGACGAAGGCGCCGGCCTCCAGGGCGGCTGCCACCAGCGGCTGCCGGGTGTCCGGCGGGGTGACGATCACCGCCAGCTCGATGCCGCGCTCGCGCAGTGCCGCGACCGGGTCGGTGCTGAGGTGGCCGATACCGTACCGGCCGGCGAGGTCGGCGGCCCGCTGGTGGTCGCGGAAGTAGCAGAGGGTGTCCAGCTCGAGTTCCGGGTGCCGGGCGAGCCAGTCCAGATGCTGGGCACCGAATCCGCAACCGAGGACCGCTACACGCATGTCCGCCTCCTCCGCACCCAGAGCGTCGGAGTGGTTGTTGTGGTTCCAAACCGCCCTAAAATGCTGTTTCCCGGCCCTAAGATTCCATAGATTACGACCCAGGGCAAGGTTGGCGAACAGAGCTAATAGGTAAGCAGCGCGATGCTCCGCCTATGCCGTGCAGACAGGCGGGAAGAAAGTTCGGCGAGGGTGGGACCTCAGCTGGTTGCCGCCGTGCGCCACAGGTCGACGCCGCCCTCGACCGCGTACCGGTCGATCTCGTCGAGCTCGTCGGCGGTGAAGGACCGGTGCTCCAGCGCGGCGATGTTCTGCTCGAGCTGGCGCACCGACGAGGCACCGACCAGCACCGAGCTGACCCGCTCGTCGCGGGCGGCCCACGCGATGGCCAGCTGGGCCAGCGACTGCCCGCGCCGTCCCGCGATCTCGTTCAGTGCCCGGATGCGCTGCAGGTTCTCCTCGCTGAGCAGCTCGGCCGGCAACGAGGAGTTCTCCGCCATCCGCGAGCCCTCGGGCACCCCGTCGAGGTACTTGTCGGTCAGCATCCCCTGCGCCAGCGGGGAGAACGCGATCACGCCGGCGCCGACCTCCGCTGCGGTGTCGAGCAGGCCGCCTTCGATCCAGCGATTGAGCAGCGAGTAGGACGGCTGGTGGATAAACAGCGGGGTGCCCAGCTCACGCAGGATCCGGGCGGCCTCGGCGGTGCGCTGCGGGGAGTAGGAGGAGATGCCGGCGTAGAGCGCCTTGCCGGTGCGGACCGCGTGGTCCAGCGCCCCCATGGTCTCCTCCAGCGGGGTGTCCGGGTCGTTGCGGTGGTGGTAGAAGACGTCGACGTAGTCCACCCCCATCCGGCGCAGCGAGTCGTCGAGGCTGGCCAGCAGGTACTTGCGCGAGCCGAGGTCGCCGTACGGCCCGGGCCACATGTCCCAGCCGGCCTTGGTCGACAGGAACAGCTCGTTGCGGTACGGCCGGAAGTCCTGGGCGTAGAGCTTGCCGAAGTTCAGCTCCGCCGAGCCGTACGGCGGGCCGTAGTTGTTGGCCAGGTCGAAGTGGGTGACGCCGAGGTCGAAGGCGCGCCGCAGGATCGCCCGTTGGGTCTCCAGCGGCCGGTCGTCGCCGAAGTTGTGCCACAGGCCCAGCGAGATCAGCGGCAGCTGGATCCCGCTGCGGCCCACCCGGCGGTAGGTCATCGTCTGGTAGCGGTCGTCGGCGGCGAGGTAGCTCATGCCTCCGATTCTGCGCTCCGGCCGCGGCCCGGCCGCCGATGGGTCAGCGCCGATGGGTCAGCCGGCGACCACCGGGTCGATGCTCATCGGGCAGCCGCGCACCGACAGCGGCACCACCAACCGTTCGGTGCGGTTCGGCGGGTAGATCGCCACCGAGTCGGACTTGTCCGCCTGGCAGGTGGAGGCGACCACCAGTTCTGCGGTGACCGACTTGCCCGGCGCCAGCTGCAGGGTGCGGGCGGGCTTGCCGCTGCGGGTCGCGGGCTGGCCCAGCGGGGCGCCGGCCCTGACCAGTTGCACGCCCGGGTAGCCGGTCAGCGAGCAGGTCTTGGCCGAGCGGTTGGTGAACTGCAGGAAGGCGTACTGGTGCCCGGCGGCCCCGGACGCGCGCAGCGCCTCGATGGCCAGCGCCGCCGTCGGGCAGCCGCCGGCCTCGATCGGCCCGGCCACCGGGCTGCCGGTCGGCGTGCTGGGCGCCGGTCGCGGGCTCGGCGTGGTCGGGGTGCGGGTGGGCCGGCTCGCGATGCCGGCCGGTGAGCTGCTGGCGGGCTCGGAGCCGGCCGGATCGGCGCTGACCGGCTGGGAACCGGCCGGCGTGCTGGCCGCCGGGGCCGCCGCCTGCTGCTGGTCAGCCTGCCCGCAGGCGGTGGCCAGTACCAGGACGGCGGCGAGCAGCAGGCAGCCGCGGGTGCGCAAGATGGCAGTCATCGGCGCGGACCCTAGTTGATCCGCAGGTCGGTGCCGTGCGGCATCTGGGACTGCTTGGTCGCGGCGGTGGAGGAGATGGCGTTCCACAGCCGGTTCCAGGCGTCGATGTTGGTGATGCTGCCGCAGCTGCCGGCCTGGTTGCACGCGGTGACCTCGGTGAGCGGGCCGCCGAAGTACAGCCGGGGCTTGCCGGCCGCGGTGCCGGTCAGCGAGATGTTCTTCCACTGCAGCGGCATGGCGTAGTTGTAGATCTGCGGCAGGTTGATCGTCCGGCTGGGGGCCGCGCCGCCGGACAGCCACTGCAGGTCGGCCATCGTCCAGCCGTTGTTGCACCGGCTGTTCGGCACCGAGGTGGAGCACCCGTCGGCCGAGCCGTTGAAGACGTACTTGCTGGTGGTGGCCGACAGGTAGCCCGACACCCAGGCGCGGCTCTCGCTCACCGTCGCCGAGAAGCCCGGCTCGATGTCGTTGGCACCGGCGATCACCACGCCGGGGTACTTGCTGGCGGCGTAGGACAGCACCGGGTTGACCACGTTGCGCGCCCAGGACACCCCGGCCGAGTAGTTGACGTCGACGTCGTTGTTGGTCCCGATGGCCAGGGTCAGCGGGGCGTAGGGCTTCTGGGCGCTGACGTAGCCGTCCAGGTAGGCCTTCATCCCGGCCACCACGGTGGGGTAGCTGACGTACTTGGCGATCGCCGACAGCAGCACCCCCTTGCGGTACTCGTCCTGGCCGCCGATCTGCAGCAGGATCAGGTAGCTGTGCCCGGACGGGTTGTAGCTGGCGTCGGTGGCGCCCATCCTGCGCATCATCGGCAGGTCGATGCTGGCGTTGCCGGTCAGGTTGCGGATGTAGTGGCTGGTCGAGACCGGTGCCGGCGAGGTCTGCGGCGGCACGTTGGTCGGGACGGCCCGAACGCTGGCGGCCGAGCTGCGGCCGTAGAGGTTGATGCCGCGCACGGTGAAGGTGTAGGTGGTGCCGTTGACGAGCCCGGTGACCACCGCCGAGACCGCGGTGCCGGCCACGCTGACCGTCCGGTTGCCGGGCATCACGAGGATCTCGTAGCTGCTCACCGGCGCCGCGGTGGCCACCGAGGGGGTCCAGTTCAGGGTGACCTGCTTGCTGCCGGGCCAGGCGGCCAGGCCGGTGGGTGCTGCCGGGGAGGCGGAGCCGGAGGTGGTGATCCGCTGGCAGCCCTGCGAGACGTCCTTGCCCGGGCCGACGTTGAGCGCGGTCGCGCAGACCAGGTGCTCGAAGCCGTCCAGCACCAGGTTGACCGAGTAGCCGTGGTTGCTGCCGTAGCGCGACCAGGCGGTTCCCATGCCGGTGGCGGCCTGGTTGGCGGTCAGCAGCTGCTTCTCCACACCGTCACTGGTGATCCGCACGGTGACCGGGGAGGCGGTGTCGGGGTCGAGCGCCCAGCCGGAGATCGCCACGGTGTCGGTGACGCCGACCCGGGCGATGCTCGCTCCGCCGCCCGCGGGGTCGGCGGTCCGGGTGACGGTCTGGCAGCCGAACCGGGTGTTGACCGTGCCGCTGCCGGTGTTCATGGCGTAGGCGCACAGCTGGTGGGTGCCGGCGGTCGCGGGGGTGAAGATGGTGAAGCCGTGGTTCTGGCCGAAGCCGGGGTAGCGGGTCGCCACGTCCGACCGGGCCACCGAGGCCAGGCCGCTGGCGACCCAGTGGCCGTCGAGGTAGATGCGCACGGTGATCGGGCTGGTGACGTCCGGGTCCAGCGCGTAGCCGGTGGCCAGGAATCCGCCGGGCTGCTGCGGGCTGGAGCCCAGCACGCCCAGCGGATTGCTGTTCATCGTGACGGTGCGGCAACCGATCCGGGTGTTGACGGTGCCGGCGCCGACGTTGAGGCCGTAGGCGCACAGCTGGTGGGTGCCGGCCGGTACCCGGGTGAAGATCGAGTAGCCGTGGTTCTGGCCGTAGCCGGGGTAGCGGGTGGCCAGGTCCGAGCGGGTGCCGGATGCCAGGGCGCCGGCTACGTAGTGGCCGTCGAGGTAGATGCGGACCGTGATCGGGCTGGTGGTGTTGAGGTCCAGCGCGTAGCCGGTGGCCAGGAACCCGCCGGGCTGCTGGGTGGCGTTGTCCAGGGTGCCGACCGGGTTGTCCACCAGGGTCACGGTGCTGCAGCCGAGCCGCGGGTTGACCGAGCCCGCGCCGATGTTCATCGCGTACACGCAGACCTGGTGGCTGCCGGCCGGCATGGCGAGCAGGAAGGAGAAGCCGTGGTTGGGGCCGCCGGCCGCGTACTGGGCCGGCAGGTCGGTGCGCGCCACGGTGGCCAGCCGGCCGGAGGAGTACTTGCCGTCGAGGTAGGTGCGGATCAGCACCGGCGCGGTGGGCTGGTTCGGGTCGATCGCCCACCCGCTGACCGTGAAGCCGCCCGGCTGCTGGGTGCTGACCTTGAGCTGGCCGACCGGGTCGTTGTCGACCCGGACGCTGCGGCAGCCGAGCTGGGTGTTGCTGCCGCCGACGTGGTTGAGTGCCAGGGCGCACACCTGGTGCAGGCCGGTCTTGCCGGCGTAGCTGACGGTGAAGCCGTGGTTGGGGCCGATCGCGGGTATCGCGACGCTGACGTCCGGGCGCGGGGCCTGGGCGATGACGGCGGTGGCGTACCGGCCGTTGTCGTAGATCTCGACCCGCAGCGGGTCGAGGGGGTCGTCCTGGTCGGCGGTCCAGCCGGAGATGGTGATGGTCCCGTCGGAGCCGCGCACGGCCACGGTGTCGAGCACGCCGATCGGGTTGCTGCCGGGGATCGCGGCCGCGGTCGGGGCGAGGGCGGCCACCGGGATGAGCAGGCCCAGCACGAGAGCTACCACCCCTGTGACGGCCGTCCGGCGGGTGACCAGCCGGCGGGTGACCAGCCGGCGGGCGGCCCGGGAGGTCGGTACCGCCTCCCGGGGAGTCGGTGCGCCGGGGAAGAACCTGCCGGCCCAGCGAGGCGTGCGAGAGGAGGTACCGATGCGCATCTGTGCTCGTCCTGACGTGTCCTGGTCGTTGACCGACCCCCGGGCGTGCCCTGGACCCGCGAACGGGCTGGCACTCTGGTCACTCTGGTCTCTTCTGTTTCGACCGCACCGTAACTATCAGTGACGAGTTAGCTGCTCAGCGTTTTGAAATTGTTACCTACTGTTGCCGTGTCGTGAGCCGGTAGCGCGGGTGGCTGGCGTTAATCAGGGCGCTGGCCTGCCCGGCCGGAAGCGTGGCTGACGGGTTGCGATGCGTCAGCAGCACCATCGTCCGCGAGACGGCAGGGGTGAGCCGTTCGGCGTGCTGGATAAGGAGAAGCCGGCCGGAGGCCTACCGGTGCCGCTGGGTCGGTGCGCGGCTCAGTCGCCGACGCGGTGGTCGGCGAACCGTTCGCGCAGGGTCCGCTTGGAGAACTTGCCCACGCTGGTCTTGGGGATCTCGTCCAGGAAGACCACGTCGTCCGGCAGCCCCCACCGGTCCACCCGCTCGGCCAGGAACGCCAGCAGCTCGGCCTTGTCCAGCGACTGGCCCTCCCGCAACACCACGCAGGCCAGCGGCCGTTCCATCCAGCGGGGGTGCGGCACGGCGATCACCGCCGCCTCGGCGACCGCGGGGTGGGCCATGATCTGGTTCTCCAGCTCCACCGAGGAGATCCACTCACCGCCGGACTTGATCAGGTCCTTGGTGCGGTCGACCAGCCGCACGTAGCCCAGCTCCGAGATCGCCGCGACGTCGCCGGTGCGCAGCCAGCCGTCGGCGGTGAACTGCTCGCCGGGGGAGTCGGTGCGGTAGTACTGCCGCGCGATCCACGGGCCGCGGGTCTCCAGCTCGCCGGTGGCCTGGTCGTCCCAGGGCAGCTCCTCGCCGGTGAGCGGATCCACGATCCGGGCCTCGACACCGGACGGCGGGATGCCCACGGTGGCGCGCAGGTCCGCCTTCTGCTCCTCGGGCAGGTCGGCGTGCTCGGCGCGCAGGGTGCACACCGTGCCCAGCGGCGAGAGCTCGGTCATTCCCCAGGCCTGGGTGATCGGCAGCCCGATGGCTTGCCGCCAGCCCTCCGACAGCGCCTTGGGCACCGCCGAGCCGCCGCAGATCACGCTGCGCAGGGCCGACAGGTCCCGTCCGGCCAGCAGCGGCAGCATGCCCATCCAGATGGTCGGCACTCCGGCGGTCACGGTGACCCGTTCCGCTTCCAGCAGGTCCACCAGGGCGGCCGGGGTCATTCCCGGGCCGGGCATCACCAGGCCGGCGCCGGCCATCACGGCGGCGTAGGGCAGCCCCCAGGCCATCGCGTGGAACATCGGCACCACCGGCATCAGGACGTCGGTGTCGTTGATGGCGAAGGTCGAGGGCAGCTGGGGCGCCAGGGTGTGCAGGTAGGTGGAGCGGTGGGAGTACAGCACGCCCTTGGGGTTGCCGGTGGTGCCAGTGGTGTAGCAGAGCGCCGCGGCGGTGTTCTCCTCGCCGACCATGCCGTAGTAGTCGAGCTCCTCGCCGGCCACCTCCTGCCAGGTCAGCACCCGGGAGTCCTCCGGCAGCGGGGCCGGTGCCCCGTCGTCGAAGACCACCACGTGCCGGACGGTGCCGAGCTTGGGCAGGTACTGGGAGAACAGCGGGAGCAGCGAGCGGTCGACGAAGACCACCTCGTCCTCGGCGTGGTCGACGGTGTAGATCAGCTGCTCGGGGAAGAGCCGGATGTTGAGGGTGTGCAGCACCCGGCCGGTGCCCGGCACTCCGAAGTAGAGGGCGGTGTGGTTGGCGGTGTTCCAGCCGAACGAGCCGACCCGGCCGTCGGCGCTGACGCCCAGCCGGTCGAGGATGCCGGCGACCTGCCGGGACCGGACCGCCAGGTCGGCGAAAGTGATCCGCTCCTGGCCGGCCGCCTGCTGGGTGACGATGCTGCGCTTCGGATACATCCGCTCGCTGCGGCGCAGGATGGAGTCGATGGTCAGCGGAACGTCCTGCATCAACCCGAGCATTCGCCGATCCTGCTGCACCCGGGCGGCGGAGGCAACCGGCGACCGGCTGCCGCGCGCAACCTGGCGCGGTCACTGCGCGCGCCGGATCTGGAACACCTGGGTGCAGACCCGGTCGGCGGTGAGGAAACCGGCCGCCGAGCGGCGCCAGCCGGCCAGTGCCGGGTCGGTGCTGGCATCCAGGTCGCCGGCGCCGGCGAGATAGGCCTGCAGCGAGTGCCTGCCGTGCACGGTGCGCTCGCCGTGCGCGGTCTGCACGGTGATCCAGTTGCCCCGCCGCGGGTTGTCCGCGCCGTCCAGCTCGGGCACCGGGTCGCCGGAGTTCTGCAGCGCCAGCACCGACACCGAACCGGGTACCGGGGCCAGCCCGATCGGCGAGCCGGCCGTGACCAGGTGGGTCACCGTGAAGCCCGAGCCGGCTTGCAGCTGCCCGGCCAACCGGGCCGCGATCATGCCGCCCAGGCTGTGGCCCACCAGCATGATCGGCTCGTCCGGCCGGACGCCGGCCTGCCGCAGCGCCTGCACCACCCCGCGTTCGTAGACCGAAGACTGGTTGGCCAGCGCCCGCAGGTCGGTGCCGACGTCGCTGGCCTGCGGGGTGCGGCGGCGCGGATCGAGGTTCCACACCGAGGTACCGGTGATGTCGACGATCACCCGGCGGCCGGCCGGGCCGTCCAGGATCCGGACGTCCACCGCCCCGCCGCCGTCGTCGTGGGCGTCGCGCAGCGCCAGGGCCCGGATCAGGTCGGCGGTGCCGCGGGGCGGCCCGGCCCGGTCTGCGCCCGGGCCGGACGGCCGGACGGTCACCACCGGGGTGCCATCGGGATACCGGCCGCCCAGCAGCCCGGCCAGCCTGGCCGTCGCGCCCGGCGCCGGCACCCCGCCGGTACTGGCCAGGGTGGCCAGCTGCACCGCCAGGTCGGCCAGGTACGGGTCTGCCGTGAGCCGGGCCTGCAGGCCGGCCGGCCCGGGAACCAGCGCGGCCGGCAAATCCAGCCCGGCGGCGACGGCGGGTGCCAGCCGCCGGTCCAGCTCGTCGGCGGCCCGGTACCCGCCCGTGGCCAACCGCAGGCCGGCCGCCACCGCCGCACAGTCCGCCAGCGCCGCGGCCGTACCCGCCGTAGCGATGCCGACCTGGGCGGCGACCTGCGCCGCGCCGACCGGGTCGAGCGCCGCGGCCGCGATCATGGCGGGCTCGGCCAGGCAGTGGCCCAGCACCCGCAAGCCTGCTGCCAGCGAGTCCGCGACGCCGTCCAGCACGGTGGCGAAGGCGGCAAGCTGCTCGACGTCGGCGGCGATCGAACCGCTGCCACCTCGCACGCTGACCGGTCCGGCTCCATCGGCAGGCATTTCCGTCACGGCAGCCGAACCACCCGCTCGGCGGTGGCCAGACCGGTGTGCGCGAGCCGGGCCAGCGCCGCGGCCCGGTCCCCGGCCCGCTGCCGGTGGGCCCGGATCGCGGCCGACAGCTCGGCCAGCCGGCTGCTGGACTGGCCCAGCTGCCCGAGCAGCTCGTGCAGCACCGCGGCGAAGGCCCGCGCCGCCGGCGAGTGCCAGGCCAGCTCGGCGGCCCGCGACCGCAGCTCGGAGCGCCGCCCGGCGAGCTCGGCGGCGGCTGCGGCCAGCTCGCGGCTGAGGGCGTCCAGGCGAGGAGAATCCAGCAGGGAGAACGGAACCGGCAGGTGCATGGACCCGACGATGCCGCCAGCGTGCCGGTCGCCGGGCCGGCTGGCAGGATCTGTGGAACGCCGGCCCGACTGTGGACAGCGCGCCGGACGTCCCCCCGCTCGGCACCGACACGGCGACTAGGCCATTCTTGTCTGGCGGGCGTGGTTCAATAGGCCCGAATGACATTGATGCAATTTCCGCCTGATTTCCCGATCGGAGGCCGCATGGATCCCGCGCCCGCCGCCCACGACGCTGCCCGCAGCGAGTACCAGGCCGTCGAGGGCACGGCTGCCGGTGCCCCGGGGATCGGCGACGGTGACGGCCTCACCCGCCGGGACCGGGAGATCCTCGCTTTCGAACGGCAGTGGTGGAAGTACGCCGGCGTCAAGGAACAGGCGATCCGCGAGCTGTTCGACATGTCCTCCACCCGCTACTACCAGGTGCTCAACAGTCTGATCGACACCCCCGAGGCACTGGCCGCCGACCCGATGCTGGTCAAGCGGCTTCGTCGGCTGCGGGCCAGCCGTCAGCGCCAGCGCTCGGCGCGGCGTTTGGGCATCGAAGTTTGATTTAAACTTCACGTCCGTGGCTCACACCGCTCCTCCTCCCGCTATCCGTCGACCCGTCGAGCGGTTGCTGGGCGCCCTGCTGGTAGTGGCCGGCATGGTGCTGGCCTTCATCGCCTACTCCGCGCTCGGTCATCCCGGTGGCCAGCAGGCCGAGCGCACCCTGCTGCACCCGCTGCCCACCCCGCCGTCACTGGCGGCCGGTGCCGCCGCCCAGGGCCTCGGCGCCTCCCAGGCCGCCGGCCATCCCGGAGTGGCCAGCACCGCACCGGCCGGCGCCGGCAGCAGCGCGTCGGCAACCAGCGCCGCGCCGTCCGCGACAGGCACCGGGCAGGTCACCGGCCTCGCCGCCCCGGGCAGCCCGGCCAGCACCCCGCTGGTGGTGCTGGACAACACCGGCCGGCCGGAGGAGGCCCGCTACGCCACCGAGCGCTTCGAGCACGGCGGCTGGACGGTCACCGACACCAGCACCTTCGAAGGCGACATCCTGTCCACCGCCGCCTACTACGACCCCGCCATACCCGGCGCCCGGACGGCGGCCGAGGCGCTGCAGGCCCAGTTCCCCGAGATCCAGCGAGTCCGGCCGAAGTTCGCCGGACTGGGCTCGGGCGCGGTAATCGTCATCCTGACCTTCGACTACAGTCAGGGCCAGACAACTTCATAGCTCGGCTCATCCAGAGGGGCAGAGGGACCGGCCCGTTGAAGCCCCGGCAACCACCGTGAGAACCAGCACGCGAGCCAGATGACCGTCGCGCCAGCTCAGCTGGCCCGGCCGCCGCGTGCCGAAGACTCCGTATGGCAGGTGCCAACTCCGGCCTGGCCACGCGTCCGCGTGCGCCCGGGAAAGATGAGGAGAAAGGCCTCGCACATGACTGCAACCCTCCGTTACTCGCCCGCCGCCACCCCGGCCTCGGCCCTGGTCTGCCGCAACTGCGGCGCCGGCTACCCACTGGGTGCCCAGCACGCTTGCTTCGAATGCTTCGGCCCGCTGGAGATCGGCTACTCGCCCGACCGGCTGGCCTCGGTCACCCGGCAGGACATCGAGGCCGGCCCGCACTCGCTGTGGCGCTACGCCGGGCTGTTACCGGTCGGGCAGGACCCGGCCACCCGGGTGGACTCCGGGACCGGCATGACGCCACTGGTCCGGGCCGACCGGCTGGCTGACCGGCTCGGCTTCACCGCGCCGCTGTGGATCAAGGACGACTCGGCCAACCCGACCCACTCGTTCAAGGACCGGGTGGTCTCGGTGGCCATCACCGCAGCCCGCGAGCTGGGCTTCCGCCGGATCGCCTGCGCCTCCACCGGCAACCTCGCCAACTCCGTCGCCGCGCACGCGGCCCGGATCGGCATGGACTCCATCGTCTTCGTGCCGGCCGACCTGGAACCGGCCAAGATCACCCAGACCGCCGTCTACGGCGGCACCCTGGTCGCCGTGGACGGGTCCTACGACGACGTCAACCGGCTGTGCAGCGAGCTGGCCGAGACCGACGAGTTCGAAGCGACCGCGTTCGTCAACGTCAACGTCCGGCCGTACTACGCCGAGGGGTCGAAGACCCTGGGCTACGAGGTCGCCGAGCAGCTCGGCTGGCGGTTGCCCGAGCAGGTGGTCGTCCCGATGGCGTCCGGGTCGCTGCTGACCAAGGTGCACAAGGCGTTCGGAGAACTGACCCGGATCGGGCTGGTCGACCCGCTGGACTACCGGGTCTACGGCGCGCAGTCCGCGGGCTGCGCGCCGATCGCCGACGCCTTCGCGGCCGGCCGGGACACCGTGCTGCCGGTGCGCCCCACCGGCATCGCCAAGTCGCTCAACATCGGCAACCCGGCCGACGGCCCGTACGCCCTGGACGCGGTCCGCGGCACCGGCGGGGCGATGGCCCAGGTCGATGACGACGAGATCCGGGCCGGCATCGAGCTGCTGGCCCGCACCACCGGGGTGTTCGCCGAGACCGCCGGCGGGGTCACCACCGCCGTGTGCAAGAAGCTGGTGGAGACCGGGGTGCTCGACACCAGCCGCGAGACGGTGCTCTACAACACCGGCGACGGCCTCAAGACCCTGGACGCGGTGGCCGGCCGGGTCGCGCCGACCGCGGTGATCGCACCGACGCTGAAGGGAATGCGGGCCGCCGGCCTGCTCTGACACTGCCGGGACCGGCCTGAAACCGACATTCCAGGACGGAGCGCGACGCGCCGAAGGCAGTAAATACGCCGATCCGGTGGCGGGGTGCCTCGACACCCGGTAACTTGCCGCTTGGTCGAGTGACGGACGTTTCGCCAACGAAGGACCACGGTGGCTTGAGCCAGCGTGTGCACCGAGCTGCCGGGACCGTGGAACGAAGACCCCGGCGTCACGAGGTGTGGCGGCCCGGTCGAGCCAGCAAGGAGTGCAGTGTGGCACAAGGCACCGTGAAGTGGTTCAACAACGAGAAGGGCTACGGCTTCATCGCCGTGGACGGCGGCCAGGACGTTTTCGTCCACTACAGCGCCATCCAGGTCGACGGCTACCGCTCTCTGGAAGAGGGCCAGCGGGTCGAGTTCGAGGTCGCTCAGGGCCCCAAGGGCCCGCAGGCCGACGCCGTCAGGGTCGTCCCGCAGTCGCAGCACAGCTGAACCAGCGGTTCTGGCCGCGGCTCGTCCCGACCACCTGAGAGGCAGTCGGGACGGGTCGCGGCACTGCCATGCCCGCACGGCCGCCGGCTAGTCGAGGGCCCTCCCGCCGGTGAGCTGAGCGCCGCCCCGTGCGCCCTCGGAGTCCGGGGTGTCGAAATCCAGGCCGGTGTGGTGGCCGATGAAGGCCAGCAGGTCGGTGCGCTCGGCGATCTGGGTCGAGCGGGACTTGCCCTGGCCGTGCCCGGCGCTGTACTGCACCCGCAGGTAGGCCACCGAGCCGGGTGGGCTGACCGCCTGCAGCCGGGCGGCGAACTTGAAGCTGTGTGCCGGCACCACCCGGTCGTCGTGGTCGGCGGTCATCACCAGGGTCGCCGGGTAGCGCACCTCCGGCCGTAGCCGATGGTAGGGCGAGTAGGCGTGCAGCACGTCGAACTCGGCCTTGCTGCGGCTGGCCTGGCCGTAGTCGGCGACCCAGGCCCAGCCGATGGTGAACCGGTCGAAGCGCAGCATGTCCATCACTCCGACCTGCGGAACGGCCGCCGCGAACAGCTCCGGACGCTGGGTCATCACCGCGCCGACCAGCAGCCCGCCGTTCGACCCGCCGTTGAGGGCCAGCCGGTCCGGGGTCGTCCAGCCGGCGGCGATCAGCTCCTCGGCGGTGGCGATCGCGTCGTCGAAGACGTTCTGCTTGCGGTCGCGCCGGCCGGCATCGTGCCACTGCGCGCCGTACTCACCACCACCCCGCAGGGTCGCCACCACCCACACCCCGCCGGCCTCGACGAAGGCGGCGATGCCGGGTGAGAACTCCGGGGTCACGCTGACGTAGAAGCCGCCGTAGCCGTACAGCGTGCACGGGTGCGGACCGTTGCCGGCCGTGACGTCGGCCCGGTGCACCACGAAGGCCGGCAGCCTGGTCCCGTCGGCGCTGGTGACCCAGATCTGGTCGGTGACGATCGCCGGCAGCTCGAGGCCGGCCGCCGCGTCGAAGACCACCGAGGTGCGCCCGGTGCTGAGCTCGTGCCGCAGCACCACCGGCGGGGCCTGGAAGGAGGAGAAGACCAGGTGCATCAGGTCGGAGTCCTCGTCGGCGCTCAGCTCGCTCACGGTGCCCAGGCCCGGCAGCTCCACGGTGCGCAGCTCGGCGCCGGCCAGGTCGTGCACGGTCAGCAGGGACCGGGCATCGGCCAGCCAGCTCAGCACCAGCGCGCCGGCGCCGGCGGAGGCGCCGAGCAGCAGGTGTTCCCGCTCGGCGACCAGGGTGCTGATCGCGCCGGAGGAGGGATCGAGCAGCACCAGCCGGCCGCGGCCGGCTTCGAAGTCGGTGTGCAGCACCAACCCGGCCGGCAGCGCGGTGACGAACGCCCACTGGGCGCCGGACGGCTCGACGACCTGGCGCAGCTCGCTGCCCGGTCGGTCGAGGTCGCGGACCCAGACCGAGCGGGTGTCGGCGGCAGGGTCGTCGACCACGACGACCAGCCAGCGGCCCTGGTGGTCGATCCACGGCCAGGGGCTGGCGGTGGGCTGGTCGGGCAGCTCGAAGACCAGCTCGTCGTCGGCCTGGTCGGTGCCGATCCGGTGCAGCATCAGCCGCGGTGCGCCGGCAGCCGAGGAGTAGATGTCGTCGGGGTCGCTCGGCGGGAACAGCGCGTAGAGGAAGCCGCTGGAGTCGGCCAGCCAGCACGGCTGGACGAACTTGGCCCAGCGGAGGTCGTCGTCGGGCAGGTCGGCGCCCGACTCGATCGAGCGAACCCGCCAGCGGCACCAGTCGCTGCCGGCCTCCTGGTAGGACCAGGCGAGCAGGCTGCCGGTGCGGTCGGCCACCGCGGCGGCGATCGCCGTGCTGCCGTCCGGGGCCGCCGGGTTGGGGTCCAGCAGCACCTGGCCCGCCCCCATCGGCTCCTCCGACATCCGCAGCACCGACTGCTGCTGGCTGCCGTCGTTGGTCAGCCGGAACCACCGGCCGCCGTGCGGCACCGGCGCGCTGGAACTGGGCAGCGCGATCAGCTCGCGCAGCCGGGCAGTCAGCCGGTCCCGTCCGGGCAGGCCCTGCAGGTAGCGCTCGGCGGTCTCGGCCTGCGCGCGTACCCAGTCGCCGACCTCGGAGCTGGTCTGGTCCTCCAGCCACCGGTACGGGTCGGGCACCGCGGTGCCGAAGAAGTCGTCGACCTGGTCCACCGTGCGGGTCTGCGGAAAGCCCGGAAGGCTGGAGGAGCTCATGCCTGGCACGGTAGGCGCTGCCTCCGACAACCACAGTCCCCGGGGTGCTCGGAGGCGCCCAGGCCACCTTGCACTCGGCCTACCAGAGTGCTAGACCTGACTTAGCACTCTGGTACTGTGAGTGCTAAGCCGATCGTGATGAGGCGCCCCGACTATGAGGGGCGTCGGCCGTCGCGGGCATCGCAGTCGGTCGAGAGCTGGTCAGTGCTGGGGTCAGCACGGAACAAGTAAAGGACGACACGCATGGCTAAGTTGATCGCGTTCAACGAGGAGGCCCGTCGCGGCCTCGAGCGCGGCATGAATATTCTTGCCGACGCGGTGAAGGTGACGCTGGGCCCGAAGGGCCGCAACGTCGTGCTGGAGAAGAAGTGGGGCGCCCCCACCATCACCAACGACGGCGTCTCGATCGCCAAGGAGATCGAGCTCGAAGACCCGTACGAGAAGATCGGCGCAGAGCTGGTCAAGGAAGTTGCCAAGAAGACCGACGACGTCGCCGGTGACGGCACCACCACGGCCACCGTGCTGGCCCAGGCGCTGGTCCGCGAGGGCCTGCGCAACGTGGCCGCCGGTGCCAACCCGATGGCCCTCAAGCGGGGCATCGAGGCCGGTGTCGCGGCGGTGACCGAGCACCTGCTCAACATCGCCAAGCCGGTCGAGACCAAGGAGCAGATCGCTGCCACCGCCTCGATCTCGGCCGCTGACACCACCGTCGGCGAGCTGATCGCCGAGGCGATGGACAAGGTCGGCAAGGAAGGCGTCATCACCGTCGAGGAGAGCAACACCTTCGGCCTCGAGCTTGAGCTGACCGAGGGCATGCGCTTCGACAAGGGCTACATCAGCGCCTACTTCGTCACCGACACCGAGCGGATGGAAGCCCAGCTCGACGACCCGTACCTGCTCATCCACGAGGGCAAGATCTCCAACGTCAAGGATCTGCTGCCGCTGCTGGAGAAGGTCATGCAGGCCGGCAAGCCGCTGGCGATCATCGCCGAGGACGTCGACGGCGAGGCGCTGTCGACCCTGGTGGTCAACAAGATCCGCGGCACCTTCAAGTCCGTCGCCGTCAAGGCCCCGGGCTTCGGCGACCGCCGCAAGGCGATGCTGCAGGACATCGCGATCCTGACCGGTGGCCAGGTCATCTCCGAGACCGTCGGCCTGAAGCTGGAGAGCGCCGGCCTGGAGCTGCTGGGCCGGGCCCGCAAGGTGGTCATCTCCAAGGACGAGACCACCATCGTCGAGGGCGCCGGTGACGCCGACCAGATCGCCGGCCGGGTCAACCAGATCCGCACCGAGATCGAGCACTCCGACTCCGACTACGACCGCGAGAAGCTGCAGGAGCGGCTGGCCAAGCTCGCCGGCGGCGTGGCGGTCATCAAGGTCGGTGCCGCGACCGAGGTCGAGCTCAAGGAGCGCAAGCACCGCATCGAGGACGCCGTCCGCAACGCCAAGGCTGCCGTCGAAGAGGGCATCCTGGCCGGTGGCGGGGTTGCCCTGCTGCAGGCCGCGGTGACCGCGTTCGAGAAGCTGGAGCTGACCGGCGACGAGGCCACCGGTGCCAACATCGTCCGGGTGGCGCTGTCGGCTCCGCTCAAGCAGATCGCGATCAACGCCGGTCTCGAGGGCGGCGTGGTAGCCGAGAAGGTCGCGGGCCTGCCGCAGGGTCACGGCCTGAACGCCGCGACCGGCGAGTACGGCGACATGCTGGCCGCCGGTGTGCCGGACCCGGCGAAGGTGGTGCGCTCTGCCCTGCAGAACGCCGCCTCCATCGCCGCGCTGTTCCTGACCACCGAGGCCGTGGTGGCCGACAAGCCGGAGAAGGCGTCGGCTCCGGCCGGTGGCGCTCCGGACATGGGTGGCATGGACTTCTAGGAGTCCGCTCCTGGATTGTCGCAATCCGAATGGGCGGTCCCGCTGCGGCGGGGCCGCCCATTCGCGTTTCGCCTTCCGTCCTCGGGGACTGCTCGATTCCGTTTCCCCTTTGGCCGTCTGGGCGATCAGAACGGATACGAAACCAGCGGATACGAAGCCGGCGGATCAGGCCAGCCGCTGGTAGGTCAGCCGGCCGGGCTGGTCCTTCCGTCATAAGGATCGACTGCTATGGCGATCGATCTTTATGACAGTCGCCGAGCAAGGCGGATCAGACGGACCAAGCTGATCAGGCGGACCAGCTGATCAGGCGGATCAGCGGGAAGACGTCAGCCCAGCTGGCGGTGGATGGCCCGCGCCGCCCGGGCTCCGGAGGCCAGCGCGCCCTGCTGCGAGGCGGTGTCGCGGTGGTCGCCGGCCACGAACAGGGTGTCGGTCAGCTGCACCGGCTGCCGCACGGCCAGCGGCGGCAGCATCGCAGGCAGCGCCCCGGCGATGGCGTCGACCCGCAGCAACTGCCAGTCCGCCGCGCTGGTGGCATACATCAACCCCAGCTGATCGCGTACCAGCCGTTCGGTATCCGCCGCCGGCAGGCCCACCATGCTGGCCGCGACCAGCGCCCGGCCGTCCGGGGAGTAGGCCGGCGCGGCGGCCGAGAGCACCGCGGCGTTGACCACCGGGCCGCGGCGCAGGCCGTCCAGGTGCAGGATCGGCCGGGGATGCGGAGAGCGCTCGGCGGCGAACCAGAAGGTGGTCAGGCTGCGCAGCTGCGGACGGGGGAGCCCGGTGAGCGCCGCCGCACCGGCCGGGTCGGCGGCCACCAGCACCGCCCGTCCGGTCACCCGCCCGCCGGCGGTGCCCACTACCGGGCCGGTCACCGACTCCACCGGCACCCCGAGCCGCAGGGTGCCGGCCGGCAGCGCGGCCGCCAGCTGCTCGGGCAACGCCTGCATGCCCCAGGCCGGCACGCCGGGGGTGCCGCGGAGAAACGTCCGGATCAGCAGCGCGACGTAGCGGGCCGACGTCTCGGCCCGGTCCTCGCCCAGCACGCCGGCCAGGAACGGTTCCAGCACCGCGGTACGCAGCGGCCCCCGGATGCCGGCCTGCTCCAGTTGCCGGCCGTACGGCTGGTCCGGCCGGGCCAGCAAGGTCGCCGGCCGGCGCACCAGGCAGCCCAGCGCCCAGCGCGCGAACCGGGCCTGCTCGACCGGCGTCCCCAGGCCCGACTTTCCCGGGCCGGACATCCCGAGACCCGGCGTCCCCAGGGCGAGCAGGGTGCTCCCGAGGTCTCGGGGGCTACGCCGCGGATCGGCCAGCACCCGGTGCCTACCGTCGAGGGCGACCCGGACGCCGGCATCGAACTGTTGCAGCCGCAGCCGGTCGGGATCGAGCACGCCGAGCGTGGTCAGCCGGCGCAGCCGGGGGTAGGCCGGGTTGATCAACTGGAAGCCGCGGTCGAGCCGGAAACCGTCGACCAGGTCGGTGACCACCCGGCCACCGGGCCGGGAAGCGGCCTCCAACAGCAGCACCCGGCGGCCCAGCCCGGTCAGCTCCAGGGCGGCCGACAGCCCGGCCAGGCCGGCACCGACGATCACCACGTCGGCGTCCGGCGATGCGCTCATCGGTCCGAGCCTAGCCGGGGGTCGCTCCGCCGGCAGGGGTCGGATCGCGGTGAACGGGCCATGTTTCCATGGGTTAAAGATCCGTCGCTCGCGACCGGTGCGCATTCTCGCGGTGGAGTCCCTCCCGGCCGCGCGGGTAGGAAAGGACGAGAGCAAGAAAGAAAAGCCGGTCCCCACACGGAGTGAACGGGCCATGACCGAGCGTGGCGGATCTCGAAGGAGCATCGATGAAATACCTAGTGACCTACCAGAGAGTGCCCGGCTCCGAGTCGTTGATAGTCGAGTACCTGCCGGCGCACCGGGACCACTTCATGAGCTACCACCAGCGCGGCGTCCTGCTGGCGATCGGCCCGCTGCGCGATCCGGCCAACGGCGAGGCGCTGGCGATCTTCACCAGCCGGGAGGCGGCGGAGGAGTTCGTGGCCGGGGATCCGTTCATGGTGCACGGCATCGCGTCCTGCACGATCCGGGCCTGGCAGGACGTCCTGCAACCCGGGGAGCCCGGTTAGCCCGCCGGTCCTCCTCAGACCGCGATCGGTGCCTTGATGGCCGGGTGCGGGTCGTAACCGATCAGCTCCACGTCGGCGATCTCGAACTCCTCGAGCTGCCGGCGGGCCGGGTTGAGCCGCAGTTCCGGCAGCGGCCGGGGTTCACGGCTCAGCTGCAGTTCGGCCTGCTCGACGTGGTTGAGGTAGAGGTGGGCGTCGCCCAGGGTGTGCACGAACTCACCCGGCGCGAGGTCGCACACCTGGGCGATCAGGTGGGTCAGCAGCGCGTAGGAGGCGATGTTGAACGGCACGCCGAGGAAGACGTCGGCCGAGCGCTGGTAGAGCTGGCAGGACAGCTTTCCGTCGGCGACGTAGAACTGGAACATCGTGTGGCACGGCGGCAGCGCCATCTGCTCGATCTCGGCGACGTTCCAGGCGTTGACGATGTGACGCCGGGAGTCGGGGTTGGTGCGGATCGAGTGCACCACGGCGGCGATCTGGTCGATCCGGCGGCCGTCCGGCGCCGGCCAGGACCGCCACTGGCTGCCGTAGACCGGTCCGAGCTCGCCGTCGGCGTCGGCCCACTCGTCCCAGATGCTGATGCCCTGCTGCTGCAACCACCGGACGTTGGTAGAGCCCTGCAGGAACCAGATCAGCTCGCCGACCACGGACTTGACGTGCAGCTTCTTGGTGGTCACCGCCGGGAAGCCGTCGGCCAGGTCGAAGCGCATCTGGTGGCCGAAGATGCTCAGCGTGCCGGTGCCGGTGCGGTCGCCCTTGCGAACGCCCTTGTGCAGGACGGTGTCGAGGAGATCGAGGTACTGCCGCACGTCGGCAACGGTAGCAGCGCCGGGCCGGACCCGGTGGCTGCGCCGGGCCGGCCCATCGGCGATGATGCCGCTATGAAACTGCGGGTCGAGACCACCTCCCGGGGCAGCGTCGAGCAGAACTTCGCCGGCCGGGTCGAGCAGCGCGTCCGGGAGCAGGCCTGCCGGGAGTCCGGCGCGCTGTCCTACGCGGTCTCGATCGAGCGCACGGCCGACGGCGGTGCCCGGGTCGAGGTCCGGCGGGTGATGCCGGCGAAGGTGCCGGACATGGTGCGCAGGTTCGTCGGCGACGACATCACCGTCGAGCAGGTCGAGCGGTGGGGCCCGCCGGGGCCGACCGGCACCCGGACCGCGACGGTGGAGGTCACGGTCAAGGGGCAGCCGGCCAGCATGACCGGCTCGATGGTGCTCTCCCCGGACGGCCCGGACGGCGCGGGATGCACCGAGCTGGTGACCGGCGAGGTCACCGTCGCGATCCCGTTCCTGGGACGGCGGATCGAGCCCGAGATCGTGAAGGTGATCGAGGCGGCGTTGCGCATCGACCACCGGGTGGGGCAGGCCTGGGTCAGCCGGCCGGATTGACGCCAGATCTGGGTTCGGGACGATGGTGCCGTGACGGCCGGCGGGTGCGACGCTGGTAGTAGCGGCCCATGAGCCCGGACCACCGCCGGGAGCAAGGCTTCGAGTTTGCCCACCTGAGAGGCACGCAGTGCGCATTTCCGAGTTAGCCCAGCAGAGCGGCCTGCCGGTCGCCACCATCAAGTTCTACCTGCGCGAGGGACTGTTGCCGGCCGGCGTCCCGATCTCGCGCACCCAGGCGGAGTACAGCGACGCCCACCTGGAGCGGCTGCGGTTGATCAGGGCACTGCGCGACATCGCCGACCTGCCGGTCGCCACGGTCGGCACGGTGCTGTCCGCCGTGGACGACGATGAGCTGCCGCTGCTGGACCTGCTCGGCGTCACCCAGACCGCGGTCGCCGCGTCCAAGGCCTCGGCGGTGCCCACCGAGTCCGGCATGAAGCTGGCCGAGCAATTGCTGACCGACCTGGGCTGGATGCTGACCGAGGACTCACCGCTGGTGGAGTCGCTGGCCCGGGTGCTGGACGTGCTCGACGGCGAGGGCGAGCCGGTGGACGCCGAGAGCCTGCGGCCGTGGGCCGAGGCGGCCTGGGCGGTCGCCGAGGTGGAGATGGACCACATCCCGGTGGAGGCGCCGCGCGCGGAGGCGGCCCACACGGTGACGGTCGGCACGGTGATCTACGGCGAGCTGCTGGCCCAGCTGCGGCTGGCCGCCCAGGAGGCGGTCAGCCTGGAGCGGTTCGGCCCGCCCCAGCCGGTGATGGCTCCCGTCGAGGGCCCGGCCGCCGGCGCGCCGGCTACCCGGAAGCATCCCCGGAGTGGTCGCCGCGCAGACGAGCGGCAGCGGTCTCAGGGGTGATGTCGTTGATCCACACCGCCGCCCCGGACTCCGAGCCCGCCAGGTACTTCAGCTTGCCCGCCGCCCGCCGGATGGTGAACACCTCCGCACCGAGATGCCAGTTGCCGGCCAGCTGACGGACCGGCGCCTGGTGCCAGCCGGCGATGTAGGGCGTCTTGCTCCCGACGAGGGGCTCGAAGAGCCGGTCGAAGCGCCGCAGCAGGTCCAGGTAGCTGCGGGCGAGGTCGTCGCGCTCGTCGCCGGTCAGCTCCGGCAGGCTGCCGACGTGCCGGTTGGCGACCAGCCGGGCCTCGTAGGGCCAGCGGGCCGCGAACGGCACCAGCGCCGTCCAGTGCTCGGTGCGGCTGATCACCCGCTCGCCGGCCTCCACCTCCCGCCGGAGCAGCTCGCAGCGCAGGCAGCTCCCGTGCTCGGCCGAGTACCCGGCGGCGGCCTGTGCGGCGCGCAGCATCCGGGGCGGTACGAACGGGTAGCCGTAGATCTGGCCGTGCGGGTGCGAGAGCGTCACGCCGATCTCCTCACCCCGGTTCTCGAAGCAGAAGACGTACTCCACGCCGGGCGTCCGGCTCAGCTCCGCGGTGCGGTCGGCCAGCGCGTCGATCACCGTCCGGGCGTGCTGGGGTGACAGCTGGGCGAAGGAGGTGTCGTGGTCGCTGGTGAAGCACACCACCTCGCACCGCCCGACGCCCGGGCCGGAGGCGAACGGAAAGTCCTCCACGACGCCGAACGTCTCGGCGGACTCGCCGGCCAGGGACGGGAACCGGTTCTCGAACACCGCCACGTCGTAGTCGGCGGCCGGGATCTCGGTCTGCCTGCCGTCCCGGCTGGGGCACAGCGGGCACAGGTCGACCGGCGGCTTGTAGGTCCGCGACTGCCGGTGCCCGGCGATCACCGACCATTCCTGGAACAGCGGATCCCAGCGGATCTGGGACGCGGTGGCGGTCTCGGGCAGCTCCCGGCGGTCGGCGGCTGACCGGTCCTGGCCCGCCCGCAGGTCGTAGTAGAACAGGTCCCGGCCGTCGGCGAGGGCGTACTGCTGCCGGTAGGTCATGGCCTGCTTCCCTCGGTGGAGCCGGTGGTGTTGGTGGTCTCGGTGGTGCCGGTGGGGGAGTCGGTGGCGGCCGGCACCACGATCAGTTCGCCGACCGCCTCTTCCAGCACCGCGCGGGCCTGCTCGGACAGGTTGTCGTCGGTGACCAGGATGTCGGCGATCGACAGCGGCCCGAAGTCGGCCAGTCCCACGGTGCCCCACTTGGAGGAGTCGGCGAGCACGATCACAGCCTGGGCGCGCTCGATCAGCGACCGGTTGGTCTCGGCCTCGGCCAGGTTCGGGGTGGTGAAACCGGCGACCGGGTCCATGGCGTGCACGCCCAAGAACAACTGGTCGAAGTGCAGCGACCGGATGGTGGCGTCGGCCACCGGGCCGACCAGCGCCGCGCTGGGGGTGCGCACCCCGCCGGTGAGGATCACGGTCTGCTTGCCGTTCTCCGCCGCGGCGATGGCGTCGGCCACCGCGGTGGAGTTGGTCACCACGGTGAGGGCGGGGATGGCGGCGACGTGCCGGGCCAGCGCCCAGGTGGTGGTGCCGGCCGAGAGGGCGATGGCGGTGCCCGGCGCGATCATCCGGGCGGCCCGGGCGGCGATGGCCTGCTTGGCGGGTTGGGCGAGGCTGGTCTTGGCCTCGAAGCCCGGCTCCTCGCTGACCCGGCTGCCCAGCACCGCGCCGCCGTGCACCTTCTGGATGGCGCCGGCGGCCGACAGCTGGTCCAGGTCGCGCCGGATGGTCATGTCCGAGACGCCGAGCAGGATGGTCAGCTCCGAGACCCGCACCCCGCCGGCCCGCCGGACCTCTTCGAGGATCCGGGCCTGGCGTTGCCGAGCGAGCATCGAAACCGTCCTGTGTCGAGCCGGTGGATCGTTGCTGCCTATAACCCGGGCCGGCTTCATCAGGAACCAACAGTAGACAACAAGCGCGGTTCAGCGGTAGGTGCGCATCCCGCCGGCAGCCCAGCCCCGGGACGGTCCTCCAGGGCGGTCGGTCTGCGGACGCGGTAGGTCTACCTAGTCGGTGCGTCCGCAGACGAGCGACGACGAGGTGCCTTACGCGCTGCTGGCTCGGTGCCACCAAAGCGGGCGAGGCGACTCGCGCTCTCGCGTTCGATCAGGGCACACAGTGCTTGGCGCAACAGCGCCCTCGTGTCCGAGGTTCCCGTCAGGCGTTGCGCCTCGGCGAGCAGGTCGTCGTCTAGTGCCACGGTCGTTCGCATGCTGGCCTCACATCCCGTAGCGGTATCTGACGGCGGGTACGCCAGGCTACAGCGGGCGGAGCAGGTCGTCGGCGTCGATGATGGTGTAGGCGTAACCCTGCTCGGCCAGGAACCGCTGGCGGTGCGCGGCGTACTCGGCGTCCAGGCTGTCGCGGCTGACCACCGTGTAGAAGTGCGCCTGCCGTCCGTCGTGCTTGGGCCGCAGCACCCGTCCCAGCCGCTGGGCCTCCTCCTGCCGGGAGCCGAAGGTGCCCGATATCTGGATCGCCACCGCCGCCTCGGGCAGGTCGATGGAGAAGTTGGCCACCTTGCTGACCACCAGCACCCGGGTCTCGCCGGCCCGGAAGGAGTCATACAGCCGCTCGCGTTCCCGGTTCGGGGTCGAGCCCTGCACGATCGGCACGCCGCCCAGGTGCTCGGAGATCTCCTCCAGCTGCTCCAGGTAGGCCCCGATCACCAGTACCTGGTCGTCCGGGTGCTGGTTCACGATCGCGGAGATGACCGGCAGCTTGGTACGCGCGGTGGCGGCCAGCTTGTACTTGTCCTCAGGCTCGGCGGTGGCGTAGGCCATCCGCTCGGCGTCGGTCAGCGTCACCCGCACCTCGGAGCAGTCGGCCGGGGCGATCCAGCCCTGGTTCTCGATGTCCTTCCACGGCGCGTCGTAGCGCTTGGGCCCGATCAGGGAGAACACGTCGCCCTCCCGGCCGTCCTCGCGCACCAGGGTCGCGGTCAGCCCCAACCGGCGGCGCGACTGCAGGTCGGCGGTCAGCCGGAAGATCGGTGCCGGCAGCAGGTGCACCTCGTCGTAGACCACCAGTCCCCAGTCCCGGGAGTCGAACAGCTCCAGGTGCCGGTACTCGCCCTTCCGCCGGGTGGTCATGATCTGGTACGTGGCGATGGTGACCGGCCGGATCTCCTTCTTCTCCCCGGAGTACTCACCGATCTCGTCCTCGGTCAGGCTGGTGCGGGCCAGCAGTTCCCGCTTCCACTGCCGTCCGGAGACGGTGTTGGTGACCAGGATCAGGGTGGTCGCCTTGGCCTGGGCCATCGCCGCCGCGCCGACCAGGGTCTTGCCGGCGCCGCAGGGCAGCACCACCACGCCCGAGCCGCCCTGCCAGAACGAGTCCACCGCCTGCTGCTGGTAGGGCCGCAGCTCCCAGTCGGCGGTGTCCAGCTCGATCGGGTGCGCCTCGCCGTCTACGTAGCCGGCCAGGTCCTCGGCGGGCCAGCCGACCTTGAGCAGCGCCTGCTTGAGCCGGCCGCGCTCGGACGGGTGCACCAGCACGGTGTCGGCGTCGATCCGCTCGCCGAGCATCGGGCTGATCTTCTTCTGCCGCAGCACCTCCTCCAGCACCGCGCGGTCCAGGCTGATCAGGACCAGGCCGTGCACCGGGTGCTTGGCCAGCTGCAGCCGGCCGTAACGGTCCATGGTGTCGGCCACGTCCACCAGCAGCGCGTGCGGCACGGTGTAGCGGGAGTAGCGGACCAGCGCGTCGACCACCTGCTCGGCGTCATGGCCGGCGGCCCGGGCGTTCCACAGCCCCAGCGGGGTCAGCCGGTAGGTGTGCACGTGCTCGGGGGAGCGCTCCAGCTCGGCGAACGGCGCGATCGCCGCGCGGGCTTCGCCGGCCATCGGGTGGTCGACCTCGAGCAGCAGGGTCTTGTCGGATTGGACGATCAGGGGTCCGTCGGTCAACCGGGGGTGCTCCTAGCTAGAACTGTCAGAACCGGGGTGCGAAGGGGGGTCGGGCGATGGTGCCAACCAGCCATTGTGTCAGCGATCCGGACGCTCCGGTTGTTCCCGCCCGCCGGTCGTCGGATATCCCGGCTGGCCCCGGGACAGACCTTCAATTCTACCGAGCTGAGCCGTTCCGTATCCGATTCGGACGCCTGGGCGTTCAGAACGGATACGAAAGGATGAGCCGGTGGAGCTAGTCCTCGTCCAGCACGCTGACGGTGGTGATGCGCTGCAGCGCGAAGCTGCGCAGCCGGCCGTCGTCGGGGGCGTGCCCGCGGATCATCCCGCCGCCCAGCGAGATCGGCAGCAGCACGTGCTGGGACGGGGTGCCGGTGTCATCGACGTAGCCGATGGCGATCTGCCGCTCCTCGCGCACCGCGGTGCGCAGCAGTTCCAGGATCGAGGCCGACGTCACCCCCGGCACCTGCTGGCTGACCCGGCTGGTGGCGTTGGTGACGGCGGCGGCCAGCCGCTCGCTGGCCCGCAACCGGCTCACCACCTCGGCCAGCTGCCCCTCGCCGAGCGAGCTGGAACGCACCCGGAAGCCGCGGGCGTGCTGGCGGGCCGGCACCCTCGGTGAGTCGGCGGCGAAGTTGACCACCGCGCCGTCGGCGGACTCGGCGGCCGGTGCGAAGCCAGCCCGGCGCAACCGGTCCAGCACGGTCGAGATCGCCGCCGGGCTGATCAGCACGGTGGGCGCGATCCGGACCAGGCCGAGGGACTCCAACCCCGGTTCGGCCAGCACCCGGCTCAGCAGCGCCTCGTCGTCGCAGCGCAGGTAGCTGGCGGCCGTCCCGGTCCGCAGCCGGCCGTGCTGGGTGGCCACGTCGTTGATCAGGTACTGCAACGCCTGCGGCACCGGGGTGCGGGACTGCTCGGCGAAGAACTGCTGCAGGTCCGAGCCGGTGCGCCCGGCGTCCAGCGCCCGGCGCAGGCTGCCGGCCGAGATCCGGTACACCGAGGCCCCGCCGGTCGACTCCAGGTCAGCCACCAGGTTCAGCTCGCGCTGCAGGTCCGGCGCCGGCGGCCCCGGCACCACGGCGGTCAGGTCCGGCTGCAGCAGGAACTCGGAGACCGGTTCCGGCAACGCCGCGGTGAGGGCGTGCACGGCGTTGGTCTCGGCCTGCGCGGCGCCGCCCTCGACCCCGTCCAGCAACGCCCGGGTGTAGCCGGTGATCGCGCCGTAGCCGGTCAGGCCCAGAGTGGCCGCCTCGACCAGCATCGCCGCGGCGCTGCGCCGGCTGGCCGAGGCTCGGCGCGGTGACTGCCAGCTGAGCCGGGCCAGCACCTGCTCGTCCGCGGCCGGGGCCTGGCCCGGTGCCAGCTCGGCCAGCAGCCCGAGCAGTTGCAGCCGCAGCGCCGGCGCGCTGTGCCGCTCGACGTCGGCCGACAGCGCCGCGATGGTCTTGTCCCGGTCGTCGCGGGCGCCGACCAGGCTGGGCAGCCGGGTCATCGACAGCCAGCCGGACGCCAGCTGCACCCACCGCTCGGCGGTGCCGCGCCGCACCCAGGCGTCGAACTCGGTGGTGGGCAGGTACACCGGGTCGACGGTGGTCGAGTGGGACAGCAGGCCGGCCTCGTAAGCCACCTCCAGCAGCAGGGCGGTGACCGGTTCGGCAACCTCCAGCACCCGGCTGAGCCGGCGCAGCTCGCGCACCCCCAGGCCGCCGGCGCGCAACAGCCCGGGCGGCTCGGTGGCCATCTCGGTCAGCAGCACCTCCATCAACCGGACGGCCTCCAGCACCTGGGTGCAGCCGCCGCCGTCGATGACCGCACCGCCGCGGTCGAGCACCTCGATGGCGGGCGGCCGGGGCGGCACGTCGCCGGCCGGCTGCGGGCGCAGCGCCAGCCCGACCTCGCGGGGCAGCTCGACGGTGGCGCTGTCGATCGGCACCAGCAGGCCCCGCTCGACCAGGCTGCGGGCCGGGTTGTCCGGCTCGATGGCCAGCTGCCGGCCGGCCAGGGCGTTGCGCAGCGCGCCGATCGGCGGCCCGCCGGCGAGCCGGTCCAGGATGGTGCGCTCGGCCGGTGAGCAGTCGGCCAGCAGTTGCGGCAGGGCCGCCACGATGGCCGCCGCCGCTGAGCTGCCGGACTGCGGCTGGGTGGCCGGCGGCAGGCCCAGCCGGCGCAGCAGCGAGGCCAGCGCGATGTCGTTGACCGTGGCGTACAGGTCGGCGGCCCGCCGGCCCAGCCCGGCCGGGTACGGGCCGAGCACCTCCCGGACGGTGCCCACCGGGTGCAGCCGGTCAGGCCTGCCCCAGACCAGCGCCCAGTCGGCCAGCCGGCTCACCGCCGCCGCCACGTCGGCGGCCAGCTCCGGGGCGAACCAGGCCTGCACCGCGTCCAGGCTGGCGTCCGGGCCGGCGCCGACCACCACCTCCAGGGTGCGCAGGGTAAAGGCGTCCAGGCCGTCCAGGGCCCGCGAGATCGAGGTCCGGACGCTGGCGCGGCTGGCCAGCATGCTCAGGTCCACCGGCGCCGGCAGCGCGAGGTCGGGACGCCGGCGCAGCAGCGCCACCAGCTGGGCATCGGTCCAGCCGCGCAGCCACTCGGTCAGGGTCTGGGCCGCGCCGGAGCGCGCGGGAGCCTGCGGTTGTGCCGTCACACCGGCAGGGCGTTCGAAGGTCTCAGGGCTCAGCGGCCGGCCAGGTGCGGCCGGTTGTCCGGGCCGGGGTGGGAGTAGTAGAGCTCCTCGACCGGCACCGGGAAGGTCAGGTCGTCGCCGAACGGGCTCTGCGAGCCGGCCTTGTCCGAGAGCAGCTCGTTCACCGGGTGCTCGGGGTAGGCGTCGTCCCAGGTGTGCTGGGGCTGGTTGTACGGCTGGTTGCGCGGCGTCATGCCTGCCATCTGCGTCACCCTCCACGTCGCTCGCGTGCCCGGTCTGTCCGATCGGCCTGCGCTGGCTACTGATCGAGCACAGGCCGATTAACCAGTGTGCCACGCAGCTAGGGTGGACGCCGTGGCGGCGGTGCGATCCGAGGTGGTGGCGGTCAACCTTGCGCACGTGATCGACGCGCCGCCGCCGTTGCCGGGCAACCGGCAGAACCGCAAGCCCGCCAGGACCGGCATTGACAAGCGTCCGGCGCCGGGACCGGTCTGGGTGGGCCGGCTGGGACTGGCAGGCGACACCATCTGCGACACCCGCAACCACGGCGGGCCGGACCAGGCGGTGTACGCCTACGCCAGCGAGGACACCCAGTGGTGGCAGCGGGAACTGGCCGGTGAGCTGCACTTCGAGCTGGGCCCGGGCTCGCTGGGGGAGAACCTGACGCTGGCCGGGGTGGAGGTCACCCACGCGGTGATCGGCGAGCGCTGGCAGGTCGGCGGCGCGGTGCTGCAGGTGGCGGTGCCGCGGCTGCCGTGTTCGACCTTCGCCAACTTCTGGCAGGTCGACCAGCTGGTCAAGCGGTTCCGGGCGGCCGGCCGGGTGGGGGCCTACCTGCGGGTGCTCACCGAGGGCGAGGTGGCCGCCGGCGACGAGCTGACCGTGCTGGACCGGCCGGCCCACGGGCTGACCCTGCTGGAGACCCTGCAGGCGCTGAGCGGGGACCGGAGCCTGGCGCCGAAGCTGCTCACCGCTCCCGAGCTGCCCGCCGACGTGCACGTCTCCGCCCGCCGGTGGTTGGGACTGGCCTGACCGCCGGCTGTCCGGCAGGTGTCTGTCCGGCCGTCGTCCGTCCGGCCCATGTCTTGAAGTATCTTCCGTGCGGCGGCCGGTGGGCGCGCGCTAGCCTGTTGCCTTGACGTCCGCACGAGCTGCGGGCGTCGGTCTGCGTTCCGAGGCAGTTCGGTACTGGCAGTCTGGTGCTGGCAGTGCTATTCCAGTTCGAACAGAGGTAATGGGGTGTTCGGTCATGCCGTCCGGCAGGGTGAAGTGGTTTGACGCCGAAAAGGGCTTCGGGTTTCTTGCCGATGACGAAGGCGCCGACGTCTTCGTGCACAAGGACGCCCTTCCGGCGGGAGTTGCCGAGCTCAAGCCCGGGCAACGGGTGGAGTTCGGCATCGTGCAGGGCCGCAAGGGCAACCAGGCTCTGCAGGTACGGCTGCTGGAACCGATGCCCTCGGTGGTCAAGGCCACCCGCCGGCCGCCGGAGGAGATGACCCCGATCGTCGAGGACCTGATCAAGCTGCTCGACAAGGTCGGCAACTCGCTGCGCCGCGGCCACTACCCCGACCGGGCCGAGGGCCGCAAGGTGGCTACCCTGCTGCGCGCGGTGGCCGACAACCTGGATGCCTGAGAGCCGCCTGAGCCGACTTCCAGTGCGGTGCTCGATGCTCGGTCCCCCGTCTCGCCACCGGCGAGCGGGGGACCGCCGCGTTGCGGGGTGCCCGTCAGCGCAGCGGGGGATGGGCCGGCACCAGGCCGGCCCGGTGTGCCCGGTCCAGCAGCAGCTCGACTGCGGCGTAGCCCTCCTCGCCGAGATCCCGGGTGAAGGAGTTGACGTACAGCTCGATGTGCTGGCGCTGGACGCCGGGGTCCAGCTCGGCGGCATGCTCGGCGACAAAGGCGGCCGAAGCGTCCGGATGGGCGAAGGCGTAGTCCACCGAGCGGCGCACCACGTCGGCCAGCGCGCCGGCGTCCGGTCCGCCGCGGGCTTCCAGGTCCCGGCGGGCGAGAATGGCACCCAGCGGGATCGGGTGCCCGGTGCTCTGCTCCCACCACTGGCCGAGGTCGGCCAGCGCCCGTAGCCCGTAGTCCGGATAGGTGAACCGGGCCTCGTGGATCACCAGCCCGGCGTCGAAGCGGCCGTCGCGCACGCCGGGCATGATCTGGGCGAACGGCACCACCTCGATCGAGGCCGGCGACTGGCCGGACGCCCACAGCCGCATCAGCAGGTAGGCGGTGGTGCGCTCGCCGGGCACCGCCACCCGGGCGCCGTCCAGGTTCGCCCGGTCGTAGGCGGTGAGCACCAGCGGGCCGCAGCCGCGGCCCAGCGCACCGCCGCACGGCAGCAGCCGGTAGCGCTCCAGCAGCCAGGGCAGCGCCGCGTAGGACACCTTGACCACGTCGAAGCGGCCCTGCTCGGCGGCGGTGTTGGTGACGTCCACGTCGGCGAAGGTCACCTCGGTGGCGGGGGCGCCGGGGATCAGGCCGTGCGTCCAGGCGTGGAAGACGAAGGTGTCGTTCGGGCACGGTGAGAAGGCCAGCCGCAGCGCGGTCATCGGTGTACTCCCGGGTTCTCGGCGGGCAGCATGGCTGCCCGGCCGCCGCCGGCCGGCAGCGGCGCGGCCAGCAGGTCGGAGAAGGCGACCGTTAGGGCGGTGAGGGCATCGGCGATCCGCCAGGACTCGCGCTGGCGCGGGCCGACCGGGTTGGCGATCGCGCGCAGCTCGGCGAACGGCACGCCGGCCGCCGCGGCTGCCAGGTAGCAGCCGAAACCCTCCATCGCCTCGGCGAGGGCGTCGGGATGGGCGGCCAGCAGCTGCTCGGTCCGCCGCCGGCTGCCGGTCGCGGTGGACACGGTCAGCACCGCGCCGGCCCGCGCGCCGGTCCGCCGGCGGATCTCGGTCACCAGCGCCGGGTCCAGGCCGTGCCGCACCTCGCCCCAGCCGAGCTCGGCCATCGAGGAGAAGCCGTCGGCCGTCTCGGCACCCAGGTCGGCGTGCACCACGGCGTCGGCGACCACCAGGGTCCCGACCTCGGCGGGCGGGAAGCCGCCCGCGATGCCGGCCGAGATCACCACGTCGTAGCCCTGCCCCAGCAGCCGGCCGGTGCTGACCGCCGCCGCGACCGGCCCGACCCCGCCGCTGACCGCGTCCACCAGGCCGGCCGGGGTGAGCGCGCGGTGCACCGGCAGCCCGGCCACCGTCCCGGCCGCCGCCCGCCGGCCAGCCAGCACCGCGTCCCGTTCGGCGGCCACCGCGGTCACCACCAGGATTCGGTGCGGTGCGCTGGTCACTGCCGCAGCTCCACCCCGAGCAGCCAGGTGGTGAGCTGGTCGGTCGGGCGCAACGCGGTGACCTGCAGGTAGTAGCTGCCGGAGGTGGCCGCCGGCACCCGCAGCCGGACGGTGTGGCGTCCCTGGATCGGCTGCGAGGCCGCGCCCGGGGTGGTCAGGGCGGTGTTGGTCTTTCCGTCGGAGGTGAAGGCGGCCACGATCCAGCCGCTGTCGGCGAGGTCCTTGGGCACGTCCAGCAGGATCTGCGAGCCGCCGGTGGCCGGCACCTGCGGCACCCGGCCGGCGACCGGCTGGCAGCTGCCGAGCACCGTGCAGGCCGGCTGCGCCTTGACGATCCGGGCCTTCGAGTCACTGAGCACCGTGATGGTCGGCTGCGGCTTGGAACAGCCGGTCAGCACCGCGGCGGTCACCGCCACGGTCAGCCCGGCGGCCAGCGCGCGGGGTGCTCGGATCACTCGGCGAGGTTACCTTCGGCGGCCGGTGCGCCCCGGGCTGCCCGTCGCCGGTGTGACCGGAGCGCCCGCTCGCGCAGCGTCAGGGTGATCGCGACCAGGCTCAGCACGGTGCCGGACACGATGAAGCCCAGCCGGCCGTGGCCGGTAGGCAGCAGCAACGCGATGGCCGCGCCGAGCACCCAGGACAGCTGCAGGAACGTCTCGGACCGGCCGAACGCCGAGGACCGCAGCAGCTCCGCCACGTCCCGCTGGATGATCGCGTCCAGCGACAGCTTCGACAGCGCGTTGGCGATCGAGCTGACCAGCATCGCCCCGATCGCCACGGTGAGGCTGAACAGCACCGCGGCGACCACGCAGCCGGCCGCGGCGAGCCCGGTGCACAGCAGGATGATCAGGTCCGGACGGGCCAGCCGCAGCCGGGTGCCGATTGCGGTGCCGGTGAAGTTGCCGACGCCGCTGGCCGCCCCGAGGGCACCCAGGCTCGCCACCGCCTGCCAGCCGTGCGACACCGACTCGATGTAGAAGGCCAGGAACATGGTCAGGAAGCCGGCCAGCCAACGCAGCGTGGACTCGCCCTGCAGCGCCACGATCACCGGCGGGTCGAAGCCGCGCCGGGCCCACTCCAGCAGCCGGCCGCCTCGCCTGTGCTGCTGCTGTTGCCGGCGGGCCCGGGCCGCCCGCAGGTCGCCCTTCACCTGCAGGGTGGCCGGCAGCGCGTCGACGATCTTGGGCAGCCGAATCGCCGAGATCCCGGTCCAGACGAACGCCGCGGCGGTGATCCACAGGCCGAAGGAGTATGAGCCGGTGAGCTTGATGGCCACCCCGACCAGCCCGCCGCCGAGCACCGCCGAGACCAGCCCGAAGATCGACAGCCGGGCGTTGGCCTCGACCAGGGTCAGGTTGGCCGGCACCAGCCGGGGCGCGGCCGAGGACCGGATCACCGCGTAGGCCTTGGACAGCACCAGCGAGCCGAGTGCGGCCGGGAACAGCAGCAGCAGGTCGGTGAAGTGCATCGCCATCACCACGGCCAGCACCGCGCGGCCGAACGCCGTGCCGGCCATCACCCAGCGCCGGCCGTGCTGCACCCGGTCCAGCGCCGGGCCGATCACCGGCGCCACCACCGCGAACGGGGCCATCGTCATCAGCAGGTAGAGCAGCACGTTGCCGCGCTGGGCCTCCGACGGCGCGGAGAAGAACACGGTGCCGGCCAGCGCCACCGTCACCATCGCGTCGGCCGCGTAGGACATCACCTGGTTCCAGATGAGCGCGGTCAGGCCCGACTCGCGGGCGCCGTCGGCCTCGCTGGCCGAGATCACCTTGTAGGCCAGCAGCTTGGAGAAGTAGCTGCCGCGGGCCAGCACCGCCCGGGTGACCGTCAGGTCGCCGGTGCCGGACGGCCGGACCGTGACCCGCGGGCCGCGCTGCCGCCGGGTCCGGGGGGCCTCGACCGGCGCGCCGGCCTGGGAGTAGGTCGGCGAAGAATAGCCGTCCGCGCCTGCCTGCTCGGCGTCGGCGGCACCGGCCGAGTCCTCTCCCACCGTCACGGCTCTATCCTGCCGCACCGGGCGGGCCGCTGCCCCGACAACGTGCCCGGCTGGCCGGCTGGGTCGCACCGGCGGAAGTAGTGCCAGAATGTGCGGGTGACCGATCCGAGCGTCGACGCCCGCGCCGCCGCGGCTGTGCAGCTGGCCCGGGCCGCCGCCGTCGAGGTGGCCGGCACCGAGGTGGGCGAGCACCTCGACGTGCAACCGGAGGGTGAGCTGGCCGTCACCCACGCCTTCGCCGCGTCGCTGCCGGGCTATGTCGGCTGGTACTGGGCGGTCACCCTGGTGCGGGCGCCGCAGGCCGACCCCACGGTGGCCGAGGTGGTGCTGCTGCCGGGCGAGAACTCGCTGCGCGCGCCGGACTGGGTGCCCTGGAGCGAGCGGCTGCAGCCGGGCGACCTCAGCCCCGGCGACCTGCTGCCGACCGCCCCGGACGACCCGCGGCTGGTGCCGGCCTACCTGTTGTCCGACGACCCGCAGGTCGAGCAGGTGGCCTTCGAGCTGGGCGTCGGCCGGGTCCGGGTGATGTCGCGGCTGGGCCGGCTGGAGGCCGCCGACCGCTGGTTCGCCGGCGGCCACGGCCCGGACAGCCCGATGGCCAAGCAGGCGCCGGGACCCTGTGGCACCTGTGGGTTCTTCCTGCCGCTGGCCGGTTCCCTGCAGGCCGGGTTCGGGGTGTGCGGCAACGAGATCACCGAGGCCGACGGGCAGGTGGTCTCGGTCGAGTACGGCTGCGGAGCGCACTCCGAGGCGGTCGCCGAACCGGCGCCGGACGAGTCGGGCGAGGTCTTCACCGACGAGCTGTTCGACGTCGAGCCGCACCGGTCCGCCGGGGCGGGCGAACTGTCAGCCGAGCCAGCCGGCGATCTCGGCGAGCAGCGGCCGGTCGACGGCGAGCGGGCGTCCGTCCAGGGAACCGACGGCGGTGACGCCGGCGATGCTGGACAGGTGCAGCACCAGCCGGGCGGTGCCGAGCTCGGCGAGCCGGACCGGGCCGAGCAGGACCGGCCGGCCGTGGTCGAGGGCGGCGTCCAGCAGCCGCCGCCGGGTGATGCCGGGTAGCACGTCCTCGGCCAGCTCCGGGGTACGCAGCACGCCGTCGGAGCAGACGATCGCCAGGTTGCCGCGGCTGGTCTCCAGGGCCAGCTCCCCGTCCGGGCCTGGTGCGGTGAACAGCGGCCGGCTGCCGGGCCGTTCCTGGGCGCCCAGCCAGTCCCGGTCGGCCCACTTGTGCCGCCAGCTGCCGGTCCGGCCCGGCTGGCGGTGCAGCGCCACCGGCCCGGGGGTCTCCGCGGCGGCGGCCACCTCGATCTCGGGCCGGCGCAGGCCCGGCCCCCAGTGCAGCCGGACCCGGTGCCGGCCGGCGGTATCGGCCACCGCCTTCGCCAGCCGGCCGGCCAGCTCGTCCGGCAGCTCGAGCCGGTACAGCTCCAGGCAGGACGCCTGCAGCCGGGCCAGGTGGTCGCCGAGCGCCACGATCCGGCCGTCGAGCGCCAGCATGGTCTCGATCACCCCGAGCTCGGCGCGCACCTGGGGCGGCGGCGGGAGCGGCACATCCCCGGCCACCGCCGCGCCGCCGAGCGCCAGCAGCGGAGCCGCCTTCACCAGGCATTCCTGCCATTCCTGCATCGGCACCGAGCCCGCGGTGATGCCGCCGCCGACGCCGAGCTCCAGCTGGTCGCCGCGGATCTCGAAGGTCCGGATGGCGACGTTGAACTCGGCCCGGTCCGGCCCGAGGTAGCCGATCGCGCCGGTGAACACCCCGCGCCGGGCGTCCTCCAGCTCCTCGATCAGCCGCAGCGCGGCGAGCTTGGGCGCTCCGGTGACCGACCCCGGCGGAAAGCAGGCCGCCAGCAGGTCGGCGTCGGTCGCGCCTCGGGCCAGCCGGCCGATCACCTCCGAGACCAGGTGCCAGACGCCGGGCGCCGGGCGGACGCTGAGCAGGCTGGGCGTGCTGACGCTGCCCGGCCGGCAGACCCGAGACAGGTCGTTGCGCATCAGGTCCACGATCATCACGTTCTCGGCGCGGTCCTTGACCGAGCTCGCCAGGTCGCTGGCAGCCAACGAGTCCGCCAGCCGGTCCGCGCCCGCCTGGTCGCCGGTATTTCCGGTGCCGCCCAGCCGGCGCCGGGTGCCCTTGATCGGGGCGGTACGTACCTGCTCGCCGTCGCGGTGCAGGAACAGCTCCGGCGAGAAGCTGACCACGGTCCGCTCCGGGGTGCGCAGGAAGGCGGCGTAGTCCGGCGCCCACTTCCGCAGGCCGGCGGCGAACAGCTCGACCGGTGGGCCGGCCAGCCGCGCGGAGAACCGGGCGCACACGTTGACCTGGTACAGCTGCCCGGCCCGGATCGCGGTGATCGCCCGTTCCACGGCGGCCAGGTGCCGGTGCCGGACGGTGCCGGCCAGCCCGCTGATCCGCGGCGGCTGGGCGGGCGGCGGCGGCAGGCTGCCGAGCCGCTCGACGGTGCCGGCCAGCTCGGCCAGCTGGTCCGGGCCGTCGCCGGCGGTCGATTCCAGCCACCAGTGCCCATCCGGGTCGCGGCGCAGCAGCCGGTCGAAGTAGCCGAACCAGGACAGCCCGGAGTACCCCCACCAGCCGAACCAGCCGCCGCCCATCGCGTCGCCGGCCGGGTCGCCGGAGGGGGCGGCCGGCTCACCGATCAGCCGCACGTCGGTGACCTGCCGCACCGGGTGCCAGCCGATCAGCGCGGACCCGCCGGCCCAGCGGCCGGCCAGGCACACCAGCACACCGGTGTCCAGCTCGGTGCTGCCGGCCAGCGCTCGTAGCAGCTCGGCGGGTGCCATCCGCAGCCGCAGCCGGCGGGCGAGCAGCTCAGCCAAGCCGGCCTTCACCGGTGTGCTTGCGGACCAGCGGCAGCGCCAGCAGGCCGAGCACCGTGCCGGCCAGCGCCGTCCACAGCCAGACCCGGTGCTGGTGCTCGCCCAGCCAGGTCCAGAACGGCAGCAGGACGACGAAGGCCAGGCCGAACAGGGCGGTGCCGGCCAGCAGTACCCGGCGGGCGTCCACCGCCAGCGGCTGGATGCCGGCGGCCGGCGGCGCCGCCTGGTCCGGCCCGGGATCGGCGGCCGGCGGCCCGGCGAGCGGTGATCGGGGCTTGCCAGTCCTGCTCACAAGTGGGCAGGCTACGCCACGCCGCAGCCCCGCCACCGTTTCGTCGGAGGTCCCTGCCACACTGCCGTCAACCGAGCCCCGACAATCAGGAAATCCCAGGAGCAGCATGGCAACCGACATCGCAGAGGGCAGTACCCGTCCACGCTCCGGCCTGGACCGCTACTTCGCCATCACCGAGCGGGGCTCGACAGTGCCCCGGGAGGTCCGCGGCGGTCTGGTGACCTTCGTGACGATGGTCTACATCGTGGTGCTGAACCCGCTGATCATCGGCACCGTCCCCGACGCCGACGGCAAGTTCCTGGGCGGCGGCCAGGCGCCGGACCTGGCCGCGGTGGCCGCGGTGACGGCACTGGTGGCCTGCGTGCTGACCATTGCGATGGGGGTGATCGGCCGCTATCCGTTCGCGCTGGCCACCGGTCTCGGCCTCAACGCCTTCGTCGCCTTCCAGGTGGCCACCAAGATGTCCTGGCCGGCCGCGATGGGCATGGTGGTGATCGAGGGCCTGCTCATCACCGTGCTGGTGTTGACCGGGTTCCGGGTGGCGGTGTTCCGGGCCATCCCCGGCCAGCTCAAGAGCGCCATCGCCGTCGGCATTGGCCTGTTCATCGCGCTGATCGGGCTGGTGGACGCCGGCTTCGTCCGGCGTGGGGCCGGTACCCCGGTCGACATCGGCATCGGCGGGCACCTCAACGGCTGGCCGACGCTGGTGTTCGTGGTGGGCGTGCTGCTGATCGCGGTGCTGATGGCCCGCAAGGTGCGCGGCGCGATCCTGATCGGCATCGTGGTCTCCACGGTGCTCGCGGTGATAATCGAGGCGATCGGCAACATCGGCTCGCAGACCAACGCCAAGGGCGAGGTGGTCAACCCCCGCGGCTGGGCGCTGAACGTGCCGAGCTTCGAGGGCAAGGACTTCGGCGCGCCGGACCTCTCGCTGATCGGGCACTTCTCGCTCGGCGGCGGGTTCTCCGCGGTGGGCATCGTGTCGGGCATCGTGATCGTGTTCTCGCTGGTGCTCAGCGACTTCTTCGACGTGATGGGCACCACCATCGGGCTGGCGCAGGAGGCCGACCTGCTCGACTCCGACGGCCAGCTCCCCAATCTCCAGCAGGTGCTGCTGATCGACGGCCTGGCCGCGGTTGCCGGTGGCGCCACCGGGGCGTCCTCGGCCACCACCTACGTCGAGTCGGCCTCCGGCATCGGGGACGGCGCCCGCACCGGGCTCGCCTCGGTGGTCACCGGGCTGCTGTTCCTGGTGACGATCTTCCTCTCGCCGCTGGCGCAGTTCGTGCCGTCCGAGGCGGCCGCCCCGGCGCTGGTGGTGGTGGGCGTGCTGATGATGCGCCAGGTGCGCAACATCGACTTCTACGCCCTGGAGCTGGCGGTGCCGGCGTTCCTCACCATCGTGCTGATGCCGTTCACCTACTCGATCACCAACGGGGTGGGCGCCGGCTTCGTCAGCTACGTGGTGCTGCAGGCCGCGGTCGGCAAGGCACGGGTGGTGCATCCGCTGATGTGGGCGGTGGCGGCGTTCTTCGCGATCTACTTCGCGATCGAGCCGTTGAAGTCGGCCTTCGGCATCAGCTGACGGACGGGGCTGCCGCGCCCGGACCATTCGGGTCTGACGAGCAGTTCGGCGGTGGCAGCCCCTTCCATTTCTTAGCTAAGCTAATAAATGTGAGTGACATGCCGCCGAACCACGCCGAGCTGGCCTCGACACTGCGGCTGTCGCTGCTGCGGGCCGCCCGCCGGCTGCGTTCCCAGCGGGTGAACACCTCGGCCACGCTGTCCCAGCTGTCGGCGCTGGCCACCGTGTACAAGTCCGGCCCGCTCAGCGCCGGCGAGATCGCGGCGATCGAGCAGGTCCAGCCGCCGTCGATGACCAAGATCCTGGCTGCGCTGGAGCAGTCCGGCTGGATCGAGCGCTCCTCCCACCCCGACGACCGCCGGCAGTCGGTCATCGCGATTACCCCGGCCGGGCGGGAGTTGCTGGCCGAGGAGACCCGGGCTCGGGACGAGTGGCTGGCCAAGCGGCTGGTCGAGTTCTCGGCCGAGGACCTGCGCAAGCTCAGTGCGGCGGTCGAGGTGCTGGACAGGCTGGGATCGGAGTGACGGCGTTACGCCCGTCCCGTGCCGCTGCCGACGATCCGGCCACCGTCGACGAACCCGCTGCCGAGGTCGGCCTGCCACCGGTAGGCCCGTCGGTGGCCACGGCCGACACGGCCGGCGCGGCCAGCCGGGACGGTGGGCCGGCACGCACCCGGCGGGGCCCGTTCCGCTCGCTGGCGGTGCGCAACTACCGGCTGTACTTCTTCGGCCAGCTCATCTCGCTGACCGGCACCTGGGCACAGTGGATCGCCCAGGACTGGCTGGTGTTGCAGCTGACCAACTCCGGCACCGTGCTGGGCATCGTCACGGCGCTGCAGTTCGCGCCGTCCCTGCTGCTCTCGCTCTACGGCGGTGCGCTGGCCGACCGCGGCGACAAGCGCAAGCTGATGCTCGGGACCCAGTCGGGGCTGGGGCTGGCCGCCCTGGTGCTGGGCGTGCTCGACCTCACCGGGGTGGTCGCGCTGTGGCATGTCCTGGTGCTGGCGGCGATCGTCGGCGTGTTCTCGGCACTGGACGCCCCCATCCGGCAGGCCTTCGTGGTGGAGATGGTGGGGCCGGATGACTTGCCGAACGCGGTGGCGCTGAACTCCACCAGCTTCAACCTGGCCAGGATCGCCGGCCCCGCCATCGCCGGCCTGGTGATCACCGCCTTCGGCACCAGCTGGGCGTTCCTGGGCAACGCCGTGTCGTCGCTGGCGGTGCTCGCGGGCCTGTCGCTGATGCGCCCGGCCGACCTGCTGGTGAGCAAGCCGGTCCGGCGCGAACCCGGGCAGTACCGGGCGGCGGTCCGCTACGTGCGCACCCGGTCGGACCTGGTGCTGCCGATGCTGCTGATGTTCGTGATCGGCACCTTCGGGATGAACTTCCAGATCAGCATCGCGCTGGTCGCCAAGCAGGTCTTCCATCGCGGCGCCGACTCCTACGGCCTGCTGTCGACCATGCTGGCGATCGGGGCGACGCTGGGCGCGCTGGGCGCCACCACCCGGCGCAGCCGGCCCACCCGGTTGTTCCTGGTCGGCGCGGCGCTGGCGTTCAGCGTCACCGAAATGCTGGCCGGGCTGATGCCGAGCTACGCGCTGACGGCGCTGGCCCTGATCCCGGCCGGCTTCACCATGATCACCATGGCCCAGTCGGCCAACGCGACGGTGCAGCTGGGAGTCGACCCCAGCATGCGAGGCCGGGTGATGGGGCTCTACATCCTCTGCTTCATGGGCGGAACCCCGATCGGCGCGCCGATCGTCGGCTGGGTCGCCGAACTGCTGGGCCCACGCTGGGCAATGCTCGGCGGCGGGATGATCTGCCTGGTGATGACCCTGCTGGTGGCCGGCTACCTGTCCCGGCGTCGCCAGGTCGGATCGACCCAGGTGATGGACCGGTTGCGGTCGCCACACCCGTTTCCCAGGTGAGCGTCCCCATCCCGGTATCGGATCCCGGCGATCCGCGGCTGGCCGACTTCCGGGACCTGATGCAGGCCGACCGGGAGTCCGCGCGCCCGGTGGTCATCGCCGAGGGGGTCAACCCGGTGGAGCGGCTGGCCCGCTCCCGTTACTCCATCCGGGCCGTGCTGGGCGTGCCGGCCAAGCTGGCGGCGCTGGCACCGGCCCTGGCCGGCCGGGACGTGCCGGTCTACGAAGTGGACAAGTGGACGCTGTCGGAGGTGGTCGGCTTCCGGGTGACCCGCGGGGTGCTGGCCTCGGCCGACCGCCCGGCGCCGGTGGCCGTCGAGTCGCTGATCGCCACCGGCAATCGGTTCGTGGTGCTGGAGTCGATCAACGACTACGAGAACCTCGGAGCGGTGTTCCGCAACGGCGCGGCCTTCGGCGTCGACGCGGTGCTGCTGGACCCACGCTGCGCCGACCCGCTGTACCGGCGCAGCGTCCGGGTCTCGATGGGCCACGTCTTCGGAGTCGGTTTCGCCGTGCTGCCCGAGCCGTGGCCTGCCTCGCTGGACCTGCTGCGCGCGGCCGGCGTGCGGTTGCTGGCGATGACGCCGCGACCGGCCGCCACCGCCTTGGCGCAGTTGATACCGCCGGACCGTTGGGCGCTGCTGCTGGGTGCCGAAGGGCCGGGACTGTCCGAGGCCGCGCTGGCCGCCGCCGACGAATGGGTGCGAATCCCGATGGCCGACGGGGTGGACTCGCTCAATGTCGCCACGGCCGGCGCGGTCGCGCTGGCCCACCTGACCGGCTGACTACCGATCAGGTGAGCCCCAGGTCGCTCAGCACCACTGGTTGCCGCACATGGGCTCGACAGAGGCACCTGTAGAGAGGGTTTCGCTCACCCCGTTCTGGGTGATGGTGACCGACATCAGGACTTCCCGCGAAGCGCTGTTACCGAACTGCAGCTGGCACAAGCTGGAACCGGAGGTACATCCCGAACTGATCCTGGTCACATATTCCGCGGGCACCGCCCAGCTCGTGGTGTAAGAGCCGGTCATGTCCATTATCTGGAACTCGACATACACCGGACCGTAGTTCTGGCCACCGTTGCACGGAGCGGTGTAGTACCAGACCCCTCCGCTGACCGCGCAGCCGAGCCACTCGTTCCCGAAGGCCGACGCACTGGTGGCGGTAGGCACCATCAGGCCCAGGGTGGTGGCCAGCGCAGCGAGCGAGACCAGCAGTTTACGCACCATGTGAGACTCCTTTGCGGAAGATGTGCCGGAAATAGACACTTAGCGCGCTACAAGGAAGTTGTCCAGACTCATCCGGATAACAGTTCGGGGTACGGCTCGTCCGCTCCGTCCGTGGGACGCACCGCTCGTTGGGTTCCTGTTGATACGCACGTGCTGGTTGTTGACACCCGCCGGGCACCCGAGTACGGCTAGAACAGGCCGATTGAGAAAGGCCTTACCGTTCCCTGGGGGTCCCTTGTGAAACCACGTCTCCTTACGGCATCGGTAGCGGTCGCCGCGCTGACTGCCTCGGCACTGCTCGCCACCGGTTCCTCGGCGACAGCCAAACCCACCGACCGGCCGGCTTACCACAAGATGCCGACCGCCACCGGCAGCGGCGGCGCGGTCGCCTCGGCCGAGTTCAACGCCAGCAAGGCCGGCATCGAGATCCTCAAGTCCGGTGGCAACGCCATCGACGCCGCGGTCGCGGTGGCCAGCACTCTGGGCGTGACCGAGCCGTTCGTGGCCGGCCCCGGCGGCGGCGGGTTCATGATGATCTACCTGGCCAAGACCAAGCAGGTCATCACCATCGACGGCCGTGAGATGTGCCCGGCCGCCTGCACCCCGAACCTGTTCATCGACCCGGCCACCGGCAAGCCGTACGCGTTCCAGGACGCCCGCATCTCGGGCCTGTCGGTGGGCGTGCCCGGCATGGTCGCCCAGTGGGCCAAGGCGGTCGAGCTGTACGGGAAGAAGAGCCTGCGCACCGACCTGAAGCCGGCCATCGAGGTCGCCAAGCGCGGCTTCGCCGTCACCCCGGACTTCCAGCAGCAGGAGCAGAAGGCGCTGACCGCCCTGCAGGCCTTCACTCCCAGCCGCAAGCTGTTCCTCACCTCCGACGGCCAGCCGCTGCCGGTCGGCTACCGGTTCCGCAACCCCGACCTGGCCCGCACGTACCAGAAGATCGCCAGCGAGGGGCCGGACTGGCTCTACACCGGTCAGCTGGGACGCGAGATCGCCCGCACCGTGCAGCACCCGCCGGTGTACCCGGGCACCCCGCTCACCGTCCGGCCGGGCATCATGACCGCCCGCGACATCGCCAACTACACCGCCAAGCTGCGCACCCCGACCCACGTCAGCTACCGCGGCCTGGACGTCTACGGCATGGCGCCGCCGTCCAGCGGTGGCATCACCACGGGTGAGGCGCTCAACATCCTCAGCCACTGGAACCTGTCGGCCGAGCCGCGCGCCCAGGCGCTGTTCCAGTACCTGGAGTCGTCCCGGCTTGCCTTCGCCGACCGCAACGCCTACATCGGGGACGCCGACTACGAGCCGGTGCCGCAGGCCGGACTGCTCGACCCCGCGTACGCGGCGACCCGCAGCTGCCTGATCACCGACCACGCGCTGACCTCGCCGGCCGCACCCGGCAAGCCGTTCCCGCCGTACGCCGACTGCTCGGCGCCGGCCGCCACCCAGAACCCGGTGCACGAGGGCACCCAGACCAACCACCTGGTGACCGCGGACAAGTGGGGCAACGTCGTCAGCTACACCAACACCATCGAGCAGCTGGCCGGCAGCGGCATCACCGTGCCGGGCCGTGGCTTCCTGCTCAACAACGAGATGACCGACTTCGACTTCGCCCCGTCGGCGCCGGGTGTCTATGACCCGAACCTGCCGGCGCCGGGCAAGCGGCCGCGCTCGAGCATGAACCCGACCATCGTGTTCAAGGACGGTGCGCCGTACTTCACGGTCGGCTCGCCGGGCGGCGCCACCATCATCACCACGGTGCTGCAGATCCTGCTCAACCGGATCGACTTCGGCATGAGCCTGCCGGAGGCGATCGCCGCGCCGCGGGCCAGCCAGCGCAACGGCGCGAAGACCGACGCCGAGCCGGACTTCGCCAACAGCGCGGTCGGGCAGCAGCTGGTCGCCCAGTACGGCGAGCAGTTCAACGTGCTGTCCGGGCCGGTGATGCCGCGCGACAGCTACATCGGCAATGCCACCGGCATCCAGTTCCTGCCGGGCGGCCGGTTCACCGCGGCGGCCGAGCCGGTACGTCTGGGAGGCGGGTCCGCACTGGTCGTGCACCCGTAGCCGAGCCCGGAAGGACCGGCGCCGGCTCCGCCCCGCCGGTCCTTCCGCTCGGCTCCGGCTCGGCTATCCGAGGTAGAGCTGGAAGGCGTCGCTGATCGCCCTGGCCAGCGCCGGTTCCTGGTCGTCGAACAGCAGCCCGAGGGTGGCTCCGAGAGCATCCCGCCGGACGGTGGTGATGGTGTCGCAGCTGACGACGCCGTCGTGGTCGAGGCCGTTGCGGGGACCGACCGGCACTTCGCTGACCAGCCCGCGGATGGTGCTGGTGATCGGTGCGACGGTCACCCAGCCGATCAGGGGAAGCACCGTCGGCCGGGTGAGGATCACCGCAGGTCGCGGCTTGTCCAGGCGGACCAGGGCGATCGAGCGCATTCAGTCGAGCTTCGGATGCGGCAGGTCGTACAGGGCCTCGAAGTCGGGGTAGATCACGTCGACGGTTCGCGCCAGGTCGATCAGGGTCTGCTCCTCGCCGCGGTAACGCTGGGCGCGTTCGAGGTGGGCGATGCCGTGCCGGACCGCGTCGGCCCGGCTGGCGGCCCGTCCTTCGGCCACCTCGCGATCCAGCGCCGCGAGTTCTCGGTCGCCGAGTCGAATGGCGATCTGGGTGGTCACCCCGCCAGCCTAGCAAGCCTGCATACCAGGTGGTATGCAGGCTTGCGCTCTACCGGCTGTGCGGCTTCAGGGCCGGACGATGCGTCCGTAATAGTCGATCAGCAGGGGTGGATGGAGCCGCCGTTGCTCAGGTAGGCGTCGTACACCCAGCCCTTGGCGGTCGTCCCGTCCACCCGGACGTGGGTCCAGGTGTGGCCGTAGGAGTTGACCCGGTAGCAGTGGTACCAGAGCCGGATGCCCCTGACGGTGCCGGCCGACGGGCAGTCGCCGTACATGCCGGTGTGCATCGTGACGGTGCCATCGCCCGGACCGTCGGGAAAGCCCGAGCCGGTCTTGTCGTTGTCCGACCAGCTCTGGCCGCAGGTAACGGCTTCGGCCACGCCGGGCGTCAGCACCACCATCACCGAAGCCAGCAGCGGGGCGACCCCTGCCGCCGCCAGGAACCTACGAGGAATGCGCATGAACGACCCCCATCGTCGAAAGTTGGCGTGATCGCAGGCCACCGTGGCTCAGCGCGCTGTGGGCGGGACTCTAGCGGCGTAGACACTTCGGCGGGTTGTTTCGGTCAGACCGGTCCGAGGTCGCCCGGGGGCCCCTGGAACCTCGTCAGCCGTACCGGCCTAACGGCGACGGCTGCTCGCTGACAGCGAACGCCCTGCGGGAAACAAAGCTCGTCCGGGTCAGGTTGAGTGGGTGTGGCTCAAGTTTTGCTCGAGCCCCTTCAGAGTGAGGACGAGAATGGCTGAGACTGCCGAAATTTCAGTACTGCCCATGCTTCCGCTGGACGACGTGGTGGTGCTGCCCGGGATGGTCGTCCCGGTCCCGTTGTCGGATTCCGAGGTGCGCGCCGCGGTCGAGGCTGCCCAGGCAGCCACCGGTGCGAGCGGCCAGGCTCAGGTACTGCTGGTGCCCCGGTTGGACGGCAAGTACTCCGGCTTCGGCACCGTCGGGGTGATCGAGCAGGTCGGCCGGCTGCGCGGCGGCGAGCACGCCGCGGTGGTGCGCGGCACCCGGCGGGCCAGGATCGGCACCGGCACCACCGGCCCGGGTGCCGCGCTGTGGGTGGAGGCCACCGAGCTCGCCACCCCGGCCGGTGACCCGCGCGAGCTCGCCGAGCTGGCCCGGGACTACAAGTCGATCGCGACCACCGTCCTGCAGCAGCGCGGTGCCTTCCAGTTCATCGACACCGTGCAGTCGATGACCGACCCGGCGGCGCTGGCCGACCTTGCCGGCTACGCCGGTTACCTGACCAACGAACAGAAGATCTGGCTGCTGGAAACCCCGGACGTGACCGAGCGGCTGCGCAAGCTGCTGGCCTGGAGCCGGGAGCACCTGGCCGAGCTGGACGTCGCCGAGACCATCCGCAAGGACGTCCAGGAGGGCATGGACAAGCAGCAGCGGGAGTTCCTGCTGCGCCAGCAGCTGGCCGCCGTCCGCAAGGAGCTGGCCGAGCTGAACGGCACCGCCGCGTCCGAGGAGCAGGACTACCGGGCTCGGGTGGAGGCCGCCGAGCTGCCCGAGAAGGTGCGCACCGCGGCGCTGGCCGAGGTGGACAAGCTGGAGCGCACCTCCGACCAGTCGCCGGAGGTCAGCTGGATCCGGACCTGGCTGGCCACCGTGCTGGAGTTGCCCTGGAACACCCGCACCGAGGACTCCTACCAGATCAGCGACGCGCGGGCGGTGCTGGACGCCGACCACGCCGGCCTGGACGACGTCAAGGAGCGGATCGTGGAGTACCTGGCGGTCCGCCGCCGGCGGGCCGACCGCGGCCTGGGCGTGATCGGCGGCCGGCGCAGCGGTGCGGTGCTGGCCCTGGTCGGCCCGCCCGGCGTCGGCAAGACCTCACTGGGCGAGTCGGTGGCCCGCGCGATGGGCCGCAACTTCGTCCGGGTCGCCCTCGGTGGCGTGCGGGACGAGGCCGAGATCCGCGGCCATCGGCGTACCTACGTCGGCGCGCTGCCGGGCCGGATCGTCCGGGCCATCAAGGAAGCCGGCTCGATGAACCCGGTGGTGCTGCTGGACGAGATCGACAAGGTCGGCTCGGACTACCGCGGCGACCCGACCGCGGCGCTGCTCGAGGTGCTGGACCCGGCGCAGAATCACACCTTCCGCGACCACTACCTCGAGGTCGAGCTGGACCTGTCCGACGTGCTGTTCCTGGCGACCGCCAACGTGCTGGACTCGATCCCGGGGCCGCTGCTGGACCGGATGGAGCTGGTGCGGCTGGACGGCTACACCGAGGCCGAGAAGGTCACCATCGCCCGGGACCACCTGCTGCCCCGGCAGCTGGAGCGGGCCGGCCTCACCCCCACCGAGGTGAGCTTCACCGACGAGGCGCTGGGCCGGCTGGCGGCGGAGTACAGCCGGGAGGCGGGGGTGCGTGACCTGGAGCGGATGATCGCCCGGGTGCTGCGCAAGATCACCGCACGGGCGGCGCTGGCCGACACTCCGTCCGGTGCTGAATCCGCCGGGACCGTGACGGTGGGCCCGGACGACCTGCGCGACTACCTCGGCCGGCCCCGGCACACTCCCGAGACCGCCGAGCGCACCGCGGTGCCGGGAGTGGCGACCGGCCTGGCGGTGACCGGCGCCGGCGGTGACGTGCTGTTCGTCGAGGCGTCGCTGGCCGATGCCGAGACCGGGTCCACCGAGCTGCGGCTCACCGGCCAGCTGGGCGAGGTGATGAAGGAGTCGGCGCAGATCGCGCTGTCCTACCTGCGCTCGCACGGCGCGCAGCTGCAGCTGCCGGTCTCGCAGCTGGCCGACCGCGGGGTGCACATCCACTTTCCCGCGGGCGCGGTGCCCAAGGACGGCCCGAGCGCCGGCGTCACCCTCACCACGGCGCTCGCCTCGCTGCTGTCCGGCCGGCTGGTCCGCTCGGACGTGGCGATGACCGGCGAGCTGTCGCTGACCGGACGGGTGCTGCCGATCGGCGGCGTGAAGCAGAAGCTGCTGGCCGCCCACCGGGCCGGCATCAGCACCGTGCTGATCCCCAGCCGCAACTCCCCTGACCTGGACGACGTGCCGGCCGAGGTGCGCGAGGCGCTGACCATCCACCCGGTCAGCGACGTGCGCGAGGTGCTGGAACTGGCGCTGGAGCCGGTCGGCGGGGCAGTCAGCGAGCACGCCGCCGCCTGACGCCTTCTTACGGCCGGGCCGTGCTTCCGGTTTCGTATCCGTGCTGATCGTCCTGGCGTTCGAATCGGATACGAAACCGGAGCGCGGCTTGCGCGGTTGGCCCGGCGGTGCCTCTCTGGTGAGCTGCCCGGGGTCACCCGGTCAGACCAGGGAGTCCCGCCACGCGGTGTGCAGCGCGGCGTACCGGCCGCCGGAGGTGGCGATCAGCTCCGCCGGGGTGCCGTCCTCCACCACCCGGCCGGCGTCGAGCACCAGCACCCGGTCGGCGATCTCCACGGTGGACAGCCGGTGCGCGATGATCAGCGCGGTCCGCCCGTGCAGCACGGTGCGCAGCGCCCGTTGCACCGCCCGCTCGGTCGGGATGTCCAGGCTGGAGGTGGCCTCGTCCAGGATCAGCACCGCCGGGTCGGCCAGGAACGCCCGGGCGAACGCGATCAGCTGCCGCTGCCCGGCCGATAACCGGCCCCCGCGCTTGCGGACGTCGGTGTCGTAGCCGTCCGGCAGCCGCTGGATGAACTCCTCCGCACCCACCGCCCGGGCAGCCTGCTCGATCTCGGCCCGGGAGGCCGACGGCCGGCCGAAGGCGATGTTGTCGGCGACGGACCCCGAGAACAGGAAGCCGTCCTGGGTGATCATCACCACCGCGGTGCGCAGGTCGGTGTCGGCCAGCTGGTCCAGCGGCACCCCGTCCAGCCGGACCCGGCCCTCGGTGGGGTCGTAGAACCGGCTGATCAGCTTGGCGATGGTGGTCTTGCCGGCGCCGGTCGCCCCGACCAGGGCCACCGTCTGGCCGCTGGCGATGCACAGGTCGAGCTCGTGCAGCACCGTGCGGGGACGCTCGGCCGCCGGGTCGTAGCTGAACTCCACCGACTCGAAGCGGATCTCGCCGGCCGTCGGGTGCGGCAGCGGCACCGGGTCGGCGGGCTCGGGCACCGCCGGTTCCTCGGCCAGCACCAGGGCGATCTTCTCCAGCGCCGCGGTCGCCGACTGCAGCGAGTTGTAGAACACCGCGACGTCTTCCATCGGGCCGTAGAACTCCCGCAGGTACAGCAGGAACGCGGTCAGCACGCCGAGCGCCAGGCCACCTTCGGCGACCCGGTAACCGCCCACGAAGAGCACCGCCACGGTCGCCACGTTGCCGATCAGGGTGACGCCCGGGATGAAGATCGCGTGCAGGTCGAACACCTTGCGGTTGGCGTCCCGGTACTCGTTGTTCAGGCCCTCGAAGATGGCGTCGTTGCGAGGTTCCCGGCGGAACGCCTGCACCGCCCGGATGCCGTTGAAGGTCTCGACGAACTGCACAATCAGCAGCGCCACGCTCTCCCGGGTGCGCCGGAAAGCCACTGTGGAGCGGGAGGAGAACCACCGGAACAGCAGCAGCAGCGGGACCATCGCGGCGAGCGCCACCAGTGCCAGCCACGGGTCGAGCACCAGCATCAGCACCGTGATCACCACGATGTTCAGCATCGCCAGCAACAGGCCGTCGAGGCTTGCGTCCAGCAGCTCCCGCAGGGTGTCGACGTCGGAGGTCAGCCGGCTGATCACCTTGCCCGAGGTGAACCGCTCGTGCCAGGACACGCTCAACCGCTGGGTGTGGTCGAAGACCCGCCGGCGCAGGTCGAACAGCACCGCCTGGCCGACCACACCGGTCCGGCGCAGGAAGATCAGCTGCAGCACGCCGGCGCTGGCCGCGGCCGCGGCCAGCGCACCGGTCAGCTGCAGCAGGGTCCGGTAGTTGCCGTCCACCGCGTCGGGCAGGCCATGGTCGATCGCCAGCCCGATCAGCAGCGGCGCGGCCATGGTCGTGACGACCTGGCCGATCACCACGGCGAGCAGCAGCAGCACCTGGCGGCGGTAGGGCCGGATCAGCTCCAGCAGCAACTGGCGGGCTTCGGAGCGCAGCCGCGGCCGCCCCGCCGGCACCTCGACCTGCTCCTCGGCGCTCTTGCCGTCGTAGCGGCCGCGCCACTGCACCACCGGCAGCGCGGGCGGCTGCGCGGCAGGCTGGTCGGTGTCGCCGGTCAGCCCGGTCACCTCGGTGCTCATACCCGTGCTCCAAGATCGGAGGAGACGTCCCGGTCGGCGTCCGGTGCCGCGTCCTGGGACAGCAGGTTGCGGTAGCCGGGATGGGTCGCCATCAGCTCGCTGTGGGTGCCGACCGCGGCGATCCGGCCGCCGGCCAGCAGCGCCACCCGGTCGGCCAGCAGCACCGTGGAGGCCCGGTGTGCCACCACCAGGGCGGTGGTCGCCCCGAGCACCCGGCGCAGCGCCTTCTCCACCTGCGCCTCGGTGTGCACGTCCAAGGCCGACAGCGGGTCGTCCAGCACCAGCACCCGGGGCCGGCCCAGCACCGCGCGGGCCAGCGCCAGCCGTTGCCGCTGGCCGCCCGACAGCGACAGCCCCTGCTCGCCGACCCGGGTGTCCAGGCCATAGGGCAGCTCGTAGACGAAGCCGGCCTGGGCGATCTCGATCGCCTCGGCGATCTCGGCCTCGGAGGCCTCCGGCCGGCCCAGGCTCAGGTTCTCCCGAACGCTGGCCGAGAACAGGGTGGCTTCCTCGAAGGCGGTGCTGACGGTCCGGCGCAGGTCGACCAGGGGGAGCTGGTCCACCGGCACGCCGTCGATCCGGACCGCGCCCGAGGTGACGTCGTGCAGCCGGGAGACCAGCGAGGTCAGCACGGTCTTGCCGGAGCCGGTCGCGCCGACCAGGGCCATCGTCTCGCCCGGTGCGATGTCGAGCCGCACGCCGTGCAGGGTGTCGCTGCTCGCGCCCGGGAACCGGAAGCAGACGTCGTCGAACTGTAGTCGGGCCGGCTGGTCGGCCGGGGTGGTCAGGCGCGCCGGTTCCACCGGGTCGGTGATGTCGCTGGCGGTGTCGAACACCTCGAACAGCCGGGCGGTCGCGGCCACCGCCTCCTCGGTGCCGGCGATCAGCCAGCCCATCGCCATCAGCGGCCAGTTCAGCCGCAGCTGCAAGGTGATGAAGGCAACCAGGTCGCCCTTGCTCAGCGAGCCGTGCGCGACCGCCAGCACCCCGAAGCAGGTCACCCCGGCCAGCACCACCTGCGGGTAGGTGCCGATGATCGTCCACAGGGTGGCCAGCGTCCGGTTCTTGGCGAGCTCGGCATCGCGCAACCGGGTGGCATCGCCGGTGAAGGCGCGCAGCAGCTGGCCGCGCCGGCCGAAGGACTTGATGACCCGGATGCCCAGCACCGACTCCTCGACGCCGGTGGCCAGGTCACCGGTGAGGTCCTGGGCCTGCCGGGCCTCGATGTTGTAGCGGCGCTCGTAGACCCGGGTGGCCACCGCCAGCGGCGCCATCGCTACGCAGACGCCCAGTCCCAGCACGGGTTGCAGCCGGACCAGCAGCCCCAGCACCACCAGGATCACGGCCAGGTTGGCAACCAGGAAGACCGCCATGAAGCCCACGAACCGGCGCAGCATGCCCAGGTCGCTGGTCACCCGGGACAGCAGCTGCCCGGACGGCCACCGGTCGTGGAAGCTGACCGGGAGGCGTTGCAGGTGCTGGTAGAAGTCCCGCCGCAGATCGGTCTCGATGGCCAGCGAGGAGATGTTCATGGCGCGCCGGCGGATGCCGAACAGCACCGCCTCCAGCACCCCGAACAGCAGGGCCAGGCCGATCAGCGGGTACATGCCGGATGTCTGATGTCGGGCGATCGGTCCGTCGATCAGGGCGGCGGTGATGAGCGGCAGCACCGACTGCACCACCATGGCCAGGGTGGCGACCACCAGCATGAAGACCAGGTAGCCGCGGTAGGGACGCAGCCAGGGCCACAGCCGCAGCAGATCGCGCACGGAGGCGTGCGCCCCGGTATGGGTACCGGGCGCTGATGCGTCGTTCGCCCCGGCTGCCACGGTGATTCACCCTACGACGGCATACCGACAACAGACCAATTCTTTTCGGCCGGCCGACCGGTCTGACCAGGTGCGGAGCAGGCTGCGGCGCTGCTACCTCAGGCGCGCCGCCCGGGCTCAGTCGGACTTGTGCCGCACGCCCAGCAGGATGTCGTCCCAGGACGGCATCCGAGGCTTGTCACCGGTCCGCCGGCCGCGCCGGCCCGACGCGGCCGCGGGATCCGTCGCGGGGTCGGTCGGGTGGTCCACCGGGCCAGCGCCCTCCTCCGGCCCGGCCGGTTCGGACCAGAAGCCCGGGGGCTGGTCGAAGCCGGTGGACGGGTCGTCGAAGTCCGCTGCCCCGTCGAAGCCGGTCCGGGAGCCGAGGTCTGTCCCGGCGCCGAGGTCGGTCCGGGCCAGCGACACCGGTTCCGCCGGCCGGGACTCGACCGGGCTGCCGGCGCGGGCCAGCCGCACCGGTTCGGTGCCCCGTCCGTCGCCGCTGCGGGGAGCCCGGTGCCGGGGCCCGCCCGCCCGGCTGCCGGCACCCGCCTCGAACGGCAACGGCGGCTCGTGCCAGGGCTGCTGGGCATAGGCGTCCTGGTCGAACAGCTCGTCGTCGCTGTCGATCGCCACCGGCCGGGTGTGCGCCTTCTGCCGGCGCGACGGCGGCCGGACCGCGGGGCTGGCCTCCTGCGGGCGGACCGGCTCGGGCCGGTTGTGGTTGGGCACCGCGGTCAGCCGCGGCGGCGCGCCGTCGGGCCAGTCCGGCGCCCAGTCGGCGTCGGCGGACTCGGCGACCGGTTCCGGCTCGACCACCACCGGCGGCGCGGGCGGCAGCAGCGCGGCCACCGGCCGGTCGGACAGTAGGTCGGCGGCGATGTCGTCCAGCGCCGAGACGGTCCGGTTGACCAGCGCGAAGGAGAACTTGGCCTGCACGTCCCGCTCGTGGGAGCGGAACCGCGAGGTGACCGTCCAGCCGCCGTCCTCGCGCCGGTAGGCGTCCCAGCGTGCCGCGGACGGGTCGACGCCGTGCCGCGCCAGCCGGCCGTCGACCAGCTCGCCGAACGGCACCAGCAGGCCGTCGGCACTCCGTCTGGCCCGGGCCCGGCGGGCCTCGTCGGTGACCCGGATGCGTTCCTGCAGCACCGGCAGGGCGAACCGCATCACTCGCTCCAGCGGAATGCCGGCATCGGCAGCCAGCGCCTCGGCGCTCTCGCCGGCCCGGACCCGCACCTGGATCTCGCGGGGCGTCGGGGTCGGGCCCTTGCTCTCGGCCGGCTCGGAGTCCGACTGCTGCGGGGGCGGCTCGGTGGCCATGGTGCGCAGCCGCTGGTCCAGTGCCAGGGTGAACCGCTCGCCCTCCAGGGTGCCTGCGTCGATCGCTTCCACCACCAGGGTCGCGCCATCCTCTCCGGGACCGACCAGACGCAGCTCTCGCATGCCGCGACGATACGGTCACCGGCGGCAGATCGGGACTGTCCACGCCGTGCGACAGCCGGCGAGATGTGCACCGCCCGCTGTAGCCGGTCAGGTCAACCGGGGTACCAGCCAGTCGATGCAGGCGGTCAGCGCCGAGATGTCGTCGGGGTCCACCGCCGGGTACATCCCGATCCGCAGCTGGTTGCGGGCCAGGCCCCGGTAGGACTCGGTGTCGACGATGCCGTTGGCCCGCAGCGCCTTGGCCAGCCGGTCGGCCGGCACCTCGGCGACGAAGTCGATGGTGCCCACCACCGAGCTGCGGAAGGCCGGGTCGGCCACGAACGGAGTTGCGAAGCTCGACGCGGTGGCCCAGGAGTACAGCCGGGCGGCCGACTCGGCGCTGCGTCCGGTGCTGTAGGCCAGCCCGCCGCGGTGCAGCAGGTCCTCGACCTGGTGGGCCAGCAGCCACAGGGTGGCGATCGCCGGGGTGTTGTAGGTCTGGTCCTTGGCGCTGTTGTCCAGCGCGGTGGCCAGGTCCAGCGACGGCGGGATCCAGCGCCCGGAGCCGCGCAGCTCGGCGACCCGGTCCACCGCGGCGGGGGAGAAGAAGGCGATCCACAGGCCGCCCTCGCCGGCGAAGCCCTTCTGCGGCGCGAAGTAGTAGACGTCGCTCTGCCCGACGTCGACCGGCAGGCCGCCAGCCGCCGAGGTGGCGTCCACCAGGTGCAGGGCGTCGGGCCCGGCGCCGGGCACCCGCCGGACGTCGAGCATCACGCCGGTCGAGGTCTCGTTCTGCGGCCAGGCGTAGGCGTCGACGCCGGGCTCGTACTCCGGATAGGCCGCCGTGCCCGGCTCTGCGGTCCGGACGCTCGGCTCGGCCAGGAACGGCGCGCCGCGGGTGACGGCGGCGAACTTGGCCGAGAACTCGCCGATGCTGACGTGCTGGCTGCGCTGCCGGACCAGGCCGAATGCGGCGGCGTCCCAGAAGGCGGTCGAGCCGCCGTTGCCCAGCACCACCTGGTAACCGGGCGGCAGCCGGAACAGCAGGTCCAACCCGACCCGGATCCGGCCGACCAGCGACTTCACCGGCGGCTGGCGGTGCGAGGTGCCCAGCACCCGGCCGGCCCGCTCGCCGAAGCTGCGCAGCAGGTCGGCTGGCACCTTGGACGGTCCGGAGCCGAACCTGCCGTCGGCGGGCAGCAGGTCGGCGGGGATCACCGGGAACGGTTCGGAGCTCACCGCGCCATTCTTCCAGCCGCCCCGGCGGGCAGAACTGCGCACGCAGGAAGCTGCACCGGCCGGCCGGGCAGAACATGCTCGCTGCCGACCCCCGGCGTCCGGCAGCGGGTGGCAGGGGCGTGCCGAGAGGACCCCGATGGCCGACTACGCCATGACCATCGACGGGGTTCAGGTCGGTGGCGCCGATTTCGGGGTGGTCAATCCGGCCACCGCGCGGGTCGTCGCCAGGGCGCCGGCGTGCACGCCCGAGCAGCTGGACCGGGCGATGATGGCGGCGGCGCGGGCCTTTCCGATCTGGAGCCGCGCGGACGACGTCCGGCGTGCAGTGCTGGGCGAGGCGGCCGCCACGGTCCTGGCGTCGGTGGCCGAGCTTGCCCGGCTGGTCACCGCGGAGCAGGGCAAGACCCGTTCGGAGGCGGTCGCCGAGGTGCGGGCCGCCAGCCGCTGGCTGCGCTACTACGCCGGCCTGGACATCCCCCGGCAGGTGGTGCGCGACCGGCGCGCGGTGGCCGAGGTGCTGCACCGGCCGCTCGGGGTGGTGGCGGCGATTCCGGCGCGGAACAACCCGGTCGGGCTGGCGGTGGAGAAGATCGCGCCCGCGCTGCGGGCCGGCAACACCATGGTGCTCAAGCCCTCGCCCTACACCCCGCTGGCCACCCTGGAGCTCGGCCGGCTGCTGAGCGAGGTGCTGCCGCCCGGGGTGCTGAACGTGGTCAGCGGGCCGGAGCCGCTGGGAGCCCAGCTGGTCACCCACCGGACGCCGCGCATGGTCAGCTTCACCGGCTCGACGGCCACCGGGCGCTGGGTGGCCACGGCCGCCGGGGCGGCGCTGCGGCGGGTGACGCTGGAGCTCGGCGGCAACGACCCCGCGATCGTGCTGGACGACGCCGATCCGGAGGCGATCGCCGACGCGCTGTTCTGGGCCGCGTTCGCCAACAACGGCCAGCGCTGCCGGGCGGTCAAGCGGGTGTACGTGGCCCGGTCGCGGTACCGGGCGATGGTCGAGGCGCTGGCCGCCCGGGCCCGTGCGGTGCGGGTCGGCAACGGCAGCCAGCGGACCAGCCAGCTCGGCCCGGTCGGCACCCGGCCGCAGCTCGACCGGATCGCGGAACTGGTGCGCGACGCGCTGGCGCGCGGGGCGGTGGCCGCGGCCGGTGGCACGCAGCTGCGCCGGCCGGGTTACTTCTTCGCGCCGACCATCCTGGCCGGGGTGTCCGACGGAGTCCGGGTGGTGGACGAGGAGCAGTTCGGGCCGGTGCTGCCGGTGATCGGCTACCGCGACCTGGACGAGGCGGTGCGGCGCGCCAACGGCACCGGCTACCGGCTGGCCGCGTCGGTGTGGTCACCGGACTCCGACCGGGCGGCCGCGGTGGCAGCCCGGCTGGAGGCCAGGCGGGTGGCGGTCAACGACCACGCCGGCGGGATCCGTCCGGACCCGCTCAGCGGTCACCCGGCCGTTCTCGGACCGGGGAACGGGCTGTCCGGTTACACCGACCTGCAGGTGCTGAGCCGGCCAGTTCGCAATGGCGAAGGTGCACCGGTCTCCGACTGATGCGACGGTCGTGGGGAGCAGCCGGCAGGCCAAGCCCCGGCCGGTGCGCTGTTTGCTTTTTCCTAGCACTGACCGACCGAAAGTGAGAATGACTCATGACTGCGACCACGGCACCTCCCGCCAGTGCCATTCCCACCGCCGCCGACCAGCAGGCGATCGCAGCGGTGCCGGCCCGGATGATCGCGGCCTGGGCGGCCCACGATGCCGACGCCTTCGCCGAGCTGTTCATCGAGGACGGCACGATGATGCTGCCGGGCCTGTACAAGAAGGGCCGCAACGACATCCGCGCGTTCATGAAAGAGGCGTTCGCCGGGCCGTACAAGGGCACCCGGGTCACCGGCGCCCCGATCGAGATCAAGCCGCTGCACGCCCGGGCGGTCGCGCTGATCACCCAGGGCGGTGTGATTCCCGCCGGCGAGACGGAACTGCCGGCCTCCGAGGCCATCCGGGCGTCCTGGATCCTGGTCAAGCGCAACCGCAAGTGGCTGCTGGCGGTCTACCAGAACTGCCCGCGCGACCCGGCCAACTGATCGGCCTGGGTATTCGGGACGCTGATTCCCGCCGGATCGTGATCAGGCCTGGCTGCCGCTACGGCCAGGCCTGATCACCGGCTGCGCCGGCGGTGGGCCGACGGCAGGGCCGCCAGGCGTTCGTACGCGCCGCGCAGTGTTGCTTCGTACTCGCCTCGGGAAAACGTGACTGCCTCCGGAGCGCCCTCGACGGGCCACGGCTCCGAGTAACCGTTCTCCCCCAGGAAGTCGGCCCAGCTGACCGAATTGGCCTCCACCTGAAGCGCGGCTGTCATCGCGCCGCATCCGAGGTCGCCGCATTCGCCACACACCAGGAGGGCAACCCGGCTCGCGGCGAGACCAGGCGAAGGGCGGCGTCCCAGCAGTTCGTCGATCGCCCGCGGCACTGCCGGAAGCCATGCTCGGTTCAACGGGGTGACGCTATCGCCCCACTCGGGTATGCGCGCCGTCAGAGGCTCGCCGTCGAGGACGAAATCGAGAAAAGGCGATTCGGGATGCCGCGTTCCGTTCCCCACGAAGACAGTGCGACGGTGTAGCGCATACCCCAGCGCGAACGTCGATGTCTGTCGTGGCATTGCCCAAGTATGCGGAAGCCCTGGCCGAAGACCCGCACGAATAACCGGAGAATCCATCCGCCGAGAGGGCATGGCACGACGGTGAGGGAACCTACGAAGCTTCAGCAGTCGAACACGGACCAGCAGATCTCGTTGCGCAGCAACTGATCGGCGAGCACGAGTTCGCGGATCGCGTCCGGAAGCTGGTCCCGCTGCCAGCGGCACTCACGCCGTCCGGCAGCCTGCTCCTCGCCCGCAGGCGCGGCAGCACGTACTGCCTTGATCGCATAGGCGGCAGCGCCGAGGTCGTGCGCAGCGACATGCGCGACGACGGCGGCCTGCCCGGCGGCGTAGGCGGCAAACCTTGCGGCCCCGCGCAGGTCCCTGGCCGCACCCATCGCATGGCCACCCGCCGCGCGAGCCCGCATCATCGGAATCTCGCCACGCGCCCAGGCGCGGGCGCTCTCGATCGCGTTCCGCGGTCGAGGATCCTGGGGTCGCGCCACCTCGAAGAGCCCCAGGACGTGCTCCGCGCAGGCTGCCGCCCACACAGCCAGGAGATGATGATCGGGGTCGGTGAGTGTCCCGCCGCGGCGAACCGTCACCAGCCGTGGGTCCCGGACCGCCGGAAGGATCACGGCTCCACTCCTACCACCCCTACGCGGATTCAGCTGCGGCTCCGGTCAGGCCGACGAGTAGCGAGCTAACTGCTGCTGTGGCAGACTGTTACTAATCGTGGCATGATTTAAGAATGCATGCCACATTGGTGCTGGGGAAGCAGGGCCGCCTGGTGATACCTGCCGAGGTCCGGGCCGCGCTCGGGCTGGTGCCGGGCGATCGGCTGCACCTGCACCTGTCCGGGCCGCGTCTGGTGATCGAACGGCAGCAGGACGCCGTCGCCGAGCTGCGCCAACTCGGTAAAGGACTGCCCAAGGGACGATCCCTCGTCGATGAGCTGCTAGCCGAGCGCCGCCTCGCTGCCAGCACCGAATGACGGTCCTGGACGCATCCGCGATCCTGGCCCTGGTGCAGGACGAACCAGGTGCGGACCTGGTCGCCGCGAGCCTTGACTCGGCGGTTCTAGGCGCTGCAAACCTCGCCGAGGTCATCGGCAAGCTGGTCGATGCCGACATCGAGGTCGTTCGGGTGCGGGAACTCCTCGCCGCCGCCGGCGTGACGATCGAGCCGCTGCTGGAACAGGACGCCGAGCTGGCCGGCGCGCTGCGCTCACTGGCCGGCGGTCACTCCCTGTCGCTCGGCGATCGCTGTTGCCTGGCCCTGACGGTACGAAGCGACCCACCCGAGGTGCTGACGGCTGATCCTGCCTGGGCCGAGCTAGACCTGCCGATCCGGGTTCGGTTGCTCCGATAGCCCAACTAGGGTGAGAAGTCGGAGTCAATCCTGAGCCGAACCGACCGACGAGTGGTGTGCGGCAGGTTCCTGAGGTAATCTTGCCCCATAACCCCCCAGTCGTTCTGCGGCTGGGACGCGAAGCCCCGCCCAGTGCGGGGCTTCCGCTTTTGGGCCTTAGCTACCAGCTGCGCGGCTTGGTTACCGGACGACCGTTGACCATGACAACAGGCGGAAACTGCGCTGCTGCAAAATCACGGTGGCTCAGGTCACGTTTGAAGGCAGGCTGCTGCCTCAGCAACGCCTGGCTGGTGCGCGCTCCGAACGGATTGACAATGCCGACCGGGTGGCCTATTCGCTGTGAGACGACCTGCATGGGAAAGGCGAGGTCGGAGTCGTTGGTGACGAGGACGGCAACGTCGCAATCGTTCTCGTACGCGTCGATCACCATCCAGGTTCCAAGGTTCACATCGGAACCCTTCTCCTCCATCTTGTGCACTCGAACGGTAGGCGGAGCCGGCGGCGGTGGTGGGGTGACTAGGCGGGCATAGGTCTTGGAAGCGAGAAAGGTCCCGAAATGGGTTTCGAGGCCAGGGACGGTTGAGAGGGCTCGCAGATACGCGTCCTGCCGATCGGGTCCTGTGGGATCGCCGGGTCGAGCCTTTATGCGGGCCGTACAGTAGCGGATTCGCTGGATGTCGTTGCTCGGAAACATCTGGCGGAACAGACGACCGAGGTCGAGCCATTTGTAGGGAGTCTTGCGCAGCGCGTAGTAGAGGTTGAAGCCGTCCACGTAGATGTTGGTCTTCGGTGCCATCACCACGCACGCTACCGTCTGATGTCTGGTTAGCTGCCCAGCACCCGCCGCAGGTAGTCGTTGCCGAACCGCCGGTCCGGGTCGTAGCGGTCGCGTACCTCGAGGAACTCGGAGAACAGCGGGTAGGCCGGTGCCAGGTCCTCGGCGGTGCGGTAGTGCAGCTTGCCCCAGTGCGGCCGGCCGCCGACCTCGCGGGTGATCGCCTCCACCGCGGAGAAGTAGGTCTCGTGCGGGCGCAGGTGGTACTGGCGCACCGCGACGTGGCAGCTCTCCCGGCCGAACGACGGGGACAGCGGGATGTTGTCGGCGGCCGACAACCGCACCTGCACCGGAAAGCTGACCTGCTCGCCGCTGTGCTCCAGCCAGCTGTCGATCTCGTCCAGCACGTGGGCCAGATCGGTCAGCGGAACGGCGTACTCCATCGCCCGGTAGACCACCCGGCGCTCGGAGGAGAACACCCGGTAGGCGCGGTCGGTGTACTGCCGCTCGGTGAAGGTCCGGGCCGCGATCCGGTTGGCGCTGCCGGTCAGGCCCGGCCGCGACGAGGTGAGCCGGTTGAGCGCACCGAAGACGGTGTTGGCCAGCAACTGGTCGTCCCGCCAGCCGCGCAGCCGGCCCAGCGGTTGCAGCGGGGTGTCGCCGGGCAGCCGGGTCTGCACCTTGGTCAACACCCGCCGGGTGTGCGGAAACCAGTAGAACTCGAAGTAGTCGTGCCGTTCCAGGTTCTCGATCACCTCGAGCAGGTCGTCGTAGTCGCCGGGCGCCTGGACCGCCCGCAGCACGAAGGCCGGCTCGCACTGCAACGTCACCGCGGTGACGATGCCGAGTGCGCCGAGGCCGACCCGGGCGGCGGCGAACAGCTCCGGATTGTTCTCTGCGGAGCACTCCAGCAGCTTGCCGTCGGCGGTGACCAGCTGCAGGCAGCGGACCTGGCTGGCCAGGCCGGCGATCCGCCGGCCGCTGCCGTGGGTGCCGGTCGCGATCGCCCCGGCCACGGTCTGGGCGTCGATGTCGCCGATGCCAGGCAGCGACAGCCCGAGCTGCCACAGCGCCACGTTGAGGTCGGCCAGCACGGTGCCGGCACCCACCGTGACCACGCCGGTGTGCCGGTCGGCGTAGCTGATGCCGGTCAGCTTGCCCAGGTTCAGCATCACCCCGCGGGTGACCGCGATGTCGGTGAAGCTGTGCCCCGACCCGACCGCCTTGATCGACAGCTCGTCGTCGGCGGCGCGGCACACCGCCTCGACCACCTCGTCCGGGGTGGCCGGGTACTCGATCCTGGCCGGCGTCACCGCATAGGTGTTGGACCAGTTGCGCCAGCCCGAAGAAGCCTGTCTGCCCATGATTTCCGCGACTATAGAACGCCCGGCGGAGATCGGCGCGTCGAGGTATGCCGCGGCGCGGCGGGGGATCAGGTGTGGGAGATGTTGTCCCAGCCCTCGACGTCCTTCGGGCTGCGCGGCTCGGGGCCGACGTAGCGGGCCGACGGCCGGACCAGCCGGCCGGTTTTCTTCTGCTCCATGATGTGCGCGGCCCAACCCGCGGTCCGGGCGCAGCTGAACAACGCCGGCATCATGTGCGGCGGCACCTCGGCGAAGTCCAGGATCACCGCGGCCCAGAACTCGACGTTGGTTTCGATCGGGTGGTCCGGCCGCCGCTCGCGCAGCTCCGCCAGCGCGGCCTGCTCCAGTGCCTCGGCCGCCTGGTAGCGCGGGGCGTTGAGCTCCTTGCAGGTACGCCGCAGCACCCGGGCCCGGGGGTCCTCGGCCCGGTAGACCCGGTGCCCGAAGCCCATCAGCCGGTCCTTGCGGTCGAGGATGGTGCTGACCACCTTGCGGGCGTCACCGGTGCGCTCGACCTCCTCCAGCATCGGCAGCACCCGGGCCGGCGCGCCGCCGTGCAGCGGGCCGGACATCGCACCGATGGCACCGGACAGGGCCGCGGCCACGTCCGCGCCGGTGGAGGCGATCACCCGGGCGGTGAAGGTGGAGGCGTTCATGCCATGCTCGGCGGCCGAGACGAAGTAGGCGTCCACCGCGTCGATGTGCCGCGGGTCCGGCTCGCCCCGCCAGCGCACCATGAAGCGCTCCACGATGGTGCGGGACTTGTCGATGCGCGACTGCGGGACGGCCGGCAGCCCGATGCCGCGGGCGGACTGGGCGACGTAGGACAGCGCCATCACCGAGGCCCGGGCGGCCTGCTCGCGGGCCTCGTCGTCGGAGATGTCCAGCAGCGGCCGGTAGCCCCAGATCGGGGAGAGCATCGCCAGCGCGGCCTGCATGTCGACCCGGACGTCACCGGTGTGCACCGGGATCGGGAACGGCTCGGCCGGCGGCAGGCCGGGACCGAACTTGCCGTCCACCAGCAGCGCCCAGACGTTGCCGAACGTGACGTGGCCCACCAGTTCCTCGATGTCGACGCCTCGGTACCGCAGCGCCCCGCCGTCCTTGTCCGGCTCGGCGATCTCGGTTTCGAACGCGATGACCCCCGCAAGTCCGGGGCTGAAATCGTCTGGCATGCAACTGACTCCGATCGCTTGTCAGCTCACCGTCCCGCCCGGCGGGACGGTTCGCGCGTCCGGCGGCCGCACCCGGCAGGGGCGCACCGACCACTTCCATTGTGACCCATACCCCGGCTGCGGGGGCAGACACCCGGGAGTCGCCTTGGTCACCGGGACGCTGCCCGGCCGGGCTGGAACAATGACAGGGTGACCGACCCCGCCAACTCCGCTGCCGGGAACGACGCCGGAGATCCGCTGGCGCGGCTGGCCGGCACCCGCCGCTCCTACCTGTCCGGCGAGCTGAGCGAGGACGTGCTGGCGCCGACCTGGCTCGAGCAGCTGCGGATCTGGTTCGGCCAGGCGATCGCCGACGAGCGGATCGGCGAGCCCAACGCCATGCAGGTCGCCACCGCCGACGCCGCCGGCCGGCCCGACCTGCGGACCGTGCTGGCCCGCGGCTTCGACGAGGCCGGCGTGGTGTTCTACACCAACTACTCCTCGGCCAAGGGCCGGCAGCTGGCGGACAACCCGGTGGCCGCGGCGCTGTTCTCCTGGCTGCCGCTGGAACGCCAGGTCCGGCTGCGCGGGCCGGTGGCCAAGGTGGAGCGGGCCGAGACCGCCCGCTACTTCGCCAGCCGGCCGCGCGGGGCGCAACTGGCGGCCTGGGCCTCACCGCAGTCCGAGCCGATCGCCGGCCGGGCCGAGCTGGACCGGCGGCTGGCCGAGGTCACCGAGCGCTTCGGCGACGGCGAGATCAGCCCGCCGCCGCACTGGGGCGGCTACCGCATTGCGGTCACCGAGGCGGAGTTCTGGCAGGGCCGGGAGTTCCGGCTGCACGACCGGCTGCGTTACCGGCTGGCAGACCCGGCCGCCGACCGGTGGGTGATCGAGCGGCTCGGCCCGTGACCTCGCAGGCCACCCCCGAGCCTGCCGAAACGGTTGCCGGCGCCGTCGACGAGACCCAGCCGGAAGCCGCCACCGGCTGGCTGCGCCAGCACGCCATCGACACCTCTCCGCTGCGGATCGCCCCGTTCCGGCGGCAGGTGCTGGGCCAGGGCACCTCGTTCATCGGCTCGATGCTCACCGCGGTAGCCGTTCCGGTGCAGGTCTGGGCGCTGTCGCACTCCTCGCTGCAGGTCGGCCTGGTCGGGCTGGTCGGCCTGCTGCCGCTGGTGGTCTTCGGCCTGTACGGCGGGGCGATCGCGGACGTGATCGACCGGCGCACGCTGCTGGTGGTGAGCTCGCTGGGCAGCTGGGCCTGCACGGTCGGCCTGCTGGCCCAGACGCTGGCCGGGATCGGCAGCGTCCCGCTGATCCTGGCCCTGGTCGCGGTGCAGTCCGGCTTCTTCGCCGTCGCCTCGTCGGCGCGCGGCGCGATCATCCCGCGGATCGTGCCCACCGAGCTGGTGCCGGCCGCCAACACCCTGACCTTCACGGTCGGCAACGTCGGCCAGGTGATCGGGCCGCTGATCGCGGGTGCGCTGGTCACCCGGCCGCACGGCTTCGGCTACGCCTACGCCGTCGACTCCATCCTGTTCACCCTGGCCATGTACGCCGCCGTCCGGTTGCCCCGGATCCCACCGGACGGCCAGTCGCCCCCGGCCGGGCTGCGCTCGGTACTGGACGGCCTGCGGTTCATCTCCTCCCGTCCGGTGCTGATGATGTCGTTCGGAGTCGACATTGTGGCGATGGTGTTCGCGATGCCCCGCGCGCTCTACCCGCAGGCGGCCGCCGACCGCTGGCACGGCCAGGTCGGCCCGCTGTACGCGGCGGTCGCGATCGGCTCGGTGCTGGCGGGGCTGTCCGGCGGCTGGATCGGCCGGGTGCGCCGGCAGGGTGTGAGCCTGACCGGGGCGGTGGTGATGTGGGGACTGGCGGTGGCCGCGGCGGGCCTGGCCCACCAGCTGTGGCTGGCAGTGCTGCTGCTGGCAGTGGCCGGCGCCGCCGACCTGATCAGCGCGGTGTACCGCCAGACCATCCTGCAGACCTACGCCCCCGACCAGATGCGCGGCCGGATGCAAGGGGTGTTCGTGGTGGTGGTGGCCGGCGGCCCGCGGCTGGGCGACCTGCGGGCCGGCGCCACCGCGTCGCTGACCTCGGTGACGCTGTCCTGGGTGGGCGGCGGCCTGCTGTGCGCCGGCGGCGTGCTGGTGGCGGCCCGGGCGGTCCGCTCGTTCTGGCACTACGACGCCCGGCAGCTCCCGGCCGGGGCCGACTCGCTAGCGTCGGGCCCATGAGTCCCGGCAGCAGGCGGTACCAGATAACCGGCGGCGGCTACCGCGCGGAGCTGGCCGAGGTGGGTGCCAACCTCGCGGGGCTGTGGCATGACGGGCTGCCGGTGACGGTGGACAACCCCCCGGACGCGCTGCCGCCCAAGTCGTCCGGTGCGGTGCTGCTGCCGTGGCCGAACCGGATCGCCGGCGGCCAGTACCGCTTCGACGGCGTGGACTACCAGCTGGCCCTCACCGAACCCGCCCGGGGGAACGCCACCCACGGCCTGGTCCGGTGGGTGCGCTGGACGCCGGTCCGGCAGGACGCCTCGTCGGTGACCCTGGCGCACGACCTGGTGCCCCAGACCGGCTACCCGTTCCCGCTGCACCTGGAGGTGACCTACGCGGTGGACGCCGACGGGCTGCGGGTGCGGCTCGAAGCGGTCAACACCGGCTCGGCCCCGGCGCCGTTCGGGGCCGGCTGCCATCCGTACCTGGACCTGGGCGGGCACGACTACGACACCGCCGAGCTGCTGGTGCCGGCGGCGGCGATGCTCGACACCGACGCCCGGCAGATCCCCACCGGCCGGCGTCCGGTCGAGGGCAGCCCGTACGACTTCCGGCAGCTGCGGCCGATCGGCAGCGTACGGCTGGACCAGGGCTACGCGGAGCTGACCGGCTCGGTGGCGGTGCTGCGCACCGAGCAGCGGACCGTCGAGCTGTACTGGGACGCCGCCTATCGCTACCTGCAGGTGTTCACGCCGCCGTCCGTGCTGCCCGGCCGCAATGCGGTGGCCATCGAGCCGATGAGCTGCCCGGCCAACGCCTTCAACACCGGCGAGGCGCTGGTCCGGCTGGAGCCCGGTGAGCGGTGGAGCGGCAGCTGGGGCATCCGGCTGGCCTGAGGCCGAGCCCCTCCGGTGCGAGACCCGGATGCATAAAGACAAACTAATCGTCAACAATTAAGCGCTCCCAAGCATCTTGCCCATGTGAGGCAAACGGCGAGAGCAGGCGCGATCTCCTGGTGTGCGAACGTTCTTCCTGCCCTCGCAGCGCCCTCGCCGGGGCCGGCCGGCCCGACCGCCGGGCGGCCGACGCGCGGCGTCGGCACAGCAGAGCCCGACGGCCCGCCGCTCGCTCCGACAGCCGGCTCCGGCGGCAGGCGGCCGCACCTCGGCACGCCAGCCTTCCTGCTGTCGTCGAGCATCGTTGCCGCCGCGGCGGTCTTCGAGAACTTCTACCGGCTCTCGCGGGCACCGATCCAGGTCGACGAGGCCCTGTACGCCAACGTCTCGTGGCGGTACCTGCACTGGAACTCCCTTCCCGCCACGCAACGGACCTCGGTGCTGAACAACTTCGAGCATCCACCGCTGGCGAAAGTGCTCTTCGGCCTCGCCGAACTCGTCCGGGGCCGGCCGGACATCGGCGCCGCACGGGCCGTCAGCGCGTGCTGCACGGTGGGCACCGCACTGATCCTGTGCCTCTGGCTGGGCGCCGCGGTCAACCGGTGGGCGGGATTGCTGGCCGGCGGCACGCTGGCGCTGATCCCGATGAGCGTGACCCCGCAGGTCACCCGGTTCGGCCGGGCCGCGATGCTCGACCCGGTCGCCGGGTTCTTCGTGGTCGGCTCGCTCGCGCTGGGGTGGTACTGGTTCCGGCATTCCGGTTGGCGGGCCTGGGTGCTGGCGGTCGCTGCCGGCATCGGTACCGGATTGGCCAGTGCCAGCAAGGAGAATGGCTTCCTCGGCCTGGTGGTGCCGGTGGCGGCCGGCCTGGTGTGGTCGCGGCACCCGCTGACCGCGCTACTGGTCCGGCTGCTGCAGGCACTCAGCGCGGTAGTCGCGGCGGCGGGGGCTTTCCTCTGCTGCTACCTGCCCTTCGGCGATCCGGCAGGGCGGATCGGCTACCTGTACCGCTTCCAGTCCCGGCACTCCCGCAACGGGCACACGGTCGGCTTCGACGGGCGGTTGGCCAGCCATCCGCCATGGTGGACGAACCTGTGGTTCGCCGGTCACGGGGTCGGGCCGATGCTGAGCTGGGCGCTGCCGCTGGCCATGCTGGCCGCCGTGGTGCTGCGCCGGGACCGGCTGGTCGGCTGGTTGGTCGCCTCGCTGGTCGCGCCGCTGATCTTCCACTGCTGGCTGGCCGGGGTGGTGCTGCCCTTCTACTGGACGCTCTGGACACCGGCCGCGGTGGCGCTCTCGGCGCTGGGCTGCTGGGAGCTCGCGCGGCTGGCCGGGCAGGTACGACCCCCCGGCTTGCGGCAACGGTTGGCGCGCGGCACCGCGGGCCTGGCGGCCGCCGGCGCGCTGGTAGCGATCGTGGTCCCGTCGGTCGGGCAGCTCGACCGGGTCGCGCGCTTGCCGCGGGACGGTCCGGTCGCGCTGCCCGGAATACGCGCCCGGCTCGGCCTGCACGGCGCGGTGTTGACGACAGGATTCCAGCGGATCGAGGTGGCGACGTTCACCGGGACGGCGCCGGTGTACCTGCGTTTGCCCAAGGATTTCCAAGGCATCGACACCGTCCTGATCGGGCAGCCGCGCTGCCACACCGTCTCCGATCCGGTGGTCCGTGCGTTCGTCGTGACGAACCTGCGGTCCGGTTCGTTGCGGCTGGTGCGCACCGACCGGTTGGCACGCCTCTACCTGGCGAGTGGTCCGCTGCAAGCGCCGACGGCGGACGAGATCCGAGCCCAACCGGTGGTGCAGCTGGTCACCGGTTGCTGACTGGTCGGTGAGCCTTGTCTATACACACAACGCATGGAACAATGCGTTGTGTGAGTACCGCACCGCCACCGCTTGCGCCGATCTTCCGCAGCGACACGCAGCTGCAGATCCTCGGCGCCACGTATCTGGAGCCGGATCGACATTTCGCGATCGCCGAGCTGGTCGAGCGATCGGGCCGTCCCCAGCCTACAGTCGCGCGGGAGGTCGACCGGTTGGTCGAGGCCGGCCTTCTCGAGACCGAGCTACGAAGTGGCCGGCGCAGTGTCTGGGCCAACTCGACCTCGCCGATCTTCGACGAGCTCCACTCGATCTTGCTCAAGACGATCGGTCCCAAGGCGGTCCTGGAGAGACTGTTCCGCGGGCTTCGCGGCATCGATCGCGCACTGATCTACGGCTCATGGGCACGCCGCTACCACGGGGAAGCAGGCCCGCTTCCCCAGGATGTCGACCTCATGGTCATCGGCACCGGCGACCTCGCCGAGATCCGCGCAGGCGCCGATCAGGCATCGCGCACGCTCGGCCGGGATGTCAATGTGACCATGCTGAGCCCCGACGAGTGGGACAACAGCCAGACCGGCTTCGTCGCTCACCTGAAGTCACAGCCGGTGGTCGAACTGGACGTGCTGCAATGACGGTGCCTTCCGCCGTCATGGCACTGATCACCGCACGGCGTATCGAGCAAGTACCTGCTGATCGGCCGAGTGCACTGCTGCGTCTGGTCCGTGCTGAGGAGAAGCTCGAAGCGGCGCGCAAGATAGCCGCCTTCGACGTCGAGGTGGCCTACGTGGTCAGCTACGACGCCGCGCGGATCGCGGTAACCGCGCACATGCTCGCCGCCGGCTATCGGGTTCGCGCTATCGCCGGTGCTCACGAGGCGGTCGGCACCTACGCCGAGGCGGTCATCGCCAGCCCGAGCGTAGGAGAATTCCAGCGCATGCGGCGTCGGCGCAACAAGGCCGAGTACGACGACATCGCCATAGGCCATGCTGAACTCACCGCAGATCTCGCCCACGCCGAAGCGATCATCGAAGCTGTTCGAACTGCGCTCTGACTGCTCGCCCCAATACATTCCAACGGTGCAGTACGGTGAGCCGGTCCGTGCCCGCCGCAGCTGGAAGGCCAGAGTTCAACCCATGCGGATATCCGTCGACGACGCGGTGGTCGCCGCCTTTCCGGACTTCGAGATCCGGCTGGTCACGGCCACCGGGGTGCGCAACCGGGAGGTCTGGCCGCACCTGGACGCCGAGCTGGCCGAACTGGAAGGCCTCGTCGAGTCGGGCCGGTTCGCCGCGCCCACCGAGGACGAGGAGGCGATCAGCTCGTGGTTCGCCGCGTTCCGCAGCTTCGGCACCAACCCGCGCCGGATGCGGCCCAGCGTGTACGCGCTGCTGCGCCGGCTGGCCGGTTCCGGCCGGCTGCCGCGCATCACTCCCGCCGTGGATGCCTACAACCTGGTGTCGATCCGGCACCGGGTGCCGGCCGGTGCCTTCGACCTGGCGAAGCTGCCCGGTCCGATCGAGATCAGGCTTGCCCGCGCGGGTGATTCCTTCACCCCGCTCGGCGAGCCGGACTCCGTCGAGCAGCCCCGGCCGGGCGAGGTGGTCTACGCCGCGGGCTCGGAGGTACTGACCCGGCACTGGAACTACCGCGACTCCGAGCGCACCAAGGTGGACGAGGACTCCACCGCCATCGTCTTCGTGCTGGAACGGGTCGCGGCCTCGCGGGCGCTGACCAAGGCGGTGGCCGCGGCCGGCGAGGAGCTGGCCGAGCTGGTGGCACCGTTCGCCGAGCAGGTCAGCGTGCGGTCGCTGACGCCGCAGTCGCCGGCGGCCGAGCTGGCCGGATAGTGGGGTTGATCGGATAGCAGAGCTGGCCGGGTAGTGGAGCCGGCCGGGTGGTTCAGCCGGCCGCCTCACGCAGCGCCTGGTAGTCGGCCAGGCTCGCGGCCCGCTCGGCGGCGTGGTCGACGATCCGGTCCGGGTACCCGGCCGGCAGCCCGTCTGGACCTCGCCACGGCTCGTGGATGCGGCCGGCCGGCAACCCGGCGAGCTCCGGCACGTACCGGCGGATGTAGTCGCCGTCCGGGTCGAACTTCCTGCCCTGCAGCACCGGATTGAAGATCCGGTAGAACGGGGCGGCGTCGGTTCCGGTGCCGGCCACCCACTGCCAGCCGTGGGCGTTGCTGGCGAGGTCGGCGTCGACCAGGTGGCGCATGAAGTGCCGGGCCCCGTCGGTCCACTCCAGGTGCAGGTCCTTGACCAGGAAGGACGCCACGATCATCCGGACTCGGTTGTGCATCCAGCCCTCGGCCAGCAGCTGGCGCATGCCGGCGTCGACGATCGGGTAGCCGGTCCGGCCGGCGGCCCAGGCGGACAGCCGCTGCTCAGCGAGCCGGCCGGTGACGAACGGCAGTCCCTGCAGCTGCTGGTGGTAGTACCGCCGGGCCGAGTCGGGACGGGCGTGGAGCACGTCGGCGTAGAACTCCCGCCAGGCCAGCTCGCGGCGGTAGGTCTCGTGCCGGTCGGACAGGTCCGCGAGCAGGGTGCGCGGGTGGATGGTGCCCCACTTCAGGTGCACCGACATGTGCGAGGTGCGGTCCAGGTCCGGCCGGTCCCGGTAGTCGGCGTAGCTGTCGGCCCGCTCGGTGAGAAAGGTTCGCCAGGCTCGGCGGGCGGCCGCCTCGCCGACCTTCGGCAGCCGCAGCCCATCCGGCAGCTCCGGCTCGTCCGGCAGCCCGTCGGAGCGGGCCGCGACCCAGCTCGGGCGTACCGAGCGGGCCGGCTCCGGCCAGCCGTGCTCGCGCCAGGCCCGGTAGAAGGCCGAGTACACCTTGAAGTTCTCCCCGCTGCCGTTGCGCACGCTGCCCGGCTCCACCGCGTACGGCGAGCCGGACCGGTGCAGGTCGATGCCGCCCAGCGCGTCGGCCACCGCCTGGTCGCGCCGGTCGCCGTACGGGCCGTAGTCGGCCGCGCAGTGCACCGACTCGGCCCCGATCTCGCGGCACAGCGCCGGCAGCACCCGGACCGGGTCGCCGTGCCGCACCACCAGGTTGCCGCCGAGCTGGTCGTCCAGCGCCCGCAGCGTGCGGTACAGCACCGCCACCCGCGGCGCGCCGGACGGCCGCAGCAGTGCCGGGTCGAGCACGAACACCCCGAGCACCGACCGGTCGCCGGCCGCGCTGGCGGCTACCAGCGCCGGGTTGTCCGACAGCCGCAGGTCGCGGCGGAACCACATCACGGCAGGCATCCCCCGACGGTAGGCGAACGCCTGCCGATGTGGTGAAGTACCTGCATGGAGCTGACCAAGTTTGGCCACGCCTGCGTCCGGATCGCCGACGGCGACCGGCGGCTGGCCATCGACCCGGGCGTGTTCACCGACGTGTCGCAGGCGCTGGCCGACATCGACGCGGTGCTGATCACCCACGAGCACGCCGACCACATCGACGTCGACCGGCTGGCCGCGGCGGCCGGGCAGAACGCCGACCTGCGGATCTGGGCCCCGAAGTCGGTCGCCGACCAGCTGGCCGGCAACCAGGCGCTCGCCGACCGCGTCACCGCGGTCGGGCCGGGCCAGTCCTTCGTGGCCGGCGGGCTGCAGGTGCGCACCTACGGCGGCCAGCACGCGCTGATCCACTCCTCGATCCCGGTGATCGCCAACGTCGGCTACCTGGTCGGCGACGCGGTCTACCACCCGGGCGACTCCTACACCGTTCCCAACGCCGTGGTCGAGGCGCTGCTGGTGCCGATCAACGCGCCCTGGTCCAAGCTCGCCGAGGCCATCGACTTCACCGTCTCGGTGCGGGCGTCGCGGGCCTTCCAGGTCCACGACGGCCTGCTCAGCGACCCCGGCCGCTCCGTCTACGAGACGCAGCTCGACCGGGCCGCCCAGTTCTACGGCACCACCCGCTACCAGCACCTCGACCCGGGCCAGAGCGTTTCGCTATGAGCTCGCTGGACGCTGCCCGTGAGCTGCTCGCCCGCCACCCGATCATCGACGGGCACAACGACCTGCCGTTCGCGTTGCGGGAGCTGGTCAACTACGACCTGGACGCCTATGACGTCGGCCGGCGCCAGGACCGCAGCCACACCGACCTGGTGCGGCTGGCCGAGGGCGGCGTCGGCGCGCAGTTCTGGTCGGTGTTCGTGCCGTCCGGCTGGGCCGGCGAGCGGGCGGTCACCGCCACCTTCGAGCAGATCGACGTGGTGCTGCGGATGGCCGAGCGCTATCCGGACCGGATGGTGCTGGCCCGCACCGCCGACGACGTCCGGCAGGCCTGGCGTGCCGGCCGGCTGGCGAGCCTGATGGGGGCCGAGGGCGGCCATTCCATCGACTGCTCGCTGGCGGTGCTGCGGGCGATGGCGAGCCTGGGCGTGAAGTACCTGACGCTGACCCACAACGACAACGTGCCCTGGGCGGACTCGGCCACCGACGTGCCGGTGCTGGGCGGGCTGAACGACTTCGGCCGCGAGGTGGTCGCAGAGCTGAACCGGCTGGGCGTGCTGGTGGACCTGTCGCACGTCTCACCCGACACCATGCGCGACGCGCTGGCGGCCAGCAGCGTGCCGGTGATCTTCAGCCACTCCTCGGCCCGGGCGGTCTGCGACCACGTGCGCAACGTGCCCGACGACGTGCTGTCGAGCCTGGCCGGCAACGGCGGGGTCTGCATGGTGACCTTCGTGCCGTACTTCGTCAGCGAGGAGTGCCGAGCCTTCGAGGTGGAGGTGAAGGCGGCGATGGCCGAGCGCGGCGAGGACCCGGGGGACTGGCAGGCCTGGACGGCGGCCATCGCCCGTGCCGAGGCGGCCGGCACCCCGCGGCCGGTGGCGACCGTCGCCCAGGTGGCCGACCACATCGAGCACGTCCGCGAGGTCGCCGGGCTCGCCCATGTCGGCATCGGCGGCGACTACGACGGCTGCGACCAGCTGCCGCAGGGGCTGGAGGACGTCACCGGCTACCCGGCGTTGATCGCCGAGCTGATGGGCCGCAAGTGGTCGGAGGTGGAGCTCGCGGCGCTGACCGGCGAGAACCTGCTGCGGGTGCTCGCAGACACCTCCCGGTAGCGCCGGCCGGGCCGAACCGGGGTGGCTCAGGCCCGGCGCGCACGAGCTGCGTGCCCTAGGGTGCGGATATGCCGAAATCCGGCAGATGTCCCGCTTTAGGGAGGCTAGGGCGATGCGGCGGTCCCGTACAGGTATGCGCGTACTCCTTGCAGTCACCGTGACACTGCTGGCCGCGATGAGTTCGGCCGCCGCGGTGACGCTGGCCGGCGGTCCGGCGCCGGCCGCCGCGGCCACCCCGTACCGGGTGCTCTTCGACGCCAGCCACGGCGAGACCGCCGGCAACGCCGACTGGATCATCTCCACCGCCCAGCCCGACCCGCTGGCGCAGAACGCCAATCCAACCTCGGAGGCCTCCTGGACCGGGGCGATCTCGGCCTGGGGCGTGGCGCTGCAGCGCACCGGCCGGTACTCGCTGGCCACCCTGCCGGCCGGCGGCCGGATCAGCTACGGCGACGCCGGCAACGCCCAGGACCTGAGCAGGTACTCCGCCTTCGTGCTGCCTGAGCCGAACGTGGTGTTCAGCTCGGCCGAGAAGACCGCGATCATGACCTTCGTCCGCAACGGCGGCGGCCTGTTCCTGGTGTCCGACCACACCGGCAGCGACCGCAACAACGACGGCTGGGACTCGCCGAAGATCCTCAACGACCTGATGAGCAACAACAGCGTCGATTCCACCGACCCGTTCGGCTTCTCCATCGACCTGCTCGACATCGCCAACGAGAACCCCAGCGTGATCGGTTCGGCCGCCGGGTCCGACCCGATCATCCGCGGGCCGTTCGGAACCGCGACCGGAACCATCGTGCGCGACGGCACCACGGCCACCCTGAAGCCCGCCGACAACGCCGGGGTGCGCGGCGAGATCTTCCGCAGCGGCTTCTCGGCATCGGGCACCACCGGGGCGGCGGTGGCCTCGGCGACCTTCGGCTCCGGCCGGGTGCTGTTCTGGGGCGACTCCTCGCCGATCGACGACGGCACCGGCCAGTCCGGCAACACCCTCTTCAACGGCTGGAACGACCCGGCCGGCACGGACGCGACACTCGCGCTGAACGGCACCGAGTGGCTGGCCAGCGGTACCGGTGGCAGCACCGGGAGCTGCCCCTCGCCAGGCCAGCAGTCCACCACCAGCTTCGAGAACGGCAATGCGGCTCCCTGGACCGCCTCTGCCGGCGTGATCACCAACTCTTCCGCCGAGCCAGCCCATACCGGCACCTGGAAGGCCTGGCTGGACGGCTACGGCATCACCCACACCGACACCCTGTCGACCACGGTGAGCATCCCGGCGGGGTGCACGGCGACGATGAGCTACTACCTGCACATCGACACCGCCGAGACGACCACCACCACGGCCTACGACAAGCTGACCCTCAAGCTGGCCAACACCGTGGTGACGACGTTCTCCAACCTCAACGCCAACACCGGGTACGCCCAGCGCTCCGTCAGCCTCTCCTCGCTGGCCGGCCAGACCGTGTCGGTCATCTTCACCGGGGTGGAGGACAGCAGCCGGCAAACCTCGTTCGTGATCGACGACATCACGCTCACCCTCAGCTGACCTGCCTCGACGAGGCGGCGGAACCGGGGGCGACCGATCCCGGAGTGATCAAGATCCGGCGCGTCGATACCGCCACTTACCAGCTATGGCGGGCACCATCCGTTTGTGCGGACGCGCACGCCATGGATCGTGAGGTTATCGTTAGACAACGTCGATGGCTGGGGCCGGGGACCCTACGACAAGGTGGCGGTAAGGCAATGTATGCCATGCATGCGTCCGGTCCGGAGCCAGCAGGGCACAAGACCGGTGGCGCCGAGCTGCGCAAGCTGCTGCTGGCGGGACTGGTCGACCGGCTGCCGGCCGCGATCTACGCTGCCGAGTCCGGCCCGGACGGGCAGTGGCTCTACGCCAGCCCGCAGATCAAGGAGATCCTCGGCTTCGACGCCGGGGACCTGATCGCCGACCCGGGCCTGTGGGCGCGGCAGCTGCACCCGGACGACCGCCCGTGGGTGCTGCGCTCGGAGACGGCGCCGGGGGCGGGACGCTGCCAGGTCGAGTACCGGATGATCCGCCGCGACGGCCAGGTGATCTGGGTGCTCGACGACGCGCTGGTCGAGCAGGTGGGCGCGGGGTCGGTGCAGCACGGCCTGCTCTACGACATCACCGCCCGCAAGCGCACCGAGCTGCTGCTGGCCGAGCACGCCGACATCGTGGAGCGGGTCGCGCGCGGCGAGGAGCTGGCCGAGATCCTGACCGAGCTGGCCACCGCCACCGAGGCGGTCAGCGGCGCGGCCCGGTGCCTGATCGAGGTGCAGCCCGGCGCCGGGCTCGGCCGGGGCATCCGCTGCTGCTCCGACGGCGTGCTGGACGCCGCCGACCGCGACCGGTTCGCCCCGGCCAGCCATTCGGCCGAGTTCGCCGCGCCCAACGGCAACCCGCTGGGCCGGGTGAGCCTGCACTACCCGGACGGCGCTCATCCCCAGGACTCCGACGGCGAACTGGCCGGCTGGGCGGCGAGCCTGGCCTCGGTGGCGGTGCTGCGGGCGGCCGAGCATGCCCGGGTGACGCTGTCGATGTCGCTGCTGGAAGCCACCCTGGACGCCACCGCCGACGGCATCCTGGTCATCGACGCGGCCGGGCGCATCCTCGGCCACAACCAGAAGTTCCTGGACATGTGGCGGATCGACCCGGCGGTGCTGGCGTCCGGGGAGGATGCCGCGCTGCGCGCCTCGGTGCTGGACCAGCTGGTCGACCCCGAGCAGTTCACCCGGCAGGCCGACCGGCTGATGGCCAGCCCCGCCGAGTGCAGCCACGACGAGCTCGAGTTCCTCGACGGCCGGTTCTTCGAGCGCTACTCCCAGCCGCAACGCATCGACGGGGTCACGGTCGGGCGGGTGTGGAGCTTCCGGGACATGACGCTGCACCGCCAGCTGGAGCAGGAGCTGCGGGTGCAGGCCTTCACCGACCCGCTGACCCCGCTGGCCAACCGGACGTACTTCATCCAGCAGGTGACGGCGGCGCTGAACTCCGCCGGCCGCCGCGAGGACAGCCTGGCGGTGCTGCTGCTCGACCTGGACGACTTCAAGACCGTCAACGACAGCCTGGGCCACGTGGCCGGCGACGCCCTGCTGATCGCGATCGCCGAGCGGCTGGGCACCTGCGTCGCACCGGGCGACGTGGCGGCCCGGCTCGGCGGTGACGAGTTCGTGGTGCTGCTGCGCCAGCTCAACGGCGCCGAGGACGCGGTTTATGCCGCCGAGCGGGTGCTCTCGGCGCTGTCGGCGCCGCTGGTGGTGGAGGGCCAGACGCTGACCGTCCGGGCCAGCATCGGGATCGCGCTGCCGTCGGCCGGCGAGGACGCCGGGGACCTGCTGCGCAACGCCGATCTGGCCATGTACACCGCCAAGCGGGACGGCGGCGGCCGCTGCCACACCTACGCCCCGGAGATGCACGTCGAGGCGATGGCCCGGCTGGCGCTCAAGGCCGACCTGGAACGTGCCATCGAGTCCGACGAGCTGGTGGTGCACTACCAGCCGGTGCTGGACCTGCACAGCTTCGAGATCGTCTCGATGGAGGCGCTGGTGCGCTGGCAGCACCCGGAGCGCGGCCTGATCTCGCCGGAGGAGTTCGTGGCCCTGGCCGAGGAGTCCCGGCTGATCGACCGGCTCGGCTCGGTGGTGCTGCGCCAGGCCTGCAACCAGCTGGCCCAGTGGCGGCGCAGCATTCCCGCCCACCGCGAGCTGACCGTCAGCGTCAACGTCTCGCCCCGGCAGCTGTCGGACCCGGGCCTGATTCCGGAGGTCCGGCGGGCGCTCTGGGTGGCGGGGCTGCCCGCTTCGGCGCTGGTGCTGGAGATCACCGAGAGCAGCCTGGCCACCCCGACCGTGGACGTGATCACCGTCCTCAACCAGCTCAAGGACCTCGGGGTGGTACTGGCCCTGGACGACTTCGGGGTGGGCTACTCCTCGCTCGGGCAGCTGGTGAACTTCCCGCTGGACATCGTCAAGCTCGACAAGTCCTTCGTGGACCGGCTCAACGGCGAGCTCGCCGGGGCAGCGCTGCTGCGCGCGGTGCTGCAGGTCGCCGACGCGCTGTCGCTGGAGACCACCATCGAGGGCATCGAGGACGCCCAGCAGCTGCAGCAGGTCCGGACGCTGGGCTGTGGCCGCGCGCAGGGTTTCCTGCTGTCCCGGCCGCTGGACGCCCAGGACTCCTCGGACCTGCTGGCCGGCCGGGTGCCGCCGGTCAGCGTCGCTGGCCTGCCCACACCGCTTGGCCTGACCGGCCCGCTGCCGCGGTTGGCCTGACCGCCCCGACCGCGGCGGTGCGTGCGGTCAGCGGCCTGACCGGTTCGTGCGTGCCGGCTGATTGCGCCAGCGGCCGGCATTCGATAATGCAGGCGTGAACTCTGCGCACGCCGGCCTCACCGTCCGGGACGAGCTGTCCATCTCCGAGGTCGGCTACGACCATCCCGACGCCCAGCGGCTGATCGCCGAGGTGCAGGCCGAGTACGTCCAGCGCTACGGCGGCCCGGACTCCACGCCGGTCGACCCGGCGGAGTTCGCCCCGCCCCAGGGCCGGTTCGCGGTCGGCTACGCCGGCGGCGAGCCGATTGGAATGGGCGGTTGGCGCCGGCACGACCCCGAGGACCCGGAGACGTCCTGGGCGGCGCCGTCGGCCGAGGTCAAGCGGATGTACGTGGCGGCCGGCATGCGCAATCGCGGCTACGCCCGGACCATGCTGGCCTACCTGGAGGACACCGCGCGCCAGGACGGCGTGCGCTGGCTGCTGCTGGAGACCGGCCACCGCCAGCCCGAGGCGGTCGAGCTGTACCGGTCCTGCGGCTACCTGCCGGTGTCGCCGTTCGGGTACTACGCCGGCCGGGCGTCGGCCATCCACCTCGGCAAGGACCTGGTCACAGCCGAAGCTCCCCCCGCAGCGGCAGCTCGGCCACGTTCGGCCCGGCCTGGACGGTGAAGCCGCCCGGCTCCAGCAGCCAGCCCTCGCCGGGCTGCCAGTGCTCGAACGCCCGCCGGGGAAGCGCGATCGGCACCGTCACGGTCTGACCGGCCGGCACCTCGACGCTGGCGAAACCGGCCAGCCAGCGCACCGGGCGCCGCACCGCGGACTCCGGGCGGGACAGGTACACCTGGGCCACCTCCCGGCCGTCCCGGGCCCCGGTGTTGCGCAGCCGCAGGGTGACGGTGGCGAGCGCGTCCGGATCGCTCGCGGCGCCCGGCCGGTCCACCGACATCGACTCGTAGCAGAAGCTGGTGTAGCCGAGCCCGAAGCCGAACGGGTACGCCGGCTGCGTGCCGGCCCGCAGCCAGGCCCGGTAGCCGATGTCGATGCCCTCCTCGTAATGCAGCACGCCGTCGGCCGGGGTCACGTCGAGCACCGGCACGTCGGCCTGCTCGGCCGGCCAGCTGGTCGGCAACCGGCCGCAGGGCTCGGCCGCGCCGGTCAGCACGTCGGCCAGCGCCCGGCCGTACTCCTGGCCGCCGAACCAGGTCAGCAGCACCGCCTGCACCTGCTCGCGCCACGGCAGGGTCACCGGGGAGCCCGAGTTGACCACCACCACGGTGCGCGGGTTGGCCGCCGCCACCGCCCGCACCAGGTCGTCCTGGCGGCCGGGCAGCGCCAGCGAGTCGCGGTCGAAGCCCTCGGACTCGACCTGCTCGGTGGTGCCCACCACCACGACCGCGACCTCGGCCTGCCGGGCAGCCTCGGCGGCCTCGGCGATCAGCGCGTCGGCGGAATCCACCACCGGTCGCCAGCCGAGGGTGACGGCCAGCGAGCGGTGTGCCGCTGCCCGGCCGGTCAGGGTGTGCACCAGTCGCAGCCGGTAGCTCCGGCCGGCCGCCAGCTCGACCCGGGCGACGCTGGCCGGCGGGCCGAACAGCCCGCTGCCCGGGTCGTCGCCGGCTACCGTGGCGTCGGCCGCCAGCAGCTCGGCACCGTCGACGCTGAGCGTGGTCGGCCCCACCACGGCGAAGCCGAGCTCGACCGGCCCGGTCTCGGCCGGCCGGTAGTCGGTGACAATCTCCAGGTCGGCCAGCTCGCCGTCCGGCAGGTTGCCCAGCCACACCAGGGAACTGGCGAAGCGCACCTCCTCCAGCACCAGCGTGCCTGCGGTGTCGCGGACGCGTACCCGCAGCCCGGCCGAGCCGGTCTCCGGATCGGTCAGGGTGTCCGGCGGCAGCGGCGCGACGCCCTGCTGCACCGCGGCACCGAGGCAGTAGCTGACCACCGCGCCGGGCAGCGCCTGGCGGAGCCCGGCCAGCGGCGAGAGCACCTCGCTGGGCACCACAGTCGCGCTGCCGCCGCCCTGGGTCCGGGGCAGTGCGGCGTGCTGGCCGCTGACCGCGATGCTGGCCGGCGCGCGCAACGGCAGCAGCTGCCCGTCGTTGCGGACCAGCACGATGCCGCGCACCTCAGCCTGCCGGGCGAAGTCCAGGTCGATGATCGGCCGGGGCCGCTCGTCGGCCGGTGTGCCCAGCGCGCCGACCCGAGCGGCCAGCCGCAGCAGCCGGCGGACCTTCTCCTCGACCGCCTCGGCGGGCACCTCGCCGGCCCGGACCGCGGCCACCAGCGCCGCACCCCACGCACCGTGCGGGCCGGGCATCGCCAGGTCCTGCCGGGCGGTGGCGGCGGCCAGCGAGCGCACCGCGGTCCAGTCGGAGATGACCAGCCCGTCGAAGCCCCACTCCTGGCACAGCGGGTCGCGCAGCAGGTCGTTCTCGGACATGGTCACCCCGGCCACCGCGTTGTAGGCCGACATCACCGTCCAGGCACCGGCCTGGACCGCCTGTTCGAACGGCGCCAGGTACAGCTCGCGCAGCGCGCGCTCGTCCACGGTCACGCTGGCGGTGTAGCGCTCGGTCTCGAAGTCGTTGGCCACGTAGTGCTTGGGGCAGGCGGCGATCCCGGCCGACTGCACGCCCCGGACATAGGCCGCGCCGATCACCCCGGTGAGCAGCGGGTCCTCGGAGTAGGCCTCGAAGTGCCGGCCGCCCAGCGGGCTGCGGTGCAGGTTGATGGTGGGCCCGAGCACCACGTCGACGCCCTTGCGGATCGCTTCGGCGGCGGCGACCTGGCCGTAGCGGTAGGCCAGTTCCGGATCCCAGGACGCGCTCAGCGCGGTCGCCGAGGGCAGGTTGAGCGACGGATCGCGCTCGTCCCAGATAGCGCCGCGCACCCCGGACGGACCGTCGGACAGCACCATCGGCCGCAGCCCGATCGCCGGTTCGCCGTAGGTGGTCCACATGTCCGCCCCGGTCAGCAGCCGCACCTGCTGCTCCAGGGAAAGGCTGCCGACCAGGTCGGCGAGGCGTCGCTCCAGGGCGGCCGGGTCGGGGAGGGCGCTGGCTTCGGTACTGGTGCCGGTCTCGTGCGTGGTCACAGCCGCACCTCTTCCGTGGGTTGCTTCCGATGCTAGTTCGGCGCGGAGGGCGCAGCAGAGCCCATATCCTCGACAGCTCAGGCTGTGGCGGACGACCGGCGATCGGCCGGCTCCTGACCAGGCCGGAAGGGCAGGTCGAGCATGACCGCGGCAGTGGATCAGGATCGGCGCGAGTGGGACGTCATCGTGATCGGCGGCGGTGCCGCCGGGGAGAACGCTGCGCAGTACGCGACGCAGTTCTCCGGCCTGCAGGCGGTGATCGTGGAGGCCGAGCTGCTCGGCGGCGAGTGCTCGTACTGGGCGTGCATGCCGAGCAAGGCGCTGCTGCGGCCGGTGGAGCTGCTCGCCGCCGGCCGGGACCTGCCCGGAGTGCGGGAGCTGCTCGGCGACCGGAAGCTGGATCCGGCACCGGTGCTGGCCCGGCGCGATGCGGTGGTCAACCACCTCGACGACAGCTCCCAGGTGAACTGGGCGCTCGGCGCCGGCATCGACGTGGTGCGTGGCTACGGCCGGCTGTCCGGGGTGCGCGAGGTGACGGTGACCGGCCCGGACGGCACCGAGCGGGTGCTGACCGCCCGGCACGCGGTGGTGCTGGACACCGGCAGCTCGCCGGCGATCCCGCCGGTGCCGGGGCTGGCCGAGGCCCGGCCGTGGACCTCGCGCGACGTGACGAACCTGCACGAGATCCCGCGCCGGATGGTGGTGGTGGGCGGCGGCGTGGTGGCCTGCGAGTCGGTGACCTGGCTGCACGGGCTGGGCGTCGAGGAGATCACCGTGGTCGAGGGCGCGCCCGGCCTGCTGGCCCGCAACGAGCCGTTCGCCGGTGAGATCCTCGAGCGCGGCTTCGCGCAGGCCGGCATCACCGTCCGCACCGGCGCCAAGGTCACCGCGGCGCACCGGGCGGAGGTCAACGACGCGCCCGTCGGGCACCGGCACGGCGGCGAGGTGACCGTCACGCTAGACAGCGGCGAGCAGCTCACCGCCGACGAGGTGCTGGTGGCGGCCGGTCGCCGGCCACACAGCGACGACCTGGGGCTGGAGACGGTCGGGCTGAAGCCCGGCGGGTACCTGACGGTGGACGACCAGCTGTGCGTCGAGGGCGTCGAGGGAAACTGGCTGTACGCGATCGGGGACCTGTGCGGCCGGGCCCTGCTGACCCACATGGGCAAGTACCAGGCCAGGATCGCCGGCGAGGTGATCGCCGCCCGGGCCGCGGGACGGCCGCTGGAGACCGGGCTGTCCGGCCGGCATGCCGACATCGTCGACCACGACCAGGTGCCGCAGGTGACCTTCACCGATCCCGAGATCGGCTCGGTGGGCCTGACCGAGCAGCAGGCCCGCGACAAGGGCCTGGACGTCGAGGCGGTCGAGTACGACCTGGCCAACCTGGCCGGTACGTACGTGCTGCGGGAGAACTACGTCGGCCGGGCGAAGCTGGTTCTCGACCGGAAGGACGACGTGCTGGTCGGCGCGACCTTCGTCGGCACCGGGATCGCCGAGCTCACCCACTCGGCGACGGTGGCGGTGGTGGCGCGCGTCCCGGTGCCGGTGCTGTGGCACGTGGTGCCGTCCTACCCGACGGTCAGCGAGGTGTGGCTGCGGCTGCTGGAGGAGTTGGACAAGCGCCGCCGGGGCTGACCGCCGCACGGCTCGGCTTGCTGATGTCGCGAGCAGTTGTGCCGGCAGGCCCGCGGCGCTGGCAAGTGAGCAATCTAAGCTGACTGGATGGCTGTTCTGACGTCGGTCATCACCTGCCCGGTCTGCGGTGAGCAGGCGCGAGCGGTCATGCCGGAGAACGCCTGCCAGCACTTTTACCGGTGCACCGGTTGCGGGGAGACGCTGAAACCGCGGGTTGGCGACTGCTGCGTGTTCTGCTCTTACGGAGACGCCAGGTGCCCGCCGGTGCAGGCCGAGGCAACGTCAGGGTAGGTGCTTGCCGAGCCAGCCCAGCGGCCTGCCCAGCCAGCGGTTGCGGTGCCAGCCGCGCTGTATCACCTGCTGCCGAGCAAGCCGCAGCCGGTCACGAACCCGGACCAGCGGCCCGGTACGGGTGAGGTCTTCGATCTGCTTGGCCTGCCTGGCAGCCCACCGGGCACAGCGCGGGCACAGCGCCACTTCCGGATGGTTGCCCAGGTGCACCAGGCGGGCCGGGTCTTCGATCAGTCCGCAGCACCAGCATTCCGAGCGGCGGGACGGCTCATTGGTTGCCACGGCGGTAACGGCTGTCATGAGATGAACGGTAAGGAGCTTGCCGAGGCCGCACAACATACGCACGTACGTCTGGCTGCTGTATCCCGGGTGGGTCGGCTTCTCGCGCCATGGCGACGTCGAGTGTGTACTGCATGGGCTGGATAACACTGCATCGGGCTGGATAACTGAGTGCAACACTTCTATCCAACAGGCTGCAGCTTCCGTTCCCCGAGGCATCCGAGAGGTGGGCATGGACATCCGCGAGCTCGACCGGCGAGCCATGGACGTCACCGCGCGGCTCGTCCCGCTCGTCACCACCGAGCACTGGCACCGCCCGACCCCGTGCGAGGGATGGCAGGTGCACGACCTGCTCGCGCACATCCTCGGGCAGTATCACGGGTTCGCCCTTGCCGCGTCGGGGTATCCGACCAGCCTCAAAGACTTCCGTCCCCGGCCGGTGCGGGTCGAGAACCTGGTGGCCGACTATACGGCGGCCGCCGACCGGGTCAACACCGCGTTCACCGAACCCGGTGTGCTGGAAAGGCAGTTCCACCTGCCGGAGATCCGCGACGGCGGTTCCTTTCCGGCCACCGCGGCCATCGGTTTCCACCTGGTCGACGAGGTGGTGCACGCCTGGGACCTGGCCAAGTCGATCGGAACAACCGTCGACTTCGACGCGGAAGTGGAGAAGGTAGCCCTGGCGGTCGCGGTCCGGGTGCCGGACGACCCGGCGTCACGCGGGCCGGGATCGGCGTTCGCGCCTGGTTACCGGCCGGACCCCGAGCTACCCGTCCTGGACCGGATCGTGGCACTGCTCGGCCGGCGTCCGGACTGGTCACCCGCCGGGTAGCAGGCCGCGCTCAGAGCACCGGCAGGGTCAGCACCTGATCGACAGTGCCGGTGGGGACGGTGACCTGGACCGGCAGCTGGCCGCCCCGGTAGTTGGTGTCGCCGCCGGCCAGGTAGAGCGCGATCCGGTGGCCGGCGTCGAACCGGTGCGCGATGCCCGGCAGCGTGATGTGCACGGCCGCCGTCACGTCGGCGATCCGGGCCGGGGCCACCAGGCCGTGGATCAGGCGGGCGGTGCCGTCCGGGCCGACGTCGTAGAGCTTGGCGAACAGCACCAGCTGGCCGGCCGGTCCGCTGCCCTGGCTGAGTGCCGCGGCCGGCGCCGACAGCCGGACATCCAGGGTGGGCGTGCCGACCACGGTGACCGGTGCGGTCAGCGGAGCGCCGGTCCAGGACGCGAAGGTGCCGGCAACGTTGACGTCGGGGTTGTCCAACGGCACCTCGACCTTGGCGCCCACCACGTCGAGGTTGCCCAGGGTGCCCGGCGCGCCGGCCGGCGGCGTCGTGAAGGTCTGCGAGCCCGGCCGGATGCCGCCGCCGACCAGCTCGGTACCGGACAGGTAGAGCCGGCGCGGCTTGCCGACCGGGTAGCCGGGCGCGGTGGCGACCGTGCCCGTCCAGTCCTGGTAATAGGCGAACGCCGGGCCGGTGCTCACCGCGCTGCCCTTGAGGTAGTGGTCGAACCAGGCCTGGATCCGGTTGGCCTCGTAGGCGGCGCCGGCTGCCGACGGGGTGCCGCCGGAATGGCCGTCGTAGCGCCACATCAACGCTACCGGGGTGTGCTGGCGGCGCAGTGCCTGGTAGGTGGCGATCGACTCGTTGAGGTTGAACAGGGTGTCGACCTCGCCCTGGTCCAGCAGCACCGGAACGGTGATCCGGGGCAGGTAGTCGGCCACCGAGGCGTGCCGCAGCCGGGCGGCGTCGTCCGGCTGCAGATACCCGGTGGTGCCGCCGGTGACCAGCGCCGGGCAGACGAAGTCGGCGAAGTTCGGGCAGCCGACCAGCCGCTGCGGATCCTGCTGGGCGTACTGGACGCCGTCGAAGATGCCGATCGCGGAGAAGGCGGCGGCCCAGCTCAGCTTGGTCGCGCCGGGCGTGCTGCCGGCGGCGTTGTTCGGGTCGAGGGAGTAGGACAGGTCGTGCCAGGTGATCTGCGGGTTCAGCGCGTCGACCCGCGGGTCGACGGCGGCGACCGCGAACTGGATCTGGCCGCCGTACGAGCCGCCCCACATGCCGACCCGCGGGTCGTGCGCCTGGGCCCGCCCCTGATGGTCGAGGGAATCGTGCACGATGTAGTCCGGCGCCGGGAACTCCTCGGTGTGCCCGGCGTCGGTGAACGCGATTCCCGGTGCGCCGCCGAGGAAGCTCACCAGCTGGCTGCCGGCGGCGCCGTCGTAGTCCGGGTCGTCCAGGGTGATCTTGCAGCCGGAACCGCCGAAGCCCAGGCCGGAGTAGGAGAGCACCGCGTAGCCCAGGCCCGCGTAGCGCTGGGCGAACGGCGCCTGGTCGGCGGCCGAACCGCCGAAGCCGTTGGTGGTGAGGATCGCCGGCACCGGGTGCCCGGGCGAGGCGTCGGCGGGGGTGTAGAGGTCACCGACCACGTCGCACTGCTGCCGGCTGCCGGCCGGGCCCACCGTCACCGCGAAATGCAGCGCCTGGGTGCGGTAACCGGCCGCGGCGGCACCGGCCGGGGAGCTTGCGACCGGCAGGGACGAGCCGAGCAGGCCGGCGGCGGCGCAGGCAAGCGCGACCGGAACGGCGAAGAATGCGGCGCGACGCACGGATACCTCCAGCAGCGATGGGGTTGCTGGATATAACGATCCGGCGTCATACCGGTGACGGAGCTTCGGCCCAGCCCGGTAACCGACGGCGTGGGTCGATCTTTGTCAGCCGCAATCCGGCCCCAGCACGACGCCGCCCCGTCCGAACCGTTCGGACGGGGCCCGCGGGTGGCGGTGAGGCGTCGACCGGGGGGTGTCAGCGTCCCAGGCGGCTGGTGGCGTCGGTGACCGCGGAACGGCGGCTGAGCAGCACGCCGAGGGCGATCATGCCCAGCCCCAGAATCAGGTGCAGCCAGTTGTCGGCGGTGTTCACCGGCACGAAGTTGCCGTCGGAGTTCTGGTCCACGATCAGGCCGTAGATCCAGAGCACCAGGTAGATCACGCCGCCGCCGACCAGGAACAGGTAGGCGGTGCGGGCCTGCCGGGCCATCGCGAGGCCGGCGACCCCGAACAGCAGGTGGACGATGTTGTGCAGCACCGACACCTGGAAGATGCCGATCAGCTTGGCCGTCGACTCGTGTCCGGCAAAGGACATGTCGTCGTAGTTGGTGGTGATGCCGGGAATGAAGCCAAGGATGCCGACGAGCAGGAAGACGGCGCCTACCGCAGCCGCGGCCTTCTGGATATCGGTACGCATAGCATCGCCGGAGTTGAATCTGGTCACTGAGCCTCCGTCAGGATGAGGCAGAAGAGCGGCCAGCCGGCAGCAGCACGTACGGCCAGCGGTCCGCAGCTGCTTGTCGAGCCATCTTCAACCTATTCCTGCGGTTGAGGGATTGCAATTTCCTGCCCGGAAAAACCTGTGCAGCGAGGACGGCCGCCGGGCCCCGCGCCGGTGAGCCCCCTGTAATTGCATCGCTCACCGGGCTCCCCCTAGACTCAAGGCCTAGTGGAGGGCCGTTGGCCCGCGCGCGGCTCAATCACGAGCCTTTCGATGCTCGGCTCGGGCGTCTGTTCCACAACCGCTCCTGCTGGGCATGGATCGCGGGTAAACCCATGATGATGAGCGTTTCCGGCGTTCGAGGCTTTCGTCCTTTCCGGACGGAAACCCCTCGACTGACGATCGCTCGCCCCCGAACCACGCGGTGCGGGTCGCCTCCCTGAGCTGGATCGATGTCCGACGTCTGGTCGGGAACATCGCCGAACGCCGGAGCAGTGCCTCCGCCGCACGACGCGCTGAGACCACAGCGCTCGCTCTGCCGAACTCGAGGAGTTCACCATGACCGAGGAATACAACCCGCCCTACACCTCCACCCCGTTGGCCACCGGTGCCGACGCGGTTCCGCCCGCCACCCCTCCGGTGGTCGGCTATTCCGCCCCGCCGGCCGGCGGCGCCACCGAGCCCGGCTCCGGGGGGAGCACCACCGAGGTGGCCAAGGACCAGGCGGCCCAGGTGACCCAGGGCGCCGTGCAGGCAGGCCAGCACGTGGCCGGCGTGGCCAAGGAGCAGGTGGTCAACGTCGGCGCCGAAGCCGGCCGGCAGGCCAAGGACCTGCTGTCGCAAGCAGGTTCGGAGATCAGCCAGCAGGCATCGTCGCAGCAGCAGCGGCTGGCCCAGAGCATCCGCTCGCTGGGCGATGAGCTGCACAAGATGACCCAGCCCGGTGAGCAGGCGTCCGGGCCGGCCGCCGACCTCGCCCGCCAGGGTGCCCAGCGCACCCGGGAGTTCGCGTCCTGGCTGGAGCAGCGCGAGCCCGGTGAGGTGCTGGAGGAGGTCAAGGACTTCGCCCGCCGGCGTCCCGGCACCTTCCTGCTGCTGGCAGCCGGTGCGGGCCTGCTGGCCGGCCGGATGACCCGCGGCCTGCAGGCGGCCAGCAGCGACCAGGGCCAGAGCAGCCAGTCGGGCAACCACTCCAGCCTGGCCGGCGACCCCAGCCAGTGGGGTGCCCAGTACGGCTCGGGCGTCCAGTACGGCGAGACCACCCAGTACGGCGGCGCGCAGTACGGCGAGTCCGACAGCGCCGTGGTGCTCGGCACCGTAGAGGAGATCGAGGTGGTCCGGCCCTACGCCTCCAGTGAGGACGGCCCGTCCGGCTACCCGACCACCAGCGGCCCGACCACCGGCGGCACCCTGTGAGTACCTCCTACGAAGGCGGCAGCCCGCCCGGTGCCGAGCGCGCCTCGATCGGCGAGCTGTTGTCCGACATCAGTTCCGACCTGAGCACCCTGATGCGCCAGGAGGTCGCGCTGGCCAAGGCCGAGCTGAGCCAGTCGGCCAAGCAGGCCGGCAAGGGCGGCGGCATGCTGGCCGGTGCGGGTGTTGCAGGCCACTTCGTCCTGCTGTTCCTCTCGATCTGCCTCTGGTGGGGGATCGGCAACCACACCGGCCGTGGCTGGTCCGCCCTGATCGTCGCCGTCATCTGGGCGATCATCGCCGCGATCCTGGCCGCGACCGGCCGCAAGGAGATGAAGAACGTCACCGGTGTGCCGAGGACCGCGGACACCGTCAAGAAGATTCCCAGCGCTGTCGCAGGAAACGAGGAAACCCGATGACGACCAGCAACGACCCCGACCAGATCCGCGCCGAGATCGAGCGGACCCGTGCGAGCCTGTCCAACGACGTCAACGCCCTGACCGACAAGGTGACGCCGAGCCATGTGGCCCGCCGGCAGGTCGACAAGGCCCGCGGTGCGGTGTCCAGCGTGAAGGACCGGGTGATGGGGACCGCCTCCGACCTCGGCTCCTCCGTCTCCGACAAGGCCTCCCAGGTGTCGGGCAAGGCATCCGACATGGGCGGCGCGGTGTCGGGCAAGGCATCCGACGTGGGTGGCGCGGTGTCCGGTGCACCGTCCGCCGTCAAGTCCCGCGCGGCCGGAAACCCGTTGGCCGCCGGGGTGATCGCCGCCGGTGTCGGCTGGCTGATCGGCTCGCTGCTGCCGGCCAGCGAGCGGGAGAAGCAGGCCGCCAGCCAGGTCAAGGACCAGGCCAGCCAGACCGTCGCACCGGTGGTGTCCGACGCCGTCAAGGAGGTTGCCGACAACCTCAAGCAGCCGGCCCAGGAAGCGGTCGAGTCGGTCAAGGGCACCGCCGCCGAGGCCGCCCAGACGGTCAAGGAGGAGGGCCAGTCCTCGGTGCAGGACGTGCAGGACAAGGCTGTCGAGGCCAAGGACACCGTCCAGGAAAGCCGTAGCTGAGCCTGCGTTCCCGCCGGCTCCCCACTATCCGTCGCTTCGCGACCTGACCGGAAAGGAGCGCGATGTCCAACGACGCCATCGTGCTGTTGAAGGCCGATCACAAGGAACTCAAGGCCGTCTTCAAGCAGTTCCAGAAGGCGGGTGAGGACGACACCCAGAAGAAGGGCGAGCTCGTCGGGCGGATGATCGAGCTGCTGACCGTGCACACCTACCTGGAGAACGAACTGGTCTACCCGGAGGTGCGCGGGCAGCTGCCCGACCTGGAGGACGACATCCTGGAGTCCTTCGAGGAGCATCACGTCGCCGATCTGCTCTGCCACGAGCTGAGCACCATGAGTCCCGACCACGAGCGCTTCGACGCCAAGACGACGGTGCTGATCGAGAACGTGCTGCACCACATCGAGGAGGAGGAGCAGGAGTGGTTTCCCAAGGTGCGGGAGAACATGGGCCGCAAGCAGCTGTCCGAGCTCGGTGAGCGGCTGCTGCAGATGCGCCAGACCGCTCCGCGCAGCCCGGCCGACCCGAGGGCGGTGAAGTCGGCCGCGGACGCCGACGGCAGGTAGCCCGACTCCGGCCGTTTCGGCAGCCGGATGATCTGTTCGGGGTTGCGCCCCGGTCGCCCAGGCGGCCGGGGCGCACCTGTGTCCGCCAGCGGTGCGGAGATGCTCAGGCGGCCGGGGCGGCCCAGTCCCGCACCGCGTCGCGGAGCGCGGCGTCGGCGGCGGCCGGATAGGGGAAGCAGGCGTTGTGCGCACCCGGCAGCACGGTGCACCGGCCCGATGCCAGGCCGGCCAGCCGGTGCGCCCAGGCCGGCGGCGCGAAGCCGTCCCACTCGCCGGTCAGCACCAGCACCGGCAGCCGCAGCTGCCCGGCCCGCTCCTCGGGCCGGTCATGCATCGCATCGCGCAGGAAGCCGAGCACGCCGTACCCGCCGCTGTGCAGGTAGGACGGCAGCACCGCCGGGATCTCTGCCCACCGTTCCCGGGCGAAGGTGCTCGCGCCCCGGCGCACCAGCCGGAGCGCGCCGCGGGCCGCCGGGTCGAAGGTCGGGCCGGCCAGCACCAGGCCGGCCAGCCGGTCGGGCACCCGCAGCGCGGTGACCGAGACCGCCTGGGCGCCGGTGGAGTGGCCGAGCAGCACCACGCCGCGGCGGTCGCCGGCCGCCAGCCAGTCCGCGACGGCGGCGCCGACCCCGGCCACCGTCGGCGGGCAGGCCCGCGCCCGGCCCCAGCGCCAGCCCGGCAGGTCGAGCACCGTGACCCGGGTCCAGCCCGCGACCCGGCGGGCCCACGGCGCCAGGTAGCCGGGCGCGCCGAGGCCGGGCAGCATCACCACCTCCGGCAGGTCGGTGGGGGTGCCGGCGACCAGCAACCGCACCGGACGGCCGCCGATGCTGTCGTGCCGCAGCTGCCAGCTACCGGCCGGCGCACCGCGGCCGGGCCACGCTCGCATTTCCGGCCCGTCCGTCAGCTCTGGCTGTTGATCTTGAGTACGCCGTCCTCGGACACCAGCCCGAAGGTGGTCTGTTCCGACACCTTCCGGCCGTCCTTGTAGGTGTAGTTGACCGTGGCCACCACGGTGTCGGGCGGGCTGCCGGTCACGTCGCTGACCGTGACCCGCCGGATCTGGCCCCAGTACGCGTCGTAGGTGTCCCGGCCGCCGGCCCGGCCGTTCTGGAACTCCTCGGTCAGCCGGGTCCAGGCCTCGTCGGTGTTAGCCGGCAGCAGGGCGTAGTAGTCCCGGATCGCCTTGGCCAGCTCGGCCGCGCTGGGCGAGGTGTCAGCCGGCGTGCTGTTCGCGGTGGAGGCCGGCGGCTCGCTGGACTGGCTGGTCTGGTTGCTGGCCGGTGCGGACGAGCTCGGCGCCGGGGTGCTGGACGGTCGGGTGCTGGAAGCCGCGGTGGTGCGGGGGGCGCTCGTCGAGCCCGGGCTGGTCGCCGGTGGGTTGGCGGTGTTGTTGTCCCGGTTGAGCAGCAGCAGGCCGGCCACGATGGCGCCGATCAGCAGCAGCGCCACCACCAGGGCTACGAGCAGGCCGGCCGAGCGGCGCGGCTCCGGATCGTCGTCGTGGACCGGCGGGCCGACCCGCGGCGGTTCACCGGGACTGCCGGCCACCGGCAGCGCCGTCGTCCCGGCCGCTCCGAGCGGTCCGCGGCCGATCAGCTCGGTCGGGCCGCCGGCCAGGTCCGCGGCCGCCGGGGCGATCACCGGGCCCACCGCGGCGGGTTCGGCCGGGCCCGGCCGAACAGCCGTCGGGTCCGCCAGCGGCGGCGGCTTGATGGGCGGCGGCGAGCTGAGCGGCAGGGTGGTGACCGCGGTGATCGCGGCGCTGTCGCCGTGCAGTGCCGTCAGGGTGTGCGCGACGTCGATCATCGGCGGTCGGGCGGCCGGGTCGGCGGCCAGCATCCGCTGCAGCAGCGGGGTCAGCGGGCCGCTGCGCCGTGGCGGGTTGACCCGGCCGGAGGCGACCCGGTGCAGCACCGCCATCGGGTTCTGCTCGCTGCCGAACGGCGGGACCCCCTCGGTGGCGGCATACAGGGTGGCGCCGAGGGAGAAGACGTCGGAGGCGAAGCTGGACTCCTCGCCGCGGGCCACCTCGGGTGCCAGGTAGGCCGGCGTGCCGGTGACCATGCCGGTGGAGGTGAGGGTGCTGTCGCCGAGGGCGTGCGAGATGCCGAAGTCGGTGATCTTGGCGGCGCCGTCCTCGGCGATCAGGATGTTGCCGGGCTTGACGTCGCGGTGCACGATGCCGGCGGCGTGCGCGGCAGCCAGCGCGGCGGCGACCTGGCCGCCGATCCGGGCCGCCTCGGTGGGCGGGATCGGCCCCTGTTCGTTGACGATGCGCTGCAGGCTGGTGGAGGGCAGGTACTGCATGACCAGGCAGGGTTTGTCCTGGTATTCGACGATGTCGTAGACCGGCACGGCGTGCTGGTGGTGCAGCCGTGCGGTGATCCGGGCCTCCCGCATGGCCCGCTGGCTGATCAGCTCCGTCTCGGCGTCGGACAGGCCCGGTTGCGGGCGCAGTTGCTTGACCGCCACCGCGCGTTGCAGCAGCTCGTCCCAGGCCTGCCAGACGATGCCCATGCCACCGGTGGCAATGCGGGTCACCAGCCGGTAGCGCCCGGCGATGAGGGCGTCAGGCCCACTCACTGGCAACCTCCCCACCCGTTCGCCGCCGGTGCCCTTACTTCTAACAGACCCTACCGACCGGGCGGAGCGGGGGGAAACGCCTGCCGGCCGGAGTGCGGGTCGCGGCCGCGGCCTGGCTGGCCGGCACTCCCGAAAGCCACCATGTCGGACGCATCAGCTTTAATAGTGCCTGCCTCCTCCCTCCGGGACGGCCGCACGACCCCCGGCGTGTGCAAAAGGAAGTGAGCGGCATGGCGGCACAGGCGTCGCACCAGCAGGCCCAGGCCGGCATCTGGACCACCTTCAGCGAGTCCCCCGTCGCGGTCAAGGCGATCTTCGCCGGGGTGTTCGTCAACCGGGTGGGCGGCTTCCTCAACATCTTCCTGGTCCTCTACCTCATCGCCCAGGGCCACTCGGCGTCCGAGGCGGCGGCAGGGCTGGGCAGTTACGGCATCGGCGGCGTGATCGGGGTGCTGATCGGCGGCATGCTGGCCGACCGGCTCGGTGCCCGCAACGCCACCGTGCTTTCCATGTCGAGCTCGGCGGTGCTGATCCTGTCGCTGCTGTACTTGCACGACTACTACCTGCTGCTGCTCGCGGTCGGGGTGGTGGGCCTGGTCAGCCAGATCTTCCGGCCGGCCTCGGCCACCCTGCTGTCGGAGCTGACGCCCGAGAGCCGGCAGGTGATGATCTTCGCGATGTACCGGTTCGGGCTGAACGTCGGCACCACCGCCGCCCCGCTGCTCGGGTACGCGCTGTACAACCTCGACCACCAGCGCTTCACCCTGCTGTTCTGGGGCGAGGCGCTGGTTGCGCTGGTCTACGCCGTGCTGGCGATGGTGACGTTGCCGCGCCGCACCAGCCCGGCCGCCGCCGACCCGGCCGTGCCGGCATTGGCCGGTGGCTACCTCGACGTGCTGCGCGACCGGCGCTACCTGCTGTACCTGATCGCCACCATGATCAACGCCGGCATCTACGCCCAGTACCTGTCGACGCTGCCGCTGGACGTCAAGGCCGAGGGCGTGCCGGTGTTCTGGTACACCGTGGCGGTGGCGCTGAACGGCGTGCTGGTGATCGCCTTCGAGCTGCCGCTGACCAAGCTGTCGCAGCGCTGGCCGTTCAAGCTGACCGTCGGCGTGACGATGCTGCTGGTGGGGCTGGGCATGGGCTGCTACGGGCTGCCGCTGGGGCCGGCGGTGATCATCCTCGGCACCCTGATCTGGACCACCGCGGAGGTGATCGGCGCCCCGACGGTGTTCGCCTACCCCGCGATGGCCGGTCCCGCGCACCTCAAGGGCCGCTACATCGGCAGCTTCCAGTTCATGTTCGGGCTGGGCACCGCGGCGGGGCCGGTGGTGGGCGGCGCGCTGTTCACCGTGCTCGGCCATGGGGTCTGGTGGGTGCTGGCGCTGGGTGCGCTGGTGTCCGCGCCGTGCGCGGTGGCCGGGGTGCGTGGCCCGGCCGGGTCGGGTGCCACCGGGTCCGGCAAGGACGCGGAGTCCGAGGGTGAGCCGCCGGTCGAGCTGCCGCTCGAGGGCATCGCGATCGCAGAGGCGCCGAAGGGGTAATCGGCGTGGTCACCCTGGAGGACGTGCGGCGGTTGGCGCTGCCGCTGCCCGGCAGCTACGAGGCGCTGATCCAGGACCGGATCAAGTTCAAGGTCGGCCGGATCGTCTACCTGTCGGTGGCCCCGGACGAGCGGTCGATGGGGTTCGCCTTTCCGAAGGAGGAGCGCAACGCGCTGGTGGCCTCGGAGCCGGACAAGTTCTTCCTGCCGATCCCGTCGGACCTGCGCTACAACTGGGTCCGGGTCTGGTTGACCGAGCTCGACCTGGACGAGCTCGCCGAGCTGGTGCCCGACGCCTGGGCGATGGCGGTGCCCAAGCGGGTCGCGGCGGCCTATTTCGACGGGCGTGGCTGAGCCCTTCCCGGGTGGAATTACCGCTGACGAGGACCAGAAACAACCCTCACTCGGTACCGGAGGCGGTTTCACAGTAAACTTCCGGTAACGCTCGGGACTGAGCCCTAGTACCCGTTGAGTAATCGATGTGTGCGTAAGGAGCTGAGCATGGACGCGGAACTGACCCCGATGTCTGACGACGAGCTGGCTGCCGAGGGCGTCACCGCCCTGCCCGACAAGGAAGTCATGTCGTTGCTGGACCTCAACGCCAACCTCGACCTGGCCCTGGACGTGGCGGCGCCCATCGACCTCGCGGTCGGTGCGAACGCCAACGTCGCGGCCCCGATCAACGCCTCGGTGGGCGCCAACGTGCTGTCGCTGGGTTCCTCGGCCGGTGCCGAGGCCCTGCAGGCCGCCGAGATCCACCAGGGCATCACCGGTGACGCCACCGCCACCGCCGACCAGACCAGCGGCATCGACCAGACCGACGCGCCGGCCGCCACCACGCCGACCGACGGCGCGGTCACCACGCCGGACCCGACGTCGGTGACGGGCGCGCTGGACGGCAACCTGCTCAATGTCAACGTCGACCTGAACGGCGACCTGGACCTGACCGCCCCGATCGACGGCGCGGTCGCGGCCAACGTCAATGCCGCGGCGCCGATCGACGCCGCGGTGTCGGCCAACGTCGGCTCGATCGACTCGGACGCGACCGCGATCGCCCAGCAGTCGGCCGTGATCGACCAGAACGTGACCGGGGACGCCACCGCCACCGGTATCCAGGACTCGACGATCAACCAGTAACGCCGGATGAGCGTCGTCAGCGACGACGGCGCGGCCGGCGGGCTGGACTCGCCGGCCGCGACCGTTGCAGAGGCGGCCGACGTACCGGTGCCGGCCGCCGGCCTGCAGCTGCTCGGGCTGATGTCCGGTTCGGGGTACCGGGAGGTACCCGCGCTGGTGCGCCGTGCCGACGGGCAGATGCTGCAGCTCACCGGGCTGCTCTACCGCGTCCTGGAGGCGGTGGACGGCGAGCGGAGCTACGGCCAGATCGCCGAGCGGGTCGGCGCGGAGACCGGCCGGTCGATCACCGCGGCCAACGCGCGGATGCTGGTCGAGTCGAAGCTGCGCCCGCTCGGGCTGGTGTGTCCGGAGGACGGCTCGCAACCCCAGCCGCGCAAGGCCAACCCGCTGCTGGCGCTGCGGTTGCGGTGGGTGGTATCCGATCCGGCGGTGACCAACCGGCTCACCACCCCGTTCGCCTGGCTGTTCCTGCCGGTGCTGGCCGCCGCGGTGCTGGTGGCATTCGTGCTGGTGTGCAAGTGGGTGCTCTTCGACCGGGGCCTGGCGCTGGCCGCCCACCAGGCCTTCGACCGGCCGGGCCTGTTGCTCGCGGTCTTCGCGATCACCGTGCTGTCGGCCGGCTTCCACGAGTTCGGCCACGCCGCGGCGGCCCGCTACGGCGGCGCCCGGCCGGGTGCGATGGGCATGGGGCTGTACCTGGTCTGGCCGGCGTTCTACACCGACGTCACCGACAGCTACCGGCTGAGCCGGGCCGGCCGGATTCGCACCGACCTGGGCGGCCTGTACTTCAACGCGCTGCTGTCGGTGGGAATGTTCGGGGTCTGGGCGCTGACCGGGTGGGACGCGGTGCTGCTGGTGATCGGCACCCAGCTGATCCAGATGGTCCGGCAGCTGCCGCCGCTGTTGCGCTTCGACGGCTACCACCTGCTCGCCGACATCACCGGCGTGCCGGACCTGTTCCACCGGATCAAGCCGACCCTGCTGGGGATGCTGCCCGGCCGGTGGGGGAGCCCGGAGTCCAGGGTGCTCAAACCGTGGGCTCGGGTGGTGGTCACGCTGTGGGTGCTGCTGGTAGTGCCGCTGCTGGCGCTGACGGTGCTGGTCACCCTGCTGAGCATGCCGCGCGTGCTGGCCACCGCGGCGGCCAGCTTCCGTCGCGAGTCCGGCGCGATGCTGGACCGGTTCGGTGCCGCCGACGTGGCTGGCGGGCTGGCGAAGCTGCTGGCCGTGATCGCCGTCGGGCTGCCGATCTTCGGCATGTGCTACCTGATCTTCCGGACGGTCCGGCAGCTGGGCCGTGCGGTGTGGCGGGCGACCGCGGGCCGGCCCGCGCGACGGGCGCTGGCCGGGCTGGTGGCGGTCGCGGTGCTGGCGGGCCTGGTGTTCGCCTGGTGGCCGCGCGGCAACTACCGCCCGATCCAGTCCTACGAGCGCGGCACGCTCGGTGAGGTGCTGCCGGCATCGTGGGCCGGACGGTCGGTGCCGTCCGGGCTGCGGGAGGGCCGGCAGGCCTCGGCGGTGACCGTCTGGCCGGCGTCGGCGGGTGCGCTGCCCACGGCCGACAAGCCGGCCCTGTCGCTGGTGCTGGTGCCGCGGACTCCGTTGCCGGACGGCACGGCGGCGCCGACCTGGGTGTTCCCGTTCAACCGGCCGGCCGCCCCCGGGGCGGGGGACAACCAGGCGCTGGCGGTGAACACCACGAACGGCTCGGTGGTCTACGACGTCGCGTTCGCGCTGGTGTGGGCCGATGCGGATGCGGTGCTGAACAAGAACGAGGCATACGCGTTCGCCAGCTGCACCGGCTGCCGGACCACCGCGGTCAGCTTCCAGGTGGTGCTGATCGTCGGCAACGCGCACGTGGTGGTGCCGCAGAACATCTCGGCGGCGGTCAACTACAACTGCCTGGCCTGCGTCACCCAGGCGCTGGCGGTGCAGCTGGTGCTGAGCCTGCCGGGTGCGCCGAGTGCGGCCGAGACCGCCGAGGTCGAGGCGTTGTGGCTGCAGATCCAGGCCTTCGCCGGGCAGCTGGGCGGGCTGTCCTACGCCGAGATCCACGCCCGGTTGACCGCCTACGAGCAGCAGTTGGCCGGCATCGTCACCAAGTACGCACCGCCCGGTGGCGGGGCCGTTGCCAGCGGAAGTCCGACCGCCTCGCCGAGCGGGTCGCTGACGGCGCCCTCGGCAACCGACTCCTCCGGTGTCGCAGGTGTCGGTGGGACGGAGTCGGCCGGCAGTTCGGCGGCGGGTTCGGTGCAGCCGAGCGAGTCGGCCAGCCCGGTGGACTCCGGGTCGGTGTCGCCGTCGCCGTCGGAGTCCGGGTCGCCGTCGGAGGTGGTCAGCAGTTCGGAAGTCGCGTCGGTCGAGCCCACCGGGTCGCCGACTTCGACCCCGTAGCCGGGCCGGGTCGTCTGCCTTTCAGTGACTGTGCTCCGTGGCGGGCGTTGTGCCGAGGTCGTCGCTGCGTCCGGCCTCGAGGCGTGACCACTGGGCGGTCGGCCGGCCGTTCAGCGAGAACTGGCTGCCGCGGGTATCGAACCGCTGCGGCCAGCCCTCGGGCGAGTCCTCCCAGAGCTCCTGCCGGCCGTAGGCGGTCCGGTCCAACAGCCCGTACGACGGCGCCATGATCTCGTTGCCGCGGCCGGTGGTCCAGTAGGTCTCGAAGACCCGGTCTGAGTCGCGGAGGTAGCTGACCAGGATGCCGAAGTGCCGGTCGGCGACCAGTTCGGCCACCGACTCCGGCGGCACCGAGTACCAGGGGACGGGCCAGCCCATGAAGTCGCGGTAGCGCGAGCTCTCCTCGTACGGTCCCTCGCAGAACGTCGCGTAGCTGACATCGCGGGAGTGCAGGTAGGACAGCTCGCTGATGTGGCTGGTGGAGAAGGTGCAGCCCACGCACTGCTCCGCGGCGGGCTTACCGGTGTGCCACATCTGGTAGTAGGCGATCAGCTGGGAGCGGCCGGCGAAGATGTCGATCAGCGGCACCGGCCCGTCAGGACCGGTCAGCTTCGTGGTGGAGTCGACCTCGACCATGGGCAGCCGGCGGCGCTCCGCGGCCAGCGCGTCGCCGGCTCGGGTATGGGCCTTCTCCTTGACGCGGAGCTCGTCGAGTTTCGCCTGCCAGGTCTGGCGATCGGTGACCTGCGGCAGGGAGGTGGCAGTGGGCTCGGACATGCCGCTTGTCTAGTCCTCCTCGGCGCGGAGCACAACCGCCGGCTACCTCGTTCCCACGATGCACCGCGCCACGCCCGGCACCCGGACCGTGCCGTCCCCGGCGTAGGCGCTCACCTTCTCGATGGCGTGTGCCCGGATCCGCTGCCGGGCCGGCTCGTCGACCTGGCGAAGTGCGGCGGCCACCAGCGAGACGTGGTCGGCGGTCATCTCCCAGTACTCCTCGGGCGATCGGGTCACCAGCTCGATGCCGACGTCCCACTCGTCGACGTCGCGCAGCCCTGCTCTTTCGTACAGGGCGCCGATGAATCCCGGAGCGGCGCACCGGTACATGTTCGGCCGGTCCGGGTCGGGCGGGGGTGTGGCCACCGCGGTCGCGATCGCCTGCATGGCGATGGTCGTCCACGGGTTGTCCTCGGGCCTGATCCAGACCGACGCGCAGAGCCGCCCGCCCGGCTCGAGCACCCGCGCGAACTCGGCCGTCGCCCGGGCGAGGTCCGGGAAGAACATGTACCCGAAGCGGACCGAGACGCTGTCGAAGGTGGCGTCGGGGAACGGCAGGTCGTCGGCGCTGCACACCTTCGTCTCGATGTTGGTGGTCCCCTGCGCCTTGGCCCGCCGGGCGGCTACCGCCAGCATCTCGGGGGAGAGGTCGGTGAGCACGACGCGTCCTCTCGGCGCCAGCTTCGCGACGCTCAGGCCCGGTTCACCGGTGCCCGAGGCGATGTCGAGGTGCTGCTGGTCCTCGGCGATGCCGAGCCTGTCGATCATGGCCGCGCCGACCGGGCCCAGCTGGTCGAGGATGATGGTGTCCCACTTCTCCCAGCTCGCGGACAGGCCGGCCCAGGCTGCTCGCTGGCCGTCCCGGATCTCCTCGGCGCTCGGCATCGGTCCTCCCGGAAGTCGTGCGCCCATCGAACACCATGGCGGTGCCGTTCAGCACCCGGAACGGCCCGGAGCGGGTACCAGATCCGGAGCTGCCATGTTGCGCCACGCCGGGTGAGCCTGATGAGTCGGCGCGTCGCGGGCGGGCGTTCGTGCTGGCCGACCGCGTTGTGCCAGGTTGTGCGGTAGGTCATCCGGCCGGTGGCTAGGCTGGATCTCGGCGAAGGGGGTCACATGATCCGGTTTCTTCTGGTGCTGCTCCTCATCTGGGTTGCGATCGCGGTGATCGGCGCGGTGATCAAAGGCCTGATCTGGCTCACCATCCTCGCCGCCATCCTGTTCCTGATCACCCTCATCATGGGCAGCGCCCGGTTCGGCCGGGGCCGGGCTCGGCGCTGATCCGCATCCTTCGCCTCTGCCCGGAGCCAGGCCCCATCGCCGCTTCGCCGGGCTGTCGGCTCGCCGCTCCGCCGGTGGGCTTCTGACGTCAGCCGGTGGTGCGTCCGTAGCGATTGCGTGCCTTCAGCCGCACCATGGGCAGTTCCGGCGCCGGCAAAGGTTCCGCGCTGCAGCTGGTGACCTTGCCGAACCGCCGCCCGGCGATCCAGTCCTGCCGGGCCTGGACGATCTCCTCGTGCGAGCGTGCGACGAAGTTCCACCACATCACCAGGTCCTCCTCGAACGGCTCGCCGCCGAGCAGAACCACCCGGGCCTGGCCCGCAACCTCGAGCGTGAGTTCCGAACGGCCCGGCGCCAGGTACAGCAGCGATCCCGGCGTCACCCGGGCGTCGCCGACGGCCACGGCGCCGGACATCGCCAGCACGCCGTATTCGAAGGAAGGCTCCAACGGCAGCCGATGCGGCCCGGGCACCGGCAACACCAACTCGACCGCCACCAGTGGCGTGTGCACGCCCGCCGGTGAGGTAGCGGAGCCGAACCGCCCCGCGATGACGGTGCAGGTCGCGTCGCCGTCCCGGAGCACCGGGAGTACGGGGTGGTGCTCGAACCGCGGTGCACCGTGGCGCTCCCCGTCCGGCAGGGCCACCCACAACTGCAATCCGTGCATGCCCGGCGGATGCTCCGGCGGGGACATCTCGGAATGCGAGATCCCGTGCCCGGAGCTCATCAGGTTGAGCTGTCCCGGCCGGATCGACTGGTCGCTGCCCAGGCTGTCGCGGTGCACCATCTCGCCGGCTACCAGCCAGGTCACCGTCTGCAGACCGGTATGCGGGTGTGGCGGAATCTGCATGCCGGGTCGCCCGCTGAGGTCCTCAGGCCCGAAGTGATCGACGAAGCACCAGGCGCCGACCATGCGGCGCTGCCGCTGCGGCAGCAGCCGGCGCACGGTGGCGTAGCGTCCCAGCGGCACGTCGTGCCCGGCCAGCAGCACGCTGTCCGGCTTCGTCGCGGTCGCCGTCGTGCCGCCGTACAGCTGGTCGTCCATCGACACCACGCTCCTCATCGACTTGTTCTGCGGACCCGGTCTGTCTGTCTGCCTGCCGCCGTCAGGCTGTCGGCGCTAACCGGGCCAAGCATCCGCCGGCGGGATTGGACCGTGTTCGGACCGCGCGGAGCAACACACTAACGTCGCGGCTACAGAGTCTGCCCGCGCTGGACCGGTCGGCCGCCGAGATCGCCAGCTGCTCCGGTCCAGTTCGACGGTCGGATGCTCATGAGCAACAGGTTCCCCACCGAGTATCAGATGTCATTCCCGCGGCTCCCCACGTTTGCCCCTTGCACGCTGGAGAAGAGGCATCGGGCTGCAACATTCAGGCCTGCAGGCGCGTCTATGCGTTCGGGGGAGGGAGGTATGACGCGCACTGGGCGATCGCGATGATCTGCCTATGTGCGGAGGCAAGGGTCTTACGGTCGCCGGTCCGACACCGGCGGGCTTCGGCGTCGGTTTCGACCGCCGCCAGTAGGGGGAGATCACATGCGCACACCGGTATCGATTGCTGCGGTTGCCGTCGTCACGGCGGCCGGACTGCTGTACTCGGGGTCGCCGGCCTGGGCCGCCGTCCCGACCAACGACACCATTGCCGGGGCGACGCCGATCTCTGCGCTGCCCTTCACAGCGACCCTCGACACCACCCAAGCCACCACCGACGCCGGTGATGCCAGCATCAATGCCGACTGCGGCGCACCCGCGACCGAGGCCAGCGTCTGGTACTCCTACACCGCTACGGCCGACGGAGCCGTGGTCATCGACGTCAGCCAGTCCAGCTACTCCGCAGGCGTCATCGTCGCCACCGGAACGCCCGGCAGCCTCGTGCTGGACACCTGCGGGCCCGGCGCGGTGGCCGAGGGCGTCACCGCCGGCCAGACCGTGTACATCATGGCGTTCGACGACACCCCAGGGTCGGGCAACGGCGGCACCTTGCAGATCTCGGTCGACACCGCGCCACCGCCGCCGGACCTGTCAGTGACCGTCGACCCCGTCGGAAGCTTCAACTCCCACACCGGTGTCGCCACCATCAGCGGGAGCGTGACCTGCACCGGCGGTGACTTCGTCGACTTAGAGACCGACCTGCGCCAGAAAGTCGGGCGAGTCGCGATCACCGGCTCCGGGTTCACGGAGTTGCCCTGTGACGGAACCTATCGCTGGTCGATCGACATCCTCGGCGACAACGGGCGCTTCGCTGGCGGCAAGGTCGCCACTGTCGAGTTCAGCTTCGCCTGCGGAGCCGTCTTCTGCAGCCAAGGCTTCACCACGCAGACGGTGACCCTCAAGAGCGCGAAGAAGTAGCCGAGCGCAGCACCAGCCCGGCGGCTCACGGACCTCGGTAGGGGCGGCGGCCTGCCGCCTCTACCGGGAGGTGCTACCGGTCGTACCCCACAGTGGCGTGGTCACGCTGTGGGTACGACGGCGGCCGTGAGCGGGCGTCTAGTCGAGTTCTGCACGCAGGCGATCGCGTTCGGCCAAGATGCGTTCACGCTCACCTTCGCTGGATCAGGAGATCTGCAGGTCCAGTACCACCGTCGCCTGAAGTTCGGAGAGGCTGAACGCCAAACACAATCTGGTCCGGGCACTACTTGAGTCCGATGCGGAGGCGGCGAGAGCGCCACCTCGGCTCTCCCAGATGTGCCCCTGAACTACTTCGGTTGATGGGTGACAGATCTAGTTCGGTTGTTTGGTGACACTCGTTTTCAGAGTAGGACGACCGCCGGGGATCGACGCTCGTTTCTTGCGGACCTCCCCTCGGTG